>Ga0209952_1000063_pt1 | contig 534274 bp, 523 predicted proteins | sample ThiBiot_750_biof_2_FD_183951 | JGI IMG/M metagenome (GOLD analysis project Ga0209952, IMG submission 183951) | Wastewater bioreactor microbial communities from Cape Town, South Africa - Thiocy_cont_750_biof (SPAdes) | ecosystem: Engineered > Bioreactor > Thiocyanate-remediating >... | reverse complement strand
GATCGGCGGGGCTGACCGTTCCCCTGAACAGGCCGAGCGCCATGATCATCGTGTGCCCGGTAAACAGTTCCGCACCGGCGAAAACGACGAGCAGGAGCGCAAGGCCGAAGCTGACGCCCATGACCAGCGGCCGCATGGAAGGATCGGCCATCTGACCCAGACTGAAGACGAGAATGATGGCTACACCGATATAGGCCCCAGCCATGATCGAAGCGATGAGGAAACCCAGCGGATTGTCGCGCATGGCGTGAGCCTTGGCCGCGGCAGTCTCGGCGAACTGGTTGAAGGTGGTCTGGTACATCATTTCTCCTGTCATGCCGGAAAACAAAAAGCTGACGGCCTGCCGCGTCCGTTCATCGGGAACGCGGAAACCTGGTCGGCAACTTCAGTCAAGCAGGATATATGCCAGCTCAGCCAAAGAGCAGGATAATCAATAAAAACAAAGGAATAGGGAGGCAGAAGGCAGATACGTGAGACTCAGGTCTGATTAAGCCTTATTCGCCTCGCGCTACAATTCGCCTAATCGTTGTGCAATGCACAAATGCGCCCAGGATCTGGGCAGGGCTCAGTTTGAACGTCTGCACGGGGGCCGAGTCCAGACTGTCCGGTTCTGATGAGAAAGCGGAGAAAGCCGACGTTCGTTCTCCGCCCCATTCAGGACTCGACTCTACGGGGGCGATTGCACACTATGCATGCTGTGGGTGGGGATTTTGATGATAGACGACCTTTCCGTCGCAACCTCTGCCAATTTCTATTCAATACGAAAGAAACTGTCAGACAAGGCCATCGATGATTTATTTGTAAAGCTGCGCGCCAGTCACGGCGTGACAGCGCATAACGAGTTCAAACACACGCGCGAGCAGCTCGATGGCGTTCGCTGGTCTGCGGTGTGCTTCAGATATGAGAACCCGCCCTCGTTTCTTGAGGACGCGACGGCAATCCGGGAGAGTCTTTGCGGATTTCTGCTGCTGATCGAGTATCAGGGTTATGCAGCGGTCCTCTCATCCCGATTGAGCCTTCCGTCCTCCTTCAAAACAGCGCATCTCTCGGCGGTTGCGACGGCGCGTGTCGAAGGCGCGATCGCCAAAGCGGATGCGATTTTCCAGCGCATGACTATGCGCAACATGTCCATCTCGCCTTACGCAATGCGCGCCAAGACCCTCGAAGCGCCAAATCTTGCCAATGTCGTTGGACCGGCAGGAAGCAGGCGATATGCGCCCCGCACCTACAGCGTCGTTGCGAACGGCACGTAGAGCACCGCGACGCCGAGCACCGGACGCATTGGTATTCGCTCGGCGCGCGCCGACCTTCCTGGCGTCGTGACCTTCGCCAAGAGTGTTATCGATGCGCTCCGTGTGGATAATGCTGACGTCTCGCCGTTCATCAGGTCCTTTGCCCGACCGGTGTCATTGACCGAAGCCCTGGAAGCGTCAGCGCCCATGGCCATGGCGATTGATACGAACAAGCTGTCCGACGCCATGGGCAGTGATGAGGCGGGCATCAGGCTCATCCGCCTGGATGACGATACGGCAGTCGAACTCTCTGCAGGCGAACTGACGGCCTTGATGGAAAATCTTGATCGCCCTCTGAACATCGAAGGGGATGATCGCATCAGAATGGCACGCGACCCCACAACAGGCGATCAGTTGGGATCCATCAGCTTGAACAAGAACCGCATCGCTCTCCGGTCTCTGTCCTTACCTCAGGTATCCGACGTCTACGTGGAAAGAGCCAGCGAGGCGCTTGGTGAAGACGGCGACCGTCAGACACTACGTGCGTATCTCGACGATATTAATGCGCTCATCGTTCTGTTCGACGATGTGCGATTGGCTTACATTGATGGCCAGGTATTCCGGGACGAGACCCTTCTGGACGGGGGTGAGTCATTTCTGCGCTACTTCACCTCCAGCGCGTCTCTGGCGGCCGTCACAAGCGAGAAAGGGGCATTCACCGCCGCACAGACCGCGTTCGATGGCACTTCGAGTTTCGGGGCGATTGTCGATCACATTGCCGCTGCCGATCCGATTCTGCTGTGCGACGATCTCGGCGACGAATGGGCTGATTTCATAGGCGTCTCCGACGACGCAGGGCTCACGCAAATCTCGTTCTACCATGCAAAGCACGGCGCGCCGTCTCTCGGTGCCAGCCCCTTCCATGTCTCGGTCAGCCAGGCGATCAAGAACCTCGGCAACATGATATTTCCTGAAGAGCGGCTCGCAGCGAAGCTGGGCTTGTGGGGCTCGACCTACAACGCGCCCGATCAGGAAACCCAGATTCAGCGGACGATACGCTCGAACGTTGCTGATCTCGCGGTCGCGCTGCGTCGCGCAAGAATGGCACCCGATGCGCGCCGACGCGCTGTCATTGTGACCTCGTCGCTCAGTCGGCAGGCGGTCGCGGACGCATTTGCCGCGATACAGAGCGGCCAAAGGCCAGCGCCGTCCTTCGTCCAACTCTATTGGCTGCTGCAATCCTTCTTCTCGGCCTGCGCGGAAGTCGGCGCGAGCGGCGCTGTCGTCTGCCAGCCATGAGGCCGCCGCGACTGGCGCGGGATGCCGTCAGCTCCGAGAGTGATGAGCTATAGAAGCGCGTTCTATAGCTCATCGCCTGGTATCGGCGGCAGCGACTTTCGGACATTTAGGAAAAGCGCGCCAGCCCGATGTCAAATTATATGACATTGACGCAGATATTAGACGCTTACCTAGTTACTCTTTCAAATAATCTTCTGGAATGTTTGACGGTAGCTTCCCGCCCTTGGCCAGGTCAATCACAGATTGATGAATACGTGCACCGGGCGGTATCAAGCGGCGGGCGAAGAAGGGAATGATCAGTTTTCGCCTCCGCAATTCGCCTTCGTCCTCTCGTCGCCACTGAGGAATGAACTCCAGCAAACTCCATCCCCAAGTCATCGAATTGTGCTGGCTGATATGCGGATCAGGCGCAACATAGGGTTTGTCAGGGTTGCGGCCCAAGACGAGTTCGTTGACGGTCTGCGTCCGGTAGAACAATCCTGTGGGTCGCGTCTGCTCGATCATCCACTGCAGCGCAATCTTAGCCAGACCGCTTTCGGTCTCAGGATAACCGCCTCCGACATCACCGTGCACGCCGGCGAACCACACTTCCCGGACGTCCTGAGGTTTGGCGGCAGCCTTGTTAAACGGGTTGCCCCAGTACTCCTCTCCTTGCGACCATAACTGTGGCCGAAACATCGTGCGTCGCTCGTCGATCGCGACAGCATGGCGCACACTTTCAACACTCCGGTTGCGCTTGGTATGGGCGTGAGAACGCAGCCGGGGTCCATAGCGACCGTGCTCAATTACAGATGCGACCGTATCGAAAAGGCCAAGCAGACGGATTGGCGGACGATCCGGCGCAAGAATGCGTTCGTAGAGCCGGACTTCACCGAACTTGTCTTCGCCGTTCTCTCCGATGCCCTTGTAGGCGCGATAGGCATAGTCGAGCAGATTCAGATTTCGCTTCTCGATCAGACCGACAGCATGGATAAATCCCGCAAGCACCCGTGCCGAATAGGCGCCCCTGCTGAAGCCAAAGATATAAATAGTATCTCGGCCTCTCGGCTCTCCTCCTCCACCTCGCCCGTCATCATAGTTTTCTACCAGAAATCGATAGGCTTCCTTGACGTTATAATCCAAGCCCCAGCCTGTGATCAGACCCCAAACTTCAACGGTCTTTCTCCAAAACCGCAGCCATGCATTCTCAGCGCCAAACGTTCCCACCCCAGGATCGTAGTAGACAAGTTGCCGGTCACTTTTCTCAAATGTCCCGTAAAGTCGCAGGATATTAGTGCGATTAGAAGAGATTTCGTTGGATGTTCCATCAAGCAAGATAACAATGTTTTTTGGCATAGCTAACCAATGATCAAAATATTACATAGAAAATTGACTTACATACGGACTTTCGATCAGCCGATTCTTTAAGAAGATTGATCACTACACTTGACTAAGGGCTGCTCCAGAAGCTGAGGCTGATGTTGTACGTTTGATGGAGATAGGCCTGCACCGAGCCCAGGATGGGGAGATGCTCCGAGGCCGCCTTTGCTTTTGAGTAGCCTGGCTGGACAAGCGTCATGCTGAACCGGGCCACGAGGTCCCGCCTGTTGGACAACCAGTCGTCGAGCATCGGACGGTCCCCCACGATAAATCGTGTTTGTTGGCCAGCCTTCTGCCTGTTCTCCTCCTGCCGACGCAGCCTCTGTAGGAACTTGCTCCGCGGATCGGCCCATCGAACTGCCTTCATCGCTTGTCCGCAGATCTCGTAAAGATCACCAACACGGGCGCCAGGTTTATCCTTCGACGAGAACTTACAATGGTAAAGCTCGACATCGAGGAAACGCCCTTGTCTGCGAATGGCAATAACATCCGCCACCTCGCCCGAAGCGTCGCCATCGAAAATGACATCATACGGAGGCTCCGCCGCGAGCAATCTGGCTATGGTCGCGTACTGAACCGTTCCCGAATGCCTCAACGGGCCTTGCGACTCTTGCGTGATATCGACCTCATCCCATGAGAGGGCTTCTATCTTCGTAGCATCGAAAAGGGGCTTGTCGTCTCCGGGCGCGGATGCCAAGTCGGCGCCGATTAGCATGTCACCATCGGTGAATCGTATTGCCGGAGGATCTTCGCGAAACAGATCGAGGATGTCCCGCGTGCGCTTTCCCCTAGTAATGGTTACCAAGGCATCGGTGCGACGGCGGAAGGTCGCGACGCCATCGCGGATGTCCGCCTCGAACTCCGCCAGCAATCCGGTACTGCGGAGCCGGAACCGCACAGGGGCGCCCGTCTCGAAAGCTGAGATTTCGAGCTCGCATTCCGACAACGGCACGGGTTGCTCGCCGAAAGAAATATCCGTGCGATCCTCATCCGATACGGAGAGGCCTTCTGGCCAATCGATCGAAATGGGTATCTTCCCGGGTGGGAAATCTTGCTGACGCTTGGGACGAAGCACGTTGCGCAGCACCATTTCGGTATTAATCGACTCGTCGGCGATCTTGGGACCGATCGACTGGCACCACCTGATCCAGTCGTCCGGAGAGACAGTGCCCTCCTGGGACCAGATCTTGCCCTTCGTAGAACATCCGATGCTTCTCTTCCCCGCTTGGAGTTCGTCGATGTCGTCACCAGCACAGACCGGCTCATCGACATACCCGCTACCGAAGAGGTTGGTCTTGATCCTTGATCTGTTTTCGACGGTAAGCTCGAGTTGTTCGGTGATGTCGATGCCTGTAGACAGCTGAAAGCGGATTGGCTTCACCTGCGTTTCCTTAACCCCCAAGTTGGTCAGCATCACGCGCCTGAACCCGTGGAGTACACGGAAGACGGCCTCGCCTTGTAGTAGTTCGACATTGGTCCCGCACAGAAGCTTGGCGACTGCGATTACGAGACCGTCTTCGGGATAGCTGTGCACATAGAGCAGTTCCTTTTCCTGATCCCAGTGCGCCATCACCAGATTATAGACGACGTTGGTCGGCTCCTTGACGCGTGTCCAGCGGAGGCCATCCTCGTGGCGGGTAACCGCCATTACGAGCCGCAATTCGTCATTGATGATAGGGCCTTCGACCAGTCCGACTGACGGCGTCTCGATCCGTTCCAATGCTCGCGGATCCCAGAGGTCGCAATGGGTTCTGAAGACGTGCGTGTTCAGCTTTGGCGTGACGGTTTCGACAGGTATGGCTTCGAAATCCGCATCGAGACCAGTGTAGAGTTCTTCACGTCGTCGCTGATGCTCGACGCGGCTTTCGCTTCCGGTCTCAAGAAGCGTGTTCCAGTCGGCGTCCTCCTTGTAGAGCGCGTTCAGCCATTCCTTCGGATCTTCCAGTGACACCCCCGCGATCACAGTGGCGTCACCGAGCCCGGCTTCGGCGCGAGTGAACCGCCCGATAAACTGCAAGGTCACCGCCTCGCTGCGATGGCGATCATGAAGGCCCGCGATCTTGAGACGTGGAAGGTCGAAGCCTTCTCCGAGCATATCGACGCAAACTATGATGCGGATTGCCCCGCTACGCAGCCTTCGCAATGCGTCCTCGCGTTGGCTTGCTGGCATCTTGCTGTGGACCAGCTCTGCGACATGCCGTGGCAGGTGCTTTCGATAATCGGCTAGAAGAGCCTGCGCCCTGTCAATGGTGCTGGTACGGGCCATCGCCAGATGGTCCAGCCCTTTGAATAGGTCCCGATCTAGCGCCTCGCCAACCTCCCGGATGATGGACAGGTCGGCCTGAGCGGAGTCGGATTCCATGACAGGGATATAGCGGACGGGACGGAACAGGTGCTGCTCGCGGGCCCGCCGCAGCGGATAGACGAAGATGAATTTCCCATCCACGCGCTTGTTGTCGTTGCGGTAGGGCGTCGCAGTGAACTGCAGGATCAAGCGCTTCTGCCGCACGAAATGGGTTTTGAAGGCTTTCCACGTCGCCGCCCCTATATGGTGCGCTTCGTCCACGAAAAGATGCGTAACATGTGACGCGATGCGGTCCTTCAACTCGACCGACAATCGTGAGACGGACTGCATGGTGGCAACTACGACCTGCGCACGGCCGAAGATCGCGTCCAACTCCTCCAGAGAAGTGGGGGCCCTCTTGAGGGTGGCGACAATGGGATAGAGTGTGGCCTCCTTTAGCAGGCCAAACTTCTTCAGCACTCCCAGTGTGACGAACTTCTCGCTGATCTGAGTGCGTAGCTGGTCGGATGGGACGATGACAAGAAGCTTGTCGACATCCGCCGACACGAAGACGCCGAGCATGGTTTCCGTCTTGCCCGTCCCTGTGGGCATCACGAGCGTAGAAGGGGCATCCGACACGACCCAATGCGCCTTAATTGCGTGGATGGCACCGATCTGTGGTGGTCGGAAACCCTTTATGACACACAGATCACCTTCGTATTCCTCTTCCCGTAGGGAAAGGGCTTCGTGCCAAGTCGCTCGGATGGCTTTGTGCCGCTCCGTGAATTCTCCGAAGGATATCTGCTCTGGCACCAGAGGAGCGGGCTTTTGCCAGCGCACTGACGAACGCGACAAAACTTCTTGGATAGATGGGATCGGCACCACTTCGTCGATGCGAACGATCTGGTCGTAGTTCGGAGGTGGCTTCAGGCCCCGCCGCAACAACGCGATGCTCGGTCGCTCGGCCACATCGCCGAAATAGCCCTTCGTATTGACATCAAGGGCAACGTCGTATTCGGCCCGAGGTGCACTAAGTTGCTGGACAAGATTCCCCGCGACGCGGCCACGCAGCAAATACCTCTCTGGCAGCGTTATAGAAACACGCTCAGTGAATAGATCAGCCAAATAACACCCCATCCGCGCTAGATTACTAGTATCACGATTCTCCAGCCAATCTGATGGGAATTTAACGCTCCACTGCGAAATGGACGTGGTTAATTGCCTTAACTAATAACGCCGGAATGAGGGAGTGAAGCGCCATCTGCTTCACTCCACGGGAACGTCCGCTTTTCCGCGAAGGCACCCCTTGCCTGGACGTCCGGCAGGAGGGCGCATAGCCGACGTCCAAGGATTTAATCGATGCCCCGAGTTCTTCCGGATGGGAAGGGGGCTGCCATAAGATCTTCCCAGAACAATGATTTTTTGTCCAAAGGAGAAATGTCCGGCGCCATCTTCTGAACTGCGACAACCCGCTCCTAGGACTGGTGGCATTTGTTGCATTTTTGTCGCGTGGAGCACGCGGAGCCCGCTGGACATGCGCAGAAAAAGTCGGAAATAACTGGGATTGACCGAAACTTGCAGATCGCTCCATATTTTGGTCGGTATCTAATCCATGACCCTGAAATTCCAGGGTAAATTCTGCTCCGACGCTCTTTTGCCATACGGACTCTGACTCCGTTAGTCCTGGTTCGAATCCGGATTCCCCAGCCAGTTTGCTACAAGGCGACAGCTTCATCTGGATATGACGCCTGTAGCCGATTTTATCCCCGTTTTACCCGCGTCCCGCAATCTGTGCCATGAATAACCGGCATCTGGTGGCGGTCGTCGCTATCATCGGCGACGAAAGACGCCCTTCAGCCGGGCGAAAATATCCACAAGCGTTTCGAGGTTGCAAATCGGGTGGCTCAACCTTCCGCTCTGTCTCTATGCACCGCCATGACGCAGTTCAAAGGAGCATTGTGATGGAATTGGAAAGCAAGACGATCATCATAACTGGAGCCAGCAGCGGTATCGGCGCAGCCGCAGCGCTGCTGTTTGCTGCCGAAGGCGCAAATGTGGTTCTCGGCGCTCGCCGCTCGGCGCAACTCGAAATCCTTGTGGAAAAGATCAATCGCGGGAACGGCCGGGCTGTATTCCTCGCCGGCGATGTCAAGGACGAGGGTTATGCGGATGCCCTTGTTAAGCTTGCCACGAAGGAGTTCGGCACGCTGGATTGCGCGTTCAACAATGCTGGCATCGTCGGTTCGATGCAGCCGATCCCCGACATGAGCGTCGGCAACTGGAACGACGTCGTCTCGGTAAACTTGACGGCCGCATTTCTCGCGGCGAAAGCCCAGATACCCGTCATGAGGAGGCAAGGAGGAGGCTCGATCGTCTTCACTTCCTCCTTCGTTGGCTTCAGCAACGGTGGCATGCCGGGGATGGGAGCTTATGCAGCTTCCAAGGCCGGATTGATCGGATTGGTACAGTCACTGGCTTCCGATCATGCTCCCGAGGGTATTCGCGTCAACGCGCTGTTGCCTGGCGGCACGATCACACCAGCCGGCGGCGAGGGCAACCCGGATGTGATGGAGTTCATCTCCAACCTTCATCCGATGAAGCGAATGGCTAAAGCCGAAGAGATTGCACAGGCGGCAGTCTTCCTCCTTTCCGAGCGTTCGAGTTTCGTGACCGGCAGCCCGATGATCGCGGACGGCGGGATGTCCGTTCGGCTGACATAGAGACATCAATCCTACCCGCGTGGCTGATCCAACCGCTCGGGACAAAAGCCGCCATCCGCAAGTGCTATTTCAACGGCAGGAACAATTCCACGATCGCTTCATGTGCCGGCACCTCCGAAATGGGTGAGAGCCGGCGTTGACAATAGATCGGAAAGTCGCGCGCCTCCTCGCCGCTGTCCGGAAGCCAGTCGCGATAGACGTAGAGCGCGGCGGGCTCGAGATTGTTGGTATTGCCGGGATAGCGCAGCACCGCGCAGCGTCCGCCGGGGATCACGCCAGCCTTCATCCCCTCGTCATTCGCCTCGATCGGCTGATCGGTCGCGACGCAAAGGTCCATGCTGTAATCGGCCGGGTTTGCGGGACACCTCTCGGATCGAAAGACCATGAAGCTGGAGCGGCCTGTTTCAGGCGACAAGCTCGCGGCCTTGCACCAGGCCTTGAACCGCTCGATGGTCGCGCCGAGCGTTGCCCGGTCACCCCGATGCTCGATGATCGCCACCGGCGTCGGAGGCACATCGCGGATCGTAACGTCCTCGTGGGTAAAGACAATCTGCATGAGCTTGTTCCTTGCGTTGTCCAGAGGCCCGAAGGCCGCAAGCCACGGCGCCCAGTCGGGCGACTTCCGGAACGACGAAGGCGATTGCCCGAACCGTTGCCGAAAGGCGCGGGCGAAGGCATCGGGCGCATCGTAACCGGCATCCATCGCTATGTCCGTGACGCTTTCGGCGTCATTCCAGGCCAGCCGGCGCGAAGCACGCTTCATGCGGGCAAGCTGGACATAGCGATGGACGGACAATCCGAAGGTCGCCGTAAACTGCCGGTGGAAATGAAACTTCGAGAAGGCGGCGACCCGGCTCACCGTTTCCAGGTCCAGATCGCCATCGAGGTGCCGGTCGATATGGTCCAACGCCCGCTGCATCCGGGCGTGATAGGTCTGAAGCGACGCCTTCATCGTTTCTTTCTCCGTGGCGGCCCCATCTAGCGGCTTAAAACCATGACGCGCTCGACCGATCTTGCGGTTCATGCGGATCGCGTATTGCTCTAGCCATGGATCGCCAGCGTCCCTGCCGCCGCTGCGATCAGAACGACGGCGCCCGGCAAATGGCTCCATTCGCGCCAACGGATCAGCGTCATCGCCGCGGCCGCCAGGATCACGATACTGCCTATGGCGCCCGCCCACCGTGTGGCCGGCACCAGCAGCAGCAATCCCGCCACCACCTCGAGCCCGCCTGTCAGCCGATGAAAACCGGCCGGATACCCCCAACGCGCAAAGGACTCGCGCACTGACCGAGGACCGACGAAATTGACCGTCCCAGCCCCGACCATCACGACGCCGAGGGCGATCGGAAGTCCAACGGCGAAAAGTTTGACTACTGGCATAGGATGGCCCTCATGCGGCCGATTGCCGGGGTCCGCCGTGCGCACCCGGCTGGCCGAGCGGTGCCAGGGCGCCTATCTGGGTGAAGATGTCGAGCGTGTTGAGCTCGTCCTAATGCTCGGTGAAGCGTCCATCCGCCACACGCCAGATATCCAACGAGCGCATGGAGAAGGCATTGCCTGTCGCGGCGTATCCGAGGAAGTTGCCCGTGTGCGTCCCCTCGTAGCGGTAGCGGCCCACTAGGCGCGAGCCGTCCGCGGACACGAAAACGTCTTCGGCGTACACCTTCAGGTCGGGCACGCCCGCGATGATCGCGCCGAAGACCTTCTTGACGCCCGCTGGACCGGGTTCGGCGAAGGCGTTGTGGTTCAAATAGCCGGGCGCAACGATCTCATCGAAACGCGAGACGTCGTGACCGGATACGATCTCGGTAAAGAGGTAGCCGAGCTTTACAGGATCGGTTGACATTAAAGTCTCCTTCGTTAAACGAGACTGATAAGTCTCGCTAACTTGCGTATCGAGACTGATCAGTCTCGTCAAGGGTTTCTCTGATGACCACCGCAGCCTCGCCGCGACCCGGACGCGTTCTCGACCCCGCCAAGCGCGCGGCGATTCTCGAAGGCGCGCGCGTCGTGTTCATGCGCGAGGGGTTCGCGCAAGGCTCGATGGATGCGGTCGCCGCCGAAGCAGGCGTGGGCAAGCAGACCATCTATCGCCATTTCCGATCGAAGGAGGCGCTGGTCGAGGCGTTGGTCGAGGCGATGTGCGCGCCAGAGGTCATCCGACCGCCAACAAGGTCGCTGCCGGCCGGGCCACGGCTTCGCGAACTGCTGCTGACGTTCGTGACCGGCGTCGCCAGTCCGGACAGCGTCCGGCTCTACCGCGCCATCGTCGCCGAGGCCGACCGAATGCCGGGCCTAGGGCGCCTGTTCTGGGACGCTGGGCCGCGCCAAGTCCGAACTGCAATCGCACGGGTGTGGGCCGAAGAGCACGATGCCGCGACAGCACCTATCGTCGCCGAGCAACTCGTCCAACTCGCGCTGGGCGAGGCGTACCAGAAGCTGGTCCTGGGAACCGGGTCGCCCAAGTCCGAGGTCTTCGAGCATCAGATCGATGCGGCGCTAGCGCTCCTGGAAGTGGCGTCCCGCCGGCGCCGGCAATGAGAAGGGAACTTTCCTCTCATCAGGAAAAGTCAATGCTTACCCGGTGCAGCACATTCTTCCGGTCTGATTTCGATACCGAAAGCTTCGCTTGACGCGATAGCTTCCATGCACCGGCGCGTATTCGGGCCGCGAACGAGGCGCGGGTCATCTCACCACAGCCAATTTGACCAGAATCATGGGGTGGTACGATCCCCGCTTTCTGCCGATCTTTCGATTGCCGCGATGACCCGATGCAAAGCCACGGCATCCTCGAAGCTGGGCGCCGTGCGCGTGCCCTCGCGCAGATCTTGGGCCATAGCGGCGTAAACACGGGCGACGTTCCCTGGCTCCGTGCCCTTGGGCCAGCCGGAACGGTATGAATCCGGCACTTCGAGCGGCCGGAATTTTTTTTCGTCTCCATGCGCACCTGACAGGGAAAGCTGAACCATCTGCGTATGGCCGGAGGAACCCGAAACCCGAATATCACCCTCCGTGCCATGGATTTCCCAGAACAGGCCCTCTCCGTCTCGCGACGGCCCGCCACGGTAGTGAATGGAGACAGGGACGCCGCTGGAGAACACGCCGCTGACCAGCACCTGGTCCGGGGCCGTCACCGGCAGCACCTCGCCGCTATCGACGGCAAGTACGGTCGGCCGCCGTGTAGCCAATACGGCCGAGACTTCCGCGATATCGCCGAAAACGCTCCTCAGACCCGCCAATGTGTGTCCCACCGGGATCGTCAACATCGTTGCGCCATTGGCGCGATCAAGCAGATATCCATACGTCCTCTTATCTGGAATGGTGCTGCCGCCCAGGGCCGCGCCACCCCGGCCGACCAGGGTGGTCGAGAGCACCTTGCCGACGAACCCGTCCGCTATCAGTTGACGCAGATACGCGATCTCGGGAACGAATGGGGCTTGAGTACCAACCACGGCCACAACACCCTTGGCTCGAGCCAGCGCTGCCATCTCCTCCGCTTCGGCCAGGCTTTTGCCAAGCGGCCACTCGCAATAAACGTGCTTGCCTGCATCGATCGCTGCTTTGACGATATCGAAATGAGGCGGCACCTTGACCGCGACGGTTACGATGTCGATCTCCGGCGCCGCGACCAGTTCGGCGACATCGGCGAAAGCCCGCTCGAGACCCGTTTCGCGTACGGCCGCCTCGGCGCTGGCCTTGTGCGTATTTGCCACCCCGGCGATTTCGAAGGTTTCAGACAACGCGCGTAATGCGGGGATATGAGCCCGCACGGCCCAACTCCTGCCGGGCTGCAACCCGACGATGCCTACCCTGAAGCGTTCTTCTGCCATGATGTCCGTTTCTCCTGGACGAAGTTCGCGTGTTGCGAGACTGGCGTCGTGATTGCCCGCACCGCTCATTCGCCCATGAAGATACCGCCGCTTCTTATCTGCGGAAATTCGGTATATATGCGGATGATCCTTGAGAATCCGCACAGATGACCGATTGGGAAGATATCCGGCATTTTCTGGCGGTGGCACGAAGCAGGACGCTGTCAGGTGCCGCCCGCAGCCTGAAGGTGGATCACGCCACGGTCAGTCGCCGGCTTGCCAAGCTTGAAGCTGACCTGGATGTCCGCCTGGTTGATCGCTTGCCACGATCCTGCCGACTGACCGGCATCGGCAAACAGGTATTCGAGCACGCCGTTGAGATGGACGCTGAAGCTCAAGGTATCGCGCGGGTGGCCAGAGCTGCCCACGCTCCGCTTGTCGGCCGGGTCATGCTGAGCGCACCACCCGTTCTGGTCACGCATCTCCTGGCGGAACGGGTGCCCGACTTCCGCGCGGAGTACCCCGACATCCGACTTTCGCTCTCGGCACAGGGGCAGCTCGTCTCGCTCAGTCGTCGCGAAGCCGATGTTGCCGTACGATTTGGCCGTTCCGAAGAAGCCGGCAGCGTGATGCGGAAACTCGGGACGATGGCGTTCGGGCTCTATGCGCACCGCGCCTATCCCCATCTGGCGAGGCCCGAGAACTGGCAGTTCATCGCGTGGGATCAGAGCTACGGCGACATGTCCCAGCAATCGTGGCTTCTCGGGATCGCCGGCCAGCGCCCGGTGGCGTGCGAACTGACCCATTCCAGCGAACATCTTGTCGCGGTCCGGGCGAAGGTAGGTGTCGCGGGCTTGCCCTGCCTTCTGGGAGACAAGGATCCCGACCTCGTGCGGATTCACGAGAACGTGCCGTATTATGCCCGAGACGTCTGGCTCGTGGTTCATCGCGATTTACGTAAGAACCCCGCCATCCGCGCCGTGATGGATTTCGTTTCTCAGGTTATCGTGAAGGAGCCGCTGCTGCGAATTAGCCGCTGAGTTCCGGAACGCCGAATCGTCACTGTCGGCGGATACGCGTTCTGTGTGCTCATCGGACGGGCTCCTCGGTGGGTGCGGCGGCCGAGATGCCGGAGGCGAACGACCAGTCCTCGAAAGTCGAGTTGGCGATGATCACCATTACGTCCTCGGGTCGGATTCCAGGTTTCGCAGCCAGGCGTTCGACGAGGCGCGCGTAGAAGCGCTGCTTGGTCTCGTGGGAGCGATTTCTCCCGGTGGTGACGTGGAACAGCACGAAATCGTCCGATCGCGGGCCACCCCGGTAGTTGCGGTCGAAGACCAGTTCGCCGGGCTGATGCTGATGAAGGGCGACGAAACGATCGGTTTCCGGCACTTCGAATGTTTCGACCATCGCGCGGTCGAGACTGTCGGCGATCTCGGCCAGATAGTCGGGTGACTTTCCGGCCAGTAGCGAGATGCGTGTGAAGGGCATCGATCTGCCTCCGTGGTTGACATCGGCACCATGCACCCACATGATCGTCCTGAAAATAGAATTATTCAGAACAATATATCCTGATTATTGGGATGATTTCGGTGCGGATCACCAATCTCGACACGGATGCCCTGCGCAGCTTCGTCACCGGTATGGAAGCGGGATCGTTCGCACGAGCCGCTGATCGCCTGGGGCGTTCGACCTCGGCGGTCAGCGCGCAACTCAAGAAGCTGGAGGCGCAGGCCGGCGTCGCGCTCGTGCGCAAGTCGGGCCGCGGTCTTGTCCTCACGGATAGCGGCGAGGCGCTGCTCTCCTATGCCCGTCGCCTGCTCGACCTCAACGACGAAGCGGTGAGCGCGGTACGCGGCGTCGAACTCGAAGGCTGGGTCAGGCTCGGTCTTCAAGAGGATTTCGGTGAGACAGTCCTGCCGCAGGTGCTGGGACGCTTTACCCGCGCCCATCCCAAAGTCCGGATCGAGGGGCGGATCGGGCGCAACCAGGATCTGGTCGACATGGTGGAAGCTGGCCGGCTCGATCTGGCGCTGGCCTGGGCTGACGGGATACCGCGCCCGACGGCGACTACGCTAGCTGCTCTGCCGTTGTGCTGGCTGGGCTCTGCCGAAACCCCACCGAACTGGCGGGCTGATAGCGGTGAGCCGCTTCCGCTCGCCGCGCTGGAGGCTCCGTGCATGTTGCGGACGATCGCTTGTGAGAGCCTCGACCGCCAGGGCCTGTCCTGGCGTGTGGCTTTCGTCAGTCCTAGCCTTGCAGGGCTCTGGGCCGCGACGGCGGCAGGTCTCGGCATTGCCCTCCGGACGCCTGTGGGATGGCCGCCATCGATCCAGATACTGGACCCTGTTTCGCACGGCCTGCCGGAACTGCCCAAACTCGGTCTTGTGCTTCATAAAGCCGACAAAGATATCGGTCCGACTGGAGAACATCTGGCGTCGATCATCGGTCAGGCCCTTGGCGAGACCCTGTCCCGGGATTGGCTTTTGAACGGCCATACCGCCTGATCGAATCTGGAAGACCCCGTTGTGGTTCATTCGCCTTTGCGTTCGACGGCGCCATTCAGGATGTCCTTTGCATGGACAAGCGCATTCCGGACCGCTGCGCCCCCGGCATAGAAGGTAAGCTGCAGGATCGCTTCGATGATCTGCTCGCGCGTCGCGCCCGCTGTCAATGCGGCTTGCGTATGCGCCCTCAATTGCGTGACGGTGTGCCCCAATGTCACGCAGGAAGCGATGACCACCAGCTCCCGGGTGACGTAGTCGAGGCCGGGGCGGGTCGTGATGCCGCCGATGGCCCACTCTATCGACATATCCGTGAAGTCAGGACAGATATCCTCCATATCCTGGATAAGTGCCTCGGCGGCTCCGGCACCGAAAAGCCGCTCGAAATGAGCGAGGCCACGCTTGCGCAGTTCGGGATTTGAAATCATTCGCATGCCTCCTGTCGAAGCTATTTTGTTTGAAGAACCGAGCTTGCGCGAGTCGGCAGACTTCGGCCGCACCGGGCGGGCCGATCGGATCAGGCTTTGAACTCGACCGTGATCGCCAGCTTGCCGAAATGCGAGCCGCCGCCTGCGAGCGCCTGATAGGCTTCGCGCACATCTTCAAGTACATATGTCTTGTCGACCACCGGCTCGATGCGATGTGCCGCGACCGCCTTCACGGCGTCCGCGAGATCGGCAGCGGAACCGGTGTTGGAGCCCTGTACCCGGATCGACTTGGCGATGATCGGCATCAGGTCGATCTCGCCGACCGTGCCGGTGACGAAGCCGACGGTAAAGATCGTACCGCCCTGCCGCACCGCCGCCATGGAACGAGCGAAAGTCTGTACGCCCGCCGTCTCTAACACCAGATCGGCGCCGACACCGCCGGTCAGGTCCACGACCGTCCGATCCCAAGCTGGATTGGCGCGATAATTGACGAGATGGTCTGCCCCCAGGGCCTGCGTCCTGGCGAGTTTCTCATCCGACGACGAGGCGATGACGATGCTGGCGCCCCGCGCCTTTGCAAGCTGCAGCGCGTAGATCGAAACGCCGCCCGTGCCGAGCAGGACAACCGTCGAGCCTGGTCCAATGTCGGCGGTTACCAAGGCGTTCCAAGCCGTCGTGGCGGCAATGGGCAATGTGGCCGCCTGCTGCCATGACAGATGGTTCGGTGCCTTGACCAGCGTGTCTGCCGAAACCGCAGCCAGTTCGCGCAACGCGCCAGGGAGATTTACGCCACGCATTGTCCGTGCAGTGCGCGCGGTGGGGCGGCCGGCGACCCATAGCGCCTTGGGGTGAATTATGACGCGATCGCCCGGCTTTACCGTATCGACCTCCTCGCCGACGGCGACCACTTCGCCGGCCCCATCAGCGACTGGCACAAGCGGAAAGGTCGGGCCGGGATAGGCGCCGGTGGCAACGGCAACGTCGATGAAGTTGAGGCTTGCAGCCCGCAGTTCGACCAGCGCTTCGCCACGGCGCGGTGAAGGATCCGGTTGCTCGATCCGGTGCAGGCTGTCCAAAGAGGGAGCGGTGAGTTCGAGTGCGTGCATGACTGGCCTCCTGAATGGGAGTCAGCTAATTGTAGCTTCAATGAAAGATAATCGATGAAATCGTCGATATACTGATGCAGAAAAAGCAAAAATCATTTGAAGGTCCGGTGCTGGCGGAGATGGTGGCATTCGTCGCTGTGGCCGACCAACTTTCGTTCTCCCGCGCCTCCGAGCAGTCGGGTCGCGACGCAACGATCCTGTCGCGGCGTGTCCGGGCTCTGGAGATGCGTCTGGGCGTGCGCCTTCTGGAGCGAACGACCCGAACCGTGGCACTCACCGAAGCCGGCCGCCGCTACCTGGAGCGGGCGCGCGCCATCCTCGACGCGATCGACGAAGCCGATCGCGAGGCTGGCGCGCTTGCCACCGGTGAGCCGCGGGGCCATCTGAGGCTTGCTCTTCCCGGCAGTTTCGGTCGTATCTGGCTGGCGCCGCTGGTCGCCGAATTCCTCGTGGCCTATCCAAAGGTCACCATCGAGGCTGAATTCTCGAACCGCTTCGTCGACCTGATCGGTGAAGGCTTCGACCTTGCCGTGCGGCTTGGCGAACTTGGCGATTCCCGTCTCATCGCGCGTCGTATCTGCGACAGGCGCCGGCTGCTGTGCGCGTCACCAGCCTATCTCGAGCGCGCCGGCACACCGCAGCAACCCGAAGATCTCAGCGACCACGCCTGTCTCGTCTTCAGCGGTATCGAAAGGGGACCAATATGGGACATGACGAATGCCTCCGGAACGCGCAAGCGCGTCACCGCATCCGGCCCCTACGTGGCGGACGATGCCGAAGCACTGGTCGAGGCCGCCGCCGCCGGACTCGGTATTCTTCTTGCCACTGACTGGCTGGTGGCCCAAGCGGTACGGGACGGGCGGCTGGTGCCGGTGCTGGCTGATTGGCAGATCGTCGATGAAGGCGCGGTCTATATCGTGACGCCTTCGGGGAGCGGCGCGGCAACCAAAACGCGCGCCTTCAGCGACTGGATCGTCGCCCACCTTTCCCGCCCGCCATGGCAGGAGATATTGGCCGGTAGTCGTGACGGCGAACAATCTTAGACGTTAGTCCTGGCATTCCGGGGCAGCCGCCCGTTCAACATATCGAGCTCGGGGGCGGGTCGCCTTCCAGCAACCGGCCGATACGGACAACATCGAGAAGCGCGTAAATCTCCGTAATTCTCGCATCGGCCACTGTGAAGGCCATGATGGAAATGGGGCCGCGTTCGGTTCGCACTATAACGCCTGGCAAGTCGTTGACGCGCACAGGCTGGATGATAGCGCCCGGAATTGCGAAGGTCGCCGCACGCCCAGCCACTTGCATCTGACCCCGGATCGTTCCTGTCGCGTCAGGACGCGCAGCACCGCCGTCGGCTCTGAAGACCACGTTCGGATCGAGAATTGCGAGCAAGGCCTCGAGATTCCCGTCCCTCGACGCCGAGAAAAAAGCGTCCACCACCTGCCGTTCGGCGAACGGATCGCCGTTCGCTTTGCCACTGCCTCCGCTTCTGATGCGGCGACGGCCACGGCTCGCGAGTTGCCGCGCTGCGTCGGAGCTCTGTTGGAGCATTGTCGCAATCTCGATGAACGGCATGCCGAAGAGATCGTGCAGAACAAAGGCCACACGTTCAGGAGGCGAGAGCGTATCGAGCACGACTTGAAGCGCGAGGCCGACCTGCTCGGCAAGCAATACCTCCTGCTCAGGCCCCCTCTCCTCGATGTCGGTGACGAAGAAATCGGGTAGCGAGATGCCGTAAGGGTCTTCAGGCCGTGCACGACGTGACCTGAGCCTGTTCAGACAGGTCCGCGCGACGATGGTGGTCAGCCAGCCTTCCACATTGGCGATCTCCTGCGGGCCGCCCGCATCGGCGCGACGAATACGTAGCCATGCTTCCTGAAGCACGTCCTCGCAGTCAGCGCGATTGCCAAGAATGCGATAGGCGAGCGATCTCAACCTGGGACGGCTGGCCTGAAAGCATTCAGTGAAGTGAAGAACCTCGGACATCGGTCACATTCTCCGGATCATGGGTGTCAATCACTTTGACCCGCCCATGCGGCCGGATGTGACAAGGAAATGAGATGGCCCATCCACTTGAACTCGCTCGCTTCGATGCGGAAACAGGCAGCGTTGGTTCGGAGCGCTGGCGCGCAAGGCTCGTGCTTTTCGCGATGTGCCTGGCTGCCTTCATGATCCAACTCGACGTTACCATCGTCAACATCGCTCTGCCCACACTTCAGCGCGAGCTCTCGCTCGAATCTTCCTCCCTTGAATGGGTGATCAGCGGTTACGCGCTCAGTCTTGCCGCGTTTATCCCACTCGCTGGTGCCCTTGGAGACAGGTTCGGCCACCGCCTTGTCGTAACCGGTGGATTGGTCCTGTTTGGTCTCGGTTCGCTTGGTTGCGCGCTGGCGGATACCAGCTTCATCTTGCTGGCAGCCAGAGCCATCCAGGGGCTCGGTGGTGCCGCCATACTGGCTCTCACTCTCGCGATACTCAATCGAAGCTTTCCACCGGAGCAGAGGAGCCATGTCATTGGCACTTGGGCGGCGCTGGGAGGCATCGGCTTCGGCGCGGGCCCTGTGGTGGGCGGGATATTGTTGGCTTATTTCGGTTGGGCCTCAATCTTCTGGGTGAACCTGCCCATCACCATCATTGCCGGCGCAATGACGTTTACGACCGTTCCATCGGGCCTTCACAGCACGGACAAGCGCGCCCTGGACTTGATCGGCGTCGCATTGGCTTCCGGCGGGCTGACGGCCATCACTCTGGGGCTCATCGATTCGACGAACCATTCCTGGACATCGCTGCCGACTTCCGCGCCGCTATGCGGAGGTATCGCGCTGCTCACGCTCTTCCTGATCTGGCAAGGTCGCGCCGCCCATCCGCTTATTCCTGCGACGCTGCTGCGGACGAGAAATTTCCTCGGAGCCTGCGGTGCGTATTTTGCCAGCTACACGGCGTTCAGCGGAACACTCTATTTTGTCACACTCCTGTTCCAGAATCTGAAGCAGTGGTCGGCCCTCGAAACCGGCCTGACCTGGCTTCTGATGAATATTCCCTTTCTCCTTATCGCCTCGGTCGCAGGCAGGCTCGATCGACAATTCTCGCCGCGACAGGTGATCGCTTATGGCTGCGTGGTTGCCGCGCTCGGCGTTGCCGTCCTTGCTTACCTCACACCACAGATGCCATTTGCGGTCGCGGCCTTCGGCTACCTCGCGGCCGGCGCGGGCTTTGGGGCGCTGGTTCCGGGGATCACGCACGCCGCCATGAGCGACGTACCGCCGGAGGTATCCGGGGTGGGTTCCGCGATCCTGAACTGCTCGCGGCAATTGGGCACCGCCACCGGATTGGCGCTTATCGGCGCTCTCGGATCAAGCGTCACGGCAGCGTGGTGGCGCGCTGTGCAACCGGATGCCGCTCTGGCAGGTGATGTAGCCGGCGGGCGGTTGGCTGCCGTGCAGCAGATGCTGGGTTCGGAAGCGCATGAAATGGCGGCCAACGCGTTTCTTGCAGGCTATCACGCGGCGCTTGCCGGAGCCGCGGTCTGTCTGCTCGCGGGAGGAGCGTTGATTGTGAAAGCATGCCGCTTGCCGTCTCACTCCAGGGATCGGCAGTCTGAGACGGCCGAAAGGACACAGCCATGACTTCGCATTCATTAGAACGGGCCGCCTATGGCTGTCTGTCGGTAGCGCCACAGATTATTCACGACGCACCGCTGCTGACGATCGTCCTCTCATCAAAACCCGAGCGCCTGCGCGCCCGCGTTCCGAGCCCGCTCAGGCCACATCCGGACGGTCGGTTGATCCTGAATATGTGGGCGTTGTCCGATCCCTGTCAGACGACGGGGTTCGGCGCACCGGGCCCGGTTGGCGTCAGCTATCTCGCAGCCGAGGTCGCGGGACCCGAGGGTGCAAGCAACGACGGCACGGTGACGTTTCCCGGTCGCGTCTGGCTGGAGCATTGGAACAGTTCGGAGGCGGCCCGCGCCTATGCTCGCGCTGCTTCGGGCCTGGAGATCGACGCCGGCGAAACCGAACTTCGGATCGAAGACAACCAACTGACTGCTCGCCTCAGACTTGGTGGCAGGATAGTCATTGAGGCGCGAGCGCGGATCGGGATGCAGAAACTCGGCCTCCGCGCTGGCCACTCCGTCTATTACGGTGAGCGCCACGCCGGCGGCGGACGAAGCGAGGTGGCCAGGTTCGATGTCCCATGGGTCGCCGAGGGTTTTCCGGCGGATGAACCAGAAGTAGCTTTCGATTTTGAGCCGAACACCGGCACGGCAGACCTGGTCGAGAACGGATCACAGGCCGTGATTGCTGCCAGTTTCCGCCGAATGACGCTCGTGCCTTATCTGGCGAGCTGCCAAAATCAAATCGAGATCGATGTCTGAGAATGCCTGCTACTCCGTAAGCTGCCGTGCCGATCAGACCTCATCCCGGACGTTCGGTCCGGTCTCCTGACAGCCGCCTGTCAGGATAAGTGTGTTAGACCTTCCGTCACGACTGCAGAAGAATGAAAGGCCTTTCGACTATGACTCCGTCTCCGTTTCTCGCGGCTCTCGGCTCCAAGGCTCCGCCATCCGACCGCGCGAAAGACATGGAACTCTACGGGTGGCTGATCGGGAGCTGGGAAATGGATACGGTTCACCATCTCGGCGACGGCACAACCCGGGAATCGACTGGGGAAATCCATTTCGGCTGGGTGCTGGAAGGCCGCGCGATCCAGGACATCTGGATCAGGCCCCGGCGTCCTGCGCCGTCCACCATGTACGGCACGACCTTGCGCATCTTCGACCCCGGCATCGATGGTTGGCACATCATCTGGAGCGACCCGCTCAACCAGGATTACTCCCGCCAGATCGGGCGGGCCGAGGGCAAGGGCATCGTCCAGATCGGCACCGACTCGCGTGGCCTGAAAACGCGATGGCGCTTTACCGAGATCACTGCCGACAGTTTCCATTGGATCGGAGAAGAGCGATCTTCCGAAAACGGCCCCTGGCAGATCACCTGGGAGCATTTTGCCCGCAGAGCCAAGCCTTGATAGTTGGAACGGGCCGTTCTGACCGGAAGCGGCCCTCTGTTTTCAACCAGCCTGAGTTTTTTGAAGCAGCAATGATCGTTTTACGGGCCTCTTGATATCGGCAATAGGTGTCGAAGCTCCGTAAGCGTCGATGTGAGGGATGAATAATATGGCGACCTTTATCCTGATAGCCGGAGGCTGGCAGGGCGGTTGGGTCTACCAGAAGGTAGCAGATATACTCATCGCGCACGGACACAAAGCCGTGCCGATCACTCTCTCTGGGCTCGGCGATGCTCCGGCCCCGACGGCCAATCTTGGAACCCACATAGGTGAGATCGTTGATGTCGTGAAGTCGCATGGCGACGACCTTGTCCTTGTCGGACAATCTTACGGCGGGATGGTCGTGAGCGGCGCGGCCGATGCCGTACCATCGCGAATCCGGGCATTGGTCTATGTCGACGCCTATGTGCCCGATTCCGGTGACTCCGTCTGGTCGCTGACGACGCCTCGTTTCCGGGAAATGTTCGTCGCAGGTGCAAAGACTGACGGACTGAACTGCATGCCGCCTCCCAATCTCGACCCGCGCTGCCGACCGCATCCGATCGGGACGTTTCTCCAGTCAATCACTCTCACAGGACGTTGGCGTGAAGTGCCGCGCAAGATCTTCGTCGGCGCACATGGATGGGAAGGAAGTCCGTTCCTTGACCTCCATCGGCGCTTGGGCGACGAACCGGAGTGGTCGACCTTTGCCCTCGATTGCGGGCACAACGTAGCACGGCTGGAACCCGAGGCTCTGACCGAGATATTGCTGGCTCAGGTTTGACCAGCCAATGGCTGCAATCCGCTCGGCTACATTGTTGATGGTTGCTGTAATCTCGGAGGCATGAAGTTGACGACCGGCTTCCTGGTGCCATCTCGTTAGAGAACAGCCGTTCCGCTGCCGGCTGAACCAAACATCATGACGGACTGCGCTTGGTGGAAAACAGACCTCGCAATAAGCTGCAAATTGCGGCTTGACTTAGAGCGCGCTCGAAGCCGTAGCTTCCCTCGCGTCGTGACGAGAACAGGTGTCTCATGAAGATCGGTGACCTCGCCAGGCGGTCCGGTTTGTCGGCTCATACGCTGCGCTACTACGAGCGCATCGGCTTGCTGCCCTATGCCGACCGGGACCGGTCGGGACAACGTGACTACGGCGCCGAGATCCTGACCTGGATCGAATTTCTCGGCCGTTTGAAGACGACCGGAATGCCGATCCGAGACATGCTGCGCTATGCGGAGCTTGTCGGGGGTGGGAAAGATACGCTTGGCCAGCGTCGTCGGATGCTCGAAGAACATCGCGAGCGTGTCCGGGCTCATATGGCCGATCTGAAAGCCTGCATTCGCGTCCTCGACGGCAAGATCGCCTTCTATACGGAGGCCGAAGAAAGGACAGAAGATGACGGACAGCAAAAAGAGAATGCCAAAGCGACGGCTGGGGCAAGGGCTTGAGGTCAGCGCCTTAGGGCTCGGTTGTATGGGAATGAGTTGGGCCTATGGCGCGACTGAAGCCGACAGGGACGAGGCCATTGCCACGATCCGTCACGCGCTGGACCGCGGCGTGACCTTGCTCGACACAGCGGATGTTTATGGTCCGTACACGAACGAGGAACTCGTCGGAGAAGCGATCAGGGGCAGACGCGACAAGGTGGTGCTCGCAACCAAGTTCGGCATCGTGCGGGGCCTTCATGCAGTGCCCGGCGTCAGCGCGCAGACTGTCAATGGTCGTCCCGACTATGTGAAGAGCGCATGCGAGGGCTCGTTGCGGCGGCTCGGGGTCGATCACATCGACCTCTATTATCTCCACCGCGTCGATCCCGAAACGCCGATTGAGGATACTGTCGGCGCGATGAAGGAACTCGTCGGGGCCGGCAAGGTACGCCATATCGGCCTGTCGGAAGCTGCTCCGGAGACCATCCGCCGCGCCCATGCCGTGCACCCGCTTACTGCCTTGCAAAGCGAATACTCCTTGTGGTCGCGCGATCCTGAAGACGGGGTCCTGCAGACGCTGCGCGAGTTGGACATTGGTCTTGTGGCGTATTCCCCGCTCGGCCGCGGGTTCCTGTCCGGCGCGATCAGGTCGATTGATGATCTCGCGCCCGGTGATTACCGTCGCTCGTCGCCCCGGTTCATGGGTGACAATTTCACGCGCAACCTCGAACTTGTTACTGCCGTCGAAGAACTCGCCCACCGCAAGCGCGTGACACCCGCACAACTGGCACTCGCCTGGGTGATGGCTCAAGGCAAGGACATCGTGCCGATCCCCGGGACCCGTCGCCGCTCCCGGCTCGATGAAAACATCACCGCAGCCCAGATCGATCTGACACCCAAGGAACTCGAACAAATCGCAACCGCACTCCCCTCAGTTGCCGGAGACCGTTACGGGGAAATCGGAATGCGGGAACTCAGACGCTAAGCAAGCCGACGACGAAATAGTTGTGCCGCTACACCGTCCGGTCCCTGCCGGGCGGTTTTCAAATCCGGAAAGGGCCGGAAACGGGCAAACGGCCCTGAGTTGCAACCGCGACCTCCAGCCTGCCCGAGGTAGGGTCTGCTTTCAGGAAACGGCAAAACGGAGTTCAACGACCGAATTGGAGGCGCAATGCTCCCGTTTCCTATTTTCGGCGGATGGCATCGTCGTGACCATTGTTCGATCGATGATATGCTTTCGGTTGCAGCCCAGACCGAAACAACTGCCGTCGATAATCATCGGATGCAAGGCCACCGAACACACGATGGTTTCCGAGAGAACCCAGGGCCAAGCGGCGAATAGGCAACCAGAATAGTTCAGAGACTTTCTGACTGATTGGCCGCCTACGTGCCGAGCAGCTTGTCGACATGATACTCGCTGTCGACGGAAATGCCGACGGTCAGCAGATTGTGCTGGGCCCGATGCAGCACGCGCATGCAGGTCGTAATATCTTCGGTTGGTATGCCTTTGAGAGCATCGCGGTTTGCCGCGATGGCGCCGTCTGTAAGTGGTGCCCCCTTCTTCGTCAACGAGACGACGTATTTGCGGGCATCGTTGGATCGCGCCGCCGCACCAGCACTGCCGCGATCAGGCTGCACACCGCAACCACCATAGCCAGTCCCGCGATGCCGGACTCATGCGCCAGTTCGACCTGGGTAAGCCATCGCGCATCCAGAGTGCACGCAGCGCATACCATTGGCCGAGTGACACGCCCGTATGTGGTGACCGGGCACAAAGTGATTCCCTCAAATCAGAAAAACTACCAGTATACCCTGCAGGCCGCGACCACCGGACGGACGCTCCCAAAATGTGCCCCTACCGCAGGCTCGGCTTGATTGACACAACCCTCTCACCTTGTTTGTCGCGCGGCACTCAGAGCGCGCTTGCAATCATCGGCCTGTCCAACTATTGGGTGTAAAGCCGAAAATCATCAGCCGGTTGGTAGTCCGGCACTTCTGCTGTTCTAGCGGATGAATTTCGTCGCCCATGCGACTCCACGGCGCCCCAATAGGGGCGCGTGGAATTTTGGCTCATATCGCGCGCCTCTCCAGTTGACGAAGGCGATGCGCATATGAACTCGACAGATCATCACTCTAAATCAGCCGGACACGGTACCCACGTCCCAATCCGTGGTTCGGTCTACGATACCTCTGGCCGCATCCGCAAAGGCCCGGCGCCTGAAAACATGGCCGTGTCGGTCTTCTCATTCATCTCCGATACCAAGACACGCATCGGCTGAGGCAGGGGGCATTTCCATGAGCGAGGGACACTCGACCTATACGCCGAAGACCGGCATCGGACGCTGGTTCGACGCGCGCATGCCGCTGCCGCGACTGGTTCACGGCTCCTTCATCGCCTATCCGTCGCTGCGCAACCTGAACTACATGTGGACGTTCGGCGGCATTCTTTCGATCATGCTGGTGGCGCAGATCCTCACCGGCGTCGTGCTGGCCATGCACTATGTGTCCAGCACGGGGCTTGCCTTCGATTCGGTCGAGAAGATCATGCGCGACGTCAACCACGGTTGGCTGCTGCGCTACCTGCATTCCAACGGTGCGTCATTCTTCTTCATCGCAGTTTATCTGCACATCTTCCGCGGGCTCTATTACGGTTCCTACAAGGCGCCGCGCGAGCTGCTGTGGATCCTGGGCTGCATTATCTACCTGTTGATGATGGCCACCGCCTTCATGGGCTACGTGCTGCCTTGGGGCCAGATGTCCTATTGGGGCGCCACCGTCATCACCGGCTTCTTCACTGCCATTCCACTGGTCGGCGATTGGATCCAACATCTGCTGCTCGGCGGCTTCGCCGTCGACAATCCGACGCTGAACCGCTTCTTCGCACTGCACTACCTGCTCCCATTCATGATCGCTGGCGTTGTGGTGCTGCACATCTGGGCGCTGCATGTCGTCGGCCAGAACAATCCGACGGGCATCGAGGTGAAGTCGAAGACCGACACCGTTGCCTTCACGCCCTATGCGACCATCAAGGACGCGCTGGGCATGGTGGTGTTCCTGCTGGTCTTCGCCTACTTCGTCTTCTACATGCCGGACTATCTCGGCCATGCGGACAACTACATCCAGGCCAATCCGCTGAAGACCCCGGCGCATTTGGTCCCGGAATGGTACCTCCTGCCGTTCTACGCTATCCTGCGCGCCATCACCTTCAACATCGGACCGATAAACTCGAAGCTTGGCGGCGTGCTCGCCATGTTCGGCGCCATCGCCATGCTGTTCCTGGTGCCGTGGCTCGATACTTCGAAGGTGCGCTCGGCCGTCTACAGGCCCTGGTACAAGCTGTTCTTCTGGCTGTTTCTGGCCGACGCCATCATGCTCGGCTGGTGCGGCTCGCAACCGCCGGAAGGTGCGGTCGTCATCCTGTCGCAGTTGGGCACGCTGTTCTATTTCATCTTCTTCCTCGTCGTCCTACCGGCGCTCGGCCTGATCGAGACGCCGCGCCGCCTGCCAAATTCCATAACCGAGGCGGTGCTGGAGAGGAACAAGGGGCGGTAGCGGACATTCAGCCGGGCGACCGCATCGCCGGAAACCAATGGCAGAGCGGGACGAGAATCCAGGGGATATTGGTATTAAGAAGATCGTCCCGGCCCACGTCGCGATCTTTCCTTTCGCATCAAGCACGGGAACTGCTCGGAAATTGGTCCAGCGCCACCCGCCATGGGGCGCGCGAAGGCGGAAGTCGGCGTCCACGACCCGATGGGCTGCCTTCGCCTCGCGCCACTGCCGCTCGGCATCGACGCGGTCACCCGGATGGATCGTATTCATCCAGTCGTAGCCTATCCACTCTCCCAGGGTCTGGCCGGTGTAGGCGCGCCGGCTCGGACTATCGGAGCCAACGACACCCTCGGCGCCGGCCTCCCACATCGCCTGCGTCCTAACCAAGAGGCACCGTTTGGCTTCCCTTTCGTTCGCGGGACCTGGAGAACACATTCTGAGAGAGAGCGTCCACAGAAGCTCGCCCGGATCGAGAAGTCGGTCGCCGGAGACGATACCATCAGGCCGCGGTTAAGGAGGCTGACATAGCCAATTCACCAAGTTCTTTCATCTAGCTCGTTGTTAAATGCCAGGCGAGACACATGTCGTTCATGCGCGGGATTTCCTGTTGGGTCGCGTCGTAGGTAAGCCCCGCCTTTTGTCTGCCATCGGCCGATTGGGGGCTCAAAGCGCCAACAGGCTCTATCCAATAATTAATCATTCAATCATTCTATTGATTGAATTTGTTAACTATGGCATTGATCGCTCCGGTTTCCATACAGCCTGAGATATCCAATGACAGAATACGCAGTCGATTCTGCTACAGACGATGCAGCCGCGACCTCAGGACGGAGGAAAAGCACAGCCACTGTGCCTCTTGCGGTCTACCTCCTCGGTTTCAGTTTGTTTGCGATGGGCAGTGCTGAGTTCCTGATGGGCGGAGTCCTGCCGAAAATCGCGGAAGACCTGCAAATCTCATTGCCCGCGGCAGGGACTCTGATCTCTGCCTTCGCCGTCGGTGCACTGATCGGCGCGCCACCGCTGGCCATCATGACGCTTCATTGGCCGAGACGGGCTACCCTGTTCTTCAGTCAGGTCGCCTTCATCGCCGCGACCGCAGCCAGCCTGATTTCGGAAGGCTACCTTGGCGTCCTGATCGCCCGCTTCATCATGGGGCTGGCCTATGCGTGTTTCTGGGCGGTAGCGGCGTCGACGGCGGTGCACCTCGTATCACCGGATCGTCGCGCGAAGGCGCTTTCGGTAGTCGTCGGTGGATTGACCGTAGCCATGATCGTGGGCGGGCCAGCGGGCACGTTCATCAGCGACATCACTGGCTGGCGTGGGGGCTTCTGGGCGGTGATAACGGCGACCGCCGCATCGGCAATTGCGGTCGTCCTGGCTCTGCCGCGAAACACAACCGCAAATATACCGGTGCCTGACACGGCGACGGAACTGAGGGCCATGAAGCGCCCCGTCCTTTGGGTGGCCTATGCCACAACGGCGTTTACAACCGCCGCCTATATGGGAACGTTCGCGTATATGGGCGCATTGCTGCTCGATGTGACGGGACTGCCTGTCCGCTGGCTTCCTGTGGTCTTGTCCCTGTTCGGCGTCGGAGCATTTTTCGGGTTGGCGGTCGGCGGACGCACAGCCGATCGATACCCGCTGGCGACCCTTATCGTCGGTGTTGTCGGCCTGATTGCAGTCTCTGCCGGAATATCGGTGCTGTCTTCGCATCGGGCCGCGACGGTCGCGCTGGTCTTTTTGCTCGGCGTCGCAGGGTTCCTGCTGAATCCGGCAGTCTGGGCAAGGGTCTACGTAATTGCCCCGGATGCGCCGACGCTTGCCGGAGCGACCAATACATCGGCCTTTCAATTAGGCCTGACATTTGCTCCGCTGCTTGCTGGCCTTCCAATCAGCCACGGCTATGGCCTGGCCTCCGTTGGTTGGGTCGGCGTCGTGCTCGGCGCGATCGCGCTTTTCTTAGCCTTCCTTGACTGGCGTATGAGCCGCGCCTGACCGCTCACCACAGCGAGGGGATGTCGACGAGTGAGTCCGCGACCCCGATCTCTGGTTCATTTTTGCGCTGCTTCCTTCTTATCCTCGGCAAGCATGTAAGCCACGAGCGCATTTGCATGACCGTGTCCCAATCCATGGGTGTCCTTCAGCCACGCGACCAGTTCCATATGCTTCGATCCCGGGTTCGTCCGGATCAGATCAAACCATTCTTCGACAGGCCGACCGTACTTCTTCTCGATGGACGGGAAGTAAGAGGCTGGCCCTTTCACGGGGTCGGCCTTGGAGTTATCCGACATTTTCTGGTCTCCGTAGGTCAGGTGATTTCAGGCTTCGACAGCGAGTCCGGCTGCCTTCCAGTCGGGGAAGCCATCCGCGAGACGGCGTACACGGAACCCTTTAGCTCCCAGCAAGGTGGCTGCGGTCGAGGACAAGACACAATAAGGCCCGCGGCAATAGGCGACGACGTCCTGTTCAGGCGGGAGCTCCGACAGTCGTTGTTCCAGTTCCTCCGCTGGGATGTTAAGTGCGCCAGGCAAATGTCCGAGTGCGTATTCCTCCGCTGAACGCACGTCGAGCAGGGTAATCTCCCCCGTGCGCATGCATTCGAGCAGTTCTTCGCGAGAGATGGGATCGTGTCTGCCTTCGGCGTTGTTAGGATCGGCGGCGAGTTGACGGATTTCGGATCGGGCGTGGTCGGCATAGCCGCGCAACGACGCCAGCAACTCTTCGATCGGCCCGCTGCCGAGGCGATACAGAACCCATTTGCCGTCACGGCGCGTTTCCACGAACCCCGCCCGACGCAGATGCTGGAGATGCTGGGATGCGTTGGCGATGGCGAGGTCGGTGAGTTCGGCAAGCCGTTCCACTGACCGCTCACCCTGCGCGATATGTTCAAGCAGCATGAGACGATGGGCATGGCCGAGCGTGCGTGCGATCTCGGCAAGGTCGGTGAACAGGAGCTTATGGGCATCAGGTTTGGTCATTGACAGATTTCTACCATCAGATAATCAATCAAGCAAATTATTGAATGATGGCGGATGCCAAGATGAACGCACTGATGACAGCCGTATCGGGGGCGGTGACCGTGGGGATTGCAGCGACGGCCGTGATGGACGGCTGGGCGATCTTCCAGAAACGGGTTTTTGGCGTGCCGCCACTCGACTATCGGTTCGTCGGCCGATGGATCGGCAATTTTCCCCAAGGACGATTCAGACACGATGCAATCATGCAGGCGCCGGCGGTGAAGGGTGAGATCGCCCTCGGCTGGGCGGCCCACTATCTCATCGGCATCGTCTTCGCAGCCGTCCTTGTTCTTGTCTGGCCCGAGTGGCTCCAAAGCCCAACCCTGCTGCCCGCATTGATCGTCGGCATTGGCAGCATCGTTGCGCCTTTCTTCATTCTTCAACCCGGACTCGGAGCGGGAATAGCCGCATCCAGGACTCCGCGCCCTTGGCTGTCACGTTTTCGCAGCTTCGTGGCTCACACGTCCTTCGCGATCGGCCTCTATGTCGCGGGTAGCATATTACCACTGACGTAGTGACTGGGCGGAGTGCCTCGATCACGCGCCACTCAATGTCGGTTAGATCATAGCGGCTCGTACGCGGCCTGAACAGGATCTTAGACGGTTGATAAACCCCATCGACAACAGCCTGATTGCTATCTTGATGGAAACCAAATAGGACGCGCCCGCTTTGCCTTAGCCAGAATGAAAAGTGGTGCGATAATGATCGCGATCAGATCTTCCCGGCCAGACGATGGTGAGCGCGCAGTCGAAATTTGGCGGCGCGCGGTTGATGCCACGCATGACTTTCTGACGCCGCAGGATCGGCGTGCGATCGACGAGTTGGTGTCCAGCTTTCTGCCCCAGGCCAGGCTCTGGCTTGCCGTGGATGCCGATGATTACCCGCTGGCCAACAGCTGAAATGAGGGTCGGAAATCGACGCTACAGCGCCCCGCCGCTCGTTCGCTACGGCGCTGTTTGAGGCGCGCTCGCGAGCGGCTCGCGTTAGTGCTTTCCGGCTATCCGGGCTAGTCGCGAAATCACGGCTGCCGGATTGAACTGCAGAATTTCGGAGAGCTGAATAAACTCTACAACATCGATGCGTCGTTGTCCGCTTTCCAGTCGGGCGACGAAAGATTGATATTCACCGAGTTTTCCTGCGAGTTCAGTCTGAGTCATCCCGGCTCCTTCACGCTTTTCGATCAGAATGGCGACGAGTTTGTTGTGGCGGTCCGATCCAAGCGTTTTCACCAGGTTTTGCCCTCATCTGAACGCAGATGAGGGCTTCATTTATATCTGATTTTCAGGTATCTTAAATTCAGATAATCGAGGTAACGGCACAGGTGGTGGCTGATGAAAACTGTTTGCAATCGGCAATTCGAACCGGCTCTTACACTTTGGAGTCATTGGAACCGGTCACGGCACGTGTCGCTGGTGCTTTGTCGGGTGCAGCAGCGGTTGGAGGCGCGAATGATGGTCAATACCGGAATTCCGGTATTGACTGCTGGCGAGCAGGCCAAGCGGCAAACATCGGTGGCCGAGTCGGATGTGAGGGCGGACTATGCGGTGTCTCGCGAGGCCGAGGTGTTTGCCATGATCGAGGCGATCAAATTGCAGGACGCCATTCCCGATGTTGAGGCTCGGTCGCTCGCGGGGATCGTGGCAAAGCTGGAAATGATCGTTGGAGCCGACCGGGATATCGGCGATCCGACGAATTTCCCATGGCCGCACATCGCGTCTGTGCTGCGCGACTTGAAGGCGATTGCCGGCGATCTTCCACCCTACCGGTCGGACCGCGCCGCTACCCGTGCGGATGTGGCGCACCCGACAGGATTCGAACCTGTGACCTCTGCCTTCGGAGGGCAGCACTCTATCCAGCTGAGCTACGGGTGCGCTCTCGCCGGCGCCTGGAGCGCCGGGCCGGTGTCTGCTGTTTAGCGGATGAACCTGCCCGCTTCAATGAGGAATTGTCGCGGCGGCGTTCATCGGGAACAGTCTTCTCCGGACAGGCGCAGCCGGATACCGGCCGTCAGGTCCATCCGGCGAGGACGGCCGCCTATTTGTCGAGGCCTCCCCAGATCGCTTCCGCCGTCTTCACCACCAGGTCGAGCTTCCGCTTCTGGTCGTCTTCGGTGATCTTGTTGCCTTCCTCGGTCGAGGCGAAGCCGCATTGCGGGGCGATGCCGAGCTGCGCGATATCGGCGAATTTCGAAGCCTCGTCGAATTTGCGCTTCAGGTCGTCCAGCTTCTCGAGATCGCCCGTCTTGGTGGTGATGAAGCCCGGCATCACGCGCTTCTTCCCCTTAGGCAGGAGCCGCAGCGGCGACAGCCCGCCGGCGCGGTCGGTGTCGTACTCCATGAAATAGAGGTCGATGCCGGTCTGGTTGAAGATCGCGTCCGCCGCCGGGTCATAGCCGCCCTCGGCGACCCAGGTGGACTGGAAATTGCCGCGGCACATATGCATGGCGATCAGCATGTCGTCCGGCCGGTCGGCGATCGCGTCGTGCATCATTTTCGCATAGCGCGCGATGAGGAAATCCGCATCTAGCCCTTCGGCCGCCTTCTGCGCGCGGATTTTCGGATCGCACAGGTACGCGAAATAGATGTCGTCCATCTGCAGGTAGCGGCAGCCGGCGTCGTAGAAGGCCTTCACCGCCTTTGCGTAGGTCCGGGTGATGTCGGCGAAGAGCGCTTCGACATCCTGATATTCCTTCGGATGGATATCGGCTTTTGCCGTGCGGAAATGGCAGACGCTCGGTCCGGGAATGGAGATCTTCGGCACAACGCGAGTGACCGATTTCAGGTAACGGAAATGGTCGAGCATGGGGTGGTCGTCGGGGAAATCGAGCCTCTCCGTGATCGTCGGGAAGATCGGGCGCAGCTTGACGCCATGGAAGGCGACGCCCTCTTCCGGCTCGCGCTCGACCAGTTCCAGCCCCGTCAGGCCACCCATGAAATCGTAATGCCAGAAGGAGCGGCGGTATTCGCCGTCGGTCACCGCCAGCAGGCCGGCATTCTCCTGCACCTTGACCACGTCGCGGATCGCCTCGTCCTCGACCGCCTTCAGATCGTCCGCACCGATCGTCTTGTCCTCGAAGAAGGCCTTGCGCGCCGCCTTCACCGAAGCCGGCCTCAGCAGGCTGCCGACGTGATCTGCGCGGAAGGGCGGTGTGGGCATGGTCTTTCTCCTCGATCTGTACCGGCGGCCGAAGCCTCGTTTCTCCTTCGTAGGAGGGCGGGACGGACCGCGCAAGCCGCGATTGCCGTTCGCGGCTTTATGCCGGGCGGGGTGGCCGCTATAGTGGCCGGACTCGCCATGGAGAAGCCGATGAAGCGCTCGACCGTCAACCAGATCATCCGCGAGGCCGACGATTTCATCCGCTCCTTCGGCTATCGACTGCCGCCTTTCGCCTATTGGCGGCCGGCGGAGATGAAAGCACGTAGCCGGGAGATCGGCGGCATCGTGGGAAGCCGCCTCGGCTGGGACATCACCGATTACGGGCGCGGCGATTTCGCCGGCCTCGGCCTGTTCCTCTTCACCGCCCGCAACGGGCAGGCCGCGGACCTCAAGAAGGGGCGCGGCATGCTTTATGCCGAGAAAATCATGATTTCCCGCCGCGACCAGCTTTCGCCCATGCACCGCCATGAGATAAAGGCGGAGGACATCATCAATCGCGGCGGCGGCACGCTGGCGCTGAAGCTTTACATGTCCGCGCCCGACGGCTCCATCGACAAGCGGGCGCGGGTCTCCGTGCCGACCGATGGCGTGGCGCGATCGCTCGAACCGGGCGGCGTCCTCCGGCTCGGCCCCGGCGAGAGCGTGACGCTGCTGCCGGGCGTCTGGCACGCCTTCTGGGCCGAGGAGAAGGACGTGCTGATCGGCGAGGTCTCGACCGTCAACGACGATCTGACCGACAATGTTTTCGCCGAGGCGGTCAGCCGCTTCTCGGAGGTGGAGGAGGACGAGGAGCCGCTCTATCTTCTTGTGTCCGACTACGAAAGATGGCTCGCCTGAGACGGGTCCTGCCGGCGGAGCCATTCGCACGAGGAGGAGATCATGTCCGAAGTCGCCAGCATCGCCGCCGCCCTGTTCCGGCATGTCCCGCACGGCAAGCGCGTGCTCGTCGCCATCGCCGGCGCGCCGGGGGCCGGCAAGTCGACGCTTGCCGCGGCGCTCGCCGAAGCATTGGAGGCCGGAGGCCACAGCGCCGCCGCCGTGCCCATGGACGGTTTCCACTATGACGACGCCGTTCTCCGCCGTCTCGGCCTTGCCTCGCGCAAGGGTGCGCCGGAGACCTTCGACTTCGCCGGCCTGGAAAGCCTGCTTCAAAGGCTGAAGCGCGGCGAGGCCGACATAGCCATCCCGCTCTTCGACCGTTCGATGGAGCTTTCCCGCGCAGCCGCCGCCATCGTGCCCGCTGAAACGAAGTTCATCCTCGTGGAGGGAAACTATCTCCTTCTCGACGAGGCGCCGTGGTCGAAACTCCGCCCGCTCTTCGATTTCGCCATCTTCCTCGACGTGCAGCGCGACGAACTCGAGCGCCGTCTCCTGCAGCGCTGGGTCGAGCACGGCCGCGCCGACGGACCGGCCTGGGTCCAGTCGAACGACATGCCGAATGTCGACCGTGTCCTGACGAAACGGCTGTCGGCCAATCTCGTGGTGCAGGCGATGGTGAGGGACGCGGCGTGAGGGGTGGCGGTGGCTTTTGAAAGCCGTCATGCTTTTACGGACATCCTTCCCATCCTCACCCTTTTGCACCCCACTGTCCGGCAGGACAGAGGGGGTGCGTAGGGGCGCGAAGCTAGCCGCATTTGTCACTGCACACGTTTCATCTTCGCCACGCCCGGTTCTGATGCCGTCTGGCCATTGTTCGATCGGGAAGCGGGCGCGGGGCCTTGCCTCTAGTTAAATTTACTGGCGCAGTCTCGCCGCGCCCGCCGGCGTTCTTGCCTCATCCTTGGGCGGCTTTCCCGCCGCCGGCCGGATCGAGGCCCGGGCCTGGGGGTTCATCGCCCAGCGGCGTTACCGTAACGCCACCGGCCCGCCGCCCCCCACGCTCATCCGGTTCATGACCCGTGTTCCCGCGAGGGCGGTAACGGCGATTGTGGCGGAGTCCGGAAGGGCGTGGATAAAGGAAGGCGAAGAAAATTCGCCTATGCAGGAATGTGAAGGGTTTGGGAGCCAGACAGGCGCAGGTTTATCCACGTCCCGTTCGGCCCGGCACCCCTCATCCGACCGAGCTTCGCTCGGCCACCTTCTCCCACAAGGGGCGAAGGGGAGTGGACATTACCGCCCTCGCAAATCACTAGCGTTGGCGATTGGCAGAAGGCGCAGTGCCGGTCTCTTCCTCGCCCCCTGTGGGGTGAGGAGCGGTCGGCCGCAGGTCGGGGAAAAGCCAACGATTTGGCTTTTCCAGCGACGAACGCCCGGAAATCCTGAGCCTGTCGAAGGGGCGGAGGGCAGATAGGGAGCCCCGGTGAGGCGGAGCCGAACCGTTGGGCGAACTTGGTGAGGGGTGGTCGCCGAACCGGACGAGGAAGCAACCTCATCAATCCCGGTAGGTCGAGCCTTCCTCGTCGAGGATGAGCTTCAGTTCGCCGAGATGCCTTGCCGCCTGCGGCACGGGATAATTGTCGATCTCGATGGCGACCTTCTCGGCCACCGCGTCAGGCAGCACACGTAACGGCTTCCCGGTCCACAGCGCCTTGATATAGGTCTCGCAGGCACGCTCGAAATAATAGAGCCGGTCGAACGTATCGGCGACGGTGTTGCCGATGACGAGCACGCCGTGATTGCCCATGACCATCACCTTGACCTTGGGATCGGCGAGCAGCGTCGCGCAGCGTTCGCCCTCTTCCTCGAAGGCGAGCCCGCCATAATGCGCGTCGACCACATGGCGCCTGAAGAAGATGGCCGAGTTCTGGTCGATCGGCGGCAGGGTGGAATCGGCCAGCGAGGCCAGCACCGTGGCGTGGATGGAATGCACATGCATGACGCAGCGCGCATGTCGGCAGTGGCGATGAACCGCGCCGTGCAGTCCCCAGGCGGTGGGGTCGGGCGCATCCGGCCGATCCATCGTCCTCGGGTCGTCGGCATCGATCAGGAGAAGATCGCTGGCACGGATGCGCGAGAAATGCATCAGGTTCGGATTGATCAGGAATTTCGTTCCGCCTTCGTCGACGGCGAGCGAGAAATGGTTGGCCACCGCCTCGTGCATGTTCAGCCTCGCCGTCCAGCGGAAGGCGGCGGCGAGGTCCATGCGCTCCTCGTAATAGGGCAGGTTCGACCGGCGTTCAGCGGCGAGATGGGCGATGCTCATGGCGATCCTCCGACTGTTTCGCCGCAGCATGCATCGCCATCCGGAAACCTTCAAGCGTCAAAACCGGCAAAGACGGCAGGCTTCAACTCAGCGTATCGAACAGCCGCAGGATAAAGGATATCTGGTAGACGATCGTGCCGATGACGAGCATGGCGTGGAAGGTCCGGTTCCGGGTGGCCATCGCCGCGAGGCACAGCGCGACGAATACCGGCAGGCGGACGAGATATTCCGTGCCGAAGGATTCAAGATGCTGCCGGCCCTTGAGCAGCGTGTCGGCGTAGTCGAAAAAATAGGTCGAGGCGAGGATGCCGAAGAACCAGATGCGCTTCGACAGGAAATAGTCCTCATAGCCGCTGTAGTCAGCCATGCTTTCGGGGAAGAGGAAGGCGCAGAGCAGGAAAAGCAGGATCGAATAGGAGATCAGGAACAGATAGATGCCGAACGTCCAATTCCCGATATGGTAGAGGCCGAACTCCCACCACCAGAAATGCACCAGCATCAGGAGCACGGAGAGCGCCCAACCGAGATGGACGGCGTAGACCGGCGTGCGGCGCGGGTGCTGGACGATCCGCGCGACGCCGGAGAGAAGCCGCGTCATGCCGAGCCCGACCACCATGCCCATGACGATGCGGACATGCGGGAAGATTTCGGCGGCGGAGGGTGCTTCGATCGCCATGGTCAGCTATTCGTTATCATGGTGCAGGTCATTCCGTGCATGCCAGGATCGGAGCCGCGTCGGCGCCCTTCATCTCGTCATAGAGCGAAGCCTCCCTGCCTTTCGACCACCAGATATACCGGCCGGAAGCATAGCGCGCGCCCGAACCCGACATGACCAGCGCGAAGATGCGCTTTTCGCCCTCCACCGGGACGATGGCGAGATGGTCGGGCTCGACATTGATATATTCGACATCGAGCGCCTTGCCGGCGCAATCGTAATGCGCGGTGGTTCTCATGTTCGGGCTGCCGTTCTCGACCGCGATCGCGATGCGCGGGGCTTCCCCGCCGAAGGCGACCGGTCCCATCGGCATCGCAAGAAACGTGACAACACCGCAAAGGCAAGCGCGAGGAACATCCATCAATATCGGCCTCCTTTCCGTCATGGTCTGCACGAAAAAGCGGGCACGTCCAGTAATGTGCTGTTACGATTGGTGAAAAATACCGCGCAATTGCGCATTTCGGCCATCTTATCATCATCGAATGACCAGATAGCGGCCGATTTCCCATCACATTGCGCAGTTGAACTGGGCATCCCGCCCCAAGAATGATTCCGGCCACCAAAAGATACGGCCAAGGACGAAAGGCAGAACCATGTTGAAGACTGTTTTTCTCGCATCCGCGATGACGTTGGCGCTGTCCGTCTCCGCCGGCGCGCAACAACAGCCGGCCCCTGCCAGTCCGGCTCCCTCCCAGCAGGCCCCGAGCACGGGCGCGCCCACGATCACCGTCGTCAACGTCGTCGACATGGACCAGTTGCCACCGGAGACGAAGACGCAGGTCGATGCATTCGTCGCCAAGCAGGGCAATGACGGGCTGCAGAAACTGCGCCAGTCGATCGATTCCACGCCCGAGGCGAAATCGGCCCTCCAGCAGAAGGGCATGACGTCCCAGCAGGTCGTCGCAGCGAGCCTTGACGACAACGGCACGCTCACCCTCATCACGAAGAAGAAGCCGAGCTGAGCGGCTTCATTCAATCCATGAGAGATTGCGCGGCGCTGCTGGCGACCGGCCAGATTTCCAGCACGCCGCGTACTATCATGTCGAGAGAGACATAGAGGATCACCGCCAGCCCGAGATAGGCGATCCAGCGGTGGCGGTGGAGCAGCCGCGCGATGAAGGAGGCGGCAAGCCCCATCAGCGCGATGGAGAGCGCGAGACCGGCGACGAGCACCGCCGGATGCTCGCGGGCCGCGCCGGCCACGGCCAGCACATTGTCGAGCGACATGGAAACGTCGGCGACGACGATCTGCCAGACGGCCTGGCCGAAGGTCTTGCGCCTGGCGCCATCGGCCGGCGCGTCGGCCTCGTCGTGCGACACGGCCGCGTCCGGATCGCCCGGCACTTCCCTGAGGTCGCGCCACAATTTCCAGCACACCCACAGAAGCAGGATGCCGCCGGCGAGCAGCAGGCCGAGTATCTTCAGGAACTCGGTCGCCACCAGCGCGAAGACGATACGCAGAGCCGTCGCGGCGAGGATGCCGATCAGGATGACCTTGGCGCGATTGGCCTTGGGAAGGCCGGCAGCGGCCAGACCGATGACGACGGCGTTGTCGCCCGCCAGCACCAGATCGATCGCGATGACTTGAAAGAAGGCTGTGATCGCTTCCGGCGTGATGAGGTGCATTCCGCTGTCCAACTCCGGGTGGCCCCGGACCCCCTTGCTATGTTCGTGGGCCGGATTGCAGCGGATTGCTGTACCGGAAACCCTGACCCGGTGACCTTGCCTCGATAAATGGCCGGAAAGGCACCCCGCCGATTGGAGCCAATCGGGCGACGAACCGCGTGGCGCTGGAAGTCCCCTCTTCGTGCCGCCTTTGCGATCCTGCACCGCATTTAGGAAGCCATCCCGCCCTACACAAGAAGAATGCCGCCGCTTCCGTTATTTTGCCACGCCGTGGCAGGCTCGACGGCGGCAGCTTCGGGGAAGCGGTTGGGGCGCTCCGGGCCGGATCGCTTTTATAGGCCGGTAGGGGCTTTTCGTTTCGACCGGGCCGGCATAGTTTGCCCTCGCAATTCGAAAGGGTAGCCATGTCCGCCAGCACCGACCGCGTTCTTTCCACGCTCGACAAGAACCTCGACACCAGCCTGAAGCGGCTGTTCGAACTCGCCTCCATCCCGTCGATCTCGACCGACCCGGCCTTCGCCAAGGATTGCCGCAAGGCGGCCGAGTGGCTGGTGAAGGACCTGGAGACGATCGGCTTCACCGCGAGCGTGCGCGATACCAAGGGTCATCCGATGGTGGTCGCACATCATCCCGGCCCGGACGGCAATGCGCCGCACGCGCTCTTCTATGGCCATTACGACGTGCAGCCGGTCGATCCGCTCGATCTGTGGGAAAACAACCCCTTCCAGCCCGCCGTGCGCGAGGCCGGCGGGCGCAAGATCATCACGGGGCGCGGGTCGGCCGACGACAAGGGGCAGCTGATGACCTTCGTGGAGGCCTGCCGCGCCTACAAGGAGGTGAACGGCAGCCTGCCCTGCGAGATAACCATCCTGTTCGAGGGCGAGGAGGAATCCGGCTCGCCTTCGCTGAAACCGTTCCTCGAAGCCAATGCCAGGGAACTGAAGGCCGATTTCGCGCTGGTCTGCGACACCGGCATGTGGGACGCCGAGACGCCGGCGATCTCGACCGGTCTGCGCGGATTGGTCGGCGAGGAGATCACGGTCAAGGCCGCCAATCGCGACCTGCATTCCGGGCTTTACGGCGGCGCGGCCGCCAATCCGATCCATATCCTGACCAGGTTGCTCGCCGACATGCACGACGAGACCGGCCGCGTGACCATCCCCGGCTTCTATGACGGGGTGGACGAGACACCGCCGGACATTCTCAAGATGTGGGACGGGCTTTCCGGCCGGCCGGAGAGTTTCCTTGCCGATATCGGGCTCTCGATCCCGTCGGGCGAGAAGGGCCGCTCGGTGCTGGAGCTTACCTGGGCGCGGCCGACGGCGGAGATCAACGGCATCAACGGCGGCTATACGGGCAAGGGTTTCAAGACGGTGATCCCGGCGGAAGCCTCTGCCAAGATCTCCTTCCGCCTCGTCCATCGGCAGGACCCGAAGAAGATCCGCGAAGCCTTCCGCGCCTTCGTCAGGGAACGCATCCCCGCCGACTGCTCGGTTTCCTTCCAGGAGCACGGCTCCTCGCCGGCGATCCAGCTTTCCTACGATTCGCCGCTGCTCAACACCGCGAAGGCGGCGCTCGACGCAGAATGGCCGAATAAGGCCGTGATGATCGCCATGGGCGGCTCGATCCCGATCGTCGGCGATTTCCAGAGTTTCCTCGGCATGGAATCTCTTCTCGTCGGCTTCGGCCTGCCGGACGACCGGGTGCATTCGCCGAATGAGAAATACGAGCTTTCCTCCTTCCATAAGGGCCAGCGCTCCTGGGCGCGCATCCTTTCGGCACTCGCCGAGGCACGCGCCGCCGGCAGGCTGCCGGGCTGAAGCCGCCGACCTGTTCAAGACTGGAGTTTCGATGACGATCCGCTTCCACAAGAACGATCTGCCGGACCTTTCGAACTACGATGTCGAGGCGGTGGCGATCGATACCGAGACGCTCGGCCTGAACCCGCATCGAGATCGGCTTTGCGTGGTGCAGATATCGCCCGGCGACGGTTCGGCCGACGTGATCCAGATCGCGCAGGGACAGAGGAAAGCGCCGAACCTCGCCGCGATCCTGCGCAACCGGCGGATCACGAAGCTTTTCCATTACGGCCGCTTCGATATCGCCGTGCTCTACCACGCCTTCGGCGTCATGGCCGAGCCTGTCTTCTGCACCAAGATCGCCTCGCGCCTGACGCGCACCTACACCGACCGGCACGGGTTGAAGGACCTTTGCTCGGAGCTGATCGGAGTCAGCCTGTCGAAGGTGCAGCAATCCTCCGACTGGGCGGCGGACACGCTGTCGCCCGAACAACTGGAATACGCAGCGTCCGACGTGCTTTACCTGCACCAGCTACGCGACAAGCTCGCGCAGCGGCTCGCCCGGGAAAGCCGCGTCAAGGAAGCGGAGGCCTGTTTCCGCTTCCTGCCGACGCGGGCGAAGCTCGACCTGATGGGCTGGGCGGAAGCGGATATCTTCGCGCATTCGTAATCGGCCGGTTGGTATTTCACCCGACGCCGACATAGTGCCTCACCATGGCGGGGTCTTCGCGCAATTCGGCGACGCCGACCGTCTTCACGCTGCGGCCGTTCTCGATGAAGGCGACGCGGTCGGCGACGGGCAGGACGGCATCGACGCGCTGTTCGACCAGCAGGGTGGAGACGCCGCGCTCCTTCAACGCCGCCACCGCCTCGCGGATTTTCGCGATCGCGGAGGGCATCAGGCCCTCGGTCGGCTCGTCTAGCAGCAGCACCTTCGGCTCGATCGCCAGCGCGCGCGCCATGGCCAGCATCTGCTGCTCGCCGCCCGACAGCGTGCCCGAACGCTGGTTCAGTCGCTCGCGCAAAACGGGAAAGAGATCGAGCACGGCGTCGCGGGTTTCCTTGCCCTTGCCCCTCGTCATCAGCCCGATCTCGATATTCTCCGCCACCGTGAGCTCTGCGAAGAGCCGCCGCCCTTGCGGCACATAGGCGACGCCATGACGGGGCACCTCATGCGCAGGCAGCTTCGTCAGTTCCGTGCCTTCGAGGGTCACCGAGCCGGACGTCGCCCGCACCAGCCCCATGATTGTCTTCAGGAGCGTCGTCTTGCCGGCGCCGTTGCGCCCGAGCAGGCAGAGCACCTCGCTGCGGCCGAGTTCGAGCGAGATGTCGCGCAGCACCTCGACGCTGCCATAGGAGGCGCGCAGGCTTTCGATCTTCAGCAATTCAGGCATCGGCCACCGCTCCGAGATAGGCGTCCTGCACGATGCGATTCCGACGGATCTCCGAGGGCGTGCCTTCGGCGAGGATGCGGCCCCGCTCGAAGACCGTGATTGTCCACGCAAGCTCCATGACGAGCGGCATGTTATGCTCGATCAGGAGCACGGTGGCGTCCTCGGCGATCCGGCGCACGAGCGTTACGAAACCTTCGATCTCGCCATCGGAAAGGCCCTGCGTCGGTTCGTCCAGGATGAGCAGGCGCGGCTTGAGCGCCAGCCCCATCGCCACTTCGAGCAGCCGCTGGTGGCCGTAGGGGAGGTTTCCGGCGGTTTCGTGCGCGCGGCCGGCAAGCCCGGTGCGCTCCAGCGCGTCCATGACGCCGCGCCGCAACGAGGCCGTGGCAAGTCCGCCTCCGCTCAGCAGCGCCTGCTGGACCGAGAGCGCGACATTGTCGAAGACGGTCAGCTTTCCGAAGATCGAGGTGATCTGGAACGTGTAGGCGATGCCCTTGCGGACGCGCCGGTGCGCGGGAAGCCCTGTGATGTCCTCGCCGTCGAAGATGACTTTTCCGCCGCTCGGCGGAAGGCGACCGCAGACAAGGCTGACGAAAGTGGTCTTGCCGGCGCCGTTCGGGCCGATGATGGCGCGGATCTCGCCCGGCTGGAGCGTGAAATCCACACGGTCTACGGCCCTCAGGCCGCCGAAGGAACGGCTGAGGCCGCACGTCTCCAGAAGCGGCGTCACGGCAGCCATGGCAGCCATCTTTCCCGCACCGTTCCGAGCACGCCCTTCGGGAAATAGAGGACGAGCAGGATCAGCGCGACGCCGACGAAGAGCAGATAGGCGGTGGTGTAGTTCGAGGTGATGTCGACGACGTAGTACATGAAGAGCGTGCCGAAGAGCGGCCCGAGCGCCGTCGCCGCGCCGCCGAGCAGCACCCATAGAAGCGGCAGGATCGAATACTGGATGGTGGCGAAGGTGGCGCCGACATAGCCGAAGAGGATGGCATAGGTTGCGCCGGCCGCCGCACAGAGCACGCCGGAGAGCACCACAGCCGCGAGCTTGGCGGCGAAGACGTCATAGCCGAGCATGCGGACTCGGTCCTCGTTCTCGCGGATGGCGACGAGCACGCGGCCCCGCGGCGAGCGCACGATCATGTGCGTCACCGCAAGCGCGGCGGCGAAGAGAATGAGCGCCGCGAAATAACGGGTCGTGGGGTCGGTCAGGTCAATAGGGCCGAGCTGGCGCGCGGCGCGCCGAAGCGAAAAGCCCTGATCGCCGCCCGTATATTCGTTGAAATAGAGGATGGTCAGATAGAGTACCTGCGCGAACATCAGCGTGACGATCATGAAGGCGACACCCGTGGTGCGAAGCGCCAGAAGGCCGATGACGAGCGCCAGAACGGCGCCGCAGGCGAGGCCCGCAGCGAACCCCGCCGGTGCGTTCCAGCCGAGCAGCGACATGGTCATTCCGGCTCCGTAAAGACCGGCGCAGAAGAACATGGCGTGGCCGAGACTGAGCAGGCCCGTATAGCCGAAGAGGAGATTGTAGCCCATGGCGAAAACGGCCAGCACCAGCACGCGCGAGAAGACGGCGCGGTGATAGTCCGGCAGTACGAATTGCAGCGCAACGAGCACGACGATGACGATTACATGAAGCATGATCGCGGCCATCGGCCGGTCATTGCGGACGATCGGAGCCGTCATCGTCCCCCTCTTCATCGTGCAGCCGTCCCGAACAGGCCCTGCGGGCGAAAGACCAGAACCAGCGCGACGAAAAGCGTGGCCAGCATCTTGGCGAGCGTCGGCGAAAAGAAGACGGCGACGATGCCCTCTGTCAGGCCGATCAGCACCGCCGCCACGACCGTGCCGCGAAGCGAGCCAAGCCCGCCGATGATGACGACGATGAAGGAGAGGAGCAGCGGGTCCGTGCCCATGAGGTAATGCGCCTGCTGGATCGGCACGATCAAAACCGCGGCGATTGCCGCGAGCATGGCGCCGAGCGCGAAGACGCCGGCATAGACCTTGTCCACCGGGATGCCGAAGGCCTGCGCCGTCTCGCGGTCATATTGCGTGGCGCGCATGATGAGCCCGATGCGGGTGCGGGTCAGCACGAACCATGTCGCCAGCATGACGAGGATCGAGGCGGCGATGATGGCGAGTTTGTAGCCGGAATAGCCGAACCAGGGCAGCGTGACGCGGAAATCGAAGGGCGCCTGGACGGCGCGCGCCTCTGGCCCGTAGAACATCAGCGCGAGCTGCTCGAAGATGTAGAGCATGCCGATGGTGGCGACGATGGTGGCTTCCGGGTCGTAGTTCAGCCGTCGCAGCACCAGCCGTTCGGCGACGAGCGCGATCAGCCCGACCACGAGCGGCGCCAGCACCAGCGCCAGGAGGAAGCCGAGTGCAGGATCGCCGGCGACCATGGTGGAGAACCACCATGCGAACACGGCACCCAGCATGAAGAATTCGCCATGGGCGACATTGACGATGCGCATGACCCCGAAGACCAGCGACAGGCCGAGCGCCGTCAACGCCAGCACGGCAGAACTGACAAGGCCTTCGAGGACGGCGAGAAGGAGATGGGGTCCGAAGGACATTCAGGAAGCGCTCCCACCCTCTCTGCAAGGGAGAGGGTGGCCGTCCTCTATCAGCCTCACAGCTTCTCGGTCGTGTAGTCGGCTTCCGGCTCGTACATGCCGTCCTCGATGGAGGTGCGGTGGACGACAGCCAGCTTCTTGTCCTTGAACTGTGAGATGTTCTGGTGGCCGAAGCACTGGTGCGTCTTGCCGTTGAAGGTCTTGTCGCCCTGCGGATGTTCCTTGCCCTCGGCGAAGGCTGTCATCGCCTCGGTCGCCTCGATCAGTTTCTTCTTGTCGTCCGGACTCTGGTAGCCGGCATCCTCCATAGCCTTCTTGATGACATAGAGCGTCTCCCAGCAGCCGAACATGTGGCCGGCGGTCGAAACGTCCTTCGGGTCACCCTTGGCGGCGCCGTTCTCGTCGATGCCGACATGGTCTCGATAGAATTTCTGCGCCTCGCCGGCATTCGCCTGCAGGTAGCGTGGCGAACCTTCCCAGAAATGGCTGCCGTCGAGAAATTCGAGGCCGGGGGTGGCCATATCGACGGCTTCGAGCGAATCGATGAAGCCGAAAAGCTGCGGTCCCTTGGAGCCGTAGAATTCGCCCATCTCCTTGACGAAGGTGAGCACCGCCGGGCCGACCATGACGTGGTAGATCACCTCCGTATCGCTCGGGATCTGCGGGAAATAGCGGGTGAACGAGGTTTCGGTCGGCGGGATGGCGATCTGCGCCGCGACCTTGCCGCCAGCCTTCTCGATCGCCGGCGGCAGGTTGTCGCGATGGTCGTAGCCGAAGGCATAGTCCGGGAAGATCTGTGTGACCTTCTTGCCGAGATTGCCGACAATGAAGGGCGCAACCGACATCACCTGCGACTTCACGTCGGTGATGCCGGGCTGGAAGACGTAGCGATTCATCTTGCCCGAAGCGACCTGATGGCCCTCGCTCACAACGTAATAGGGCATCCTGAGTTCGCCGGCGGTCGGGCCGTTGGCGATGACGACGTTGGAGAAGAGCGTGCCGAAGACGACGTCCACCTTGTGCTCGGAGGCGAACTTCTCCATCACCTCCGTGCCGCGCTTGGCGTCCGTGCCGTCATCCTCGACGATCAGCTTTATCGGCCGCCCGTTGATGCCGCCGGCGTCGTTGATCAGTTTCACGGCGGCGTTGGTGGTGCGCTCGTACCAGCGGCCATAGGCGGCGCCGATACCGGTGCGGTGGCATTCGAAACCGATCTTGATCGGCTCGGAGGACGCAGCCTGCGCGTAGCGCACGAAGCCCGGCGCGGTGCCGAGCGCGGCGGCTGCGCCGAGCCCCCCCGCAAGCCCTTTCAGCGCCGTGCGCCGTGTCAGCGGTTTCGTCAGGATGAGGCTGGATTTGCGCTTGTCGGTCATGCCGGTTCCCCTTTTTGTTCGATCCCGACCGCATTTTCACGCCTTCCGCCCGCGGTTCCGGACAGGCGGGAAATTGCATGTGTACAAACTAAATCATCAAACATTACACCTGGCAATAGAGTGCCGTGGACGCCTCGGGATCGACGGTTTCGGACGGCTCAGGCACCCGCCGGAGACGCGAGAAGCCAGAGGCCGAACACCGTATAGAAGACCATCAGCACCGCAAGCGGGATCTGGCTCATTACCGTCTTCCGGGCCGAGCCGTGCAGGCGCCAGGCGATGACATGCGCTACGAGCACCGCCAGCACGTGCCCGGTGATGATGACCACCGCCTGCGTGTTCCAGATCGCCCATGCCGAATCGTAGCCGGCGGTGATGCCGGCATGGACATGCATGCCGGCCGTGCCGAACAGGTTCCATCCCCTCGCAAACGGGTCGGAGATGGCGGCCAGCGCATATTGGGCGTTGACGAGGATCTCGGTCAGGTTGTGGGCGATGTGGTAGGCGAGCGAGATCGGGATGATCGACCATGCGAGCGCTCCCGCCGCGCGCCGGAAGGAGATGGTGCTGCCGGAAAGGATATGCCCCAGCCATACCGCGAGGAGGAACGCCCCGCAAAGGGCCGCCGCCATGCCGACCAGTCCGGCCGTGTTGACGCCGATGACCGCCGAGCGGCCGGGAAAATCGAGCGGATTGATGCCGACGAAGCCGAGCCAGGCGAAGGTGCGCGAGAGTCCGTCGAAGGAGACCGAACTCAGCGCCAGGAGGAGGAACAGGATGCCGCTCGGCGGCAGCGCCTCGGCGGAGGTCAGCCGCGCGCCCGGGAGGGCAAGGCCGATCGGCCGACGGTGCGGGAGATCATCCTTGCGCCCTGAAAATAGGGCGAGACGGGAGATCATCAGGAAGAAGGCCGAGAGGCATTCGCCCTGCCGCATCCAGGCCGAGTAGCCAAAGGCCAGCATGGCGACGAGATTGGCGAGATAATAGACGAGCAGGATGGCCGCCAGCCGGCTCGGGTCTTCCGGCGCCGGATAAACCAGTTCGAACCACGCGAAGGCAAGAAAGAGGATCGCCGCCGGCCAATAGGCGAGGCCGCCGGACAGCGCCCGGTCGCCGTCTTCGGCGCCGGAACGCCCGCGAAACGCCGACAGAAGCCGGTATGGGCCGTACCACGGATTGATCCAGAACCAGACATCGCCGACCAGCCCTTCCACGATCGCCAGCGCGCCCCAGAGGATGGTCCAGAAGACCAGCGGCAATGGGTTGGAGAGCGGGTCGCGGCTGCCCCAGCAGCCGGCGACCAGCAGCGTCGCGAAGCCGGCAAAAGAAAGCCAGGAAAGGACGAGCCGCCATTCCAGCGGCGTGGCGAAAAGCGTCCGGCGCCATTCGGCCAGCCGCGCCAGCGGACCGGGCGGCACCATTGCGAGAATGACGAAGCTCAGCGCCACGGCAAGCGCGCCGCCGGCAAGGTAATAGCCGGTAGGCAGGAGAAGGACGAAGCCGGCATCGCCGGCATGGGCGAGTGCCGGCCCGGCGGACGCAAACCCAAGGCCGATACCCAAACCTGCCGCGCCGCCGAAATGCCTGACCCTGCCCTGCCGCATGAATCGCCCCTCATTCGCTATACGAGCATTACGCCGGGCAAGGGTGCCGGCGTCAATCATGGAAAGGCGCGCATATCCTTCCCCTCCTTCCGGCCATCCATCATGCCGCATGGACCGGCCGGCCTCGCGGGCCTAAAAAAGCCGGAGAGGAAAGGGCCAATGCGTTTCGGCTTGTCAGTCCGGCAAATTTTCGTGCGCCTTGTCTGCGCCTTGTCGCTGGCGCTGGTGGCGTTCGGCCATCAGCCGCTCTCCCTGCCGCGCACCGATACGCTCGCCATCGCGGCCCACGCTTTCCCCGATGGCTCCCTGCCGTTTATCTGCATAACCGACATAGCCGGAAAGGGTGACCACAAGCAGGCGCATCGCAATGGCTGCGACGCCTGCCGCATCTCGTCCTCATTCTTCGTCCTGGCGCCGGATTGCGCCGTCTCGGTCGAACGGATCGGCCTGCCGGCCGCTCTTCCGCTTCCATCGGCACCGCCCGTCATCCGTGCCGCCTATCCGCCGTCGGCCCCTCCGCAGGCACCTCCGTACTTCGCATGACCGCGTGGCGGGAACCCGTCCCGCCATCCTCCATCCAATCATTCATCCGGATGAACGGCTGACGCCGCCGTCCGACAGATCGCCGGCAGGATTGCGCCTGAACGCGCAACTCCATCGGCATGCAAGGAACGAAAATGCTGAAATCCATCCTTCTCGCGGCCGCAGGCACGTTGTTCGCCAGCACCGCCTTTGCCCACGTCACCCTCGAGCAGCAGCAGGCCAAAATCGGCTCGGGCTACAAGGCTGTTTTCCGCGTGCCGCATGGCTGTGCGGGCGAGGCGACCGTCAAGCTTCGCGTGCAGGTCCCCGAAGGCTATATCGGCGTCAAGCCGATGCCGAAGGCCGGCTGGAAAATCGACATCGTCAAGGGCAAGTACGACAAGACCTACAAATTCTACGGCCATTCGATCAGCGAGGGCATCAAGGAGATCGACTGGAGCGGCAACCTGCCCGACGACTATTATGACGAGTTCGTCATGAGCGGCTTCCTGGCGGACTCGCTGCCGGCCGGCGAGATGCTCTATTTCCCCGTGGTGCAGGAATGCGAGAAGGGCGTGACGCGCTGGATCGAGAAGCCGGCCGAAGGCGCCGACCCGGATTCGGTCGAACACCCGGCGCCGGGTGTGAAATTGCTGCCGAAGAACTAGGGAAGACGGGCCCGGAGGCTACGAATAGCGCGGCCTCCGGCTCGGCGGGCTTGCTTGCCATAACTATTCCACAGGAACTGCCTTGAACCTGTCTGTCCGATTGCGCTCGCTCCTTTCCTTTCCTCGCGAGAAAGGGATGATCTCATATGGAAGCTGCGCGGCCTCTCACCCCCACCCCTGTCCCCTCCCCACAAGGGGGAGGGAGACGCCGGCGCCGCTTTCTGAGCTAAAATCGTCGAAGTTTGCGGCACGCGGCGCCGGAGTAAAGTCCCCTTCCCCCCTTTTGGCCCACTTGTGGGAAGGGGTTAGAGGTGGGGGCGCCCGCCCTACCATCTGCGTCAGAATAGCCGAGATTTGGCGTGTAGCGGCAATACTTGCCGGCGCGTTGCTGTTGAGCGCCTTCCTTGCCGGACAGGCCTTGGCGCATGCGGCGCTTGTCGCTTCCGATCCGGCGGACGGGGCCGTACTGGCGAAGGCGCCGGCCGAACTGTCGCTCACCTTCGACGAGCCGGTGTCGCCGCTCATCCTCAAGCTCGTGGAGCCGGACGGGAGCATGGTTTCGCTCGGCAAGCCGCGGCTCGACGGCAATCGGGTCGTGCTGGCCGCACCGGCTTCCCTCGGCACGGGAAGCTACGTACTCTCCTGGCGCGTCATCTCCGAGGACGGGCATCCGGTCGGCGGCGCGGTGGTCTTCTCGATCGGCATGCCGAGCGGGGGGACAGCCGCGGAAACGACGGAGGCAATCGACTGGCCGCTGCGCGGCGCGATCTGGTTTTGCCGGGTGCTGGTGTATATCGGGCTGTTCGCGGGCGCGGGCGGCGCGTTCTTCCTCGCCTGGTTTGCAGAAGGCGCGAGAGCCGCGCGCCGTTTCATCGCCGGCGCAAGCGTTGCCGGCCTCGCTGCGACGGGACTCTCGCTCGGCCTGCTCGGCGCCGATGCGCTCGATCTCGGCCTAAACTCGCTGGCGCAACCGAAGGTCTGGGCAACGGCGCTGTCGACCAGCTACGCGCTCACCGTCCTCTTCGCATCGCTTGCCATGCTCGCCGCTCTATGGGCGCTTTATTCGCGCAGGCGGGGCGGGTCGCAAGCGGCTTCGGCGCTCGCGATCATCGGGGCCGGGCTGGCGCTCGCTTCGAGCGGGCACGCTGCTACGGCCGATCCGCAATGGCTGATGCGGCCGGCCGTCTTTATCCATGCAACGGTGATTGCCTTCTGGGTCGGCGCGCTGGCGCCGCTTGCCGCGCTTTTCTCAAGCAGAAATCCCGTCGCGAGGCCGACGCTCCGCCGCTTTTCCGGGGCCATACCTTACGTTCTGGCCGCACTCCTTGCTGCCGGCATCGTGCTCGCCATCATACAGGTCGGCCATTTAGCGGCGCTGATCTCGACGGCCTATGGTCGCGTGCTTCTCGCCAAGCTTACGCTTGTCGCGCTTCTACTTGTTGTCGCGGCTTTCAATCGCTGGTGGCTGACGAAGCCCGCCCTTGCCGGCGACGCACGAGCCGAGAGGCGCTTCGCCCGTTCCGCTGCAGGCGAGATCGTGCTGGTCACTGCGATCCTTTGCACAGTCGCGCTCTGGCGCTTCACGCCGCCGCCGCGCGCTCTCGCCGACGCCGCGCCCGTTCCTCCCGTCTCCGTCCATATCCATGCCGAGCGCGCGATGGCCAGCCTCACCGTGTCGCCGGGGCGCGCCGGCCCCGTTTCCGTCTCTGCCTTCATCGTCGGCGGCGATCTCGAACCGCTCGACGCCAAGGGGGTGACGCTCTCCTTCTCCATGCCGTCGGCCGGCGTCGAGCCGATCCGGCGCGAGGCACGCAAGCTGGATGCCGGCCAATGGCGAATCGACGGACTTCGCCTGCCGGTCGCCGGGCGCTGGGACGTTTCGGTCGATATCCTGATCTCGGACTTCGAAAGCGTGACGCTGAAATCGGAAATCACGCTACGCTGAACAGCCTCGCGCTTTGCAGGAGCGCTTCCGTCATGCAAAGAAAGCCGGAGCGAGCTGCGTGAGGCATAGATGAACGGGGAGAACCGGGACAGATCCTATCTGATCGGCGAAGCTGCCATGACGGCGCGGCCGCTGGAGCCGGCGCTCTATCCGGTGGCGACGCCTATCGGCAATCTCGGCGACATTACCTTGCGCGCGCTGGAGACGCTGGCCGCCGTCGATATCCTCGCCTGCGAGGACACGCGCGTGACGCGGGTGCTGCTCGACCGCTACGGCATAAGGCAAAGGCCGATCGCCTATCACGAGCACAACGAGGCGGAGGCCGGGCCCCGCCTGATCGCGGCGCTGAAGGAGGGTCGCAGCGTCGCGCTCGTCTCCGATGCCGGCACGCCGCTCGTCTCCGACCCCGGCTATCGGCTGGTGGCGGCGGCGCTGGAGGAAGGCATCCGCGTCGTTCCGATACCCGGGGCCTCGTCGGTGCTGGCGGCGCTGACACTCTCCGGCCTGCCATCCGATTCCTTCCTGTTTGCCGGCTTCCTTCCGGTGAAGGACGGGCAGCGGCGCAGCCGACTGGAATCGCTCCGCAACGTGCCGGCGACGCTCATCTTCTTCGAATCGCCGCGCCGGCTGGCGGCGAGCCTCGCCGCGATGGCCGATACGCTTGGGGCGAAGCGGCCGGCCGCCGTCACGCGGGAACTGACCAAGACTTTCGAGGAGCGCCGGGCGGGGACGCTCGACGAGCTTGCCGTCCATTACACCGATGCCGGCGCGCCGAAGGGCGAGGTCGTGATCTGCGTCGGCCCGCCCTTGCCGGAAGCGGCGGAGGCCGTGGATATCGACCGGCTGCTCCTTTCGCTCGCAGGCGAAATGCCGGCCTCCAGGGCAGCGGCCGAAGCGGCACGGATGACGGGCGAGGGGAAGCCCGCGCTCTACCGGCGCCTGCTCGAACTGAAGGGCAGATCCGGTGGCGGATGAGGCCCACCGGCGCCGTTTCCGCGCCTACCGCAAGGGGCATCACGGCGAATGGCTGGCTGCGCTATCGCTCATGCTGAAGGGCTACCGCATTCTCGCGCGGCGTCACCGCACGAAACTGGGCGAAATCGACCTGATCGCGCGGCGCGGCGACCTCGTGCTGATCGTCGAGGTCAAGGCGCGGCCGAGCCTTCGGGAGGCCATGGAAGCGCTGTCGCGCACCTCTGAGCGGCGTATCGAGGCGGCCGCCGACCTATGGCTGTCGCGCCAGCCGGATTATGGCCGCCTCTCGGTGCGTTTCGACATGGTGGCAGTGGTGCCGAAGCGCTGGCCCATCCATGTCGAGAACGTTTTCCATGGTGGCAATTGACAGCAGTCTTCATTTCGTGCGGCTGTCTTCCGCGTTGACGCGCGATAACGCGTTATCCTTCATCGCGTGGTGGCTACCGCCCTGCTTGGTGCCAAAGCGGAAAGGTGGCTTTACACGCCAAGGTAGCGCTGCAGGAGATCGGGCTGGGCCTTGAGGTCAGCGGCGGGGCCTTCATGCGCCATATGGCCGTTGTTGATGATATAGACGCGGTCGGCCAGCGCCAGCGTGGCGGCGAGATTCTGCTCGACCAGCACGATGGTCTGGCCGGCCTGCGCCAGATCGTGGCATGCACGCATGAGGTCCTGCACGATGACAGGGGCAAGCCCTTCGAACGGCTCGTCGAGCAGGATGATCTTCGGATCGCGCACCAGCGCGCGCGCGATCGCCAGCATCTGCTGCTCGCCGCCGGAAAGATCGGTGCCGCGGCTCGTGCGCCGTTGCTTCAGGCGCGGAAACATGCCGTAGATGCGCTCGAGCGGCCATTTGTTGTCGGCGGTCAGTCCGGCAAGGATGATGTTCTCCTCGACGTTCAGGCTGCCGAAGATGCGACGGTCCTCGTGCACAAGCTGCATGCCGCGCCGCGCGATCGAGTGCGCCTTCTTGCCCGCAAGTTCCTCGCCGTCGAGCTTGACGCTGCCGGACTTCGGCGTCACCACGCCCATCAGGCTTTTCAGCGTCGTCGACTTGCCGGCGCCGTTGCGGCCGAGAAGCGCCACGACCTCGTTCTTCTCAACGCGCAGCCCGACGTCGAAGAGGATGTGGCTGTCGCCGTAATAGCTGTTCAGGCCGCTGACTTCGAGCAGGCTCATGCCATCTCTCCATGGACGCCGCCGAGATAGGCTTCCTGAACCTTCACGTTGGTCTTGATCTCGTCGGGCGTGCCCTCGACGAGCACGCTGCCCTCCTGCAGCACGGTCACCTTCTCGACCAGCTCGAAGAGCGAATCCATGTCGTGGTCGATGATGATCATCGTGCGACCCTGGGCGATCGATTTCAGGAGAGCGACGGTCTCGACGCGTTCCTGCGGGCTCATGCCCGCGAGCGGTTCGTCGAGCAGGAGCAGGCTCGGCGACGTCGCCAGCGCCAGACCAACCTCAAGGCGCCGCTTCTCGCCATAGGCGAGTTCGGAGACCGGCGTATGCAGCCGCGCGGTCAGGTTGACCAGAGCGGCCGTCCTTGCGACCTGATCGTCGAGGCCGGGGACGCCGGAGAGGCTCCTGAACAGGTCGAGCTTGAACTTGCCCCGGAGCTCGCCGAGCGCGGCGATGGCGAGGTTCTCGCGGACCGTCAGGCGCTCGAAAAGCTGGTTGATCTGGTAGCTCTTGGTGAGACCGAGCTGGCAGACCTCGTTCACGCCCTTGCCGGTGATGTCGCTCCCCTCGAAGACGATCTTGCCGGAGGTCGGCGGCACCTCGCAGGTGAGCATCTTGAAGAAGGTGCTCTTGCCCGCGCCGTTCGGCCCGATGATGCCGCGCATCTCGCCATGATCGACCGTGAAATCGATATCGCTGTTGGCGACCACACCGCCATAGCGCTTGGTGAGGCCGGTCGCCTGCAGGATCTGGCCGGACTTGTCGCCGGCCGGTTTGCCTGCGGCCGGCATCGATACGGGCTTCGCCATGACGGGCGCGGGGGCCGGCGATGCAACGGGGGCCACAGGCTCGGCCTTCTCCTCCTTGCCTTTCGCCAGATGGTAGAGATCGACGATGGCGCCGACGAGGCCACGGCGCAGGAAGCAGACGAGCAGCACGAAGACGATGCCGAGGACGAGCTTCCACGTGGCGCCGAGATTGAGCGTGGTCTGGAAGAAATCGCTGAGATAAAGCCATGCCGCGGCACCGAGCAGCGGCCCGAACAGGGTGCCCGCGCCGCCGATCGCGGTCTGCATGACGATCTCGCCGGAGGTGGCGAACATGAAGGCGTCGGGCGGCATGAAGCCCTGCATCATGCCGAGGAGGCCGCCGGCAAAACCGGTATACATGGCCGCGATGACGAAGACGGCCAGCTTGTAGCCGTGGATGTTGTGGCCGAGCGCCTCCGCGCGCAGCGGATTATCCCGGATGGCGCGCAGCAGGAGGCCGACGGGGGAGCGGACGATACGGAGCGCGATGACCAGCCCGACGAAATACCAGAAGGCGAAGAACACATACATCGACAGGTTCGAACTGAACTCGATGGTCGTGAAGCCGAGGCTGAGGTTCGGCGTGGGAACGCCGGGCAGGCCGTTCTCGCCGCCGGTATATTCCGAAAGCGGATTGAACTCGACGAAGAAGAACACTTCGGCGATCGCCACCGTGATCATGGCGAAGTAGATGCCGGTACGCCGGAGCGCGATCAGGCCGACCAGATAGCCGACGACGCCCGCCACGATCGCGCCGAGAATGACGGCCAGGATTGTGTTCTGGAGCGGGGTCTGCGTCAAAAGATAGGCGGCGAACATGCCGCCCGTGCCGAAGAAGGCGGACTGGCCGAAGGAAAGCAGGCCGGTATAGCCGAACAGCAGGTCGAAGCCGATCCCAAGCAGGCCCCATATGAGGATGCGGTTGATCGTGGTCGGCGTGAAGCCCAGATAGGGCAGCACGAAGGGCGCGGCGATCAGTGCGATCGCGGTCAGGATCTCGACGAGGAAGGGGCGTTGTCTGAGCATCGGCGGGCCGCGTTTACTCGCGGCCCGCCGTGCCGAGCAGTCCATGCGGACGCAGCACCAGCACGAGGGTCATCGCGATGAAGAGCATGACATAGGAATAGGCGGGATTGAACATCGAGGTGATGGAGATGATCTCGCCCGCGATGAGGCCGCCAAGAATGGCGCCCGGGAAGGAGCCGACGCCGCCGATGACCACCACGACGAAGGTCTGCACCAGGATCGCCTCGCCGACGTCCGGCGCGATGGACACGACCGGCGCGTTGACGATGCCGGCAAAACCGGCCGCCATCGCACCGATGCCGAAGACCAGCATGAAGATCTTGTAGACGTCGATACCGAGCGAATCGACCATCACCGAATCCTCGATACCGGCGCGCACGATCATGCCGATACGGGTCTTGTAGAGTACGAAATAAAGCACCAGCAATGCGACCGCGACGATGCCGAGCGCGGCAAGGCGATAGGTCGGATAGACCATGAAACCGAGATTGGTGATGCCCTGGAAGATGGCGGGCGGCGGTGTCGTCTTCGACAGACTGCCGAAGAAGAAGCGCACCGCCTCCACGAAAACGATGCCGAGACCGAAGGTGACGAGAAGCTGGTCCTCAGGCGGGCGCGAATAGAAATGGCGGATGATCAGCCGCTCCGTCACCACGCCGACGAGCATGACGAAGAGCGAGCCCGCGGCCAACGCGGCGATGAAGGAGCCGGAATAGGTATAGGCCAGCCAGCCGGCATAGCCGCCGAGCATGAACATGGCGCCATGCGCCAGGTTTAGCACGCCGAGCGTGCCGTAAATGATCGTCAGGCCGGAGGAGATCAGCGCGAGAAGCGCGCCGAGTACCAGCCCGTTGAAACATTGCGAGATGAAATTCGCCCAGTTGACCACGTTATCCCACCTTGATCGTGGATCGATCCGAATATCGTAATACCGGTATCGGTGTTGCACGCCCTCAGCCGTCCGTCCGCCGGGAGCATGAACCGCCTCGGGTGCGGCTGGCGCGCTGGCGAAGCGCCCCTCCGGCCGAAACCGGAGGGGCGGCAGGCACGATCAGGTATAATCGCCGAGCTTGCAGCCGAATTCGTCGGGCTTCTGCATCAGCCCTTCACCCGGCACCACTTCCAGAACCTCCCAGAAATCCTCGTCGTTCTTCATGTCCTTCTTGGCCTTGCCGCGGACGATGACGACGGGACGGATGCACTGGTGATCCTCGGGCCGATAGTGGACATCGCCGATGAGGGAAGGCATCGTCTCGCCCTTCTCATACTGCTTGATGATGTCGACCGGGTAGAAGCTGCCCGCCTCGGAAACCATCCGCGCCCACTGCGCGAAGCTGACATAGCTGTTCTCGGCGCCCCATTCCGGACGGTAGCCGTATTTCTTCTGGAAGGCTTCCACGAACATCTTGGCCAGCGGGTACTTGTCCTCCAGCGTCCACCAGAAGTCGGTCGCTGCGAACACACCCTCGGTGATCTCCGGACCCACTTCCTTGGCGAGGAACGGGATCTGGTAGGGGATGACGAGCGTCATCTTGGGCAGGAGGCCGAACTGCTTCGCCTGCTGCGTGGAGAGCACGGCGTCGCGACCCCAGTTGACGTTGATGAGGAACTCGGCGCCGGAATTGGCGATGTTGGTGAGATACTGGCTGAAGTCCTGCGTACCGAGCGGCGACACCTGATTGGTGACCATCTCCCAGCCGGCATTCTCCTTCAGGTAGTCGTTCACCGACTTGGTGACCGTGTGGCCGTAGGTATAGTCCGGCGTCATGAACGCCGCCTTGCGGTTCTTGCCGAACTGCTTCACGAGAACCGGGCCGATCGCGGCAGCGGCGGTCTGGCCGAAGAAATTCTGGCGGAAGCCGTAGCGCACGCAGTCTTTGCCGGTGGTGTCGTTGGAACCGGAAATGCCGGCCACGTACAGGATCCTCTCACGCTGGGCGAACTTGTTAAGCGCCACCGCGACCGCTGACGAGGTCGAGCCCGTCATGAGGATGATCTTGTTCTGGTTGATGAAGGTCTGCTCCACCTGCAGAGCCTGGTTCGGCTTCGCGGCCGAGTCGGCGGAGAGGAGCTTCACCTTCTTGCCGAGCAGGCCCTTGTCGAGCTTGGGCGCGAACTTCTTCATCAGTTCGTGGCCCTCGTTGATGTGGTCGACGGCGAGTTCCCATCCCTTGAGCTCGTCCGCGCCCTGCACGGCATAGCTGCCCGTCAGTGGGACAGCCGCGCCGAGATAGACCGTATCGCCTTCCGAACCGGCCGGCCAGGTGCCCATCGCCGGCTTGTCGTCGGCATAGGCCCAGCCGATCGTTCCGAGACCGGGAATAAACGTCGCCGATGCGACACCCGCACCGAGTTGGAGCACGTGCCGGCGGGAAATGCCGCCCATGCCCTTATTGCCTGCTTTGAGTTCTGCCATGAATTCCTCCCGTGGATTTAGATTCCGGATTCTGGACATGACCGCGCCCCCGCTGTTCCGCCCCGCCCGCAAGTAAACGCCGGCTCCTCGAGCCGTTGCAGCCAGAGGCGACCAGGTCATCGGGGGGAATATAGGCCGACTGAAAATCGTCGCGTCAATGCAACTTTCGTTTGCCATCGACGGGAGACAGCCAAGGGGAATGCGGTCGGAGCAGGCGGCGAACCGGCCAGTTTGCGGTCAGCCGCGGCGCGTTTTCGGGAATGGAATAACGACCATGGGGGAACGCTGGCACTCGGCGATCGCCGCCTCTTCGATCAGCGTATCCACCTGCTCTCTTATCTTCTGGCTGGCCGGGTCGTTTCCCGTCAACCGGTTGTAAGCACATTCCAGGAGTTCGCGCACGGCGGCGAAATCGCTCTGCATCGTCCCTCACAAACAGAATAGCCCGCCGCTGATAATCTTATGGCTCATTCCGATGGCGGTTCGCTTAATGGAGCGAGGCGGATTTTATTCGAAGTTTCATGACCGCAAAAAAGAAAGGGCGGCACCCGTTCGGACACCGCCCTTTTCCCGGCCGCTATCGAAATCTCAGAGCGTGCGGCTCACCATCTCGACGCGGTAGCACTCGATGACATCGCCCTCGCGGATGTCCTCGTAGTTCTGGAAGGCCATGCCGCATTCCTGCCCGGCGGGCACCTCGGCCACTTCGTCCTTGAAGCGCTTCAGCGTCTTCAGCGTGCCTTCGTGGATGACCACGTTGTCGCGGATCAGGCGCACGCCCGCGCCGCGCTCCACCTTGCCTTCGGTGACACGGCAGCCGGCGACCTTGCCCACCTTGGTGATGTTGAACACCTCCAGGATCTCGGCATTGCCGAGGAAGGTCTCGCGACGCTCCGGCGAGAGCAGGCCCGACATCGCCGCCTTCACGTCATCCACGAGGTTGTAGATGATGTTGTAGTAGCGGATCTCGATGCCTGCCTCCTCGGCGGCAGCGCGCGCCTGCTTGTTGGCACGTACGTTGAAGCCGATGATGACCGCACCCGAGGTCTCGGCGAGCGACACGTCGCTCTCGGTGATCGCGCCGGCGCCGGAATGGACGATCCGCGCGCGCACCTCGTCGGTGCCGAGCTTGTCGAGCGCCGTGACGATCGCCTCGATCGAGCCCTGCACGTCGCCCTTGATGACCAGCGGGAAGTCCTTGCGGCCCGCCGTCTGCAATTGCGACATCATCTGCTCGAGCGAACCACGTTGGCCGGACTGGCGTGCGACCGCCTTCTCGCGGGCGACGCGCTGGCGGTATTCGGTGATCTCGCGGGCGCGAGCCTCGCTGGTGATCACGGCGAAGCGGTCGCCGGCCTGCGGCGTGCCCTGCAGGCCAAGCACCTCGACCGGCGTCGAAGGCGGCGCTTCGTCCAGTTGCTCGCCGCGATCGTTGATCAGCGCGCGCACGCGGCCCCATTCGCTGCCGGCGACGACGATGTCGCCGGTGAGCAGCGTGCCGGTCTGCACCAGGATGGTCGCCACCGGGCCGCGGCCCTTGTCGAGCTTGGCCTCGATCACGACACCCTCGGCGGTACGCTCCGGATCGGCCTTCAGGTCGAGGAGTTCGGCCTGCAGGAGGATCGCCTCCAGAAGCTTGTCGAGATTGGTACGCTTGATCGCCGAGACCTCGACATCGAGCACCTCGCCGCCCATGGATTCGACGAACACCTCGTGCTGGAGAAGTTCGGTGCGCACCTTCTGCGGATTCGCGTCCGGCTTGTCGATCTTGTTGATGGCCACGATGATCGGAACGCCCGCCGCCTTGGCATGGTTGATGGATTCGACCGTCTGCGGCATGACGCTGTCATCGGCCGCCACCACCAGCACGGCGATGTCGGTCGCCTGCGCGCCGCGGGCACGCATGGCCGTGAACGCCGCGTGACCGGGCGTATCGATGAAGGTGATCTTCTGCCCGTCCTTCTCGACCTGGTAGGCGCCGATGTGCTGCGTGATGCCGCCGGCCTCTCCCGCCTGCACATGCGCATCGCGAATGGCGTCCAGAAGCGAGGTCTTGCCGTGGTCGACATGGCCCATGATGGTCACGACCGGCGGCCGCGGCTCCAGAAGCTCCGGATCGTCCTCGACGTTGAAGATGCCTTCCTCGACGTCGGATTCCAGCACGCGCTTGACCGTGTGGCCGAATTCGCTCGCCACCAGTTCCGCCGTGTCGGCGTCGATGACGTCGCCCGGCTTCATGATCTGGCCCTGCTTCATGAAATACTTGACCACGTCGACGGCGCGTTCGGCCATGCGGCTCGCCAGTTCCTGGATCGTGATCGTCTCCGGCAGCACCACCTCGCGGGAAATCTTCTCGCGCGGCTCCTGATGGAGCGCGCGCTTGAACTTCTCCTGACGCCGGCGCATCGACGACAGCGAACGGCTGCGCGCGTCCTCATCCGAGAGGGCGGCGTTCAGCGTCAGCTTGCCACGACGGCGATCCTCCTCGCCCTTGGTCGGACGCGCCGGACGCGCGATCTCGGGCCTGGCGGGGGCACGCCGCACGGCGGGACCGCCACGGCTGCGCGTCTCTTCCTCGATTTCCTCGGCGACACCGGCCGCGTCGACCGGAGCACGCCGGCGCGCCTCTTCCTCGGCACGGCGACGCGCCTCGGCCTCGGCCTTCAGCCTCGCCTCTTCCTCGGCCTGGCGGCGAGCTGATTCCTCGCGCTCCTGGCGGCGGCGTTCTTCCTCTTCGGCACGGCGCTTCGCGTCTTCCTGGGCGCGACGGCGTTCATCGACTTCGCGGACCTTGGAATCCTCAAGAGCCCGGCGGCGCGCATCCATCTCGTCGCGTGACAATTCGTTGAGCACGACGCCGGAGCGCTCCGAAGGCGCCGCCACCGGACGAACCGGCTGTTGCTCCGGAGCCGCCGGTCTCGCCTGCGGCGCCGCTTGCGGCGCAGCGGCAGGCTGCGGTGCGCGCGGCTTGAGCGCGACCGGCTGCTCGGGGCGCTCGCCCGGCATGGAGAATTTCCGCTTCTTCGTCTCGACGACGACGGACTTGGTGCGGCCATGCGAGAAGTTCTGCCGCACGGTGCCTTGCTCCATGCCCGGCCGCTTCAGGGTCAGCGTCTTCTTCGTGCTGACGCTCAAGGTCTTGTCGTCACTCGATTTCGTATCACTCATTCCACATCCTCTGCGGCCGCATTATCCGCGGCGCCGATCACATCCGCCACTGCCGCAATTTCCAGATACTCTTCCGGGAAGCCGCCCCGGAAACGGTCGAGCGCCACCACGCGCTTCAGCGCCGACCGGCCCGCTCCGTCCGCGAGCACGGCAGCATGTATCACATTTGTGCCCCCAAATGCCAAACCCAAATCCGCTTCGGAAAAGAGTTTATAAGCCGGTATGTCGGGACCCCCGGCATGGACGGTCGCACGACGGGCAGACGCTATCCTGCGCACGCCGTCTTCGGACGCCTCATCCGCATGCAGTACAAGAAGCGCTGTCCCCTTGCGCACGGCGTCCTCGACCTTGACGGCGCCGAGGACGACAGAGCCGGCCTTGCGCGCCAGACCGAGCGCACCGAGCGCGGCGCGGGCGAGAAGGCCCTCCACCATCTCACCGAGATCGGGTGGGACCGTCACGTCGGCCTTGAGCGCGCGGGCGAAGAGCTTCTTCGCCGTCGCCGCACGGTCGACATGGGCGCGGTCGGCCGTCACCCAGCAGCCGCGCCCAGGCAGATTCCGCTTGAGATCGGGAACGACCGATCCGTCAGGCCCGCGAACGAAGCGGATGAGGCTGTCGGCCTCGCCCGCTCTGCGCGTCACGATGCATGTGCGCTCGTTCATGGGTTCCGACGGTTCCAACTACCCGTTCGCTCCAGACCCGGCGTGGCATGGCTCAGGCGCCAGCCAGCTCGGCGTTCTCGCCGGGCTCGCCTTCTTCCTCTTCCCCGGTCGCGAGGTCGGCCTCGGTGATCCAGCCCGCCTTGAGGCGCGCGGCAAGCACCATCTGCTCGGCTTCCGCGCGCGTCGTGCCGAATTCGGCAAGCACACCCGGAAACATCTTGGTCTCGCCGTCCTTGCGTTCCTTCCAGCCGACGAGGTCGTCCACCGCATAGCCGGCGAAATCTTCGACCGTCTTCACGCTGTCCTCGCCGAGCGTGACCATCATGGCCGTCGTAATGCCGGGTATCTCGCGCAACTCGTCGGCGACGCCGAGTTCCTTGCGGCGGGCGTCATGCTCGGCCTCGATGCGCTCCAGATATTCGCGGGCTCGCGCCTGGATCTCGGAGGCCGTGTCCTCGTCGAAGCCGTCGATGGACGAAATCTCGTCCGGCTCGACATAGGCGACTTCCTCGACACTGGTGAAGCCCTCGGAAGCCAGCACCTGACCAACCATCTCGTCGACGTTGAGGGCTTCCATGAAGAGGTTCGAGCGCTCGACGAATTCCTTCTGGCGGCGCTGCGATTCCTCTTCCTCGGTCAGGATGTCGATATCCCAGCCGGTGAGCTGCGAGGCAAGGCGGACATTCTGGCCGCGGCGGCCGATGGCGAGAGACAATTGGTCATCCGGTACCACGACTTCAATACGCTCCGCGTCCTCGTCGAGCACGACCTTGGCGACTTCCGCCGGCTGCAGCGCGTTGACGATGAAGGCGGCGGCGTCCTGCGACCACGGGATGATGTCGATCTTCTCGCCCTGCAATTCGCCGACCACGGCCTGGACGCGGCTGCCGCGCATGCCGACGCAGGCGCCGACCGGATCGATGGAGCTGTCGCGCGAGATGACGGCGATCTTGGCGCGGCTGCCCGGATCGCGGGCGACCGACTTGATCTCGATGATGCCGTCATAGATTTCCGGCACCTCCATGGTGAACAGCTTCGCCATGAATTGCGGATGGGTGCGCGACAGGAAAATCTGCGGGCCGCGCTGCTCGCGACGCACGTCATAGACATAGGCGCGGACGCGGTCGCCGTACTTGAAATTCTCGCGCGGGATCAGCTCGTCGCGGCGGACGATGGCCTCGCCACGGCCGAGATCGACGATGACATTGCCGTATTCGACGCGCTTCACCGTGCCGTTGACGATCTCGCCGACACGGTCCTTGTATTCGTCATACTGGCGGTCGCGCTCGGCCTCGCGCACCTTCTGCACGATGACCTGCTTGGCCGACTGGGCGGCGATGCGGCCGAAATCCATCGGCGGAAGCTGCTCGGCGATGAAGTCGCCGACCTGCGCGTCGGGATTCCTCGTCCGTGCGTCCTTCAGCGCGATCTGGCGGCCGAAATCCTCGACGTCCTCCACGACTTCCATCAGGCGCTGCAGCTTCATCTCGCCGGTATTCGGATTGATATCGGCGCGGATATTGGTTTCCTGGCCATAGCGGGAGCGCGCCGCCTTCTGGATCGCATCCGCCATGGCATCGATCACGATCTGCTTCTCGATCGACTTCTCGCGCGCCACAGCGTCGGCGATCTGAAGAAGCTCCAGCCTGTTCGCACTGACTGCCATTTCATTTCTCCTACCATTGCGCCGGCCGTATGCGACCGGGCGTCAAATCCTGTCCTGTCCGTTCGGCAGAGCTTCCTCGCCCTGCCCGTCGTCCTGTTCGTCGCGCCCTTCGCGGAGCATCTTGTCCTTGCGCAGCGCGTCGCGGATCAGATCGTCGGTGAGCACCAGCCGCGCCTCGGCGATCGTCTCGTAGGGAAGCGCCGTCCTGAAATCCTCGCCGAGCGCCGGCTTGTCGGTCTCGACCGTGACGCATTCGTCATCCGTAGCGACGATACGCCCGCGGAACCGCTTGCGGCCTGCGACCTGAACGGAGGTCTCGACCTTGACCAGCCGGCCGACGGCATCGGCGAAATCCGACTTGCGCACCAGCGGCCGGTCGATGCCGGGCGAGGAAATCTCGAGATGATAGGCCTTGTCGATCGGATCCTCGACATCGAGGACAGGCGACAGGAGGCGGCTCACCGCCTCGCAATCCTCGACCGTCATCGTGCCGTCTTCGCGCTCGGCCATGATCTGGAGGGTCAGGCCGTTCTGGCCGGTAAGCCGTACCCTGACCAGCCGATAACCGTCCGCCGCGAGCACCGGCTCGACGATCAGCGCGATACGCGCGTCGACGCCGCTCTCGCGGATGATACGGTCGTCGCCCTTTCCGGCTCCAGTCATTCGGTCTCCGCAGTCCGCCGGATTAACAAAAAAGAGCGGGACCGGGAGGACCCACTCTTCGTCAAACCGACCAAGAATTTAGATTTCAAATAGTCGATCGGCGGGGGATTTGCAAGACCGAAGAAGCAGTCTCCCGCCGGGCATGCGTCTCTATTTCTCGAAAACCAGAGCCTCCGGCTTCGCGCCCAGTTCCTTCAGCGCAGCCATGATGTCGGCCACCATGGGGTCGGGTCCGCAGACATAGAAGTGCTGCGAAAAGTCCTTCATATGGCCTTTCAGGAACGCCTTTCCGATGCGGCCGGACGGGAAGCCGCCGCTTCCGTCGCTGGTGACGAAGAGATGATCGAGGCCGGGCATCTTCTCCCATGTCGCACGCAGGATAATGTCCTTGTCGGTCCTGTTGGCGAACAGAAGCCGGTTCCCTTCGACCTCTCCCTTGTCGGCCAGATCGCGGAGGATGGCGATGAAAGGCGTGATGCCGGCACCGCCGGCGATGAAGGTGCCCTTGCCCTTGTACTGAATCGTTCCCCAGGGATCGCGGATCAGGAGATGGTCGCCGGCGCCGAAGCCGCCGAGCTGGTTGGTCACTCCGTCATGGTCGGAATAGATCTTGACGGTGAATTCCAGATGGTCGTCATGCGGCAGGCTGGTGAAGGTGAAAGGGCGCTTCTTCTCCCGCCAGCCTTCCTTGTCGATCGAGACCTCGGTCGCCTGTCCCGGCGTGAACGTATAGCCGGCCGGTTTCTCGAAGCGGAACCGGCGGACATTATGCGTGACGTTCTCCGCGTCGAGGATACGGACCATATGGGCCATCTTCTGCCCTCCTTGCTCGTCTAAAACTACGCATGTCTTTATCCCGAAACCGGCATCCACTTTCGGGAGACATGCTTTATCCGATTGGATGCGCTGGGACGGATTTGGTTCCCGGCATCGGCCGAGCCTACGAGCCCGACGCCGACACGTCAAAGGCGCAAAAAGGTGAGATAGGCAGGCCGTCGGCCTTCTCTCAGCGCCTTGGCCTCGTAGCGCGTGCCCGGCCACCCCTCGAAAGCGTCATGCCAGTCCGCCGCCACTTCGGCGCACCACTCGAAGGCCGGGTGCGCACGGCAACGCAAAAGCGTCCAGTTGACGTAGGTATCGATGTCGGAAGCGAAGCGGAACGCGCCGCCCGGCTTCAGCACGCGGGCGAAACGGTCGAGATTGGCCGTATTGACGAAGCGGCGCTTCCAGTGGCGCTTCTTCGGCCATGGGTCGGGATAGAGGAGATCGATGGAGGCGAGCGAGGCATCGGGCAGCCAGTCGAGCAGGCGCGTCGCGTCGTCGTCGTAGATCCTCAGATTGCGGAGAGGCTGACGCTCGAGTTCGAGCATCAGCTTGGCGGCGCCGTTGACGAAGGGCTCGACGCCGATGAAGCCGCTTTGCGGCAGGCGGAGGGCCTCATGGAGGAGGTGCTCGCCGCCGCCGAAGCCGATCTCCAGCCGAATATCGTCCAAGTCGCGCGAGAAAAGCGCCGACAGATCCGCCGGCGCCGGCGTGGCAAGGTCAAGCAGATAGCGCGGCAATTGCCGTTCGAGCGCCGCCGCCTGGCGTGGACGGAGCGTCTTGCCGTGGCGGCGGCCGAAAAAGGCTTCGGTCGCCCTCTTGCGGCGTTCTTCCGCCGGCATGGGTGCCCTGATTCTTCTTCCTCAGGCCGCTTCGGGCTGCTTTACCGCTTCCTTGAGAGCGGCGACGAGGTCCGTCTTCTCCCAGGAGAACGAGCCGTCGCGGCCGGACTTGCGGCCGAAATGGCCGTAGGCGGTCGTCTTGGCGTAGATCGGCTTGTTCAGATCGAGATGGCGGCGGATGCCGGACGGCGAGAGATCCATGACCTCGCGTATGGCTCTCTCCACGACCGCTTCCGGAACCTTGCCGGTGCCGTGCAGATCGACATAGATCGAAAGCGGCTGGGCGACGCCGATGGCGTAGGAAAGCTGGATCGTGCAGCGGTCGGCAAGGCGGGCGGCGACGACGTTCTTGGCGAGATAGCGCGCGGCATAGGCCGCCGAGCGGTCGACCTTGGTCGTGTCCTTGCCGGAAAAGGCACCGCCGCCATGCGGCGCGGCACCGCCATAGGTGTCAACGATGATCTTGCGGCCGGTGAGGCCGGCATCGCCATCGGGACCGCCGATGACGAACTTGCCCGTGGGATTGACGTACCATTTGCAGTCGGGTGCGATGCGGATGTCGGAAAGCGCCCTGCGGATATAGGGCTCGACCACCTCCCGCACCTTGGCGGAATTCCAAGAGGCGTCGAGGTGTTGCGTCGACAGAACGATCTGGGTGACCTCGGCCGGCACGCCGTCCTCGTAGCGGACCGTCACCTGGCTCTTGGCATCGGGGCCGAGCTTGCCGGCCTCGCCCTCATTGTTGTGACGCGCGGCGGCGAGGAGTTCGAGTATCTTGTGGCTGTAATAGATCGGGGCCGGCATGAGGTCGGCGGTCTCGCGGCAGGCATAGCCGAACATGATGCCCTGGTCGCCGGCACCCTCGGAATTGCTGTTGGCCGACTTGTCCACGCCCTGCGCGATATCGGCGGACTGGCCGTGGAGCAGGACCTCGATCTTCGCCGTCTTCCAGTGGAAACCGTCCTGCTCGTAGCCGATCGCCTTGATCGCCTTGCGGGCGGCGGACTTGAACTTCGCCGGATTGATGACCTCCCGGCCGTGCTTGTCCTTCTTCATCAGGCTTGGCGGCACCCTTAGTTCGCCGCCGATGATAACGCGGTTGGTGGTGGCCATGGTCTCGCAGGCGACCCGTACGTCCCATGGATCCATCCCCGCCTTCCTGGCTTCTCGGTAGATCAAATCCACTATCTCGTCGGAGATGCGGTCGCAAACCTTGTCCGGATGACCCTCGGAAACGGATTCGCTGGTGAAGTAGTATTCCCTGCGCGACATGGGTGAACCCCTTTGGAAAACCGGTCGCGCCAGCGGGCGAGCGCGACTTTCAGGCGCGACCCTGTTAGCGAGCATGGGTCGCGTGCGTCAAGTCGCGTTTTAGGCCTACCCTTGGGCAACACAGATGCCAGCGACGTCGGCGCATGTCCGGCCGACGGAGCGTTATTCCTCTTCCGGCGCCAATGTCCTGACCAGATCGATGATTTTCCGGCGGACCTTGGGATCGGAAATGCGGACGAAGGCGCGATTGAGCTGCAACCCTTCCGAACTGCTTATGAAATCGACGACATAGGAAGCGCCGCTGTCCTCCGAAAACCCTCCGGTCTGGCCGGCGCCCTGGCCGGGCGCGTCCTCGAAAAAGAACGAGACGGGAGCATCGAGTATCGACGCGATGGCCTGAAGCCGGCTCGCGCCCACTCTGTTCGTCCCCTTTTCATATTTCTGAACCTGTTGAAAAGTGATGCCCAGCTTCTCTCCCAGCTTTTCCTGGCTCATGCCCAGCATGTTTCGCCGCAGCCGAACGCGGCTGCCGACATGGATGTCGATCGGATTAGGCTTCTTTTTATTGTCTATCATTCGTCCCTCGCCGCCTTGGACGGCCTTTTTCTGTTATCGATGCGCTGAACGCTTGGCCTGCAGCCTGGCCCCGCCGTCGGTTCCCAGTGTCGGCAATGGGGCGGCACACTATGAAATTCTAATATACCACTGTCAATTGTGACGCCTGCGGCTTGTCAATTTCATGGCCGCCGCGGACAGACCAAACAAAATTATTATGAGCAAACCGTTTTCAGAAGGTGTCCCGACACGCGGATTGCGGCCCCTGTCGAGCCGGAAATCGACATCAAGCGCACCGACCGCGTTGATGGCGAGCGCATCGAGAACGCGCCCATGCGCATCGACCACCGCCGAAATCCCGTTATTGGCGGCGCGGATCAGCGGCAGGCCCAGTTCGACGGCGCGTACCTCCGCCTGGCGGAAATGCTGATAGGGACCTGGTGTGTTGCCGAACCACGCATCGTTGGTGACATTGACGATCAGGTCGGAGCGCGCCGCCTCGCGCCCGCCCTCGCCCGGAAAGATGATCTCGTAGCAGATGAAGGGCAGCGCGCCGGCGCCGTTCGGCAGGATGATGGGATGGCGCTCCGAGCCGGCCGAGAACGTCCCCGGCAGTTCGACAAGCTTGTCGACGCCGAGCCGGCCGAGAACGGCCTGGAAGGGGACGTACTCGCCGAAGGGGACGAGGTGAAGCTTGTCCACCGCGTCCGTTATCTCGCCGGAGCCGTCGATGGCGAGGATGGAATTATAGAAACGAGGCGCGGCGCCTGCTCCCGTTTCGGCACGAACCGCGCCGGTCAGGAGCAATTGCCCCTTGTCAAGCACCTCCCCGATCTTCGTCAGCGCGTCGGGACGCTCGGTGAAGAGGAAGGGAACAGCGGTTTCCGGCCAGACGATCACGTCCGGCTTGCCGGCGCCCTTTGCCGGGGGCGCCTGCGTCAGATCGATCAGATGCTTGAAGATGCGGTCGCGGACCGTCTTGTCCCATTTCTCCGTCTGGTCGATCACCGGCTGTACGATGCGCACCCGAAGGCTCTTGGCCGAGACGGGAGCGGGCACGGACAGGCAGAAATAGCCGTAGCCCAGATCGGCGGCGACAAGAACGAGCGCCAGGACGATACCGGTCGCGCGATGCCGGCGACCGGCGAAGAGCGCAGGTACGGAGAAGACGAAGACCGCGAGCGCGCTCATCCCGAACAGGCCGACCATCGACACCGACTGCATGAGAAGCGGAACAGGCATCGCGGCATAGCCGATCGCGTTCCATGGAAAGCCCGTGAAGAGTGTGGCGCGCAACCACTCGGCGACGCCGAAGGCGAAGGCGACCGCCGCGATGCGGCCAAGATCGTCGGTCCACAGCAGACGGGCCAGCACCGCCGCCAGCCCGTAGAAGATCGCGAGCACGGCGGGCAACGCCACAACGGCAAAGGGGAGTGCCCATTCGAAGCCCTCGCCGTCGACCAGCACGGCGTTGCCGATCCACCAGAGGCCGGCGATGAAATAACCGAAGCCGAACCACCAGCCCGTGCCGAACACGGGCGAAAAACGCCTCAATATGCCCGCGCCGGGCTCTCCCGCAGTGCCGTCCAGCAGCCAGACAAGAACAGGAAAGGAGACGAAACAGGCGGCAAAGAAATCGAAAGGCGCCTGGGCGAGAACGGCGAAGGCGCCGGCAAGAAAGGCGAGGGCCGAACGGCGCCAGCCCCCGAGCAACATGATCTTGCCTGCAAGGCGCTCCATACGTCCCGCCCGTCGCGAATCACCTGACGGGCGCTACACTATCATCCCGGCGGACGGTGTGTGCCCCTCGCCGGGCGCCCGCAGGGCGGGAGAGAAAATCCAGGACCTATTTGTCCTGCCCGGCGGGCAGAGCCGAGCGCCGGCGGCGTTCGGGGGCCGTGCGCGTCTGGACGATCCTGACGCGCTTGACACGGCGCGGATCGGCGTCGAGCACATGGAATTCGAAGCCGGGGATGGGCTGCACCACCTCGCCGCGCGCCGGGATACGCCCCAGCGTGTTGAAGATCATGCCGCCGATCGTATCGACATATTCGCCGTGTTCGCCGGGCTTGAAGGCATCGCCGATCATCTCGGCGACCTCGTCGATCTCGGCCTTGGCGTCCACCACGAATACACCGTCGCCGGTCCTGGTGATCATCGGCTCGTCGTCGTCGTGCTCGTCCTCGATGTCGCCGACGACCATCTCGACGATGTCCTCCAGCGAGACCAGCCCGTCGGTGCCGCCATATTCGTCGATGACCAACGCCATCTGAATGCGGGCGGCCTGCATGCGGGTCATCAGGTCGGAGGCCAGCATGGAGGGCGGCACGAAAAGCACGGGCCGTAAGAGGCCGATATCGCCGATGGTGCGGCTCAGATCGACATTGCCGAGATCGAGCGCCCCGGCAGCAGCGGCAGCCTTGCGGCCACGCGGCCTTTTCTGTCGCGCCGCCTTGGTGACGTGGGCGACCACGTCGCGGATATGGACCATGCCACGCGGATCGTCGAGCGTCTCGCCATAGACCGGCATGCGCGAATGGCCGGAATCCTCGAACAGCGAAAGCAGATTGCCGAGCGTGGTGGAAAGCTCCACCGCCTTGATGTCGGCGCGCGGCACCATCACGTCCTCGACGCGGACTTCGCGCAGGCGAAGGATGTTGTTGAGCATCGCCCGCTCGCCGGGTGAAAAGGCAGCTTCGCCGGGCGCGCTTTCGGCAAGCGCGTCGGCAAGATCCTCGCGCAGGCTGGAACCGTTGCGATGCGGGAAGAAACGGCGCAGCCGGTCAAGGAGCGAAACGCGCTCCGGCCTTCGAGGTTCGGCCGTACTCTGGCCTTCGGCCTTGTCCGCCGATGGGCTTTCTTCTCCGCCTGGCCTTTCGGCCGCCACGGCGCTGTGTTCTATCTCGTTCATATCGGTCCGGCAGATCGATGCAGTCGTTTATCCATAGGGATCGGGAATGGCAAGCCTAGCCAGTATCCGTCGCTCGGCGGCTTCCATCTCTTCGGCTTCCGCATCGGTCTCATGGTCGTAGCCGACAATATGCAGGAAGCCATGCACCATAAGGTGGATCAGATGGTGCTCGAAGGGCTTGTCTTCCAGCCCCGCCTCGCGGCGGATCGTCTCGGCGGCGAGCACGATATCGCCCAAAACCGGCGGCAGGGCGACGCCCGGCCTGACCGGCATGGCCGGGAACGACAATACATTGGTCGCCTTGTCCTTCTCCCGCCATTCCCTGTTGAGGGTGCGGATATGGGCGTCGTCGGTAAAGACGATGCTGATTTCGGTGCCGTCCGTCACCGGCAGGTCCAGTTCCTCGATGGCGGCTTCGAACGCCGTCGCGGCAAGCCGCGACAGCACGCGCTCGGGCGGCCAGTCGCCGGCCTCTATCGAGAGGTCGATGCCGAACGCGCCACGCCGGCCGTCGCCGGCGCTTCCCGTGTCAGCCGGCGGCATCGTTGCGATTGCGGCCGGCAGCGTCGCGGTCATAGGCAGCGACGATCTCGGCCACCAGAGGATGACGCACCACGTCGGTCTCGTTGAAGCGCACCGTGACGATGCCCGGCACGCCGTCAAGGATGCGCAGCGCCTCGACCAGACCCGACTTCGTGTTGGGCGGCAGATCGATCTGGCTGGGGTCGCCGGTGACGATCATCCGCCCCTTCTCGCCGAGACGGGTGAGGAACATCTTCATCTGCATCGGCGTCGTGTTCTGCGCCTCGTCGAGGATCACGACCGAATTGGCGAGCGTGCGGCCGCGCATGAAGGCAAGCGGCGCGATCTCGATCACACCGGCGGCGATGGCACGCTCGACCTTGTCGGCCGGCATCATGTCGTAGAGCGCGTCATAGAGCGGCCTGAGATACGGATCGACCTTTTCCTTCATGTCGCCGGGCAGGAAGCCGAGCCTTTCGCCGGCCTCGACCGCCGGCCGCGACAGGACGATGCGTTCGACCATGCCGCGCTCGAGCAGCATCGCCGCATAGGCGACCGCGATAAAGGTCTTGCCGGTACCGGCCGGGCCGATGCCGAAGACCATCTCCGAGCGTTCCAGCGCACGCATATAGGCGTCCTGGTTGACGGAACGGGCATAGATGGTGCGCTTGCGCGTGCCGATCTGGGCGGCAGCGAGCTTGCCCTTGCGCTCCATCGTCGGAAGCGTGAGCTGGTCGTCGGCCGCAATGGCCATGCGCACCGCGCCGTCCACTTCCGAAGGCGACAGTTCCACGCCTTTCTGGAGAAGCCCGTAGAGGTAGTCGAGCGCACGACGCGCCTGTTCCGCCGCGCCCTGCTCGCCGACGATGGCAAGCTGGTTGCCACGCGAGCGTACATCGACGCCGAGCTTCTGCTCGATGCGGGCGAGGTTCTCGTCGAACTGGCCGTAAAGCGCGCTGGCCAGCTTGTTGTTGTCGAAGGTCAGTACGATGTGCGCCTTGTCCGAAGCCCCCGCCTGAGGCTTTTTCAGTTCCGTCGCGGCGCTCAAACGTGTTTCCTCATCGTTTCCAGTGCCTTTCTAGGCCGCTTTCGCCGACAGGCTGTTGGCGTTGGCATGCGTGATTCGCGCCCTGATTATGTCACCGATGCGGCCGGCCGCATCATCGATAACGACGGGCTGGAGCCAGGGCGAGCGGCCGACAAGCTGCCCCTCATACCGTCCCTCTTTCTCGAGGAGCACGCCGATATCGCTGCCGACGAGGCCGGCGGCGAAGGAATGCTGCTGTGAGGTAAGAAGCGCCTGCAATTCCTGCAAGCGGCGGTCCTTCACCTCTTCGGGCACCTGACCGTCCAGGTCGGCGCCCGGCGTGCCGGGGCGCGGCGAATATTTGAACGAAAAAGCCTGCGCGTAGCCGATGTCGCGCACGATCTTCAGCGTTTCGGCGAAATCCTCGTCCGTCTCACCCGGGAAGCCGACGATGAAATCGCCCGACATGGCAATGTCGAGACGGGCGGTCCGGATGCGGTCGATCAGGCGGCGGTAGTCGTCGGCGGTATGGCGGCGGTTCATGGCCTTGAGGATACGGTCCGATCCGGACTGAACAGGCAGGTGGAGATAAGGCATCAGCGTATCGAGGTCGCAATGCGCCGAGATCAGCTCGTCGTCCATGTCGCGCGGATGGCTGGTCGTATAGCGCAGCCGCTCGATGCCGGGGATTTCGGCGAGGCGGGAAAGCAGCCGGCCGAGGCCCCATTCCGAGCCATTGGGGCCTTCGCCGTGCCAGGCGTTGACGTTCTGGCCAAGCAGCGTCACCTCGCGCACGCCGGCCCGCGCAAGCCCCTCGGCTTCGGCCACGATCTGCGCGACGGAGCGCGAGGTTTCGGAGCCGCGCGTATAGGGCACGACGCAGAAGGTGCAGAACTTGTCGCAGCCCTCCTGCACGGTGAGGAAGGCGGTAACGCCGCGGCTGCGGACGATGGCGGGCTTTGCGGCGGGCAAATGCTCGAACTTGTCCTCGACCGCGTAATCCGTCTCAACGACCTTCTCGCCGCCGCGCACGCGTCGGATGGCGTCGGGCAGGCGATGATAGGTCTGCGGCCCGATCACCAGGTCGACGGCCTTCGCACGGCGGATAATCTCGCCGCCTTCGGCCTGCGCGACACAACCGGCGACGCCGATCAGCATCTCGCTTCCGGCCGAGGCGCGGTCTTCCTTGAGCTTGCGCAGGCGCCCGAGCTCCGAATAGACCTTCTCGGCGGCCTTCTCGCGGATATGGCAGGTGTTGAGCAGCACGAGGTCGGCATCCTCGGCCGTTTCCGAGGCGACATAGCCTTCCGCCGCCAGCGCATCGGCCATGCGCTGGGAATCGTAGACGTTCATCTGGCAGCCATAGGTTTTGACGAAGACCTTTTTGGCGGCCGCCGAACTTCGATCAATCTTCTCTTCGAACTCCATGGCCGGCTTTTAGCGCCTTTCAACAGCCTGCGACAGGGCTTTTCCGTCGGCAGGCTTCGGTTTCGAGGGCAGCGGGTCGCGGATCGCCGACACGAACATTTCGCGCACATTCTCCTCGATCCGCCGCGCTGCTTCCTTGCGCTTGCTGGCGGCATTGAATTCCACCGGCTCGCCGAACCGTATCTCGGCATCAAGCGCGCCGCCGCGCAGGAGCGCAACCACATGCGGCAGCAGGTCCTGGTCGCCGATCCAGGCTACATGGCCGCGCTTGTCGCGGCCGAGCGGCATGCCGTGCAGCCGCGTATAGGCGATCGCCACGGGCTGGATGAAGACCTTTCCTTCCGGTGCTGCGGCAAGCGCCATCTTCGCCGCGCCGAAAAGCGTGCTGTTGAAGGATTTCAGGAGATTGCCGTCCGACGTCGTCCCTTCCGCGAAGAGCACCATCGGGTCACCCGCTGCAAGCCGCGTGCCGATCTCGTTCGCCTGCTCGCCCGAACGGCCGCGGCGCTCGCGCTCCACGAAGACGGTGCGCTGGAGCGTGCAGAGCCAACCTATGACCGGCCAGTTCGCCATGTCGGCCTTGGCGACGAAATAGACGTCGGCGATCGCACCAAGCGCGATGATATCGACCCACGAGACGTGGTTCGCCGCAAGAAGGAGCGGCCGCACATCCGCCATGCCGCCCGTCAGGTGTATGCGGATGCCGAGCACCTTTGCGGCAAAGCCATGCCACCAGCGGGGAATGTATTTATCGGGCCAGAGCCCGGTCTTCAGCGCGATCGGCTGGAAGATGGCGACCAGCAACGTGGCGACCACGATCAGGAAAAGCCCGATGACGACGCGAAGCCAGCCGATCATATGGTGCCGATGCCCCTTGTTCGAAGTGCGCTAGCGAAGATCGCGGCGCATGACAAGGGCGTTGCGCGGCACGCCGGCGGCGGAGCGATAGTAGGCGGAGCGCTTGCCGACCTCGCGGAAGCCGAGCTGCCGATAAAGCGCGACGGCCCCGACGTTGCCTTCGTCCACTTCGAGGAAAAGCGCCTCGGCGCGGGTGCCGTGCAATTCGCGCAGCACCGCATCCATCAGGAGCCGGCCGAGGCCCCGGCGGCGATGCGCACGGGCGACGGCGATGGTGATGATCTCCGCCTCGCCGGAGATGTTGCGCGCCAAGACGAAGCCGGCCGCTGCGGACCGGGCCTTGCCGATCACGACGGCCTTGTAGCCGAACATGACGTCCTCGCTGAGCATGGTCTCGAAATCGCCCTCCTCCCAGGACGGGACGAAATCCTCGCGGTGGATGCGGGCGAGCGCGGCACTATCCTCCGCGCGCAGCGGCTCGACGGCGTAGTCGCGACCGCTTCGGACGAAAGGAATGCGCATCGAGGTCCTCGCTACGATCAGGCCCGCGCCAGCGCGAAGCCGGATTGAGGCTTGGCGTCCGCACCGCGCAGGTAGAGCGGCTTCGGCTTTTCGTTCTTCGCCCCGCTGGCGGCGGCGAGGCGGGCGTAGAAGCCTATGTCGGCGGTGGCCTTGTGCAGGCCGGTATCGAGCGGCGGATGGTTGCCTGCGGCGGCCAGTATGGCATCGCCTCCGTTGCCAACCAGCGCCGCGTCATGGCGGCAGGCCAGCAAAATCGCATCGGCGACCGAGATGGCGGCCGGTTCGGAAAGGACAGCATCGTCCGGCGCATAGACCGCGCAGTAGAGATCGCCGCGCCTGCCGTCGATTGCGGCAAGGATCGGCCTGTCGGGAAAGTCGGCATGCGCCTCGGCGGCGAGCGCTTCCAGCGTGTTGACGCCAACGGCAGGAATGCCGAGGGCCAACGCCAGCCCGCGCGCGGTCGCCACGCCGACACGCACGCCGGTGAACGACCCCGGACCGATCGAAACGCCGACACGGTCGAGATCGGCATAGGCGAGACCGGCCCGCCCGAGCGCGCTTTCGATCACGCCTATCAGGCGCTCGGCATGGCCCTTGCCGATGTTGAGCACCTCGCGGCCAAGCTCCGCGCCGGCGTCGCCGTCATGAACGCAAGCGGCGCAAAGGCTGGCAGCGGTGTCGATAGCGAGGAGGATCATGAGAACACGGCCCTGTCACCATAGCCCAAGGTGCAGGGTGATCGGGTATGACGAATATCCCCCACTCCGTCCGCTTCGCGGCCACCTCTCCCCCACTTTCGTGGGGTAGAGGAAAGGGACCAAGCCTTGCGGCCGCCGCTTCCTCTCCCCCGTCGATCGGGGGAGAGGTGGCCTGCGAAGCAGGACGGAGTGGGGGGTCGAACTTTGTAGGCGATCGCCCTGCCTCAGGAGGAGGAAAAGGCCGGCGCTCGTCATCCCCTCGCCTTCAGTTCCAGCCGGCGGGCGTGCAAGATCGGCTCGGTGTAGCCGCTCGGCTGCGTGCGGCCCTTGAAGACGAGGTCGCAGGCGGCCTGGAAGGCGATGGAATTGTCGAAATCCGCCGCCATCGGCCGATAGAGCGGATCGCCTTCGTTCTGGCGGTCGACCACGGCGGCCATGCGCTTCATCGTCGCCATGACCTGCTCTTCGCTGCAGACGCCGTGACGCAGCCAGTTGGCGATGTGCTGCGACGAGATACGCAGCGTCGCGCGATCCTCCATCAGCCCGACATCGTTGATGTCCGGCACCTTGGAACAACCGACGCCCTGGTCGATCCAACGCACGACATAGCCGAGGATGCCCTGCGCGTTGTTGTCGAGCTCCTTCTGGATCTCCTCCGGCGTCCAATTCGGCCGCACGGCGACCGGCACGGAGAGGATGTCGTCGAGCTTCGCGCGCGGCCGACCCTTCAGCTTTTCCTGCACCGCATGCACGTCCACCTTGTGGTAGTGCGTCGCATGCAGCGTCGCGGCGGTCGGCGAAGGCACCCATGCGGTGTTGGCGCCGGCCTTCGGATGGGCGATCTTCTCCTCCAGCATGGCCGCCATCAAATCGGGCATCGCCCACATGCCTTTGCCGATCTGGGCATGGCCTGAAAGGCCGCATTCCAGCCCGATATCGACGTTCCATGCCTCGTAAGCATTGATCCATGCTGCCTTCTTCATGTCGCCCTTGCGGATCATCGGGCCGGCTTCCATCGAGGTATGGATCTCGTCGCCGGTACGGTCGAGGAAGCCGGTATTGATGAAGACGACGCGGTCGCTCGCCGCGCGGATGCATTCCTTGAGGTTGACCGTGGTGCGGCGCTCCTCGTCCATGATGCCCATCTTCATCGTGTTGGGCGCCATGCCGAGCGCCTTTTCCACGCGACCGAAGAGTTCCACCGCGAAGGCGACTTCATCCGGGCCATGCATCTTCGGCTTGACGATATACATGGAGCCGGCACGGGAATTTTTCCGCGCGCCGTCTGGTCCGATATCGTGCAACGCGATCAGCGCCGTCATCATGGCGTCCATGATGCCTTCCGGCACCTCGTCGCCGTCACGGTCGAGGATGGAAGGATTGGTCATCAGGTGCCCGACATTCCTGACCAGCATCAGCGAACGGCCGGGCAGAACGAGCTTAGAGCCGTCCGGAGCGACATATTCGCGGTCGGAGTTGAGGCGGCGGGTCACCGTCTTCCCACCCTTGTCGAAACTCTCGACCAGATCGCCCTTCATCAGGCCGAGCCAGTTGCCATAGGCGACGACCTTGTCCTCGGCATCGACGGCCGCTACCGAATCCTCGCAATCCTGGATGGTTGTCATCGCCGCTTCCAGAACGACATCGGCGATACCGGCCTTGTCGGTCCTGCCGATAGGATGGTTCCGGTCGATCACGATCTCGACATGGAGGCCGTGGCGCTTCAAAAGGACCGTCGACGGCGCGGAAGGCTCGCCAGTATAGCCGGCGAACTGCGCCTTGTCGGCCAGACCTTTCTCCCCGGAAGCCGTCTTCACCCGAAGCGTGCCGCCGGTAACCGAGAGGCCCTCGGCGTCCTTCCAGCTTGAACCGTCGAGCGGCGCGCTCCCGTCGAGGAAGTCACGCGCCCAGGCGATCACCTTTTCGCCGCGCTTCGGATTGTAGCCCTTGCCCTTTTCCGCGCCGTCCGCCTCGGGGATCGCATCGGTACCGTAGAGCGCGTCGTAGAGCGAGCCCCAGCGGGCATTGGCGGCGTTCAGCGCATAGCGGGCGTTCATCACCGGCACGACGAGCTGCGGGCCGGCGACGATTGCGATCTCCGGATCGACATTTTCCGTGGTGACGGAGAAATCCGGCCCCTCGGGCTGGAGGTAGCCGATTTCGGAAAGGAACTTTCGATAGGCGGCGAGGTCCAGGGGTGCGCCGTTTTCCTTGTGCCAGGCGTCGATCTTCGCCTGCAGTTCATCGCGGCGTGCGAGCAGCGCCCGGTTCTTCGGCGCGAGATCATGGACGATTGCCGAAAATTCCTTCCAGAAGCGGGCCGGATCGACGCCCGTGCCGGGGATCACTTCGTTGAGGACGAAATCATGGAGCGGCCGGGCAATTTGCAATCCGTCGATCCCGACGCGTTCGGTCATGTCGTTTCTCCTGGCGATAGGTGCTTGCGTATTCATGGGCACGGCTTCAATCACGATGCCGCGAGAGGGTCAATTCCTCGGGAGCTCAACGGCATGACCGTTTCATGCCGCGATGCGCGGTCGACCGGAAGCGGTTGCCACGATGCGCGCCTCGACGAACATGCGCCGCCCCTCCACCGTCGAGACGTGGAATTCGGTCGCGACGTCGATCTCGGCATTGTCCGTGCCGGCTTCCAGCGCGCGGGCAGCGGCAATGGCGCCAGCCTCTTTTTCCGCTGCCGCGATCGCCGGCTCCTCCTCGTCGAAATCGACCATGGTCTCGCCGCAGGAGAGCCGGAAGACACCTTCCTCGGGCTGGCTGACGAGGGCTTCCGCGGTAACGCGCACCTGCCCGACCACGGCGCCTAGCGCGTTGGCGACGTCGGCGTCGGACGGCACGATGCATTCATTGCCGATAATCGGCGGCAGGCCGGCATAGTGGAGCGGCGCGGAGGCGCCGAGCCCGATCACCGGCCGGTCGAGCGAGACGGAAAGGCCGACGATTCCCGGACGCGTCTCCACGGCGCGCTGCACCAAAGCGTGCTCGACCGTGGCGGCGCCGTCCAGCCCGTCTTCGGCGAAGGAGGTCTCCAGCACGCATTCGGCGGACCGGCGGGTGACTGCCCTGAGGACCCATTCGCAAAGAGCTTCCGGCGTCTCGGCGACCAGCAGGCCGCGCGCATCGCGCCGGCGGGCGAAAAGCTCGGCGCCGAGGCGGGCGGCGGTTACGTCCCAGTTCGCCTGCCGGCCGAGCACGTGGGCGGCGTCGGACGGCGTGAAACCGACGACATGCACGAGTCCGCGCGCGACAAGCCGGTTCAACGTGGCGCCCTGCGCGTTCGAGGTGAGCAGCAGGTCGAGAGGCCTCGGCTCCGCGGCGACTTCCCCGTAAAGCCGCGCCTCGTTGCGGGTGAGCCCGGCGGCAAGCCGTTCCGGCACGCCGGTACGGAAGGCGAAACGGCCGTCGAGGCGACTCGTATGGGCGGCGCGCAACTGCCGCTCCAGTTCGGCGTGGATCGCCTTTCCATATACCATGCCGGCGAGCGCCAGCGGCACGAGGCGACGGGGGCCGAGCTTCAGGCGCGGCACCAGCACGCGCTCGTCGAGCGACACTTCCGAATCGCCGCCAAGGCCGAAGGTGCGCATGGCGACCGCCTCGACCATGGTGCGGAAGCCGCCGACCATGGCGCCTTCCGGATCGAGGCGCGGCCGACCATGGTCGAGCACCGCGACATCGGTGGTCGTGCCGCCGATATCCGAAACGACGGCATTGTCGAGGCCGGTCATGTGGCGGGCGCCGACGATGCTGGCGGCGGGACCCGAAAGGATCGTCTCGATCGGCCGCTGCCGGGCGAAGGCAGCCGAGACCAGCGCGCCGTCGCCGCGCACCACCATCAGTGGCGCGTCGATGCCGCGGGCTCCCAGGAAGCCTTCGGTTGCCGCGACGAGCCGGTCGATCATGGCGATCAGCCGGGCGTTGAGCAGCGTGGTCAGCGCGCGTCGCGGCCCGCCGAGCTTGGCCGACAATTCATGGCTGGCGGTGACGGGCAGGCCGGTCCGCTCGCGGATCATGTCGCGCACGGTAAGCTCATGCTCGGGATTGCGCGTGGCGAAACAGGCGCAGATGGCGAAACCCGACACGGTCTCCCCCAGCTCCGGCAGAGCCTGCTCGAGCGGAAAAAGGTCGAGATCGGCGGCATTGCCATGGACGTCATGCCCGCCGGCGCAGAAGATCACGGGATCGGAGCCGAGCGCCTGGCCAAGCCCGGCGCGCGCAAGCTCGGCCTCGCCGAAGCCGATCATGATCAAAGCGGCGCGCCCGCCCTGCCCTTCGACCAGCGCGTTGGTGGCGAGCGTCGTCGACATGGAAACGAGCTTGATCGCGGCCGGATCGATGGCGGCGTTCCTCAGCACCGCGTCGACCGCGCCGGAAATGCCGACGGCAAGGTCGTGCCTTGTCGTCAGCGCCTTGGCCTTGGCAAGCACCTCGCCGCCCGAGCCGTCATCGCGCCACAAAGCGGCGTCGGTATAGGTGCCGCCGGTATCGATGCCTAGAAAGACGGGATTGCGGGAGGTGGTGCCGGAAGCCGGCGAATCGGAACGGGGCGGATTGGGGGCGTGCATCTGTAAAGCCTGACCGGAAAGCACCCCTTTAGCGCAAAACGGCCGCGCCACAAGGGTGGAGCGATGGTCCAGACCCCCGCACCCGGGGTTGCAACGGCCCCGGCCGATGCCCTACGAAAAGACGGGAGAACCGATCATGGCGGCTATTCAGGAGATGGCGCCCGGCGCGCCGGGTATCGCGGCACGCTGGACGTCGAGCGCCAAGAGCGGCGTCGGAACGACGCTGTCGGCGGCGTGCGAAGTCTGGTTCACCGTCAGCCACGGTATCCTGAACGAGGTCTATTATCCACGCGTCGACATGGCCTGCACGCGCGATCTAGGGCTGATCGTGATCGGCCGAAACGGGGCGTTTTCCGAGGAAAAGCGCGACACGGACCATTGGATCGAACCGCTGGAGGACGGGGTTCCGGCCTATCGGCTCGTCAACACCGCCCGCGACGGAAGCTATCGGATCGAGAAGCGCATCATTGTCGATCCGGTGCGGCCGGCCCTGCTCCAGGAGACGACCTTCACGCCGCAGGCGGGCTCACTATCCGACCATCGCGTCTACGCTCTTCTGGCGCCGCACCTCGTCAATGCCGGCATGCACAACACGGGCTGGGTCGGGGACTACAAGGGCACGCCGATGCTGTTCGCCTCGGGTAGCGACGGAATGTCGCTGGCGCTCGCCTCCTCCACGCCATGGGGGGAACGTTCCGTCGGCTTTGTCGGCGTTTCCGACGGCTGGCAACAGCTCAGGCATGGGGGCCGGCTCGATCCGCAATACAAACGGGCGGAAAACGGCAATGTGGCGCTGACCGGCGAAATCGGCTTCTCCGCCGACAATGGCGGCAAGACGCTTCTGGCGCTCGGTTTCGGCCCGTCGCCGGAAGAGGCCGGCTACAATGCGCTCGCCTCGTTGCAGGCCGGCTTCGAAGCCTCCGCCGAACCTTACGTGAAAAGCTGGCGGGGCTGGCAGGGCGGCCTGCTTGCACTTGACCACAAGGAGAAGAAGAACGGACTGAACAGCTACCGCGTCAGCACTGCCGTGCTCGCCGCGCACCGGCCGCTCGGCTTTCCCGGCCCGGCGGTGGCGAGCCTCTCCATCCCCTGGGGCTTCTCGAAGGGCGACGAGGATCTCGGCGGCTATCATCTGGTATGGCCGCGCGATCTGGTCGAGACGGCGGGCGGCTTCCTCGCGGCTGGCGCGGCGGATGACGCGCTGGCGATCCTGTCCTACCTGCGCACCATCCAGGAGGCGGACGGTCACTGGCCGCAGAACGCGTGGCTGGACGGGACCGCCTATTGGGGCGGTATCCAGATGGACGAGACGGCGCTGCCGATCCTCCTGGCGGACGCGCTCTTCCGCGAGGGGCATCTGTCGCAGGAAGCGCTCGAAAGCTTTGCGGAGATGATCCTGAAAGCAGCTTCTTTCATCGTCAGGAACGGCCCGGTGACGGGACAGGATCGCTGGGAAGAGGATGCCGGCTATACGCCTTTCACGCTGGCGGCGGAGATCGCCGGGCTCCTGGCGGCGGCGGATCTGCTCGAACGTTGCGGTCACGCCGAAGCGGCGCCTTTCGCGCGCGAGACCGCCGATTGCTGGAACGAGCAGATAGAGCGTTGGCTCTATGCAAGCGGCACGCAGACCTGTTCGGATCTCGGGGTCGACGGCTACTACGTCCGTGTCGCGGCACCGGATACCGCCGATGCGGCGAACCCGAAAGACGGCTTCGTGCCGATCAAGAACCGTCCGCCTGACGACACGCAGCGCGCGGAGTGGGAGATCGTCAGCCCCGACGCGCTGGCGCTGGTGCGCTTTGGCCTGCGTGCCGCGGACGACCCGCGCATCGTCGACACGGTCAAGGTCATCGACGCCTATCTACGCCGCGACCTGCCGCAGGGGCCGCTCTGGCGCCGCTACAACGAGGACGGCTATGGCGAGCACGAGGACGGCTCGCCCTTCGACGGCACCGGTGTCGGGCGCTCGTGGCCGCTGCTTGCCGGCGAGCGCGCGCATTACGAACTGGCGGCCGGGCAGAACGACGCCGCGCACAGGCTTCTCGCGACCATGGAAGCCTCCTCCGGACCCGGCGGACTGATGCCGGAGCAGATCTGGGACGGGCCGGACATACCAAGGCGCGAGCTTTTCCATGGCAAGCCTGCCGGCAGCGCCATGCCGCTCGTCTGGGCACATGCCGAGCACATCAAGCTCCTGCGCTCGCTCCGCGACGGGGCCGTGTTCGACATGCCGCCGCATGCGAGGCAGCGCTATATCGAGAAGAAGACCGCATCGGCCTATCGGTCTTGGCGCTTCAACAACAAGATCCGCTCCATGCCGGCCGGCAAGAAGCTGCGCATCGAGGTGCTGGCGCCGGCGAAAATCCATTGGAGCCTCGACGGCTGGACGACCGTCCGCGACACGGAGACGACGGCGAACGTCTTCGGCACCCACGTGGCCGACCTGCCTGTCGACGGGCTGCCGGCAGGCGCGGCTGTTGACTTTACCTTCTTCTGGCCTGAAGCGGGGCACTGGGAGAATCTCGACTTTTCCGTCCGCATCGAACCGGCCTCCTGACGGCACGACGGACGTTCGAGCGGAAAGCGGAAGACGATGAGCGAGGAAGAAATCGAGCAGGGAGCGGGAAGGCCGGTCGTCGTGGTGATGGGGGTGAGCGGCTGCGGCAAGACCTTCGTCGGCGAAAAGCTGGCCAAGGCCATCGGCGCGCACTTCCTCGAAGGCGACAGCTTTCATCCGCCGGAGAACATCGCACTGATGTCGAGCGGTCATCCGCTCGACGACGCGCACCGGGCCGGATGGCTCGACGCGATCGGCAGGAAGCTTGCGGAACTGGCGGCCGGTGGCGAGAGCGCCATCGCCGCCTGCTCGGCGCTGAAGCGCGTCTATCGCGACCGGCTGCGCCGGCACTGCCCGCGCGTCGTCTTCGTGCATCTCGCCATCGACAAGGAGACGGCCCGGCAGCGGATTTCCGGCCGCAAGGGCCATTTCATGCCGGCCAGCCTGGTCGACAGCCAGTTCGCCGACCTGCAACCGCTCGAAGCCGACGAGGCCGGCATCACGCTCGACGGGACAGCGGATATTTCGCTTCTGCTTCCAACGGCGAGGCAATTTCTCGAACGGGAACCGGACAGAAGCACAAAAGCCTGACTATTCCTCTTCCTCGGCGATCTGCTGCGCGGACAGGAAATTGCCGAGATGCTGCAGGCCGTCGAAATGGTCGCAGAACACCTTGACCACGACGAGCAGCGGGACGGCGATCAGCGAACCGATCGGCCCCCACAGCCATGTCCAGAAGGCGAGCGCGATGAAGACCGAAACGGAATTCAGTTCCAGCCTTCGGCCGATGATCATCGGGGTGAGGAACTGGCCTTCCAGCACGGTGCAGGCGAGATAGAAGAGCGGTGCAAGCAGCGCGTAGCCGAAGGACTGGAAGGTGACCAGCGAGATGATTCCGACGGTGACGATGCCGGTCAGCGCGCCGATATAGGGCAGGAAGTTCAGGAGCGCGGCGGCTACCCCCCAGACGAGCGGATCGGGCATGCCGATCGCCCAGAGGCCCAGCCCGATGACCAGGCCGAGCCCGCAATTGATCAACGCGATGGTCAGAAGGTAGCGGGAAATCTCCCGTTCGACATCATAGACCACTCGCAAAGCCCGCTTCTTGTCGCTCATGAGCGGGAAGGACTGGACGATCTTCTCATAGAAGAGCGTTCCCGATGCGAGCAGGAAAAGCGCCAGGATGAGCGTGATTGCGGCCGTCGTTCCAAACGACGCCAGATTGTTCGCCGCGCGGGTAAGGACGCCCGGCTGTTCCACCACGACATGCTGCACGCCCGGCGCCTCGGCCGTGCTGGCGACACCATCCACCTGCTTGGAAGCTTCCAGCACGCTGTCGAGCGGCGCGCGGATGTCGGCCAGCCGCTGGCGCAGTTCGAACCCGATCCGCGGCGCATCCTTGAAGAGAGAGACGACCGGACCGCTGATCATATAACCCAGCAAGGCCACGCCGACGCCGAAGCCGATGACAAGCAAGGTCGCGGAGATCGCCGACGGCACTCCGCGCTTGCGGAAGAAGCGTACGATCGGCGTCAGCGTCAGGGTGAGCAGGAAAGCCAGTGCCAGCGGCATGAAGAAGTCCTTGGCGAAATAAAGCGCGCAGACGGCCATGATGAAGAATATCCCCATCAGGAGCCTGGGGACGAGCCGGCCCGGGTCCCGGGGGGCGGGCTCGGCGGAATCCGCCGTCCTCATTGCCACGATCTCAGCGGACGCCTGTTCTTCGACGGCCATCGGTGGGACCTCCCCCTCCTCGAATGCCGACCACGATCGGTCGGGCGCCTTTCAACGCGTGATCCCGGCGACCGGTTCCGGCGGGAGAAGGTGTTTCGACTATTCGCTTTCGCCGTCGAGCACGGGGATCGCGACGCCCGCCATCTCGGCGGCCGTCAGTCTCGCCGCGCCAGCACGCGCGATGCGCAGCATCAGCGCCTTGCGGGTCGCGCCCGGCATGCGATGCTCCGGCGCCTCGCGCAGGATTTCGGCGCCATAGCCATCGGAGACGATGAAGCCGCATTCCTCCGGGAAAATACCGGCGGGCACGTCGGGATGCGTGGCGAAGAAGAAGCGGTCGGAATGGAGGCGGTATTCCGGCCATTTGCGGTCCACCCGGAAATCCTCGATCGAGGATTTGATCTCTATGATCCAGATGTCGCCCTTGCGCGTCATGGCGACAAGATCGGCGCGGCGGCCGAACGCCAGCGACAGTTCCGGCAGCACATGCGCGCCCATCTGGATCAGCAGCCGCTGGACGCCGCGGCGGATGACCATGGCGCGCTCGGACTGGCGGCCGTCGACGAGAGGATTAAGGGGAATCGGGGAAACGATGGGCATGACGGCACTATGCCACCAGATGTTCACGTTTTGAACCCCGAGGAAAGGACGCCAAGACATTTCAAGAAAGCCCCGCCTGCTTTCACGACGGAGCTTTCGGTCGCCCGATGGAGTTTTGCAGTCGGCCTAGTCACGCCAGGATGTAGACGATCTCGTACGTATCCGGATCGACGATGACGATGCGGCCGTCGGCGAGGATGAAATATTCGTAATCCTCATAGGCCGGAACGATCTTCACGATCCGCGGCGGCAGCCGATGCAGGTGGACACTGTGCGGGATCGCCGTCCCGACATCGACGTCGAACGTCACGTGCTCGACCGGCTGGACATTCTCCGTCTTGACCACCTCCTTGATCTCGGTCCTCTGCTCGGTGGTGACGTTCACGTTGACGCCGCCATTCTTCTGCACCGAGCCGGTCTTTTCGTTGCTCGGCCCAGAGGTCTCACCGCTCTTCATCTGGCTGTTTTTCATGGGCTGGCCATTGCCGGACCCGGTCGTACCGCTCGTGCCCATCTCGGACTTCATCTCGTTCTTTGAGCCATGATTCTTCCCTGACGGGCCGGCTTCCCCGGATTTCATCTGCTCTTGCGAACCCGATTGCCCTTGCTGGTCCGATCTGGAGCCGGATTTCATCTCCGCGTTCCGGCCTTCGGGCTTCATCTTCGTATTGCCCTCGGCCTTCATGCCTGTCCCGGCTTCGCCGTTCGTCCCGGCATTGCGGTCCATTTTCCTTTGACCGCCGGCGTTGCCTCCGGCTTGCGCCTGGCCGTGGGCGCCGCCTTCCGTCTTCATTTCGGCGCCGGACGCACCCTTGTGCATCTTGCCCTTGGTCGTGTGCTGGGCTTCGCCCTGGGTCTGGTCGTTAAGCTTCGTGTTATCCTGCGTGCTCTGCGCCCAGACCGCGCCAGATGTGATGCCCAGGCTGACCATCATGGCGAGACTGCTGACCATCACTTTTCGGGTGATATTCATCTCGATCTCCATTAGCTGGCTCGCCAGCCCTGATCGTGGGACAAACTACCTGCTTTCCATTGCGTTCCGATCCGGCCCTCACATTGTGTTAATGGTGCATCGGCCAGCTCTTCTCGCAAAAACCAGCATCCATGCTACCCTTGGACAATCAGGAGGCGCCCATGATCACCGGATCGCTTTGCAAGGCCGCACGCGCGCTTGTCGGCGTAAGCCGATACAAGCTCGCCGCCAATTCAGGGGTGGACACGCGAACGGTAGAGCTCTTCGAACGCGGCATCAGCGCCCCGGACGATCGCGCGGTCGCCGCGCTTCAATCCGCGCTGGAAGCGCTCGGGGCCGTGTTCATACCGGAGGAAGGCTCGCATGGTGCCGGTGTCCGGCTGAAGTTCAATCGGTCGATCACCAAGCGGATCGGAACGATGGAGAACGAGGGCGGCCCCACCGCCAAGGACGACGTTCCCTAATTCGGGCCATCGCTCGCCGGAATTGCTGGCGACCCGCCCGGCCGCCGAACGGCCGCGCGCTTCTCCCCACCCGCTATATCGTCGAGGATCGGGCAATCCGGCCGGTGGTCGCCATGGCAGGCATGGATCAGCTTCTGCAGCGTGGCGCGCATCTGCTCCAGTTCGTGCAGCTTCTCGCCGATCGCCTCCACATGGGCAGCAGCAATCTCGCGCACATCGTGGCTGGCGCGTGTACGGTCCTCGTAAAGCGCCATCAACTGCCGGCAGTCGGGGATCGAAAAACCGAGCCCGCGGGCGCGGCGCAGGAAGGCGAGCTTGTGGATGTCGCTCGCCGAATAGTCGCGATAGCCGTTTCCCGCGCGCGCCGGCCGAACGAGACCGATATCCTCGTAATAGCGGATGGTCTTGGCCGGCAGTCCGGATCTCTCGGCAGCTTCGCCTACGTTCATCGGCTTCCCCTTGTGGTTGTCCTGCCACAATGGCTCGGCAAGTGTGGCGCAAATACAATAACTGCCGAAGGAAAGCGGCGCCCTCGGCCCATCAGAGAGATATGTGCTTGGCAAAGGTTTGCAACGCCCCCTAGAAAGACGGCGAAATTGCGGCTGGAATCATAGGCACTGCGGATGAACATGAAGTCGGTTTTAGCCTCGGCGGCGCTTATGCTGGTGATGGCGCTGTCGGGATGCACGAGCGTCGGTACATTATTCACGGATGCCTATAGCTCGAAGGTGGATGCCGGATACCAGTTGCCGGCCATTCCTATCTACAAGGTGCCGGAACAGTACCGCCGCCAGGAAGTCTCCTTCCCCACGGACGAGGAACCCGGAACGATCATCGTCGATACGAGCGGCCATCACCTCTATTTCGTCGAGGGTGACGGCAAGGCGATGCGCTACGGTATCGGCGTCGGCCGTGAAGGCTTCGAGTGGAAAGGCACGACGCGCGTCGCCATGAAGCGCGAATGGCCGACCTGGACGCCGCCGGCGCCGATGATCAAGCGGCAGCCCGAACTGGCGAAGTATCGGGCCGGCATGGATCCCGGACTGATGAACCCGCTCGGGGCGCGCGCGCTGTATCTCTTCACCAAGCATGGCGACACGGGCTATCGTCTGCACGGCTCGCCGGAATGGTGGACAATAGGGAAGAACTCGTCTTCGGGCTGCATCCGGCTGATGAACCAGGACATCATCGATCTCTACGATCGCGCCGAGGTCGGTGCCAAGGTGATCGTGAAATAACCAATCCTATCGAGGGGGAGGAACCGTCCAGGCAACAAGGGACGCTCCAACAAAAAACCGGGCTTTTCGGCCCGGTTTTTTGTTGGGTTCGGCTATCGAAGAACGGTGGTCTCAGACCACCTGCTCGACATGCTGCACTTCGGGGATGAAGTGGCTGAGCAGGTTCTGGATGCCGTGCTTGAGCGTCGCGGTCGAGGACGGACAGCCCGAGCATGCGCCCTTCATGTTGAGGAAGACGGTGCCGTCCTCATAGCCGCGGAAGGTGATATCACCGCCATCCATGGCGACCGCCGGGCGCACGCGCGTCTCCAGCAGTTCCTTGATCGTCAGCACGATCTCCTCGTCTTCCTTGTCGTAGAATTCCTCGCCGGTCTCGCGATGCGCGTCGGCCTCATGGCTGTGCGCCGGCGCCAGCACCGGATCGCCGCCCATGAAATGCTCCATGATGGCGCCGAGCACGGCCGGCTTCAGATGCTGCCATTCCGCGCCCTCTATGGTGACGGCAATGAAATCGTAGCCGAAGAAGACACCGCTGATGCCCGGGACGGCGAAAAGCCGTGCGGCAAGCGGGGAAGCCGCCTCCGCCGCATCGGCATCGCGGAAATCGGCCGTACCCTCTGTCATGACGACCTTGCCGGGCAGGAATTTCAGCGTCGCCGGATTGGGCGTGGATTCGGTCTGGATGAACATATCGCGCGATCCGTATGAGAAATCGTGTCTGCCGTTAAAATAGGCCCGTAACGGCCGATCTACAAGCTTGAGCGGCCCCTTCAGGCAAGGCTCTCTATGTCCTCGTCCGAGAGGTCCTGCGGCACGACCGTGACGGGAACCGGAAAGGCCGCCGTCTTGCCGGCGATCGAGGCCACCAGCGGGCCCGGCCCTTCCTTCGAGGAACCGGCCGCGAGCACCAGGATGGAGATGTCCTGATCCTCCTCGATGAGCCTGGTGATCTCTTCGGTCGGTTCGCCCTCGCGCACCATCAGTTCCGGCTCGATGCCGAGCTTTTCACGCACCTTGGAGGCGAATTTGTCGAGCGCGGCCTTGGCGGCGGCGACCGCCTCCTCGCGCATGATCTGCTCGACGCCTAGCCATTGCTTGAAATCGCCCGCGTCGACCACGAAGAGCAGCACAAGGCCGCCTCCTGTCGCCTTCACGCGATAGGCGGCATAGGCCACCGCGCGCTCGCATTCGGGCGTCTCGTCGATGATGGCCAGGAACTTACGGCGGTGGCCCGCCTCGTGGCTCAGGCGTTTGGAAACCATGAAATGTCCCTCGTTGCGGGCGGCACGATCCGCCGCCCACGAACTCCCGAAGCTAACGAGCCGACAGGCGCCGCGTCAATCATCCAGAAGCCCGACGATGCGCCGCACCGTCTTCATCGTCGCCTCGGCAAGCACGCGCGCCCGTTCGCCGCCGTCCTTGAGGATGGCATCGATATGGGCCGGGTCCGCCATCAGGCGGCGCATTTCCGAAGCAAGCGGCGCAAGCTTCTCGACCGCCAGATCGGCAAGTGCCGGCTTGAAGACCGAGAACTGCCGGCCGGCAAACTCAGAAACAACCTTCTCCTTGGTGGTGTCAGCGAGGGCGGCATAGATGCCGACGAGGTTCTCTGCTTCCGGCCGGTCCTTCAGCCCGGCGACCTCCGACGGCAGCGGCTCCGGATCGGTCTTGGCCTTCTTGATCTTCTTCGCGATCGTGTCGGCGTTGTCGGTCAGATTGATGCGCGAAAGGTCGGACGGGTCCGATTTCGACATCTTCTTCGAACCGTCGCGCAGGCTCATGACGCGGGTGGCGACGCCTCCGATCAGCGGTTCGGTCAGCGGGAAGAAGCCGTTCACCTTTTCCTCGCCCACCGCCATCTCGACGCCGACACCGAGATCGGCGATGCGCCTGGAGAAATCATTGTTGAATTTCTGGGCGATGTCGCGGGTCAGTTCCAGATGCTGCTTCTGGTCGTCGCCGACCGGCACGTGGGTGGCGCGGTAGACGAGGATGTCGGCGGCCATCAGGTCCGGATAGGTGAACAGCCCCACGGACGCGTTCTCGCGGTCCTTGCCGGCCTTCTCCTTGAACTGCGTCATGCGGTTCAGCCAGCCCATGCGCGCCACGCAATTGAAGACCCAGGTCAGCTCGGCGTGCTGCATCACCCGGGCCTGGTTGAAGACGATATGCTTCTTCGGATCGATGCCGGCGGCGATGAATGCGGCCGCGATGGCGCGCGTCTGGTCGGGCAGATCCTCGTGGACGAGCGTCGCCGTCAGCGAATGCATGTCGACCACGCAATAGATGCAGTTGTGGCTTTCCTGCAGCGCTACGAATTTGCGGATGGCGCCGAGATAATTGCCGAGATGGAGGTTGCCGGTCGGCTGGACGCCGGAAAAGACAAGGGGTTCGAAGGACATCCGATTTTCCTCGTGGCTTGTGGAGGGCCGTTTCGCGCGCGGCGAAATTCCTGGACGCGCGCTTATGGATCATGGCGGGGAGGACGGCAAGAGGATTGATGCCGCATGAACAGCAATGCTGCCTACCATGCTTTCATGGTAAGTTCCGGGAACCTTTCGCTGGCATAATCATCCAATGGCGGCATGGAGGTTGTCATGGCGAAGAGTGCAGGCGCCGAACAGGCGGGTACCGCTTTACGGGCGGACATGGCGCTTGTGGAGCGCGCGATGGCGCGCGAGGCGTCAGCCTGCCGGCTCATCATCAAGACCTACAACCAGCGGCTCTACCGGCTGGCGCGCAGCATCGTGCGCAACAATGGCGAGGCGGAAGACGTGCTGCAGGAGGCGTATCTGCGGGCTTTCGCGCATCTCGACAGTTTCCGCGGCGAGTCCGCGCTTTCCACCTGGCTTTCGCGCATCGTCATCAACGAAGCGCTCGGCCGGCTGCGCAAGCGGCGGCGGACGGTGGTTGCCGAAATCCCCGAAAGCCGGCGCGAGGGCAATGGCAGCGCCGACATCATCCCCTTCCCTCTCGTTTCGATCGAGGCCGACCCGGAGCGCACGATGGCACAAAGGCAGATCCTCAATCTCGTCGAGCGGGCGACGGACGACCTGCCTGAAATCTATCGCACCGTCTTCGTTGCCCGCGTGATCGAGGGGCTCAGCATGGAGGAAACATCGGACCTCCTCGGCATCAAGCCGGAGACGGTGAAGACAAGGCTGTTCCGTGCCCGCCGCCTCGTGCGCGAGACAATCGAGAAGGAAGTCGGCCCGGTGCTGATGGATGCCTTCCCCTTCGCCGGCCGCCGCTGCGAGCGGCTGACACGCGCGGTCATGCAGCAGCTCGGCTTCGAGGAATGATTTTCCGGGAACGTTTCCCGCCCGCCGGCATCAGATAGGCGTTACCAGCAACATAGCCGTGGCTCGGCCACGGAAGGAGAAAGACCATGGCCATTCGATTGACCGCGGTGGTCGCCGCGTCGTGCCTTTTCCTGGCGGGCCTGCCCGCCTGGGGCGCCGAAAAACCGACCGACCCGCAGATCGCCCATATCGCCTACACCGCCGGCGAGATCGACATCGAGGCGGCGAAGCAGGCGCTCAAGAAAGCGCACAACAAGGACGTCAAGGCATTCGCCGAAGACATGCTGCGCGACCACGAAGCCGTCAACAAGCAGGCGCTGGCGCTGGTCAAGAAGCTCAAGGTGAAGCCCGAGGACAACGCCACCAGCGAGGCGCTGACCAAGGCGGCGAAAGCCGAGCACGCCAAGCTCGCCAAGCTGAAGGGCTCGGCCTTCGACAAGGCTTATGTCGCCAACGAGGTCGCCTATCATAAGCAGGTGAACGGGGCGCTGAAGGACCTCCTGATCCCGTCGGCCACCAATCCCGAACTGAAGGATCTGCTCGAAACCGGCCTGAAGATATTCCAGGGCCATGAGGAGCATGCCGAGCATGTCCAGTCCGAGCTCAAATAGGGGGGCGCGGTCGCTGCGCTGGGCTGTCGCGCTCGCCGGCGCGATCATGCTCGGTGCGGCGGCTGTCCCGGCGCGAGCCGAAACGATCACGGTGACGATCGAAAAGCTCGTCTTCTCGCCGACGGACATCAAGGCGAAGGTCGGCGACACGGTCGAATGGGTGAACAAGGACGTCCTTGCACACACCGCAACCGTGAAGGGCGGCTGGGACGTGATGATCCCGGCAAAGAAATCGGCGAGCCTGGTGCTGAAGAAAGCAGGCACGGTGGAATATTACTGCCGCTTCCACCCCAACATGAAAGGACACATCACGGTTACGCCGTGATGTGTCGCCGCATCATTCGGCGGGCTTGCGGCCGCGCTCGATGTTGCGGCGGATCATCCCGAATTCGGCGCCGCCTATGGCGAAGGCGGCGCCGAAATAGATCACCATTCCGGCCGCGATCAGGATCATCAGAGCCGAAGCCTGCGTCAGCAGCGACGATTGCGGCGTCAGCCACGAGGCCATGCCCTTCACGCCGAAATGGAGCGCGACGGTCATGATGACAGTCGCCACGATGAGGCGCGGAACGCGCCGGATGAGCCCTTCGTCCCGCGCCCAATGGCCGCGGCGGACGAGCGCTGTCAGAAGCATCATTGCGTTCAGCCATCCGGCGGTGGCCTCGGCGGTGGCGATGCCCGCTTCATGGATGATCGGGAACAGCGTCAGCGCCAACGTCACGTTGACCACGACGGAAACGGCTGCGAAACGCATCGGCGTCTTGGTGTCCTCGCGGGCGAAGAAGCCGGGCGTGAAAGCCTTGATCATGACGAAGGCGGGCAGGCCGAGCCCGAAGATGGCGAGCGCGGCAGCGACCGAATGGGTAGTATCGGTCGAAAAGGCACCGCGCTCGTAGAGAACCCGAACGATCGCTTCCGACATGACGAGAAGCGCGCCGGCCGCCGGCAGGGTGAGGAAAAGCGCGAACTCTACCGATCGGTTCTGCAGATTGGCCGCCTCGATCATGTGGCCTGCCTTCAGCGCGCGAGCCAGTTCCGGCAGGAGCACGACGCCAACTGCGATGCCGACGACGCCGAGCGGAAGCTGATAGACGCGGTCGGCATATTGCAGGACCGAGATCGCGCCGGGTTTCGAGGATGCGATCATCTGGCCGATGACAAGGTTGATCTGGGTGATGCCGCCGGTGACGGCGGCCGGAACCGCCAGCGCGAGAAGACGCCATACGGCAGGCGTCATGCGCGGCCAGCCCAGGCGGATACGGATGCCGGACTGCCTGACCGCGATCGCCACGATCCCAAGCTGGACGACGCCCGCGGCGAGCACGCCCCATGCCATGAGATGGCCGGCCGTCCGGCGCTCGACGCCGTTATGGAGCGCGTAGGCAAGGACGGCGATCAGGATGATGTTGAGGAAGACGGGAGCTATTGCCGCGGCGAAATATTTATGCAGGGAATTCAGTATGCCGCTCATCATGGCGGCCAGCGACATGCACATAAGATAGGGGAACATGATGACCGCAAGCGTGGTCGTCAGCGTCACCTTATCGCCGGAGAAGCCGGGCGCGATGATCGTACGCACCAGGATCGGCATGGCGAGTTCCATGAGAACGGTCAGACCGAGCAGCACCGTGAAGAGGATGCCGAAGACCTCCTCCGAGAAGCGCCGCGCGCCGTCCGGCCCGTTGGCTTCGATCTCCCTGGAAAAGAGCGGCACGAAGGCGGCGTTGAAAGCACCCTCGGCGAACAGCCGCCGGAACAGGTTCGGGAAGCGGAACGCCGCGTAGAAGGCGTCGGCCACGGGGCCGGCGCCGAGCACTGCCGCCATCATCGCCTCGCGGGAGAAGCCGAGGATACGGCTGGCCATCGTGGCGCCGCCGACGGTCATGAATTTCTTGACGAGGCTTACGGACGACAAGGGCAAAATTCCGCTTGCTTGGGAACGGGTATGGGCGAGGCGCGTGAACCCCTCATTCGGCGGCCGCCTGCGCCCTGGCGCCGCGCGCCGGAGCGCCGTGCCGGAGCGTTTCGAGAAGGGTCGAGCGCACCTTTTCCTGGCGCGTCGGGTTCTCGATCTTCTGGCCGGTCAGGTCGGTGACGTAGAACGTGTCGATGACCTTCTCCCCGAATGTCGTGATGTGGGCAGAGGCGATATCGAGCGAGAGGTCGGAAAGCGCGCCGGTGATCTCCGAAAGCAGGCCGGGACGGTCGAGCCCTTCGACCTCGATGACCGAAAAGCGGTTGGAGAGCGCGTTGCGGATGTCGACGCGCGGATCGATGCGGAAAGCCCTGGCGCCGCGTTTCGGTTTCGCACGGCTCTCGATCATGGCGGGCAGCCATGCGCGCCCCGAAAGCACGTCCTCGATCAGCTTGCCGATGCGCCGCGCCCGCCTTGCCTCGTCCTCGTCATGCTCGAACTCGCGCGAAACCAAGATGGAATCGAGCGCGCGTCCGTCGGAGGTCGTGAAGATCTGGGCATCGACGATGTTCGCGCCCGCCCCGGCACAGGCGCCCGCGATGACGGAAAGAAGGCGAGGATGATCGGGCGCGAGGACCGTGATCTCCGTCACCGCCTCGAACTGGTGCAGCCGAACCATCGTGGCGAGCGGGCGTTCGGCAGCGTCGGCCTCGCGGATGAATTCGAGATGCCGCTTCTGGTTCTCCAGATCGACGGTGAGGAGATAATTGTCGTAGGGAAGCGCCAGATAATGCGCACGCTCCTGTTCCGGCCAATCGGCCAGCGCCGCCTCCAGTTCGGTGCGCGCCTCCGCCGCGCGCCTGGAGCGCGGGGCCTCGGAAAAGCCGCCGGTGAGCAGCAGTTCGGTCTCGAAATAGAGCGTTCGCAGGAGCTGCCCCTTCCAGCCGTTCCACACACCAGGGCCGACGCCGCGAATGTCGCAGACGGTGATGACGAGCAGCATCTTCAGCCGCTCGACCGATTGCACGATCGCGGCGAAATCCTCGATCGTCTTGCGGTCGTTCAGATCGCGCGTCTGCGCCGTCATCGACATGGCGAGATGCTGCTCGACCAGCCAGGCGACGGTTGCCGTGTCGGCAGGCGACAACCCCATATGCGGGCAGACGCGCCGGGCGATACGGGCGCCGGCGATCGAATGGTCTTCGGGGCGGCCCTTGGCGATATCGTGGAAGAGAAGAGCCACATAGAGCAATTCGCGATGCGCCTTCATCCCGCGCATCAAGGAATCCGTCAGCGGATGCAGCTTGACCGCGCCGCCATGCTCGATTTCGGACAGGATGCCGATGCAGCGAAGCAGATGCTCGTCCACCGTGTAGTGATGATACATGGAGAACTGCATCATCGCGACGATCTTGCCGAAATCCGGGATTAGCCTGCCGAGCAGGCCCGTCTCGTTCATGCGCCTCAGATTGAGCTCGGGATTCCGTTCCGAAGTGAGTACGTCCATGAACAGCCGGTTGGCCTCGGCGTCCCGCCTCAGGGCGCGCGTGACGAGCCCGAGCGAACGGGTGACGAGTTGCATGGCGTCGGGGTGGAACTCCAGCCCGTGACGGTCGGCCAGCCAGAAGAGCCGCAGGAGATTGACGGGATCACGCTCGAACACGTGATCGTCGACGATGTTGATGCGGTGATTGTCGATGATGAAATCGCTGGTGCCGGCGATCTTGCGCCTGCGCCGCGAGAAATTGAGGAAAAGCCGGTTGAAGCCCGGCACCTGCTTGGCCTGCGCTTCCTCGAGCGCCGCGCAGAAGATGCGGGTGAGATCACCGACATCCTTGGCGATGAGGAAGTAGTGCTTCATGAAGCGCTCGACGGCGGAGAGGCCGGGGTGGCTCGTATAGCCGAGGCGCTCGGCGATATCGCGCTGGATATCGAAATGAAGCCGCTCCTCGGCCCGCCCGGTCAGGAAATGCATGTGGCAGCGCACGGCCCACAGGAAATCGTCGGCCTTTCGGAAGGTAAGGAATTCCTCGCGCGTGAAGACGCCCTTGCCGACCAGATCCTTGCCGTCGCGCACGCGGTAATAATATTTGGCGATCCAGAAGAGCGTGTGGAGATCGCGCAGCCCGCCCTTGCCGTCCTTGACGTTGGGCTCGACGAGGTAGCGCGATTCGCCGGCCTTGTGATGGCGCGCATCGCGCTCGGCGAGCTTGGCCTGGATGTATTCGGGGCCGGTATCCTCGACGACTTCACGGTCGAAGCGGCTGAGCAGGTTGTCGTAGAGCGGTTTGGCGCCCCAGATGAACCGTGCCTCCAGCACCGCCGTCGCGATGGTCACATCGGAGCGGGCGAGCCGCACGCATTCATCGATCTTGCGGGTGGCTTGGCCGACCTTCAGGCCCATGTCCCACAGCACGTAGAGCATGTATTCGACGACCTGCTCGCCCCATGGCGTCTGCTTGTAGGGCAGCAGAAAAAGCAGGTCGATATCGGAGCCGGGCGCCAGCGTGCCGCGGCCGTAGCCGCCGACAGCGACCACCGCCATACGCTCGGCAGCCGATGGATTGCTCGAACGGTAGACATGGCCCGAGGCGAAATCGTAGAGCGCGCGGACGATCTCGTCCATCAGATGCGACAGCCGCGTGGCGCAGGCCGTTCCACCCCTGTCCGCGAGCAGCCACTCCTCGGCTTTACGGCGGCCGCTGGCGAGCCTTTCCTTCAGAAGGCCGGCGACCGCCTGCCTCAACCGCAGATCCGGCGTGGAACCGTCCCCACCCGTATTTTCGGCAAGCGCGGCCAGATCGCGGCGAAGCGCTTTCCCGTCGACCAGTTCATCGAGCTTCAGGGCAATTTTCGCCATGTCCGCTTCGGCACGTCCTTTGTCGGGCGCGGTCTATAGCGCGAAAAGATGGCGATGGATACGGGGCGGCCTGCTTCATCTCCCGCGGGTGCGGAGATCATCGCGCGTCCACCTCCTTACCACGAGGACCGATGCTTTACGCCTTTGCAATCTTCCTTCGCCAAGAATGGCGCGGGCGACAAGGGGTTATGAATGGCAATTTCAGCCGCACAAGGAGGCCGCTCCCGCGCCGATCGTATCGGTGCGCTCCTGACGCGGTTTCCGGTGGTTGCCGTATGGATCGGGGCGTCGCTTTTTCTCATTCTCTGCCGCCTTGCCGGGTATAGGCCGGACAACGATTTCGACGATATCCTCAAGCTCATCGAGATCAGGAATTTCCTCGATACGGGAGCATGGTTCGACCGCACAATACCAGGCATCCTGCAGCCGGAGCCCTTCGTCTCCCACTGGATCAGGCTCATCGATCTGCCCTACGCCGTCGTGGCGGCCCCGCTCGGATTTCTCCTTGACCGCGAGTCGGCGCTTGCCGTCGCCTCTTTCGTGGTGCCGCTCGTCCTGCTTCTGCCGACGCTTTTCTCCTATCGCGTCATTGTGCGAACGCTTGGCCTGGCAATGCCGGAGCGGTTCTTTCCCCTCTCCGTCGTGTTCATGCTGCCGGCCCTTTTTGAATTCGAGCCGGGCCGCATCGACTATCATAATATGGAAATCATGCTGGCATTCGCTGCGCTGGCCCTGACGCTGGCGAGCGAAAGGCCGCTTGCATCGACCGCTGCCGGAGTTGTCACGGCGCTGGCACTGGCGATCAGCGTGGAATTCGCCGTCTTCTTTGCCGTCATCATGGCCGACCACGCCCTGGCCTATGTGTCGGGCAAAGAGGGAGCCGAGAAGCGCATGGCATGTTTCGGCCTGGCGCTGACGGGAGCAGCGCTGGCGCTGTTTCCCATAATCGTCCCACCGGGCCAGTACGGCGCCGTGCATTGCGATGTCTATTCGATGCCGCACCTGCTGGCGCTATTGCTCGCGGGCGTCGCGTTCGCGGGCGTCGCGATCTCGCCAAGCGGCATCTTCCGGAGGACCATCACGCTCACCGTCTTGGCAGCCGCAAGCCTTGCCGTTCTCCTCCTTTTGTTTCCACAATGCACGGCAGGTCCCTATGCCGCGCTCAGCGACTATATAAGGGAAAATTGGCTTGCACAGATCGACCAGGAGAAGAGCCTACTGCACCGGCCCGACGTCATCCTGTCGCCGGGCATGGCGGCCATCATCGTCTACATGGCGGGTATCGGCGCGCTCGCCGCGGCGGCCATTCGCAAACGCCCGGCCAGCCGAGGCTTCCTCGTATTCTCGTTTCTGGGCGTTGCCCTTCTGGCCGAATCGATCCTCTACTTTCGTTATTTCCGCTACATCACGCTCTTCGCCGGCCCCGGGATCGTACTGGCACTCGTCGCGTTCCATCCGCGATTATCGATCGCAGGTGTCGAATTGTGTAAAATCGTAGGTACATGCGTGCCCCGTCGGCGCGACATCGTCGCGCCGGTCGTGGTTGCGAGCCTCGTCATAATTTCGTTCGGCCTGTCCCAATCCCGCTCGGAAAGCAGGCCGGCAAGCGGTGCCGACTTTGCCGGAAGCTGCGACATGTCGCGTGCCGCCCGTCTGACCTGGCCGGCGGCGGCCCGCATCTTCTCGCCGCCCGACATCGCCATTCGCCTCCTTGCCCAAAGGCCCGGCGCTTCGGTCGTCACCATACCCCATCATCCGGCATGGCATGGCATAGAGCGCGTTTACCGCTTCCTCGATCCGCGTACGCCGGAGCCCCGGCAATATCTCGACCAAACAAAAGCGACACATGTGGCGATCTGTGCCTGGCGCGGGCCGGCCATCCCTGGAATGGAGAAGGCATATCCGCTCACCGCACAACTCGTGGAAGGCCATCCACCGGGCTGGCTCGTCGAATGCCCGCTCCCCGCCAGTTCTCCGCTTCGCGTCTATCGCTATCCGGCGGCAGGCGGGGCGGCAGGCTCCTGCCCGAAGATGCCGCTATCTTCCGCCAATTGACCGGCGGCCGGTTATCCCGTGGTCAGTCCCTTCAGCCGATAGATCGCTTCCAGCGCCTCGCGCGGCGTCATCTCGTCGGGATGAAGCGCGGCAAGTACGGCCGCGAGCGCGTCGTCGGCTTTCGGCTTCGGCGGTTCCTGGCGCACCTTCACGGAGAAAAGCGGCAGATCGTCCACCAACCGATCCGCCTTGCCGGACGTCTCGCCCGCTTCAAGCTGGTGCAGAACCTCCCGCGCCCGCTCCACGACGGCCTCCGGCAGGCCGGCGAGCCGCGCCACCTGAACGCCGTAGGAGCGATCGGCGGCGCCGCGCGCGACCTCGTGCAGGAAGACGACGTCGCCTTCCCATTCCTTGACGCGCATGGTGACGTTGGCAAGGCGCGGCAGCTTTTCGGCAAGCGCCGTCATTTCGTGGAAATGCGTGGCGAAGATGGCGCGGCAGCCGTTCTTCTCGTGCAGGTATTCCACCGCCGCCCAGGCGATGGAGAGGCCGTCGAAAGTGGCTGTGCCGCGGCCGATCTCGTCCAGGATCACAAGCGCCCGCTCGCCGGCCTGGTTGAGGATCGCCGCCGTCTCGACCATCTCCACCATGAAGGTGGAACGGCCACGCGCCAGATCGTCGGAGGCGCCGACGCGGGAAAAGAGACGGTCGACCACGCCTATATGCGCGCGCTTCGCCGGCACGAAGGAGCCGGCCTGCGCAAGGATGGCGATCAGAGCGTTCTGGCGCAGGAAGGTCGACTTGCCGCCCATATTGGGCCCGGTCAGGAGCCAGATCGCGCCCAGCCTCTCGCCATCTGCCGGCGAGAGGTCGCAATCATTGGCGACGAAGGGGTCGGCCGCCTGCCTCCGCAGCGCCTGCTCGACGACCGGATGGCGGCCGCCCTCGATCTCGAAGGCAAGGCTGTCGTCCACAAGCGGCCGGCAGTAATCCCCGCTTTCGGCAAGCGCCGCCAGCGCCGCCGAAACGTCGAAGACGGCAAGCGCCCCGGCACCGGCGCAGATGGCGTCGGCCTGGGCTACCGCCTCGCCGACGAGCGTATCGAAGACGGAAAACTCGATCGAGAGCGCACGGTCCGCGGCATTGGCGATCTTCGTCTCCAGATCGGCAAGTTCGGTGGTGGTGAAGCGCATGGCGCTCGCCATGGTCTGGCGATGGATGAAGCGGGCACGCGCCGCGTCCGAACCCGTCATCGCCTCCTTATGGTTGGCGGTGACCTCGATGTAATAGCCGAGCACGTTGTTGTGCCGGATCTTGAGCGAGCGGATGCCGGTCTCTTCCGCAAGGTCGCGCTCCATCGCGGCGATGACGCGGCGCGACTGGTCGCGCAACGCGCGCATCTCATCCAGTTCGGCACTATAACCCGGGCGAACCAACCCGCCGTCGCGCTTCAACAGCGGCAGATCATCGGCAAGAGCCGCCGCGAGATGCTCTGCGAAGGCCCAGGGGAGTGCGGCAACCGCCCTGCATGCCGCCTCAAGCTCGGCCGGCAGGGCCTCGGGGCCCGCCAGTTCGGCGATGCTCCGGGCCGCCGCCAACCCGGCGGCGAGTGCGCCCAGATCGCGCGGTCCGCCTCGGTTCAAGGCCAGGCGGGAAAGCGCGCGCTGCATGTCCGGCGCACCCTTCAGGAGTTCACCGAGGCCTTCGCGGAAGCGCGGTTCGGCACGCAGGAAGGAAACCGAATCGAGCCGCGCGCCGATGGCGGCCGGGTCGGTGAGCGGCGACATCAGCCGCTCCGCAAGCAGCCGCGCGCCGGCCCCGGTGACCGTCCGGTCCACCGCCTTCAACAGGCTGCCATCGCGGTTGCCCGAGAGTGTGCGCGTAAGTTCCAAATTGGCGCGCGTCGCCGGATCGATGAAGAGCGAGGCGCCGGACGCCTCGCGTTCCGGCCGGGTCAGCGGCGGCCGCTCGGCCTTCTGCGTCTTTTCCACATAGGCGATGGCGCCGGAAATGGCCGATAGTTCCGCGCGAGAGAACTGGCCAAGCCCGTCCAGCGTGGCAATGCCGAAGAAGCGGGAGATGCGGTCGGCCGCACCGGATGAATCGAACAGGATTGCAGGCTGCGGACTGACGATGCGGCCGAGCGTATCGAACAGCGGCCGCAGCGCCTCGTCGTGGAAGACGGGCTCGGCGACGATCAGTTCGCGCGGATCGACGCGCAATATGTCGGTCAGGAGACGCGCCGGCGCGGTCTCCGTCACGCGGAACGTGCCGGTCGATATGTCGATCCAGGCGAGCGCGAGACTTCCCTGGTTCCCTGTCGCGCTTGCGCGCTCCTCGCCTCTTGCACCATCCCCTTTCACCCGGCCGAGCGCCATCAGGTAGTTGGTCTCGGCGGCGGCGAGCAGTTTCTCCTCGGTGATCGTGCCGGGCGTGACCAGGCGGATCACGTCGCGCCGCACAACCGATTTGGAGCCGCGCTTCTTCGCCTCCGCCGGGTCTTCCATCTGCTCGCAGACGGCGACGCGGTAGCCGAGCGCAATCAGCTTCTGCAGATAGTCGTCGGCCGCATGGACCGGCACGCCGCACATGGGGATATCGTGGCCCTGATGCTTGCCGCGCTTCGTCAGCGCGATACCGAGCGCGCGAGAGGCCACTTCCGCGTCCTCGAAGAACATCTCGTAGAAATCGCCCATCCGGTAGAAAAGCAGCGAATCGGAATTGGCCGACTTGATCTCGATATACTGCTCCATCATCGGTGTTATCCCGCCTGCGGCGGCGGGCATCGGCGTTATCCCGCCTGCGGCGGCGGGCATCGGCGTTATCCCGCCTGTGCTGGCGGGAATCGGCGTGGCCTGCCCGGCGCTCTCCGGCGCCGAGGCCCCCGCGAAGGCGGCTCTATCGATGGGCGTTACGTCGTTCACAGCGAAACTGCTTTTTGGTCCTGTGCGCTAATCCTGCTTGGCGATTCCGCCCGGCAAAGTGTAGCCTTAACAACCGTGCTCCACAAAGAAGAGCATGGTTTCGGGAGGAAATGTTGGATTCCACGGCGGCCAAGGGCAAATCGGACAATACCAGACCATCGGTCAGCGACCAGGAAGCGCTTGATTTCCACTCCTCCGGCCGCCCCGGAAAGCTGGAGATCAACCCGACCAAGCCGATGGCGACGCAGCGCGACCTGTCGCTTGCCTATTCGCCGGGCGTGGCCGTACCTGTCCGCGCCATCGCCGAGGAGCCCAGCCGAGCCTTCGACTATACGAGCCGGGGCAACCTCGTCGCCGTCATCTCGAACGGAACGGCCATCCTCGGCCTCGGCAATCTCGGCGCGCTCGCGTCCAAGCCGGTGATGGAAGGCAAGGCGGTGCTGTTCAAGCGCTTCGCCGATGTCGATTCGATCGACCTCGAGGTCGATACGACGGATGCCGACGAATTCATTAACTGCGTCCGCTATCTCGGCCCCTCCTTCGGCGGCATCAATCTGGAGGACATCAAGGCGCCCGAGTGCTTCATCATCGAGCAGCGGCTGCGCGAACTGATGGATATCCCTGTCTTCCACGACGACCAGCACGGCACCGCGATCATCGCGGCGGCCGGCCTCATCAACGCGCTCGACCTCACCGGCCGCGACATGAAATCGGCAAGGCTCGTCTGCAACGGCGCCGGATCGGCCGGCATCGCCTGCATCGAACTTCTTAAAGCGATGGGCTTTTCGCCGGAGAACATCATCCTGTGCGACACCAAGGGCGTGGTCTATCAGGGCCGCACCGAGGGCATGAACCAGTGGAAATCGGCGCACGCCGCCAAGACAAAGGCGCGCAGCCTCGCCGAGGCGCTGGAGGGCGCGGATATTTTCTTCGGCCTCTCCGCCAAGGGCGCGCTGACCAGCGCCATGGTGGCATCGATGGCCAAGCAGCCGATCATCTTCGCCATGGCCAATCCCGATCCCGAGATCACGCCCGAGGAGGTGGCCGGAATCCGCACCGACGCGATCATGGCGACCGGCCGCTCGGACTATCCGAACCAGGTCAACAACGTGCTCGGCTTCCCCTATATCTTCCGCGGGGCACTCGATGTGCGTGCCACCACGATCAACGATGACATGAAGGTCGCGGCCGCAAAGGCGCTGGCGGATCTCGCCCGCGCGGACGTGCCCGATGATGTCGCCGCCGCCTATCAGGGGGCGCGGCCGAAATACGGACCGAACTATATCATCCCCGTGCCTTTCGATCCCCGCCTCATCTCCGCGATCCCGGTCGCGGTGGCCAAGGCGGCCATGGATTCGGGCGTGGCGCGGCGGCCGATCGTCAATTTCGACAAATACGCGCAGGCGCTCTCCGCGCGGCGCGACCCGATCGCCTCCACGCTCCAGCGCATCTTCGACCGCGTGCGCCGCCAGCCGAAGCGCGTCGTCTTCGCCGAAGGCGAGGAAGAGCAGGTGATGCGCGCGGCGATCTCCTACGCCAACCAGAAGCTCGGCACGGCGATCCTCGTCGGCCGCGACGACGTCATCCGCGAGAATGCCGCCAACGCCGGCGTCGATCTCGACCGACCGGGCATCGAGATCATCAATGCGCGGCTTTCGCGCCGCAACGCCGTTTATGCCGACCATCTCTACGAGCGCATGCAGCGCAAGGGCTTCCTGTTCCGCGACTGCCAGCGGCTCATCAACAACGACCGCAACCATTTCGCCGCCTGCATGGTGGCGCTCGGCGATGCCGACGCCATGGTCTCCGGCCTCACCCGCAACTACTCCACCGTGCTGGAAGACGTGCGGCGCGTCATCGACGCCAAGCCAGGCCACCGCGTCATCGGGGTTTCCATCGCGCTTTGCCGCGGACGCACCGTGCTCGTCGCCGATACCGCCGTGCACGACATGCCGAATGCGGAGGAGATCGCCGACATCGCCGAGGAGGCGGCCGGCTTCGCGCGGCGGATGGGCTATGAGCCGCGCGTGGCGATGCTCGCCCACTCGAGCTTCGGCAACCCGTTCAGCGAACGGTCCGAACGCATCCAGGAGGCGGTCAAGCTGCTCGACAGGCGGCGCGTCGATTTCGAATATGACGGCGAGATGGCCGCGGACGTCGCGCTGAACAGCCAGTTGCTCAAGCAATATCCGTTCTGCCATCTGTCCGGACCGGCCAATGTGCTGATCATGCCCGCCTTCCACTCCGCCTCGATCTCGACCAGGATGCTGCAGGAACTCGGCGGAGCGACCATGATCGGCCCGCTTCTCGTCGGCCTCAACAAGCCGGTGCAGGTCGTGTCGCTCAATTCCAAGGATTCGGATATCGTCAACATGGCGGCGATCGCCGCCTACAATGCCGGGGTCTGAGCGACCCCGGCTGGATGCGCTCCTTTACAGCTTCGGCATCGGCGGCAGTTCTTCCAGCTTGGTGCCGAACCAGCGTTCGTTGATCTTGGAAAGCTCTCCGTTCTTGAGGATTTCGGCGATGAACTGGTTCGCATAGTCCCGGAGCGCCGTATCGGACTTGCGGAACGCCATGCCGTTGGCCTGCGCCTTGAGCGTGATCTTCGGCTCGATCTCCATCTTCGGATAATCCTTGTTCAGTTGCGCAAGGATGGTGTTGGAAGCGCCGAGCGCCTGCACCTGTCCGGAGATGAGCGCCTGCAGTGCCGTCGCATCGTCGTCGAAGCGCTTGATGTCGGTACCCTGCGGCGCCATCGCGGAGATCGCCGTATCCTGGGTGGAGGCACGCGCGACGCCGATCGACACGGATTTGAGGTCTTCCGCACCGGTGATCTTCATGCTTTTCGGGGCGAGCACGTAGATCGTGAGGGCCGAATAGGGATTCGAGAACAGGACCTGCTTTGCGCGCTCGGCGGTGATGCCGAAGGTCGCGATCAGGACGTCGATCTTGTTGGTGAGGAGATAGGGGATGCGGTTCGGGCCCGTGACCGGGATAAGCTCGAGCTTCACGCCGAGCGCCTTCGCCATGAGGGCCGCGACATCCGCGTCATAGCCGGCAGGCTTCTGGTTGGCGTCGGTGCCGCCGAAGGGCGGATAGTCGACCAGCACGCCGACGCGCAGCGTGCCGTTCTTCTTGATCTCGTCCGGCGTCGCGGCATCGGCGACGGAAATGCCGAAAGCCACGGTGGCGAGGCCGGCCGCCGCCACCATGCCGAAGCCGCGGCGCGTGATTGTCATTGTCATGGACGTTTCTCCCTTGTGTTGATTTTTTTGCGGCCGGCATCAGCGCCGGGCGACGGCAAGCCGGCGTTCCATGCGCCTGCTGTAGATGGAAAGTGGCCAGCAAATGACGAAATAGGCAAGCGCCACCATCCCGAAAATCGTGAAGGGGTGGAAGGTGGCATTGTTCACGATCTGGGCGGCGCGCGTCAGTTCGACAAAGCCGATGATCGAGGCGAGCGACGTACCCTTGATGAGTTGCACGAGGAAGCCGACCGTCGGCGGAATGGCGATGCGGACGGCCTGCGGCGCGATGACCAGCGCCATCATGGGCCAGTAGCGCAGGCCGAGCGCGGTGGCGGCTTCCGTCTGGCCGGCCGGAACGACCTGGATCGAGCCGCGCCAGATCTCGCCGAGGAAGGCGCTGGCATGCAGCGACAGGCCGAGCGCCGCCGCCGCCCACGGATCGACGCTGATGCCGAAGATGCCAGGCGCGAAGAAGGCGAGGAAAAGCTGCATCAGGAGCGGCGTTCCCTGGAAGACCTTGATGAAGCCGGCGGCAACCAGCCGCAGCCAGCGGAAGCGGCCGGTGCGGGCAAGCGCGACAAGCACGCCGCCGACGGCGCCTCCGGCAAAGGCGACGAGCGAGAGCAACAGCGTCCAGCGGACAGCGCCGATAATGTAGAAAAGATCTCCGGAGCCGAGTTCACGCATCGTCTAGCGCTCCGCCGGCGTGCGCAGGAAATTCTTCTCGATGGCGCCGAAGACGGCCCAGAAGAAGGCCGACATGACGAAATACATGCAGGTTATGACGAAATAGACCTCGAAGGAGCGGAAGGTGCGCGACTGGATATCGCCGGCAGCCGCCGTCAGCTCGGTCGCGGCGATGGCCGAGCAGACGCTGGAATTCAACAAAAGCAGGATGAACTGGCTCGTCAGCGACGGATAGATCGCCTGGATAGCAGGCTTGAGGACGATAAGGCGGAATATCTGGAGCGGCCTCAGGCCGAGCGCCTTGCCAGCCTCGATCTGGCCGACGTTGATGCTCTCGATACCGGCCCGGATGATCTCTATGCCGTAGGCGCTGACATTGACGACCAGCGCGATCACCGCCGCGGTGTTGGACGACAGGCGTATGCCGAGCGAAGGCAGGCCGAAGAAGATCATGAAGATCTGGATCAGGAAGGGCGTATTGCGGATCAGCTCGATATAGGCGTCGATGACGATGCGGACGGGCTTCGGGCCCGAGGTCTTGCCGAGCGCGCCGGCAACGGCGACGACCATGCCGATGGCCATCGCGATGCCGGAAAGCACGAGCGTATGGAGCGCGCCCCAGGCAAGCTCCGGCCAGGCGGCGAAGACATCCTGGAAATCGAAATCATAGCTCATCGCGCATGTCCGTGCGCGAGCCTCTCACGCCCTGCATCGATATCCCTCCCTCCGGATGCCGACCGCTCTCACTCAGGGCCTTCATGCCCATGTGATCACAACCCTACGACAATGATGCTGCCGTAATCAAATGGACGCGGCGGATAGCTGCGGCGGGCGGCGCCATTCGGCAAGTTTCGGCGGGATGCGGAGCCTGCGGCGGCACCGTCAGGCGTTGAAGCGCTCGGCCTCGGCGCCGTAATAATTCAGGTAGCGCTCGGAAACGAACTCCATCGGCAGAATGATGAATACATCGGTCGTGCCGAAATCGCGATCGATGACGCAGCCGTCGCCGATCCTTGCACCGAGCCTGAGATAGCCCTTGATGAGCGGTGGCATGGCGGCGAGCGCCGAGCGGGAATGAACGGCTTCCGGCGGCATGAGGTCCATCGTGTGGTAGCGCGAAATCACCGCGCGCACGTCCCATTCGGGATCGGCGCGGCAGTTTTGCGCGAGGAAGGAGAGCGCTTCGGCATGCGCCGCCGGCACCGTGCCGTGGAAGGACGCGCAGCCGGTCATGACCGCGATGTCGTAATAGCCGACATAGGCGTAGATGCCCTGCCAGAGAAGCTCGATCGTGCGCTTGGAGCGGTAGGCCGGCAGCACGCAGGAGCGGCCGAGTTCGAGGAAGCGCCTGCCCGGATGACGGGCGATCAGCGCCTCGAGCTCGAATTCCTCGTCGGAATAGAAGCCGCCGGCGGCGATGGCGCTCTCCTGGCGCAAAAGGCGGTAGGTGCCCACGATCTGCTTGGTGGCGGGACCGTGGATCGCCGTGTCTAGGACGAGCAGATGGTCGCAGACCGAATCGAAACGGTCCGAATCACGCCGCTCCACCGCCGTGACCGCGTCGCGGCGGGCGCCGAGTTCGTCGTAGAAGACGCGGAAACGAACCTCCTGTGCGGCAGCGATTTCCTCCGCATCGCGCGCCAGACGGACCTCCAGCCGGCCGATGCGCCCGAGCACGCCGCCGGTCGGCACGTCCTTCCGCTGCGTTGCGGGAAGCGCCCTGCCGGATACGGGGTTGTTCTTACGTTCCAGCATCATCGCCCGCATCGATGGTTCTCCCAATTCGGTCACCAGACCGGCCCCTAGCCGGTCCCTGCAACAGGAGAATGACTGTTTCGTGGCAGTTCCACATCTCGCGGCAAGGATGCCGGAGTTCGGCCTCTCATGCAACGGCTTGTTCGGCCACCGCCTCCGCGAGCACCTTCGGATCGAGCGGCTTCGATACGAAACCGGTGGCACCGTGGGCCAGCACGGCGTGCCGTGTCGTCTCCTGGCCGTCAGCGGAAAGGACCATGATGGGAACGGGCGGCGCGCCGTGTTCTTCCTCATGCTTGCGGATGAGGGCGATAGCGTCGAGGCCGTCCATTACCGGCATGTGCAAATCCATCAGCACCACATCGAAACGCGTGCCGGCCTCGGGATGGATCACCGCATCGACCGCGGCGCGGCCGTTGGTCACAAGCCGGACCCGATGCCCGGCCTTGGAGAGAGCCGCCCGCGCCAGCATGGCATTGATCTCGTTGTCCTCGGCGATCAGGATATTGAGGGCGGTTTCATCGGTTTCCGGCAGGCTGGCGCCCGTCGGTTCGGCTTTTTCCCATGTCTTGAGGATCGGATCGACCGATCTGGCGGCGAGCAGTATCCGCAACAGCGTCTCGCCGCGGACAGGACGGGCGAGGAAAGTCGAATAGCCCGCCTGCCGGTATTCCGGCAGATGCCCCCGATCCGACGGAGCGATCAGCGTCACGGCCTCGAAAGAGCCGCCGAAGGTACGGCGAAGCCGTTTCAGGACGCCGCCGTCCGGCTTTTCGAGCGCCGTGTCGACGAGGATCGAATCGAGCTTGATGTCCCGCGCTTGTATCTCGCTCGCCAGCGCAGCGACCCCGTCGGCGACGACCGCCGAGCCGCCGCAAGCCTCGACGGTCCGCGCGATCAATTCCGGTTCGACACGATTGGGGGAGAGGATACCGATGTTGCGGCCCTCCAGCACTTTCGCCCGCACGCCGAGCACCGTTTTGCGCCCGAGCGGAAGCTCGACATGGAACCGGCTTCCCTTGCCGAGATCACTGTCCACGCCGATAAGACCGTTCATCGCCTCGACAATCCGCTTCGAGATGGCAAGGCCGAGACCGGCCCCGCCATGCCGGCGCGTGGAGGTGCCGTCCGCCTGCTCGAACTCGCGGAAGATGCGATCGAGGTCGGCCTTGCGCATGCCAGGGCCGGTGTCGGCCACGGTGAAGCGGATCGAGGACGAAGCCGCTGTCCCGGTGACATCCACCGCCACCTGCACGCCGCCTTCCTCGGTGAACTTCACCGCGTTGCCGATCAGGTTGAGCAGCACCTGGCGCAGGCGATTCGGATCGGCTGTGATGATCGCCGGAACGTCCGGCGCACAGTAGCAGCCGAGCCCGATCCCCTTCGCATAGGCCTTGGCCGCGAGAAGCTCGCAGACATTCTCGACGATTTCGCGGGGCGATACGGATTGCGGTTCGATGTCGAAACGCCCGGCCTCGATCTTTGAGAAATCGAGCAGATCCTCGATCAGCGCGAGAAGCGCGCTGGCCGAGGTGGAGATGGCGCCGACATAGGTGCGCTGTTCCGGCGACAGACGGGTGTCGGCGAGAAGCTTGGCCATGCCCATGATGCCGTTCATGGGAGTGCGGATCTCGTGGCTTACCGTCGCCAGGAAGCGCGACTTCGCGAGGTTCGCGAATTCGGCGTGCTCGCGAGCGGCCACGGACGCCTTTTCGGCGCGCTTGCGGGCGGTGATATCGCGCGCGATGGCGCGATGCGAGACGGCATCGCTCGCCTTGTCGCGCACGGAAAGCTCGATCCAGGAATACCAGCGCGTTTCGCCACGGGAACGAATGGCGACGTCGGTGGAACTGAGGCACTCGCCTTCGGCAAAGGCGGCATCGGGGACCACGCCGATCTCTATGCCGAGTTCGGAGAGCGTCTTGCCGGAGAGCGCCTTTTGCGGGCAGCTGACAAGATCGGCCAGTACGCGGTTGGCATACACGATGTGACCGTCGCGATCGCGGTGGACGACGATGTCCCCGAGCGCATCGATCAGACCGCGGAAGCGTTCCTCGCTCTCCTGCAACTCCCACATGCGGTCGGCAAGCGTCTCGATCTCGGCGCGGTTGACCGCCTCGCCGTCGAGGATGCGTTCGACCTTCGCCGCATCGCTGCGCGTGCGCCAGCCGATCAGGAAGGAAGCGATGCCGACAATCAGGATGGCGACGCTGAGGTAATGAGGGGAGCCGGAGAGATGGGCAAGGCCGGACAGCAGGATGGCGACGAAGGTCATGGCGTAGAGCAGGAAGCCTGGCGCGCTGGAAACGCGTTCGCCAAGCGGGTGCGGCACGGTCGCGGACACAACATGCGGCGTAGCACGCCCCACGGGGGCCGCCTCGCCACCGCCCACCGCAAAAGCCGTATTCGAATGAAAAACCGGTTCCGCCATCTCGCCCTGGAAGATAGCGGAACATCGATTAGGGAAGGTTTTTGGCCTTCGCTACAATTTTAGCGAAGCGGCCTCTTATACCATATCGACCACGACGCGGCCGCGTACCTTGCCCTCGACGATATCATGGGCAGCCGGGATGACGCCGTCGAAGCCGATTGTCGTGGAAAGCGCGGCGAGCTTGGTATGATCGAGGTCAGAGGCGATGCGCCGCCAGGCTTCGACGCGGATAGGCTTCGGCGCCATCACTGAATCGATGCCGAGCAGCGATACGCCGCGCAGGATGAACGGCGCCACGCTTGCCGGCAGGTCCATGCCCTGCGCCAGCCCGCAGGCGGAGACTGCGCCGCCATAGGAAGTCATGGAAAGCACATTGGCGAGGGTGTGGCTGCCGACCGCATCGACGCCGCCGGCCCAGCGTTCCTTGCCGAGCGGCTTCGCCGGACCCGACAATTCGTCGCGCGCGATGATTTCGGCCGCGCCGAGGTCGCGCAGATAGCTTTCTTCGGCGGCACGGCCGGTCGAGGCGATGACATGGTAGCCGAGCCGCGAAAGAATGGAGATGGCGACCGAACCGACGCCACCGGCCGCGCCCGTCACCACCACCGGACCGCGCGAGGGCGTGATGCCGTGGCGTTCGAGCGCCAGGATACAGAGCATGGCCGTGTAGCCGGCCGTGCCGACAGCCATCGCCTGATGCGCGGTCAGGCCCCCCGGCAGCGGCACCAGCCAGTCGCCCCTGACGCGTGCGTGGCCGGCATAGGCACCGTAATGCGTCTCGCCGACACCCCAGCCATTAAGAACGACCTTATCGCCCTCCTTCCAGTCCGGATGGCTGGACCGGATCACCGTGCCGGCGAAATCGATACCCGGGACGAGCGGGAAACGGCGCACGACCGGCGCCTTTCCGGTAATGGCGAGCCCGTCCTTGTAGTTCACGGTGGTCGCCTCGACGGCGACCGTGACATCACCTTCCATGAGGTCTGCGTCAGTGAGTTCGACGGTCGAGACCGACTGTTTCTTCTCCTCGTCGCGCGAGATGAGAATGGCCTTGAAGGTTTCGGACATCTTTTTCTCCGTTTTCAGAACCGCTTGAACTGTCGCCTCGCTTCCGTCAACGCCCGGAAGGTGGTTCAGGCTCCCTCGTACCATCGCCGCGGCGCCAGTCGACCAGTTCCTGCAGGAGTACGAGGCCGGCGCCGACGGTGATGAACGCATCGGCGAGATTGAAGATCGCGAATGACCAGACCGGCGTGTGGAACAGGATATAGTCGATCACATAGCCGAAGGTCGCTCGGTCGATGAGATTGCCGATCGCGCCGCCCACGACCAGCGCGAAGCCGGCCCGGGCCAGCACCTGCCGTTCTGTCGTGCGCGCGGCAAGCGCCAGCACGACCGCGATCACCGCAAGCGCCACCAGTATCAGGCCGACATCGCCGAAATCCGCCAGGAGCGAAAAGGCTATGCCGGTGTTGCGCGCGTGGTAAAGCGCCAGGAAGGGCAGGAGATCGATCTGCTCGTGCAGCGCCATGCCGTTCTCGACAAGGCGCTTGATCCATTGGTCGATGCCGATGGCGACGATCACGATCGCAAGATAGGGCAGGATGGAGCGCAGTTTCACTTGGCCGGTTCCGAATCGATCCTGAGGGCGTTGCGGCGGATTTCGAAGAGCATGACGCCGGTGGCCACCGCAAGATTGAGCGAATCGGCACGGCCGGCCTGCGGGATGCGCAGGAGCCGGTCGCACGCGGCGGCGAGATCGTCCGGCAGACCCTGCTGTTCGTTGCCCATGAGAAGCAGTACCGGACGGCTGGAGAAATCGACCGAACGATAGTCGACCGCCCCCTTCAGATGCGTTCCGGCGACGAGACCGGGAAAATCCCTCCGCCAGCCGAGAAAGGCCTCGACGGAGGCCCGGGCGACAGGCACCGAAAAGATCGACCCCATGGTGGCGCGCACGGTCTCCAGCGAGAAAGGGTCCGTGCAGTCGCCGACCAGGATGACGCCCTTCGCGCCGGCCGCATCGACGGTGCGGATGATGGTGCCGAGATTACCGGGATCGCGGACGCGGTCGAGCGCCACCCAGACTTCCTCGCCCGAAGGTCCGATCGAGGCAAGCGGCACGAATTTCTGGGCGAAGACACCGACCACCATCTGCGGATTATCGCGCCGCGTGATGGCGCCGAGCACCTTCTCGCTGACTTCGAGCACGGTTCCGCCGGCGGCAACGGTGCGGGCCGCAGCTTTCTCGACCGCGGGATTGCCGAGGCCCGCCTTGGCGAAGACCAGCGTACGGATAGACCAGCCCTGGTCGAGCGCGTCGATGACGAGTTTCAGCCCCTCCGCGATGAAGGCACTCTCGCGGTCGCGGAACTTCTTCAGCGCCAGCGCGCGGATATCCTTGACCAGAGGGTTGGAAAGGCTGGTGACTTCCTTCACTCGCCCGACCGCGCGGTGCTGCTCGCTCATGCGTGGTTCCTCTTGCGCATGACCTTGCCCGCAGACCGGGTGCCACCTTGCGGGATCATTCGGCCACCCAGCGCGAGAAGAGCGAGGTGGAAAGCGCGCGGCCGGCGGATTTCTCGCGGATCACCAGTTCGCCCGATTCGACGCGTCCGCCCATGCCGGCGAAACCGTCGCGCATCAGCGCGTGGATGGCGAAGAAGGAGGCGCGGATGGAATAGGCCGTGAGCACGACCGCCAGCGGTTTCGGAGTGAGGATCGAGCGGCAGATATCGACGAGCGCCGGCAGGTCGTCGAAAAGTTGCCAGACCTCCCCTTTGGGCCCGCGCCCATAGGCCGGAGGATCGAGCAGGACGATGTCGTAGCGGCTGCCGCGGCGCTCTTCGCGCTCGGCGAATTTCATCGCGTCCTCGCAGATCCAGCGGATCGGCTTGTCGCCGAGCCGGGCGGTCTCCTGGTTCTCGCGCGCCCAGCCTATCGCCTTCCTGGAGGCATCGACATGGGTGACTTCGGCGCCGGCGCGCGCCGCGACCAGCGAGGCGAGGCCGGTGTAGCCGAAGAGGTTCAGCACCCTTACCGGCCTGCGGGCGGCGCGGATCAACCCTTCAATGTGGTCCCAGTGCGAGGCCTGTTCGGGAAAGACGCCGACATGGCGAAAGGAGGTGAAGCGGCCGAGATAGTCGATCCCGTCATGGCGCATCGGCCATGTCTCGCCGAGCGGCGTCTTCGGGAAGCGCCAGCGGCCCATGCCCTCCTCGTCGGTGTTGCCGGTGAAGACGGCGTCGGTACGCTGCCATTCACGGTCGGGCAGCGCCTTTTGCCAGATCGCCTGCCCTTCGGGACGCACGATGCGGTAAGGGCCGTATTGCTCCAATTTCTCGCCGCCGCCGGAATCGAGCAGCGCGTAGTCCTCATTGGGCTCGACTTCGAGAATGAGCGGCAGATTCTCCCCCGGCAACGCCCCTTCGCGCCGGGCCAGCGGACGCGGCCCCGCGTCACGCGTTTTCAAAGCCGTGGCAGGGCGGGAAGGCTCGGAGCGATTATCGCCGCGTCTGTCGCGCGAAGGTTTCAATTGCAGGCGTCTCCGGCAGTTCCGGGCCGCTTCTGCCACAGCCACCGACGGTCCGCAACCAAAGGCGTGCAAGCCGGCCTGTACGGTGAAGAACCGTCGGGATAAGACAGGCCGCGCGGGAAATCAGCCTATGTCGCGTTCGGAACGCCTACTCAACCTTCTTCAATCCCTGCGGCGGCATCGGCGGCCGGTGAGCGGACGTACCTTGGCCGACGAACTCGGCGTGAGCCTTCGCACGTTCTACCGCGACATCGCAACGCTGCAGGCACAGGGCGCCAACATCGAGGGCGAGGCCGGCCTCGGCTATGTGCTCAGGGATGGGTACTTCCTGCCGCCTCTGATGTTCGGCGACAACGAACTCGATGCGATCATCCTCGGCCTGCGTTTCGTCATGCAACGGGGCGACAATGAACTGGCGCAGGCGGCTGAGGACGTTCTGGGCAAGATCGAAGCCGTCCTGCCGCCCGGGCTGGAAGACGCCGCGGCGACCAGCGGGTTGCTCGCCGGACCGGGAGGTTCGGGAAAATCCGGCCATCTCGCGGCGATCCGCGAGGCCATTCGACGCGAAGAGAAGCTCCAGATCTCCTATTCGGACAAAAAGAGCCGATCGACCGAACGCATCGTCTGGCCGATTGCCGTCGGCTTCTTCGACGCGGCCGAAATGCTGGCCGCGTGGTGCGAGACGCGCCATGATTTCCGCCATTTCCGGCTCGACCGCATCGCCGCCATAACGCCGGTTCACGAGCGGACGCCGCGGCGGCACGCTATCCTCCTGGCGGAATGGCGCCTGTCGCAGAATCTGGCCGACATGCTTTGACGGCTGCTGCCGGAAACTGACACTGCCGGCGGGCATGATGCCTCCATCGCAAACCATGGAGGAAGCCATGTATCCCAATTTCGTTCTTCTTTATGTCGACAGCCCGGCCGCCAGCGCCGCCTTCTACGGCGACCTGCTCGGTCAGGAGCCGATAGAGACATCGCCGACCTTCGCTCTGTTCGCACTGCCGAACGGCCTGATGTTCGGCCTCTGGTCGCGCCATACGGTCGAACCGAAGGCGACGGCAAGCGGTGGAGGCGGCGAACTGGCTTTTGCTGTAGAGAGCCGCGAGGCGGTCAAATCCGCCTACGGTGCCTGGCAGGAAAAAGACCTCGAAATCCTGCAGGAGCCCTGCGACATGGATTTCGGCCACACTTTTGTCGCGCTCGACCCGGACGGGCATCGGCTGCGCGTGTTCTTTCCCGTCGAGGAGGATCGGCCATGACCGCGTACTGGATCGGCGTCGCTTCCGCCGAACACGTGCGGCGCGGGCGCGCCGAGGGTTTCATGCAACTCGGCCACGGCAAGGAGGCGCCGCTCCGACGCCTTCGGCCCGGCGACGGCATCGTCTACTATTCGCCGACGACCACCTTCGGCGTGAAGGACGGGTTGCAGTCCTTCACCGCGATCGGCACCGTGGCGGAAGCTGGTCCGTATCGCGCCGAGATGGGAGATGGGTTCCGGCCGTTCCGCCGGAATGTGCGCTGGGCCGGGGCGTGGGAAACGCCGATCAAGCCGCTGCTCGGCGGGCTCCAATTCGCAGCAGGTGCGGCCAATTGGGGTCGAAAGCTCCGCTTTGGGCTGCTTTCGATCAGCGAGGAGGATTTCCGGCTGATCGCGAAGGCGATGCAGGCGAAGACCGATCCGCCGATGGCTCCCGGTGGATCGACAGAAGGCCGCAGGTCAGGGCGATGAAGCCTGCGAACTTCCAGGCGGCGACCGCCATGTGGCCCGTTTCCCAGCGGTCGCGGACGGCAGCGAAATCCGCAGGAACGGGCCCTTCCGTCCAGGTCGCCAGCACGGCATTCGCCGGCGCCACCCATGCGAACCATGTCGCAAGCGCCGCTGCGTAGAGCACGGTTGCTGCGAGCGCATAGTGGAAGGATCGCCGTTGCCGCCGCAACAGCCAGGTGAGGACGGCGAGGACGATGATGACGCCGACATCGAGCGGTGCGCCGACAATGGCGAAAAATTCGAACTGCCGATTGAAAACGGTCGTCTCGCGCCAGAGTTCCGGCGGCCAGACAGTCAGGCGAGGAGCGGCTTCCAGCACATGCGCGAAGGAAGGCCCGAGGCTGAGCGCCGCGACGACAGCGGCGAGCAGCGACCACAGGAACAGTCCGCGACGCATCTCCATCGGCCGGCTCAACGTCTCACGAAAAGGAACGGTTCCGATCCTCCAGCGCGGCAAAAGCGGTCCATGCCGGAATTCTCGGCCCTGAGCGCGGATTCGGTCAGTTCGCCTGCTCCGGGAGCGCGCGGTGAGGTGTCGACGGCATCGGCGGCTTGGCGCGCGTCGCCTCCTCGCGGAGCGCCCGCGCCTCATCGGCATGCCTGCGGGCACGCTTGCGATAGCGCCCCTGGCGCAGCCAGGTTGCAGCACTGCCGATCAGGACCCCGATAAGCAGCGCGAGGAAAAGATAGACGAAAAGCGGCAGCGAAAGCGTGAGGCCTGGATTGCCCGGGTTGAACGGGTCGAGCGTGAACGGCACGAAGCCGCGATTGGCCACGGCAAGCGCAATCAGCACGATCGCCACCGGAACAATTACGATTATGGTTACTATCCGTTTAATCATCCGCCGCCCAACAGGGTCAGAACCCGGCCCGAACGGCCTGCTTCGGGGCAGCGGTCCGGTTCGCGGGAGTTTCTACGCCTCGCTCCGCTACTTCTAACGCCGGCCTTTCGGATGGGAAAGGCCAGTTATGACGCATCATGAAGGCCGACGGAAACCCTACTGGTTGTTCAACCGTTCGCGCAATTCCTTGCCGGTCTTGAAGAAGGGAACCCATTTCTCCTCGACCTCGACCGATTCGCCAGTGCGCGGATTGCGACCGGTCCGAGCCGGCCGGTTCTTGACGGAGAAAGCGCCAAAACCGCGCAATTCCACACGGTTGCCCTCGGCCAGCGCGTGCGTGATCTCCTCGAAAATGGCGTTCACTATGTTCTCGACGTCCCGCAGGAAAAGATGCGGATTGCGATTGGCGATGGTCTGCACGAGTTCGGATTTGATCATGGATTTGCGTCCCCGGGCATGCTTGGTCAGACTTCGACGGAATCGAATTCTGCTTGCTTTTCAATTGCTCAAGCTATGCCGTCAAGGGTGCCAGACCGACAGGAGACCGTCAAGGAAGATGCGGTCGGCGCCGATTCGCTCGAAAAGATCGGCCGAACCTTCCGGCAGGCCGACATAGCGGGCAAGCGCTTTCGAGAAGAAGAGGCTGCGGCCGCTCGGCGATTTCCATTCGATGACACTCAGGTTCGGATCGACCCCCTTCTTCGCCAGCCAGGCCACGGCCTCGCGCTCGCCCCCGACCTCGTCCACCAGCTTGTTGGCGACGGCCTGCCGGCCGGTGAAGATGGAACCGTCGGCCAGCTTCAGCACCTGGTCGCGAGGAAGCTTCCGCCGGTCGGCAACCAGTCCGACGAACCAGTCATAGCTGTCGGAGATCAGCTTCTGAACCATGGCGCGCGCTTCGTCGGTGGTCGGCGTGAAGGGCGAGGGCTCGGCCTTCAGCGGCGAGGATTTGATCGCTTCGAGCTTGACGCCGACCTTGTCCATCAGGCCGGTGACGTCCGGATATTCCACCAGCACACCGATCGAGCCGACGATGGAAGTCTGGCGCGCCACGATATGGTCGGCCGCAGCGGCAACCATGTAGGCGGCGGAGGCTCCGAGGCCGGTGATCTCGGCCACGACCGGCTTGTCGGCGGCCACCCTGCGAACCTCGTCATAGAGCTGTTCACCGCCCGCGGTCGTGCCGCCGGGCGAATTGATCTCCAGGATCAAGCCCTTGACGGCGGGCGACGTGCGCAATCTCTCGAGCTGATCGACGAGATCGTCGTCCTGCCCGATCGTACCGGCAATCTTGACCTTGGCGATGTGGTTGGCCGCGATGGAGCCGTATTCGTCCCGGTACAGCCTCGATCCGGCCCATGCCACCGCAAGCGCGATGACGCCAAGCGCCACGATGCGCCAGAAGGTCAGTTTCCGCCGCAGGCGGTGGCGGTCGATCAGTTCGTCGGCCCGTGTAGCCATGTCGTTCTTTCCCGCATTTGCCGCTTTGAACTTCATTCCTATGCCATGCGCTTCTCCGCCGCCACCGCTTTCCGCAACGAGGCGCGAGCCCGCGCCTTGACAAAGTTGGCACTGGCGCTCGACCGCAAAATCACCATATTGGGGTGAAAATTGCCGAGCGCCTCGCAGAAAGGCGTATCAAAATAGTAGGATCAGGGCAGGCTTGGGACGATCGCTTCGACAGGAGACGGTCGGGGCGGGTGATTGTCGCGCGGCATCCGATGCGCGACGAAAGATGGGATTCGATCGAGCCGGTGACGACGATAGACGCTGAGCGCAGAACCTTCCGGCCCGATCCGGCCATCCCCCCGGCAGACAGCGCGGGCAGTCGGTCGGTCGAGTACGCGTTTCGGCGTGCCAGGCGGCATTCCAGGGCCGTCAGGACGCTCAAGGTATTGTTGCCGGGCCTCGCCATCCTCATCGCCGTCGGCTTCACGATCTATTCCTATCTGCTGACACCGGGCGGGATGGCAGTCGACATAATCGGCTCCAGCTACAGCGACGGCAAGCTCACGATGGCGAATCCGAGACTGGAGGGATTCACCAAGGAGAACCGTCCCTATTCGCTCAAGGCCGCGCGCGCCGTCCAGGACGTGACGAATACCGACATCGTCCAGCTCAACGACATCACCGCAAAGCTTCCCGTCAGCGACGACAATTGGGCCAATGTGAGTGCGGCCAAAGGCATCTACAACAAGAAGGAAGATACGCTCGACGTCCCGAGCGCGATGACCGTGACGACGACGGACGGTCTCGTCGCCAAGCTCAATTCCGCCTTCGTCAACATCGCGACAGGAGATTTGAAGACTTCCGATCCGGTCGATATTACTCTAAAGGGGTCGCATATCACTGCGAACACGATGGCTGTACAGGATCGGGGCAAGGTGCTTGTCTTCGACCAGAAAGTTCGAATGACAATGATGCCGGAAAAGAAGAAAGTCGCCGGAGACAACAATGGAGCGACCGATGCGCCGCGCTAGTCTTCTTCTTGCAGTTTCATGCGGCTTGCTTGCCGGCGCCTGTGCGCTTGCGGCCGGACCGGCGTTTGCCCAGCAGAACGGGTCACAGGCCGACACCAACAACAGCTTCTCCGGCATGAAGCTTTCGAACGACAAGCCGATCCAGATCGAAAGCGACAACCTCGAGGTTCACGACAAGGACAGCACGGCCATCTTCACCGGCAACGTCAACGTCGTGCAGGGTACGACGACGATGAAGGCAGGCCGCATGGTCGTCCACTATATCAAAGGCGCGAAGGACGACGCCGGGAAGGCCGACAACGCAAGTCAGAAGACCGACGGCGCCGGCGAAAAGACAGGCGGCGGTGAGGTCGGCAATATGATGGCCGGGGGCGCCAGCAACATCAAGAGCATCGACGTAGACGGAAAGGTCTATGTGAAATCCAACGATCAGATCGCCACCGGCGATCACGGCACGTTCGACATGCAGACCCAGATTCTCGTGCTCGAGGGCAGCCAGGTGGTGCTCACGCAAGGCGACAACGTCGTCATGGGCTGCAAGCTGACGGCCAACCTCAAGACCGGTCTCTCCAAGCTCGACGGCTGCGGCAGCGCCAAGGACAAGGGCCGCGTCAAGGTGCTGCTTACCCCGGACAAGAAGAAGGCGGCCCAATAGCTTGACCGCGGTCTCGAAGATTTCGGCACACACGCTGCCCGAAAAAGGCGAAACGGCCGCCATCGACCCGGAGCGGCTGAAGGGCACGCTGATCGCGCGTGGCCTGACCAAGAGCTACAAGGGCCGCCAGGTGGTGAGCGGCGTGTCGATCGGAGTCAGGGCCGGTGAAGCCGTCGGCCTGCTCGGGCCGAACGGGGCCGGCAAGACCACCTGCTTCTACATGGTCACCGGGCTGGTGCCGGTGGACAAGGGCACCATCTCCATCGACGGCTACGACGTGACCGCGCTGCCGATGTATCGCCGAGCCCGGCTCGGCGTCGGCTACCTGCCCCAGGAAGCGTCCATCTTCCGCGGCCTGTCGGTCGAGGCGAATATCCGCGCCGTCCTGGAAGTCGTGGAAAAGAACCGCAAGGAGCGCGAGCGGCGGCTCGACGAACTGCTCGACGAATTCAATATCACCCATCTGCGCAAGGCGCCGTCGATCTCGCTTTCCGGTGGCGAGCGGAGACGCCTGGAGATCGCCCGCGCACTGGCCTCGAGCCCGAAATTCATGCTGCTCGACGAGCCTTTCGCCGGCATCGACCCGATCGCCGTCTTCGACATCCAGCAGCTCGTGCGGCATCTGACCAGCCGTGGCATCGGCGTCCTCATCACCGACCACAATGTGCGCGAGACCCTCGGCCTCATCGACCGTGCCTACATCATCCACGCCGGCAAGGTGCTCACCCATGGCGAGCCTTCGGAGGTGGTGGGCAACGCCGATGTGCGCCGGCTCTATCTCGGCGAAGGTTTTACGCTTTAGGTTCCGTAGGCAGTTAAGTTCCCGGTTATGCGGGGCGCTGATCGGCCACCTTCATTTGCGTCATCCGGGGCCGCGCAGCGGAACCCGGAATGACGGCCTGCGTGTGAATGTTTTCAGTCTCCAGCTGTCCATACGGCCTAGGCCGCCCGCCCCTGCATTCGACGAAAGTCAGGGTATCCCGAGACGCGAAGATCGCACGCCTTCTCATTGACGCTACCGCGTGACCCATTAAGAATGCCGCCCATCGTCCGGCCGGGGTCTATCCGGCCGGACCGAAGCGCCTCACCGGCGCGGGAAAAAGGGTTAAGGGGCGGCGTTCGGATCGCACCCGCAGGGAGGAAAGCCAAATGACCGACAACAATACCAGCAAGGCCGCCGGCGCCGCCGGGGGTGTCACCCGCCGTACCGTGGTGGCGGGCATCGGCGCGGCCGGCATCGTCGCCGGTACGTCGCCATTCTCGATCGCGCGCGCTGCGGACGGCCCGCTCAAGGTCGGCGTGCTCCTGCCGCGCTCGGGCGTGCAGGCCGGCATCGGCCAGGACTGCCAGCGCGGCGTCGAGGTAGCGGGGCCGATCCTCAAGGAACTCGGCCTGCCCGAACTCCAGATCATGAACGGCGACACCGAATCGAACGAGCAGACCGCGCGCGCCCAGGCCGAGAAGCTGATCGGCGACGGCGCCCAGCTTCTGGTCGGCGCCTTCGATTCGGGCCAGAGCGCGGCGATCGCGCAGGTCGCGGAGCAGAAGGGCATTCCCTTCGTGATCAACATCGCCGCGGCCCCGCAGATCACCGAACAGGGCTACAAATACGTCTTCCGCAACTTCCCGACGGCGGTCACCATCCTGACCGACGCCTTCAAGCAGCAACTGGAAATCTTCAAGCAGGTGGGCTCGGCGCCGAAATCGGTCGTCTTCCTGCACGTCAACGACACGTTCGGCACGTCGATGGCCGGCGGCATCGGGAAGGTCATGCCGAAATTCGACATGCCCTACAAGGTGGCCGAAACCATCGCCTATGACCGCGCCGCACGCGACCTCTCCGTCGAGATCGCCAAGGCCAAGGCCACGGGGGCCGACGCGCTTCTCGTCGTCAGCCGGCTGAACGACGCCATCCTGCTCACCCGCGAACTGGTCAAGCAGCGCTGGACGCCGGAAGCCATCCTCTCCATGGGACCGGGCTGGTACGAGGACCAGTATTTCAAGACGCTCGGCAAGCTCTCCGACGGCCCGATCTCCTTCGTGCCCTGGTACGACCCGAAGAAGAAGCTCAGCCAGACGCTCAAGGATGCAATGAAGAAGGCCTATCCGGACGTCAACATGAACACCAACCATGTCTATACGTTCGAGGCGCTTCTGGTGGCGGCCGACGCCTACAAGCGCGCCGGGACGGGCGATTCCAAGGAACTGACGGAAGCCGTACGGACCACCGACATCAAAGACAACGTCTCGATCGGCGAAGGCATCCGCTTCAACGCCAAGGGCCAGAACGACACGGTCGGCGACGCCTCCATCCAGAATGTCGGCGGCGAACTCGTCGTGGTGGCGCCCGAGAAAGCGGCGGTCGCCAAGGCCGTCTGGCCGATGCCGCCCTACGAGAAACGCTAAGGCGTATCCCGCTTCGCCCCGGTCATCCGACCGGGGCGGAATCGCACCTCGGATCGGAAGCAGGTCTTGCCCGTCGAGCTTTATCTCAACGTCGCCGTCAGCGGCTTGCTGACCGGCCTGATCTACGGGCTTTCCGCGCTCGGCCTGTCGGTCATTTTCGGCGTCATCCGCATCGTCAATTTCGCCCATGGCGAGATCATGGTGATGGGCATGTTCGCGACACTGGTGCTCTTCCGCCATCTCGGCATCGACCCGCTTTACTGCGTGCCGATCGTGGCGGCGGCACTGTTCGCCTTTGGCTATCTGCTGCAGGACCTCGTCGTCCGCCGCATCGTCCATCTGCCTGACTATATGCAGTTCCTCCTGATGGCGGCGATCGCGGTGATGATCGTCAGCCTCTGCCTGATGATCTTCGGACCGGACGCGCAGGGCGTGCAAGTCGCCTATGCCTATGATTCCTTCCAGATCGGCCCGCTGCTGGTCGACAAGGTGCGCATCTATGCAGGGATCGCCGCTCTCGTCGTTTCCGGGCTCCTCTTCGCCTTCTTCCGCTATACGGACACAGGCAAGGCGATCCGCGCCTGCGGCGACAACCAGGTCGGCGCGCTGGTGGTGGGGCTGAACGTCCGCCGGCTCTTCGCTCTCACCTTCGGCATCGGCACGGCCTGCCTGGGCGCCGCCGGCGCGATCCTCGTGCTCCTCATCGACGTCCATCCCTATCTCGGCCCTTCCTACACGCTTCTCGCCTTCATCATCGTCATCATCGGCGGGCTCGGCAGCCTGCCCGGCGCGCTGCTCGGCGGTCTCCTCATCGGCGTTTCCGAGGCGCTGGCCGGGCTTGTCTTCCAGCCCTCGATGAAAAGCGCGGTTTCCTTCGGGCTGTTGATCCTCGTCCTTCTGCTTCGACCGCAGGGGCTGCTCGGCAAGGAAGTGCGATGATCGCGCGGCTGACGGACGGGCTGCCGCCCCGCGCGCTGGCGCTGCTCGCCGCCTTCGCGTTCGTGATGGCGGCAGTTCCCTTCTTCGCCAGCGACTATGTGCTGAGCGTGCTCATCATTTCACTCTATTTCGCCTTTGTCGGGCAGGCGTGGAATTTGATGCTCGGCTTCGCCGGGCAATTGTCGCTGGGCCACGCGCTCTTCGTCGGTATCGGCGCCTATACGAGCGCGGCGCTCTTCACCCATTTCGGCATCAATCCGTGGGTGGGCGTGGTCGCGGCAATCGCGCTTTCCACCCTGATGGGCTGCATCATCGGCTATCTCGGCTTCCGTTTCTCGATCCGTGGGGTCTATTTCGCACTGCTCACCATCGCGTTCGCCGAATTCACCGGCATCATGGTCGACAACAGCGCCTGGCTCGGCGGGTCGGCTGGGCTGTTCCTGCCGGTGAAGAATGCCGGCAGTATCGATTTGTTCAACCTGCGCGGACCGCCGACGCTCTTCTACTATCTGATCCTGGTCCTGACCGGCGGAGCGCTGGTGCTCTGCCGCTTCCTGCTCAACAGCAAGCTCGGCCTCTACTGGCAGGCGATCCGCGACGATCAGGAGGCGGCGGAAGCGGCCGGCGTACCGCTCTTCCGATACAAGATGATCGCGGTCGCCATCTCTTCCGCGCTGACCGGCGTCGCCGGCGTCTGGTACGCCTTCTACTACAACAACCTCTTTCCCGAATCGACGTTTGCCACCGGGCGCTCGGTCGAACTCATCCTCGGCACGGTGGTCGGCGGAGTGGGCACGCTGTTCGGCCCGATCCTCGGCGCGTTCATCCTGACGCCGCTCGGGGAGTTGCTGACCGCGCTCACCTCCAGCCTCCAGATCGATGGCATCAAGACGTTCTTCTGGGGCTTCTGCGTCGTCGCAATCGTGCTCTTCCGCCCGTCCGGCGTCTGGCCGTGGCTCGCAGGATTGCTAAAGCTCGACGGGCGCGGCGCCGATGGAGGCGGACGATGAGCAATAGCGGTTCCGCTTCGCTCAAGGTCGAGGGGCTGACCCGTCGTTTCAGCGGCCTGACCGCCGTCGACAACGTCTCCTTCGAGGTTCCGCCCGGCGCGATCCATGCGCTGATCGGCCCGAACGGCGCCGGCAAGACGACGACCTTCAACATGATCGCCGGGGCGCTGAAGCCGACCAGCGGCGATGTGACGCTAGACGGGCATTCGTTGGTCGGCAAACGGCCGGACGAGATCTGCCGCGCCGGCGTCGGCCGCACCTTCCAGGTGGTGCGCCCGTTCAAGGATATCACCGTCACCGACAATGTCGCCGTCGGCGCGCTTTCCTGGACGAACGACATGGCGGCGGCGCGACGCTATGCGCTCGATATGCTCGAACTGCTCGGCCTCGCCGACAAGCGCGGCGCGCTGCCGGGCAGCATCACGCTCCCCGACCGCAAATGCCTCGAAGTGGCGCGCGCGCTGGCGACGAAGCCGAAGCTCCTGCTGCTCGACGAGGTGATGGCCGGCCTGCGCCCGACCGAGACCGACCGCATGGTGGCGACCTTCCGCCGGCTGAACGAGGAGACCGGCGTGACCATCGTCCTGATCGAGCATGTCATGCGGGCGGTGATGGCGCTGTCGCACCATGTCGTGGTGCTCAATTACGGCAAGGTGATCGCGGAGGGCACGCCGGAAGAGGTGACGCGCAATCCCGACGTGCTCGCCTGCTATCTCGGCGCCGAGGAGCTTTCCTGATGCTGGAAGTCGACGGCATCGACGTCTTCTATGGCGACGCGCAGGCGCTCGACGGCGTCTCGCTCACCATAGAGCCGGGCGTGGTCGTCGCCATCGTCGGGGCGAACGGCGCCGGCAAGACCTCGCTCATCCGCACCATCGCCGGCATGCAGAAGCCGGCCGGAGGCCATATCCGCTTCAAGGGAACGGAGATCGCTGGCTGGCCTACCTACAAGGTCTGCGATCTCGGCATCGGCCAGGTCGCCGAGGGGCGGCAGATATTCCCTTCCATGACGGTCATCGAGAACCTCGAAACCGGCGCCATGCTGCCGCGCGCCCGCGCCGGCAAGGCACGCAATCTCGACCATGTCTACCAGATGTTCCCGCGGCTGGCGGAACGCCGGACGCAGGCTGCCGGAACCCTCTCGGGCGGCGAGCAGCAGATGCTCGCCATCGGCCGCTGCCTGATGGGCAGCCCCGAGCTCATCATGTTCGACGAACCGTCGCTGGGGCTCGCGCCGGCACTGGTTCACGACGTTCTCCAGTCGATCGTCGACCTCAACCGCGAGGGCATCACCTGCGTGCTTGTCGAGCAGAACGTAGCCGTCTCGCTCAAGCTCGCCAAACACGCCTATGTGCTGGAGAACGGCCGCGTGACGCTTTCCGGCAGCGGGGATGCGCTCCTGGCCGATGATCGCGTCAGGCAGGCTTATCTGGGATTGTAGGCCGCCGGGCCCTACTCCGCCGGTGCTTCCAGCGGCAAGGACGGCTCTTCCTCCGGCTTCGCCTCCAGCGCCTTGCGGCCACCGAAGAGCCTTACGACGAAGACAAAGAAGACCGGCACGAAAGGCACCGCGATCACGGTCGCGGTGATCATGCCGCCGAGGACGCCGGTGCCGATGGCATTCTGGCTGGCGGCGCTGGCGCCGACCGCCACCGCGAGCGGCGTGACGCCGAGCGAGAAGGCCAGCGAGGTCATGATGATCGGGCGGAAGCGGATGCGCGAGGCCTCGACGGTAGCGTCGAAGACAGACATGCCCTGCGCCCGCAGGTCCTTTGCGAATTCGATGATGAGGATCGCGTTCTTCGCCGACAGGCCGATGATGGCGATCAGGCCGACCTTGAAATAGACGTCGTTCGACATGCCGCGCAGCATCACCGCCAGCACCGCGCCGATGATGCCGAGCGGCACCACCAGCATGACCGAAAGCGGGATCGACCAGCTTTCATAAAGCGCGGCGAGCAGGAGGAAGACGAACAGCACCGTCATGCCCATCAGGAACGGCGCCTGCGATCCGGACTGGATCTCCTGCAGCGACTGGCCCGTCCATTCGTAGCCGAAGCCCTGCGGCAGGTCGGCGGCCAGCCGTTCCATCTCCTTGATCGCCTCGCCGGAGGAATGGCCGGGAGCCGCATCGCCGCTGATGCGCACGGCCGGATAGCCATTATAGGCGACGACCTGAAGCGGCCCCTTCGACCATTCGATATGGGCGAAGGCGGAGAACGGCACCATGCCGCCCGAGGCATTGCGGACGTTGAGCTTCAGGAGGTCCGCCGACTGCATGCGCTCCTTCTCGCCGGCCTGGATCATCACGCGCTGGAGGCGGCCGGCATTGGGGAAATCGTTGATATAGGCCGAACCGATATAGGCCGAGAGGGCGGCATTGATATCGCCGAATGCGACACCGAAGGCATTGGCCTTCTCGCGGTCGATGACAAGATTGATCTGAGCCGAATCGGGCAGTCCCTCAATGCGCAGCCCGGTCACGACCGAGCTCTTGGCGGCGGCGGCCATCAATTGCGTGGCGGCGGCCGAAAGCGCTGTCTGGCCGAGACCGGCACGGTCCTGCAGGCGGAAGGTGAAGCCGTTCGACGTGCCGAGGCCGGAGATCGGCGGCGGCGACAGGGCGAAGGCGACGGCATCCTTCAACTGGGAAAAGGCGGCGTTGGCGCGGTTCGCGATCGCCTGTGCGGAATCCTTGAACCCGCGCAAGCTCCAGTCCTTGAAGGTGATGAAGGCGAGCGCGGCGTTGTCGCCGGCGCCTGAGAAGGAATAGCCTTCGATCACGGTGCGGTGGTCGACCGCCGGCTCCTTGCCGAAGAAGGCTTCCACCTTCTCGACGGCGTGCTGGGTGCGGTTACCGGCCGATTCCGGCGGCGTCTGCATGTCGACCAGCACGAAGCCCTGATCCTCGTTCGGCAGGAAGGAGGAAGGCAGGCGCACGAACAGGTAGCCGAGCCCGATGATGAGGGCGAGATAGATGATCATGAAGCGCCCGGCGCGGCGGATGGTCCAGCCGACCATGGACGTATAGCCATGTGTGGTGCGGGCAAAGCCGCGATTGAACCAGCCGAAGAAGCCGCGCTTTTCGTGATGGCCTTCGGGAACCGGCTTCAGGAAGCTGGCGCATAGCGCCGGCGTCAGCGACAGCGCCATGAAGCCGGAGAACAGGATCGAGCCGACCATGGTGACGCTGAACTGCCGGTAGATGACGCCGACGGCGCCAGGGAAAAAGGCCATCGGCACGAAAACGGCGGTCAGCACCAGCCAGATGCCGATAATGGCGCCGGTGATCTGCGACATCGCCTTGCGTGTCGCCTGCTTGGGCGGCAGGCCTTCCTGCGCCATGATACGCTCGACATTTTCCACCACCACGATGGCGTCGTCGACGAGAATGCCGATGGCGAGCACCATGGCGAACATGGTGAGCACGTTGATCGACGAGCCAGTCGCCAGAAGGATCGCGCAGGCGCCGAGCAGCGCCACCGGCACCACCAGTGCCGGGATGACGGTGTAGCGGAAACTCTGCAGGAACACGAACATGACCACGAAGACCAGCCCCATCGCCTCGAGCAGCGTGTGCAGCACCTTCTCAATCGACACGCGCACGAAGGGCGAGGTGTCGTAGGGGATCATGTATTCGTAGCCGGGCGGGAAGAACTTCGCCAGCTCCGCCATCTTGGCGCGCACGGCGTTGGAGGTGGCGAGCGCGTTGCCGGTCGGCGAAAGCTGGACGCCGATGCCGGCCGCCGGCTGGCCGTCGATGCGGGTCGAGAAATTGTAGGTCTCCGCGCCGATCTCGATACGCGCCACGTCGCGCAGCCTGACGGTGGAACCGTCGGAATTGGCGCGAAGCACGATCGAGCCGAAATCCTCCGCCGTGGAAAGCTGGCCCTTGACCAGAACGGTCGCCGAAACCTGCTGGTTCACGGGATTCGGCTTGGCGCCGATGCGCCCGGCAGACACCTGCGCATTCTGCGCATTGATGGCGTTCATGACGTCGTCGACCGACAGGTTGAGGCCGAGCATCTTGTCCGGGTCCATCCAGATGCGCATGGCGCGGTTCGGCGAGAAGAGCTGCACCTGTCCGACGCCCTGGATACGCGATATCTCGCCAACGACGTTCCGGTTCAGATAGTCGCCTAGCCCGACGGCATCGGTCTTGCCGTCCGTGGACTTCAGGCCGATGAACATCAGGAAGCCGCTGCCGGACTGCGAGATCTGCACACCCTGCCGGGAGACTGCCTCCGGCAACCGAGCCTGAACGCGGTTGATGGCGTTCTGCGTATCGACGCTTGCCTGGTTAAGGTCCGTGCCGGGCACGAAGGTGACTACGATGCGCGCCAGTCCGGAGGAATCGGAAGTCGATTCGTAATAGAGCAGGTTCGGAACGCTATTGAGCTGCTGCTCGATCAGCTGCGTCACGCTCTCGTAGATGTCCTCCGGCGGCGCGCCATTGTAATGCGTGTAGACAGTCAGGGTCGGCGGCGCGACGTTAGGATATTGCGACACCGGCAATAGCGGCAGCGAGATCGCGCCGGCGATCATGATGAAGATGGCTACGACCCAGGCGAAGATGGGCCGGTCGATGAAGAAACTGGGCATCTAGTCTCTAACCGGCGTCGGCCTTGCTCTTGGTGGCGGAAAGCGCGTTGTCGGCCGGCTTCCACTCCTCCGGCTTGACGGCGGCGCCCGGACGAATCTTCTGGAAGCCCTCGACGACGACCTGCTCGCCGTCCTTCAGCCCCTTGGTGATCACCATCTGCTGGCCGGTCGTGCGGCCGGCGGACACGGTGCGCAGTTCCGCGACATTGTCCTTGCCGATGACGTAGAGCTGCGCATTGCCGCTGCTGTCGTGTTGTACGGCCTGCACCGGAACCGTCAGCGCCGCCTGCTCGACCGCCTGCTCGATCAGGACGCGGACATAGAGGCCCGGCAGGAGATCGCCGTCGGGATTGGGGAACTCGGCGCGCATCGTGACCTGGCCGGTCGTCTCGTCGACGGTGGATTCGGAAAAGAGCAGCCGGCCCTGATGGGGATATTCGCTGCCGTCGTCGAACAGCAGCCTGACCGACGCCTGACCGTCGCCCGGGCTCTTCAGGAGCCCGTCCTTCAACGCCTTGCGCAGCCGCCGCATCTCGGACGAAGGCTGGGTGAAGTCGGCATAGACCGGGTCGAGCTGCCGGATGGTCGCCAGATTCTCGGAGCCGTTGCCGTTGACCAGCGCGCCCTCGGTGATCAGCGCCCGGCCGATGCGGCCGCTGATCGGCGCCTTGACGTCCGAGTATTGAAGGTCGAGCTTGGCAGCGTCGAGGCCGGCACGCGCGGCGGCGACATCGGCATCCGCCTGCGCCAGTTGGGCGGTCGCGGTTTCGAGATCCTGCACGCTCGAGATATTGCGCTGGCGAAGCTCCTTCTGCCGGTCGGCCTGCTGGCGGGCGAGGGTCTGCGTGGCAATGGCCCGCTGCAGCGTCGCCTGGGCGCTTTCCACCTGGACGCGGAAGGGAGCGGGATCGATCTGGTAGAGCACGTCGCCTTCCTTCACGAGGCTGCCCTGCTCGAAGACCCGCTTGACCACGATGCCGGTGACGCGCGGCCTGACCTCGGCGATGCGCGTCGGCGCGATGCGGCCGGGAAGGTCGCTGACGATCGGGATCGGCTCGGCCTTGACCTTGACGACACTGACCGGCGGTGGCGGCATGTTCGGAGGATTGGCCGAACTTTGCGATTCGGTACAGGCGGCGACGGCCATCAAGGCGAGGCCGACAACGGCCGCTGGCACTAGCTTTGACAGTTTCATTCGACAACCCGGTGAAGGTGGCGTCTAGGGTCCGCGATTGGCCCATCGATGCGATAGAATTAACGCCTGAATGCCCGCCGCTTCATTCCGCGCCGACGCTACCTACAACAGACGAGCACAAAGGGGAAGCCATCCATCCGGACACGATATCGTCAGAGGCGGCCGAGGCGGCTCACCAGAAGCGCGAAGAAAGCCTCGTGATCGATATCGCGCATGACCATCGCATTCTTCCCGCGGTCGGTCACGCCCCACCAGTCCACCACCGACATGCCCATGGTGAGTTCCGAGCCCGTCTCGATCTCGACATTGCAGTTCCGCCCTGAAAAGAGGTCCGGCTGGACGAGGTAGGCGATCACGCAGGGATCGTGCAGCGGACCGCCGTCGCCTCCATATTTCTCCTTGTCGAAGCGCTCGGAGAAGCCGAGCATCTCGGCGACCGCGACGCCGGCCTTGTTGCCGAGCGCGCGGAACGCCGCCACGCGCGCCTTCGTGGCCAGTGCCTTGTGGGTCACGTCGAGCGGCATCATGACGATCGGGATTCCCGCCCGAAAGACCACGTCGGCGGCATACGGATCGACATAGATGTTGAACTCCGCGGTTGGCGTTATGTTGCCGACCTCGAAATAGGCGCCGCCCATCAGGACGATCTCGCGGATGCGCGGCGCGATCCTTGGCTCGCGGATCAGCGCCAGTGCTATGTTGGTCAGGGGCCCGAGCACGCAGAGCGTGATCGAGCCGGACTCCTCGCGCATCAGCGTCTCGACCAGGAAATCGACCGCATGCTTTTCCTGCAATTGCATCCTCGGCTCCGGCAGATCAGGGCCGTCAAGGCCCGTCTTGCCGTGGACGTGCTCGGCCGTAACCAGCGGGCGCACCAGCGGCCTGACCGCGCCGGAATAGACCTTCGTCTCCGTCTTTCCCGCCAGTTCGCAAATCTTGAGCGCGTTCTTTTCCGTCAGGCTGAGTGGAACGTTGCCCGCGACCGCCGTAATGCCCGTCACCTCCAGTTCCGGGCTCGCCAGCGCCAGCAGAATGGCCACCGCGTCGTCCTGGCCGGGGTCGGTATCGATGATAATCCTGCGCGCCCCGGCCATGCTTTTTCTCCTTCGTTTCCTGCTTGAATTCGTTCCCGGCGCGGACCATATCAGCATCAGACGGAAAAATGCCATCCGGGTTTTTCCGTTTCCACGTCGCTCTTCGAGGACAGGAAAATGACCAGAATGACGCCTTTCTCGAGCCCGCTGATGCTGGGGTTCGACACGATGGAAAAGACGCTCGAGCGTCTGGCAAAATCGGGCGACGGCTATCCGCCCTACAACATCGAGAAATTGCGCGACGCCGATTCCGAAGCCGTGCGGCTGAGGATCACGCTTGCCGTTGCCGGCTTCAAGGAAAGCGACCTCGATGTGACGACGGAAGAGAACCAGCTCGTAATCCGCGGCAGGCAGGAAGAGGACGGCGAACATGAATATCTGCACCGGGGCATCGCGGCGCGCCAGTTCGTCCGGGCTTTCGTGCTGGCCGAGGGGATGCGGGTCGTATCGGCGGAACTCAAACACGGGCTCCTGGCGATCGATCTCGACCGGCCCGAACCGCAGCGGCTGGTACGGAAAATCAACATTTCGGTGAAAGACTGATCTTCACCGATGGCTCTATGCGGGCCGGTCCATGGAAGGACGGTTCGCGGAAGGAGGCTGACATGAACGAGAACATGGAAAAGAACGCCCTGACCGAAACGCAGTTCGCCCATCTCGGCGAAGGTGTCATCGCCTATATGCGCGAAATCGGCGCGGAAGAATTGATGGGGAGCTTCCCCGGCATCCCGAACCTCAAGCCGGGAACCAGATTGTGGGCGCTGTTCGCCGCGAACGGACAGCCGATCCTGCTGACGGATGCACGCGCCGGAGCTCTGGCGGGCGCGCTGGAAAACGACCTTACGCCGGTGAGCCTGCACTGAAGCAGGGGTAATCATCAAGGATCATGACGAACGGGCGGCCAATGGCCGCCCCTTTCGCATTCAGCTATCCGGGATTTCAGGCCGCGTGGGAAGCCGGTGTCTGCGAAAGGAAGGCGTGGATGGCGGCGGCGTCGGAAGTGCCGCGGATCTTGGCGACCGTATCCGTATCGCGCAGCACGCGCGCAATACGCGAAAGCGCCTTGAGGTGATCGGCACCCGCACCTTCGGGCGCGAGCAGCAGGAAGATAAGATCGACCGGCTGATCGTCGAGCGAATCGAAATCGACCGGCTGCTCCATCCGGGCGAAGACACCGGTGATACGGCGCACGCCGGGGATCTTGCCGTGCGGGATGGCGATGCCGTTGCCGACACCGGTCGAGCCGAGCTTTTCGCGCCTCAGAACCGTGTCGAATATCTCGCGCTCAGGCAGGCCGGTTATCCGCGCCGCCTTTTCCGCCAGAAGCTGCAGGGCCTGCTTCTTGGAGTTCGCCTTCAAGGCCGGCATGATCGCCGAAACCTCGATCAGATCGCTGAGATCCATTTATCCGCGCCCCTTATGTGGACTTCATTTTTCCGCCCCGCGGGACATTCGCCGCGGGACGCGCGAGATTTCTTCTATCCGTTGCCGTTGCCGGGGCTGCCGGCCGGATCGATCCAGCCGATATTCCCGTCCGCCCTGCGGTAAACGATATTGACCTGACCGCTGCCGGCCTGTCGAAACACGAATACAGGCTCGTCGCGGGCATCGAGTTCGATAACTGCGGAAGCGACCGTCATCGAACGTAGCGCGACCGTCGATTCGGCCACGACTGCCGGCGCGTAATCGTCCGGGATCTCCGAATCGTCGTCCGCCAGCGGCTCGACGACACGGTAGGCGGCCGTCGTATCGGCCTCCGAGGCGGTCGCCTTGTGCGATTTCAGCCGCCGCTTGTAGCGCCGCAGCCGCTTCTCGATGCGCTCGGCCGCGACATCGAAGGCGGAAGTCGGCTCCTGTGCCTCGCCGGCCGCCTGAAGCGCGATGCCGGTGTCGAGATGGATCATGCAATCGGCGGAAAAGCGCGAGCCCGATTTCTCGACCGTTACCCGGCCCGAATAGCTGCCGTCGAAATATTTATCGACCGCCTCCCCGATGCGGCCCTCGATACGCGTCCGGAACGCATCACCGATATCCATTTGCTTGCCAGATATGCGCAGGTTCATCGGAAGTCCGACCTTTCGTTTTGATGCTCGACAGACCCCAGTCGAGTTTATACCGATGGCCCGTGCGCACAAGGTTGGGCCATCATCTCCACGATTTCACGGCAGCATAAGCGGCATCGCGCGGAAACGCACTTCAAGTTTTTGATTTCAAACATGATTTTTTCAACAAACGCTCACGTTCGTCGGGCTGGCACAAGCCCGGCGGTTCCGTAGCCGGAATGGCGCGGAATCCGTGCCGCAGCCTGCCCCTCGAGCAAGGCCTGCGGCGTCGCCCCCGCCTCATGCGGGCGGCCTAGTAGTGGGATTGTACGGGCATGTCAACCGAAGGTGGCCGCTTTCCCGCGGGCGTGAGGGGCGCGTCAGCCGAGCGCGGCAAGCGCCTTCTTCTCGCGGCGGCGCTCGACGGAAGAGGGAATATTCATTCCTTCCCGATACTTGGCGACCGTCCTTCGGGCGATATCGACGCCGCTTTCCCTGAGCTTATCCACAATCGAATCGTCGGAGAGCACATCGGCCGGTTCCTCCTGTTCGATGAGTTGCCGGATGCGATCGCGGACCGCTTCCGACGAATGCGCGTCGGCCGCGCCCGCCCCGGCAATCGCCGGCGTGAAGAAATAGCGCAATTCGAAGACGCCGCGCGGGGTCAGCATGTATTTGTTGGCCGCCACGCGGCTGACCGTCGATTCATGCATGCCGATCGCTTCGGCGATGCCTTTCATGTTGAGCGGCCGCAGATGGCGCACGCCGTGGACAAGGAAGGCGTCCTGCTGTCGGACGATCTCGGAGGCAACCTTGAGGATCGTGCGGGCACGCTGATCGAGGCTGCGTTTCAGCCAGGTCGCGCTTTGCAGGCATTCCGTCAGGAATTCCTTCTCGGCCGCATCCTTCGTCGCCGAACTGACCCGCGCGTAATAGGCGTTGTCGACCAGTACGCGCGGCAGCGTATCGGGGTTGAGTTCCACCTGCCAGCTTCCGTCCGGCGCCGGGCGGACAAGAACGTCCGGCACGATCACGTCGGCGGTGCCGCCGGCGAAAGCCATACCCGGCTTCGGATCGAGCGCACGGATCTCGGCCAGCATGTCCAGCAGATCTTCCTGGCCGACGCCGCACAGCCGCGTCAGCGCTTGAAAATCGCGGCGCGACAGGAGTTCCAGATTGTGGAGGAGCGCTTCCATCGCCGGATCGAGCCGGTCGCGCGCGCGAAGCTGGAGCGCCAGGCATTCGGAGAGATCGCGCGCGAAGATGCCGGGCGGGTCGAAAGTCTGGCACTCGGAAAGCGCCGCTGCGACGACATCCCCGCCGATGCCCAGCCTTTCGGCGATCTCTCCGGTGTCGGTGCGCAGATAACCCGCATCGTCCAGCCCGTCGGCCAATTCGACGGCGACGGCGCGTTGCACCGGATCGGCGAAGGCAAATGCGATCTGCTCGCGCACATGGTCACGCAGCGTCACCGGAGCGGCCGCCACCTCCTCCAAGTTGAAGCCGTCGCTCTCGAGCGCGCGGCCGCCTCCGTCATGGGCCGATTTCCACTGCGCCGCCAGATCGGGACCGATGGGATCGCGCATGCCGGGATCGTCGGGAAAGACGTTTTCCATCGACGTATCGAGCCGATCCGACATGGAAGCCGCGCTCCATTCGGGCTCAGGCTCGCCCTCAATCCCATCTTCGGCCACCTCGGGACCCGCCGGCACATCATCGTCGGCACCGCGCTCGATCAGCGGATTGCGCTCGATCTCATCGTCGATGAAAAGCTCCAGATCGGCATGGCTCAACTGCAGCAGTCGGATCGACTGCATGAGTTGCGGCGTCATCACCAGCGATTGCGACTGCTTCAGCTGCAGCCTGGCCGAAAGCCCCATGGTCGCCTTGTCCGAGCATCCCGTGCCCTGCCGAACGGCCGTCCGACAGATTTATTTTCCGCCGGGAAGGAAACTGGCCCGGCTCTTGCTTGTCAAGGCGAGGTTTAGCAGGCAGGCGTTACCGGAGCGTCAATCCGCGGGGGCCGGGCGGTTGCGTCAGAGAGGATCGAGGTCAGTTCGAAAGCGCGGCGGTGGCGCGGATCGCCCAGCCTTCGATCGGCAATTCCTTGCCGGAAGCAACGACGCAGACCCGGTCGAAATGGACAGGATTGCCGAGCAGCAGGTTCTCGACTTCCACTACCGCATCGCGCTTTTCCAGCGTCTCTGCGACATCGTAGGCGAGCGAAATATGCGGCATGAACTCCGCTATGTCGCCGGGCAGGATCTTTTCGATCGCGCGGCGTTTCAATTCGAGAAGAGGTCCCTCGGCGACGAAGCATGCGTAGAAGGAACGGAAAAAGAGGGCGCTGACGCCGATCGCGGCCACCGGCGCGGCAAACGGACCGATCCCCGCCGCAACATCCTCGACCAGAGGCGCGAGATCGCCGACGCTTCTTTCCATATCCTCGACCAGCGTCAAATGCGGCTGGAAGCGGGGCGTACCGAAGCGGCGGGCCAGATCGTCCACGATGCGCGTCAGCATCGCAGCTTCGTCCGCGGTCGGCATCAGCCATATGGAATGCACGCCTGGAGCCATCGTCACCTGCTGTCGTCTATCGGCCGATATTGGCAAGAACGTCGGCGCGCAGGAAACGCTCCACCACGAACATGAAGGCAATCGAGGGCACAAGCAGGATCAGCGCCGTGATGGAGGCAATCTGGTAGTTGCCGCCAGCCGCCGACGTATAGAGGAGGAGCGGCAGCGTCGTGACATCCGGCGCGCCGACGAAGAACGTGCCCGTGAACTCGTCGAGCGATTCGAGGAAGACGAAGATGGCGCTCGCCATCAGACCCGGCGCGGCCAAGGGCAGCATCACGTCGCGGAAGGCGCGCCACGCGCTGGCGCCGGAGGAGCGCGCCGCCTCTTCCAGTTCCGGCTCGATGGCGCCGAAGGCAGCCGTGGCGATCCAGACGGCATAGACCAGCCCGTGCGTGGTATGCACCAGGACGACGCCGAGGATCGTGCCGTTGAGGCCGATCTGGTAGAAGAGCCGGGCGATGTTGACGTAGATCGGCAGGTTCGGAAAGGCGTTGGGTACGAGCAACGCCAGCAGGATAAGGCTGCGGAAGGGAAGTTTCAGCCTGGCCAGCGCGTAACCGGCAGGGATTGCCAGAAGGAGCGACAGGAACACGGTCAGGCAGGCGACGAGCGCGCTGGTGCCAAGCGAGGCCATGGCGTTGCCGCGCGGCGAGAACACGCGCCCCCAATAGGAAAATCCGTATTCGAGCGGCAGCGCATGCGGGAAATACCACTTCTCCGTCACGGTCCAGAGCAGCAGGTTGACGAGCGGCCCGAAGATGATGAAGGCGAGCAGGCCGAACAGGATCGCACGCGGGATCCAGTACCAGTCGATACGACTACCGGGCGCGGCCATTTCAGCGACCGCGCTCATCGCGCGTTCTCCCGCATGGTCTGGCGCAGATAGATCCACGCGACGGCGGCGGTCAGTGCGAGGGAAATGAGGCCAAGCGCATTCGCCACGCCGTAATCGCCATAGGCGTTGATGCGGAAGGCCATGTCGACGGTGATCACCGTCGGCGACTGCGAGGCGATCATCAACGGCACGGAGAGCACCGACATCATGGTGACGACAGACAGGGTCAACCCGACCATCAAGGTCGGTGCGGCCTGCGGCAGCACGATCTCGAGCAGGATGCGCAGGCGCGAGGCACCGAGATTGCGTGCCGCCTCTATGGTTCCCCGGTCGATGGAGGCCATCGCGCCGGCAAGCAGAAGCGTGACGAAAGGAGTCTGCTTCCAGACGAACGCGATAACGATGCCGCGCCAGTCGAGGAAGCCGATCGTGTGCAGCGGCGTGATCAGGCCGCTGGCGACGAAGATGTTGTTCATCAGCCCGTTCTTGGCGAGGAATGTGCGCAGGATCTGTCCGACCACGATGAAGGGTATGAAAAGCGGCCAGCGATAGAGCCAGCGCAGGATGGCAACCGCGACGGGGCTGGTGCCGAGCGTCAGATAGCCCGCGATCGCCACCGAAAAGGCCGCGGTCAAGAGCGCCGACAGCGCCACGATGACGATCGTGAAGAGGATGTCGGTACTATAGAGCTGATAGGTCTTGAAGAAATTGCCGAAGCTGAAGCCGCCATCGGGATCCTGAAAGGCACCGGTCACCGCACCTGTGAGCGGCACGAGGAACAGGAATACGATGATCGCGAGGGCCGGCGAAACGAGCAGCAGGCCGGGCAAATAGCGGCGCATGGGCTATCCATTGAGAGTGCCGCCCGGGACGACCCCGGGCGGCCGGTTCAGGAAGATCAGTTCGCCACCTGCTTTTCGTAAGCTTCGAGGATGCCGTCGAAATAGGGCTTGATCGGGAAGGGCTTGCCGTAATCGGCCAGTTCCTTCGGCGAGATATCTGTGAAAAGCTTGTTCCAGGTGGCCTCGTCGAGCTTCGGCTTGACGTGGTCGGCGTCGATGCCCGGATACCAGTTGAACTTCTTCACGATGCCGTTTGCCTGCACGTCGGGGCTCGTGGCGAGCGCGATGAATTTTTCGGCAAGCTTGGCGTGTTCGGCCTTGGCCGGGATCACGTAGTGCATGGGCTGGCCGGGCATGCCGGGCGAAGGCAGGATCAGCTTCAGGTCGGGCGGAAGCTGGCCGCTTGCCTGCCAGGTGTAGAACATATCGACCCAGACCGGGCCCATGGCGATCTCGCCGCGCGCCAGCATGTCGAGCGTGCCGGCATTGCCGGGCGTGAAGGTGACGTTCTGGTTGAAGTCCTTGAGCGAGGCCAGCGCCTTCGACCAGTCGGCCTTCTCGTCCTGCTTGAAGGGGCCCTGCTCGAGCGTCTTGGCGTCGCCGGCATTGGCATAGACCCAGCCGACCACGAAGGCGACGCCGGACATACCGCCCTTGATGCCGTTATAACCGAACTGCTTCGGGTTCTCCTTCACCCATTTCGCCAGTTCCTCGTAGCTCTTCGGCGGGTTCGGCACGAGGGCGGGGTTGTAGGCGATCGCCGTCTGGCTGTTGAACATGGGCATGACATAGCCCTTGACGTCGGTGCCGAGCGCCATGTCGGCGTTCGAACGCGTCACCATCGAGCCGGTATCGATGTCCTTGCGGTATTGCTTGAGAAGGCCGTCCTTGACGAGGTCGCCGGCGGCCTTTTCGTGGACGACGGCGACATCGACGTCCCAGCTCGCCTTGTTCGCCTGTTTCTGCGCTTCCAGCCGCTCGATGATCTTCTGCGAGCCGGCATCGCCCGGTCCGGTACCCACGGCCTTCACCGTATCGCCCGGATTCTGCTTTTCGAAGATCGGCGCGAGATAATTGTTGACGTAATCGACCATGTTCTGGTCGCCGGCCGTGATGACGGTCAGTTCCGTCGCCATCGCCCCGGACGCCGCAAGCGCGGTCGTCGCAAACGCCGCCGCGAGCGCGGCGCCACAGATCAACTTCCTCATAATGATGTTCTCCCACATTCCAGATGTTGCGTGACGCATGGCGTCACGATGCAAAAGGTTCAGCGAAGCTCCTCCTCACCTTTTTTGCAATCGATTGCATCGAAGAGGAACAACGCTCCGGCCGGCACTTTCACCGACACGGCTTCCCCGCTAGCAAAGGCATGTGACGCGTCGACGACGATCGACGCTTCCCCGATCTTCACGACATGGCGCCAGACGCCGCCCGGATAGCTCGCCTGCACGACGACGCCGTCGAGCACGAGCGCATCTTCCGTCGCCCGATCCTTCGGGAAATGATCCGCCGCGTGAAGTTCGGCCGCTTCCGAGCGGAAGCGAGCCTCCACAACACGGCCGCCGAGCCGCCGTCCCTCGGCGGGAACAGAGGCGGCGCGGTTCACGGGACCGGCTGCGATCCTCAGGCGATCGCCATTTGCCTCGACCAGGAGCGGCACGACGTTCTCGGCGCCCATGAAGGCGGCGACGAAGGACGAGGAGGGCTGGTTGTAGACTTCCTGCGGCGTGCCAACCTGCGCGATACGGCCGGCATTGAGGATGACGATGCGGTCGGCCATCACCATCGCCTCCTCGCGGTCGTGCGTCACATGGATGGCGGTGATGCCGAGCCTTTTCTGCAGCGCGCTGATCTCGTGGCGCACCGTCAGGCGGATGCGGGCGTCGAGGTTGGAAAGCGGCTCGTCGAGCAGCAGGATATCCGGACTGATGGCAAGCGCACGGCCGAGCGCCACGCGCTGGCGCTGGCCGCCGGAAAGCGCCGCCGGCTTGCGCTCGCCGAGGCCGTCGAGGCCGAGCAGCGCCTGTATCTCGGCAACGCGGGCGGCGATCTCCTGGCGCGACTTGCCGCGCAATTTGAGGCCGTAGCCTATGTTGCGCGCGACCGTCATGTGCGGCCACAGCGCATAGGACTGGAAGACCAGCGCCATCCCGCGCTTGTCCGGCGGCTGGCGGGTCACGTCGCGGCCGCCGACGCGGATCGAGCCGGAAGTCGGCATCATGAAGCCCGCAATGGTGCGCAGAAGCGTGGTCTTGCCGCAGCCCGACGAGCCGAGCAGCGCCACGAACTCGCCGCGTCCGACGCCGAGGCTCAGATCGGAAAGCACCTTCGTGCTGCCATACTGGACGCTGGCCCGATCGACTTCGAGGAAGGGTGCAGCCTCCGGCCCGGCCGTGCCCGCTCCCATCGAGCGTTGATCCGCCGCGATCGACGAATATGCGTTCATGATCGTGTCCCGTGACGTGAAATCGCCGAACCCTCCTTGCCGGCATTTTGCAACGCTTTTTTGACTTTTCGCCCGAGCCGACCTCTCATGGTCAGGTTCGCGAGCCGCGATTGCACACCTGTGCAAGACTGATGCACTTTCCCGCGCCTGTCAATCGTCCCGACGACCGGACGCGGGACAATCCGGCACGTATTCATGATCTTGTCCGTTCCACCGCGGCAGTGCAAGATGGCGCCCCTTGATGAAATCCCGTCACCTTGCTTCGGCCCATGGATCAGCCCAAGACCCGCAAAGCTTTCGCCAGCGCCAAACAAGTGGCGGAACTCGCCGGCGTCTCGCGATCGGCCGTCTCGCGCACGTTCACGCCAGGCGCGAGCGTGTCGGAAGAAACGCGCCGGCGCGTCATCCAGGCCTCGGAGAAGCTCGGCTATCACGTCAACCATCTGGCACGCGGCCTGTTGCGCAAATCGACAGGCATCGTCTGCCTCGTCGTGGCCGACAGCGACACGCCCTATATTTCGCGCATGGTGCGCACGCTCGCCCGGCATCTGCAGGAAGCCGGCAAGGTCGCGATGGTGATCGACACGACGGGGCCGAGCGAGAATGTCGAGCATGCGCTGAGGCAGACGCTCAACTACCGCGCCGACGCGACCGTGGTGCTGTCGGGCACGCCGGCGCAATCGATCATCCGCACCTGCCTCGACAACGGCCAGCGCCTGATCCTCATCAACCGCGACGACCGGCTCGCCGGCCCCTACAACCTCTCGCTCGATAACCGCCTCGCGGGGAAGACCGCATTCGAAACCTTCCTCAAGGCCGGCTGCAAGCGGCTGGCGGTAGTGACCTCGGAAGCGGGAACGCCGAGCCTGCTCGCGCGCGAAGAGGCTTTCGTCGAAGCCGCCCGAAGCTCCGGCATCGATGTGTCGAGCACGCGCAACGGCCGCACCAGCTACGAGGCCGGCGTGGCCGGCGCTCGCGTGCTTCTCACCGGGCCGGAACGGCCGGACGCGGCCTTCTGCATCACCGACCTCATCGCCTGCGGCTTCATGGACACGGCACGGCACGAATTCGGCCTGTCGATTCCCGACGAACTCAGCGTCATCGGCTTCGACGATATCGAGCAGGCAGGCTGGCTCTCCTACCGGCTGACGAGTTTCGCTCCGCCGGTCGGGGAACTCGCTGCCGCCGTGGTCGATCTCGCCACGATGGGCGAGGCGGCGGCCGAAGAGGCGCCGGCCAGCCGCTTTCTGGAAGCGCCGCTCGTCTGGCGCGATACGGTGCGCGGCAAGAGGGGCTGATCAGCGCATCTCAGCGTACCCGTGAAAAGGCGAGCCACAGCCCTCCACCGACGAGAAAGCCGCCGCCGATCCTGGTCAGCAGGCGAAAGCGCTTCGCCGACAGTGCCCGGCCGGCGCGAGCGGCGGCAAGCGCATATGTGCTGTCGGAGAGCGCGCCGAAGAACATGGCTGTCATGCCCATGAGCGCGATCTGCAGGGCATAGCTGCCAGCCGGGTCGATGAATTGCGGGATGAAGGCGCCGAAGAAGAACAGCGTCTTCGGATTGCTTATCGCCACCAGCAAGCCCTGCACGAAGAAGCCCATGCGAGGCGCAGACGGCGCCGCTCCTTCCTCAACTCTGCCATGCGCGAAGAGCATCTGGAGGCCGATCCAGACGAGATAGGCCGCGCCGATGAAGCGGATATAGTCGAACCAGTTGCCCATCGCCGCAAGCACCGAGGCCAACCCGACGCCGACCACGGCAAAAACCAGCGCCACGCCCGCGAGCGTGCCTGCTACGTTGAGGAGCGCCGCGCGGGCGCCATGGCGCATGCCGGAGGCGACAACCAGCGTCACCGTCGGCCCCGGTACCATCACGATGACGATGGTAGCGAGGAGATAGGCAAGATAGGTGTGAAGAGCCAATTTCTGTCCTACTCAGCCTTTCATGGCGCGGTCGACCTCGGCCGCAAGCGGGATCGACGGCTGCGCGCCTTCCTTGAGGCAGGCAAGCGAGGCACCGGCCGTAGCGCGGCGGAGCGCCTGTTCGAGCGACTGGCCGGAAGCGAGCGACGCAGCCAGATAGCCGCAGAACGTATCGCCGGCGCCGACCGTATCGATCGGCTTGACCTTCAGTGCCGGAACGGCGAGCGTTTCACCAGGCGCGGCGGCGAGCACGCCTTCCGCGCCCAGCGTGACGATCAGCGTGCGCGCCGTGCGATCTGTAAAGGCTGCCATACGGCCCGTGCGGTCGCCCTTCGGCAAGGAAAGCGCGTCGGCGTAAAGATCGAACTCGGTCTCATTGGCGACGACGTAATCGGCCTCGCCGATGAAGGAGGCCGCCTCGGCGCGAAAAGGCGCGGTGTTGAGGACCGAGACCGCGCCGGCCTTCCGCGCGGCCCGCAAAGCCGCCTCGACCGTCTCAAGCGGAATTTCCTGCTGGAGCAGCAGATATTCGCCCTTCTTCAGGCCGGCGGCGGCAAGATTGCCCGGCAGTACCGACCGGTTGGCTCCAGGCACGACGGCGATGACGTTCTCGCCTTTCGCATCGACCAGGATCAGCGCCGTGCCGGTCGGGGCATGCATCCGTCCGACATGGGAGAGATCGACGCCGCCCTCTTCCAGAAGCGACAGCGCCTCGCCCGCAAAGGCATCTTTCCCCACCGCACCTATCATCCTGACCTCCGCGCCGGCGCGGCGCGCCGCAAGCGCCTGGTTGGCCCCCTTGCCGCCGGGCGCCGTGCTGAAGTCGCCGCCCGTGACGGTCTCGCCCGGAGCGGGCAGCCTTTCGACGGTGGCGATCAGGTCCAGATTGATGGAGCCAACGACGGTGATGGTGATCAAGCAAAAGCCTCCCGGGAACAAGGTTCCCGGGAGGCTAGAACATTTTCAGGCCCGGTTGGAAGAGCGCTCGTCAATGTCCGGCAAGCTGGCCTGCTTCCCAGCCGAGGATGGCGCGCTTTCTGGTCAGGCCCCAATGGTAGCCGGTCAGCGCGCCGGACTTGCCGACCGCGCGGTGACAGGGCACCACGAAGGACATCGGGTTGGCGCCGATCGCGGCACCGACGGCCCTCGAGGCTTTCGGCGCTCCGATCTCCTTTGCGATCGAGGAATAGCTGACCGCGCGGCCCATCGGGATCCGGAGCAGTGCGTCCCAGACGCGCAACTGAAAATCGGTGCCGATCATGACCACCCGAAGCGGCTCTTCCGCCCGCCATTTCGCCGGATCGAAGATGCGGCCGGCGTAAGGCGAGGTCGCCGCCATATCCTCGATATAGGTCGCGTTCGGCCAGCGCGCCGACATGTCGGCAAAGGCTTCCCGCTCGCGGCCGGGATCGCAGAAGGCGAGGCCGGCAAGGCCGCGCTCCGTCACCATGACAAGCGCCACGCCGAAGGGCGAGATATGATAGCCGTAGCGCATGGTGAGGCCTGCGCCGCGCGTCTTGTAGTCGCCGGGCGACATCGCTTCATGGGTGACGAAGAGATCGTGCAGGCGGCCCGGCCCCGACATGCCGACTTCATAGGCGGCGTCGAGGAGTGGCGCGCCCTCGTCGAGGAGGCGGCGGGCGTGGTCGAGCGTCACCGCCTGCAGGAACGCCTTGGGGCTGAGCCCCGCCCAGCGGGTGAAGAGTTTCTGCAGGCCCGTCGGCGTATCGCCGACCGCCTCGGCCAGCGTCTCCAGCGAAGGCTGGTCGCGGTAGTCGAGGCTGATCTTCTCGATACAGCGGCGGACGACATCGTAGTCGCCACCGTCCGGGGTGATGTCCTGCTGAAGGATTGCGGTCTGCGCGTTCATGTCGGCCTCCTTGGGCTGAAAGTTCGATGGACCGCAATATCGTCGGGAAGGGTGGAATTTCCCACCCGATTCCTGCCTTTCATCCTGTGGTTGCAAACCGGTGGCGTCACCGCCCTTTGGCGGTCGCGAGCGCCCGCGAAAAGGCCGTCGCAAAACTCTCGCGGTCGTCCGGGTTGAGGAAGCTTCCAATCGGCACCGTCTCATAGCGCGAGGTCACGGCCATGCGGGTAATGCCGACCTCGCTATGGCGGTTGACCGAAAAGCGCGCCCAGAAGGGATTGAAGCTATGCGCCTCGGATTTGCCCGAAGGCGAGGTCTTGCGGATGTCGAGATGCGTGCGCGACAGCGTTACCTCCTCGCGGGCGCGCGCAGCGCGGTAGTTCAGCCGGAAGGCGACGTAAATCGCCGCCATTTCGAGGCCGCAGAAGCACAGGATAGGCCAAGCGCCATCCAGGAGGAAGAAGATGCCCGTCGCCAGGCAGCCGAAGCCGAGCACGCCCATCAGGATACGGAAACCGGTGCGGCCGAGAGACCGGTGCGGCGTCAGAAGCGCGCGGAAGAACGGTTTGTCCGCTGCGATTGTCTCGCTCATGGGAATAATTATAGAGGAGGAATGCAAAAGCGGAACAGCAAATCAACGTTACCCGTGAAACAAAAAGTGCCTGCCGCCTCCAAGCGCGGCAGGCGGGCAAAAATCCCTTATACGGCAGAGGAGATCCACGAGATCTTCCGGCGTTTTTCCGTACAGCGGCCGGAGCCCCGGAGCGAGCTCGACTACACCAACGCGTTCACCATGCTGGTGGCGGTGGTGCTTTCGGCTCAGGCGACGGACGCCGGCGTCAACAAGGCGACGAAAAAGCTCTTCGCCATCGCCGATACGCCCGAGAAGATGGCGGCACTCGGCGAAGGCGGCATCGCCGACCATATCCGCACGATCGGCCTGTGGCGCGCCAAGGCGAAGAACGTGCTGGCGCTCTCCGAGGCGCTGATCCGCGACCATGACGGCGAAGTGCCGGACAGCCGCGAGGAACTCGTCAGACTGCCGGGCGTCGGCCGCAAGACCGCCAATGTGGTGCTGAACAACGTCTTCGGCGAGCCGACGCTGGCGGTCGACACCCATATCTTCCGGCTCGGCAACCGGCTGCTTCTGGCGCCCGGCAAGACGCCGGAAGAGGTCGAGGCCGGATTCCTGAAGATCATCCCACCGGAATTCCTGCGCCACGCGCATCACTGGCTGATCCTGCACGGCCGCTATGTCTGCAAGGCGCGCCGTCCGGAATGCGAGCGCTGCATCATCGCCGATCTGTGCAAGGCGCCGGTCAAGACCTGCGACGTGCCGGCGCCGCTGGTGCCGATCGGCTAGGCTTCAGCCCCTCCGCCGAAACCATCTTGTGCAGGTGCACCATCAGGGCCGCCGCGAAAAGCGGGGTCAGGAGGTTGACCACCGGCACGGCGAGGAAGAGGGCGATGACCAGCCCGGCGAGGAAGACGGTGCCGAAATTGCGCCGGCGGAGTGCCTTCGCCTCAGGCTCCTCGTGGAAACGCATGGCGGCGAATTCGAAATATTCGCGACCGAGCAGGTAGCCGTTCACCAGGAAGAAAGCGGCGATGTTCACGCCCGGAACGAGGAGCAGGAACAGCGCCACGATATTGCCGAGGATGACGACCGCCAGGAATTTCGCCGACAGCAGGATCGCCCGCATGGTCGGCACGGCGCGGCCCGGCGGATCGAGGGGATATTCGTTCTTCTCGATGATTTCGGCCACGTCGTCCAGGAAGAGGCCGGCGATGATCGCCGCGACCGGCGCGATCAACAGCGCAAGGCCGAGTGCCAGTCCGATCGCGGTCAGCACCGCCGCGACGATGCCGAGCCAGCTTGCCCAGCTTGGGAAGCCGGGCAGGAGCGCGTCGATCCACGGCAGGGCATAGGCGTCGAACAGATGCTGGAGGCCGACCCAGACCAGCAGCAGAAGCAGAAGCGTCAACCCGAGCGTCTTGAAGAAGGCCGTGCGGAATTCAGGGGTGAAAAGGTCGCCGAGCGCGCGGCGGGCAGCTTCGAGGATCATTCGTCCATCCGGATTGGCCAGTCCGGCCGCAGATAGGGGCGCGCTGGCACCGCTGCAAGAAAGGGAGGCTGGGCGGTGCTATGTCAGCCTGGCCAGCAGTTTCAGGAAAGTCACCGTCTCGCGGGCATTGAGCGGCGCGAGCGTCTCTTCTGTGATCCGTTCGGCGAGTGGCAGGAGCTTTCCGATCATGGCCTTCCCCTCGCCTGAAAGGCCGACGACCAGCCGGCGCCGATCCTCGCTATGCGCCGACAGCGTCACCAGCCCCCGCGCCTTGAGCCGGTCGATGACGCCCTTGATCGTCGCCGCATCCATCGCGACCATCGCGCCAAGCTGGTTCTGCGAGGCCTCGCCGATCTCCGCCAGCATGGCGAGCGCGGCGAATTGAGGCGGGGTGAGGTCGCCGATGTGCCTCGCGAAGATGGCGATATGGCGCTGGTTCACCTTGCGCAGGATGAAGCCGACCTGTTCGTGCAGGCGGTAGCGTTCGTCGGCACCGGTCTCCGCCTCGACCAGCTTCAGCTTTCCGCCGGGTACGGTCACCTCAGCCCGTCCTCGCCCTTTACATCCGCCGCCGCCAGACCGCCCATGCGGTTGTGCACGCGCGGGCCGCAGGCCATCGCGAGGCAGAACAGGATCTCGTCGGGGCGCGGACCATCCGGCATCGACACGGTCATGGCGTCGAAATGGCTGCGCACATAGGCGGCGTTGGTGTGGCCGAGCGGCACGTCGAGCGATGCGCCGAACGCGCCGACCTTCATCGCCGAGGGCACGATGGCCTTGGTGTCGTTGAGACGTTCGCGCATGGCGTAGCCGCCCGGCACGTGCCAGAGCGCGCCGTGTTCGATCTCGCCTTCGGTGCCTACGATGGCGCCCTTGCCGTAGCCGTCGATCGCCGCGATGTCGCCGCCGAGCGCCGCGATCAGCCGATCGGTCAGCATCAGGCCGAGCGGCTTCAGGGCTTCCATGCCGGGCTGGAGTTCGACGGCATATTGGCCGGCATAGGGGTTCTTCACCAGTGCCAGCGCTGCGCCGCGGCGACGCGGTATGACCGGCGCCGGCCCGCCCTCATGCAGGATTTCCTCCGTCAGCACAGCGATCTTGCGGATTTGGAATTCAGGCATGCTGCGGCTCCGTGTGAGATTTGAAGAGAGAGGCGTCATGGGGCGCTGCCGTTTCCGGCAGGGCATTCCCGCAATCGCGCGATTGCCCGGCCAGGAACAGCGCCGCCGCCTCGATCAGTCCGCGCCGGCGATAGTCTTCGGCGACTGCGAGACCGCGTTCCAGCGCTTCGCATATTTCCTCGTCCGCGAGCAGCCCGACATCCGTCGTCACCAGCCTTTCGCCGAGATCGGTATCCGGCTGGAGCGTGCAGGCATGTTCGCGGCGGATCGCGGGGCGACCAGGCAGGTCTACCGCGTTGGCGATCAGGGTCGCGGCGACATCGGCCGCTGCCGCATCCCTCGCCAGCACTGTGACCGCATCGGCGATGCCAAGGGAAAAACTGCGGCCACGCCAGCCGCTGGTGGCGATGCCGCGCATGCGATCTTCCGCGCGGATGACCAGCCGGTCGGAAAGCCCATGCCCGGTTCCGGCGATCGCGGCTTTCATCGACTGTCCGGGCGCGAGATGGATGGCGATGTCGCCGCCATCATTGACATAGGCGCGGTCGAGGGCGCGGCCGGCAAGCATCGCGGCCAGCATCTCGTCCGCGACCGAGCCGGCCACCGCCGCCATCGGCGTCACGAAAATCTCGGCGAAGCGCGAGGCGGCCGTCTCCATCCGCCGCGCCGTCGGCCCGGAAAATGGGCGCGGCCGCGGCGTGGAAGGCCGGCGCAGTTCGGCCAGTTCCTCGACCAGTTCGCCAAGGATCGTCCGGAAGCACCGCGCCGCCTGCCGGTAGGCCGCCTCGACCTCTTCCGGTGCACCGAAGGCCTCGACGATCAGATCGATCGGGCCGTGGTTCATGTGCAGGCGGCGCCCGTCCGGCAGCCAGACGATTTCAGGCCCGTTCATCACAGCCTACCCGGCGCATGGCGCAGATATCCGAGCGGTGGCCAAGGATTGATGCCCGGCGCGCCGGCGCCGCGGCGCGGGTTCAGATATTCGCCGCCGTGCGCGATAATATCCTCGACCGTGCAGATTTCGGAGACATAGCCGCCGAGCCGCTCGTAATCGTCGCGGCGCAGCGTGAACTCGATCGGCGCAACCAGAGCCGGCGTCGGCACGTAGCCGAAGGCATTGTCGGGCGTGCGCATGACATCGACCATCAGCATGATGCCACCGCCCGGCCACACATAGACCGGCGCGCCGCCGACCGTGACATAGGTCTGGAGCCCATGGACCGAGCGCGTGAGGTTGACCGGGTTCTCCGTGACCCCGGCGCGGAGTGAGCCACCGGCGCCGCCGACGAAAAGCACGGTGCAAAGCGCCGCCTCGCAATTGTCCTCGATCAGATCGACGGATTTGCGCAGCCGTTCCGGAAACGGCTTTCCGACCGGCTTCAGATCGTCGTCCAGTTCGAAATAGGCGAACTGCTCGCCGGTTGTGGAGACCATGAGGAGCGACAGGCCGGGCCGCGCGCCCTTCTTCGGATTCCATTCGCCGAGAATCTGCAGCGGGTCGGAGATCGTCGTGCCGCCCCAGCCTAGCCCCGGCTCGGAGACCTTGAAATAGCGGCCCGGCGTCGAACGGCGGCCAAGGATCTTTATGCCAGTATCCTGCCAGCCGAGCACCTTGCCGGCCTGATGCTCGGAGACGACGCCGGTGATGTGGTCGTCCACCACCACCACCTCGTCGACGAGGTCTTTCCATTGCGTGGCGAACATGCCGATCGTCGCCGAGCCGCAACCGACGCGCATGCGATGTTCGGGTTTGCCGTCGATGATGGGCGCCTTCCCGGCCTGGACGACAACATTGACGCCGCCATCGATGGTCAGTTCCACCGGCTGCTTGTTGCAAAGGCTGAGAAGCGCGTCGCAGGTGGCGCGGCCTTCCGCCTTGGAGCCGCCGGTCAGATGGTGCACGCCGCCGAGCGACAGCATCTGCGAGCCGTATTCGGCGGTCGAGACATGGCCGATCACCTCGCCTTCAGCTCGCACGGCGGCGGTCTCGTCGCCCAGATGCCGGTCGGTATCGATCTTCACCTTGGCGCCGCAATAGGAAAAGATGCCTTCGGTCACGACCGTGACCAGATCGACGCCCTCGACCTCCTGGCTGACGATGAAAGGCGCCGGCTTGTAGTCGGGATAGGTGGTGCCGGCGCCGATGCCGCTGACGAAGCGGCGACCGCTTCTCACCAGTTCGCCGTTCCAGTCCTCGCCCTCGGCAAGGAAGGGCGTAACGGCGCCGCCAGTCTCTTCGGCATGTTCCAGGATGGTCAGGGGATCGCAGCGGACGATCCGGCCTCCGACATTACCATAGCGGTCGCAGGCACCGGTGCGGCCCTCCGCGATGTAGCACATGACCGGGCAGGCGTCGCAGCGGATCTTTTCGGCTACCTTCTTCTCGCCCGGATCGTGCGTCTCGAAACGCTCGGAGAGTTCGCTCATGAGAGCTGCTCCACAAAACGGATATGCTTGCGTTCCTTCACAGCCCCCTCTGTCCTGCCGGACATCTCCCCTCAAGGGGGGAGATCAAACTGGCCGCGCCGCCGGCTCCCTCCTTTCTACGGCTTTGAAGATTCGGCGGAAGCGGTGACGACAGCCAATCTCCCCCCTTGAGGGGGAGATGTCCGTCAGGACAGAGGGGGGTGCCACCGGCAATCATTTGCCCGCCTCCCTGATCGCTGTCAGCACGCGCGACGGGGTCGCCGGCACTTTCACGATCTTCGCGCCGGAGGCGTGGCGGATGGCGTTGAGGATCGCAGGGGCGGTGGGGATCAGCACATGCTCGCCGAGCCCCTTGGCGCCGAACGGACCTTCCGGGTCCGGCACTTCGATCAGGATCGATTCGATGGGCGGCACGTCGCCTATGGTCGGGATCAGGTAATCGTGCAGATTCTCGGTTCGGCCGGGAACATATTCCTCCATCAGCGCCAGGCCGATGCCTTGGGCGATACCGCCCTCGATCTGGCCCTCGACGAGAAGCGGGTTCACGGCACGGCCGACATCATGCGCGGCAGTGATCTTGATGAGCTTCACCGTGCCGAGCTTCATGTCCACCTCGAGCTCGGCGATCTGCGCGCCGAAGCCATAGACCGCGTAGGGCTTGCCCTGCCCTTTCGCGTCGAGCGCGGTGGTCGGCGCGTCATAGGTCTCGACCGCGCGGAAGACGAGGCCGTCGGCATCGGCTTCCATCACGCCCAGATCGATCACGCGCGCAGCATCGCCCTCGCGTACGGTCAGGATCGTACCGTCGAGCGACAGAACGGCATTCTCAGAGACATTGGCGAAACGCAGGATTTTTTCGCGAAGCGCGCGGCCGGCCTTCTCGGCAGCCTTGCCGGTGATGAAGGTCTGGCGCGAGGCGGACGTCTTGCCGGCGTCAGGCGTGATCGAGGTGTCGGCGCTGACGAGACGCAGCTTGCCGAGCGGAAGGCCGAGCGCGTCGGCGGCGATCTGCGCGATCACCGTGTTGGAACCCTGGCCGATATCGACCGCGCCCTGATGCAGCGCCACTTCGCCCGCAGGCGAAATGCCGATCTTGATGGTGGACGGGTTCGGCAATGCCGTGTTGCCGCAGCCATACCAGCAGGAGGCCATGCCGACGCCGCGCTTGCGCGTTTCATGGGTGGCGTTGAACGTCTCAGCATCCTTGAGCGCTCGCGCCCAATGCGGCTTCAATGCTTCCAGGCATTCGACGATGCCGGCCGCCTCCAGCACCTGCCCAGTCGCCGTCACCGAGCCCTTGCGGAAGGCGTTCTTCAGGCGGAACTCCAGCCGGTCCATGCCGATCTTGCCGGCAAGCTCGTCGTAGAGCGTTTCCTGCATGATCGTCGCCTGCGGCACTCCGAAGCCGCGGAAGGCGCCGGCAATCGGACCGTTCGTGTGGACCGCCCTGCCGGTCGCCCGGTAGTTCGGCACCGTATAGGGCCCCGAGGCGTGCACCGGGACGCGGTTCGCCACGGTGGGGCCCCAGCTCGCATAGGCGCCGGTGTTGAAGTCGCCATCGAAGACCATGCCGGTCACGCGGCCTTCGGCATCCGCGCCGATCGTCGCTTTCATCGAGCCCGGATGGCGCTTGGTGGTCGAGGTCATGGACTCGCCGCGCGTATAGGCGAGACAGGCCGGCCGGCCCGTCTTCAGCGCCACCAGCCCGATCAGCGGCTGGAGCGATACGTCGAGCTTGGAGCCGAAGCCGCCGCCGGTCGCGGTCGGGACGATGCGCACCTTCTCCGGCGCGAGGCCGAGCACGGCGGCGGTGTCCGCGCGGTCCATATAAGGCGCCTGCGTACAGGCCTTGATGACCAGCGTATCGCCATCCATGAAGGCATGGCCGGCCTCCGGCTCGATATAGGCGTGCTCGACATAGGAGGTATCCACCGCGCCGCTGACGGTGAAAGCCGCTTCGGCAAGCGCCCGTTCCGGGTCGCCGCGCTCGACGAAGCCGGTGGTCAGGATGTTGTCCTTGCGGTTCGGGTGGATGGGCGCGCTACCATTCAGCGCCTGCGAAGGTTCGAGCGTGTGCGGCAGCACGGTCCACTCGATCGGGAAATCGACCGGATCGAGATCGGCCACCGCTTCCTTCTCGCCAGCAACGAGCGCCACGGCCTCGCCGCGAAAGCGCGCCTCCCCTTCCGCCAGCGCGGGCTGGTCGGCGAAAGGCGCGATGACGCCGAAACAATTTCGGCCGGGAATGTCGGCGGCCGTATAGATTGCGACGACGCCGGGATGGTCCCGCACGAAGCGATCGAGGTCTCCGAAGCTGAACGAGGCGTGCCAGTGCGGCGAGCGGATCACCAGCACCGACAGCGCGCCGGCTGGCCGCTCGTCGGCGCCGAAACGATCCGTGCCGGAAACTTTCGGAATGCCGTCGAGACGGATCGGCGAAGCGCCTACGGCATGGCCGACGGCGGGGAGGCGGAGATCGAGAGTATCGGCGCTCACATTTGATCGCCATTGTTCCTTCACACCCCCCTCTGTCCTGCCGGACATCTTCCCCTCAAGGGGGGAGATTACGCTGTCATTAGCGACAGCCCCAATCTCCAACGCCGGCGACTGGTGGCGGCTGGAGTGGAAGCCGATCTCCCCCCTTGAGGGAGAGATGTCCGGTAGGACAGAGGGGGGTGGATCGTTGCGGTTTTCGCGTGCCAATGCAGTTTGGCTCTCCGCCACCGCCAGCACCGCCTTGACGATCTTCCGATAGCCGGTGCAGCGGCAGAGTACGCCGCCGAGCGCATCCGTCACCTCGGCCTCGTCGGGATGCGGATTGTGCTCCAGGAGCGCGGTCGCGGCGACGAGGAAGCCCGGCGTGCAGATGCCGCATTGCGCCGCGCCATGTTCGAGGAAGGAAGCCTGCAGCGTGGAAAGCCGGCCGTTCGCCAGCCCCTCCACCGTGCGCACGCTCGCGCCGGAAACGCCTTCGGCCGGCATCAGGCAGGCGCAGACCACCTCGCCATCGACGATCACTGTACAGGCGCCGCAATCGCCCGCGTCGCAGCCGATCTTCGTCCCGGTGAGCTTGAGTTCGTCGCGCAGCACCGAGGACAACCGCGCTACCGGCGAGGCGCTGACGGTCACCGGGCGGCCGTTCACCTCGAAGCTGATCTCGGCTGGGGCGAGGCTCATGCGGCAAGCTCCGTTTCCGGAATGCCGGCGGCGCCGAGCAAAGCGCGGGCGATGATTTCCCGCGCGGCCACGATGCGATATTCGCCGGAGCCGCGCACATCGTCTATCGGAGCAAGACCGGCGAGATGTTCAGTCGCAACCGCAGCGCCCAGCGAGATATCCGCTGCGCGGCCGACAAGAGCGGCCTCCAGCGCCGGCAGGCGCTGCGCTACGGCCGAACAGGAGCCGACGGCCACCGCCGCTTCCATGATGCGCCCGTCCGGTCCTGCTGCCAGCCGCACCGCCGCCATAGCGATGGAAATCACCAGATAGCGGCGGGCGCCCAGCTTGACGAAAGCCGAGGTGCCGCGCGCGAAAACCTTGGGCACGCGGATCGCGGTCACTATCTCGCCGGGCCGGATGGCGGTCTTGCGGTTGCCAAGGATGAATTCCTGGAGCGGCAGGCAGCGCGCGGTGCTCGCCGAGCGCAGTTCGATCTCGGCATCGAGCACCATCAGCGCCGGAACGCCGTCCGCCGCCGGGGAGGCGTTGCAGAGATTGCCGGCGACGGTGCCGACATTCTGGATCTGGATCGAGCCCACCTCGCGCGCAGCTGCCTTCAATGCGTCGAAGGCCGGCGGCAGGTCGGCGCGGGCAATAGCGCTCCAAGTCGTGCGCGCGCCGATGACGAAATGGCCGCCGTCGTCTGAAACGCCGCGCAATTCGGAAAGCGCGTTGATATCGAGCACGTTTTCGCGGAGCGGCTTCGCGCCGAGCGCCGGATAGAAATCCGTACCGCCGGCCAGAATCCGCCACGGCCCTTCGGCGAGCAGTGCCAGCGCCTCTTCCAGAGAATGCGGTTTCGCGTAGCGAAGCATTCCGTTCCCCGTGCCGTGCATAGCGGCAGCAAATTCATTGGTATGCAAATGATATCAGCGCCGCGCCACTTGTCAAAGAGAGCTTTTCCGGGTTCACCTTGCGGATCATCCCGCCGACACGGAGGAGAGCCGCATGGAAGAGGCCCTGATCGTCATCGACGTGCAGAACGATTTCTGCCCCGGCGGCGCGCTCGCGGTTGCCGGTGGCGACGCAATCGTGCCGCTGGTCAACGATATGATCCGCAGCTTCGACCATGTCGTGCTGACGCAGGACTGGCATCCGGAGGGCCATTCCAGCTTCGCCTCCGAGCATCCTGGCAAGAACCCGTTCGAGACGGTGACGATGCCCTATGGCGAACAGACCTTGTGGCCGGACCATTGCATCCAAGGGAGCGAAGGCGCCGCCTTCCATCCCGCCCTCCAGTGGACCAAGGCGGAGCTTGTCATCCGCAAGGGGTTCCGAAAGGGAATCGATTCCTATTCGGCCTTCTTCGAGAACGACCACAAGACGCCGACCGGCCTCGCCGGCTACCTGAAGGAGCGCGGCATATCGCAAGTGACGCTTGCCGGCCTCGCGACCGATTTCTGCGTCGCCTATTCGGCGCTCGACGCGGTGCGCTCCGGCTTCACCGCGACGGTTGCGATGGGGGCCTGCCGCGCCATCGACCTCGGCGGCTCGCTCGCCGCCATGACGGACCGCATGAAAGCCGCCGGGGTGAAACTGATCTAATCGTCATTGGCGGCGGAAAGGTCCTCCGGCCGAAGGCCTTCGTCTCCCGGTTCGCTCAGATAGCCTTTCGCATGCGCCCATTCGCGCAAGGCCGCCACCACGGCATGCGGCCGATCCTCGCGCCCGTCATGTTCCTCGATGAAGCGATCGAGCGCGCTTAGCAGGTCGCCCGAAAGGCGAACCATGACCATCTCGTCCATTTGTCACCGTCCTTTTCCAGGGCACCCTCGAAGCCGGGTTTCTCGGCCGAGGCACAAAGGGCGCCGGTAAAGAATGTGCAACCGACGCTAAGCCACTTCGTTCCGATCCCGCAATGGTTTATAATGGGTCAGGCGGGCATTGGTTTCCATACCGCGAGAGGCAACGACAATGACCGATTTCCCATCCACGCGGGTCGAGACGAGGCTGCGCAGGCATCTGCACGACCATTGGAAAGCCTATACGATCCAAGGCGTCATCGAGATCATCATCGGCATTCTGGCGATACTGGCCCCCTTCGCCGCCACGCTGGCGACGACCATCTTCTTCGGCTGGCTTTTCCTGATCGGCGGCGTGATCGGCGTGATTTCGGTGATCCGCGACCGCGAAGCGCCGGGCTTCTGGGCCAATCTGGCGCTCTCCGTGCTTTGCGCCGTGCTCGGCATCATGTTCCTGGTCAATCCGCTCTCGGGCGCGGTGACGCTGACCTGGATCATGGCGACCTTCTTCATCCTGTCGGGCGTGTTCAACTTCGCCATCGCGCGCTCCTTCACCGCCTCCACCGGCCGCTTCTGGCTCGTGGTCATCTCCGGCATCATCGACATCGCGCTGGCGCTGATGCTGATCATCGGCCTGCCGATGACGGCGATCTGGGCGATCGGCCTCTTCGTCGGGATTTCCTTCCTGACATCGGGCTTCTCGGTGCTCTTCGCCGCGCTCGATGCCCGTAACCATCCGCCGGCGAGATTGTAGGGTCACCCCTCACCTCGGGGCGTTGCCGGCATTGTGCTTTTCCGGGAAGAGCGCGGCCAACCCTTCCGCCGAGGCCTCACAGACGCCGCGCTCGGTGATCAGCCCGGTGACGAGCCTCGCCGGCGTCACGTCAAAGGCCGGGTTGGCGGCCGGCGTCGTCTCCGGCGAGATCCTGACCCGTGTCGTGCGCCCGTCCTCGCCGCGCCCTTGCACGAAGGACACCTCGTCGGCGGAGCGCTCCTCGATCGGGATTTCCTTCAGGCCGTCGCGCACCGTCCAATCGATGGTCGGCGACGGCAGCCCGACATAGAAGGGTACGCCGTTGTCCTGAGCGGCGAGCGCCTTCAGATAGGTGCCGATCTTGTTGCAGACGTCGCCGTTCGCCGTCGTGCGGTCGGTGCCGACGATGACCATGTCGACCATGCCGCGCTGCATCAGGTGCCCGCCGGCATTGTCGACGATCAGCGTATGCGGCACGCCATGGCAGCCGAGTTCCCATGCGGTAAGCTGCGCGCCCTGATTGCGCGGCCGCGTCTCGTCTACATAGACATGCACCGGCACGCCCCCCTCGGCAGCAAGATAGATCGGAGCCGTCGCCGTGCCGTAATCGACCGTGGCGACCCAGCCGGCATTGCAATGGGTGAGGATATTGACCGGTTCGCCCGGCTTCTTGCGTGAAGCAACCTCTCGGATGAGCGCCAGCCCGTTGCGACCGATGGCGCGGTTGATCTCGACATCCTCGTCGGCGATCTCGGCGGCACGCCGGTAGGCGGCATCGGCGCGCTCCGCAAGGGGCAGCGGTTTCAGGACGGCGCGCATGTCGTCCAGCGCCCAGCGCAGATTGATGGCGGTCGGGCGGGTTGCGTGCAGCGTCTCCCATGCCGCGTCCAGCGTCTCGTCGGAGGAATCGCGGCGCATCTCGATCGCCATGCCGTAGGCTGCCGTGGCGCCGATCAGCGGCGCGCCCCGCACCCACATCTCGCGGATCGCGACAGCCGCTGCATCGAGCGTATGCAGCGTCTCGACGCGGAATTCATGCGGCAGCCAGCGCTGGTCGATGATATCGACGCCGTGCCCGTCCACGTTCAGCCAGATCGAGCGGTAATGGTGTTCTCCGACTTTCATGCGTCCTGTCCGTTTGGTGGGCCGTTGGTCGTTATTAAGTCGATCGCTGTTCGTCCGTCGTGGATCGGATCGACCGACGACTAACGAACAACGGCCGACGAATATATCCTTGCCGCCAGCGCGTTGACCTCTTCGATCGAATGGATATGCCGGCGATTGACCGCAAGGTGCCGGCCGAGTTCGAGCGCGTCCGTCTCGCATCTGGCGCGCAGGCCCGCATCTTCAATGGTCTCGAAATCGGCATTATGCGCGAGGCCGAGGATGCGGCGGTGCATCTCCACCCCGGCGAAGCCGAGCGTGTCGGCCCAGAGGTCGGCGAGGAAATGGTCGAGCGCCTGTTCCGCGCCGAGCCAGTCACCCTGGTCCTCGAACAGCGCCCGCTGGTAGAGGATGCCGTTGCGCTCCTCGCGCCAGAGCCGCGAGAATTCCTCGCGGAAGACCGTCCATGCCTCGACGATGGTGGCGAAGAGCCATTGCCGCATGGTTTCGCGGCTGCCATTTTCCTCGTGGCCGCGCTGGGAAAAGTACGACATCCAGAGGTTGGAGAAATACATGCCGGTGTCGAGCGCCATCGGCCCGTAGAAGGCGAATTCCGGGTCGATCACCTTCGTTTCCTTGTCGGTGACCATGATCGAGCCTGAATGCAGATCGCCATGCACCATGGTCTGCGCGTTGGCGCAGAAGAGATGCTTCATGTGCTGGGCGGCGACCTTCAGGTCACGGTCGGCCCGCAGCCTTGCCACGATGCCGTCCAGTTCCGGCGAGGTATGCCGGTTGCGCGGCGCGTCGAAATAAGGATCGGAGAAGACGAGGCTTTCCGTGATATCGCAAAGCTCGACATTGCCGGCGAAGAGCGCGAGATCGGCCTTGCGCTCGGCAGTATCCATGGCGAGGTCGGAGCCGCGGAAGAGCGTACGCGCCATGAAGAGGCCCATGTGCCGGGCAAGGTGGGGCAGTTGCCGACCGTCGATCAGGGTGCGCCTGAGGATTACATGCGGCGACAGAAAATCCATGACGATCAGCGCCTGCGCCTCGTCGAAATGATGGATAGCCGGCACCATGCCCGGATCGCGCGCATTCTGGCGGGTAAGCGCGTGGTATTCGAAGAAGGAGCGCTTGAGCGGCAGCGGCCAGCTATCGCCGACAAGGCGCACATAGGGCAGCGCCTGCTTGACCACGACCGAACCGCGTTCGCCCTCGACGATGAAGACGAGGTTGAGGTTGCCGTCGCCGACTTCGCGTACCTTCCAGCTTTTGCCGCTGGGCCCGACATGCTCCTTCAGCGCGGGAATGCCCGCCAGTCGCCCCGGCAGCGTCTCGACCGTCAGCGCCTCGAATACAGGCTTGTCCATTCGACCTCCCGCTAATTTGTCTATCGCAGCGCCGCGGCGATATTCCCGCCGTCTACCGTGGTCACGTCGGCGGTCGTCCGTTCCGCCAGAGCCTGATGCAGGAAGGCCTGCGCGACATGCTCGGCCTTCACTTCCTCATGCAGCAGGTTCCCCGACATATAGTCCTTTTCCGAAACGCCGCGCGCCTTGGAACGGCTGGCGATCATGGCGTCGTCCAGGAGGCCGGAGCGGATACGGTCGGCGTTGACGGCGTTGGAGCGCACGCCGATCGCGCCGTATTCGAGCGCATATTGCCTCGACAGGAACAAGGTCGCCGCCTTGGGCAGGCCGTAGGCGCCGAAATTGGCGCCCGGATTGACCGCCTGCTTCGACGTGTTGAAGAGAAGCACGCCGCCCGTACCCTGCTCCTTGAAGATGCGCACTGCGTTCTGCGCCACGCTCTGGTGCGAAAAGAAATTGAGCTCGAAGCTCTTGCGCAGGAGCGCGTCGTCGAGTTCGCCGATCTTGCCCTCGAAGGCGGCGCCGGCATTCGAGACGACGATATCGACGCCGCCGAAAGCCTTTACTGCCGCGTCGAAGGCGGCGCGGACGGATTTCTGATCGGTCACGTCGCAGGCGACCCCGATGGAATTGTTACCGGCTGCCTTCGCGGCCGCCTCGGCCCTTCCGGCATCGAGATCGGCTACCACCACATGCGCGCCGGTGTCGGCGAAGAGCTTAGCCGTCGCCGCGCCTATGGCGCCACCGCCCCCCGTGACGAACAGCACCTGACCGGTGAGCGGCTTCGGCTTGTTGCCGGCGAGCTTCGCCTGCTCCAGCGACCAGTATTCCAGCTCGAACAGGTCGGACATGGGCAGCGGATGGAAGGTGCCCACCGCTTCGGCGCCCGCCACCGCCTCGATCCACATCTCGCCGATATCGGAGGCGATGCGCGCGTCCTTCAATGTCCGGCCGAATCCGAACATGCCGAGGCCCGGCACAAGCGCCAGCCTCGGCATCGGATCGAGCATGGTGCGGGCGACGTCGTCGCGGGCATTATTGGTGGTAAAATAGTTGGTATAGTCGCCAACGTATTTCACGACGCGCGCCTTTACTTTTTCCGCATAGCTGGCCGGATCGCCCGCTTCAGGCGCGTCGAGGACCATTGGCCCCGTCTTGATACGGATCGACAGGTCGGGCGTACTGACGCCGGATGCCGCCAGCCGCTCGAGGTCGGCGCTGGAGAGGAAATCAACGATTTTCGGCGAGGTACGAAAATCGGTGACGAAGCGGTCGAAACGGCCTTCGCCGCGCGGGAAAGCGACGGCGCCCCTCAGCATCGGGGCTATCTCCTCCGGCCGCGCCAGCTTCGCCGGCAAAGCCGCTTTCCTGCCCGCTTCGGCCTTTGAAGCGATATATTGTTCCGCAACCGTAACGTAATGGATCATGCGGTCATAGGCTTCCCTGGCGCTGTCGCCGAAAGTGAAGATGCCGTGCTTGTCGAGGATCAAGCCCTCGACCGTCGGATCCTGCTCGTAGATGTCGGCCGCTGCCTTGGCGAGGTCGAAGCCCGGCTTGATATAAGGCACGAAGCCCATCTTCGGCCCGAAGACCTCGCGGCAGAGGGGCTCGCTGTCCTGCTGGTCGACAATGCCGAGGATTGCGGTGGAGTGCGTGTGATCGACGAATTTGTGCGGCAGGAAAGCATGCAGCAGCGTCTCGACCGACGGGTTGGGCGAGGACGGGTCGATGAGGTTGGCGCGCTGCAGCGCCACCATGTCCTCGTCAGAGAGTTTTTTAAGCGCGCGCGCCTTGAGCAGCGGCTTCAGCTTGACGGCGGGCAGGCCAGCCGGCTCGATGACGCCCATGTCCCAGCCGCTGCCCTTGACGCAGAGCATGTCCCATTCATCGCCTACAAGATCGGCCATCCTGAGCTTGACCGACGTATTGCCGCCGCCATGCAGGACCAGCCTCGGCTCGCCACCGAGCAGCCTTGTCGTATAGACTCGCAGCGCAAGGTCGCGTCCGACGCTCTTTGCCGCATAAGCCGAAACGAGCGCTTCCGCCTCGTCGTCCTTCCACAGATTCCGCATTCTCGCCTTTCCCTCGCCGGCTCGCGGCGGTGACTTTGCTTCCGGATCGGAATAGGAGGCCGCGGCCTTTCGTTCAAGCCGCATATGTATGGCAGGGAGATCTATCTTATCAGCACGCTGATCTCGCGGAAGTGCGGGTCGGCGGCCGTGCCCAGCCATTCGAACAGGGCCATCTCGGTCGTCACGATCCCGGCGCCGTGGCCGCGCATGCGTTCGATGGCCGTTTCCTTGCTTTCGGCACGGCGCGAGCCGATGGCGTCGCGCACGACATGGACGTTATGCCCGCCATCGAGGAGGCCGAGCACGGTCTGCAACACGCAGACATGCGCCTCGCATCCGCAGACGAGGAAATCGGGCCGGTCCTTCGGCAGCATTTCGAAGAAGCCGGCGGCACGCGTGGCGTCGAAATCCATCTTGGCGAGCTTCGGCATGCCGTCGACGGCAAGTTCCGGTACGGTCGGGCCGAGGCCTCTCGGATATTGCTCGGTGACCATCGCCGGCACGCCGAATTTCCTCGCGGCCTCGATCAGCCTTCCAGCATTGGCGAGCACGTCGCCTGCGCCGTCGATCGCCGGCATCAGCCTTTGCTGGAGGTCGACCACCAGAAGCGTCGTGCGGGCGCGGTCGATCGTGATCATCCTTCTCTTCCCTCGGCAAGCAACGCCGCCCGCCTCTCGACCGCTTCTACCATCAATTCGCGCGCAGAGGCACCGAACATGCGGATGCGGCCGGTATGGGCGAGAAGCAGAAGACCGGTCGCATGGGCGAACAGGTCAGCGACCATCAGGCTGGCGGCCTTCTCATCGGCGCCGAGCGCCTGAGCGGCCTCGCCGATCGGCGAAAGGGCCGCCGCGAGTGCGGCATTGAGCGCCCTGTCACGCTCGCGGCCGACACCCTTCGGCCGCATGCCGCCGCGAAAGAGATAGAAGCCGAGATCGAGGTCACGCGGGTTCTCGGCATAGAAGTCGAAGAAGGCAAGGGCGGCCGCCGAAAGCCGGGCCGCCGGTTCTCCCGCCTTCGATGCCGCCTTTCCGATCGCTTTGGCCAATCGCGCAACCGAGGCGGAAAGCACCTCCGCATAGAGCGCTTCCTTGGAATCGAAATGGAAATAGAGCGCGGCCGGCGTGTAGCCGGCAGCCGCCGCGATGCTCCGCAGGGACGCCGCCTCCAGCCCGTCCGCCTCGAAGATTTGCCGCGCGGCATCGAGGATGCGTTCGCGCTTCGCCTCGGTGGCGGCCTGTCTTCGCGGCGCGGCTGGACGAGGGGCTATCGGGCTATCGGCGATCGCCATTCTAACACCGTTAAAATTCTGCTTGACGTTTTTCTAACGCTGTTCGATTTTATCCGCAAGCCGTGGAACGGACAATTGGAGGATCGCGCCATGCTGATGACCGCCGCCGACTATCGCGAGTCGCTTCGCGCCTACAAGCCGCGTGTCTTTGTCGAAGGCGAGCGCATCGAAAGCGTGGCGGATTCGGCCGTCCTCAGGCCGGGCATCAATGCCATCGGCGTCACCTACGACCTCGCCCACGTCGCCGAGCACGCCGAGGTGATGACCGCGCGCCAGCATACTTCCGGCAGGATCGTGAACCGCATGGTGCACGTCGACCGGGATTCCTCCGACCTTCTCGCCAAACTCGAAGCGGTGCGGCTCGCCTGCAAGATATCCGGATGCGCCCAGCGCTACCTCACCCATGACGCTTTCTGCGGCATCTTCCAGGCGACACGGCTCGCCGACGACGTGCACGGGACCGACTATCACCAGCGCTTCCTCGCCTATATGCACGACGCGCAGGATCGCGACCTGACGCTCGGCGTCGCCATGACGGACGCCAAGGGCGACCGCTCGAAGCGCCCCGGCCAGCAGGAAAACCGCGACGCCTATGTCCACATCAAGGAGCGGCGGAAGGATGGCATCGTCATCTCTGGCGCCAAGGCGATCGTCACAGGTGCCCCCTATATGCACGAATTTCTCGTCATGCCGTGCCGCACGCATACGAAAGAGGACGCCGATTTCGCCGTCTGCTGCGCCGTGCCGGTCGACGCCGATGGCGTCACCATCGTGGCGCGCAAGGCCGGGCGGCCGGGTGAGCCGGCAGCCAAATTCTCCGGCAAATACGGGCAGTCGACGGGCGTCGTACTGTTCGAGGACGTCTTGGTGCCGTGGGAGCGCGTCTTCATGGCGGGCGAAACGGAAGAGGCCGGCCATCTCACCACCTCCTATGCCACACATCATCGGCAGACCTGCATTGGCGCCCGCGCCGGCTTCGGCGACCTCCTGATCGGGGCCGGCGCGCTGATGATCGAGGCGAACGGGCTCGATGCCGACAAGCACGGCCATATCCGCGAAGAAATGGTGGAACTGATCAAGATCGTGGAAGGCTTCTACGCCTGCGGCATCGCCGCTTCGGTCCACGCGACGCGCGAGGCGGCCGGCAATGTCATGCCGGACGTCGTGTTCTCCAATATCGGCAAGCTTCTGCTGGCGACGCAGATCTACGACATGCACCGTCTCGCCCACACCGTTTCCGGCGGGCTGATCGTCACCTTGCCGGGACCGGCGGAGGATCACAATCCCGAGACGGCCGGTTCGCTTGCGGCGGTGCTCGGGGCGCGCGCGGACATCCCGTACGCCAGCCGCATGGAGGTCGCCCGCTTCGTGGAGGACCTGACCGTCTCCGATCAGGCCGGCTGGTATTCGGTGATCTCGCTTCATGGCGGCGGCTCGCCCGAGGCGATGAAACGCGAGATCTGGCGCAATTATCCAGTGATGGAGAAAGTGGAACTGGTCGAGGCGCTTCTGGAGCGCGGCGTGCTCGACGACGGCAGGCGCGTGTCGAAGCAGCCCGGCCGCTGCTGCGTTTCGGGATGCACCGTGCGCGACCTTCCGGGCGTCGAAGCGAAGCCGACGCTTGCGGTTTCCGAGGCCGCGGAATAGACCTCTTCCGGTTTGTCGGACTGGGTAGGAACAGCGATGAGCGAGAATGCGGGCGAAGAGGCCATAACCACGGTCGACTGGTATTTCGACCTGATCTCCCCTTTCGCCTTCCTTCAACTCAATGCATTTGGCCGCCTCCCGAAAGGGCTGAAGATCGTGCCGAAGCCCGTGCTTCTCGGCGCCCTCCTCCGCCATTGGGGACAACTAGGTCCGGCCGAGATCGGCCCGAAGCGGCTGCATACCTATCGGCTGGCTCAGTTTATCGCGTCCGAGCGCGGCCTGAACTTCACCATGCCCGAACGCCACCCCTTCAATCCGCTGAAGGCGCTGCGCATGCTCGCCGCGCTCGGTCCCGACCTGCAAACGGTGCGGCGGGCCTTCGATTTCGTCTTCGTGGAAGGGCGCGCGCCGGATACGGACGAGGCGATCGAGGATTTCGGACGCTATCTGCTGGTCTCCGGCGCGGCCATCGAGCTTGCCGGCGAGCAGTCGGCGAAGGACAGGCTCAGGCAACTGACCGACGAGGCGATCGGGCGCGGCGTCTTCGGCGTGCCGACCTTCCATCTCGACGGCGAACTTTTCTGGGGCGACGACGCCACCGGCATGCTCGCCGCCTACCTGAACGACCGCTCCCTGTTCAGGAAAGGCGAGATGGCGCGCATCGCCACGCTGCCTGTCGGTATCCAGCGCAACACGAGCCGATCGTAGAGCCTATTCCGGCTTGCCGCCGCCCATGCCGAACTCCTCCGCGTCACGGAAAAGTTCGCCATGGTCCAGCCGCGACACCTCGATCACGGCCTGCGTGCGGCTGTAGACATGGAGCTTGCGCAATATCTCCGACACATGCGCCTTCACCGTCGTCTCGCCGACCTGTAGTTCATAGGCGATCTGCTTGTTGAGAAGCCCTTGTCTCAGCATGCCGAGCACCCGCGTCTGCTGCGGCGTCAGCGTGGCGAGGCGGCGCAGGAGCTCGGCCCGATCCTCGCGCCCGGGATCATCCGGCTGCTCGGCGAAATTGCGCGGCACGCAGACCTCGCCTTCCATCACCTCGCGGATGGCCTTCGCCAGGTCGTCCTTACGGGCCGATTTCGGGATGAAGCCGGCAGCGCCGTAGGAAAGCGTCTCCGAGACGACGCGCGGGTCCTCGTGACCCGACACGACCACAACCGGCAGGCGCGGATAGCGCGTGCGGATGGTCAGAAGCCCCTCGAAACCCTGGACGCCAGGGATCGACAGGTCGAGCAAAGCGAGATCGAAATCCCGCCCCTCTCCAAGCACGGTGAGCGCCTCCTCGATCAGCCGCGCCTCGACCGTCTCGGCATCCGGATAGGCAAGTTGCAGCGCACTCTGAAGGGCTTCGCGGAACAGCGGGTGGTCGTCGATAATCAGGAAACGCAACATGACGGCTCTCCATACACCATTGTGGCGGTGCCGTCTTTTGGCATCAAGTACACATTGAAGGGGGTCAGCCGACGAAGGCGCGCTCCACCACGAAATCGCCAGGGGCGCTGTGCGAGCCTTCGGTAAAGCCGGCCTTTTCGACAAGCGCCTTCACGTCGTGCAGCATGGCCATGGAGCCGCAGATCATCACGCGGTCGTTGGCTGGATCGAACGGTTCCGAGCCGATATCCGCAAAGAGCGTGCCATCCTCGATCAGCGCGGTGATGCGGCCCATGCGGGGAAATTTTTCCCTTGTCGTAGAGGCGTAATAGGTGAGCCGGCCGTTGGTCAGTTCACCGATCAGCGGATCCTCGACGCTCTGCCGGTAAAGCCCCGCGCCATATTCCAGTTCGGTGACGTCCCGGCAGGTGTGGGTGAGCACGATCTGGCCGAATTTCTCATACGTCTCGGGATCGCGGATGAGGCTGGCGAAGGGTGCGATGCCGGTGCCGGTCGAGACCATGTAGAGGCGCTTGCCCGCCGTCAGCGCATCGAGCACCAGCGTGCCGGTCGCCTTCTGGCGCAGGAGGATCGTATCGCCGGCGACGATCTTCTGCAGATGTGCGGTCAGCGGGCCGTCAGGCACCTTGATGGAGAAGAATTCCAGTTCGTCGTCCCAGGCCGGGCTCGCGATCGAATAGGCGCGGAAGACGGGCCGCTCCGCATTGGGCAGGCCGATCATGACGAACTCGCCGGAGCGGAAACGGAAGCTCTGTGGACGGGTGACGCGAAAGGAAAAGAGCCGGTCCGTATAATGCGTGACGGAAACGACCTTTTCCGCGTACACATTGGCGGGAATGGGAAAGGCGCTCGCGGATGCCTCGTGCGGACGGGCGAAATCGGCGGTCTGCATGTCTGACGCTCCTGGATTCGCCGGTATATTCCGGCCGGATGGCTGCGTCGGCAGCGCGGAACTTCTATGGTCTTGCGAGCGATATTTATTAGTGTACAAATGAATATCCCGTCAAGATGCGAATGGCGGGAACCATCATAAGTCGAATATTATCAGCGGGTTGGACACTCCGGATTTTCCGATGGACGCGAAGAACGGCGCAATCTCGGGCAATGTGGTCGCCGGCATCGACGTCGGCGGCACCTTCACCGACCTCATCCTGATCGACGGAAGGAATGGCGGCCGGGCCTTCATCGCCAAGACCCCGACCACGGTCGAAAACCAGGCCTTCGGCGTGGTGGCAGCCCTTTCCCAGACAGACTTCCCCATCGAGGCCATCGACCTCATCGTTCATGGCACGACGACGACCACCAACGCCGTGCTGGAACGACGGCTGGCGAAGACCGGCATGATCACGACGCGTGGCTTCCGCGACATCATCGAGCTTGGCCGGCGCACACGGCCCGAGCCCTACGGCATGACCGGCCGTTTCGTGCCGGTGATCCCGCGTGATCTCAGGCTCGAAGTCACCGAGCGGGTCGAGGCCGGCGGGAAGGTGCGTGAGAAGTTGAACGAGGAGGAGGTGCGCGTCGCGGTGGCGAGGCTTCTGGCGGCCGGCTGCGAATCGCTCGTCATCCACTTCCTGCATTCCTATGCCAATTCCGCGCACGAACTGCGCGCCGCCGAGATCGCCGCGGAGAGATGGCCGAACGATTACATCACGACCGGCCATTCGCTTCTTTCCGAAGCGCGGGAGTTCGAGCGCGGCGTCACCGCGTCGGTCAACGCTTCGGTGCAGCCGATCCTCAAGCGCTATATCGAGAAGCTCCGGGCCGAACTCGGAAACCGGGGCTACGATCACGATTTCCTCGTCATGAACGGCAATGGCGGCATGATCTCGGCACGCTTCGTCACCAACGAAGCGGCAAAGACCGTCATGTCCGGCCCGGCCTCCGGCGTCATGGCGGCAGCCTATACGGCGCGCCGGGCCGGCTATCCCAATGTCGTCACCTACGACATGGGCGGCACCTCGACCGACGTGGCGCTGATCCGCAACGCGCAGGCCGCCGTCTCCAACGAGATCGAGATTGAATACGCCATGCCGATCCACGTGCCGATGGTGGATGTACGTACCGTCGGCGCGGGCGGCGGCTCGATCGCGCGGGTAGACGATTCAGGGCTGCTCAGGGTCGGCCCGCAAAGCGCCGGCGCCTCCCCCGGCCCGATCTGCTACGGGCGCGGCGGCACCGAGCCAACCATCTCCGACGCCAACCTCCTCCTCGGCCGCCTCAACGCGAAGAAGCTGCTCGCGGTCGGCAACCCGGTCGATATCGACGCCATCCGGACGGTCTTCGCCGAGAAACTAGGCCGGCGGCTCGGGCTCGACGGAGCGGAAGCGGCGGGCGCGGTGCTGAAGATCGGTAATATCCGCATGGCCGGCGCGATCCGCATGGTCTCCGTCGCCAAGGGGCACGACCCTCGCGATTTCGCGCTGTTCGCCTTCGGCGGCGCGGGGCCGCTGCATGCCTCGGCGCTGGCGCGGGAGCTCGGCATCCCCAAGGTGCTCGTGCCGGCGCGTCCCGGCATCACCAACGCGCTCGGCTGCGTCGTCGCCGACCTCCGGCACGATTTCGTCAACACGGTCAACCAGCCTGTCGCGAGCCTCGACGAGGCGACCGTGAAGGACGTGCTCGCACGGCAAAGCGCGGAAGGGCGCGAGCTGATCGAAAAGGAAGCGGTGAGGCCGGAGGATATCCGCCTCGTCCATTCCGCGGACATGCAGTTCATCGGCCAGACGCATCTCCTGAACGTGCCGCTGCCATCGGCCGATGTCTCGCGCGAGACGATCCAGGAACTGTTCGAAAAAGCCTATTTCGCCCGCTTCAAGGTGGAACTGCCGGAAATCCGCGCCAACCTCGTCAACCTCAACACGTCGGTCATCGGGGAGCGGCCGGCGCTCGATCTTTCCAGCCTGATCGATCCGGCCGGGCGGGCATCTAAACTGGAGGAAGCGCTCAGCAAAAGGCGGCCCGTCTGGTATGACGGCGTGTGGCACGATACGCCCGTCTATGATCGCGAAAAACTGCCGCTCGACGCTGTCATCACCGGCCCCGCCATCCTCGAACAGATGGATGCCACGACCCTCATCGAGCCCGGCGACCGCGCCACCTCGGACGCCGACGGCAACATCATCATCGAGATCGGGAAGACATGAGGATGGCTGCGCTCGATCCCATCACGCTTACCGTCATCCAGGCCGGCCTGCAGCAGGTCTGCGACGAGATGGACCTGACCTTTTCGCGCGCCGCCTTCTCCCCGGTCATCGCCGAGGCGAACGACCGCTCGGACGGCATCTATTCGGCCGAGGACGGTTCGCTGATCGCGCAGGGAATCGGCGGGCTGCCGGTCTTCGTCGGCGTCATGCAATATTCGACCGGCGTGCTGATCGAGATGATCCGCGATGGGCGCTGCCTGCCGCCGGAACCGGGCGACATCTACATCGTCAACGACCCCTATCTCGGCGGCACACATCTGATGGACGTGCGCTTCGTCATGCCTGTCTATCGCAATGGACGAATCTTCTGCTGGCTCTCCAATACAGGCCACTGGCCCGATATCGGCGGCGCGGTGCCGGGCGGGTTCTCCGCTTCCGCCACCGCCGTTGAACAGGAGGGGCTGCGCCTGCCGCCGGTGAAGCTCTTCAAGAAGGGCCGGCTCGATCCCGAGATCCACGGCATCATCGCCTCCAATATCCGTGTCGCCGACCAGCGCATCGGCGATATCAAGGCGCAGGCGGCGGCGCTGATGGTTGGTCAGGACCGGCTGGTGGAACTGCTCGACCGTTACGGAGACGAGACGGTCAGTCAGGCTATCGGCGAATTGCGCCAGCGCGCCGCCGAACAGATGCGCGCGCGCATCGCCGGGATAGAAGACGGCACCTATCGCTCGAAGGCCTATGTCGATTCCGACGGGGTGGTCGATGCGCCGCTGACCATCGCTCTCGCCGTCACCAAGGAAGGAGACACACTCACTTTCGACTTCGCAGGGTCCTCGCCGCCTTGCGCCGGCCCAATGAACAGCGTTCTGGCGACGACGCTCTCCTCGGTCTATCTCGCCATGCGCCACATCTTCCCCGATGTGCCGATGAGCGCCGGCGCCTTCGAGCCGCTGATCGTCAGGCGCCCGGAAGGCACCTTCCTCGACGCAAAATATCCCCGGCCCGTCTCCGGCTGCGCTGCGGAAGTTTCGCAGCGTATCGCCGAAGCGGTGTTCGCAGCACTTGTGCAAGCACTTCCGGAAGAGGTGACGGCCGCGCCGGCGGGCTCGTCCGGCAATTTCGCGCTGGGCGGCAGCGACCCGGCGCGCGGGCGCGACTACGTCATGTACCAGATCTCCGGCGGCGGCTATGGCGGCAATGCCGACCATGACGGGCTTTCCAACGGCTGCTCGACCATCGGCATATCGAAATCGCCGCCGGTGGAGGTGATGGAGCAGGCCTTTCCGGTGCTCTATCGCGAGTATGCATTGCGCGAGGGTTCCGGCGGCGCCGGAAAGCATCGTGGCGGCTTCGGCCTCTCCTATGACGTGGAACTGCTGAGGGGCGAGGCGCGCGCCTCCTTCGTCATGGATCACGGCCGGGTCGGTCCGCAGGGCGTGCTCGGCGGCGAGGACGGCGGCGTCAATTCCGTCACCGTCTTCCAAGGTGGCAAGGCGCATGTGCCGCCGCACCTCTCCAAGGAACAGGACATCCCGCTGAAAGCCGGCGACCGTGTGCGCGTCGGTACGCCGGGCGGCGGCGGATACGGCGATCCGTTCGAGCGCGATGCGCAGGCCGTGCTCGACGATTTCCGGATGGGTTATTACACGGCAGAGCAGGCCGTCGCGCTGTTCGGGGTCGCGATCAGGGACGGCGCGGTCGATCAAAACACGACCGCCAAGCTGAGAGAACGAATCGCCGCCAGCCGGAAAGAAGAGGCATAGACCGACCACGTCGGCCAGATGCAGGCAGGGTTGCAAATCCCGCCTGCGCGCGGCTACACCCTCGATGAAACCACCGCATGACAGCCTGATCGGAGAACTGGATGGCCGCCTACGACGTGCTTTGCATCGGCAACGCGATTGTCGACATCATCGCTTCCGCCAATGACGACTTCCTCGTCGGAAACGGCATCATCAAGGGCGCCATGAACCTGATCGACGCCGATCGCGCGGAACTCCTCTATTCGCGCATGGGACCGGCGACGGAGGCTTCGGGCGGCAGCGCCGGCAACACGGCGGCCGGCATCGCCAGCTTCGGCGGGCGCGCCGCCTTCTTCGGCAAGGTCTCATCCGACCAGCTCGGCGATCTCTATACGCACGACATCCGCGCCCATGGCGTCGCCTTCGACAGCGTCCCGCTTTCCGGCCGGCCGCCGACGGCTCGCTCCATGATCTTCGTCACGCCGGACGGCGAGCGCTCGATGAATACCTATCTCGGCGCCTGCGTCGAACTCGGGCCGGACGATGTCGAACCGGCCAAGACCGACGCGAAGGTCACTTATTTCGAAGGTTACCTCTGGGACCCGCCGCGCGCCAAGGAGGCGATCCGGCTGGCGGCGAAGCTCACGCACGAAGCCGGCGGCGAGGTGGCGATGACGCTTTCCGACCCCTTCTGCGTTGACCGCTACCGCGACGAGTTCCTCGACCTGATGCGCTCCGGTACGGTGGACATTGTCTTTGCCAACCAGCACGAGTTGATCTCGCTCTACCAGACGCCTTCCTTCGAGACGGCGCTCGAGGCGATCCGCAAGGATTGCAAGCTCGCGGCCGTCACCCGCTCCGCCGCCGGTTCGATTGTCGTTTCCGGCGACAGGACAGCGAGCGTCAAGGCAACGAAGGTGGATCAGGTGGTCGACACGACCGGCGCCGGCGACCTCTACGCGGCCGGCTTCCTTTATGGATACACGATGGGTCTCGAACATCGCCTTTGCGCCGAGCTTGGTTCGCTCGCCGCAGGCCTCGTCATACAGCAGATCGGCCCGAGGCCACGCGAGAACCTGTTCGAAGCGGCGGAACAGGCAGGGCTGCTCAAGCATTTGGAGCGTGCCACGCACGAAACCTGACAGGAAAACCCGGAGGGGCGGCATGAAGACGAGGTACAATCGGGCATTCTCCACCGCCGCCAACGCCGTTGCCCATTCGGCCGGAATGCCCATCACCTTTCTGGCGTGCTGCGCCGTCGTCATTCTCTGGGCCGTGACCGGGCCGCTGTTCGGCTTCTCCGATACGTGGCAGCTCATCATCAACACGGGAACGACCATCATCACCTTCCTGATGGTGTTCCTGATCCAGAATACGCAAAACCGTGACGGCGCCGCCATCCAGGCGAAGCTGGACGAGCTGATACGGTCCGGACGGGGCGAAAACACCTTCATCGGCATCGAGCACCTGACCGAAGAGGAAGTGGCCGAGTTCCGCAAGCGCTGCGAGAAAGCGGCAAGGGCGCATGGGCGCGACGTCGAGGTCGAGATGAAGCTGAAAGCCGAGACGACCACAAAACCGATCGCGGCGGGGAAGCAGAAGAAAGCCGCTGCTACAAAGGCTGCTTCCAAAGGCAGGAAAGCTTCGGCCTGAGGGACCGTTCAACTATACGCTTTGCCGAAATGAAAAAGCGCGCCCCGAGGGGCGCGCCTTTCCGTTACCACGAGCCGGTTCGGTCAGAACTTGAAGCTGAGCCGGGCGCGGATCACGTCGGCCTTGGCATCGAAGCCTGTATTGTCGAAATTGCTGAAGCCGTAATGCAGGTATTCGATACCCGGAATGATATGGTCGGTCGCGGCCCATTCGACGCCGGCACCGGCCACCCAGCCCGTGTCCTTGAAATCACCCGCCTTGGCATAGGCGACGCCGCCGGTGCCGTAGACCATCCAGCGGTCGAAGGCGTAGCCGAGGCGGCCGCGGCCGGTGATGGTATAATCGACATCATTGCCGCCGAATTCCATGCCGGTGGCATCCATGTCGCCTTCGACGCCGAGCACGAGGTGGTTGTCGAACTCGTAATTGTAGCCGATCTGGCCACCGCCGACGAAGCCGTTCTTGTCGGAGACATCGGCATTTGCCCAGCCGTAACCGAGATTGGCGCCCAGATAGACACCCGTCCACGAAAACACCGGTACGACGGCGGGCGCTGGCGGCGCCGGCGGCTGCTCCGCAACCACATCGGCGGCCATTGCCGCGGTCATGGTACCCGCGGAAAGTGCGAGCGTCGCGACGGCGGCGTAAAGAACCTTCTTCATCGACTTACTCCTTCATTCCCTGCCCATACCGCCTTGCTGCGGTCGAGCTATGACCACGAAACAGGCGACTTTGAGGAACGTTCCCGATTTTCCGGGGCGTCCGGCCGATCGCCTCGCGGCGTGTGACATCGATGTCACAGCAGCCGATGAGGGACGCCGGCGTCCGGTCGTTTCAGGGAATATCTTCGGGATGCCGGCCGGGACGTGAACGGTAGGCCGGAAACGCCCAGCCGAAACGCAGCGCCCCGCCGCGTACGAGGAAGGCGGCGGAGAAGGCGAGGATGGCCGCAAGCACTACGGTCGCACCCGCCAGCGTGGCGAGCGTGAAGACGACCGCTCCGGCCAGCGCGGCGGTCACGTAGATCTCGGGCCTGAGCAGCACCGAAGGCTCGCCGGCCAGAAGATCGCGCAGTATGCCGCCGAAGGTTGCCGTCAGCACGCCCATGATGATGGCAATGACCGGTGATCCGGTCGCGGCGAACCCCTTGGCCGCGCCCATCGCCGAATAGACGGCAAGACCGACCGCATCAAGCCACAGAAGCAGCCTGTAGCGCGACTCGACGAGATACGCCGTGAAGAAGACCAGAAGGCCGACAGCCGCGCAGACCAGCGTATAGGCCGGATTCACCACCCAGAAGACCGGCATGCCGAGCAGCACGTCGCGCAGCGTGCCGCCGCCTATTCCGGTCACGGCGGCGAGGAAGAGGAACCCGATGATGTCGAGCTCCTTGCGCGAGGCGGCAAGCGCACCGGTCGCCGCGAAGACCGCGACACCGGCATAGTCAAGCAGCAGGATCGGGTTCATCGCGCCTCCCGCCTTTCAATAGCGGAAGGACGGGAGGGGAGGAAGACGGGCAGCAACCTAACGTCAGGCCGGAGATAATACCCGGCTCCGAGACCGCTCCTCACGCGTCCTTTTCGGCCCGGGCGTCGGGAGGGCCGGGCTCGGCGGCGGGCTGCGGCGCGGCCTGTTTCGGGCCGCCCCTGGAGACACCGACCATGGCGGGCCTCAGCACGCGGTCGCCGATCACATAACCGGTCTGGACGACCTGCACGACCGTGTTCGCCGGCACGGAAGGATCGGGAACTTCAAACATCGCCTGATGGAAATTCGGGTCGAATTTCTCGCCTTGCGGCTCGAGTTTCTTGACGCCATGGCGCTCGAGCGCGTTCAGCATGGCACGCTCGGTCATCTCGACACCTTCGATCAGCGCCTTGAAGCCGGCATCGCCCGACGCCTTGGCTTCCGCCGGGATCGCCGCCAGCGCGCGGTTCAGGTCGTCGGAGACGCCGAGCATATCGCGGGCGAAATTGGCGATCGCGTAAGCGCGTGCGTCATGCACGTCGCGCGCCGTGCGGCGGCGCAGGTTTTCCATATCGGCGGCGATCCGAAGGGCGCGGTCCTTCAGTTCCTCGTTTTCCTTGGCCAGCCGCATGAAGGCCTCGTGATCGGCCTGATACGGGCTGTCCTCTGTCGCATCGGCGGCGGCTTCCATGTCCGGCTCGACCTCGCGCGCGTCCTCGGTTCCGGGCTTGTTGCTCATTTTCCTACCATCGTTCGTGGGATCGGGAAGTTGCGCCCGATATCGATGTTCGGGGCGGGAAAATCAAGGGCGGAACACCCTTCCGGCCCGATCAGGCGGGAAGCCCGACGCCGCCGGCCGGCCGGGTACGCGTCTGCGCCTCGAAGCCGGCGATCATCGGCTTCGCCCTGGCGATCGCGGCCTGGACGATCGGCAACGACAGCGACGCCTTGTGGCTCGCCTCGTCCTCCCAGATTTCCGTGATCCAGATCGCGTCGGCGTCGGCGGCATCCTCGGCGACGACATAGCTCAGGCATCCGGGCATCGAGCCCGTGCTGGCAAGCAGGATTTCCATCAGTTCGCCGCGCTTGCCCGCCTGCGCCCGCATCCTGCTGATCAGTCCGAACAATTTCGCTCTCCTTCCCCGATTCGCGTTCAACCGAACATGCGGCTTATGAGCTGCGCCGTATAATCCACCATCGGCACGATGCGCGCATAGTTGAGCCGCGTCGGGCCGATAACGCCAAGCGCGCCGACCACACGCTGATCCTTGTCGCGATAGGGCGCCACCACCAGCGACGAACCGGAGAGCGAGAAAAGCCTGTTCTCCGAGCCGATGAAAATGCGCACGCCCGACCCCTCCTCGGCGAGGTCGAGAAGCTGGATCAGCCCTTCCTTGGTCTCCAGGTCCTCGAACAGATGGCGCAGAAGCTCGATATCGGCCTGCGCGGTGACGTTCTCCAGCAAATTGGCACGGCCGCGCACGATCAGCCTTGCCGGCAGGTCGCCCTCCGTCCCGGCCCATACGGCCAGTCCCTTTTCGACGAGTTCCTGGGAAAGCGCGTCGAGCGCGGTGCGCGTCTCCTCCTTCAGGCGCTCGATCTCGCCGCGCGCCTCGGCAAGCGTGCGCCCGCGTATATGCGCGTTGAGGAAGTTCGACGCCTCGTGAAGCTGCGAGGCGGTGACGCCCGCCGGGACCTCAACGACGCGGTTTTCGACGTCGCCGCTCTGCGAGACGAGCACGGCGAGCGCCTTGGCGGGCTCGAGCTGGATGAACTCGATATGCTTGAGTGGCGATTCGCTCTTGGTCGCGAGCACGAGGCCGGCGCCGCGCGAGAGGCCGGAAAGCATCTGGCTCGCTTCCGTCAGCACATGCTCCAGCGAGGCGCCGCTGCCCGAAGCCTTTACCTGCGCCTCGATGACCCGCCTTTCCTCGTCCGACAGATCGCCGATCTCCATGAAGGCATCGATGAAGAAGCGTAGCCCCTTCTGCGTCGGCAGGCGTCCGGCGGAGATATGCGGCGCGTAGATCAGGCCGAGCTGTTCCAGATCGCTCATGACGTTGCGCACGGTGGCCGGCGACAATGATTGCGGCAGGAGTCGCGAGAGATTGCGTGAGCCCAACGGCTCGCCGTCGCGCAGATAGGCGTCGACGATCAGGCGGAAGATGTCGCGCGAGCGCGCATCGAGCAATTGCAGGTTCTGGTCCATCAACGGCTTCGTCATGGTTATACAAATGCCTTCGGGGGCTACAGCCCCCCGAAAATATAAGGGCATGGGCCGGCAACGCAACGCATGCGGGACAAATCGGCCTTTTCCTTTGCGTCCCCTTCCCCATGGGGTTACAAGCCGCCCAAACCTGTCCGGAGAAGCCCATTCATGCGTCCATCCAAGCGCCAGAACGACGAAATGCGCGCGATTTCCTTCGAACGTGGCATCGCCAAGCATGCCGAGGGCTCGTGCCTCGTCAAGTTCGGCGACACGCATGTGCTCTGCACCGCTAGCCTTGAAGAAAAAGTGCCGGGCTGGATGCGCAATTCCGGGCGCGGCTGGGTGACAGCGGAATACGGCATGCTGCCGCGCTCGACCGGCGAGCGCATGCGCCGCGAAGCCTCGGCCGGGAAACAGGGCGGGCGCACGCTCGAAATCCAGCGGCTGATCGGCCGGTCGCTCCGCGCCGTGGTCGATCTTCAGGCGCTGGGCGAGGTGCAGATTACGGTCGATTGCGACGTGCTGCAGGCCGATGGCGGCACGCGGACGGCCTCCATCACCGGCGGCTGGGTAGCGCTCAACGACTGCCTGCAATGGATGGCGGCGCGCCAGATGGTTTCGGTGCAGAAGGTGCTGAAGGACCATGTGGCGGCGATCTCCTGCGGCATCCATGGCGGGCAGCCGGTGCTCGACCTCGATTACGAGGAGGATTCATCCGCCGGCACCGACGCCAATTTCGTCATGACCGGCAAGGGCGGCATCGTCGAAATCCAGGGCACGGCGGAAGGCGAGCCCTTCTCGGAAGAGCAGTTCGGCGAATTGATGGGGCTGGCGCGCAAGGGCATCCAGCGGCTGGTCAGCCTGCAGCAGATGGCTATCGCGTGACGGAAAGCCGATGACCCCCGCCGCCATCCTCGAATCGGCGCTCTATGTCGATGATCTCGACAAGGCGGAGGCATTCTATGGCAACACACTCGGCCTGACGCGGATCGCAAAGGTCGACGGCCGGCACGTGTTCTTCCGCTGCGGCGACGGCGTACTGCTCCTCTTCAATGCCGAAGCCACGGAAATCCCGCCGCCGGCCGACGCCAGGCTGCCGGTGCCGCCGCACGGCGCACGCGGACCAGGCCATCTCTGTTTCCGCGCCAGCGGAGAGGAGATTGAGGCGCGCCGACGCGATCTGGAAAAGAAAGGCATCGCCATCGAGGCCGATTTCGAGTGGCCCAACGGTGGCCGGTCCATCTATTTCCGCGATCCGGCCGGCAATTCGCTCGAATTCGCCGAACCGAAAATCTGGGGGCTCTGAATGCGGCAACTCGATTCGAAGAAGATCGTCGTCGCTACCCATAATGACGGCAAATTGCGCGAGATCCGCGAATTGCTGGCGCCCTACGGGCTGGAGGCGACATCGGCCGGCGAACTCGGCCTCCCCGAACCGCCCGAGACCGGCACGACTTTCGAGGAGAACGCCTACACCAAGGCCTTCGCCGCCGCCGCCGCGACCGGGCTGCCGGCGCTATCGGACGATTCGGGCCTCGAAGTCGATGCGCTTGACGGCGACCCCGGCGTCTACACGGCCGACTGGGCGGAAAAACCCGACGGAACCGGCCGCGATTTCCAGATGGCAATGCGGAAGGTCGAGGATCTTTTGCAGGAGAAGGACGCGACCGAACCTGCCCGGCGTGGCGGACGCTTCGTCGCCGTGCTCTGCCTCGCATGGCCGGACGGCCATGCGGAATATTTCCGCGGCGAGGTCGAAGGCACTTTAGTCTGGCCGCCGCGCGGCACGCGGGGCTTCGGATACGATCCCGTCTTCAAGCCTAATGGCTACACGCAAACCTTCGGCGAGATGAGCGCCAGTGAGAAACATTCCTGGGAAGCCGGCCGGAGCGATCTCGGCCTGTCGCACCGCGCACGCGCCTTCGCGCGCTTCGCCACCGCCATGCTGGAGCCGGCATGAACCGGAGCTTCGGAACAGACCGCCCCTCATCCCCCTGCCGGGACCTTCTCCCCGCACGCGGGGAGAAGGTGAAGGCGGCGGCGATGTGGCCAGCCCTCCCCGCCCCGTTTGCGGGGAGAGGATGTCGGCAGGCAGGTGAGGGGCAATTGGGCTCAGCACGATGAACGCCAACGATACCGATCCCGGCTTCGGCGTTTACGTCCATTGGCCGTTCTGCGCGGCCAAGTGCCCCTATTGCGACTTCAACAGCCATGTACGGCACCAGCCGGTGGACCAGAAGCGTTTCGCCGCCGCCTTCGCGCGCGAGATGGCGACGATGGCCGCGCGCACCGGCCCGCGCACCGTTTCCAGCATTTTCCTCGGCGGCGGCACGCCCTCGCTGATGCAGCCTGAGACGGTCGGCGCGATCCTCGACGCGGTGGCGACGAACTGGCACGTGCCGGCCGGCATCGAGGTGACGCTGGAGGCAAACCCCTCCTCGGTCGAGGCCGACCGCTTCCGCGGCTACCGCGCCGCGGGCGTCAACCGCGTCTCGCTCGGCGTACAGGCGCTCAACGATCCCGATCTGCGTTTCCTCGGGCGGCTGCACAATGTTGCCGAGGCATTGAAGGCAATCGGGCTTGCCCGCGCGATTTTCCCGCGCATGTCCTTCGACCTGATCTACGCCCGCCCGCACCAGACGCCGGAAGCCTGGGCGGCCGAACTCGAAGAAGCTATCGGCTACGCGGCCGACCACCTCTCGCTCTACCAGCTCACCATCGAGGAGGGCACGCCCTTCCATGCGCTGCACGCGGCGGGGAAATTCGCCGTGCCCGACCCGGACCACGCCGCCGAGCTTTATCGCGTCACGCAGGAGGTCACGCAAAAGCGCGGCCTGCCCGCCTACGAGATTTCCAATCACGCGCGGCCGGGCGCGGAGAGCCGGCACAACCTCATCTACTGGCGCTACGGCGAATATGCGGGCATCGGGCCGGGCGCGCATGGCCGCTTCGTGGAACAGGACCGCCGCATCGTCACCATCGCCGAGAAGATGCCGGAGACATGGCTGAACCTCGTCGAGGCCAAGGGACACGGCATCACCGGCGGCGAGCGGCTGACGCGCTCGGAAGAAGCCGACGAGTTCCTGCTGATGGGGCTGAGGCTCGCCGAGGGCATCGACGTCGCGCGCTACGAGGCGCTGGCCGGACGGCCGCTCGCTTCGGACCGCATCACCATCCTGCGCGACGAGGACCTGATCGAGCCGGTCGGCAATTCGCGGCTCAGGGCCACGCCTTCCGGCGTGTTGGTGCTCGACGCGCTGGTCGCCGATCTGGCCAGGTAAGTTTCTGCTTACCTTATAGCATCCAGCGCCTTCCGGTGTCGGTGCATCTCCTGGAAAATGCGATAATCGCGATCGAAGCGGGCGAACGCAGCCGGGTCCGGCCGGTGCTCTACCTCGCCCTGCCGCATCGCGACGGCGGCGGCTGCAAGGCCGGAATGAAGTCCCGCCACGGCCGCCGCGGCCATGCCGGTTCCAAGGAGCATCGCCTCCTCACCCGCCGGTTCGACGATGGTACAGTCGATGGCAGTCCGGTACAGATCGGTAAGCAATCGGTTACGAAGATGACCGCCGGCCAGATGCAGGCGTTCGACCGGATGGCCGGCGGCATGGATGGCCTCGACGATCTGTCGGACGCCGAACGCGATCGCCATCGCCGTGCGCCAGTAAAGCCGGCAGAGGCTGTCGAAGGACGAATCGAGCGCGAGCCCGCTGATCACGCCAAGCGCGCGCGGATCGGCATGGGGCGAGCGGTTGCCGTGGAAGTCGGGCAGCACATGCAGCCGCGCCGCGAAGGCCTCGCCTTCAGCCGCACGCAGTTCCGCGATCCGCGCCACGATACGTCCATGCGTCGCGGCGTCGGGCTCGGCGCCGTGCCAGCGGATAATGTGGTCGAGCAGCGCGCCGGTCGCCGATTGGCCGCCCTCGCTCGCCCAGAGATCCGGCAGGGCGACGCCATGATATGGCCCCCAGGCGCCGGCGAAGCGCACTGGCTCCGGCGAGAGCAGCATGACGCAACTCGACGTGCCCGCGACGAGCGCGGCGCGGCCGGAAAGCTGGGCGGGGCTCCCGGCATACCCGCCGAGCACGCCGAGCGCCCCCGCATAGGCGTCGATCATGCCGACGGCCACCCGGCATTCCGGGGTGAGGCCAAGCGCTTCCGCCGCCTCTTCCGCCAGCGGACCAAGGTCGGAGCCCACAGGTCGCGTCCGTTCGGGCAGACCGCCGCGCGCAAGCAAATCCGTCAACCCGACGGCACCGAGGAAGCCCGCGTTCCAGCCCGCCTCGCCGCCCGTGCCGAACGTCCACTTGCAGGCGAGCGTGCAATGCGAGCGCTCGGTGTCGCCGGTCGCCTTCCAGGTAAGGAAGTCGGCGAGGTCGAAAAGAAGACCCGTCCTCTGCCAGATATCGGGCCGGTTCCGCTTCAGCCACATCAGCTTGGGGATCTGCATCTCCGGCGACATGACGCCACCGGCGGCATCCAGAACGGCATGGCCGGTCGCGGAACATTCGGCCGCTTCCGCCTGCGCACGATGGTCGAGCCAGGCGATCGTATCCCAGGCCTGCCCTTCGGAGGAGGAAAGCGGCAGCGGGTCCCCCTCGCCACCACGGATGACAAGCGAACAGGTCGCATCGAAGGCGATGCCCGCAACCTCCTCGGGACGAGCACCTGCCGACGCGCTGGCGCCGCGCACCGCGTGGCAGACAGCGCGCCAGATATCCTCCGAATCGTGCTCCGCTATATCCGGCCCCGCCCTGCGGATCGCGATCGGACAGTCTGCGCGACCAAGCAGCCTGCCCGCCCTGTCCAGGATCGCGGCGCGCGCACTCGTCGTGCCGACATCGACGGCACAGACGAGAGGCGCCATCAGTGCCCCTTGCCGAGAGCAGACACGAGAGACGGCAGAAGGCGCATGTCGTCGAAGACGGCGTCCGGCTCCAGAAGCGCCAGCGCCGCGGCGAGCCCACCGGCGAGCGCGTGGGAACCGCCCGTGAAGCCAAAGACACGCATGCCCGCCGCCTTGGCTGCCTGGACGCCAGCCGGGCTGTCCTCGATCACGAGACAGTCATCGGGCGCGGCACCCATGCCGCGGGCGGCATAAAGGAAAAGGTCGGGAGCGGGCTTGCCTCTTTCCACCATGGTCGCACTGTATATGTGCGGTTCGAATTGGTCCAACAGCCCCGTGACCGAAAGGGACAGCCGGATGCGCTCCGGCTTGCTGGACGAGGCGATGCAGCGCGGCTCCGAAAGCTTGCCGAGCGCGTTCCTGATACCCGGTATCGGCTTCAGTTCGCGGCGGAAACGGTCGTTCAGGGTGGCCCGTGCCTGATCGAGATGGGCAGGCGTCACGACGAAGCCGAAATCGTTGCGCAGAAGCTCGATCGTCGTCGCCATCGAGCGTCCCAGGAAGAGCTTGTAGGCGGTTTCCTCGTCCATGACATGGCCGGCCTTCGCCATCACGTCGAGCAGGACGGCGATCGAGATCGGCTCGCTGTCGACCAGCACGCCGTCGCAATCGAAGATGATGAGATCGGGTGGTTTCAAAGTTCCGCGCCTTTCCGTACTTCCGGCGCTCTCATATCGTCTTAAGCATGCCGCCGTCGACATGGTAGGTCGAACCGACCGAATAGGAGGCGCGATCCGAGCACAGGAAAACGAAGAAATCTGCCAATTCATCGACTGTGCCGAAACGCTTGATCGGAGCATGCTCGTCGGCAACGGTTTGCAGATAGGCCTCCCAGTCGCCGCCTGCCGAGGCGGTTAGCTGTTTCGCCGTCTTGATCCAGTCAGGCGTCAGGATGAGTCCCGGATTGATGGTGTTGACCCTGATATTGTCCTTGATGACCTCGTTGGCGAGGTTCTTCGAAAACATGACCAGCGCGGCCTTGGTCACATTGTAGATCGGCTCGTACCAGAGCGGCTGCACGGCGCAGATGGACGCGTTGTGGAGAATGGCGCCGCCGCCGCGCTCGCGCATCATCGGCACGAAGGCGCGCGCCAGCCTGACCGCCGCCATGACGTGCAGTTCCCAATAGGCCTGCCATTTCTCGTCCGGCGCCTCCATGATGGTCTCGTTAGAGCCGGTGCCGGCATTATTTACAAGGATATCGGCGCCGCCGAAGGCGTCACGCACCGCTTCCGCCAGGCGGTTCGCTCCCCCGACCGTCGCCACGTCGCAAGCGACCGGCAGCGCACGCACGCTATGATCGCCGGCTATGCGATCCGCTTCCTTCGCGAGCCGTTCCTCTCCGCGCGCGGCCATGACGACATGCGCGCCTTCGCGGGCGAAAGCCTCCGCGACGCCAAGCCCGATGCCGACGCTGGCGCCGGTGACGACGGCGACCTTTCCCTTCAAACCCAGATCCATGCCCGATCTCCAGCGGCCAGCGGGCCGCCTGTGCAGCCCATCGATGCCGCCGCCCTTATCGCTTTTTCAAAGCGCTCCCGCCAGATAGTCCTTCAGCGTCTCGCGTGTGCCCTTCGCCCAGAGCGTATCGAGACTGTGGGCGAAGGCCCGGGCAAAGGTTTCGGATTTCCCGACATCGCCATAGATATCGGCCATGGCGAGCCATGCGCCCGGATTGTCCTTCGCGGCGCGTGCCGTCTTCTGCATGCGATCCCAGGCGGGATCGTTCGGCTCGATGACGGCGCCGGAATCGGTCGTGCCGTAGCAGTAGCGGCACCAGAGCGCCGATTCCAGCGCAAGGCCGGTAATGCCCATGCCGGCTTTCAGCCGGTCGGCGATGGAAGGGATGATGAATTTCGGCTGGCGGTTCGAGCCGTCGAGGCAAAGCCGGCGCACCGTGTCGCCGATCTTTGGATTGGAGAAGCGCTCCACGATCAGGTTGAAATAATCGTTGAGGTCGGTGTCCGGCACCGGCGGCACGATGGGGATGATCTCATCGCGCTCCACCTTGGTCAGGAAGGCCGAAACGAGCGGTTCCTCCATCGCCTCATGGACGAAATGGATGTCCATCAGGCCGGCCGGATAGGCGATCGCGGCATGGCCGCCATTGAGGATGCGGATCTTCATCAGTTCCCACGGCGCGACATCCTCCACGAACGTCACGCCGACCGTTTCGAGCGCCGGGCGGCCAGCGGTGAAGCGGTCCTCCAGCACCCATTGCCGGAAGGGCTCGCAGAAGACCGGCCAATTGTCCTCGACGTCGAACTCCTCCGCCAGCAAACGGCGCTCGCGGTCGGAAGTGGCCGGCGTGATGCGGTCGACCATGCTGTTGGGGAAGGCGACCTTGGCGCCGATCCATTGGGCGAGCGCTGGATCGACCAACCCGGCGAGCCCCCGGATCGCGTCGGAAGTGACATGGCCGTTGCCGGGGATGTTGTCGCAGGACATGATTGTGAAAGGCGTGGTGCTCGCGGCCTTGCGGCGCATCAGCCCGGCGACGATGAAGCCGAAGACCGTTTTCGGATGGGCGATGTCGGCGCCGTCGGCGGCGATCGCCGGATGCGCGGGATCGAATTTTCCTGACGCCGGATCGATGAAATAGCCGCCCTCGGTGATGGTGAGCGAGACGATGCGGATCGCCGGGTCCGCGAGCCGGGAAAGCAGCGCCTCCGGATCGCCGGCGGTGACGAAGCCGACCATCGGCGCGGTCACCCGCGCCGTCATGTGATCGCTGTCCTGTTCGACCACGGTGGTCAGCCAGTCCTGCGCGCCGAGCCTCTCGCGCATCGCCTCGTCGGAAGGCAGCACGCCGGCGCCGACCAGCGCCCAGTCATGGTCGCGGCCCGAGCCGAACAGATCGTCGAGATAGACCGCCTGATGGGCGCGATGGAAATTGCCGACACCGAAATGCAGGATGCCGGGAGAGAGATCGGCATGCTCATATCTCGGCGCGGCGACGGAGGAAGGGAGCGAATCCAGAGCCCGAGCAGAAAGTTTTATGGCCATAGCGACACATCCTTGCATTCTTCGCCGATCGGGCGTGACGCGCTCCAACCCTTCTCCCCTTGTGGGAGAAGGAGGTTTCAGCTCATCCAGTTGCCGCCATCGACATTGTAGGTCTGGGCGACGACGTAATCGCTCTCGGCCGAGGCGAGGAAGACCGCCATGCCGGTCAGATCAGCCGCCGTTCCCATGCGGCCGTAGGGCACCGCCTCGCCGACCAGCCTTTTCTTTTCGCCCTTCGGCCGGTGCTCGTATTTCGCGAAAAGCGCATCGACGCCGTCCCAATGCTCGCCGTCGACCACGCCCGGCGCGATGGCATTGACGTTGATGCGGTGCTTGATGAGGTCGAGCCCGGCCGACTGGGTCAGGCTGATCACCGCCGCCTTGGTGGCGCAGTAGATCGCCACCAGCGCCTCGCCTCGTCGGCCGGCCTGGCTCGCCATGTTGATGATCTTGCCACCCTTGCCACGCGCGATCATGGAGCGCGCCACCGCCTGCAGCGTGAACAGCGTGCCGGAGAAATTGACCGCGAAAAGCTTCTCGTAGCTGGCGCGCGTGATCTCCACGATCGGCGCCAAGTCGAACAAGGCGGCGTTGTTGACGAGGATATCGATGCCACCGGTCCGCTCCTCGACCGCCTTCACCGCGGCCTCGATGGATGCCTGGTCGGTGACGTCGAGCTTCACCGCATAGGCCTGCGGCCCGATCCCGGCAGCCGTCCTCTCCGCCGCCTCGACATTGATGTCGCCGATGGCGACGGTCGCGCCCTCGCGCACATAGGCCTCGGCGAAGGCACGGCCGATGCCGCGCGCCGCGCCCGTTATCAACGCGCTCTTGCCTTCGAGCCTCATCTTATCGCCAGTCCCTTTTCGTCGAAGCGGTGCATGCGTTCCCTGTCCGGCGTCATGAAGATACGCTGGCCGCTCTTCGCCACGAACTCGCCATCGGCGCGGGCGGTGATCGGGCCGAGATCGTCGGCGTCGATGTGGAGGAGCGTGTCGGAGCCGAGATGTTCGGTGACGCCGACCGTGCCGCTCCACGCGCCTTCCGTCGGCGAGAGCCTGATATGTTCCGGCCTCACCCCGACCGTCTTCGCCTGCATCTTCCCGGCCTCGGCGCCTTCGATCAGGTTCATGCGCGGCGAGCCGATGAAGCCGGCGACGAAGAGGTTCGCCGGCGTGCGATAGAGATCGAGCGGCGAGCCGACCTGCTCGATGCGGCCGGCATTCAGCACCACGATCTTGTCGGCCATGGTCATGGCCTCGATCTGGTCGTGGGTGACGTAGACCATGGTCGTCTTCAACTGCTGGTGAAGTTCGCTGATCTCGATCCTCATCGTGCCGCGCAGCGCCGCGTCGAGATTGGAGAGAGGCTCGTCGAAGAGGAAGGCGGAGGGCTGGCGCACGATGGCGCGGCCGATGGCAACGCGCTGGCGCTGGCCGCCGGAAAGCTGACCCGGCCGGCGGTCGAGATAGTTGGTCAGGTTCAGCACGCGCGCCGCCTCGCGCACCTTCTTGTCGATGACATCCTTCGACTGGCTGTCCATCTTCAGCGGGAAGGCGATGTTGTTGTAGACGCTCATATGCGGGTAGAGCGCGTAGGACTGGAAGACCATGGCGAGCCCCCGCTTCGCGGGCGGCGCGTCGGTCACGTCCTTGCCGTCGATCAGGATCTTGCCGCCGGTCGTGTCCTCGAGCCCCGCGATCAGGCGGAGCAATGTCGACTTCCCGCAGCCCGACGGGCCGACGAAGACGACGAACTCGCCGTCCTCGATATCGAGGTCGATGCCGGGGATCACATCGGTCGTCCCGAAGGATTTTTTAACGCTGCTCAGAGAGATGCTGCCCATGGTTTTCTCCGATGAACGATCCTGACGCCGCTTACTTCACCGCGCCGAAAGTGAGGCCGCGCACGAGTTGCTTCTGCGAGAACCAGCCCATGATGAGGATGGGGGCGATCGCCAGTGTCGAGGCCGCCGAGAGCTTGGCCCAGAACAGACCCTCAGGGCTCGAATAGGAGGCGATGAAGGTGGTGAGCGGCGCCGCCTTGGAAGTCGAGAGGTTGAGTGTCCAGAACGCCTCGTTCCACGCCAGGATGATGTTGAGGAGAAGGGTGGAGGCGATGCCCGGGATGGCCATCGGGGTCAGCACGTAGACGATCTCCTTGGCGAGCGAGGCGCCGTCCATGCGCGCCGCTTCCAGGATCTCGCCCGGGATCTCGCGGAAATAGGTGTAGAGCATCCACACGATGATCGGCAGGTTGATCAGCATCAGGATGGCGGTCAGGCCGATGCGGCTGTCGAGCAGGCCCCAGTCGCGGAAGATCAGGTAGATCGGGATCAGCGCGCCGACGGGCGGCATCATCTTGGTGGAGAGCATCCACATCAGGACGTCCTTGGTGTGCTTGGTCGGCGAAAAGGCCATCGCCCATGCGGCCGGCACCGCGATGACGAGGCCGATGATGGTCGAGCCGACCGAGATGGTCACCGAATTCAGGAAATGGTGCAGATAGTCCGAGCGGGCCTGCACCTCCGCGTAATTCTCCAGCGTCCAGTGGAAGAACAGGAAGTAGGGCGGGTTGGCGATGGCGTCGCCTTCCGTCTTGAAGCTGGTCAGGAAGGTCCACAGGATCGGGAAGAAGAGGAGCAGCCCGCACAGCCATCCGATGACGGTGAAAGTAACCTTGCTCTTAGTCTTGATCGCGCGTGCCATGGCGGTTCACCGGTCGAGGTTCTTGCCGATCAGGCGGATGAGGAAGATGGCGACAATGTTGGCGAGGATGACGGCGACGATGCCGCCCGCCGAGGCGCCGCCGACGTCGAACTGGAGCAATGCCTGCGCGTAGACCAGATAGGTCAGGTTCGTACTCTGGATACCGGGGCCGCCATTGGTCGTCACCAGGATCTCGGCGAAGACGGAAAGCAGGAAGATCGTCTGGATGAGGATGACGACGGTGATGGCGCGCGCGAGGTGCGGCAGCACGATGTAGAAGAAGCGCGAGACGGCGCCGGCGCCGTCCATCTCGGCGGCTTCCTTCTGCTCGCCGTCGAGCGACTGCAGCGCGGTCAGCAGGATCAGCGTCGCGAAGGGCAGCCACTGCCACGCGACGATCAGGATGATCGAGAAGAGCGGTATGTCGGCCAGCCAGTCGATCGGCGTGATGCCGAGACCGCGCGCGATCCAGGCGAAGAGACCATAGACCGGGTTCATGAACATGTTCTTCCACACCAGCGCCGAGACGGTGGGCATGACGAAGAACGGGGCAATGACGAGAAGCCGCACGATGCCCTGCCCCCAGAAGGGCTGGTCGAGCACCAGCGCCAGCAGGATGCCACCTATGACGGTGATGAGGAGCACGCCGACGACGATCAGGAGCGTGTTGCCGATCGCCATCAGGAAAGCGGGATCGGTGAGGAAATAGTAGTAGTTGAGGAAGCCGACGGAGTTATGCGCGCCCGGCGTCAGCAGATTGTAGCTCAGGAAGGAGAAATAGAGCGTCATCGCCAGCGGCACGATCATCCAGATGAAGAGCAGGATGACGGAAGGCGACATCATCAGCCGGGCGCTGGCGCGGGTGTGCAACGTGGCCATGGCACTTCCCCTCAGGAAATGACACCGGTTGAAAAAAATCCGGGGCTACGGCTCCACTGGGATAGAGCCGAGCCCCGGAGGCGGGAGGTTCACTTGATATATCCGGCCTTGGTCATCTCGCGCATCGTCAGCTGTTGCGCGCTCGAAAGCGCCTGATCGACGGAGATCTGGCCGGCAAGCGCCGCCGAAAACTGCTGGCCGACGGCCGTGCCGATGCCCTGGAATTCCGGGATGGCGACGAACTGGACGCCGACATAGGGCACGGGCTTGACGGTCGGATGCTCGGGGTCTGCGGCCTTGATCGATTCGAGCGTCATCTTGGCGAAAGACGCAGCGTCGAGATATTTCTGGTTGTCGTAGAGCGACTTGCGCGTTCCGGGCGGCACGTTGGCCCAGCCGTCCTTGGCGGCGACCAGATCGAGATAATGCTTGCTGGTCGCCCAGGAGACGAATTTCTCGGCCGCTTCCGCCTTCTTGGTACCGGCGGGAATGGCGAGCGCCCAGGACCAGAGCCAGTTGGCACGCTTGTCGACACCTTCCTTGTTGGGCGCCAGCGCGAAACCGACTTCCTTCGCGACCTTGGAATTCTTCGGATCGGTCACGAAGGAACCAGCGACCGTGGCGTCGATCCACATGCCGCATTTGCCCGACTGGAAGAGCGCCAGGTTCTCGTTGAAGCCATTGGAGGAGGCGCCGGGAGGTCCGTCGGCCTTCATCAGGTCGACGTAGAAGGACAGCGTGTCCTTCCATTCCGGCTGGTCGAACTGCGGGTGCCATTTCTCATCGAACCAGCGCGCGCCGAAGGAATTCGACATGGCCGTCAGGAAGGCCATGTTCTCGCCCCAGCCGGCCTTGCCGCGCAGGCAGATGCCGTAGACGCCGTTCGCCTTGTCGGTCATCTTGTCGGCCGCCTGCTTGATGAAATCCCAGGTCGGCTTGTCGGGCATCTTCAGCCCCGCCTTGTCCATGAGGTCCTTGCGGTACATGGTGTAGGAACTCTCGCCGTAGAAAGGCGCGGCATAGAGCTTGCCATCGGCGGAAAGGCCGCTGCGGATCGCCGGCAGGAGATCGTCGACGTCGTAGTCCGAGCCGAGATTGTCGAGCGGCAGGAGCCAGCTCTGCTTCGCCCAGATCGGCACCTCATAGGTGCCGATGGTCATGACGTCATATTGCCCGCCCTTGGTGGCGATGTCGGTCGTCACCTTCTGGCGCAGCACGTTCTCTTCCAGCGTCACCCAGTTCAGCTTGATGTCCGGGTTCGCCTTGGTGAAGTCTTCGGTGAGGCCCTGCATGCGGATCATGTCGCCATTGTTGACGGTGGCGATGGTGAGCGTCGTTTCGGCGCGCGCGAAACCGGCCATGGCCAGAACGGAACACGCGCCGAGAATGAGCGATTTCAGTTTCATCGATATCCTCCCACACAAATGCAATCCGTGAGCAATTGCCTTGCTAATGAGCAATTATTCAACGAGAATGACGAATGTCAACCCGCATTCGTTGCTGCGCTGCCACAAACCTCCTCCCAGAAGGTGCCAATAGACAGGCAGAGCTTCCCATAATCCATTGTTTTAGCAAGCTATCCCGCCTTCTGATTCAATCTGGTGCACTGCACGCCTGCATCCCTTTTCAAATATCCGCCCTTGAACAGGGCATTTGCTCTGCCGTAGGCTAAGCACTCGAGTGAGCGAGGCGGCGATCTTTCGACTGCCGCTCTTGCGGCGACAGATCGGCAATGGCAAAGCGGAGAGGGGCAGGGATCCGGGCATGAACGGGCGCCAGGAAAGCGGCAATTCAAGCAGGCTCGACGACGCGGCGCGCGCCGGCTGGCTCTATTACGTCGCCGGCAACACGCAGGACCAGATCGCCGCCAAGCTCGGCGTCTCGCGCCAGTCGGCGCAGCGCCTCGTCTCGCTCGCTGTTTCGGAGGGATTGGTCCGGGTCCGTATCGATCATCCGATCGCCAATTGCCTCGAACTGGCGGGGCGGCTGAAATCGCGCTATGCGCTCGACCTCGCGGAAGTCGTGCCGAGCGACCCGGATTCGCCCTCGACCACGATCGGGGTCGCGGAAGCCGCTGCCGCGGAGATCGAACGGCGGCTCTCCTCGCCCGAGCCGATCGTCATGGCGCTCGGCACCGGGCGCACGCTGAAGGCGGCGGTCGAGCAGCTACCGGCGATGGAGTGCCCGCAGCACAAGGTCGTGTCGCTCACCGGCAATATCGCGCCGGACGGATCGGCCGCCTTCTACAACGTCATCTTCACGCTCGCCGACACGGTCAAGGCGCGCAGCTTCCCAATGCCGCTGCCCGTCATCGTCTCCTCACCGGAGGAACGGGCGATGCTGCTTTCCCAGCCGATGATCCAGCCGACGCTGGCATTGGCCGCGCAGGCCAACGTCACCTTCATCGGCCTCGGCGATCTCGGGCCGAACGCGCCGCTTTATGAGGACGGGTTCATTACGGAAGCGGAACTGAAGGCGCTGCAGAAGGCCGGCGCAGTCGGAGAGATCGTCGGCTGGGCCTTCGACCGCGACGGACGGATGATCGAAGGCATCACCAACGACCGCGTGGCATCGGCGCCGATCCCGTCGCGCGAAAAGTCGCTGGTGGTGGCGCTCGCCATGGGCGAGAAGAAGCTGCCCGGCATCCGCGCCGCCGCCAACCGGCGGCTGGTCAACGGGCTGATCACCGACGAAAGGACCGCGGCAGCGCTGCTGGAGGGGTGAGGTTTGCGAGTGCCATGTTGCGAGCGCCCCTCCCCCTCTCCGTCGCGCCCTTCGGGCACGCCACCTCTCCCCCACTCCGTGGGGGCGAGGAAGGGAGCCAGACTTGCCGCCGCCTTTCCTCGCCCCCTTCAGGGGAGAGGTGGCCCGGCGAAGCCGGGACGGAGAGGGGGTCGAGCTATCCGCCCGCACCTACCTTCACCGAAATATCCCCCAGCGGCGGCGCCTGCTTGATGAGCCCGCGCTTCACCAGGAAATCGCCGAAGCGTCGGTAGCGCTCGGCGTCGAATGCAGCCGGGCTCTTGGAGAAGCGAGGCAGCGTGTCCTGCCATGCCTGTTTGTTGAGAGCATCGTTCAGGTCCGGATAGGCGGCGATGAAGGCCTGCCAGGCTTCGTCGGGATGGTTGGTCAGCCAGAGCGCCGCCTTTTCCACCGCCGCGAGGAAGCGCGGCAGCCGGGGATCGCGCGCGAGTTCGGGCCGCGTGATGTAGATCAGTTCGTCATAGGGCGGCACGCCGTGCTCCTCGGGATAGAAGGCACGGCCGGGATGGCCGGCAAGCCGCATCTGCGTCAGCTCGAAATTGCGATATCCGCCGATGACCGCATCGACCTTGCCGGCAATGAGCGAAGGCGACAGCGAGAAATTGACATTGACGAGGTTGACGTCCTTCAGCCCGAGTCCGGCGCTCGACAGCATCTCGGCGAGCAAGGCGTCCTCGAAGCCGGAAACCGAATAACCGACCGATTTTCCTTTCAGGTCGGCCAGCGATTTGATCGGCCCGTCCGCGAGCGCGATGACGCTGTTGAGCGGCGTTTCGACCAGCGTGCCGAAACGGACGATGGGCACGCCGGCGGCATGGTCGAGATAGAGGTTGGGCTGGTAATAGACGCCGACATCCGCCTGGCCCGCGCCGACGAGGCGCGGCACGGCGGAAGGATCGGCAGGCGGCACCAGCGTAACGTCCAGCCCTTCGTGCTCGAAGAAGCCTTTCTGCTTCGCCACCACCAGCGGCGCATGGTCGGGATTGACGAACCAGTCGAGCAGGACGGTCAATTTGTCGGCCGTGAGCGCGGGCGTGGCGAACAGGGTCGCGGCCAGGGCAAGGGCAGCAAGCAGGGTTTTCGGTTTCATGCGTAACTGTCCTTGTTGTATGTTTCCCAGGGCGTGAGCAGCGGCGCGAGCCGATCCACAAGCCAGCGCAGGATGAGGCTGAGCACGGCGAGCAGCACCATGGCCGCGAAGACGGTGTCGGTCTGCATGCGGGCATTGGCCTGCACCATGACGAAGCCGAGCCCGGCCGAGGCGCCGACCCATTCGCCCACCACCGCGCCGAGCGGCGCGAGCGGCGCGGCGATGCGCAGGCCCGAGGCGAGCGCCGGCATGGCGAGCGGCAGGCGGATGTAACGTAGCGTCTGCCAGCGCGTCGCGGATGTCAGCGCCACCGCATCGAGGATTTCGGGATCGGTGCGGCGCAGCCCGTCCGCGAAGGTGGAGGCGACGGGAAAGAAGATGATGATCGAGGCCATGATGACCTTCGAGGCCATGCCGAAGCCGAACCACACTACGAGGAGCGGCGCGACGACGAAGACCGGAAAGGACTGGACGACAAGAAGGAGCGGCCATGCCAGCCGCTCGAAGCGCGGCAGCGCAGCCATGGCCAGCGCCACCAGCGCGCCGAAGGAAGCGCCGCAGAGAAAACCGAGCGCGATCTCGCTCACCGTAACGAGCCCGTTCCACGCGAAGAAACCGGGCTGGCGCGCGAATGCGGCGAGCACCTCGACGGGCGAAGGAAGGATGTAGGGGGCGGGCCGGAAGACGAAGACGGCAAGCTGCCATGCGATCAAGGGCACGGCGAAGGTAACGAGAAAGCCGGGCAGCGACAGGGGCCCGCCCTGTCGGGGTTTCCCGCACCGCTTTTCCGTTAGCGGTGTCATGGCCGTATCGGCGAACATCCCGGTCTCACGGCTCGCCCTGCCAGAGCGCATGGAAATGATGCACCGGCCCGTGACCGGAGCCGACCGAGAGCTGGTCGGCGGCCGCGATAGCCTCGGCCAGATAGGCCTTCGCTGTCTGCACCGCCTCGTGCGCGCTCGCGCCTTTCGCCAGTTCGGCGGCAATCGCGCTCGAGAGGGTACAGCCGGTGCCGTGCGTGTTGGCGGTCGCGATGCGCCCCGCTTCGAACCATTCCAGCCCCTCCGCCGTCGCCAGCACGTCAGGGCTGCCCTCGCCTTCCAGATGGCCGCCTTTGACCAGCACCGAAGCCGGCCCGAGCGCACGGAGGCGAGTCGCCTGCGCGGCCATGCCGGCACGATCGGCCGCCGCCAGCTCGCCGAGCAGCGCGGCGGCTTCCGGCAGGTTAGGCGTCAGCATTGCCGCAAGCGGCAGGAGCCGCGTCGTCAGCGCCTCGACCGCGTCGGGCGCAAGCAGCGCCGAGCCGCCCTTCGCCACCATCACCGGGTCGAGCACGATTGGGACGGCGGGATGCGCCGAAAGCACCTCGGCGACGGCGCGGGCGATGGCGGCATTGGCGATCATGCCGATCTTCACCGCATCGACGCGTATGTCCTCGAATATCGCCTCGATCTGGTCCCCGACGAAGCCGGGCGACACCGCCTCGACGCCGGAAACCCCTCGCGTGTTCTGCGCCGTCAGCGCCGTGATGACAGCCATGCCGTAGACACCGCGCGCGGCGAAGGTCTTGAGATCGGCCTGGATGCCGGCGCCGCCGGACGGGTCGGAACCGGCGATGGAAAGAACGTTGCGTATCATCAGCCTGCCTCCGCCGCTCACCGCATTTCCTGCCGGGCGATTGCAATCGCCTCGGCGATCTCTATCGCCGCTCGTCGCGGGTCGGGCTTTCCGCAGACGGCTGAGACCACGGCGAGCCCGCCCGCTCCGGCAGCCAGCACCGGGGCGGCGTGTTCGGCCTTCAACCCGCTGATCGCCACGGTCGGTACGGGGCAAGCGGCAACCAGACGGGCCAGCCCCTCGAGGCCGACAGGCTGCTTGTGGTCCGCCTTGGTCGGGGTGGAGAAGACCGGACCGACCCCGGCATAATCGACGATCGTCGGATCGATCGCGGCGGCAAGCGCCTCGGTCTCGACCGAGAGGCCGAGGAGCATGTCCGGGCCGATGCAGGCGCGGGCGGAGCGCGCGTCGCAATCGTCCTGCCCGACATGCAGCCCGTCGGCGTGAAGCGCTATCGCCGCCTCGACATCGTCGTTGACGATAAGTGGCACGCCGGTGCCGGCGAGCACCGCCTGCAACGCCCTGCCCGTCCCGATCATTTCGGCGGTCGAGGCATGCTTGTCGCGCAATTGCACCATGGTGACGCCGCCTGCGACCGCCGCGCGCGTCGTCTCAACCATGCCCATCGGCCCGCAAAGGTTGGGGTCAAGGACCAGATAGAGCGAGAGGTCGAACGGCTTTTTCATGCCGGCACGACCTCTGAAAGCCGGGTTTCGTTGTCGAGCGCGGCGGGATCGAGTGCCGCGAGCGCATCGAGGAAGCGCCAGCCGAAGGAACCCGGCCCCTGCGAAGCGCGGCCGGCGCGCTCACCGGCGACGGCGAAGACGGCAAGCGCGGCGACGGTTGCCGCGAAGGGATCGGCGGGGCGGATCGCGGCGAAGGCGCCGACGAGGCAGGTCAGCGAACAGCCGAGCGCGGTGACGCGCGGCATCAGCGGCGAACCGCCTTCGATGCGGACGGCCTGTTTCCCGTCGGTGACGAAGTCCACCGCACCGGTCACCGCGACCGTGCTGCCTGTCCTGTGGGCAAGCGCCAGCGCCGAATTCTCCGCGCTCGCGACCGTATCGCCGCTGTCGACGCCCTGCCCGGCGCTCGTTCCGCCGGCAAGCGCGATGATCTCGGAGGCGTTGCCGCGAATGATGGTTGGCTTCAACCCGACCAGCGTGGACGCCGTGTCGCGCCGGTAGGCGGTGGCGAAATGCGCGACCGGGTCGAGCACCCATGGCTTGCCGGCCCTGGCCGCGGCTTCCACCGCCACCAGCATGCCGGCGACCCAGTCCGGCGACAGCGTGCCGATATTGACGGTGAGCGCGCCCGCGATACGGGCGAACTCGCCCGCTTCCCGTTCGGCATGGACCATCGCCGGCGACGCGCCCGCCGCCAAAAGCACGTTGGCCGCGATGTTCATGGCCACGTAATTGGTGATGCACTGCACGAGCGGAGACGCCTGCCGCATCTCGCCCAGCAGGCTGCCCAGCGGAATATTTCGGCTGGAATTTCCGTTCGTCATCTTCGCCCCTTTCGGCGGGGCGGTCACGGGGGCGATGTCCTTCAGGTCGTGCCCCGAGCGACTTCCTCCGCCAGCATGATCTGGTTCAGGTTCGAAGGGTGCATCTCAGCCCGCCTCGCGACGGACGCCCCTGTCTCTCAGGCGCCCTTATGGCACGACAAGGCGGCGATGTCATGGCGAAACTTGATGGGCGAAACTTGATGGGCGAAGCGCCGCAGGCCGCGCGTGTCAGGCGCGCTCGTCCAGGATCGCCAACGCTTCTTTGGGATCGATACGGCCATCATAGAGCGCGCGGCCGGAAATCGCGCCTTCGAGCTTTCGCGCATCCTGCATGGTCATGCGCCTTATGTCGTCGAGCGAGGCGAGCCCGCCCGACGCGATGACCGGAATCGAGATCGCATCGGCCAGTCCGATGGTGGCATCCCAGTTGATGCCGGAGAGGACGCCGTCCCGGTCGATGTCGGTATAGACGATTGCCGCGACGCCGGCCCCCTCGAACTTCTTCGCCAGTTCGACGGCGCCGAGCTCCGACGCCTCCGCCCAGCCCTCGACCGCCACCTTGCCGCCCTTGGCGTCGATGCCGACGGCGATCTTTCCAGGGAATTCCCGGCAGGCTTCGCGCACCAGTTCCGGATCGCGCACCGCGACCGTGCCGAGGATGACGCGCGCCAGCCCGCGGTCGAGCCATTCTTCTATCTGGCCGAGAGAGCGGATACCGCCGCCAAGCTGCACCGGGTTCGCCGTCGCCTTGAGGATCGCCTCGACCGCCTCCCCATTGATCGACTTGCCGGCGAAGGCGCCATTCAGGTCGACCACATGCAGCCACCGGAACCCTTGCTCCTCGAAGACGCGGGCCTGCGCCGCCGGATCGGCGTTATAGACGGTCGCGGTCGCCATGTCGCCGAGCTTCAGGCGCACGCATTTGCCGTCCTTGAGGTCGATGGCGGGGAAGAGGATCACGGTTCGGCTGTCTCCGATGCGCTGTGAAAGCCGCCTAGACGCCTTCCACGATGGCGATCCGGCCCGTCGAGCAGACGACACGCAGCTTCAGCGCCTCCTGGTATTCCGGCGAGTGGTAGCAGGCCTTGGCCGTTTCGTAGGAATCGAACTCGATGGCAACGACCTTGCCGCCGGTATGTGCTTCGGGGTCCTCGTGCTGGCCGCCGCGGACAAGGAATTTCGCCCCATATTTCTCGAAGGCGACGGCGTTGGCGGCGACATATTTCGCATAGGCCTCGGGGTCATCGATATCGACGAAAGCCAGCCAGTATCCCTTCTTCATTTCTCTCCGCCTATGCCGCTTTGCTTGCCTTCAAGCCCTTGCTTTTTCCGTTCTTGAGATCAAAAGCATGGGAAAGCTACTTTTTCTCTTTGCCGTTATCCCCAGAAACTACCCAAAGACCTCAAGACAGTACCGTTTGCTCTTGACGAACAGGCGCGAGTCGCCATTCATCCAAATAAGAAAAGCCGGGATTCCGGCCCGGCTTTTCGCCGCTGAGAGCAGATGCCAGCGGTGTCCTTGTAGTGCAAGAGACGGCTTGCATATCCGCATATTTGCGGAATCAGGTCAAATGAAAAGGGCTAAATGCGACATCTGCTCCACAGTCATGCGGAGCATAAAAATGGCGAATAGCAGTCTGAACCACATAGAAGCATCAAAAACATGGGTTCTGCGTGCCATGGGCCTGAAGATTCGAGATATTCAGGCACGATATGACGTTGACCCACGTCGACTCTATGATGTTTGGGAAGAGAAGGACCATAAAGGTAGTCGAACGAGAGCTATCGAGATATTTCGTAGGCTACGTCCGCATCTTCCTATCTCAGGTCGATTTGAACCCCACATTCCCCGATTCAGGCGATTGGTCACCAAGTGGGAATCGGAGCCAAGGCTGCCTGGCTTCTAAGGCTTCCATTTCAGGAAATTGGCGATGAGCGCCAGGCCGAGTGCCTGGCTTTTCTCGGGGTGGAACTGCGTGCCGGCATAGTTGTCGCGCGCCACCGCCGCCGTGACCGGCCCGCCATAGTCGGCGAGCGCCAGCACATCGGCCTCGTTCTTCGCGTCGAGATGATAGGAGTGGACGAAATAGGCGTGCAGCCCCTTCTCGCCGGTCGGGATACCGGCGAAAAGGGGGTGGTCGCGGGTGAGGCCAAGCGTGTTCCAGCCGATCTGCGGCACTTTCAGCGCCGGATTGGCGGGCTCGATCACCTTCACGTCGCCCGCGATCCAGCCAAGGCCGCTTGTCACCGTCTTTTCCAGCCCGCGCTCGGACATCAGTTGCATGCCGACGCAGATGCCGAGGAAGGGCCGGCCCTTCGCCGTCACCACCTCCTCGAGTGCCTCGACCATGCCCGGCACGGCGTCAAGACCGGCGCGGCAGTCGGCATAGGCGCCGACGCCCGGCAGCACGACGCGGTCGGCACTCCGCACGCGCCCGGCATCGGCCGTCAGTTCGATCTCGGCGCCGATGCCGGCCTCGCGGCTTGCCCGCTCGAAAGCTTTCGTGGCCGAGCGCAGATTGCCCGAGCCGTAATCGATGATGGCGACGCGCATGTCAGTGACGACCCGGATAGGAGAAGAGCCCGAGCGCCGGAACCGCGCCCGAACGGCGTGGCGACGTGGTGGGCGCTGGAGTGGCGGAAGGGGGATAGGGCGCGGGCGCCGGCATATCGGTATCCGCATCCGCTAGATAGCGGATCGCCGCTTCGTCGCACCCGTCGGCCTCGACCACGCCCCGTTCGCGCCAGCCGCGCCTCCTCAGCGCCGCCATGCGCATCGTCGGCGCCTCGAAGCCGAGCCCGAGCGACAAAAGCAGCGAGATCGCCGGCACGATGCCCTGCATTCCGTCGACCTGCTCCAGTGCCGAAAGCCCGACCATGGCGGCGAAGACGAGCCCCGCCTCGATCCACAGCCGGTACCACAGGAACCAGATGAATGGCACGATGAACGCCAGCCAGTGGAAGCCGTCGCGAACGAAGACGGCGGCGTCCTCCGGCTGCGATGCGCAGGGCGGCTCGAAGATCACATAGCTCGCCATGCCCTATCCTTTGAGCGAACCCTTGGTGGAGGGTATGGCCCCCGCCTGTCGCGAATCGTGCTCGATCGCAACACGCAACGCCCGGGCCACCGCCTTGAAGCAGGTCTCGGCGATGTGGTGATTGTTGGCGCCGTAATGGTTGAGCACATGGAGCGTGATGCCGGCATGCTGCGCAAGCGCGTTGAAGAACTCGCGCACGAGTTCCGTATCGAAAGTGCCGATCTTGGGCGAGGAGAACTCGACATTCCAGACGAGATAGGGCCGGCCGGAGACGTCCACCGCCGCCTTGGTCAGCGTCTCGTCCATGGCGAGGTCGATCGAGGCATAGCGGGCGATGCCGCGCCGCTCGCCGAGCGCCTTGGCGATCGCCTGGCCGAGCACGATGCCCGTATCCTCGACCGTGTGATGGTCGTCTATGTGCAGATCGCCCTTGGCCTTCACCGTCATGTCGATCAGCGAATGGCGCGAAAGCTGCTCCAGCATATGGTCGAAGAAGCCGATACCGGTGGCGATATCCGAACGCCCCGCGCCGTCGAGGTCTACGGCGACGCTGATCGTGGTTTCCTTCGTCGCGCGGCTGGCCTCCGCCCTGCGCGCATCCTTGCCGGCAGCCATGTCGGTTCCTTTGCTGTGCCCGGAAAACGCGAGCCTTCTATCAGCAAGGCGTCTCCAATTCCAGTTCTCCGTAAGGCCGGCCGGAGCGCACGATTGCAATCGAGGGTGCTTTCCTTACATAACGGCTTTCAATCCTCGTACCGTGCCGCCTGCCTTTGGGGGCGGCGCGAAATCGGAGCACAATATGTCGAATGAATTGACCATGCACGCCACGACCATCGTGACCGTGCGCAAGGGCGGCAAGGTCGTGATCGCCGGCGATGGGCAGGTGAGCCTGGGCCAGACCATCATGAAGGGCAACGCCAAGAAGGTTCGCCGCATCGGCAAGGGCAATGTGATCGCCGGCTTCGCCGGGGCCACCGCCGACGCCTTCACGCTGCTGGAGCGGCTGGAAGCCAAGCTCGAACAATATCCCGACCAGTTGACGCGGGCCTGCGTCGAACTTGCCAAGGACTGGCGCACAGACCGCTATCTACGCCGGCTGGAAGCGATGATGCTTGTCGCCGACAAGCAGGTCTCGCTGGCGCTGACCGGCACCGGCGACGTGCTGGAGCCCGAATATGGCGTCATGGCCATCGGATCGGGCGGCAATTACGCGCTCGCCGCCGCACGCGCCCTCATGGACACCGACAAGGACGCCGAGGAGATCGCCCGTATCGCCATGAAGATCGCCGCCGACATCTGCGTCTACACCAACCAGAACGTCGTCGTGGAAACGCTGGACGCCGCATGACGGCGTCCGCGACCCGGCCGAGCCCACCAGTCCCGGAATCCGCATGGCGGACAGGCCTGCTGATCACGGCAGGCCTGCTCGCCGTCCAGGCGCTGGTGCTCCATTTCGAGGGCCATCCCGCGATCTGCACCTGCGGTACGGTCAAGCTCTGGCAGGGGGTCGTGCAAAGCTCGGAGAACTCCCAGCACATCAGCGATTGGTACAGCTTCTCCCATATCATCCACGGCTTCCTCTTCTACGGCCTCCTGAAACTGGTCGCGCCGCGCGTCCCGGTCGGCATCCGCCTCGCGCTTGCGGTCGGCATCGAGGGCGCGTGGGAGATCGTCGAGAACAGCGAATTCATCATCAACCGGTACCGGGAAGGAACGATCTCGCTGCAATATTACGGCGACAGCATCCTGAACTCGGTCTGCGATACGCTGTTCATGGTGCTGGGCTTTGTGATGGCGGCCAGGCTTCCTATATGGGTGGTCGTGACGCTTGCCATCCTCTTCGAGATCGGCGTCGGCTACGCCATCCGAGACAACCTTACCCTCAACATCATCATGCTGCTGCACCCGTTCGATTCCATTCGGCAGTGGCAATCGGGAATATAGTCAAATGAGTGAATTCTCCCCCCGCGAGATCGTTTCCGAACTCGACCGTTTCATCATCGGCCAGAAGGACGCCAAGCGCGCCGTGGCCATCGCGTTGCGCAACCGCTGGCGCCGCCAGCAGCTCGAGGGCCATATGCGCGAGGAGGTGATGCCGAAGAATATCCTCATGATCGGCCCGACCGGCGTCGGCAAGACCGAGATTTCCAGGCGGCTGGCCAAGCTCGCCGGCGCGCCATTCGTCAAGGTCGAGGCGACGAAGTTCACCGAGGTCGGCTATGTCGGCCGCGATGTCGAGCAGATGATCCGCGACCTCGTGGAAGTCGCGATCGGGCTCGTGCGCGAGAAGATGCGCGAGAGCGTCAAGGCGCGGGCGCACATGAACGCCGAGGAGCGCGTGCTTGAGGCGCTGGTCGGCAAGACGGCGAGCCCGGCCACCCGCGACAGTTTCCGCAAGAAGCTGCGCGACGGCGAGCTGGACGACAAGGAGATCGAGGTCGAGGTCGCCGATACCGGCAATCCGATGGGCGGTTTCGAGATTCCCGGCATGCCCGGCGCCAATATCGGCGTCATGAACCTGAACGACATGCTGTCGAAGGCGATGGGCGGCCGCACCAAGACGCGCAAGACGACGGTGAAGGATTCCTACCAATACCTGATCAACGACGAGTCCGACAAATTGCTCGACCAGGACGAGGTCGTCCGGCAGGCGATGGAATCGGCCGAGAATGACGGCATCGTCTTCATCGACGAGATCGACAAGGTGGCGACCCGCGAAGGCGGCGTGGGTGCAGGTGTCAGCCGCGAGGGCGTGCAGCGCGACCTCCTGCCGCTGGTCGAGGGCACGACTGTGGCGACCAAGTACGGGCCGGTGAAGACGGACCATATCCTCTTCATCGCATCCGGCGCCTTCCACATCGCCAAGCCGTCGGACCTGTTGCCCGAGCTTCAGGGCCGGCTGCCGATCCGTGTCGAATTGAGGGCACTTGAGAAGGAGGATTTCGTCCGCATCCTGACCGAGACCGAGGCGAGCCTCATCAAGCAGTATATCGCGCTGATGCAGACGGAGGGCGTGACGCTCGACTTCACCGACGACGCCATCGACCGGCTGGCGGCCATCGCCGTCGATCTCAACGCCTCCGTCGAGAATATCGGCGCGCGCCGGCTGCAGACGGTGATGGAACGGGTCCTGGACGAGATTTCCTACGAGGCGCCGGACAAGGGTGGCACGTCGGTCACAGTCGATGCCGCCTATGTGGACAAGCATGTCGGCGATCTGGCCAAGAACACAGATTTGTCGCGATTCATCCTGTAGGAGGATTGTGCCGGGCGAGCCAGGCCGCCCGGCACCATATCATCAAGCGATCAAGGGCGGCATGGTGCGGGACGGTTCACGGATAGCGGCAGTATTGTCCCCGGCCCGGCTTCTGCTGAACGTCGTGCTTCTGCTCTTCGCCTTCCCGGCCTTCGCCGTCGTCCTCGTGCCGCCCGGCAACCGCCATGCCGAGCAGCCAGCCGTGCCAGGCGGGTCGCGGCATCGTACCGAGGCGCTGAAGACCACCTACGAGGCGAAATACCAGAAGATCTACCATCTGCTGCGCACGGACGGCGATCTCAGGGCCAAGATAAGCAAGGTCGCGGCGCAATACGGCATCGACCCGCTCCACATCGTCGGCGCGCTGGTCGGCGAGCACACCTACAATGTCGACGCCTACGACCGGCTGCAGACCTATTACGTCAAGGCGTTTTCCTATCTCGATTCGAACTTCACCTTCAGCTACGGCGGCGAGAACGTGGACGATTTCGTGCGCCGGCCGCAATTCGCCGCCTGCGCGGGCATGCATGACAGCTACGATCTGTGGACCTGCCGCAACGACGTCTGGGAAGCGAAGTTCCGCAGCAAGGTGGTGGACAGCAAGCGCTTCCCCAACAACCGCTTCAGCGCCGTCTTCTTCCAGCCCTTCTACGCCGGCCAGACTTTCGGTCTCGGCCAGTTGAATCCCCTGACCGCTCTGGAGATGAGCGACCTTGTCCATGCCATCTCGGGCCTGCCGGAACTCTCGTCGAGCAATCCGAAACAGGTCTACAAGACCATCATGGACCCGGATCTCACCCTGCCCTACGTCGCGGCGACGCTGAAAAAGTCGATCGACGCCTACCGCAAGATCGCCGGCTTCGACATCTCGCAAAATCCGGGCATCACCGCGACGCTCTATAATGTCGGTGACCCGGAAGCGCGCGCGGTGGCGCTGAAGCGCGAGAACGAGGAGCGGCAGGCCAAGGGCGAGGAGCCCCGGATGCCCGAAGAGAATTATTACGGCTGGCTGGTCAACGACAAGCTGGCGCAGCTCAGGACGCTGTTCTGACCGTCGAGAATATCGACAACGTTAGAACGCCTTGAAGGTCAGCGTGGTAAGCGAGCGCATGATGCCGGGCACGTCGGCAACGTTGTCATTGATGAACTTGCCGATATCGACGCCGTCCTCGACATAGATCTTCATCAACAGGTCATAGTCGCCGCTGGTGGAATAGAGCTCCGAGGCGATCTCCCGCTCGAAAAGCGTGTCCGCGACCTCGTAGGTCTTCCCGGGCAAGCATTGAAGTTGGACGAATACGGCTCTCATGAAAACGAAATCTCCGAAACCCGGCAGGGCATGCTTCTCCGAAATCCGATCGTAGCCCTACGCCGTCCATCCCTCCGGGGCAAGGACGCGATGGCACGCATCCTTGCCGGCTTACCCTTCCCCGCGCAGCCGCGCCTCCATCTCGTGGCGCTGGATCTTGCCGGTGGCCGAGCGCGGGAAGGCCTCGAATTCGATGAAGCGTACTTCCTTCGGCCGCTTGTAGCCGGCGAGGGAGCGTCGGCAGAGCGCCTCGATCTCGGCCTCGTCGAGCGAAGGATCGGAACGCGCCACGAAGGCGACGGGCACTTCGCCCCAACGATCGTCGGCGCGGCGCACGACAACGGCCTCCGCCACCCTTGCATCGGCGAGCAGGACGCCCTCGATCTCGGCCGGATAGATGTTCTCGCCGCCCGACTTGATCATGTATTTCGCCCGGTCGACGAAGTCGTAGGAACCGTCCGGGTTGCGCCGGAAGAGGTCGCCGAGCCGGAACCAGCCGCCGGCGAAGTCGCGCGCATTGGTCTCGGGCGCGTTCCAGTAGCCGCTGAAGATCGACGGACCACGGACCGCGCAATCACCGGGCATGCCGTCCGGCACGTCGTTCCCTTCCGGATCGACGAGGCGGATATCGCAAAGCGCGCTCTTTCGCTTGGAAAGCGAGGCGGGTACCACGCCGGCTTCGAGAAGCGCGGCGGAAGCCGGCGCCAGCCCCGTCTCGGTGGAGCCGAAGGAGTTGAGATAGGGCGCGCCGCAATAGCGTGTGGCTTCGGCCAGAAGCGCACGCGGCACGAGATCGGCCATGGCGCCGACGACCGTAACGCCGAGCGGCCGCGGCGCGCCGGCCCGCCACAATTCGACGAAAGGCTCGACGGAGCCGGGCATCATCAGGAGCCAGCCTATGCGGTTCCTCGCGGCGATATCGACGATCTGCGGCGCGTCGAGCCCGTCGACCACGAATACCGTCGCGCCCGACATCAGCGTGCCCATCATCTGGTCGTTGGAGGCCATGTGGAACATCGGCGCCCAGGCGACGAATCCCTCCTTCTCCGTCACGCGAAGGTCGAGCCGGAGCAGCGCCATGCGCGCGATCTCGGCGCGATGGCTGATCAGCGCCCCCTTCGGCAAGCCCGTCGTGCCGCTGGTGTAGAGGACGACGAGGCCGTCTTCGGGGTCCACATCGACGGAAGGCGGCGTGTCGGAGCCGGTCGCGACAAATTCCTCGTAACCGGTTTCGATCATTATGGCCGGCGCTTCCGTTTCACCGACGGAGGCGAGAAGCGGCGAAAAACGCTCCGAAACGAAGATCAGGCCCGGTTCGACGAGATCGAGGCAGCCTTTCAGCTCCGGCGCGGTGAGCCGCCAGTTCTGGCAGGCGACGATGGCACCGATCATCGCGGCGGCGAGTTCGATCTCGATATATTCCGTGCTGTTCTGCGACAGGACGGCGATGCGGTCGCCGCGCCTTATGCCTTTCGCGTGGAGCGCCGAGGCGAGCCGCCTTGCGCGGGCGTCGAGCGCCGCGTAGGTGGTGCTCCGTCCACCCTCCACAACCGCGGTCGCCTCGGGATCGCGAGAAACCTGCGCGCGGAACAGGCCGTAGACCGTCAGCCGGCCGGCCCCGGTGATCTCGGGGGTCACCTCGTGCGCGCGCGCGCCTTGCTTCGTCATCCCGGTCGTTGTCCTCCCTTCCTGTTTGTAGGTCAAAGTCACGTCCGTGGGCAATGCTTCGGCCGGCGCCGCGTGGCTTCGGAAAAGATCACCCGCGATATATTCGACCGATATCGAGCACCGACGGAAAATTCGGATATAAGCGACAGGCAATCCATATTCGTGGCGGGTCTGCACAGATGATCGTGAACTGGGCACATGCATGGCCTTCCGCCACGGCGGCGTTTCTCGCTTCGCTCGTGGAATTCGTCGAGGCGCTCACCATCGTGCTGGCGGTCGGCACGGTTCGCGGCTGGCGTGGAGCGCTTGTCGGCGCAGGTGCTGCGGTCGCCGTGCTGTTGCTCGCCGTTCTCCTGCTCGGGCCGCTCCTGACCGATATCCCGCTCCGCACGGTGCAACTGGTCGTCGGGGGGCTGCTGCTCCTTTTCGGCATGCGCTGGTTGCGCAAGGCGATCCTGCGCGCGGCGGGCGTCATTCCATTGCATGACGAGGAAGCGGCCTTCGCGAAGGAAAGCGCGGCCCTCCGCTCGCTCGGCGGTGGCGGCCGCTGGGACAAGGTCGGCATCGCCACCGCCTTCAAGATCACCCTGCTCGAAGGGCTGGAAGTCGTATTCATCGTCATCGCGGTCGGCGCCGGAGGTTCGGGCCTGCTCGTTCCGGCAAGCCTCGGCGCGCTGGCGGCGCTGTTCGTCGTGGTGCTCCTCGGCGTGCTGGTCCACCGGCCGCTTTCCACCATTCCCGAGAATATGTTCAAATTCATCGTCGGCGTGCTGCTTTCAGCCTTCGGCGCCTTCTGGGCCGGCGAGGGAATGGGCCTCGCCTGGCCCGGCGAAGACTGGTCGATCCCGGGTCTCGTCGCCGGCTTTCTTGTCGTTTCGCTCCTCGCCGTCCGCCTCTGCCGTGACCGGGGCGTCGGAACGGCCAGGTCATAGGGAGAAGACGGATGCGCTGGCTGAAAGCCGCAATCGGCGAGATCTACGGCCTCTTCGTCGACGACGGGCATTTCGCGCTCGCCATCGTCGTCTGGCTTCTCTTCATATGGCTTGGCGTCAGCCTGTTGCCGGACCTTGCTGCCTGGGGCGGCATCGTGTTCTTCCTCGGCCTCGCCGCCATCCTGCTCGCGAATACGAGGCAGGGCGCCCGCCGGTGAAAGGATCGATGGTGCCAGCGTCACCCATGTTGTTGACACGATTGCGCCAAGAGCGCACCTAGCCTTCGAGCCTGAAAGATACAGCCGAACAGACGACAGGAAACGCCATGCCCGCCTACCGCTCCCGAACCACGACCCATGGCCGCAACATGGCCGGCGCCCGCGGCCTTTGGCGCGCCACCGGCATGAAGGACGGCGATTTCGGCAAGCCGATCATAGCGGTGGTGAATTCCTTCACGCAGTTCGTGCCGGGCCATGTGCACCTCAAGGACCTCGGCCAGCTCGTCGCCCGCGAGATCGAGGCTGCCGGCGGCGTCGCCAAGGAATTCAACACCATCGCGGTCGATGACGGCATCGCCATGGGGCATGACGGCATGCTCTATTCGCTGCCCAGCCGCGAGATCATCGCCGACTCGGTGGAGTACATGGTCAATGCGCACTGTGCCGACGCCATGGTCTGCATCTCCAATTGCGACAAGATCACGCCCGGCATGCTGATGGCTGCGCTGCGCCTCAACATCCCGTGCGTCTTTGTCTCCGGCGGCCCGATGGAGGCCGGCAAGGTGGTGCTTTCCACCGGCGAGAAGAAGGCGCTCGACCTCGTCGACGCCATGGTGGCCGCCGCGGACGACAGCGTGGCCGAGGAGGACGTCAAGGTTATCGAGCGTTCCGCCTGCCCGACTTGCGGCTCCTGCTCGGGCATGTTCACGGCCAATTCCATGAACTGCCTGACCGAGGCGCTCGGCCTTTCGCTGCCCGGCAACGGCTCGACGCTCGCCACGCACGCCGACCGCAAGCGCCTCTTCGTCGAGGCCGGGCATCTCGTCGTCGATCTCGCCCGCCGCCATTACGAGCAGGACGACGCGGGGGTGCTGCCGCGCAATATCGCCTCTTTCGCCGCTTTCGAGAACGCCATGACGCTCGACATCGCCATGGGCGGCTCGACCAATACGGTGCTGCACCTGCTCGCCGCCGCGCACGAGGCGGAAGTCGACTTCACCATGGCCGATATCGACCGCCTGTCGCGCCGTGTGCCGTGCCTGTGCAAGGTGGCGCCCTCGAAATCCGACGTGCACGTGGAAGACGTGCACCGTGCCGGCGGCATCATGGCGATCCTCGGCGAGCTCGACCGCGCAGGCCTGATCGACACGTCCGTCGGCTCGGTGCATTCCGAGACGCTCGGTCACGCGCTCGCCCGCTGGGACGTCATGCAGAACGACAGCGCGAATGTGCGCGACTTCTACCGCGCCGCGCCCGGCGGCGTGCCGACGCAGGTGGCCTTCAGCCAGGAGCGCCGTTGGGACGAACTGGATCTCGACCGCCAGAAAGGCGTCATCCGCGACGCCGAGCATGCCTTCTCGAAGGATGGCGGGCTTGCCGTGCTCTACGGCAACCTCGCAGAGGACGGCTGCATCGTGAAAACGGCGGGCGTCGACGAATCGATCCTGAAATTCTCCGGTCCCGCGCGCATCTTCGAAAGCCAGGATTCGGCCGTCAGCGGCATTCTCGGCGGCAAGGTGGCGCCGGGCGACATCGTGCTCATCCGCTACGAGGGGCCGAAGGGCGGCCCGGGCATGCAGGAAATGCTCTATCCGACCAGCTATCTGAAGTCGAAGGGCCTCGGCAAGGCATGCGCCCTCGTCACGGACGGCCGCTTCTCCGGCGGCAGTTCCGGCCTTTCCATCGGCCATGTCTCGCCGGAAGCCGCCGAAGGCGGCGCCATCGCGCTGGTGGAGGAAGACGACACGATCGAGATCGACATCCCGAACCGCAGCATACATCTCGTCGTCAACGATGCTGAGATGGCGCGCCGCCGCGAGGCGATGGAAGCGAAGGGGGCCGATGCCTGGAAGCCGGTCGAAAAGCGCAAGCGCAAGGTTTCGACCGCGCTGCGCGCCTATGCGGCGATGGCGACGAGCGCCTCGCGCGGCGCCGTCCGCCATGTGCCGGAGTGACAGGAGCGGAGAACTTATCCGGCTGGCCGCCAAATCGCTGCCACACCGCGCTTGCCATGGCGGGCACGGTGTGGCAAATGTCCGCCGCGCTTCGGCCTGCTGCGGTAGCTCAGTGGTAGAGCACCCCCTTGGTAAGGGGGAGGTCGAGAGTTCAATCCTCTCTCGCAGCACCATCTTTTCCCGTTGGAAATCAAAAAGATAAGCGTCTTCAAAGGTTTAGGTTGACTTCGGTTCTGGACCGGAGCCCTACACCGTGGCCTTGGAAGTGTCACGCCCGCAGAAGAACCCAAAGTCAGGCGTCTATTATTTTCGGCAGGGAACGCCGTACTGTAGGCTGCGCGGAAGAGCCCCAGACGAGCGGAGACAGGCCGCTTTCCGGTTTCTGATCGGCGAGTTGACCGATGAAACGGACAGCTTCGTGATCATTGGCGAAGCTATGGCCGCAATCGCCGGACATGGCAAAGACTTACCGCAGGTCCAAGAGATCATCAAAAGCTGGCTGGAGCAGGACCCTTCGATCTCATGCGGCCGCAAATCCAAGGCCGGCGTCGGTTCGGCATCATGTCCCGAAATGCAGATCGAGGCGATCGGGCGCAAAGACGCCTTTGCTGGTTGCGATCCTATGGACCAGATGCGGCGGTGTCACGTCGAAGGCCGGGTACCAGCCGCGTGCGAGCGGCGTCGCGGTGCGCATGCCGAGGCAATGCAGGCTCTCTTCCGGATCCCGCTCCTCGATTGGGACGGCCTCGGGCCCGGGCGCAGCACGGTCCGGATCCTGAACCATCGCCACATAGGGAATGCCGTAGGCCTTGGCGGCGATGGCGAGTTGCAGCGTACCGACGTTGTTGATCACGTGACCCGACATGGTGACGCGATCGGCGGCCGTCATGAAGCGCCCCACCCTGCCCCGATCCATCGCCCAAGCGCCCATATTGTCGGTTATGACCGTGACCGGTATCCCCATCTCGGCGACGCTGTGCGCGGTGAGCCGGCTGCCTTGCAGGTAAGGGCGTGTCTCGGTGCAAATGACCTCGACCCGCTTTCCCAGGCGCAGCACCGCCGCCAGGGTCTCGATCAGCGTGGCCTCCGCCCAGCAATGCGTGAGGATCGTATCGCCGTCCCCGACCGTAGCAGCAGCGTTTTCGCCGAGCTGGCGACCTCCGGCCTGCTTCTCTTCCCAGACATTGTACATGCCGGCTTCAATCCGCTCCGCGAAGGCCTCGTCACCGGCAAGCTTTCGTGCCTCGCCCAGCATCGCGGTTACCGCTTTGGCGATGAGGTTGTTGGTAGGGCGCGTTGCGATCAGCCGTTTCGCCGCCGCGTCCATCAGGACGAGCCGCCCGTCGGCGCGGCGAGGCGCGGCCTCACGCGCCGCCAGCACCATTCCTGCGCTGGCGGCGAAGAACGGGCCGCTGCTTTGCGTGACCATTTCCTCTACCGCCCGGGCCACATCCTCGACCGTGGCGCAATCGACGAATTCCGTCCGGAACGGAAAGACGCGCCGGTCAAGGATTCTCACCCGGTCCGGCGCCAGGACCACGCTCTTTCTCGACAGCGTCGGCATCTGGAACGAAGGAACGTTCATAGAAGCTTCCTCTTCAGAGATTTGGAACGCACGTACCGGCAATGGCGGGGTCGCCCGACCGACCGTGAACCTCGGACGCGGATCGTAAGGATCCTGTTGGGAGTGAGTTGCCGTGGGCGTCAGCCGAGCCGGGGCAGCCGGTTCCAGAAGTCAAGATGTGGCTCGCGCGCTTCCTCTTCGAGGAGCGGTCCCACCACGGACGTGGCATGCGTCGCCGCCGCGAACACCTCCCGGCAGCCAAGCTTCAGGACCGCCGGATCAGTCCGTCCCTCGGTCGTGATTTCGTAAAGCCCTTCTTCTGAAAGGCCGTAGACTACCGTGCGGATACCCGACCAGAACGCCGCGCCCGCGCACATCGCGCAAGGCTCGGTGCTGGCATACATGATCGCCTGACGGCGGTTCGCCGGCGCAAGCTTCCTGTTCGCCGCGCTGATGAGGTTCAGTTCCGCATGCGAGGTTTCGTCATGGTCTTCCGTGACGGTATTCTCCGCCTCGAGTAGAACGGTTCCGTTTGGGGCCGCGAGCAGCGCGCCGAAGGGATGGTTGCCCTTCTCCCGGGCGCTTTGCGCGAGCGCGATTGCCCGGCGCATGAGCGCGGCTGGATCTTGACCCAACAGGTTCTTCCTGGCTTGACCGTTCACGGATTCGTTCTCCATCGAGGGCTGGCTGCGCAGCCGTCCGACTGCATCCGGGCGGACCGCCGCCTCGCAGGCGACCCGTCCGGGTGTGGCAGTTCGACTTCCTGCTAGTCTGATTTCACATCGGACTGGAAGGCGTTCGTCATGACCTCCGCAGCGGGGATCACACGCGGAATCTGCTTGTTGTCGTGATAGAACTGAATCTGCCTGTCCCATACTTCGGGCCGCATCCACAGGAAGTGATGCTCCTTGGTGTCGGCGCTCATATTGAGGCCGTTCTCGATCTTCAGACTCCATCGCACCCGCTCGATAGGGTCAAGTTGGCCCTGATAGGAGGCGGCGATTTTCGCGGTGGCTTCGGGATCTTTCTGCATGAACTGCATGCCGCGAGCGACGGCCTTGAGAAATTTGCGCGCGACCTCCGGCTTCTGCTTCAAGAAGGCATTGGTCGTGAAGATCAGATCGTTGTAGGAGGGCACTCCGTACTCCGACAGACGGATGACCTTCCAGGTCTTGCCCTTGAGGTTTGCCGGGGCATCGGACTTCGCCGCTTCAAGCTCCACCTGATAAGGCTGGTTGCCGATGTGGCCTGACATGAAATCCACGGCACCCGTCAGCAACGGCTCGAGGCCACCCTGCACGATCTTGATCTTGATCTTGGACATATCGAGCTTGTTTCTCTCGACCACGCCCTTCAAGAAAATCTCGCCATCTGTCTGGATGCCGACCGTCTTGCCTTCCATGTCCTTCGGCGTCGGGTCCGGAGCCGACGGGTTGGCAAGCGTGATGTAGACATAAGGCGTCTTCTGACGCACGGCGCCAATCGCCACCACGTCCACCGGATCGGGGGCGAGCCGGGCGGAAAAGATGAAGGTGCCCCCGGTGATACCGAAATCGGCCAGGCCCGCGCCCACGGTCGAGACCGGGTTCTTGCCGGGACCACCATCGATCAGGGTCAGCTTGAGACCTTCGTTCTTAAAGTAGCCATTGACATCCGCTATGTAGAGCTGTGTGTATTGCGAATTGCGCAGCCAGCCGAGCGACACTTTCACCTCGGTCAGGGCATTGTCTGCCAGCGCCGCTCCCGTCGAGAGGGCGAGCGTCGCCGTGGCGACCAGGGATGTCAGCAAATGTCTTTTCATTGCATTCCTCCGCTTGTGAGTGGGTTGTATTGCCGCAGAAGATCGGCTTTTCATCGCCTCGTGCCTGAACCGTCTTTCCAATCCAGGCGTTCGCCGAAATAGTGGATGAGCGTGTAGATGCCGAAGGAAAGCAGCGCGGCGATCAGCGCGACCGCATAGACTAGGTCGCCGCGGTATTGCATCATGCTTTGGTTGATCACGTAGCCGAGCCCGGTGCGCGAGATCATCCACTCCACCGCGATCGAGACGACGATGCTGGCGCTGCCGGTGATCTCCTGGGCGGCGACGATATACGGAATCGAGTAAGGGAAGCGGACCGTCGAGAACACCTCCCACCAGGAAGCATCAAGGATGCGCATGCGGTCGAGCACTATCGACTCGACAGATTGCAGGCCACGATAAGTGTTGACGAGGACCGGGAAGAAGCCGGCGAGCGTCACTACTATGACCTTGGTCGCCATGCCGTCGCCCATCGCCAGCGCCAGCACCGATACTAAGGCCACATAGGGTATATTGCGCAGCGTAATTGCCGCCGGCATGACGAGGAGCCGCCCTAAGGGGAAGCTGACGAACAGCACCGCGAGCCCGATGCCGACCAGATTGGCCATGATGAAGCCGATCGTCGCCACCTCCAGGGTGTACCAGAGATGTAGCGAGATCAGTTTCCAGTCTGTGAACAGCGCCTGCAGCACTCGCTCGGGCCGGGGCAGCACGAAAGGCGGCAGGCCCGACCAGAAGATGGCGCCGTACCAGAGCACAAGGATGGAAATAACCGGCAGGGCGATGCGGAGCAGGACAGCGAGCACCATACGACCGATCCGCTGCCAGAGCGGCGTCGGCGCCGTCTTCGTTTCCGGTCCCTGCTGCGTGATCGCACTCATGCCGCCGCTTCCTCACGTTCGAACAGCAACTCACGCAGATGCGCCGTTATACGAACGAATAGGGGATCGCTCCTGAACCTACTTTTCCTTGGCCGCGGAACGGGTATGTCCACGATTTCGCGGATTCGCCCGGGAGCCGGCGTGAACACGACGACCTTGTCGGCGAGCAGCACCGCCTCGTCGATGTGATGGGTCACGAAGAGCACCGTGCGCGGTCTCACGGCGAGCTCGCGGCCGAACCACTCGCCCAGCTCCTCGCGCTTCATTTCGTCGAGAGCCGAGAAGGGCTCGTCCATCAACAGCAGCGCCGGATCGTGCGCGATCGCGCTCGCCAGATTGACGCGCTGGAGCATTCCTCCCGACAATTGCGCCGGCCGCTTCCTCTCATGTCCGCTGAGACCGAAATCGCGCAGCAACGTTTCCGCAGGCAATCCGGCTTTCCGCGCGATACGCTGCGTGAAGACGACATCGTCGATCGCCCGTTTCCAGGGCAGCACGGCCGGGCGCTGCGAAACCAGGCCCAGCATCTTCTTGCGCCGCACCTGGGACGGAGGCTCGCCTCCAACGCGCACCGAACCGGTGCTCGGCACTTCGAGATCCGCAACGATCCGCAGCAACGTCGTCTTTCCGCAGCCGGAAGGCCCGACCAGCGCGACGAACTCTCCGGGTTCCACTTCCAGATCAACGGTACCGAGGGCTTGCGTCGAGCCGAACGAACAGCTCACGCCACGGATGGATATCGGAACAGACAACGGTTCTCCTCCCGTTCGTACCGGATGAGCATTGCCGCGGGCCTTCTTCCAACTACGCAGCCGCGGTTCATCGCCCGTATCAGGCGGGTCGAGACCTGCCTGCCTCCATCCACTATGGTTCACGATGCCCGTTGCCGATAGTGCTATTTAACTGACATATTGTTGCTCTTTGACGCACAAGGCCACATGCTGGAGGAGGCTATGATGAAGCTGGAACTGTCGACGGCCCGAATGGCGCAGGCGATCTATTCACGCTCGTTGCTCTATTTCGTGGCGGTGGCGGAGACCGGTTCCATCCGCGAGGCGTCCCGCCGCCTGAATGTGGCCGCTTCGGCGGTAAGCCGGCAACTCAGTCATCTGCAGGAACGGCTGGGCGTGAAGCTTTTCGACAATATGGGCCACTCGCTGCGTCTCGCCCCGGCCGGCCAGGAACTGTTGCGGTACTGCCGCACGATCCTGGAGGATCTCGATCCCACCGTGGACGCCATCAGCGCGCTCCACGGCTACCGGACGGGGACCGTCCGGATAGCGACGATTGACAGCTTCGCGACCACGCTTCTGGCCGAACTCATCAGCGGATTTTCGCGGGACTTCCAGTCCATCCATCTGTCCTTGTCGATTCATTCGGCCAAGGACGTCGCGACCCAGGTCGCCGAAGGCTTTGCCGATGTCGGGTTCGCCTTCAATGTCAAGGATCGCGACCTGTTCAGGATCCTGCTCAAGGCGGAATTTCCGATGGGCATCGTGGTATCCGATACGCATCCCCTCGCGCGCAAATCATGCGTGACCTATCAGGAGTGCGTGGGATATCCGATCGGCCTGCTGAAACCCGGAACCTCCATCCGCACCGCGCTCGAGCAGGCCTCGACGCGCGCCTCGCTGCCCTGGCCGAAATACGTCGAGGCCACATCGATGCGGTTTCTGGAGGATCTCGCCCGCGTCGGGCGGCATGTGACCTTCCAGCCGCGCTACAGGTTCACGTCGGGCTTCCGCAAATCATCCCTGATCTTCATCCCTCTCGACGATCCGCCAAGGACCACCGACGAGTTTGCGATGATCGTGGACCGACGGCTGCAATTGCGGCCGGCTCCGAAGGAATTCGTAAGCTTCGCCAAAAGGTTCCTGTCGGAGCGGCTTGAGAAGACACAGTGAAGATCCGTCACCGGCCGGCGGGAGCGGCTTCCTCCCTATGAGGCTGCTGCCCATAAGTCTTGTGCCGCTCGATCACCTCCGCGATTGCTTCGGCAGAGAGTTGCGGTGGCGTGCCCATCGGCAGGCACAGAAGGTAGAGAGCGGCGAGTTCCTCGACAATCTCCGCTACGTTCAGCGCACCCGCCAGGCTGGAATGCGCGGCGATCACGCCGTGATGGGCCAGCAGGCAGGCGCGCCGGCCTTCCATCGCAGCCACGGCCAGATCGGCCAGTTCCTGCGTGCCGAACATCGCATAGCCGGCACAGCGTATATTGGGCCCGCCGGCCGCCGCGATCCGGTAGTGGACGGGCGGTATCTCACGACCGAGAACGGAGACCGCGGTCGCGTGCATCGAATGCGTATGGACGACCGCGTTCAGATCCGCGCGCAGTTTGAGGATGTCGCGATGAAAGCGCCACTCGCTGGAGGGCGTCATGCATCCCTCGGCGGTTCCATCCCAGCGCATGCGCACGACCTGCCCCGGTTCCAGCGTTTCATAGGAAACGCCCGTCGGCGATATAAGGAAGCCGCCATCGATACGCACGCTGACATTGCCGGACGTGCCCTTGACGAGGCCTTTCCGTTGCATGGCCTGGCAGGTCTCCACCACGGAGCGGCGCAGATCCGGTTCGTCATACGTCATGGCATATCGTCCACGTGCTTGGCGGCAACTCAGGCGAGTGCCGGCTCCCGTGCGATCGGCTGGGCCGCGAACGCCGCGACGATCTTCACGACCCGCTCGAACACGGCCGAGCGCGTGCGCGTGAGCTCTTCCCTGCTGATCTCCTGCTTGCTGTCGCCCAGGCCGGCAGCGTGGTTCACGATCGGACAGATAGCGGCATATTCGACCCCGAGCTCCCGGGCCAATGCCGCCTCGGGCATCCCCGTCTGACCGACGAGATCGCATCCGTCCCCGGCCAGCTTGCTGATCTCGGCGGCCGTCTCGAGCCGAGGTCCATTGAAGCAGCCATAGCAACCGCCGTCACGGACGCTTTCGCCGGCCGTTTTCGCCGCCTCGATGATGCGCTGCCGCACCGGCTCCGAATATGGCCGCGTGAAATCGATATGTCGCACCGGCTCGCCATTCGTGCCGTCGTGATAAGTCGACTCGCGCCCGTAGGTGTAGTCGATGATCTGGTTGGGGACGACGAGCGCAGCCGGCCCGAAATCGTCCCGGATGCCGCCGCTGGTCGCGATCGAAAGGATCTGCGTAACGCCCAGTTTCTTCAGCGCCCACATATTGGCGCGATAGTTGATCCTGTGCGGAGCCAGCGCGTGCGGGTTGCCGTGCCGTGGCAGGAAGGCAATCTCCCTGCCCCCGCAGAGGCCGATCGAGACCGGGCCGGACGGATCGCCGAAAGGTGTCGGTACCCTTTCCTCGCGCACCGATTCCAGATTGGGCAGGCGGGTGAGATGCGTTCCCCCGATAACTGCGTCCATACGTCGATCTCCTGTTTCTAACGGTCCTGCGCGGGAAAGGTCTGCGACAGCGCCGCAGCAGCGAATATGCCGTGTTCGGTAATGATCCCCGAGACGAGTTCGGGCGGCGTCACGTCGAAGGCGGGGTACCAGCCCTTCGCCAGCGGGCTGGCCGTCCGAGCCCCGAGGCAGTGCAGGCTCTCCTCCCCGTCGCGCTCCTCGATCGGAACGGCACTGGGATCCGGAGCCTTCGCGTCGGGCCGCAATACCGTCGCGAAATACGGCAGCTTGAAATGGCGGGCCGCGATGGCCGCATGGAGCGTACCGACCTTGTTGATGACATGTCCGCTCATGGTCACACGATCGGCCGCGGTCATCAGCATGCCGACACGGCCGCTTGCCATGGCATGCGCCACCATGCCGTCGGTTATCACGGTCGCCTCGATCCCCATCTCGGCGACGCTGTGAGCGGTAAGCCGCGCGCCCTGAAGGTAAGGCCGCGTCTCGGTGCAGAGCAATTCGATATGCTTTCCATCTTCCCGCGCCGCAATCAATGTTTCGAGAAGCGCCCCTTCCGACCAGCAATGGGTAAGGATGCGCTCGCCATCCGCGATCAATGAGTTCGCGTATCGCCCGACCGCGCGATATTGTCCGCGCCTCGCCTCCCATTGTTCCAGCACGAATTTCTCGCAGGCCTTTGCGAACCCACCGCGTGTCGCGTGCTCCTCGGCAAAGGCCAGGATCGGCCGGACAGCCGTTGCGATATTGTTGTTGGTGGGCCGCGTTCGGACCAGCCTCGCGCCCGCAGCTCTCATCAAGGCCTGACGACAGACCGGATCGGTCGCCTTTTCCGCTTCCCTGGCCGCCAGCACCATGCCGGCCCCGGCGGCGTAGAACGGGCCGTTGCTCTGCGTCACCATCTGCTCGATCGCAAGCGCCACCTGCTCGCAATCGCTGCAGACGACGAACTCCTTCGAGAACGGGAACACGCGGCGGTCGAGAATGCGGACGCGGTCCTCTTCCAACAGGACGTTCTCGGCATAAAGCGTGGGAAGCGCAGGCTTTTGCTGGGACATCCTCTTTCCCGGAAACTTTCGGCACAGGCTTGAGCGATAGCCGGTCGATGCCGGCCGGCCTGTCGGTCGGCCGGCGCAAATGAAGACCCGCCGGCCAGGAACAAGCCGACCATACCGCCCGACCAGTCGTTGCCGGTAATGCTATTTACTTCACTTTATGTTGCCGAAAAGAGAGCGCAGATCGACAGAGACCGCTGCCAGCGGATGGATTGCGTCCTGACCGGACTGCCCGACCCGGCGCAGGCGGCCATGGCGAAGTGCTTCGCTAACCGGATTACACGCGAGGTCTGTGCGGTCGCGATGCAGTTGATGGGCGGATACGGCTATGCGCGGGAATTCGGCATGGAAAGGCGTCTGCGCGATTCATACGGATGGGGCATCGCCGGTGGGTCGATCGATATCCGGAAGGTAAATATCGCCGCCGCCCTTACCGGTCACCGGTCGAGTAAGCGCAGGTAATCAGGCTAGCTTGTTGGTCGCCAGCGGGCCACTTGCCGGTTCGACGGAATCGTCGATAACGTGCTTCCAAACGCGGGATCGTCACCAGCAACGCCAACCGTCAGAGGCGACACAGAAGGTCATCCGCTCCCCTTGCATCCGCAGGAATTGCGAACGATCAGGCTTGGCGCCACCCGCAAAGTGTGGGGCTTGCTATCGGGCGACTGGATCCGCTTTTTGAGCATCAGCGCCGCCTTTCTGCCGATCTCGTCGCAATCCTGCGCCATCACCGTCAATCGCGGCGTGAAACAATCCGCCCAGTCGAAATCGTCGAAGCCGGCAAAGGCGATATCTTCGGGAACACGAAGGCCGGCATCATGGACGGCATGCATGATGCCGATGGTCGTCAGATTGTTGCCGCCGACCATCGCCGTCGGTCTCCCGGGACCCTCGAGCATCCGCGCGGCGGCGGCACGAGCGCGATTGACGTCCGCATTGCCGGTAGACAGAAGCGCCGGATCGAAGGTCAGGCCATGGTTGGAAAGCGCCATTCTGTAGCCGTCTATGCGCTCGTTCGCGGTCGTGAAGCTTGCCGGCCCCGCAAGCATGCCGATACGCCGGTGCCCATGTCCGATCAGGTGTGAAACCAGCCCCTCGACCGCGCTGCGGTTCTCGACGCCGACCTGGTCGAAGCTGGGCGCGACGAGGCGATCGACGAGGACCGACGGTATGGAGTTTTCCTCCAGGTAGGCAAGCGAGCGGCGATCGGCGTCATGGCAGGGCGCAAGGATGATCCCGTCGACACGTCGCTGGTGCAATGCCTGGACGACCTTCAGTTCCTGGGTCGGGTCGTCTCGCGTATTGGCTAGCAGCACCATCATGCCGAGATTGGCGCATTGTTCCTCGATGGCGTTGACGATATCGCCAAAATAGCGGTTTGCCGTGGTCGACATGGCGACGCCGACCATGTTGGTGCTGGACCGGGCCAGGGCTCTCGCGAGAACATTCGGCGTATAGCCGACCGCCTGGATCGCCCGCTCGACGGCAGCCGTCGTTTCGGGGCTTACATAGCGCGTTCCGTTCAGGACATGAGAGACCGTAGATGTCGCCACCCCCGCATGCCGCGCAACGTCCGAAATCGTAGCCACTGTCTTTTCCAACCGTACCCGTGTGGACCGGTCGTCCCTCTTCGCCTCGCCCATCTAGTCTTGCCGGACCCGCCTGATCAATCGGCTATTCCGACGCGGCATCCAGATGGAACGTCGCCTGGAATCCGGCTTGTTCGCGATGAGCGAGGCAATAGATGACACCATCGGAGAGGCACAGGCAAGCGGTTGCGCAAGCGGTTGCGCAGCCAAAAATTGCAAGAATCCGCCCCGCAGTCGCTTGACATGCCGGCATGGCCCCGTAGGCTGGCTGATGAGGAGATGGGGCGTGGAGACGCTCCGCCGGGAGGATCACACCATGTTCGGACGGAGGTTCCGGCAAGGCTGTTATCGGAGACCGCCCCGTGCCGGCGCGGGCCCATCCATCGGGACCGGCCGGAGCCTTGTTTCGTGACCGCGCTCCTCGAAATGCGCAGGATCGAGAAGCGCTTTGGCGGCATCCATGCCCTGAAGGGCGTGGATTTTGACCTCCACTCCGGCGAAGCGCACGTCCTGCTCGGCGAGAACGGCGCCGGCAAGAGCACCCTGATGAACATCCTGTCGGGCAACATCGCTCCCGATTCCGGCGATATCCGCCTGTCCGGCACATCGGCTCATTTCTCGGGTCCTGCCGAAGCGCACACGGCCGGCATCGCCATGATCCCGCAGGAACTGGATCTGGTCCCGGGCCTCGACATCGCCGCCAACCTCTTTCTCGGCAACGAAGAGCGCACGGCCTGGGGGACGCTGGCGCATCGCCGGATGCACAGCGCGGCCAGCGAGCTTTTGAAAAAAGCGGGCGTATCGCTCGATGCGGGCCGGCCGGTTTCCTCGCTCAGGATGGGCGAGCGGCAGCTCGTCGCGATCGCAAAGGCGCTGTCGGCCAATGCACGCATCCTCATAATGGACGAACCGACCGCAGCCCTGTCGGCGACGGAGGCGGAACACCTTTTCCGCGTGGTGCGGGAGTTGTGCGCCCGCGACGTCGGCGTCATCTACATTTCGCACCGTCTCGAGGAGGTACCGCGCGTCGCCGACCGTGTGACCGTCATGCGCGACGGGCGCGTCGCCGGCGAAGCAAAGGCGGACGCGCCGCAGGCCGAACTGGTGCGCCTGCTGGTCGGCCGTTCCTTCGAGGATCTCTTCCCTCCGCAGGCAAGCAGGATCGGCCGTGAGCTGCTCCAGCTGGAACACGCGCGTTTCGATCCGTCCATCGAACGCGCGGGATGGCAAGCCGCCCGGGACGTTTCGCTTACCGTGCATGCGGGAGAGATCGTCGGGCTGGCAGGACTGATGGGCGTCGGTCGGACGGAGTTTCTTTCGGCTCTTTACGGCTTCGAGGCGAAGGGGCGATGGTCCGGGATGGTCCTGGTCGACGGCAAGCCTGCGCATCTCGGCACGATCGCGGCAGCTCGCCATGCCGGCATCGCCTATGTGACCGACGACCGCCGCGGCACCGGCCTTATCCTCAAGCATTCCGTGGGCGAGAACGTCGTCCTGTCCACGCTGAGGCGGATCACCCCATGGGCGCTCGTCGCGCCGAGAAAGGAGCGCCGCTATGTCGCCGACGCCCTTTCCCGCTTCGATGTCCGGCCGAAACTGCCGGAGGCGCTCGTCGTGAACCTTTCGGGCGGCAACCAGCAGAAGGTCGTGTTCGCCAAGGAGCTTGTGAGCGAACCGCGCCTCCTCCTGCTCGACGAGCCGACACGCGGCGTCGATGTCGGCGCCAAGGCGGAGATTTATGCGCAGCTCAGGAGCCTGACGGCAAAAGGTCTCGGCGTGCTCGTGGCGTCGTCCGAGCTGCCGGAGCTGATCGGCTTGTGTGACCGGATCGTCGTGATGTCGGGGGGCAGAACGATCGCCGAATTCGGCCCCCGCGCGAGCGAAGAGGAAATCCGCCACGCAAGCGCGAACAGGACCGAGGCCGCATGACGGACGAACCCGCGACCCCTGCCATCGACGTTGCCCGTGCGGAAGTCCGTCCGCGGCTCAGACCGCTTGATTACGTTATCCGCTTCCAGAGCATCCTCGGCCTGATCCTCGTCGTCATAGGCGGCATCGTCTTTTCGCCGCGGCGCCACGGGCATATCCTTTTTCTCCAGCCCGACAACATCGCCAACATTGTCCGCTCGATCTCTGAAACAGGCATCCTGGCGCTCGGCATGACCTTCGTCATCATCGCCGCCGGGATCGATCTTTCGGTCGGTGCGGTGCTTGGCCTTTCAAGCGTTCTGACGGCCGCCCTGCTCATCAACGAGGGCTGGGGCCTGTGGACGACCTTGCCGCTCGTCCTTGTCTGCGCGACGCTGTTCGGGCTGCTCCAGGGAGCAATCTCGGTGAGGCTTCAGGTTCAGGCTTTCATCGTGACGCTCGCGGGATTGCAGGCGGCCCGCGGGCTGGCGCTCATTGCATCGGGTAACGAATTCATCAACATCAATTACGGCAGCGGGCCCGGAAACGCGCCGCCGGCATTTGCGATCCTCGGCGAGCGCCTGTTCGACAATACGTTTCCTGTCGCGACGCTTGTCTTCCTCGTGCTGGCGGTCGTCGCCACCTTCTTCCTCAACCATACCCGGTATGGCCGCTATGTCTTCGCCGTCGGCGGCAATGAACGAGCCGCACGGCTCTCCGGTATTCCGGTCGAGTGGGTAAAGATATCGGTCTATGGCATCACCGGCCTCTGTTCCGGCGTCGCCGGCATCGTCCATGCTGGCCAGTTCGCCTTCGGAAGTCCCACGGACGGGACGGGCTATGAGCTCAACGCCATCGCCGCCGTGGTGATCGGCGGCACCGACCTCTTTGGCGGAGCCGGCACAATGATCGGGACGATTGCAGGCGCCATTATGCTCGGCGCCCTCGCCAATGTCCTGCAACTCAATGACGTGAGCGCCGCCATGCAGCTTCTGGCGACGGGCGCGATCATCGTGGCTGCGGCAGCGCTGCAGACATTCGTAGGCAGGCGCGACACCCGTTCGCGCTGAAAAAGGAGGAGACGGCAATGAACGAACGGAAACGCTTACAGGGGCTACTGGCCGCAGGGACGGGTATCGCCGCAATGATGGCTCTGTCGGCCGCCGACGCCAAGCCGCTGGTCAAGACATGCGGCCCGAACGATCACTACACCATCGGGTTCTCGCAGGCCAATTTCAAGGAACCCTACCGCTCCCACGTCAACCACGAACTCGAGCGGCTGGTGAAGAACTACCCGCAATTCAAGATCGTCATTGCCGACGGCCAGGCGAGCGACAACACGCAGGTCTCGCAGGTGGAAAACTTCCTGACCCAGCAGGTTGATATCCTGTTCATCTCGCCTTTCGAGGCGGCACCGCTGACGCCGGTCGTCTCGCGCGTCTACAAAGCGGGCATCCCGGTAATCGAACTCGACCGCAAGACCAACGGCGACGACTACACCAGCTTCGTCGGTGGCGATAACGAGAAGATCGCCGAGGAGGCCGGCCAATATGCCAAGAAACTGCTTCCGGACGGAGGCGAGGTCGCAATCCTTGAAGGCTTGCCGAGTTCATCGCCCGCGATCGAGCGTCTGGACGGCTTCAAGAAAGGTATCGCCGACGATCCGAAGCTGAAAGTCGTTGCCGTCCAGCCGGTGGACTGGATGGAGGACAAGGCGGTGACGGTGTTCTCCGCCATGCTGCAGGCCCATCCCGACATCAAGCTGGTCTATACGAGCAACGACCTGGCCGCCGCCGGTGCCTATATCGCCGCAAAGCAGGCGGGCAAGGAAAAGGACATCAAAATCATCGGTACAGACGGGCTTCCCGGGCCTTCAGGCGGGATTCATGCGGTTTCCGAAGGGCAATGGGCGGCGACGCTCGTCTATCCGACAGGCGCGGCGGAAGCGCTCGACCTCGCCAAGAAGATCCTGATCGACTGCGCCGAATCCGTGCCGAGGACGGTCACGGTGCCCACCAAGCTGATCACCGCGGACAACGCCAAGGAAATCTACGCGAAGGAAAAATTCTGACCAGGAGCGCGGGATCGGGCCGCCGATCCCGCGCCATCCGTTTCAGGAAGACACACCCCGGTATCACGGGGCAAAGGCCGGTAGCGTCTGCCGGAGAGCGGCCTGTTTCCCGGCTCGGGGCTTGAAGGAAATATGTCCGTCGTCGGCGCTCAAGGAGTTCGATCCGGCCCGACGCAAACAGTCGTCTGAGGTCCCTGACGATGGGCAAATCGGTCAGGCGGTGATCGATCTCGTCTTGTGCCTTTCAGGCACTGATCCGGCGGCAGATGACAGCCTTGTCATCCGGCTCGCCTCCTCGATCGGGATAGGGCGCCCCCTGAGGAACCCCTGGATCCATTGAATGTTCATCTGCTTCAGCACTGTCAGTTGCTCTTCGGTCTCCACGCCCTCGACGAGCACGGCGTGCCCGAGGTTGCGAAGCAGCCTTATCATGTCCTGCAGCAAGGTGGCCCCGCGGGGCGTATCTGATTCGTGCAGGAAGCTGCGATCGATCTTGACGACATCGAATTTGAAGCGGCGCAGCCAAGCGAGACCGGCAAATCCCGTTCCGAAATCGTCCAGCCAGATCTGGACGCCCAGGCTTCTCAGATGCTCGATATTCCTCGTCGCCTGCGCCTCCAGGAAAATGTCGCTGCCCTCGGTCACTTCCAGTGCAAGCTTCTGCGGCGCCAGCCCGTACCGACCGAGAATATCGGCGATTTGCAGGGGAAAACCTGCGGCCTTGAGCTGAACGACCGATACGTTCGCCGTGACGAGCGAGCCCAAACCATGCTCGACCATATCCCTGCAGGCCCGGTCGATCAGCCATGTGCCCAATTCCACGATCGTGCCGTTTTGTTCCGCAGCCGGTATGAAAACCTCCGGACTGATGATACTGCCGTCCAGGTCGCGCAAACGCATCAGCGCTTCATGGCCGAGCATCTGTTCGGATGCGATATCGTAGATCGGCTGGTAGGCTACCGAAACGAGCTCGTTGGCGACGGCGACCTTCAACAGCCGGGAGAGGTTTTCGCCGGATTTTTCCTGCTCGGCGGCTTCAGGGTCGTAGATCGTCAATGTCGCGCGACCGGCGAACTTTGAAGCGTAGAGGGCACGGTCGGCTTCCTGCAGGAGCACCCGGAGTTCCATGACCTTGTCGGCGCGGGTCAGCGTGGCGCCCACGCTGATCGTGACGATATTGTAGCCGTCCCTGCGGCTCGGATGGGCGATCTTCAGGTCCTCGACAGCACGGCAGAATTCTTCCGCGACCTCGCGAAGTTTCGATTCTCCTTCGACCCGGCACAAAACGACGAACTCTTCGCCGCCGTAACGGCCGGCAATAGCTTTGTGCCTGGATGCCGTCTCGGCAAAGGCATCCGCGAGCATCATCAGGCAATCGTCGCCGGCCTGATGCCCGAGCCGGTCGTTGAATGACTTGAAATGGTCGACGTCAATGAGCAGCACGCCGATCGCGTCGTCGCCAATACCGCAGTCACCCGCGGCCCATTGCTTGCTCAATTCCGAGAATTCGCGCGCGATCGCCCGCCGGTTCTTCAGCCCGGTCAGCGGATCGGTATTGGCGATTTCGCCCAGCTTTTCGCCCTTTTCCACGGCTGCCCGCTCCTGAACCTGGGCGCGGAGCGTGTGCAGGAACTCCTGGTACCGCTCCAGACTGAGCCGCCACGAAAGATAAAGCGACAACATAAAGCAGTTCGCGAAATAGACCGACACTATGGCGCGGCCGACAATGTCGGTCCGGAGCGAGAACAGTGCGGCAGCGATGAAGGTTACCGTCACCACGGCCGACGAGACGATCGAGAGCCAAAGCCGGAAATTGAAAAAGAGGTTCGCCCCAAGGATAAAGACTGTCCCGAATATTATGAATTGGGACAGCGCCGTCTGATAGGTCGTGTCGATCGCAAAAAAGAGCCATCCGACGGCGCCCGACACGATGGCCGCAGCAGCTATGAGATGGAGGGTAGCGAGTTCTGCCCCCCGGCGCGCGCAAATCTCGATGAGGGCAAGGAATCCAAGACCGAGTACCAGGCGGGTGAGAACGAGGCGCCCGGCTATGTCCGGAAACAACAACCAGTCGAAGAGGCCGTAGCCGATATAGCTCAAGACGGCCGCGACCATGCCCCAGCGAAGGACCTTCCGGTTCCGATCCGCATATTTCCGCATGAGCAATGCCCAAAGCGTTGGATCGGTGTGCTTCCATCGCGGTCGCGTGGTCGCCCTGAAAACCTTCCGGGAGATGTCTTTCGACAGATGCATTGAAGCGTTCCTGGCGGCTGCCCCTGTCCGTCGGAGTAACAAAGTACCGGTTATGTATCTCGATCGAATGGATTTCGACACACAAGAAAACCCGAATGTCGCTAACCGACTGTAAATCGCCGCTCCCGATAGCACACAAGAAGTCCCATCCAGCTTCACAGATTCTATAGAATTTTATGAAAAGGCTTCGCAATCGCGGAGGGGCACACCTATACTCGGCAGTCGGTGAAGGGGATGTTGAATGGCCAAGACAGAATTGAGATTGGACAGTTCCAGCCTCATAACGTCCGATCTGATCCGGAAGCACGATCCGGCATCCGGGCTTGCTGCAGATCCCCACGAATTGCGCGAGCGGACCGCCCAACTGGCGCTCATACTCGATCTTGCCTATCAGGGCTTCGTCGGGCAGCAGCCGGCCGCTGCCATCGTCGACCGCCTTGCCGGCAGGCTTCACGATCTTCGCCGTGAGGCTAGTCCCGGCGTGTGGCGGCAACTCATTCCGCTCGCCCAGGAGCACCGTGTCGCAAAATATTTGATACAGGATCCATTCACGCGCTGGTCCTTCGAGAAGCCGCGTGGCTATTCCGGCGACGCGAGTTTGCTGGATATTTACTACAAGCATCCCAGCGCGGCCGGGATCGTGGAATCATCGTCCACGCTCGGGCAGGCGATCTATGCCTACACCAGCGATGCCCCGAGTTCGGTCGCAGGGCGCGAGCGGCGGGACATATTGACGAGGAGTGTCGACGAGACGGCCAGCCGCGTCGATGAGGCCGAGATCCTGACGATAGCGTGCGGCCATTTGCGCGAAGCGGAAAGTTCAAAGGCCCTTGCCCAGGGAAGATTGAAGCGCTGGGTTGGCCTGGACCAGGACCCTGTCAGCGTCGCCACGGTGAACCGTGACCTGGCCGGGACCGTGGTCGAGGCGAGGGACGGCTCCGTCCGTGGCATTCTTCGCCGCGCCTACAGCCTCGGCACGTTCGATCTGGTCTATGCCTCGGGCCTCTACGACTACCTTCCGCGCGCCGTCGGCATTCGCCTGCTGCAAAGGGCTATGGAACTGGTCAAGCCCGGCGGGGAGTTCCTGTTCGCCAATTTCAGCGATGAGATCACGACCGACGGCTACATGGAGACATTCATGGACTGGCCGCTCATCCTTCGCTCCGCCGACGACATGTGGGATATCATCAATGCCGCCCTCGACAGGAATACGGTGGAAGCCGATGTCTATTACGGCTCGAACCGGAACATCGTCTACGGCACGGTGCGTAAGCGCTAGCGGTTTCGGGATATCAAACGCACCATCATCCGTGCCTGCAACGTGAACAGGGCTAACTTATGCTCTGGCCGTTCCGTCAGGCTGTAGGGCGCGGTTGGCGGAGAGGCGAAGCCGCCGGAGCCTTCAGGTTCATCGCGGCGGCGTAACTCGCAGGCGAGACACGCCAATAAAGCGCTGCGACCACGACGACCGAAGCAAGGTGCATCAGCCAGCCGGCGAGGAAACTGCCGGTGAGGTCGTGCAGCACCGCCACGATCCATGGCGGCAGCGCGGTGATCAGGAAGCCGCCTCCCTGCATGAGCGCCGACAAGGCGCCCGCTTCGGCCGGATCGGCCAGATGATCGAGCGCCACGATCATCGACAGGGCGAAACAGCCGCCCAGCCCCGCGCCCAGCACCATTGCCGATGCAACGGGCGCCGTCTCCGGCCGGAACGCAAGCGCAGCGAAGCCGACCGCCTGCATGGCCAGCGTTAGCCATAACCACGGCCTGAGGTCGTCATGCTTTGCCGCAAGCATCGGCAGGAAAAGCGCCGCCAGCGCCTGGAACACCGCCATGATCGCCAACAGGCTGCCGCTTGCGGCCGCGCTCCAGCCATACTCCCGGTAGAACGGCGCCAGCCACGCGACAACGGTGGAATAGCCGCCGTTGACAAGGCCGAAACACGCCATCAGCAGCCAGACGCGCGGGCGCTTCAATAGAGCGGCCGCACTCATGCCGCCTTGCCGCACGCCGCCGTCGCGCGGCAGGCAGAACAGGGCGAGACACAGTGCCAGCACCGCCGGGACGGCCATCCAGGCAAGGCCGATACGCCAGTCCCCAGCCGCCCCTGCGACCAATGGCGCTGCCTGCGCGCCGAGCGCGCCGCCGCCCATCAGGGTCGCCGAATAGAGCCCCATGACGACGCCGACATGGCGCGGAAACTGCTGCTTGACGATGCCGGGGAACACCGCCTGTATGATCGCCACGCCCAACCCGAGCAGGGCGGCCGTCCCCACCATCTGCCAGCCATTCGTCGTGAACAGGCGCAGGAAGGAGCCGAGGACGAGCACCACGAGGGAGGCGATGACAGAGCGCCGCGCGCCGATGCGGTTTTGCAGGAACGGTCCCGCGAAGGCGAATACTCCCATCAGGAACATCGGCACGAGCGTGAGGAGCGAGATGCCCTTCAGGTCGAGGCCGGTCCCGATGCGGATATCGTCGGCCAGCGGCCCGATACCGGTGATGAACGGCCTGAGATTGAGGCCGACCAGCGCAACCGCCGCCAGCAGCAGCACGCGGGCGGCGCTCGATTTTTCGGTAGTCATTCGTCTATTCCCGTTTGTCGCGGGCCTCCGCCCATTCGGCATAGAGATCGGCCTTGCCCACCGGCCGCGCGGGCACATAGTCGATCGCCATCGATTGCTCGGCGAAGGGCTTGGCAAGCTCTTCATAGATCGCCGCCGTCGAGAGGCCGAACGGCGCGCCGTCGTCGTTGGAATAGGCATAGGCCACCCTGCCGACACCGGCCAGCCGCATCGCCGCCATGCACATCGGGCAGGGATGGCCGCTCGCATAGACGGCGCTGCCGCTGAGGTCGGGCGAGCCGAGTTTGTGGCTGGCGGCGCGGATGGCGTTCAGTTCGGCGTGCGAGGTCGGGTCGTTGGTGGTGTGGATCTCGTTCACGCCGGTGGCGACGACCTCGCCGTTCAGCACCACGACCGCCCCGAACGGGCGGCCGCCCCTGCCGATATTGGCGCGGGCGAGCTCGATGGCGTCGCACAGGAAGCGATTCTCGTCGGTCATGATTTCCTTCCTTTCGAAGCCCGGTCCGTCAATGCGCGCCAGCGGCGGTCAGGGTCGCTTCGATCTCGCGGAAGCCTCGTGTGCGGGCGTGTTGCAGCGGCGTGACGCCATCTCCGTCCGCCAGGTCCACGTTGGCGCCGGCCTTGACCAGCAGGTCGACGATCTCCTGATGCCGCTTGCCGCCGCTGCCGAGGATGATCGCCTCAAGCAGCGCCGTCCAGCCGAGCCTGTTGACATGGTCGACATCGACGCCGGCCTCGATCAGCGTGCGCACGGTCTCGACATGGCCGCGCTCCGAAGCCGGTATGAGAGCCGTTCCGCCGTAGCGGTTGGTGCTCCTGAGGTCGGCGCCGTGCGAAAGCGTCAGCTTCAGGATGTCGAGGTGCCCGCGCGCGCCGGCATAGAGATAAGGACTGTCCTCGATCCTGTCCTTGGCGTTGACGTCCGCGCCGGCTTCGATCAGCACCCTGGCGGCGTCGAGCCTGTCGCCATGCGTCGCCACCAGCAATGCCGTTGCTCCATCGGCGTCGCGCGCGTCGATTTCCACGCCTTCGGCCAGGATCTTCTTGATCGCGGCGACATCGTTTTTGCCTGCCGCTTCGTGGAGTGACGTCGTGCTCATGGCTTTTCCTGCTGCAGCGAAGGGGACGGCCGTCAGCAGCAGGGAAGCGGCGCCTTTGAGGATCGAACGGCGAAGCATTTTGAACTCCCGCGACGGTCGTCCGGGAAGACCCGGCTACATATTGACTGCCGTTCAGATAAGGGCCGAGCGCATCATTCGGAAATTAAATATTCGGATAAACTATATTATGATATCGAATAAGAACCGACATCGCCATAGTTGGATACAAAAACATGCTCGATCCACGCCTTCTGCGCTCCTTCGCCGCTATCGTCGATGCGGGAAGCTTCACGCTCGCGGCGGAACGCCTGAACATGACGCAATCCACCATAAGCCAGCAGCTCGCGCGGCTCGAGGAGGCGGTCGGCGCGGCATTGGTCGAGCGAGCTGTGCGACCGGTCGACCCAACGCCCGCCGGCGAGCGGCTTCTGGGCTACGCCCGGCGTATCCTGTCGCTCCAGCGGGAGGCGGAAGCGGCGCTCGGCGATCCGGCCGGCACGGCGTCCATCCGCATCGGTGTTCCCGAGGACATCGTCACGGCGGCGATGGCGACGGTGTTCGGCGATTTCGTCCGGCGCCACCGCGACATCCAGCTCGACGTCACCGCGGGATTGAGCCGCGACCTGACCCGGCGCTACCGTGCCGGCGAATTCGATATCGTCATCGTCAAGGAACCTGCGGCCAGCGCCGATTCCCGGGCGACTTTCCCGGAAGCGATGGCCTGGTTCGAAAGCGCGGACGCCCCCGCCGGCTGGCCCGACCCGATCCCGCTGGTCGCTTTTCCTCCCGGGGGCCTCTATCGCGAGACGATGTTCGAGCGCATCGAACGCGAAAAGCATCGCTGGTACATCGCCTTCTCGGGCAGCAGCCTTCACAACGTGCTGGTGGCGGTGGAAGCCGGGCTTGGCCTGTCCCTCCTGCCGAGGAGCGCGGTCGCCGGATATCGCGTCCGGCAATATGCGCCTTTCGGCATGGAACCTCCGATGGCCGTCTCCATCTACGCGTGGGAAAGCGCGGGGCCTGCCTCTGAACTGGTGGAGCAGATGGGAGCGGCTCTTGCCCGGCGCCGGAACGGGTCATGACGGATCGGTCGGCCAGCTTCAGCGGCGAGGATGGTCCCGATGCCGCTGTCCGCGCTCCGCGAGGGGCCGCAATCTTCTCCAGGGCGACCTGTCGCCGCATGGACGGTGATTCCGGGCCATCTCCGGGCCATCAACGCGGAATTTTTTGTCTCGAACGGTACCGGTTAGCGTGCGCCGGGTGGCGCTTCGGCTCAATATGCGTCAGATAGGGGCCACCCAAAGTCGTAAGCCGAAAAGAGGACTGAAAGAAGATGACCATCCACAAGAACTTCATTGCCGGCGATTGGCTGGCCGGCAGCGACGAAACGAAGAACATCAACCCCTCCAACACCGACGAGGTGATCGGGGTCTACGCGCGGGCCTCGCGCAACGATGCTGAGAACGCGATAGAGGCGGCGCGCAAGGCCTTCCCCGGATGGGCGCGCTCGGGCATTCAGCAGCGCCACGACATATTGAAGAAGGTGTCCGACGAGATCCTCGCCCGCAAGGACGAACTTGGCCTGCTGCTCGCCCGCGAGGAGGGCAAGACGCTGCCGGAAGCGGTCGGCGAAGTCGCCCGCGCCGGCCAGATCTTCGACTTCTTCGCCGGCGAGGTGCTGCGTCTGGCGGGCGAGAAGATCGCCTCCACGCGCCCCGGCCTAGAGGTCGAGATCACCCGCGAGCCGGTCGGCGTCGTCGGCATCATCACGCCCTGGAACTTCCCGATCGCCATTCCCGCCTGGAAGATCGCGCCGGCGCTCGCTTATGGCAACACGGTCGTCTTCAAGCCGGCCGATCTGGTGCCGGGCTCTGCTTGGGCGTTGTCGGACATCATCGTGCGGGCCGGCCTGCCGGAAGGCGTGTTCAACCTCGTCATGGGCCGCGGCTCCGTCGTCGGCGAGGCCATGCTGAACTCGCCGCATATCGACGCCATCACCTTCACCGGCTCGGTCGCGACCGGCAAGAAGGTCGCCGCGACCTGCGTCGAGTACATGCGCAAGTTCCAACTAGAAATGGGCGGCAAGAATCCGCTCGTCGTGCTCGACGACGCCGATTTGAAGACGGCGGTGGAAGTTGCGGCCAATGGCGCCTTCTTCTCCACCGGACAGCGCTGCACCGCCTCCTCGCGGCTCGTCGTCACCGACGGCATCCACGACAAGTTCGTCTCGGCGCTGACGGAGAGGCTGAAAAGCGTCGTCGTCGACGACGCGGTAAAGGCGAGCACGCATGTCGGCCCCGTCGTCGACCAGTCGCAGCTCGACCAGGACATCTCCTATATCGACATCGGCCAGAAGGAAGGCGCCAAGCTTGCCTGGGGTGGCGAGCGGCTGAACCGGGAGAAGTCCGGCTTCTATCTGCAGCCGGCATTGTTCACCGACACCAAGCCCGACATGCGCATCAATCGCGAGGAGATCTTCGGGCCGGTCGCCAGCGTCCAGCGCGCCAAGGACTATGACGAAGCGCTCGCGATCGCCAACGATACCATTTTCGGCCTGTCGTCGGGCATCTGCACGACCAGCCTGAAGCATGCCTCGCATTTCAAGCGCAATTCGGAGGCCGGCATGGTCATGGTCAATCTGCCGACGGCGGGTGTCGACTACCACGTGCCCTTCGGCGGCCGCAAAGGCTCCTCTTATGGGCCGCGCGAGCAGGGCCGCTATGCCGCCGAGTTCTACACCACGGTCAAGACGGCCTACATATTGCCGTAGAAAGATAGTGCGTAATTAATCCCCTCTCCGTCTCGGCTTCGCCTCGACACCTCTCCCCCACATTCGTGGGGGCGAGGAAAGGCGCCAAGCTAGCGGCCGGCTTTTCCTCTCTCCTTCAGGGGGAGAGGTGCCGAGCGAAGCGAGGCGGACAGGGGGAAATACTCGTAGAGATTTTCGGAGACTCATAAATGCCAACCCTTTCGGGCGTCATCGCCGCCGCCGCCACCCCCGTCCGCGATGATCTGTCGATCGATCTCGATCATCTCGTCGAGCATTGCCGCTGGCTACTCGGCGACGGCGGCTGCGACGGCATCAACCTGCTCGGCACGACCGGCGAGGCGACCTCCTTCTCCGCTGGGCAGCGCGTCGAAGCCATGCGGGCGGTCGCCAAATCCGGACTGCCGCTCGACCGCTTCATGGTCGGCACCGGCGCGGCAGCACTTGACGATTCCTGCACTCTGACCGCGGAAGCGAAATCGCTCGGCTTTGCCGGCGCATTGCTGCTGCCGCCCTTCTACTACAAGGGCCTAGATGCCGAAGGCGTCGTCGCCTATGTGGAGGCGCTGATCGGCAAGGTCGGTGCGCAGGGCTTGAAACTCTATCTCTACCATTTCCCGGCCAATTCCGCCGTACCCTACACGCCCGAGATCGTGGCGCGGTTGCGCAACGCTCATCCCGACCAGGTGCTGGGCCTCAAGGATAGTTCCGGCGACCTCGACTATTCAGCCGGCCTGGCGCGCGACCTGCCGGGTTTCGCCGTCTTCCCGAGTGCGGAAGCCTCGCTTGGTCGCGCCGCGGAACTCGGGTTTGCCGGCTGCATCTCGGCCACCGCCAACGTCACTGGGCCGTACGCGCAGATCGCCTGGAGCGGTTCGGACGCGGCAGCGAAGAAGGAAGCGCTGGACAACGCCGTCACCATCCGCGCCATCATCGCCAGCTTCCCGCTCGTCGCTTCGGTCAAGTCGGCCCTCGCGCTTCTGACCGGACGAGAGGACTGGGCGAAGGTCATGCCGCCGCTGACAGAACTGTCGGAGAGGCAAAAGGCGAAACTCGCCGACGCGCTCTCGACCAGCACGCTGGGAAAGGTGGCGGACTTTTCGGGCAAGCGTCAGGCAGTGGTCTGACCTGCGCACGGAGGTTTTCAGGATACCTGCCCTTCAAAAGCGGGACGGACAATCGCATATGCCGAATTACCCCCACTCCATCGCGCTTCGCGCGCCACCTCTCCCCCACTTTCGTGGGGTAGAGGAAAGAGATCAAGCCTTGCGGCCGGCACTTCCACTCCCCCGTCGAACGGGGGAGAAGTGGTTTGCGGAGCAGATCGGGGGGGTCGAACTTCCTAGCGATCCTCTGGAGGGCGGGAATGTTCCCCACAGGATCGCCCGGCGTCCTAGGCAAGCAAATGCGCCATCAGCGCACGGAGCTCGGCCGGTTTCACCGGCTTGTGCATCAGTTCGATACCGGACTGGCGCGCTGCGATCGACAACGCGTCTGAGGGGTCGGCGGTGATGATCAGAGCCGGTACGGCGCGGTTCAGATATTGCCGGGCCTCGCCGATGGTGATCGAGCCGAGATCGCCATCGTCCAGATGCTGGTCGGCGATGACGAGATCCGGCACCCAGTCCGTGTCGCCCAGGCATTGGAGCGCCTCGTGGGTGGACGAGGCGATGCGGATGGAGCAATGCCAGCGCTCGAGCAGCGCGGCCATCGCTTCCAGCACGGCGACGTCGTTCTCCACGAGCAAGACACGGACGCCGTAAAGCCCGTAGAAGCGCGGCGTCTCAAGGGTACGCATCGGCGGCGCGGCGCGGACGGCGCGCGTCGGTGCCGGTACCGCGGCCACCTGGAAGACCGTGCCCTTGCCGAGCCTCGACGTGAACGAGATGTCGTGCCCGAGCGCCGAGATCAGGCGCCGGACGATGGCGAGCCCAAGGCCGAGCCCGCCGCTCGACCGCTCCGCCTCGCCGGCATTGCGGCCGCGCTGGAACTCCTCGTAGACCGCCTCGTATTGTTCCTGCGGGATGCCGATGCCAGTGTCGGCGATGGCGACCACGATCCGGCCAGCCTTGCGCCGCACGCCGATGATGACGCCGCCCTTCACCGTATAGCGGAGCGCATTGGAGATGATGTTCTGCAGCACCCGCCGGTAGAGCATGCGGTCGGTGCGGATGACCGCATCGGTGGCGCGGAAGCGCAATTGCAGGCCCTTCTTTGCGGCGAGCGGCGCAAAGTCCGACATCAGCGAGCGGAAAAGCGGCTGCAACTCGACATCGGAGATTTCCGGCTTCACCACCCCGGCGTCGAGTTTGGAGATGTCGAGCAGGGTGCGAAGCACGTCCTCCATCGTCTCCAGCGCGCGCGAGACCTGCGCGGCAAGCCGGCGGCCGTCCTCCGTGATCTGCAGATCGGTCAGCGCCGAGATCGACAGATGCGCGGCGTTGAGCGGCTGCAGCACGTCGTGGCTCGCGGCGGCAAGAAAGCGCGTCTTCGACAGATTGGCCTGTTCGGCGGCTTCCTTGGCCAGCGCCAGCTCATGGTTGGACTGCTCGAGACGACGAAGCGTCGAACGCAACTCGTCGGTGCGCTCGCGGATACGGCTTTCGAGATTGATCGCCGTCTGGAACAGCGAAAAGGCATTCGCCTGCTGGTCCATCGAGCGCTCGACGCGGCCGATCAGCGCCTCGTTTATGCGCCTGAGGCGCTCTATATCGGCGATCTCGTTGAGAGCCATAAGCTACTCGGCGGCCTCGGCGCGCGCTGCCTGCCGCTTCCCGAAGGCAATACCGGTCAGCGTCTGGTTCAGATGCATGGACTGGTACTGCTCGCCATAGGTGCCGAAACCGACGACATTGTACTTGCGGTAAAGCTCGGCCATCGGGCGCATGATCTGACGGTTGGCGGCATCGACGCGGCGATAGCAGCAATCGAAGCCGAGCACCATGTCGATGCCTTCCAGCCGCCGGTCGAGATCGTCGAGCGCGGTGCGGGTGGATTCGACCATGCCGCGCGCCTCGGCAAGCGTCAGCACGACACCGTCGTCGATGGCGCAGGCAAAGGCCAGCGAGCCGTCCTTGCCGGCGCCGCGGATGGCACGGCAGAAATACTCGCCGCCGACGCGCACCACCACGGGCGAGGAGGCGAAGCTCATCTGCGTCAGCGAGCCGGCATCTTTGCCAAGCGCCTCTGCATATTCGACCGCCGCCGGACGCGCGTTGAACTCCGACACGACACGCCGGTCGGCATCCGAAGCGGTGACGACGAATTTGGCATCGGTCGGGATGAAATTGTCGGTCTTGAAGATGTTGAAGGGGATGTCGGTCGCGACGAGAAGGATGATCGCGCTATCGGAACGGACCGTGCCGTTGTGGAAGAGCACCGGCTTCAGCCATCTGAGGTCGTCGCCTGCCGAACCGCCGACGAGCGGAATGTCGTCCAGCGCCCAATGGATGGCGGCGGTCACCGCCTCCTCGGCAAACGACATGCCGTCGATCAGGCACATGGCGAAGCGGCGGCGGCCCGGCCCTCCGTCGCCGCATTCGTCGAGCTCGCGGATAAGCCGCTCGACCTCGTCCGCGACGATGTGCATGCCCGACGTCGAGATGTTCTCGATCAACGCCGAACGGACGGTGAAATGCGCCGCCGGCAGGATGAGCGCCAGCGCCTCCCCGTCGCCGATGCCTTCCGGCGTGATCTCGCCGGCCGTCGTGCAGCCCGCATGCGCTAGGCCCGGCGCGTGCCGACGCATCGCCGCCTCGATCGCATCGGAAGTGAAGAGCGAGGGCGAATGGAAAATGAAGGCAAAGCCGGCCCCCCGGCTCCTGGCCTCTTCGGCGACCATTCGCGCGAAACCATCGGCGCCAATGCCGGGCGCCGTGAGCGCGACGATGCCGCAATCATATTGGGTACGCTCGGCCACCACGTGACCATCTCCCTGACGACCGGCCCTCCTCGACCGGGTATTTCGCATCATCGCCGGCAATTTCGCGTTTGGCAACTTGCGTCCGAGGCCATCTTCGGTCGAAAGTACAATATCACGTGCTCATGCCGGACTGCATTGTCGTGGTAGTTTCGGCCGGTCACGGCAAACGTATTGTGCGGAGGCGTCCCGATCCGGGATCGGCGCGTCCGGAAATTCAGGCCCGAAATTTGGGGAGGACACATGTCGGACGTATCGCTGGTAGTGAATGGCCGGAAAGTATCGGGCACGGTCGAGGACCGGACGCTGCTGGTACATTTCCTGCGCGAGAATCTCGGCCTGACAGGGACGCATGTCGGCTGCGACACCTCGCAGTGCGGCGCATGCGTCGTGCATGTCGACGGCAAGGCAGTGAAGTCCTGCACCATGCTCGCCGTGCAGGCGTCAGGCTCGGAGATCACCACGATCGAGGGGCTGGCGAACGGAGCGGACCTGCACCCGGTGCAGGCGGCCTTCAAGGAGAATCACGGGCTGCAGTGCGGCTTCTGCACGCCGGGCATGATCATGACCACGGTGGACATGATCGCGCGCCACCCCGAAGGGCTCGACGAGGCGACGGTGCGCCACGAACTCGAGGGCAATATCTGCCGCTGCACGGGCTATCACAACATCGTCAAATCGGTGCTCGCCGCATCGAAGACGATGGCGAAGGCATCGAAGGGCAAGGCGAAGAAGGCGGCTTGAAGAACGAATAGGGAGTAGCGAATAGCGAATACGGTCTCGATCCCGGTCGCAGTCGCTCTTTTCCCTACTCGCTATTCGCCACTCCCTATTCGCTTCTGACAGTTCTGGAGGAGCACTCACATGGGCATCGAAGGCATCGGCGCACGCGTTGCGCGCAAGGAAGACAGGCGTTTCATCACCGGCGCCGGCAGCTATGTCGACGACATGGTCGTTCCAGGCATGAAGCATGCGGCGTTCGTGCGCAGCCCCTACGCGCATGCCGACGTCAAGAAGATCGACGTGAAGGCGGCGGAGGCCATGCCCGGCGTCATAGCCGTGCTGACCGGCAAACAGCTCAAGGCCGACGGCATCGGCAACCTGATCTGCGGCTGGATGATCCATTCCAGGGACGGCTCGCCGATGAAGATGGGCGCGTGGTCGCCGCTGGCGGTCGACCGGGTGCGCTATGTCGGCGACGCGGTGGCGATCGTCGTCGCCGAGACCAAGGGCCAGGCGCGCGACGCCGCCGAGGCGGTCGAGGTCACCTACAAGGAGAAGAAGGCCGTCACCGACGCCGTGCAGGCGCTTAAGAAGGGCGCGCCGCAGCTTCATCCCGAGGCCGAAAACAATCTGATCTTCGACTGGGATATCGGCGACGCCAAGGCGGTGGACGAAGCGATCGCCAAGGCGGCGCATGTGACGAAGGTCCACATCGTCAACAACCGGCTCATCCCCAACGCGATGGAGCCGCGCGCGGCGCTCGGCCACTACAACAAGGCCGAGGACCACTACACCTGCTGGACGACGAGCCAGAACCCGCATGTGGCGCGCCTCGTCATGAGCGCCTTCTACAACGTCGCGCCGGAGAACAAGCTCAGGGTCATCGCGCCGGATGTCGGCGGCGGCTTCGGCTCCAAGATCTACATCTACCCCGAAGAGATCGTCTGCCTGTGGGCGTCGAAGAGGACCGGCGTGCCGGTCAAATGGGTGGCCGACCGCACGGAAAGCTTCCTGTGCGACGCGCATGGCCGCGACCACGTCTCGGAAGTGCAGCTTGCGCTCGACAAGAACAACAAGGTCACCGCGCTGAAGGTCGACACGATCGCCAATCTTGGCGCCTATATGTCGCTCTTCTCCTCATCGGTGCCGACCTATCTCTACGCGACGCTCCTGTCGGGCCAGTACGACATCCCGGCGATCCACTGCAACGTGCGCACCGTCTACACCAACACCGCGCCGGTGGACGCCTATCGCGGCGCCGGCCGGCCCGAAGCGTGCTACCTGATCGAGCGCACGATGGAGACGGCCGCGCGCGAACTCGGCATGAGCCCGGCCGAGTTCCGCCGGATCAACTTCGTCACGCAGTTCCCGCACCAGACGCCGGTCATCATGAATTACGACACCGGCGATTTCGGCGCCTCCCTCGACGCGGCGATGAAGGAGGCAGACTATGCCGGCTTCCCGAAGCGCCGCGAGGCGGCGAAGAAGAGAGGCAAGCTGAGGGGCATCGGCTTCTCCTGCTACATCGAGGCCTGCGGCATCGCGCCGTCGAAGGCGGTCGGCTCGCTCGGCGCCGGCGTCGGGCTTTGGGAATCGGCCGAGGTCCGTGTCAACGCTGTCGGCACGATCGAGGTGCTGACCGGCTCGCACAGCCATGGCCAAGGCCACGAGACGACGTTCGCGCAACTGGTCAACCAGCGCCTCGGCGTCCCCATCGACAGCGTCTCGATCGTCCATGGCGACACCGATAAGGTGCAGATGGGCATGGGCACCTACGGCTCGCGCTCCGGCGCGGTCGGCATGAGCGCCATCTCCAAGGCCCTCGACAAGGTCGAGGCAAAGGCCAAGAAGATCGCCGCGCACCTGATGGAAGCCGACGAGGCCGACATCGTCATCGAGAACGGCGAGCTGAAGGTGGCCGGCACCGACAAGAGCCTGCCCTGGTTCCAGGTGGCGCTGGCCTCCTACACCGCGCACAACCTTCCGGACGGCATGGAGCCCGGCCTGAAGGAGACAGCCTTCTACGATCCGTCGAACTTCACCTTCCCGGCCGGCTGCTACATCTGCGAGGTCGAGATCGATCCCGCCACGGGCGTGACCGAGATCGTCCAGTTCGTCGCCGCCGACGATTTCGGCAACATCATCAATCCGATGATCGTCGAGGGCCAGGTCCATGGCGGCATCGCGCAGGGCATCGGCCAGGCGCTGCTCGAAGGCTGCCGCTATGACGCGGGGTCCGGCCAGCTCGTCACCGCGAGCTACATGGACTACACCATGCCGCGCGCGGACGACCTGCCCTCCTTCAAGGTGTCGACATCGAACACGCCCTGCCCCGGCAATCCGCTCGGCATGAAGGGCTGCGGCGAGGCCGGCGCCATCGGCTCGCCGCCGGCGGTGATGAACGCCATCACCGACGCCATCGGCGACAACGACCTCACCATGCCGGCGACGCCGCTGAAGGTGTGGACAGCGCTGAAGGCCGCGACAAGGCATTAGGATCAACCATGCGGGTGCCACGCCAATCCGAGCGAAGCGAGGCAAGGCCGACCGGCCGTCGGGCAGGATTGCCCGCCCCCGCGGAGGGCCAGCGAGCGCAAAGCGCGAGCGCGCGGCCCGTGAGCGAAAGGACATAAGATGTATTCCGTCAACTATCACCGCGCCTCTTCCGTCGCCGATGCCGTCAAGCTCGCCAAGAAGGGCGAGGACGCGAAATTCCTCTCCGGCGGCATGACGCTGCTTCCGGCCATGAAGACGCGGCTCGCCGCGCCGAGCGATCTCGTCGATCTCAGCCGCATCGCCGACCTGAAGGGCATCAAGGTGTCCGGCAAGAACGTCACTATAGGCGCCGGCACCACCCATGCCGAAGTGGCCTCGAACGAGAAACTCAGGGCCGTCTGCCCGGCGGTTTCGGACCTCGCCGCCCATATCGGCGACCCGGCCGTGCGCCACAGGGGCACGATCGGCGGCTCGATCGCCAACAACGATCCGGCGGCGGACTATCCGGCGGCACTTCTGGCGCTCGATGCGACCGTCGTCACCAACAAGCGCGAGATCGCAGCCGCGAAATTCTTCACCGGCCTGTTCGAGACAGCGCTGAAGGACGGCGAGATCGTCACGGCGGTGAAGTTCACGGCGCCGGCCAAGGCCGGCTACGAGAAATTCCGCAACCCGGCCTCGCGCTACGCGATGACCGGCGTCTTCGTCGCCAAGGGCAAGGCCAATGGCAAGGACGATGTGCGCGTCGCGGTGACCGGCGCGGGCGAAGACGGCGTCTTCCGCTCGAAGGAGATAGAGGCGGCGCTGTCGAAGAAGTTCGACGCCTCCGCGCTTGAAGGCGTGACGGTTCCCTCGAAGAAGCTGATGTCCGACATCCACGCCTCCTCCGACTACCGCGCCGCGCTCGTCGTGGTGATGGCGAAACGCGCGGTGGCGACGGCGAACGGGTAGAGGACGCCCCGCCCTCTCCGGAGACACTGACGCGTACGTAAATACCCCCACCCCTAACCCCTCCCCACAAGGGGAGGGAGACTTTGTTGCGGCACTGTACGCGCAGACTCCGACAATTTTGGCCGCCAAAGCGGCGATGGCGCTTCCCTCCTCCTTGTGGAGAGGGATTAAGGGTGGGGGTAATTGCCTCGCAAATCCACCGGCCTCCAAAGGGAAGGCGACCGGCTGCCCGGCAGCACCCTACGAAAGGTTTAGGCGGCACGCCGGCTCCCGCCCTCATTGCATGCCTGCCTTGCGATTGCGCCGGTTGACGGCGGGGCTTGAGGGTGTCCATCATCGCCCATCCAGGTGGCTGTCGAGGGATGGCGGCGGCGCCGAGACAATTTTTGGGATGGGAATATGGCGCAAGCGGAAATCGGCCTGATCGGCCTTGGGGTCATGGGCTCGAACCTCGCCCTCAACATCGCCGAAAAGGGCTACGCGATCGCCGTCTACAACCGCACAACCTCCAAGACAGGCGCGTTCTTCGAAAATGCCGGCGAGCTGCGCGAACGCATCGTCCCCTGCACGCGGCTCGAAGGGCTGGTAAAGGCGATCCGGCCTCCGCGGCCCATCATCCTGATGGTCTCCGCCGGACCGGCTGTAGACGATGAAATCGCCAAGCTGCGGCCATTCCTGTCGGAAGGCGACATCATCATCGATGCCGGCAACGCCAATTTCCACGATACGGTGCGCCGCTTCGGCGAGTTGGAAGGCTCCGGCCTTTCCTTCGTCGGCATGGGCGTCTCGGGTGGCGAGGAAGGCGCGCGGCACGGTCCCTCGATCATGCCGGGCGGCGACAAGAAGGCCTATAACCGCATCAAGGGCATACTGAATGCCATCGCCGCGAAATTCGAGGGCGAACCCTGCTGCGCCTGGCTCGGCGCGGGCGGTGCCGGCCATTTCGTCAAGACCATCCATAACGGCATCGAATATGGCGACATGCAGATGATCGCCGAGATTTACGGCATCTTCCGCGACGGGCTGAAGATGAAGCCGAAGGACATCGCCAAGATCTTCGCCAAATGGAACGAGGGGCGGCTCAATTCCTACCTGATCGAGATCACGGCCTCGGTCCTGGACACCATCGACCCGAAGACCGGCAAGCCCATCGTCGATCTCATCCTCGATCGTGCCGGGCAGAAGGGCACCGGCCGCTGGTCGGTGATAGAGGCGCAACAGATGGGCGTGCCGGCGACGGCCATCGAGGCGGCGGTCGCGGCGCGCAGCCTGTCGGCCATGAAGGACGAGCGCGAGGCCGCTGAGAAGCTCTACAAGCGCAAGATCAGCTTCCCCGAGCAGAAGCCGCTGCCGGCCGACGACCTGGAACTCGCGCTCTTCGCAGGCAAGATCGCCGCCTATGCGCAGGGCTTTGCCGTGATGGAGGCAGCCTCGCGCGAATTCAAGTGGAAGCTGCCCATGCCGACCATCGCGAAGATATGGCGGGCCGGCTGCATCATCCGCTCCCAATTCCTCGACACGATCGCGGAAGCCTACAAGACCGGGCCGGTCACCAATCTTCTGGTCGCGCCGAGCTTCGTGAAGATGATGGCCGAGGCGCACCCCTCGCTCCGTCGCACCGTCGCCTGGGCGGCCGAGGCCGGACTGCCGGTGCCGGCCCTTTCCTCGGCGCTAGCCTATTTCGACGCCTACCGGCAGGCGCGCGGCACCGCCAACCTCATCCAGGGCCAGCGCGACTTCTTCGGCGCCCACGGCTTCGAGCGGATCGACATGAAGGGCGAGCAGCACGGCCCCTGGGGCGGGCACGGGTAGTTTTGGTTTGGGTGCGTCCTTCGAGGCTTTGCTTTGCAAAGCACCTCAGGATGAGGACCGCCGAGTACCGACCTCCCTCATCCCGAGGTGCGAGCGTAGCGAGGCTCGAAGGACGCACCATCGACCATCAACCGGCTCATTTGAGCATCGGCAAACAAGTACGATACTTTTGTCGTGACTGCTGAGCGGGCGAAGGGGTTCTGTCTCTCGTTAATTCACTGGCTTCGTGCAGCGACACAGCACCGTTCACCCTCTCATCGGCCGATCCGGCACGCTCAAACTCTGCAACGATTTGGCATCTGCCCCCCCGATCCGTTTCAGCACGGCGGAAGACAGTTCGCGCCCGGCGAGCTTGATATCCTCGTCGACGGTGAAGATCTCGCGGCGGAACCAGTGCAGCAGGCGTGAGGACTGCTTGGAGACGAGGTCGACGTCGCGGCCGAGTTTCAGGCCCGCCTCCTCTATCCCCGCGACGATGGCGAAGGCCGCGCCGCCCGAACCGCTGACGATGCCGTCCGGACGGTTCGCCCGGCGCATCAGTTCGACCGTCTTCACCTTGATATCGCCGATGGCGCTGTCGAGGGTTGCGCCGTTGAAGGGGACTTCGCTTGCGCCGGCCTCGAAGACGCCTTCGTGGAAGCCGTCGCGCATGTGGTAGTGGTAGGAGAGCGTCGGCGAAGGAGCGAGCAGCGCCAGCCTATTGCGTCCGACCGCGGACAGCGCGCGGACCGCGTCGCGCGCGTAAGCGAAATTGTCGAAATCGTGCCAGGGATGCTCCATCCCCATATGGGTTCGGCCATGCGCGGCGAAGGGAAAGCCGTGTTCGAGCATGTATCGGACGCGCGGATCGTCGGGCTCCGTGCGCGAGATGATGATGCCGTCGGCCGAGCCCGTCTCCACCACATAGCGCACCGGCTCCATCGGGTCGTTGCGGCGCGAATAGGGCGTGACGATCAGATGATAGGGCGTATCGGCCAGCACCTCCGATATCCCGTAGATCATGTCGGAGCTGAAGCCGGTGACTTCCTGCTCGGTATTGAGGATGAGGCTGATGACGTTGGTCTTGCCGGTCCTCAGCCGCACACCGGCGCGGTTCGGCCGGTAGCCCACCTGCCGCGCCACGAGTTGCACGCGCTTGCGCGTTTCCTCGCCGATCTCCGGCGCGTCCTTCAGTGCCCGCGACACGGTGGTGATGCCGAGCCCGGTGATGAAAGCGATCGTCTTCAGCGTGGGCCGCTCGCCGGCTGGCGTATCCATGCGCCTGTCCCAGTCCCTTCCGTCAACCCCGTATGGTGCCGATAGCATATTTGCGAGCCGGCACGGCTAAAAAGACGATAATCTGTAACGTTTCAGATGAAAACCCTGCCGCCACCCGAGAACCTAATTCCGCCGTGAAGCGGAAGCAAAGCGGTCGATCCGGCAGCGGCCCTCCGCGCAGTTGCGGAATCAGCGATTTCAGCCGCTTAACCCGCAAACCGGCATGAATTATTGCACCGCAACAACAAGAAAAGCCGGGAGAGCGGCAAGGCTGCGCTCGAGCTTAATTTTTTCGGATCAAGAAAAAAATCGCAACGGGAGGCGATTCCGGCGTTGCCTAAGGCCGGCAATTCGCTTAGCCTTCCATCTGCAACGTTTCAGATCGGGAGGAGAGTGATGCGTTACAAGCTCATGACCGCGGCGATTGCGGCCGCGGCAGCCTTTCAGTTTTCCGCGCCCGCCAACGCCACCGACCTCGAGGTCATCCACTGGTGGACCTCGAAGGGCGAATCACGCGCGGTCGCCGAATTCGCCAAGGCCTTCGACAATGACGGGCAGGGCGACCACTGGGTCGACAGCGCCATCGCGCTCGGCCAGACGGCGCGCGCCACAGTCATGCAGCGCGTGCTCGGCGGCGATCCTCCGGGCGCCGCGCAGTTCAACCCCGGCCGCGAGTACGAGGAGCTGATCAAGAACAATCTGCTCCTGCAACTGGACGACGTCGCCAAGGAAGGCCATTGGGCCGATGTGATCCGGCCGAAGAAGATCGCCAATGCCTGCCTGGTCGACGGGCACTGGTATTGCGTGCCGGTCAACATCCATTCCTGGCCGTGGGGCTGGTATTCCTACAGCGCCTTCAAGAAAGCCGGGCTGGAGAACCCGAAGAACTTCGACGCGTTCGTCAAGGACGCGCCGAAGCTGAAGGAGGCCGGCATCATCCCCTTCGCCATCGGCGGCGACGGCAATGGCTGGCAGATCAAGGGCGCCTTCGACCAGATGATGTTCTACAAGCTCGGCATTCCCAAGGTCGAGCAGCTCTATGGCAAGAAGGATGCCGAGATCGCCGGAGGCGACGGCGTCAAGCAGGTGCTGACCGAGCTCAAGGGCCTGAAGCAGTACACCGACAACGGCTACGCCAACCGCAACTGGAACGACACGACCAATCTCGTGATCACCGGCAAGGCCGGGCTGCAGATCATGGGCGACTGGGCGCGCGGCGAGTTCGCGGCCGCCGGCATGACGGGCGTGAAGGATTTCGGCTGCATGATCGGTCTCGACGAGGACAATCCCATCGTCAGCACCGATGGCGACGTGGTCGTCTTCCCGAAGCAGAAGGACCCGGAAAAGGAAGCGGCGCAAAAACGGCTCGCCGCGCTCCTGATCAGCCCGAAGGTGCAGGTCGCATTCAACAACGCCAAGGGCTCGATGCCCGTGCGCGGCGACGTCGACATGGCATCGGCCGACCCCTGCATGCAGAAGGCGCTGAAGACGGTCGAGGATCCGAAGCGCATCGCCACCAGCGTGCAGCGCTTCATCACCGAGGACACGTCGAACCAGCTCAACTCGCTCATCAACCAGTTCTGGGCGGACGATTCCATGACGGTCGATGCGGCGCAGAAGAAGTTCGCCGACATCATCAAGAACTCGGACTGACGCGGATATTCGAGGCGCCGCGCCCAGGCGGCGCCTCATAGTTCGACGGAGCGCCGCGGCGCTTGCACCTCAGGCGCGACCCCGGATTTTCATCTTCGCATGCAACCGGCCCAGCATGGCGCGGCTCAGGAAAGGCGAACGGGCACTACCAGATGGCTCGAACCAGGCGACGCTTCAACTACAGCGCGGTCATCGGCACCATCCCGATGATCCTCGTCGCGGTCGGCGTCTTCGTCATCGGCATCGCCTTCACCTTCTTCTGGTCCTTCACCAGTTCGAAGCTCTTCCCCGCCTACGACTTCGTCGGCCTCCGGCAATATTACCGCCTGTGGGCGAGCGACCGGTGGCTGGTCTCCGTCTCCAACATCTGGATCTACGGACTGCTCACCATCGGCGGCAACATGGTGTTCGGCTTCCTGCTCGCCGTCTTCATGGACCAGAACGTGCGCGGCGAGGATCTGCTGCGCTCCATCTTCCTCTATCCCTTCGCCATGTCGCTGATCGTCACCGGGCTGGTGTGGCAATGGGCGCTCGATCCCAATCTCGGCCTCCAGTCGGCGATGCATCACTGGGGCTGGACGAGCTTCCATTTCGCGCCGCTGGTCGATGTCAACGCCGCCATCTACGGGCTCGTCGTCGCCGGCATCTGGCAGGGCAGCGGCGTCTCGATGGCGATCATGCTGGCCGGCCTGCGTGGCATCGATTCCGAGATCTGGAAGGCAGCCAAGGTCGACGGCATCCCGCCCTGGCGTACCTATCTCTTCATCGCGCTGCCGATGATGCGCGGCGCGCTCGTCACCGCCTTCGTGCTGCAATGCGTGAGCGTGGTGCGCGTCTACGACCTCATCATCGCCATGACCGGCGGCGGCCCCGGCATCTCCACCAACATGCCGGCCGTCTACGTCATCGACATGATCACCTCGAGCCAGAATGTCGGCCAGGGCATGGCCGCCGCCACGATGATGCTGGTGCCGATCATCGTGCTCCTGTCGATCGTCGGCATTGTCGGCTGGCGGCGCAGGCTGCGCGCGGAGGCGGGCGCATGAGCACGGTCGTGAGCGGTGCCGACATGCGAGCGGCCGGCGCGAAGCCGCGTGAAGATGCCCGCCGGGACGCCGAGGGGCCGAAGCCCGAGCGCCTGTCGCCCGGCCGCATCGGCATCTACGCCTTCCTCGTGGTCTCGGCGCTGTTCTTCCTGATCCCGCTCTACATCATGGTGGTGACGTCGCTGAAGACGATGCCGGAAATCCGCCTCGGCCACCTCTTCAACCTGCCGTCCGAGGTCAGCCTCCAGCCCTGGATCGACGCCTGGCTGCACGCCTGCACCGGGCGCGACTGCTTCGGACTGAGCCCCGGCTTCATGAACTCCGTGAAGATCACGGTGCCGAGCGTGATCCTCTCCATCCTCATCGGCTCGATCAACGGCTACGCGCTCTCCTTCTGGCGCTATAAGGGCGCGAACCTGCTCTTCGGCATCCTGCTCTTCGGCGCCTTCGTGCCCTACCAGGTGGTCATCTATCCGCTCATCATCGGCTTCCGCGTCATGGGCATCTACTCGACGATGACCTGCATCATCATCGTCCACACCATCTTCGGCATGCCGATCCTGACGCTGCTCTACCGCAATTTCTACGCCGGCCTGCCGATCGAGCTTTTCAAGGCGGCGCGCGTCGATGGCGCCGGCTTCTGGAAGACCTTCTTCTACGTCATGGTGCCGATGTCGGTGCCCATCACCATCGTCGCCATCATCATCCAGGTGACGGGCATCTGGAACGACTTCCTGTTCGGCATCATCTTCTCGGGTCGGCCGAACTGGCCGATGACGGTGCAGCTGAACAACATCGTCAACACCACCACCGGCGTCAGGGAATACAACGTCAACATGGCCGCCACGATCCTGACGGCGGCCGTGCCGCTCGTCATCTATTTCGTCTCCGGACGATGGTTCGTTCGCGGCATCGCCGCCGGTGCGGTCAAGGGTTGACGGTCAAGGGCTGAAGATTGAGGGACTGAAAAGGAAAAGAATGGCCAGCGTCTCGATCCGCAAGCTCGGCGTCTCCTTCGGCAGCCTCAGCGTCCTGCGCGACCTCGACCTCGAAGTCGCGGAGGGCGAGTTCATCGTCCTACTCGGGCCGTCCGGCTGCGGCAAGTCCACGCTCCTCAACGCCGTCGCCGGCCTGCTCGACATCGACGCCGGGCAGGTCTGGATCGGCGGCAAGAACGTCACATGGGAGGAGCCCAAGGACCGCGGCATCGGCATGGTCTTCCAGTCCTACGCGCTCTATCCGCGCATGACGGCGGAAGGGAACCTAACCTTCGGCCTCAGGGTGGCCGGGGTGGCGAAGGACGAGATCGCCCGTCGTGTCGTCCGCACCGCCGAACTCCTGCAGATCGGGCCGTTGCTCAAGCGGCGGCCGGCGGAGCTTTCCGGCGGCCAGCGCCAGCGGGTCGCGATCGGCCGGGCGCTGGTGCGCGAGGCGGGCGTCTTCCTCTTCGACGAGCCCCTGTCGAACCTCGACGCCAAGCTCAGGACGGAACTGCGCGTCGAACTGAAGAAGCTGCACATGACGCTCGGCTCCACCATGATCTACGTCACCCACGACCAGATCGAGGCGCTGACGCTCGCCGACCGCGTCGCCGTCATGCATCAGGGCGTGATCCAGCAGCTCGCCGCGCCGAAGGAAATCTACCAGCGGCCGGTCAACCGCTTCGTAGCCGGGTTCGTCGGTTCGCCGGCCATGAACTTCATTTCCGGCGAACTCGTCGTCGACAGCGCGCCGGCCCTGCGCACGCAAGACGGCACGACGATCCCGCTCTCGGGCTACCCCTTCGCGGAGCAGTCCGCCTCCGGCCGACAGGTCGTTCTCGGTGTCCGGCCCGAGCAGATCCATTTCGACGCGCATGCGCAGGCCGCCGCCGCCCTGCCGCTCAAGCTGACGCTGGTCGAGCCGATGGGCGCCGACAGCCTTCTGTGGGGCACGATCGGCGAGGAGCAGGTGTCGGTCCGCGTCGGACCCGACGAAACGCATGAGCACGGCGAAAAGATAAAGGTCCATTTCCAGCCGGCGGCGGCATCCATCTTCGACGCGAAAACGGGCGAACGGCTTTAGAGTAAACGCACAGGACAACAGAGATGAACTGGTCATTCCAGCTATACAGCGCACGCAACTTCCTGCCCTGGGACGGCATCCTCGAGATAGTTGCCGAGGCCGGCTACAGAGAGGTCGAAGGATTCGGCGGCGTCTATGACGATCCCGCCGCGTTCCGGAAGACGATGGACGCCAACGGCCTTTCCATGCCGACCGGCCATTTCGGCATCGACATGCTGGAAGGCGATTTCGCCAAGGCCAGGGACATCGCGAAGACGCTCGGCGTGACCAACATCATCTGTCCCTTCCTGATGCCGGACCAGCGGCCAAAGGACAGAGGCGGCTGGACGGCCTTCGGAAAGCGCCTGGCGAAGGCCGGCGAGGCGGCGAAAAAGGCCGGCTTCGATTTCGGCTGGCACAACCACAATTTCGAGTTCGAGAAGCTGCCGGACGGTTCCGTGCCGATGACGGCGATCCTGGAGGCTGCGCCCGAGATCGGCTGGGAGATCGACGTCGCCTGGGTGGTGCGCGGCGGGGCCGATCCGCTGGAATCGATCGACCGATACGGCAAGCGCATCGCCGCCGTCCATGTCAAGGACATCGCGCCGAAGGGCGAGAATGCCGACGAGGACGGCTGGGCCGATGTCGGCCACGGCACTCTCGACTGGAAGACGATCATGAAGGCGCTCCGCGACAAGACGCCGGCAAAAGTGTTCATCATGGAGCACGACAAGCCGAGCGATGTCGGGCGCTTCGCGCGCCGCTCGATCGAAGCGGCGAACAGGCTCTGAGGGGACTTTTTCAACATGGCTAGGAAACTGGGCGTAGGCGTCATCGGCTGCGGCAACATCTCGGCGGCCTATATGCGGCACGCGCCGCTCTTCCGCGGCATAGAGATGCGCGCCTGCGCCGACATCGACATGAAGGCGGCAAAGGCGCGGGCGAAGGAATTTTCGCTGCGCGCCGAGACGGTGGACGAGATCCTGCTCGATCCTGCAATCGACATCATCGTCAACCTCACCATACCAGCGGCGCATTACATGGTGTCGAAGGCGATCCTCGATGCCGGCAAGCATGTCTATTCGGAAAAGCCTTTCGTGCTTTCCGTGCGCGAAGGGCTCGACCTGAAGCGGCGCGCGGAAAAGCGCGGGCTTCGCGTCGGCTCCGCGCCCGACACCTTCCTCGGCGGGGCGCACCAGTTGGCGCGCCATCTCATCGACGAAGGCAAGGTCGGCAGGATCACCAGCGGCACCTGCCACGTCATGAGCCATGGCATGGAGCACTGGCACCCGAATCCGGATTTCTTCTTCAAGGCAGGTGGCGGTCCGATCCTCGATCTCGGACCGTATTACGTCTCGAACCTGATCCAGCTCATCGGGCCGGTGAAGAGCGTGGGGGCGCTGACCGCCATTCCCGCGCGCGAGCGCATCATCACGTCGAAACCCCGCGCGGGCCAGAAGATCAAGGTGGAGACCGCGACGACGATCCATGCGTTGCTCGAATTCGAAAGCGGCGCCGTCATCACCTTCGCCGCGAGCTGGGATGTGTGGCTGCACAATCACGCGCCGATGGAGCTCTATGGCGAGGAAGGCACGCTCTATGTGCCCGACCCTAATTTCTTCGGCGGCACCGTCGCGATCTCGAAGCGGGACAAGGCGGTGAAGAAGCTGCCGCGCTGGGACCATCCCTTCGCGGTGCCGAACCAGGATTCGCCACGCGGCCCGCTCGCCAATTACCGCGCGGCGGGGCTCGCCGACATGGCGCTTGCCATTCAGGAAGGCCGGCCGCATCGCTGCTCGATGGAAGCGGCGCTGCACGCGATCGAGGTGATGACCGGCATACTGAAATCGGGCGAGACTGGGAAATTCGTACCCATGCGGACGACCTGCGAGCGGCCGGCGGCGCTTGACATCAAGGCGGCGAAGGGGCTGCTTGCGAAGCGCTGAACCTGCCCTTCGGTAAGGATAGTTGCCTATGAAATTCGACCCCCACTCCGATCAGCTACGCTGACCACCTCTCCCCCGCTCGACGGGAGAGAGGAAACGGCGCCAACAGTGCGGCCGGCCTTCCTCTCCCCTTTTGAGGGGGAGAGGTTCCGAGCGAAGCGAGGCGGAGTGGGGGGCCTGCTCCAGATTGCAAGGAACTCCCGATGCCCTACACACCCGCCGAAAACCGCTACCAGAAGATGCGCTACAACCGCTGCGGCCGCTCCGGGCTGAAGCTGCCGGCGCTGTCGCTCGGCCTGTGGCACAATTTCGGCCATGACACGCCGCACAAGACCAAGCAGGCGATGTGCCGCACGGCCTTCGACCTCGGCATCACCCATTTCGACCTCGCCAACAATTACGGCCCGCCGCCCGGCTCGGCGGAAGAAGCGTTCGGCGAAATCCTGCGCACCGATTTCGCCGGCTATCGAGACGAGCTCATCATCTCCACCAAGGCGGGCTACAATATGTGGCCGGGTCCCTATGGCGAGTGGGGCAGCCGCAAATACCTGATAGCCAGCCTCGACCAGAGCCTGCAGCGGATGGGACTCGACTATGTCGATATCTTCTATTCGCACCGCTTCGACCCGGAGACACCGCTGGAAGAGACGATGACGGCGCTCGACCATGCGGTGCGGTCCGGCCGCGCGCTCTATGCCGGCATCTCGTCGTACAATTCGCAGCGCACGCAGGAGGCGGTGGCCATCCTCAAGGAACTCGGCACGCCCTGCATTATCCATCAGCCGAGCTATTCCATGATCAATCGCTGGGTGGAGGATGACGGCCTGCTCGATACGCTGGAAGGTCTCGGCATCGGCTCGATCGTGTTCTCGCCGCTGGCGCAGGGCATGCTGACCACGAAATATCTGAACGGCATTCCCGAGGACAGCCGGGCGGCGCAGGGCAAGTCGCTCCGAAAATCCTTCATCAACGAGAAAACCATCGCCAACATCAAGGCGCTCAACGACATCGCAGAGAAGCGTGGCCAGACACTCGCCCAGATGGCGCTCGCCTGGGTGCTGCGCGGCGGGCACGTCACCTCGGCGCTGATCGGCGCCAGCCGGCCCGAGCAGATCGAGGACAGTGTCGGCGCGCTGAAGAATCTCGACTTCTCCGAGGCCGAACTGAAGGAGATCGACCAGTACGCGCGCGAGGGCGACATCAACATCTGGGCTGCTTCGGCGGAACGGAAAGGGCCGGCGCGGTAGCAGGATGCGTCCTTCGAATCTCGCCCATTGACACCGGGTGCGATTCCACGGCCGCAGTGCGGGGTCGCGCCTCAGGACGAGGGAGGCAGGTGCCACGCTTCGAGCACGGAGGTGAAGGATGCTGCCTTAGGGATCGGACGGCTGACACCGCCGGCCCTCATCTTGAGGTGCGAGCCCGCATGGCGGAGCGAATATGGAGCTATACCTTTGCCGGGCGAGCCTCGAAGGACGCACGGCTTCTCACAGCCATGAGGCCCTGCCATGATCCGGAATCCCATCCTGCCCGGCTTCAATCCCGATCCGTCGATCTGCCGGGTCGGGCGGGACTACTATATCGCGACCTCGACCTTCGAATGGTATCCCGGCGTCCAGATCCACCATTCGGCCGACCTTGCGAACTGGCGGCTCGCCGCCCGGCCGCTCGACCGGGCGAGCCTGCTCGACATGCGCGGCAATCCCGATTCCTGCGGCATCTGGGCGCCATGCCTGTCTTACGCAGACGGGCTCTTCTGGCTCGTCTACACCGACGTCAGGCGCTATGACGGCAACTTCAAGGACGCGCACAACTACATCACGACCGCGCCCGCGGTGACCGGCCCCTGGTCGGACCCCGTTTACGTCAATTCGAGCGGCTTCGACCCCTCGCTCTTCCACGACGATGACGGGCGGAAATGGTTCCTCAACATGTACTGGAACCATGTCTCGAACGGCGTCGGCGGCCATCCCAAGCATCCCTCCTTCGCCGGCATCCTCCTGCAGGAATACGATGCGAAGGCGCAAAAACTCGTCGGCGAGGCGAAGAACATCTTCCGCGGCAGCCCGCACGGACTGGTCGAGGGGCCGCATCTCTTCAAGCGCGACGGCTGGTATTATCTCACCACGGCGGAAGGCGGCACGGGCTACGACCACGCCGTCACCATGGCCCGCTCGCGGGCGATCGACGGGCCGTACGAACTGCATCCCGACACGCACATCATCACCTCGAAGGACGCGCCCGACGCGCCGCTGCAGCGCGCCGGCCATGGCCAGATCGTCGAGACGCCGGAGGGCGAGTTCTATCACACGCATCTGACCTCGCGGCCGCTGCCCGGCACGCGACGCTCGCCGCTCGGGCGCGAGACGGCGATCCAGAAATGCGTCTGGGGTGCGGACGGGTGGCTGAGGCTCGCCGAGGGCGGGAAGGTGCCGTCGGTCGAGGTGCCGGCGCCGGGCGGCGCGGCGCACATGCCCGGTCCGACGCGCGTGGACTACGCATTCGACGGGCCGGCGCTGCCGCCCGACTTCCAGTGGCTGCGCACGCCCTATCCAGAGCGCATCTTCTCGCTGACGGCGCGGCGAGGCCATCTGCGTCTCTTCGCGCGGGAATCGATCGGAAGCTGGTTCGAGCAGGCGCTGGTGGCGCGGCGGCAGGAGCACTTTTCCTTCCGCGCCGAGACGCGCATCGACTTCCGGCCGGAGAATTTCCAGCAGGCCGCCGGGCTCGTCCACTACTACAACCGGCACAAGTTCCACTTCCTCGCCGTGACGCATGACGCGCGCCACGGCCGCGTGCTCACCATCCTGAGCTGCCCCGGCGACTGGCCGGACGGGCGGCTCGCCTTTCCGCTGGCCGAGCCGGTCGTGCTGCAGGCGGAAGGGCCGGTGGAGCTTGCGATGGAGGTACGGGACGCCGCGCTGCAATTCCACTTGCGGCAAAATGGCGACCAGCACAGCGGCGACCAGCACAGGGGCGTCCAGTTCGATGGCTGGCGGCCGGTCGGCCCTGTGCTCGACGCCAGCCTTATCTCGGACGAGGCGGGGGGCGGCGAGCACGGCTCGTTCACCGGCGCGTTCGTCGGCATCGCCGCCTTCGATATCTCAGGCTCGGTCCGGCCGGCGGATTTCGGTCGTTTCAGCTATATGGCAGAGGGATAACGGGGGCGGCGGGGATGCCGCCCTGATCGGCAGGTTCAGGCCGGGCGCGACGCGGAAGGCGCGGCGGGACGTCCGGGAACGGCGCGCGGCTTCTTCTTCGGGGCGGGCAGCAGGCCCTCGCGCTGCGCCTGCTTGCGGGCGGCCTTGCGCGAGCGGCGGATGGCCTCGGCCTTCTCGCGGGCGCGGCGCTCCGACGGCTTCTCATAGGAACGGCGCGCCCGCATCTCGCGGAACACGCCTTCGCGCTGCATCTTCTTCTTGAGGACCCTCAGGGCCTGTTCGACATTGTTATCGCGTACGAGTACCTGCAATGAATCATCCTGACGTTAGAGTAACGTGATACGCCGCAAGGCGGCGCAGACGGTTGTATGATGATGCGCCACATATAGGGCGACGCGGGCGGCACGGCCAGAGCGGCGGCCGCACATAGGGAGTGTATTGACGACGAAGCGGCCTTAACACCTTTCGCCGCCCATGCCCACCCCTTCATGAGACAGAAACCGCGGGCGGCGTCCGCGGCGGATTTCCCGCTTCCCAGCGCGGGCCGAAATCTCTATACGCGCGGCCATGACGACACCGCTCGACCACATCCGCAACTTCGCCATCGTCGCGCATATCGACCACGGCAAGTCGACGCTCGCCGACCGCCTGATCCAGATGACGGGCGGGCTCGACCTGCGCGAGATGAAGGACCAGGTGCTCGATTCGATGGATATCGAGCGCGAGCGCGGCATCACCATCAAGGCGCAGACCGTGCGGCTGCACTACAAGGCCCGCAATGGCGAGGAATATGTCCTGAACCTCATCGACACGCCCGGCCATGTCGATTTCGCCTACGAGGTGTCGCGCTCCCTCGCGGCCTGCGAGGGCTCGCTCTTGGTGGTCGATGCCAGCCAGGGCGTCGAGGCGCAGACACTCGCCAATGTCTACCAGGCGATCGACAACGACCACGAGATTGTCGTGGTGCTGAACAAGGTGGACCTGCCCGCCGCCGAGCCCGAGCGCGTCAAGGAACAGGTCGAGGAGGTGATCGGCATCGACGCATCCCAGGCCGTCATGATCTCGGCCAAGACCGGCCTCGGCGTCGAGGACGTGCTGGAGGCCATCGTCCGCCAGCTTCCCGCGCCCAGGACCGGCGATGCCGCCGCCCCGCTCAAGGCCATGCTGGTCGACAGCTGGTACGACCCCTATCTCGGCGTCATCGTGCTGGTGCGCGTGGTCGACGGCGTGCTGAAGAAGGGCCAGACCATCCGCATGATGGGCACCGGCGCGAAATACCCGGTCGAGCGCGTCGGCGTGTTCACGCCGAAGATGGTGCAGGTGGACGAGCTCGGCCCGGGCGAGCTCGGCTTCATCACCGCTAGCATCAAGGAAGTGGCCGACACGCGCGTCGGCGACACGATCACCGAGGACCGCCGCGCGACCGAAACCATGCTGCCGGGCTTCAAGCCGGCGCAGCCGGTGGTGTTCTGCGGCCTCTTCCCGGTCGATGCCGCCGATTTCGAGGATTTGCGCGCGGCGATGGGGAAGCTGCGCCTCAACGACGCCTCGTTTTCATTCGAAATGGAGACCTCGGCCGCGCTCGGCTTCGGCTTCCGCTGCGGTTTCCTCGGCCTCTTGCATCTGGAGATCATCCAGGAGCGGCTGGAGCGCGAATTCGACCTCGACCTGATCGCGACCGCACCCTCGGTCGTCTACAAGCTGCATCTCACCGACGGCACCGAGAAGGAACTGCACAACCCGGCCGACATGCCAGACCCGGTCAAGGTCGCCGCGATCGAGGAGCCGTGGATACGCGCCACGATCCTGACCCCCGACGACTATCTCGGCGGCATATTGAAACTCTGCCAGGACCGGCGCGGCATCCAGCACGACCTTTCCTATGTGGGCAAGCGCGCCATGCTGACCTACGATTTGCCGCTGAACGAGGTCGTGTTCGATTTCTACGACCGGCTGAAATCCATCTCCAAGGGCTATGCCAGCTTCGACTACCACCTGACCGACTATCGCGAAGGCAACCTCGTCAAGATGTCGGTCCTGGTCAACGGCGAGCCGGTCGACGCGCTCTCCATGATGGTGCACCGCTCGGCGGCGGAAAAGCGCGGCCGCGCGCTGGTGGAGAAGCTGAAGGAGCTGATCCCCAAGCACATGTTCAAGATCCCGCTGCAGGCCGCGATCGGCGGCAGCGTCATCGCCCGCGAGACGATCTCGGCCCTTCGCAAGGACGTGACCGCCAAATGCTATGGCGGCGACGTGACGCGCAAGCGCAAGCTTCTGGAAAAGCAGAAGGAAGGCAAGAAGCGCATGCGCCAGTTCGGCAAGGTGGACATCCCGCAGGCGGCGTTCATCGAGGCGCTGAAGATGGGGGACTGATCTCGCTTGACGCCACTCCCGACCGGGAGGAAATTGCGCCCGCCGAGATATTGGGGAGCAAATGCAATGGCGACGCAGGCAGACTTTCTCAACAATCCATGGAATTTCCTGAAAGACCACATCGTACTGATGGGGATGGAAGGTTACGGCGCCGCCGGCGTCAAATGGTTCAAGCTGGACAAGTACGATCGCCAGAAGGCCTACGCCGTCAGCACGATATTCAACGTCAAGTCGGACGTGTTCCTGCTGAAAGGCCATATCGCCGGCGCCACGGCCGGTTTTTTCCAGGCCTATTGGTGCCCCTACGAACGCGAGGAGACCAAGTTCGCCGTCATCGGCAACCAGCATGATTTCTGTTTTACCGCGACCATCACCGGCTGTTCGATCGGGCTCGGCCACGAGACGGCGACCGGGGACAAGCTGGTCATCCACAGCAACCATGGCTCGACCCCGGCGACAGGCAGGACCGTCGCCGAAACGCAGGAAGACGATATCCGCGCCATAGGCGGCGCGACCGTAAAATCGGTATTCGGTCCCGCCAGCTACCGCACCAATTCAAAAGGACAGGGCAAATACACCGGCACGGTGGTAGGCTGGCGCGGCAGCGGCCATTGGGAATTCAGGACCCAGCGCTACGAACAATACGCGCAACTGGCGCCGCAGAAATACAGGCTCAAGGGCCTGGCCAAAATGTAGGGCGCCGGCGATCGACGCGCCGTCCTGGCAGCGGGGACCGCCAGGCGGCGACGCAAGCTTCTGGAAACAGAAGGAAGGCAAGAAGCGCATGCGCCAGTTCGGGAAAGTGGACATCCCGCAGGCGGCGCTCATCGAGGCGCTGAAGATGGGGGATAATTGACGACGGCAGGCGAAAGCCTGCCGGAAAATCGATCCAGTGAATCGATTTTAGTCAATTATGGGTGGGAGTTGCCGGAGGCAGCGGGTGCCAGTCTCGAAGGGTGGAAATGCCTTTAGGACCCCAGCCGGAACAGGAAGATTAGCGGTTGGTCTATGCAGACGCGAGCATTACGATGTTTCTCGTTTCCTAAGCATGGCCTCGCCCAAGGACTCGTCATCAGATCGAAGGAAAGGCCTATACTCTTCCAAAGGCTGCCTCTCCGTTCCGGCGAGCGCCGACCGGGCGCCGCTTACACAGTTCTTCGTGCCGGCGGACGACCCCTGGCCGACGTTGCCCCATGCCGGCGCGGCCCGCGTCCCCGGCCTGAGCACGGCGCAGAATGAAGCTTATGCGCTTGCGCATGAGAGCCATGTCCGCGCCTCGGGCGTGACACTCGGGCTGGCGCGGCTTCTCATCGGCATGCTCGGCATCCCGTCGCGCTGCGAACGGCCGAGTTGCAACCGCGCGGCGGCCTGCACGGGCGAGCGGCGGGGCCGGGAACGGTGCTTCTATCCGGGGCCGGCGTGGCCACCCTGCGTGCACAGCGCGGGGTGCGTGGACATTTTGCGCCCGACGGTCGAGTGGCTGATCGACCGGCTCGATGCGCTGATCGAGGCGCGGCTCACCGCAAGGCTGGGAGAGCCCTGGGCGGCGGTGGACCATATCGGCCTCACCCACTTGCCGGCGGAGGAAGTGCACGCCGCGCTTTTTGCCATGTTCGAGGAAAGGGAAACGCGCGCGAAAAGCGATTCCGTGGAAGGAGGCGCGTGAGCGGCGGGGCTTACGGAGAGTGGCACGCTTACGGACGCGAAACGTTCGCAAGGGCGACCGTCTGCGGTCGGGTGAGGCGGACCATCGGAGCCGTGAGCGGAGCGAACCGGCGTGAGATCAGGGGCTCTCGAACTCGCAAGGGCGACTGCCCGTCGGCCGGTCAGGCCGCCCCTTCGTAGCCATGAGCGGAGCGAATTGGCGTGAGATCAGGAATATGGTGCCCAGGGGCGGAATCGAACCACCGACACGCGGATTTTCAGTCCGCTGCTCTACCAACTGAGCTACCTGGGCATCCGGTCCGTCGCGGCGCGCGGCCGAAACGATCGGGGAAGCCGAAGCTCCCCGGAAGCGCGTGGGTTATAGCACGAGAATCCGGCCTGTCCAGCGGGCGCGTGCATAGCGGGACACGGAATGCGGGACAATCCCGCCGCATGGCCGGGCGCCGCGCGATATGGCGGGTCATTTTAGGATCGGCGGGCGCGGCGCGGGCGGGAAATGCCGCCGCATCCCGCTGTTTCCACGTCGTTTTTGCCTGCGGATGCCGGGATCGCCGAGCCGTCCGGCCTCTAGAGCGTTTCCGCTTTTCTTCGAATCGCGGAAACACTCTATCGTTTTGTTTTTTACGCAATCCCGGACGGAAACCGGTTCCCACTTTTCCTGGAATTGCTCTATTCCGGCTGGCGGCTGTCCGTGTCCTCTTCCTCGTCTCGTCCGGGGATCACATAGCGGCCCGACAGCCAGCGGTTCAGGTCGACATCCTTGCAGCGCTTCGAGCAGAAGGGGTAGAGCTCGCGCGTCGAAGGCTTGCCGCATTCAGGGCAGGGTCGCCTCGGTCTCAGCGGCGTCACCTTGCCGGTGTCGATGTCGGTCATTTCCGATTTCCCATTTCCCGTCCGGAACCGGCGCATGCGCGCCTTCCGGTTCCGGTTTTATCTGGGTACGGGGGCGGATGGATCAAGCCCGTTCTGCTCAGACGGCCACCGCCCAGCCCGCATGGACATGGTAGCCCTCCGCCGCGAGCAGCGAGACGGTCTCGTAGAGCGGCAGGCCGACCACGTTGGTGTAGGAGCCGACGAGCTTCACGACGAGGCTGCCGGCCAGCCCCTGGATGGCGTAGGCGCCGGCCTTGCCGCGCCATTCGCCCGACGCGACATAGAGCTCTATCTCCTCGCGCGTCAGCCGCTTGAAGCGGACACGCGTCTCCACCAGCCGCTGGCGCACCGTGCCGGAAGGAGAAACAAGGCAGATACCGGTGAACACGCGATGCGAGCGGCCGGAGATCAGCTTCAGGCAGTTCGACGCCTCCTCGGCGATCTCCGCCTTGGGCAGGACGCGGCGCCCGACGGCCACGACCGTATCGGCGGCCAGCACGAAAGCCGCCTCGCCGGCCGCTTCCTTGTAGAGCGAGGCCGCGGCGCGCTCGGCCTTGGTGCGCGACAGCCGCTTGGCGAGCGAGCGCGGGTGCTCGCCGCGCGCCGGCGTCTCGTCGATGCCGGTCGGCATGACGCGGTCCGGCTCGATGCCGGCCTGCTGCAACAGCTCGATCCGCCGCGGCGATCCGGAGGCGAGCACCAGCTTCTGCAATGCGCTCATGGCGATCCTGTCGGAGGGGCTTCCGGCCCGCGGCGATTACTTGAAGCGGTAGGTGATCCGGCCCTTGGTCAGGTCGTAGGGCGTCATCTCGACCAGAACCTTGTCGCCGGTCAGCACGCGGATGCGGTTCTTGCGCATGCGGCCGGCCGTGTGGGCAATGATTTCGTGCTCGTTTTCAAGCTTCACGCGGAACATGGCATTGGGCAGGAGTTCTGTGACCACGCCCGGAAATTCGAGGACTTCTTCCTTCGGCATTCGAAACCTTTTGCTGGATTGCGAACCGGCGGCGAGCCGGATTTCGCGCGGAACCTATATGATCGGAAGGGGTTTGTGAACAAACTTATTCCCGGACCGGAGAACTGGCTGTCGAGGCAAAGCGTTCGGCGATACGCCTTGCCAGCCGCTCGCGCACGTCGCGATAGGCCGAAAGGATCTGCTCGCGCGTGCCGACCGCCGTCGTCGGGTCGGCTGTCGGCCAGTATTCGACATCGACCGCCATCGAGCGCGTCATTTCCAGCGCCCTGTGATGCGCCTCCGGCGCCAGGGTCACGATCAGGTCGAAATAATCGTCTTCCAGCTCGTCGAGCGAGCGCGGGTGACGGCTGCCGAGCGACAGGCCGGCCTCGGCCAGCACCACGTCGACGAATGGATCGCGCTCGCCAGCCCGCACTCCCGCAGAAGCGACGAAGGTCGATGCAGGCAGCACGCGGCGCGCCAGCAACTCCGCCATCGGCGAGCGAATGGCGTTCTGGCCGCACAGGAACAGGATGGAACGCGGCAAGCCGGGAGCAGCGTGATCCACCGTGCCGAGAGAGGGTAGGACGACCGCCGTCAAGTTCAGCCGCGCCAATGCAGCACGCAGACCAGGGTGAAGAGCCGGCGCGCCGTGTCGAAATCGACATCGATCTTACCCGCGAGCCGATCGCGCAGGGTCTGCGATCCCTCATTGTGCATGCCGCGCCTGCCCATATCGATCGCCTCGATCTGGCTCGGCGTGGAAGTGCGGATCGCCGCGTAGTAGCTTTCGCAGATCATGAAATAATCCTTCACGATGCGCCGGAAGGGCGTCAGCGAAAGGATGTGAGTCACCACCGGCTCGCCATTCTCGCGCAAGACGGCAAACACCAGCTTGGAGTCCACCAGCGACAGCTTCAGCCGGTAGGGCCCCTCGCCGTCGTCGGCGACCGGCCGGAAACTGTTCTCTTCGACGAGGTCGAAGATCGCGACGGCGCGCTCATGCTCGACGTCCGGCGTGGAGCGCCCGATCGACGCGTCGAGCTCCACATCGGTCAGTCGGTCATTGGCGGACGGCCTGTCGGACATGACGGCAACGGCCTATCCGTTCAGCCGGATCGCGACAGAGCGCGCGTGCGCGCCCAGCCCCTCCGCCTCGGCAAGTGCGATGGCGGCTGGCGCGAGTTCACGTAACTGCTCCGGGCCGAGCTTCAGGATCGAGGTGCGCTTGACGAAGTCGAGCACGGAAAGCCCCGAGGAAAAGCGCGCCGAACGCGCGGTCGGCAGCACGTGGTTGGAACCGCCGACATAATCGCCGATCACTTCCGGCGTGTGCCGTCCGATGAAGATCGCACCGGCGTTGCGGATCCTCGCCAGGAAAGGTTCAGGATCGCACATGGCCAGTTCGAGATGTTCGGCGGCGATACGGTCGATGAGCGGCACCGCGTCGTCGAGCCTCTCCATGACGATGATCGCGCCGAAGTCGCGCCAGCTCGCCTCGGCCGTCCGCCTGCGGGGCAGGCTTTCGAGTTGCCGTTCGACGCATCGCGCGACCGCCCTGCCGAAATCCTCGTCGTCGCAGATCAGAATGGATTGCGCAGCGGCGTCATGCTCGGCCTGCGCCAACAGGTCGGCGGCGATCCAGTCGGGATCGTTCTCCGCGTCGGCGACCACCAGCACTTCGGAAGGCCCGGCGATCATGTCGATGCCGACCGCGCCAAAGACCTGCCGTTTGGCGGCGGCCACATAGGCGTTGCCGGGGCCGACGATCTTGGCGACCGGCGCGATCGATCGGGTTCCATAAGCAAGCGCCGCAACGGCCTGCGCCCCGCCCATCCGGTAGATCTCCGAGACGCCGGCGATGCGGGCAGCGACCAGCACCAGCGGATTGAGCGCGCCGTCCGGAGCCGGCACGGCCATCGCGATCCTCTCCACGCCGGCGACCCGTGCCGGCACGGCGTTCATCAGCACCGAGCTCGGATAGCTCGCCGTGCCGCCCGGAACATAGAGCCCCACCGACTGGATCGCGGTCCAGCGGGAGCCGAGCTCAACGCCGATAGGGTCGGTGTAGCGATCGTCCTTCGGCTTCTGCCGTTCATGATGGGCGCGGATACGCTCATGCGCGAGTTTCAGTGCTTCCACCGTCTCGGGGTCGGCCGAACCCATTGCGGCGTCGATCTCGCTTTCGCCGATGCGGAGAGGCATGCGCGCCAGGTCGAGCCGGTCGAATTTTTCAGAGTAATCGAACAGCGCCGTATCACCCTCCTCGCGCACGCGCCGGATGATCGCGCGGACGGAGGCGTCGACATCTTCCGATACCTCGCGCTTGGCGGCGAGAAGCGCGGCGAATTCGGTTTCGAAAACCGGACTTTTGTGATCGAGCGTGCGAGCCATCTTATGCTACCGGATTCAGGCGAAATGCGCGGGGCGGGACGAAGTTTCCCAGGCTGGTCCGAGATCGGCAAGCCGTGCCTCGATGAATTCGACACCGAGCTGGATGGTTGCACCGCCGGCAAAGACGAGTTCGATCGTGCCGGCCGGAGCCTCGCCCGAGATAAAGCGGACGGCGAGAAGCGACAGCACATCCTTGATGTTCTCCCGGTCGATGCCAGTGCTCCGGACCGAAAGCACATGCTCGAAATGAAGGACGCTGCGCCGCCTTTCATATTTGCGGCGGAAGAGGCGGCGTTTGCCGTCGCGGACGAAGCGGTTCATCGGCACCAGGAACCATTTCCGTGCCGGGCTGTAGTCGATGTCGCCGATCTGCATCAGCGCATCCTGTATATGCGCGGAGATGACCTTCAGATCGTCTTCATCGAGAGCGGCAAGCTTCAGTTGGTCCATGGGGTCCGCCCGGGCCGGTCGGCGGCATGCCAACCACGCCGCTGCAGACCTGTGTTATGCGGAACGGGGAGACCGTGCAACCGCATTGCCGAGCTTTGCGCCTTCCGACTATCCGGAGATGCGCTCGATCGTAGCACCGCAGCCGGAAAGCTTCTCCTCCAGCCGCTCGAAGCCGCGATCGAGATGATAGACGCGATTGACCATCGTTTCGCCTTCGGCTGCAAGCCCGGCGATAACGAGCGAGACGGAAGCGCGCAGATCCGTCGCCATCACCTGCGCTCCCTTCAGAGCGGATACACCCTCCACGATCGCCGTCTGGCCAGCCAGCCCGATACGGGCGCCGAACCGCGCCAGTTCCTGCACATGCATGAAGCGGTTCTCGAAGATGGTCTCGGTAATGCGCGATTTGCCCTTGGCCATGGTCATGAGCGCCATGAATTGCGCCTGCAGATCCGTCGGGAAGCCCGGAAAGGGCGCGGTGGTGACATTCACAGGCCGGATGCCGGCACCGTTCCGCCTGACCCTGATGCCCGAATTCAGTGGCACGATCTCCGCCCCGACCTGCTCCAGCGTGTCGAGCGCGGTCCTGAGAAGCTCCGGCTCGGCGCCCTCCAGCACGACGTCGCCGCCGGTCATGGCCACCGCCATGGCATAGGTGCCCGTCTCGATGCGGTCAGGGATGATGCGATGACGCGCGCCGGAAAGAGAGGTCACGCCGTCGACCCTCACGGTCGGCGTGCCGGCACCCTCGATACGCGCGCCCATCTTGTTCAGGCATTCTGCGAGGTTGACGATCTCCGGCTCGCAGGCGGCATTCTCGAGCACGGTCTCGCCTCTGGCGAGCGCGGCCGCCATCAGCATGACATGGGTGGCGCCGACCGAGACCTTGGGGAAGACATAGCCCGCGCCCACGAGGCCTTTCGGCGCGCGAGCGACGATATAGCCTCCGTCGATATCGATCTCCGCACCGAGCGCGGAAAGCCCGTCGATGAAGAGATCGACCGGGCGCGTGCCGATCGAGCAGCCGCCTGGCAGCGAAACGCGCGCCTCGCCCATGCGGGCAAGCAACGGCCCGATAACCCAGAAACTGGCGCGCATCTTCGAGACCAGCTCATAGGGCGCGGTCGTATCGACGATCTGGCGCGCGGTGAAATGGATGGTGCGCGAATAGCCGCCGTTCTGGTGCTCGCGCCTGCCGTTCACCGAATAGTCGACACCGTGATTGCCGAGGATGCGGATAAGCTGCTCGACGTCGGCCAGATGCGGTACGTTTTCGAGCGTCAGCGTGTCGTCGGTCAGGAGCGACGCGATCATCAGCGGCAGCGCGGCATTCTTGGCGCCAGAGATGGGGATAGTGCCGTTGAGCTCTCTGCCGCCGGCGATCCTGATGCGATCCATGAGAAATTCCGTGATGCGCCCGGTGCGGGCATTGCGGGAAGGCGATCTAGACGATCGCGGATGGCTGTTCAAGGAAGGACGGTCAGCGGATGCCCCGTGCGCGAATCCCCTCTAGCCCTTATTCTAGCCGATTTCGTCCTTTTTGTGCACTGTCGCGTCGGGTTTCTGCGCCGCGGCGATGCCCTCCGGCCTCCGATCCGCTTCGCCCACCCGGCGCGAGCGCGCCTGCGCCTTGCGCCGCTGGAGGTTCGCGCGCAGTTCTTCCGCCAGCCGCGCTTTGCGGTCGGAGTCCTTCCGGGCCGATTTTCCACTCTCCGTCAATTTCCGCCCTTCCTCGAAACTCATCCGTCTATCACAGAACGCGCGCAACCGCAGTATTCCTTTCGAGAGTCTTATGTTCTGCCCGGTTCGAAGCTGAGATTGCCTGGATCAAGGATTGCCCGCGCCTCTTGCGATCGCTAAGTGACGGGAAACGAGGATTTCCCATCCGATGCCGCTGAAAGCCCGCATTATTCCCTGCCTGGACGTGAAGGACGGCCGTGTCGTCAAGGGCGTCAATTTCGTCGATCTGGTCGATGCGGGGGACCCGGTCGAGGCCGCGAAGGCCTATGACGCGGCGGGCGCGGACGAACTCTGCTTTCTCGACATCACCGCCTCGTCCGACGATCGCGAGACGATCTTCGACGTCGTGGCGCGTACGGCCGAGCAATGCTTCATGCCGCTGACGGTCGGCGGCGGCGTGCGCAGCGTAGCGGATATCCGAAAGCTGCTTCTGGCCGGCGCCGACAAGGTCTCGATCAACTCAGCGGCGGTCGCCGATCCGGACTTTGTGGCGCAAGCAGCGGACAAGTTCGGCGATCAATGTATCGTCGTCGCGATCGACGCGCGAAAGGCGTCCGCCGAAGGCGAGGCGGATCGCTGGGAAATCTTCACGCATGGCGGAAGGCGCGCAACCGGTATCGACGCGGTCGAGTTCGCGCGCCGCGTCACCGCGCTCGGGGCCGGAGAGATACTGCTGACTTCCATGGACCGCGACGGTACCAAATCCGGCTACGACATCAACCTCACGCGTGCGGTCGCCGACGCCGTCCATGTGCCGGTGATCGCATCGGGCGGCGTCGGCACGCTCGACCATCTCGTGGACGGCATCCGTTACGGCCATGCCTCGGCGGTGCTCGCCGCCTCGATCTTCCATTTCGGCACCTATTCGATTTCGGAAGCGAAACGACATATGGCAGCGGCCGGCCTGCCGATGCGACTCGACTCGGCCGCCTGATACGGCTATCTGCGCGGCCATGAGCGAATTCTCCCTCGCCGATCTCGAAGATATCGTGGCCAGGCGCGCCCGGTCCGGCGATCCGGAATCGTGGACGGCGAAGCTTTTTTCCGGCGGCATGGAGCGGGCGGCGAAGAAGCTCGGCGAAGAAGCGATCGAAACGGTCATCGCCGCGCTCGGGGCCGATACGAAAGCACTCGTTTCGGAGAGTGCCGACCTTCTCTATCATTGGCTTGTCGTGCTGGCGATCGCCGGCATTCCGCTGTCGGACGTCATGGCCGAACTCGAACGCCGGACCGGACAGACCGGCATCCAGGAAAAGGCCGCACGCAAGGGCTAGGTCGTACCTTGGGCCGCGCAGGAGTGAGAGGGTTCATGGATCAGCTTGCGCCGGAAGAAAGATACTCGCCCTACCGCGTCTTTTCGGCGGAGGAATGGGCCGGCTTCCGCGACGACACGCCGCTGACGCTCTCGGAAGACGAAATCCGGCGGCTGCGCTCGCTCAACGACCCGATCGATCTGGAAGAGGTCAAGCGTATCTACCTCTCCATGTCGCGGCTGCTTTCCGCCCATGTCGAGACGAGCCAGCGGCTTTTCGCCCAGCGCAAAATTTTCTTCGGGGCGGACAACGCGATAAAGACGCCCTTCATCATCGGTATTGCAGGGTCCGTCGCGGTGGGCAAATCGACCACGGCCCGCGTGCTGAAGGAGCTTCTGGCGCGCTGGCCGTCGAGCCCGAAGGTCGATCTGGTCACGACGGACGGCTTCCTGCTGCCCAACGAGGTCCTGCGCCGGCAGAACATGATGGAGCGCAAGGGCTTTCCGGAAAGCTACGATATCGGGGCGCTGCTGCGCTTCCTCTCCGCCATCAAGGCGGGCATGCGCGACGTGCGCGCGCCGCTCTATTCGCACCTGACCTATGATGTGCTGCCGGGGGAATTCGTCACCGTCGACCGCCCCGACATATTGATCTTCGAGGGCATCAACGTGCTGCAGACGCGCGACCTGCCGAGCGATGGCAAGGCGGTGCCTTTCGTGTCCGATTTCTTCGACTTCTCGATCTATATCGACGCGGAGGAGACGCTGATCCGGCGCTGGTATATCGACCGCTTCATGCGCCTGCGCGAGACGGCGTTCCGCAAACCGGAGAACTTCTTCCACCGCTATTCGCAGCTTTCAGAGGATGCCGCCCGCGCCATCGCAGAGGGGCTGTGGACCAACATCAACCTGAAGAATCTGCGCGAGAACATCCTGCCCACGCGCCCGCGCGCCGATCTCATCCTGCGCAAGGGCGCCAACCATTTGATCGAGAAGGTGGCGCTAAGGAAATTGTAGGAAGAATACGGCCCCGGCGGAAGGAAACCGGGGCCGCGTTTCAAGCCTGAATTCCGGCCTTATTGCGCGTTGACCAGGGCCGCGATGATGCCCGAGGTGATGCCGACCAGAAGATACTGGTTGTCGACCCGGACCCAGTGCTGACCACGCGGGGGCTGGCGCAGGTGATAGCGACCATAATCCTTGACCACCGTGTAGTGCTGGCCATGCGGCAGGCGGTGGCCGCGCTTCCAGTCCCGCCTCGTGACGACCTTCTTCGTCACCACCTTCTTCTTCACGACATGCGTCTGCTGCGGACGCTTGTGATGATAATCCTGCGGCTGGGCGAATGCGGCCGGCGCAGCGAGAAGCGAAAGCGCGACGGTAGCAAGCAAAAGACGTTTCATGGGAGGTCTCTCCTTTGATTGAAGACACCTCCTTGTAGATACCGCCTGTTGAACGCGACATGAACGACGCGTTCAATAATGATAATGCCTCCAAGAGGTTAAGGGTGAGACACAGCCAGGCTGGCTGTTCCGAGCAAGGCCATGGTACAGGCCGCGCGCCGAACGCCCTCCTCGCCGACCTATGGCGGGGCGCTCGATATTATGCATGACCATTTCCCGCAATCACTCCATGAACCGCATGAGCAAACGGCCGGCTAAATCGAAGCCTGAATTTGACTTTAATCAATCGATTGATTAAAGTCACCTGTATGAACAGGAAGAAGAGACCTCAATCGGCCGAGCAGACCCGTCAGGCACTCGTCCATGCCGGGCTGAAGCTTTTCGGGGAGAAGGGCTTCGACGGCACGTCGACCCGCGAACTCGCGGCGGCGGCGAATGCAAATATCGGCTCCATCGCCTATCATTTCGGCTCCAAGGAAGGTTTGCGCAGCGCCTGCGCCGACTTCATCGTCGAAACCATGAAGGGCATGGCTAGCCAGGCACTCGCCTCGGCCGGTGAACCGGCCAATGCGGACGCGGCCCGGCAACAGCTTCTCGCAGCGCTCGAACGCCTGGTCGCCTTCATGGTCGCGAGCCCCGAGGCGGGGATTATCGTGCAGTTCATCCTGCGCGAGCTTTCCCACCCGACCGCTGCGCTGGACATCATCTATGAAGGCGTCTTCGAGCCGACCCACCGGCGGCTCTGCCGGATATGGGCAGCTGCGACGGGTGAGGAGGCCGAAAGCGAGCACACCAAGATCGCCGTTTTCACAATGATCGGCCAAATCGTCTATTTCCGCATCGGTCGGGCCGCTGTCCTGCGGCGCATGGGCTGGAACGACATCGGTACGCCGGAAGCGTCGGCCATCGCCGCCGTCGCCGGGGACAACCTTGCCGCCATACTGGCTTCCAGGAAGGGCGAACGGCCATGAGCCTGCTTTGCGCAATCCCTCTCGCTGCCTCGCTCTTCTCGGTCTGCGCTGCGCCTGCGCCGCTCGCCGTCGGTTATGTGGAGGGCGAATACGCGCTGCTCGCGCCGATCGAAGTGGCCGAGGTGAAGAACGTGTCGGTCCGGCGCGGTGACCGCGTCGCCGCCGGGGCGGCCATTGCCACGCTCGAAGACAGCGATGCAAGGATCGCCGTGGCGGAGGCCGAAGCCGCGCTGGCGCAGGCGGAGGCGCAGCTCGCCAACCTCAAGATCGGCAAGCGGCCGGAAGAGATCGCCGTGCTGAAAGCCGCTGTGGACATGGCGAAAGCCGAGCAGGCCGACGCCCAGCGCAAGGCCGACCGGCTGAGCGACCTCTACAGGAAGGGAACGGCGACGCAGGCCGATTTCGATACCGCCGCGACGACGCTCAAGACCGCGATCGCCACGGTCGAGCAGGCGGAGGCCAATCTCGCGGTAGGCAGGCTGCCGGCGCGGCCAGAGGAGATCAACGCCGCCGAGAGTGCGGTCAAGCAAGCGCAAGCAACCCTAGACAATGCGCGCTGGCGGCTGACGAAGCGGGTGATCACGGCGCCGGCCCCGGGACGCATCAGCGATATCATCCGCAACCCGGGCGATGTCGCAGGACCGCAGGCGCCGGTCATTTCCATGCTGCCGGACGGGGCGGTCAAACTGACCCTCTACCTGCCGGAGCAGGATTTCTCGTCGGTCAAGGTCGGGACGATGCTCGAGGTCCGCTGCGACGGATGCCAGCCGGGGCTCAAGGCGCGCGTGAGCTACGTGTCGCCCGATCCGGAATTCACGCCGCCGGTCATCTATTCGCTCGAGACGAGGCAGAAGCTCGTCTATCGGATCGAGGCGCGACCGGTCGACGGCGATACAAGGTTGCAGCCGGGGCAGATCGTGGATGTGAGGCTGGTTGATGGTACCGATTGAGGACGTCGGTCATCAGTCGTCGGTCGTCAGTCGGAATGGCCAATCGACCGACGACAGACGAAGCACGACCGGCGCCTACGCCATCGAGGTCCATGGCCTCGTCAAGCGCTTCGGGCCGAAGACCGTCGTCGACCATGTCAGCATGAATGTCGCCGAAGGCGAGATCGTCGGGTTCCTTGGACCGAACGGCTCCGGCAAGACCACCACGATCCGCATCATGTGCGGGCTGCTGACGCCGGACGAGGGCGGCGGACGGGTACTCGGCTACGACCTCGCAACCGAAAGCCTGAAGATCAAGAACGAAGTCGGCTACATGACGCAGCGTTTCTCGTTCTACGAGGATCTGACGATCGCGGAGAATCTCGCCTTCGTTGCGAGGCTCTACCGGTTGAAGCCCGTGGAAGAGCATGTCGCACGCACGCTGGAGGATCTCGGCCTGACGAGCCGGAAAAACCAACTTGCCGGAACGCTTTCCGGCGGCTGGAAGCAGCGGCTGGCGCTCGCCGCCTGCATCATGCATTCACCGAAGCTGCTACTGCTCGACGAGCCGACGGCCGGCGTTGACCCGAAGGCCAGGCGTGAGTTCTGGGACGAGATCCACCGGCTCGCCAATGGCGGGCTGACCGTGCTTGTCTCCACCCACTATATGGACGAGGCCGAGCGCTGCCACCGGATCAGCTATATCTCCTACGGCAAGATGCTGGCTACGGGCACGGTGGAGGAGGTGGTGCGTGACGCCGGGCTGACTACCTTCGTCATCCGCGGCCAACGCCTCGACCGGATCGAAGAGGCGCTTGCCGGCAAGCCCGGGATCGACCAGGTCGCCCCCTTCGGCGCGACGCTCCATGTCGTCGGTGCCGACAGGCAAGCGATGGAAAAGACGCTTCACTCGCTGAAGAAGGAGAGCGGAATCACGATCGAGCCCGGCGAGACCAGCCTGGAAGATGTCTTCATCCAATTCATGGGCAAGTCGAAGGACAATATGGGATGAGGAGCGGTTCGCGAAGCGAACGAAAAGCCCCAAAATGGACTTTTCGAGCGACGAATGGTGAGATGCTGGTTCGCCCATCGGGCAAATTGAAAGGTCCAGTGAACCTTTCAAAGGCATCGAACGCCAGAAGGGCAGAAGGTCATAGCCGAGGGCCGGGCAGCGGTTCGCGCGCCTTTCCTTCCGCTCAAGCGGGAGGAAAAGGCGCGTGACCTTCTCCCTTGCCCGGCTCGGCGCACTGCTCACGAAGGAATTCATCCAGATGCGCCGCGACCGCATCACCTTTGCGATGATGCTGGTGGTACCGCTGGTCCAACTCGTTCTCTTCGGCTACGCCATCAACAACGATCCGAAACGACTGCCGGCCGCGCTGGTCGCCACCAGCCAGGACCACTACACGCGCGCGATGGTGACGGCCCTTGTCAACACGGGCTATTACCGCTTCGACCATGTCGTGCAGACTGCCGCCGAGGCCGACGACCTGATGGCGAGAGGCAAGGTCTCGTTCGTCGTGACCATTCCCGCCGATTTTGCGCGGCGGGTCGACCGGCAGGATCATCCGCAAATCCTCGTCGAAGCCGATGCTACCGATCCGGCGGCGGCAAGCGGAGCCATTTCGACTCTCGGCACCGTCGCCTCGCAAGCATTGCTGCGCGAGGAAGGCGCCCAGGCCGTGGCCAAGCAGGATGCCGCCAAGGCGCTCGATATCGTCGTGCACCGCCTCTATAATCCGGAAGGTATCTCGCAATACAATATCGTACCCGGCCTTCTCGGCGTTATCCTGCAGATGACCATGACGATGATGACCTCGATCGCGCTGACGCGCGAGATCGAACGCGGCACGATGGAGAACCTGCTGGCCATGCCGGCAAGCCCGTTCGAAATCATGCTCGGCAAGATCCTGCCCTATCTCGTTATCGGCGCGGTGCAGGTGTTCGTCATCCTTGCCGCCTCCAAGCTTCTGTTCGGCGTTCCCTTTGTCGGCAGCCTGACGCTGCTTCTCTTCGCGGTGACGGCCTTCGTTGCGGCGCTGGTGCTGCTCGGCTACACGATTTCGACCATGGCGCGCACGCAGATGCAGGCGCTGCAGCTCACCGTCTTCTTCTTCCTGCCGTCGATCCTGCTCTCGGGCTTCATGTTTCCCTATCGAGGCATGCCTCAATGGGCGCAATGGTTCGGCGAGATCTTCCCGCTCACCCATTTCATCCGGATCATCCGTGCGGTCATGCTGAAAGGCGCCAATCTGGGCGAAGTCAGCTTCGAGGTAAGCATACTCGGCGTCTTCATCCTCGCCTTTGCGGGTTTGGCGCTGCTCAGGTTCCGGCGAACGCTGGATTAGCCCATCACGTCACCGTGATCCGCGCGAAGGAATAAAGCGCCTTCTCCGCTGGTCTCCACGACATACGCCAAGCACGGCGTTGCAGGAGACCGACATGAGCCATCACCATCACGACGAAGGCGAGGGCATGACCCGTCGCCACGCATTGGAATGCATGATCTGGGCCGGCACGGGCGTCCTCTGGACGGTTTCGGGCGGCGTCCCGGTTTCGCTTGCCCTGCTCGACAAGGCCGCAGCCGCCGAGGCTATGAATTCGGGCTTCACCTTCCTTCAGATCTCGGACAGCCATATCGGCTTCGACAAAGCGGCCAACCCACATGCGATCGACACGCTGAAGGAGGCAATGGCCAAGGTACAGGCACTGCCAGCGAAGCCTTCCTTCCTGATCCATACCGGTGACATCACGCATCTTTCCAAAGCGGCGCAATTCGACAATGCCGCACAGATCATCGACGGCGCCGGCCACGAGGTACACTACGTGCCGGGCGAGCACGACCTGATCGACGAAGGGAACGGCCGCGCCTATCTCGATCGCTATGGCAAGGGCAAGAAGGGCGCGGGCTGGTATTCATTCGACCAGAACGGCGTCCATTTCATCGGACTCGTCAATGTGGTGAACCTCAAGGCCGGCGGCCTTGGCAATCTCGGCGCCGAGCAGCTCGCCTGGCTGGCAGACGACCTGAAAGCGGTGAGCAACTCGACCCCGGTGGTCGTCTTCGCCCATATCCCGCTCTGGACCGTCTATGCCGACTGGGGCTGGGGGACGGACGATTCGCAACAGGCGCTCGCGCTCCTCAAGCGCTTCGGCTCGGTCACAGTACTGAACGGCCATATCCACCAGATCATGCAGAAGGTGGAAGGCAACGTGACCTTCCATACGGCCCGCTCGACCGCCTTTCCGCAGCCCGCGCCCGGCACGGCGAAATCGCCCGGTCCGATGACCGTGCCTTCCGGCAAGCTCCGTGGCCTGCTCGGTATCACCGACGTCGCCGTCAGGAACGGCAAGGAGGAACTCGCGATCGTGGACAGCACGCTCGCATAAGCGAACCGGTGAAGGGAAATCCCATGTTCTGCAAGCATTTCCGCACGTGCCGCAATGCCGCGGCCTGCACTGCGCTCGGTCTCGCCTTCATGGCCGCGACATCGCTTCATGCGGCGCAGCCGGCCCTGGTGAAGATCGACAATTTCTCCTTTGCCCCGGCGACCCTGGTGGTGAAGGCGGGCACCACCGTCACCTTCGAGAACGATGACGACATCCCGCATCTGGTCGTCGCCAATGACGGCTCGTTCCGCTCAAAGGCGCTCGACACCGGCGACAGCTACACCTTCATCGCCGGCAAGGCCGGAGACTATCCGTATTTTTGCGGGCTTCACCCACATATGCAGGGTACGATAAAAGTGACTCCGTGAGGGACGGTTTCCGCACCTGTCCCGGAAGGCCGGGCAAGACGGCAGTGGCGAGCAGCGAGCGCTCCGCAGAACTTTACCGCGAGGTGGTCCTTCCCCATCTCGCGGACGCATTGGCGCTGGCGCGCTGGTTGACCGGCAATGTCGATGACGCCGAAGACGTGGTGCAGGAGGCATGCCTCAAGGCACATGCCGGCATCGGAAGCTACCAAGGCGGCAATGCGCGCGCCTGGCTTCTGGCAATCGTGCGCAACGCCTCCTACACTTGGCTTTCGCGCAACCGGACGCACAAGCTCGTCGCCGTCGGCGACATAAGCGATCTCGAAGACATCGCGCCTCCTTCGAGCCCGACCGCGGGGGAGGGTAATCCGGAGGCGGCGCTGATCGCGCGGGCGGATAGCGCCATGCTGGAAAGGGCGGTCGAGGCGCTTCCGCACGCCTTCCGCGAGATCGTGGTCCTGCGCGACATCAACGGGCTGAGCTATCGCGAGATCGCGGCGATGCTCGACCTGCCGATCGGCACGGTGATGTCGCGCCTGGCGCGGGCGCGCGGACGGTTGATGGCTGAAATCAGGAGCTCCGATGAGCGAGCATGAAACATTGCCGACGGACCCGGACGATCTCCGCCTGCTGATCCATGCCCATGTGGACGGGGAACTCGACGCCGCGACCTCGCTGGCGCTGGAGCGCCGCATGGCCGCCGATCCGGCGCTTGCGGCCGAACATGCGCGCGTCACGGCATTGCAGCAGGCCGTCCGCCGTCTTCCCCGGCCCGAGGTCGGCCCGGAATTTCAGGCCCACATCGCCGCGCTCGGTGAAACCGGCCGCCGGGCGCGGCCGAAGATCGCGTTCCCCTCATTCGAATGGCGTGCGATGGCGGCCTCGATCCTGGTCACGGCGGCGCTGGCGAGCGGCATCACCCGCTGGGCGATGCTGCGACCCGAACCGGACAGCTTCGCGGCTGCCATCGCCGATGACCATCGCCGCGCCCTGCTCGCGGCAAACCCGGTCGACGTGGCATCGTCCGACCGCCACAGGGTAAAGCCGTGGCTCGATGCGAAACTCGGATTTTCGCCGCCGGCGCCCGATCTCGCCAAGGATGGCTTCATTCTGATCGGCGGCCGCGTCGAGGTGGTCGGCGACATGCCGATGCCGGCACTCGTCTACCGCCACAACGAGCATCTGATCACGCTCGTTGCCGCTCCGCAGGAGCCTGCGGCCAGGTCACGACCGGATGCGAAAAACCTCTCGGCAGCCGGCCTGTCGCTGGTCCATTGGAGCGACGGCGCCTTCTCCTACTGGGCGATCTCCGACACGGAGCGCTCCGTGCTCGACGATTTCGTCAGCCGCTTCAGAGCGGCGAGCACGGGCGGGTGATTTGTTTCCGGCCCCTCATCCGCCTCGAACGGCGGCACCTTCTCCCCATTTCACAGGGAGAAGGACGCTGCCACGACCCGTTGCGTCAATCACCAAATGCGCGAATAGATGGCTTCATCGCGGCCGGCGATCTTCTCCCTGCTTGCGGGGAGAAGTGCCCACCTTCGATAAATCCAGGAGGGCGATGAGGGGCTGACGTGCAGCAAAAAATCAAGGCGAGGCGAGGCTATTGCCGTGTTCCGCCGACAAGCGCCGCAAATGTCCCAAGGTCGACATTTCCGCCGGAAAGCACGACCGCGACAGTCCTGCCCGAAAGTGCGATCTCGCCAGAGGAAAGCGCGGCGAAACCCGCCGCGCCGCCGGGCTCAACGACCAGCTTCAGATGGGCCGCAGCATCGCGCATGGCGGCGGCGACCGAAGTCTCCGATACCGCAGCGACCCCGGCGACCAGCTTGCGGTTGATGGCGAAGGTAAGCTCACCCGGCATGGGCGACATCAGCGCATCGCAGATCGACGTGCCGGCCGGATCGGCTTTCATCCGGCTGCCGGCGGCAAGCGAGCGGCGCGTATCATCGAAATTCTCCGGTTCCGCGCCCCATACCTCGACGTCCGGCGACAGCGCCTTGACGGCGGTGGCGATACCCGCCATGAGGCCGCCGCCGCCGCAGGGCGTAACGACAGCATCGAGCCTGACGCCGGTTGCCGCCGCATCCTCGACGATCTCCAGTCCGACCGTCCCTTGGCCGGCGACGATCAGCGGATCGTCGAAAGGCTTTACGAGTATCATCCCCTTCTCGACATAAGGGTGGGCAACAACCTCCCTGTCGTCGCGATAACGGTCGTAGGGCACGATCTCGGCCGCCATGGCGCGCACATTGTCGGCCTTGATCGCGGGCGCGTCGGTTGGCATGACGATGACGGCCCTGATGCCGAAGAGTTGTGCGGCGGCGGCCACGCCCTGTGCATGGTTGCCGGACGAGAAGGCGACGACGCCGCGCGTGCGCTCCTCCTCCGTCAGGGAAGCGATCTTGTTATATGCGCCGCGGAACTTGAAAGAGCCGGTGCGCTGCAGGACCTCCGGCTTGAAGAGAAGCCTGGCACCGAACTTGTCGTTGAGCGCCGGCGATTCCAGAAGCGGCGTCCGCCGCGCCAATCCGTCGATCCGGCGGGCGGCCGCGCGTATGTCGTCTATCGTGGGCATCGCGGCAAGGGCGGGCTGGGCGTGTACGGTCATTGGGGTCTCCGACAGCAGGCGGGCGAAGCCTTCATGCTGCGCCGGCCATTTCCCTTCTACCAGCGAATAATCGTGATGGAAGCCATCGCCTAGATTGACGGAAACAAACGGAGCTCATAGTTTAGAATAATTCTAATCTATGAGGCCCAGCCAATGCTCTCACGCTTTTTCGGCTTCGGCCGCCGCGATTTTTCCTCGCTCAGCGAGCAGGAGATTCTCGCGCTCGCTATCTCCTCCGAGGAGGACGACGGCCGCATCTACAGCGCCTATGCCGACGGACTGCGCGCGGATTTCCCGCAATCGGCAAAGGTATTCGACGAGATGGCCGAGGAGGAGGCACATCATCGCGACGTGCTGATCGATATGCATCGCAAACGATTCGGCGAAAAGATCCCGCTGATCCGGCGCGAACACGTGCGCGGATACTATGAGCGCCGGCCCGACTGGCTGGTCCGGCCGCTCGGCATCGACCATGTTCGCGCACAGGCCGAGGAGATGGAGGAGCAAGCCTACCGCTTCTATCTCGAAGCGGCAAAGCGAACGGCTGATGCGTCGACACGCAAGCTCCTCGGCGACCTGGCGATGGCGGAGAAGTCGCATGTGTCGATGGCGCATCGGCTTGGAGTGAAGCATGTGCCGGAGGGCGTCGCCGCCGAGGAGCGGCAGCAGGAGCGCAAGCAGTTCATCCTGACCTATGTGCAGCCGGGGCTGGCCGGGCTCATGGACGGTTCGATCTCGACGCTGGCGCCGATCTTCGCCGCCGCCTTCGCCACCCAGAACACCTGGGCGACCTTCCTGGTCGGGCTATCGGCCTCCGTCGGCGCCGGCATATCCATGGGGTTCACCGAGGCCGCACATGACGACGGCAAGCTGTCCGGGCGCGGCTCGCCGCTGAAACGGGGGCTCGCCAACGGCATCATGACGATGCTGGGCGGCCTCGGCCATACCCTGCCCTATCTCATCTCGAACTTCTGGACGGCAACGACGGTCGCCGCCATCGTGGTGTTCTTCGAACTATGGGCGATCGCCTTCATCCAGAACCGCTATATGGAAACGCCCTTCCTGCGCGCGACTTTCCAGGTAGTGCTCGGCGGTGCGCTGGTCTTCGCGGCCGGCATCCTCATCGGCAACGCGTGAGGCCTTTCCGGGTATGCCGCTTCGTATTCCGGCAGGTCGATATTGTCGTTCAATTCGCCGACGAGGAAATTGGCGACCTGTGGAATGACCATCAGCCGCATCATCCAGTTGCGGAAGGCGATCCCGAAGCCGGTCTCGGGCACGAAGGAAGAGGCGAACTTGCGCGCCGAAGCCTGCTTGGCGATGAGGAACGGCCTCATCCGTTCCTCATAGCGGGAAAAGGCCGCCGCGTGGTGGTCGCCGGCACGGGCGATCTCGCCAGCGAGCACATAAGCCTCCGTCATCGCCAGGCCGCAGCCTTCGCCCGCCAGCAGTGACACGCAGGCCGCGGCATCGCCGATCAGTGCGACCCGGCCTTTCGTCCAACGCGGTATCTCGATCTGGCTGACACGATCGAGATAGATGTTTTCGGCGTTTTCCATCGCCGCGAGAATTGCCGGCACTTCCCATTTCATATCGGCGAACTCGCGGCGCAGAACCTCACGGCGGCCCGCGTCATCGTCCGGAATCGGCACCGGCTCCTTTTCCCGGTAGCAAAACATGAACAGCGTTCGGTCATCACGCTTGGAAAAGCGCGTTACCTGGCGGCCCGGGAGCGCATGACTGACATAGGTGAGTTCCTCGCGCGGCCGGTAGCCGGTCACCTCGAACGCGGCGACACAATAGCCGAGGAAGCGTTCCGCCTCTTTCTCTGGACCGAAAGCAAGCGAGCGCACACGCGAATGCAGGCCGTCCGCGCCGATGACGAGATCGAAATCGCGCGGAGAGGCACGGTCGAAGCCGACATGGACATGATCGGCCCGATCCTCGATCGCGGCGATACCGTCGTCGAAGATCGTCTCCACTTTTCCTTCAACGGTTGAGTATATCGTGGCAGCGAGATCGCTCCGCTGCAGGCTGGTGAAGCGGTCGCCTGTCATGCGCCAGAAGACCTCCGTCGAGAAGCCGCCGGACTTTTGCCCATGTGCGTCGACAAAACGGACTTCTTCCACCTGGTAGCCGAGACCGAGAAGCCTGGGCAAAATGCCCATCTTCCCTGCTATGTCATAGCCTGCCCCCCAGAAGTCGATGATATAGCCGCCCTTGCGCAAGGCAGGCGCTTTCTCGATCAGGACGGGTTCGTGGCCGTAGCGCAGGAGCCAATAAGCGAGCGCCGGGCCGGCAACGCCGGCACCGTTGATGGCGATTTTCATCGGGATTTCCCTTCCTGTCTTGCGAGATCGACAAGGGTCTTCCACGCCGCATCGATCTCGTGGTCATTGCCGAAGGCCATGCGGTGGATGGCCGAGCCATCGAGTTGGACGGCCACCAGCCGGGCGAACGCCGCCGGATCCGCACCCGGTGCTAATTTCGGCGCAAGCAGGGCGCCTAGCCGCCCAAGCAGCGCGTCGCCCGAAGCCTGAAGCTGAGCGCGTAGCCTGTCATCGAACATGGCTCGCGCCATCAGGACGAAATAGGCCCGGAAGAACCCGCGCCGCGTGCGCACCAGTTCGGCACTGCCACGCCCGAGAAATTCGATCGTATCGGCGAGTGATGCATCAAGCGGCATGTCGATGGCGAGGCTGTCGGCGATCATGCGCTCGAATGCGGCGGTGGGTATCTCATCGATCGAGGGGAAATGATGGAAGAGTGTCGCCTTGCTGATGCCGACCTCGCGGGCTAGCGCCGCGGCGCTGAAGGCGTCGGGACCGTCGCGGCCGAGAACGGTGACGGCGGCGTCAATGATGGCGGATCGGGTGTCGCGTCTAGGCATGGAGCCGATATAATATTGACCGATCGATCGGTCAATATCTATTTCGGAATTTGCCGTTGAGACTTTACAAAACAAAGGCAGGCACGAAGAAACTCCGTACCTGCCTTTGCAACAAGGAGAGTGGATGGTAGTCAGGCCGCCTTCAGATTGACCTCGCTTTCGGCGATCTCGGTCAGTTTCCTGTCGGCCGCGCGCTCTTCTTCCAACGTTTGCTTGAGCAACCCGGCGCAATCGGTCCGGCCTGCCTCTTCGGCCCAGGCGATAAGCGTGCCATAGCGTGTCATCTCGTAATGCTCCACGGCTTGCGCGGCGGCAATCAGCGCGGCGTCCAGTACGCGCTTGTCCTCCACCTCGCCGGAAACGTCATCCGCTTCATCGATGATGCCGTCGATCGCCGGGCAGTTGACGCCCTCGGCATCGAGATCAAGCATGTCAAAGACGTCTTCCAGCCTCAAGACGTGGCCTTTTGTCTGTTCGAGATGCGCGGACAGGCCGTTCTTCAAATCCGAATTGGTGGCCTTGTCGATCATCTTCGGCAGCGCCTTCATGATCTGGGCCTCGGCATAATAGATGTCGCGCAACTGATGCACGAAGAGGTCATCCATGGTTTTGATGTCCTTGGAGAAGAGTCCCATTGTCGTCGCCTTCCTCTTTGTCCGTCAGGGTTGATCATGCGGAAGCTGATCGCCTCCGCGGGGCCGCACTTCCCTGCGCGCCCAACGGCCCTCCCGGCTGCTTGTTCCAAATATTTCAAAGAGGGCCGCGATCGTGAACGAGGCACGTGACGCCTGGCCGACCGAAGCCCTCATCCGGCGGTGCCGACGGCCGCCGAAACAGGCTTGAGGAAGATGCGGTCCTCGCGTCGGATGAATTTTTCCTTCTGCGAGAAGCGGTAGTTCTCCTGGCCGAGCGGATCGGCAAGAAGACGCTCGCGATAGGCTTCGTATTCGGCAAGGTTGCCGACATTATAGACGCCGTAGGCCGTCGTCGCGGAGCCCTCATGCGGTGCGAAATAACCGATGAGATCGGCGCCGCAGCGCGGGATCACCTGACCCCAGTTGCGAGCGTATTCGATGAAGGCATCCTTGCGGAACGGATCGATCTCGTAGCGGATGAAGCAGGTGATCATCGGCGTTTCCTTTCGTGTTTGGCACGGACATTTCGATGAAGATCGAAGCATCAGGTCGTGCGCGTGGGATAGGCTCGTGCGTGAGGCGTCATCTCCAGAAGGGCTTCGCGCATTCGCGGCGGACCTCGCCGGCAGAAAGACCGAGGTCGCGACGCATCCTTGCATCGAGCGACGCAAGATCCTGACGCTGTAGATAGCGGTCGTACCAGCGCGCGAGGAGCGAAGCCGCTCGATGCAATGTGAGACGGGGCACGAAAGTATCGCGAGGCAATCGGCCGAAGGCTCGCGGACGGTTTGCGATCTCCATGGCTTCCGAACTCCTCTTCATGTGTTGAAGATAAAGCTTGCACGACATCAATGCTTCGATAAGGATCGAACCATGCGCGAAGAACCGGATATTGCACGTATCGCCAGTCTCGTCGGCGACCCCGCGCGGGCCAACATGCTCACCGCGCTGATGGATGGCGGCGCGCTGACGGCGAGCGAACTGGCGCTGGAAGCCGGGGTGACGATGCCGACCGCCAGTTCGCATCTCGCCAAGCTGGTAGAAGGCGGGTTGCTCACGCTTCAGCGTCAAGGCCGGCACCGCTATTATGCGCTATCCGGCCATCACATCGCGGCGATGTTGGAAACGATCTCCGGCGTTGCGGAGCGTGTTGGCCCAAGACGCGCACGGCCCGGCCCACGTGACGCGGCCATGCGCGAGGCGCGTATCTGCTACGATCATCTCGCCGGCGACAGGGGCGTCGCCCTTTATGACAGCCTCTTGTCGCGACGCATCCTGGCGCTGCGCGCCGATACGGTCGACATCGGCCCCAAGGGGCAGGCGTTTTTCGACGAACTCGGCATCGACCTCCCCTCCCTTTCCGGGCAGCGGCGACCACTTTGCCGATCCTGCCTGGACTGGAGCGTACGCCGCTCGCATCTGGCCGGCGCGCTCGGCGCTGCCATGCTCGACAAGATCATGGAATGGAAATGGGCGCGGCGCGATCCGCAAAGCCGCGCGATCCTGTTCTCGCCGGCGGGCAGGCAGAATTTCGAGCGGCTGCTGCGCGAATAGATTCGGACCCGGAACGGCGCTTGTTCCCCTTGAGGAGACGCCGGATCCAGGCTGCTTTGAAAACGCCTCCGATCTGCCACCGATTCGCCGCAATCCGTGCAAGTTCTTAACACGCCGTTCACGGGTGATTCATTCTTGGCTGCTATCGTCTTCTCAATCGGACGGGACATCCGAGACAGGACCGGGAGACGGAAAATGGCATTCTGGACACATCTGACGCATTGCCGCGCTGCACTGCGCGAATTCATCGCTCCGACCTATCGTCCGGAGCGTCACTATATGCGCGGACCCGGCCCCGCCTGCGCGCGCCGTGGCGGCATCATGCCGGACGCCGGGGCGACCTTTCACTCCGTCTTCTCGTGATTCACTCCGTCTTGTCGTAACAGGGCTCGATTGAGACCGGCGGCCCTTCCCTCGCGCCAAGCGTGAGGCAGGGCCGGCCCTCGATGCAAAGCAACCATCCGCCGACGGTCGCGCCCGACGCCGCCAGGACGAGCTTCGGCAAAGGCGGCACCTTCGGCCGATATTCCCACCCGTCATTCCTGAAGACGCTGCCTTCCGGCGGGTCCATGCCGGCGCCGGAACCCTCGACACGTCCCATATCGACGATGAGCCCCGCCGGGGTCACCCGCCAGTGCTCGGTCCACCGGATCTTCTCCACCGAATGCGTCCACGACAGCGTGAAGGCCGTGGCGGCAAGCACGATGATCTTGCCGCCGGCGAGGACGCAAAGGCTCATGCCGGCTGGCTCGCCTGCCACGCCCTATAAAGGTGCTGGCCGAAGAAGACCACGGCGAGCGCAAAGCCGATCTGGTCGGATATCGGGACGGCCGCGATGAGGGAGAAGGAGGCGATCGTCGCGAGAATGCGCTCCCACCAGGCGAGATGGGTCTTGAAATAGCCGATCACCGCGATGCCCCAGAGCGCGATGGCGAGCGCCGTCTTGAAGACGATGTAGATGACGGCCGGATAGAAGCCGATCGAGTCGGCAAGCACCCCACCCGGCTGGAGCATCAGCGCCGGCGTATAGACCGCCATATAGGGGATGACGAAGCCGGCGGCGGCCACCTTTATCGCCTCCATGGCGATCTTCAGTCCACTCTCGCGTGCGATCGGCGCGGCAGCGAAGCAGGCCAGCGCCACCGGCGGCGTCAGATCCGCCATGATGCCGAAATAGAAGACGAACATATGGCTGACCAGAAGCGGGATGCCGAGAGCAAGCAGCGCCGGCCCGGCGATGGTCGAGGTGATGATGTAGTTCGGGATCGTCGGGATGCCCATGCCGAGGATCAGGCAGGTGATCATGGTCAGGATGAGCGACAGGATCAGGCTCGACCGCCCGATGGAGACGATGTAGTCGCCGAAGGTGTTGGCGACGCCTGTCAGCGTCATTGTGCCGACTATAATGCCGACGATGGCGCAGGCGATGCCGACCGGAAGCGCCGTCTTGGCGCCCTCGGCGAGCGAATCGCGGCAATCGCGCAGTGTCTGCATGCCGCCTTTGATAAAGAGATTGACGGCGACAAGGACAGCAGCGGCGGCGATGACGATCCCGATGCCGAATTTGAAGAAGCTCGCCGCGATCAGCCCAAGAAAGACCCAGAAGACGACGCGCAGCACGTAATTGGGCAGGCCGAGCGCCACCGACCCGCCGAGGATCAGCAACGCCGTCATGGCGAAGCCGATCGTGCCGGCAAAGAGCGGTGTGAAGCCGGAAAAGAGCAGATAGACGAGCGCCGCCAGCGGCAGGATGAGATACCAACGCTCCTTCAGCGCATTCATTGGCGAGGGAAGCTGGTTGCGGGGAAGCCCCATCAGCCCGGTGCGGCCGGCCTCCAGATGGACAGCCCAGAAGGCCGAGGCGAAATAGAGGATGGCCGGTATGATCGCCGCCTGGACGACTTCCCTGTACTGGATGCCGAGCGTCTCGGCCATGATGAAGGCGACCGCCCCCATGACCGGCGGCATGATCTGGCCGCCCATCGAGGAAGTCGCCTCGACGCCACCGGCGAAAGCGGCGCGGTAGCCGAAGCGCTTCATCAGCGGGATCGTGAACTGGCCGACGGTCACCACATTGGCGACGCCCGAGCCGGAAATCATGCCCATGAAACCCGACGAGATGACCGCGACCTTGGCCGGCCCGCCGCGGGCATGGCCGACCAGTCCCATCGATACGTCGGTGAAGAGCCGGATCATGCCAGCTCTTTCCAGGAAGGAGCCGAACAGGATGAAAAGGAAGATATAGGTCGCGGAGACGAGGGTCGGGATGCCGTATATGCCCTCCGTACCGAAGCTCATATGGTCGATGACCTGCCAGAACGGATAGCCGCGCGTATTGAACGGGGAGGGCAGGTACTCGCCCCAAAGGCAATATGCGAGGAAGACGCCGCAGATGATCGGAAGCGCCGGACCCATCAGCGCATAGGTGGCGATGAAAAGCACCGCCAGCGACAGGACGCCGACCACCGTGTCGATCGGCAGGGGTTCGCCGGCACGCAGGATCAGCGGTTCGTATTCGATGAACTGGTAGAGACCGACGCCCATGCCGATGATGCCCAGCGCCCAGGCGGCGGCACGCACGCTCGGACGCGCCTGACGGAGTACCGCCAGCAGCGGGAAGACCAGCAACATCAGGAAACCGACGTGAACGGAACGGACGACCTGGCTCGGCAGGCCGAACAGGCCCGCCGCCGTCACAAGCTGGAATGTTGAAAAGGCGATGGCGATGCCGAACAGAACCCTCCCCTCACGCGTTGCGGGAAAAGTTTCGGCAAGCGGATCGTGGACAGTTGCGGGCGCACCCTGCTGTGCCTTATCGGCCGGCGTGACGGGTTCGGGCATACTTCCTCCCCTGGAATATTTGCTCTTGAATTGGCCAAGGGCGACGTGGCTATCGCGTCACGTCGCCCCCGACATCGTCCACGCTCCTCCCTCAGGGAGCCCTGGCTTCCTATTTCAGGATACCCTTTTCCCTGTAGTACTTCTCCGCGCCCGGATGCAGCGGGATCGGCAGACCCATGACCGCGTTCTCGAGCTTGATACCGTTGGCCGCTTTGTGCGCAGCCACCATTTCGGGAAGGTTCTCGAAGAGTTGCTTCGTCATCTGGTAGGCTTCCTCGTCGGAAATGTCGGAACGGGTGACAAGGATGTTGGTAATCGCGACCGTCGGGACATCGCTCTCCTGACCGTCATAGGTTCCAGCCGGAATAGTCGCCGCCTGGAACGGGGCGCCGAGCTTCTCGGCGATCTCCTTTGGCACCGAGACCACCGTGATCGGAATGGAAGTCGAGAGATCCTTGATCGAAGCGACCCCCAGCCCCGCCGACTGCAGCGTGGCATCGAGCTGGCGGTTCTTGATGAGTTCGACGGATTCGCCGAACGGCAAATATTCGGTCTTGCCGAGATCCTCATAGCTCATGCCGGCGGCCTTGAAGATCGCGCGGGCATTGAGTTCCGTGCCCGATTTCGGCGCGCCGACCGAAAGGCGCTTGCCTTTGAGGCTGGCGAGGTCGGTCACGCCGGAAGCCTTCGCCGCGACGATCTGGATATAGTTCGGATAGATGGCCGCGATGGCACGGAGCTTGTCGAGCTTCTTCTTGAATCCCGCTTCTTCGTTGCCGGCCCAGGCATCCTTGACCGAGTCGCCGAGCGCGAAGGCTATCTCGCCCCGGCCCTGCTGCAACAGGTTCAGATTCTCGACGGAAGCCTTGGTCGATTGCACCTGCGTGCGAGCCCCCGGAATCTTCTCGCCGTAGATTTTGGCAAGCGCGGCACCAAGCGGATAGTAAACGCCGGAAGTGCCACCAGTCAGCACGTTGATGAATTCGTCGGCCTGGGCCGGAGCGGCAGCGAGGCCGGTCGACAGCGCCAGGGCGCCTGCGGCAAGCAAGTGCATAAATTTCATGATCGAAGATACCTCCCTCTAAATTGTTGGCTGCAGACGGCGGATCGTAGTTTTTCGATCGCAACCAAAAGCCCACTATATGAAAAGGGTGGTTCCTGCCAATACGGGTATCGCGACAATCATGGATCGCGGAACCTGCGGTTGCCGGTAACAAGCAACTTCCGCAATGCCATGAACCTCAATCTGGCGGCGATAAAAAACCGGGCGCCGAAGCGCCCAGCAAAGCAGTCAGTTTCGAATAACTCAGTCCTTCGGCGCCTTCACCATCCGAAGATAAGGCAGGACAGCCTTGAAGCCTCCGAACTTCTCGTTGGCTTCCTGATCGGAGACGGCGCCGGTCAGCGCCACATCCTCGCCCGGCTTCCAGCTCGCCGGCGTCGATACCTTGTACTTGGCGGTAAGCTGGATGGAATCCAGCGCGCGCAGGATCTCTTCGAAATTCCGGCCGGTCGTCATCGGATAGGTGAGCGTGAGCTTGATCTTCTTGTCCGGTCCGACGACGAAAACGGTGCGGACCGTCTGGTTGTCGGCGGGCGTGCGGCCCTCGGAACTGTCGCCAGCGGAGGCAGGCAGCATGTCGTAGAGCTTGGCCACCTTCAGATCCTTGTCGCCGATCATCGGATAGTTGACCTTGTGGCCGGTCGCCGTCTCGATATCCGATTTCCACTTGTTGTGGCTCTCTACCGGATCAACCGAGATGCCGATGATCTTGGCGTTGCGCCTGGTGAACTCATCCTTGAGGCCGGCCATGTAGCCGAGTTCAGTCGTGCAGATCGGCGTGAAATCCTTGGGGTGGCTGAACAGGACGGCATAGCCGTCGCCGATCCAGTCGTGGAAATGAATTTCGCCGTCGGTCGACTCTGCGGTAAAATCGGGGGCAGTGTCGTTGATGCGTACGCTCATGGCAGCTTCTCCCTGCACATTGGTCGGGTTTATACGAGATGGCCGGCATGATAGTGCAATGCGGCCGCGTGGCGAGGAATATTGCAGCAAAATGCGGGCATCCGGAAGGATATTCGAACGATTAAGCAGGGCGAAGCGGAATGAGGTTCGCCAAATCCCGGTCGTTGATAGAACAGCGATCCGGCTTCAGAGAGGTCAGGAATGAACGGAATGCGGTTACTGCCTGAAATCGGGAATGGCGCGTTGGCAGGACGTGTATGGCGGCACGATGCCGGCGGCCCGGCGGTAGTCACGGTTCGCGGAGACCGTCTCATCGACATCACCAGCCGTAAATTTCCGACCATGCGCGACCTTCTGGAAACCGACGATCCGGCAGCTTTTGTTCGTCAAACGAAAGGGGAAGACCTCGGTTCGGTCGAGGACATCGCCATCGCTTCCTTCGAACCGGCAGCAGAAGACACTACGCGGCTTCTGGCGCCGTGCGACCTGCAGGCGATCAAGGCCTGCGGCGTGACCTTCGCCCGCTCGATGATCGAACGTGTGATCGAGGAGCGCGCGGCCGGCGATCCGGCCCGGGCACAGGAAATACGAAAGCGGGTCGGCGCAATCATCGGTGACAGTTTGCGCAACCTGGTTCCGGGGTCGGAGGAAGCGTCGAGGGTGAAGGCGGCGCTCATCGAGGAGGGGTTGTGGTCGCAATATCTGGAGGTCGGCATCGGCCCGGACGCGGAAGTGTTCTCCAAGGCACAGCCCATGTCGTCAGTCGGATGGGGCGCTTCGGTGGGGCTGCACCCGATTTCGAACTGGAACAATCCGGAGCCGGAAATCGTGCTGGCCGTCGACAGCAAGGGCCGCGTAAAGGGCGCTACCCTCGGCAACGACGTCAATCTGCGCGACGTGGAGGGACGCTCGGCGCTGCTTCTCGGCAAGGCCAAGGACAACAACGCCTCCTCCGCCATCGGGCCATTCATCAGGCTCTTCGATGACGGCTTCCGCATCGACGACCTGCGGCGGGCAGAGCTTGAGCTGACCGTCGAGGGAACGGACAGCTTCGTGCTGAAGGGCCAGAGCTCGATGAAGGAGATCAGCCGTGATCCGCTCGACCTCGTCCGGCAGACGATCGGCGGACATCATCAATATCCGGACGGCTTCATGCTCTATCTCGGCACTCTGTTCGCGCCGGTCGAGGATCGCGACGTGGAAGGCGAAGGGTTCACACACAAGACCGGCGATATCGTGTCGATCTCGACGCCCGCGCTCGGCACGTTGATGAATACGGTGCGGCTGGCGACGGAATGTCCCCCCTGGAGCTTCGGCGCGGCGGCTCTGATGAAGAACCTTGCCAGGCGCGGTCTGCTTTGAGGGCCGCCCGGATGCAAGTGAGATAGGATCACATGCCGTTTCGACGGCAACGGAAAGATGTTCTTAACGTTCTGTGATTTGGATGGCGCCGTCCGAAGAGGCGTCATTTAACGACAAGAACAGGACGATCGCATGCCAATTCCCAACGCTTCCCGCGTCCTCTGCGGGCCGGCGCTGGTGCTCGGCCTTTTGACGGTCGGCGCGACACACGCCGCCGAGATGGGCTATGTGCTGCAAAACGAGCATTCGCGCTCCGTCGCCATCGAACTGCACGGCAAGGACCAGACATGGCCCGGCGGCGATCAGGTCTATCTGCTCGATCCAGGCGACATCAAGGAAGTGACGATCTCGTGCACGCCGGGAGAACGCATCTGCTACGGCGCCTGGATCAACGGCAATGACCGCATCTCATTCGGCGTCGGCCCGGACAACAACCGGACCTGCCACAATTGCTGCTCGATCTGCGTCAACCACACGATGGAGACGATCGACCTGACGCCATGAAGGGCACGGCCTATGCCGCCTCGCGTACCTGGTAATCCTTCACGGTGGCAAAGCGGATCGCCTTCCAGCGCTCGGCTTCGTAGTTGAGGCCGAATTCGTGCTGGGCCAAGAAGACGGGATCGCCGTCGAGATCGCGGGCGATGTCGGCGCGATGCATGTCTATGAAACGATCGAGTTCGATCGCGCTGTCGGCGCTTATCCAGCGACAGACGGAGAAACGCGCCATCTCGAAATCCACGGGCAGCGAATATTCGACGGAAAGCCTTTCCTTCAAAACGTCGAGCTGCAGCGCGCCAACGACGCCGACGATGGCCGGGGAGCCGTCGTCGGGCGAGAAGAGTTGCACCACGCCTTCCTCGGCCATCTGCTGGAGTGCTTCCTTCAGCTTCTTTGCCTTCATGGCGTCGCCGAGGCGCACGCGGCGCAGGATCTCCGGCGCGAAGTTCGGCACGCCGCGAAACAGGATCTCCTCCCCTTCGGTCAGCGTGTCGCCGATCCTGAGCGTGCCGTGATTGGGGATGCCGACCACATCGCCCGGATAGGCCTCGTCGGCGGTGATGCGGCTCCGCGCAAAGAAGAACTGCGGCGCGCTGAGCGACATCGGCTTGCCGGTGCGCACGAGCTTCGCCTTCATGCCGCGTTCCAGCGTGCCCGAGCAGACACGCACAAAGGCGATGCGGTCGCGGTGGTTCGGATCCATATTGGCCTGGATCTTGAAGACGAAGCTGGTCATCTTCGGCTCGATGGCGTGCACGAGGCGCGTGTCGGCCTCCTGGTCGCGCGGCGGGGGTGCATAGTCGCCGAGCCCCTCGATCAGGTCACGCACGCCAAAATTGCGCAGCGCAGAGCCGAAATAGACCGGAGTCATGTGGCCTTCGCGAAAAGCGGTCAGGTCGAAGGGGCGGCAGGCCTCGCGCGCCAGTTCCAGTTCCCCGATGAAGGCTTCCCGCTCGTGCTCAGGCAGCAGGCCGGCGACGCTGTCCGCATCCGGACCGTTGACCTTCGTGCGATGCTCTTCGGCGTCCCCGTGCCGCACCGCGTTCTCCGCCAGATGGTAGGTGCCGGAAAAGGTCCTGCCCTGGCCGATCGGCCAGGTGATCGGGGCAGTGTCGAGCGCCAGCTTCTGCTCGATCTCGTCGAGGATCTCGAACGTGTCGCGTGCCTCGCGGTCCATTTTGTTGACGAAGGTGACGATGGGAATGTCGCGAAGGCGGCAGACCTCGAAAAGCTTCAGCGTGCGCGGCTCGATGCCCTTGGCCGCGTCGATCACCATGACGGCGCTGTCGACCGCCGACAGCGTTCGATAGGTATCGTCAGCGAAGTCCTCGTGGCCGGGCGTGTCGAGCAGGTTGAAGACGTGATCGCCATATTCGAAGGTCATCACCGAAGTGACCACCGAGATGCCGCGTTCGCGCTCGATCTTCATCCAGTCGGAACGCGTCTGCATGCGGTCCTTCTTGGCCTTCACCTCGCCGGCAAGCTGGATGGCGCCGCCGAAGAGCAGGAGCTTTTCGGTGAGCGTGGTCTTGCCCGCATCGGGGTGGGCGATGATCGCGAAAGTGCGGCGGCGAGCTACCGCTTTCTTTATGTCGTCTGCCATGTGTCGGGAATCCGTCTTGTCGGGCGGGCTTTTATCAGCGCACGGCGAAGCTGTCGAACGGAAATGACCGACGGTTTCAGCACCAGGGCTCGCGATGGCCTGTCCAGCGGCGCGCCAGTCCTTCGCTCGCCAATACGCCTCCGACCTCGCCCCGATCCGTGCTGACGCGGGCGAGCGTGCGCCCGTAGATATCGTGCCCGCTGCGGACGATCGACATGCGTTGTCCCGACAGAAGTGCCAGAAGGCGCCTTGTCGCCTTGGCCGCAAGGTCGGTTTCATAGGCACAACGGCCATGCACTTCGGGAGCGTCGATCGTTTCGAGCCGGATCTTTTCATGATCGACCCAGATCGTATCTCCGTCGACCACGCAATTGGCCCGATATCCGTCCCCGCAGATCGGCATCGCCCGCGCCGCAACGGCTGTGCTTTCCAATGGCCGGAGGATGGTGGGCGATTCTTCCGTACGGCTCGTCGACAACCACCCGACGAGCGTATCGGCATAGGGCAGCCGCTCCACTATCCGGTTCAGACCGGCGGCTACGTACGGCGCGACATAGAAGCCGACGGCGACAACGCCGCAGATCAACAGCATCGCAAGAAGCCGGCGCGCGGGGTCCGGCCGACGGTACGGGCTGCGCACCGCAGATCGACGAGCGAATGTGGGGCCGACAGAACGATATGGCTGCTTCAGGCGGCGGACGGGCGCGTTCATCATACCTCCGGAATCCGGAGGCTGTTCTAGGCACTCGTCCTTGACGGAAAGTTACGGCGGCTACGGATATTCAACCTATCGGAGCAATGATCCCGCCGCTGCCACTCCGTATACGGCCCGAGGTCGTTCCGGCCTATTTGCCGCGCCCGTGCGTCTTCTCATAGAGTTCGCGGACGATGGTGCTCGCCGAACGCTCGAAGAGAAACGGCAGGAAAGCATGCACCAGCGCCATCGAGCCGGCGAGGAACAGCTTGCCGGAGAAGCGGCCGGCGAAAGCCATGTGCTCGAAATAGGTCTCGTTGACCGAAGCGGGATGATCGCGGAAGAGGCGGACAAGCGTCGTCATCGTCTGTGTTCCCCAGATGGCAATGGGCGAAAGATAGCATCAGAGCCGCCGGGAATTATCTCAATCTATCCTTGAAAATCTCTTATATTTGGGACATACGTCCCAAATGAAGTTTGAAATCGATCCGATGGATCGCATGATCCTCGCCGAACTACAGCGCGACGGCACGCTTTCCGTCGACCAGCTTTCGGAGCGGGCGAACCTTTCGCGCAATGCCTGCTGGCGGCGCGTGAAGCTGATGGAAGAGGCCGGTGTCATCACCGGTCGCGTCGCGCTGGTCGATGCGGAGAAGCTGGGCTTCGGGCTATCGGTCTTCATTCTCATCCGCACGACCCATCACGAGCCTGACTGGCTGAAGAAGTTCCGCGATGCCGTCAGCTCCATTCCGGAGATCATCGGCGTCTACCGGATGTCGGGCGATCTCGACTATGTGCTGAGGGCGCGCGTGCCGGACGTGAAAGCCTACGACCGGCTCTACCAAAGGTTGATCGGCAAGGTGCCGCTTTCCGATGTCTCCGCCTCCTTCGTCATGGAGGAGATCAAGGAGACCTTGGAGTTGCCGGCAATATTGCGGTGATAAGCAATATTGAGGTGATAAACGGGGGCGGCCGATTGACGGAAGGCCGGCTTATGGCGATAGGACCAGCCCCATGAGAGACCCCGCACCGCTTCTCGGCATTGTCCGCCTTCCGCATTCCGAAGGCCTGCCGCTGCCCGCCTATGAGACGGAAGGCGCGGCTGGGATGGATCTCCGTGCGGCGGTGCCCGAGGACCGGCCGATCCTGCTCCTGCCTGGAAGGCGCGCTCTGGTGCCGACCGGGCTCATAGTGGAGATCCCGACCAGCTTCGAGGCGCAGATCAGGCCACGCTCCGGGCTGGCGCTCAAGCATGGAATCACCTGCCTTAATACGCCCGGCACCATCGACAGCGATTATCGCGGCGAGGTGATGGTGCTTCTCGTCAATCACGGCGAGGAGGATTTCGAGATAAGCCGCGGCATGCGCGTGGCGCAGATGATCATCGCACCGGTGGCGCACCTGGCCATCGAGGAGCGCAGCCTGTCATCAGAGACGGCGCGGGGCGCGGGCGGCTTCGGCTCGACCGGGACGAAATAGCCACGCTTTCTGGCACCGACGCCTCTGGCCCAAGCGGAGCATCTTGACAGGAGCCGGAGTCCGCGCCGAACTGAGACCGGAATCGACAGTCAAGGCGGGTCGGCGAAGGAGGTGGCAATGGCGGCAAGACAGGACAGCGCTTTCCGCAAGCTGCATAGCGGTCCGGAAGCATTCATCATTCCCAACCCATGGGATATCGGCACGGCGAAATTCCTTGCCTCGCTCGGCTTCAAGGCGCTGGCGACGACCAGCGCCGGCTTTGCCTTTTCACGAGGCCTGCCCGACGGCGGCATCGATTTCGAGGAGATGATGGCGCATTGTCGGGAGATCGTCGCAGCGACCGTCCTGCCGGTATCGGCCGATCTGGAAAACGGCAAGGGCGACAGCGCCGACAGCGCCGCCGAGACGATCTTCGCGGCGGAAGCGGCCGGTCTCGCAGGCTGCTCCATCGAGGACGCAACCGGAGACAAGGCCAGGCCGATCTACGATTTCGGCCAGGCGGTCGAGCGCGTGGCGGCGGCGGCCGAAGCTGCGAAATCGTTGCGGCACGACTTCGTCTTCACCGCGCGTGCCGAGAATTTCCTGCATGGGCGGGACGATCTCGACGACACGATCAAGCGGCTTCAGGCTTACGAGAAAGCGGGGGCCGACGTGCTCTACGCGCCGGGCCTCACCGATATCAAGGTGGTCCGCACGATCTGTCAGTCGGTTTCGCGGCCGGTCAACGTGCTTGCCGTTCCGCAGCTTACCATGGCGCAATTGAACGAGGCGGGAGCCCGCCGCATCTCCGTCGGGTCGAAGCTGACGAACTACGCCTTCGCCGCCGTCGAGCGCGCCTCGCGCGAGATGCTGGACCACGGCACCTTCACCTATGCTCGCGACGCCATGCCGTACGCGACGCTGCAGAAGCTGTTTTCGCCGGGCGGGTGAGAGCAGCGGCATGACGATAACGGTTGTAGACATGCACACCGGCGGCGAGCCGCTCAGGATCGTCACCGGCGGCTATCCTCCGATACCTGCGGGCACCATTCTCGAGAAGCGCGCCTTCGTGCGGGACAATCTCGATCACCTGCGCAAGATGCTGGTCTTCGAACCGCGCGGCCATCACGACATGTATGGCGCGCTTCTGGTCGAACCGGACCTGCCCGGCGCCGATCTTGCCGTGCTCTTCATGCACAATGAAGGCTATTCCACCATGTGCGGGCACGCCGTCATCGCGCTCGGCCGCTACGCGGTGGACCAGGGACTGGTCGAGGCAAAGGAACCACTCACGACCGTCAATATCGAATGTCCCTGCGGCATGGTGGTCGCTTCGGTCGAGGTCAGGAACGGCAAGGCAGGCGCCGTATCCTTCGAGAGCGTGCCGGCCTTCCTGTTCGCGGCAGACCAGTCGGTCGTGCTCCCGGACTATGGCCGCATCAAATTCGACATCGCCTATGGCGGCGCTTTCTACGCGCTTGCCGATTGCAGGCAGTTCGGCCTTCGCTTCGGACGGCACGGAGCCGCCGCCTTCGTCAAGGCGGCGACGGCGCTGACCGAGAAGCTGAAAGCCGAATTTCCGCTTTCCCACCCCGAGCACGAGGATCTGGCCTTCCTTTACGGCTCGATCCTGACCGACGGCATGGAAGGCGGGCCGGACAAGCCGACACGGAACATCTGCGTCTTCGCCGATGCCGAGGTCGATCGTTCGCCGACAGGCTCCGGCGTGACCGCCAGGCTCGCGGCAATGCACGCGAAAGGCCAGATCGGCTCAGGGGAGAACCGGACCTTCGAGAGCGTCGTCGGCTCGCGTTTCGAGGGCGCCGTCGCGTGCACGACGACGGCCGGCTCGCACAAGGCGATCGTCGCGCGCGTCTCCGGACGGGCGCATTACAGCGGCAAGGCGGAATTCACGCTGGAGGAAGATGACATCCTCGGCCGCGGCTTCCTGGTGAAATAGCCTGGAGAGCTCAGCGAATCGGCGAAAAGAAGCGTCGTGAAGCGCAGGTCAGGCCCGGCTCCCTGGTGCAGTCATAGAACGACCAGGTGATGAGTTCGGCTTTGCCCTGCAGGTTCTCCACCGGTACGAAACCGAGTTCCGGAAAGCGGCTGTCGGCCGAATCGTCGCGGTTGTCGCCCATCATGAAGAGCCGGTTCGGCGGCACCTCCACTTCCGCCATGTCGTCGGCGACGCCATGGTCAGTGCGTTCGATGATGGTATGCTTGCCGCCGCCGGGGATCGTCTCTTCGTAACGGGTTACGACGACGGGGACACCGGAAGGATCGCGATAGGCATAGTGTCCGGTTTCGCGGCGCGGCGCCACAACGCCGTTTACCACGAGGCGGCCGCCCGACATCGCGATCCGATCGCCTGGCAGGCCGATGACACGCTTGATGTAGGTCTCCCCCGTTTTCGGATTGGTGAAGACGACGACGTCGCCTCGCTTCGGCAGGTGGGAGAAGATGCGGCCATTCTTCGTCGGGAAGTCGAAGCCCGGATCGATCGGCAGCGAATAGCGGCTCCAGCCATAGGCCCATTTCTCGACGACGAGCCTGTCGCCGATCTGCAATGTCGGCACCATGCTTTCGGAGGGGATGAAGTTCGATCCGAACGCCACCGTCTTCATGATCAGCATGATGGCGGCAGTGGAAAGTATGAAGCGGAGCCACTCCGGTAACTGGTTCAGCAGGCGCATGGGAGATCTTCCTTGAACGAAGGCGACACAAGCCGCCCAATACGGCCGTTTCATGATGGCCCTTACCGTTTCAGGACCATCCGCTTTCCTTGCAGGAAGGCGCGAACCGAAGGGTCGTGCTCCAGGCCGATCGCCCGTTCGTAGGCGATCTCAGCCTCGGGCTTTTTGCCGACACGGACAAGGATTTCCGCGCGCGCGGCCCAATAGGGTTGGTAGTCGGCGAGGCGTGGATCGTCGGCGAGATCGTCGAGTACGGCCAGCGCATCGTCGGGATGGCCTGCCTGAGCGAGCGCCACGGCGCGATTCAGAGCGACGACAGGCGATGGAACCATCGAGGCCAGTATTCCATAGAGGTCGACGATTGCCTTCCAGTCCGCCTGTCCTTGGCTACGCCGGACCACATGAGCGGATTGTATCGCCGCCTCGATCTGGTAGCGACCCGGCCGCCGCATGGCGGATGCCTTGAGCAATAGCTCCTCCGCCTCGCCGATCAGGTCTTGGTTCCATTCCGCCACGTCCTGTTCGGCGAGAGGAACATAGCCGCCTTCGGAATCCCGCCTTGCGGTCCGGCGGGCCTCGGCGAAGAGCATAAGGGAAACGAGCCCGAGCGCTTCAGGCTCGTTCGGCATGAGCGAGGCGACGAGCCGGCCTAGCCAGATTGCTTCGCCGGCTAGTTCGCGGCGTCGGGTCTCGGTGCCGGCCGGATCGGCCCAACCCTCGGCGAATGCTGCATAGATCGCCGCCAGAACCGCATCCAGCCGCTCGGGAAGCTCGGGGCGATCGGGGATGCGGAAGGGGATGCCCGTCTCGCGGATGCGCGCCTTGGCACGCACCAGCCGCTGCCCCATCGTAGAGGGCGAGACGAGGAAAGCAGAAGCGATCCTTGCCGCGTCCAAGCCGAGTATGGTCTGCAGGATGAGAGGTGCGCGGATGGCAGGGTCGATCGCCGGATGCGCGCAGGCGAACATTAGCCGCAGACGTTCGTCCGGAATGCCGCCCTCTTCGATCACTTCGCTCGCTTCCTCCGCGATCAGCTTCAGATGCGGATCCGCATTGATCCGGGTCTTCTCTTTGCGAACACCGTCGATTGCCTTGCGCCGCGCCGTCGCCAGAAGCCACGCTTCCGGATTGTCCGGGATACCGGAAGCGGGCCAGTGCGCAAGCGCCGAAGCGAACGCATCGGCGAGAGCATCCTCGGCTGCGGTCACGTCGCGGGTGCGGGCCGAAAGAAAGGCGACGAGCTTCCCGTAGCTATGCCGGGCAGTGCTCTCGGCCGTCGCTCGCGCCTCATCTTCCGTGCCGCGCATTGTCGCCGGACGCTCAATACCAGAGCGGCCGGACCTCGACCGTGCCGTGGCCGGCCGTAGGGCAGCGTGCCGCCCAGGAGAGGGCCGCATCCATGTCCGACGCCTCGATCAGGTAATAGCCGCCGAGCTGCTCCTTGGTGTCGGCATAGGGTCCGTCGACCACCTGCTGCCTGCCGTCCTTGAGACGTACCAAGGTCGCCGTCTCGGTCGGTCGCAGGCGTCCACCGCCAAGCCAGATGCCGGCCTTTTTCATCGCCTCCGTATAGGCGGTGTAGGCCGCTGTCGTTTTCGTCTGGGTTGGTTCATCGGCGGCGGCCATGCCCTTTTCGTCGATGTAAAGCATCAACATGTACTTCATTGTCGTCTCCATCGTTGTCACGGCCCGTCATGTCGCGGGCCAGACCGATGACGTGCGGATCTTCCGGATTTCGACAGGACGAAAAGAATTTGCGCATTTACCGATAGGATGCGCAAGCCGACAAAAAGCGGACCGGAGATACCGGCCCGCTTCCCGTCATACTTCGCCCGATCGGCTACGCGGCCTTGATGAAGGTGCCGTTCCTGAGTTCGTTGACCGCCTGGACCAGTTCCTCGCGCGTATTCATGACGATCGGTCCGTGCCAGGCAACCGGTTCGGCGATCGGCCGGCCGGAGACAAGCAGGAAGCGGATGCCGTGTTCGCCGGCCTGCACCGTCACCTCGTCGCCCGCGCCGAAGACGACCAACGTGCGATCACCGCTCAAGTCGCGAATGAAGTGCTCCTCCTCGCCGAGGCCTTTCTCGACCAGTACGCCGAACGGCTTCGAGGCATCGCGGAACGTGCCGGAGCCTTCGAAGATATAAGCGAAGGCGGAAGAGCGCGTATCGACCGGCAGGATCTTCTTCCTGCCTGCCGGCACGAAGACGTCAAGATAGCGCGGATCGGCGGCGACGCCTTCGACCGGGCCTTTCCTGCCCCAGAATTCGCCGGTGATGACACGCACGATGGTACCGTCATCGTCGATGATCTCGGGAATCTCACCGGCCTTGATGTCCTGATAGCGCGGCGCCGTCATCTTCAGCGACGAGGGCAGGTTGGCCCAGAGCTGAAAACCGTGCATGCGGCCCTTGGGATCGCCCTTCGGCATTTCCTGATGCATGATGCCGCTGCCCGCCGTCATCCACTGCACGTCGCCGGCGCCGAGCGAGCCGCGATTGCCAAGGCTGTCGCCGTGTTCGACGGAACCGGTGAGCACATAGGTGATGGTCTCGATGCCGCGATGCGGATGCCATGGAAAGCCGGCAAGGTAATCCTCGGGGCAATCATTGCGGAAGTCGTCGAGAAGCAGGAACGGATCGGCCAGCGACGGGTCGCCGAAGCCGAAGGCTCGGTTCAGGTGGACGCCGGCGCCTTCCAGCGTCGGCTGGGACTGTGAAATCTGCCTTACGGGTCTGATGGACATGGGAACGCTCCCTTGTTGCGAAGTTGGAGCGAATCTAGCCTCTCGGCGCATATCCTGCGAGTGGTGAACGACCCGAACGGACTGTTCACCGATCGGCGTCATCTATTCCCGCCGCGCGGGCCTCCGGTAGATGCCGAGCGGGGTATCGTGATAGGCGGTGTCAACTTCCCTGCGGAAGCCGAATTTTTGGGCCAACCGGATCGAGGCGAGATTGCCATGGTCGATCAGGCAGACGAAATCCTGCCTGGCAAGACGCCGCTCGCCCCACTCCATCAGGGCCGACAGCGCCTCGCTGGCATAGCCCCTGCCATGCACGTCGGGAACGAGCATCCAGCCCATTTCGGGCGTGCCTTCGATGGCAGGTTCCAGCTCGCGCCTCAGTTCATGGAAACCGGCCTCGCCGATGAAGCGGCCTGTTTCCTTCTCTTCGATCGCCCAGAAGCCGAAGCCCATCACCGGCCAGTGCCCGGCATAGCGGAGGAAGCGCGTCCACGACATTTCGCGCGAAAACGGCTGGCCGCCGATATAACGCGTCACCGTCTCGTCGGCCCACATGGCGGCATAGGCTTCGAAATCGTCCAGCCGATGGGCGCGCAGCAAAAGGCGCTCGGTCTCGATCGATGGACAGGAACGGAGGCCGGAAAGGCTCAACGGCCCGCGGCCTGCAAGCGTTCGGCGACCATCGACGCCAGCCTCTCGGCCACCTCGGTCTTGCCGAGTTCCGGCCATTCCTCGACGCCTGCTGCGGAGACGAGCCGCACGCGGTTCAGGTCTCCGCCCATGACGCCGGTGCCTTCCGACACGTCGTTGGCGACGATGATGTCAGCGCCCTTCTTCTTCAGTTTCGCGCTTGCGTTCTCCAGCAGGTTCTGGGTTTCCGCGGCAAAACCGATGACAAGGCGCGGCCGCTTAGCCGAGTGACCCACTTCGGCAAGGATATCAGGGTTCTCAACCATCTTCAGCGTCGGCGGTTCGGCGCCCACGGCCTTCTTGATCTTCTCGCCCGAACTTTCAGCCGTGCGCCAGTCGGCGACGGCAGCGACCATGATAGCCGCATCCGCCGGCAGCGCCGCCATCACCGCCTCGCGCATCTGGCGCGCGCTTTCCACATGGACCGTATCGACGGCGGCCGGATCGGGGATCGTAACCGGGCCGGAAACGAGCCGCACCTCCGCGCCGAGCGCCGCGAGCGCGGCGGCGATGGCATGGCCCTGCTTGCCGGAGGAGCGGTTGGCGATATAGCGGACCGGGTCGATCGGCTCATGCGTCGGCCCGGAGGTGACGACGATTTTCCTGCCGGCGAGCGGCTTCGGCCGTTCATCGAGCAACTCTTCCACCGCCGCGACGATGGCCAGCGGCTCGGCCATGCGGCCTTCGCCGGCCTCGCCGCTTTCGGCCATCTCGCCTTTTTCCGGCCCTGCGAAACGGATGCCGTCGCCCGCGAGGATAGCGCGATTGCGGCGCGTCGCCGGGTGGTTCCACATCCTCGGGTTCATCGCCGGTGCGATCAGCACCTTCTTGTCGGTCGCCATCAGCACGGCTGAGGCCAGGTCGTCGGCATGGCCGCCGGCCATCTTCGCCATCAGATCGGCCGTCGCCGGAGCGACGACGATCAGGTCCGCCTCGCGCGACAGGCGGACGTGGCCGACATCGTGCTCGGCGTCCCGATCGAAAAGCTCGGTGAAGACCTTGCCGCCGGTGAGCGCGCCGACCGAAAGCGGCGTGACGAAATGCTGCGCGCCCGCCGTCATCACCGCGCGCACCGAAGCCCCGCGCTCGCGCAACCGGCGGATCAGGTCGAGTGATTTGTAGGCGGCGATCCCGCCGCCGATGATGAGCAATATGTGTTTGCCGGAAAGGGTCATCCGCTTACCCAACTCGATTCACGCCCTGATTCATACAAGCCATAGTTTAAGAAAGGCAGGACGGACTTACCAGAAATGCCAAAGCGCAACGACGGCAAGTACCGCCATCACCCAAAGCGCCACGCGCCCCCAGCGCGTGTGACGGGCCTCGGCCTTACCGATGGCTCGGGCGGTTTCGGCATCGAAACGCAGCCCGTTTTCGGCCATCGCATCGATCTCGCGCGACAGGCGCTCGGCGCGGGCGGCGAGGTCGGGGGCCTGGCGGGCAAGCGAGAAGAGCGCGTTGGCGCCGTCGCGTGCATCGATGAGGAGCGCCTTCGGGCCGAGATTGTCACGGATCCAACCGCCGACCACCGGCTCCGACGCCTTCCACATGTTGAACGCAGGATCGAGCGTGCGCGCGACACCCTCGACCACGACCATCGTCTTCTGGAGAAGCAGGAGTTCGGGCCGCGTCTCCATGTCGAAAAGTTCTGTAACCTCGAAAAGGAGCGTCAACAGGCGAGCCATGGAGATCGTCTCGGCCGACTGGCCGTGGATCGGCTCGCCGATGGCGCGGATCGCCTGCGCGAAGGCGGCGACATCATGCTTCGAAGGTACATAGCCGGCTTCGAAATGCACCTCCGCGACGCGGCGGTAGTCGCGCACGATGAAGCCGTAGAGGATTTCGGCCAGATATCGTCGCTCCTTCTTGCCGAGCCGTCCGGTGATGCCGAGATCGACCGCTGCGATGGTGCCGTCCGCCTCGACGAAAAGATTGCCCGGATGCATGTCGGCATGGAAGAAGCCGTCGCGCAGAGTATGGCGCAGGAACGACTGGATGAGCGCCGCCGCCAGCGCCTTGAGGTCGTGGCCGGCGGCGGCAAGCCCCTCGATATTCGACATCTTGATGCCGTCGATCCATTCAAGCGTCAGCACGTCGCGCCCGGTGCGCTCCCAGTCTACGGCGGGAACACGGAAGCCCGGATCGTCCCTGGTGTTCTCCGCCAGTTCGGAAAGCGCTGCGGCCTCGAGCCGCAGATCCATCTCCATGCGGGTCGTCTGGGCAAGCGTCTCTGTCACCTGGACGGGACGAAGCCGCCGCGAGGAAGGAATGAAGCGTTCCTGCAGGCGCGCGGCGAGGAAATAACTCTCGAGATCGTGCTGGAAGCGCTGCCGCACGCCTGGCCGGATGATCTTGACGGCGACGCGACCAGGCAGGTGGCCGCTCGTCACGAACGCTTCGTGCACCTGCGCGATGGAGGCGGCCGCGACCGGTTCGCCGAAGCGCTCGAACAGTTCCTCCATCGGGCGGCCGAGCGAGGCCTCGACCGAGGCGACGGCTTCGGCGCGCGGAAACGTCGCCATGCGGTCCTGCAGCCCGGCGAGATCGCGCGCCATGTTCTTGCCGACGACATCCGGGCGGGTGGCGAGAAACTGGCCGAGCTTCACATAGGACGGACCGAGTTTCTCAACCGCATCCGCCAGCCGCTCGGTCCGCCCCTTGCGCGCGGCGCGACGTCCGGCAAGTGCCTTCGAGACGCGCCAGGCGGCTTTTGGCGCGCCCGAAAGCTCGTCTCCCGGCAGCGAGGCGAGCACGCCTTTGCGTGCCAGCACCCAGCCGGCGCGGGCGAGGCGAAGCGAGGCGCCCAGCGTGCTCATGCGGCGCGATCTCTCAAAGCTTCCAGCCCGAATGCAACGCCGCGATGCCGCCCGAATAATTGCGCCACGTGACGCGCTCGAATCCGGCGGCGCGGATCATGGAAGCGAAATTCGGCTGGTTGGGGAATTTGCGGATCGATTCCACCAGATAGCGATAGGAATCCGGATCGCCCGCGACCATGCCGCCGATGCGCGGGATGGCGTTGAACGACCAGGCTTCGTAAGCGTGGTCGAGGAGCGGCATCTCGACTTCGGAGAATTCAAGGCAGAGGAAGCGGCCGCCCGGTTTCAGCACGCGATAGGCCTCGGCGAGCGCGGCGTCGATCCTCGGCACGTTGCGGATGCCGAAGGCGATCGTATAGGCGTCGAAGGAATTCCCGGTGAAAGGCAGTTCTTCCGCATTCGCCTCAACGAAATCGACATTCTCCGCGACATGATGGCGTGCGGCGCGGTCCTGACCGACGGCAAGCATGGAGCCGTTGATGTCGAGAACCGTCACGTGAGCGGCACGGTTCGACGCCTCGACAATACGGAAGGCTATGTCGCCGGTGCCGCCGGCGACGTCGAGCGCCTTCCAGCCCGGCCGTTTCGGCGGATTGAGCCACGCGACCATGCCATCCTTCCAGAGCCGGTGCAGGCCGCCGGACATCAGATCGTTCATTAGGTCGTAGCGCTCGGCGACACGGTGGAAAACCGTATCGACCAACCCCTGCTTCTCGCCATCGGCGACCGGGCGAAACCCGAATGAGGTCCGCATGCTTTCGCCGGCGGTAGCGCGTTGTTCCGACATTCCGATGTCCCGTTCCGAAAACGGCGGGACCATAACCGATCGAAAACCGGGGCGCTATCGTCAAAGCCGCGATGAACGGACGCGTGGTAAACTGCATGGACCACCTCTTGCGGCACAAAACTGTGGGTTCGGCGGTCATGCGGGATTTGTCAGCGGGCTCCCAGCCGCTAGTATCGTCGGGGCATCGTGAAAAACGAGGAACGAGAAATGCAGGGCGTGACCGTCGTCGACCATCCGCTGGTGCAGCACAAGCTGACGATCATGCGCAGCAAGGAGACTTCGACGGCAGGTTTCCGCCGCCTGCTGCGCGAGATATCGCTACTCCTCGGCTACGAGGTGACACGGAACCTGGAACTGACGACCAAGACGATCGAGACGCCGCTTACGACGATGGAAGCCCCGACGCTGGAAGGCAAGAAACTTGTCTTCGCCTCGGTGCTCAGAGCCGGCAACGGGCTGCTTGAAGGGTTGCTCGACCTCGTACCGGCGGCGCGCGTCGCTCATATCGGCCTTTACCGCGACCACGAGACGCTGCAGGCGATAGAGTATTTCTTCAAGGCGCCCAGCGATCTGGCCGATCGGCTGATCATCATCGTCGATCCGATGCTCGCCACGGCCAATTCGGCCATCGCGGCGGTGGAGATGCTGAAAGCGCGCGGGGCGACCAATATGCGCTTCCTGTGCCTGCTCGCCGCGCCGGAGGGGATCGAGCGCTTTACCAAGGCGCATCCGGACGTACCGGTTTTCACCGCCGCCATCGACGAACGCCTCAACGAGGTGGGATATATCGTGCCCGGACTCGGCGATGCGGGCGACCGGATGTACGGCACCAAGTAGACATCGCGAAAATCCACGGCACGGGGTTTACGCCCCGCTAACCGCGATCGGCGGATTTGCCGTAGCGAGCGGGCGGTGCGGACAGAGTTAAGGCGGCGGTGACAGTGAGCGGTTAGGCTCGGCGCGCTCAGGAACCCGCCGATGAACAAGTTGATCCTCATGGGAATCGTCGCCGGCATCGCCGCGTCCATCCCGGCCCTTTATCAATCGAATCCGCAAATTTTCGAAGCCATGCTGCGGCCGCTTATCGTTGGGCAGGAAACGGCTCAGACGCAGCAGGCAATACCCGCCCAACCGCAGAGGCTTGCAGCGGTGCAGACGGAAGACCCAGTGCTTCTTGGCCGCAAGGTGCGGCTTCCGGCCGATGCACGGGGCCATTTCGCGTCCGATTTCAGATTGAACGGGCATGATATCCCGGCAATGATCGACACCGGCGCGACGGTCGTGGCGATCAACGTCACGACAGCACGGCGCATCGGTATCGTGCTCACGCCATCGGACTTCACCTATTCCGTCACCACGGCCAACGGCAAGGCGAAGGCCGCAGCCGCAACCATAGATACTGTCCAGATCGGCAAGATCTATATCGACAAGGTCCCGGCTGTGGTGCTGGAAGACTCCGCCCTCACCGGCACGCTGGTCGGCATGAGCTTCCTCAAGCGCCTGTCGAAATACGAAGTCGAGAACGGCGCCATGATCCTGCAACAGTAGCAGCGTAACGCCGGCTATTCCGCAACCCGGCGCATGACCGGCTTGCGGCGCGACGGCCTCGCCTCGCCGAGCGAATAGGCGGTGAGGACGGTTGCCGCCGCTTCTTCGGCACTTTGCTCCGATCGCGCCAGGACGATCGCCAGCGGATCGCCCTTCGCCACTTCGGTCCCGACCGGCAGCAGGCCGGTTATACCGACAGCGTGATCGACCGTATCTTCCGGTTTCCTGCGCCCTCCGCCGAGGCCGACGACAGCAAGGCCGATCTCGCGCGTGGCAATCGCGGCAACGTAGCCTCGGCGAGGGGCTTTCACCAGCCGCTCCACCTCTGCGTTCGGCAGGAAGGCGCGGCAATCCTCGATGAAGCCGGAAGGTCCGCCAAGCGCGCTCACCATACGGCCGAAGGTTTCCACGGCACGACCGCTGTCGAGCGCTTCGCGCGCCAGACGCATCCCGTCCGTATTGGAGGCTGCGAGGCCGGCTGCGCCGAGCATTTCGGCCGCAAGCGCCAGCGTCACTTCTTCCAGGCGATGGTCGCGCCTGCGCCCGGTCAGGAAATCAACCGCGTTCCCCACTTCGACCGCATTGCCGGCGGCAGTCGCCAGCGGTTCGTCCATATTGGTGATGAGCGCGGTGGTCTTCAGCCCGGCACCGTTGGCGACCTCGACAAGGCTCTTCGCCAGCGCCGAGGCATCGCGGGCTCGCGCCATGAAGGCGCCATTGCCGGCCTTGACGTCGAGCACCAGCGACTGGAGGCCGGCGGCGAGTTTCTTCGAGAGGATCGAGGCGGTGATGAGCGGAATCGATTCGACCGTCGCCGTGACATCGCGGATGGCATAGAGCCACTTGTCGGCCGGCGCGAGGTTCGCGGTCTGACCGATGATGGCGCAGCCGGTCTCGCGCACGGCCTTGCGGAAGAGCGCATTGTCCGGCTGGCTGACATAGCCTGGGATCGAATCCATCTTGTCGAGCGTGCCGCCGGTGTGGCCGAGGCCGCGCCCGGAGATCATCGGGACATAGGCGCCGCAGGCGGCCACGATCGGCGCCAGCATCAGCGAGACATTGTCGCCGACGCCGCCGGTCGAATGTTTGTCGGTGACCGGCCCCGGCAGATCGGACCATTCCAGCACCTCACCCGAATCGCGCATGGCGAGCGTCAGCGCCACCGCCTCCTCACGGCTCATGCCGTTGAAGTAGACCGTCATGGCGAAGGCAGCGGCCTGCCCCTCTGAAACCGAGCCGGAGACGATGCCATCGACGAAAGCGGCGATATCGTCCGGCGGAAGCGGTCTTCCGTCGCGCTTGCGGCGGATGAATTCGGCGGGGAGCATCATGCGATCTGCTATACCCCGAACGGAGTCCAGATCGACTTGATGCGGGTCGCCTTGAACAGGAATTCCTCGCCCTGTCCCTCCGCCGGATCATACCAGTCGCGAGCCTTGCCGTTGTTCACCCAGGTGAGCTTGAGATTGCCGGCGGATTCCCGCTCCACCATCGCCGACCCCTCGGCCGAGCCGAAATACCAATGCGCGGCGATATCGTCGTGTTTCGCAAGGACGGAGGCCAACTGGTCGCGGTCGCCAGTAACGATGTTCACCACGCCGCCGGGGACATCGCTGGTGTCGAATACCTGATAGAGATCGCAGGCTGCAAGCGGCTGACGCGGCGAGGGCGTCACGACGACCCGGTTGCCCATGGCGATGGCCGGCAAGGTGAGCGACAGGAAGGACAGAAGCGGTGCCTCGTCCGGGCAGGAAATACCGATCACCTCCCAAGGCTCCGGCAGGGCCAGCGACAGCATGCGCGGCTGCGGCCCGCGCACCGCGCCGTCATATTTATCGGCCCAGGCCGCGTAATACATGATGCGCGCCACGGAAGCGGCGACTTCCTTGCGCGCCTGCGCGGGGGAGGCGCCGGTCGCCTGACGCAGACGTGCCGCGAATTCGTCGGAGCGAAGCTCGAGATTCTCGGCGAGGAAGTAAAGTACCTGCGCGCGCGCATGGCCGGTCATGCCGCTCCAGCCTTCGGCCTTGCGCGCCGCCTCCACCGCGTTTCTGATATCCTTGCGATTGCCGAAGCCGGCTTCGGTGACGATCTTTCCCGCGTGGTCGTAGACCGGGTAGGAATAGCCCGAATCCGGCCGCGCCTGCTTGCCTCCGATATAGAGCTTTACCGTGCGGTCGAGCCCGCGGGGCGCGGCGCCCGGTAAACCTTCTTCCGTTGGAAGGGGTGCGTCGAGTGGCGGGGCCATACGCAGCGGCTTCGCCTTTTTCAGCCACTCCGGCACGAGATATTCATGCATGCCTTCGCGGCCGCCCTCGCGGCCGAAGCCGCTTTCCTTGTAGCCGCCGAAGCCGACCGCACCGTCGAAGAGATTGGTCGAATTGATCCACACGACACCCGACTTCACCTGCCGCGCGGCGTCGAACGCCGTGTCGAGGTTCTGCGACCAGATCGAGGCCGCCAGCCCATAGCGGCTGTTGTTGGCGAGTTGCACCGCCTCGCCCGGCGTGCGGAACGTCATCGCCGTCAGCACAGGGCCAAAAATCTCCTCCTGCGCCAGCGGGGAGGCCGGCGAGACATTGGTGAAAAGGCTCGGCGGGAAGAAGCAGCCGGGGCGGCCGGAAAGCTCCTTCGCCCAGCTCGGCTGGAAGAGCGATGCGCCTTCCCTGATGCCAGCCTCCACCTTCGCCGTAATCGCCTCGATTTGAACTGGCGCGACGATGGCGCCGATATCGGTCGATTTATCGAGCGGATCGCCGACGCGCAGCTTCTCCATGCGCTCACGCAGCTTGCCATAAAAGCGGTCGGCAACGCCTTCCTGAACAAGCGCGCGGGAACCGGCGCAGCAGACTTCACCCTGGTTGAACCAGATGGCGTCGACCACGCCTTCCACCGCCGCGTCGAGATCGGCATCGGCGAAGACGATAAAGGGCGACTTGCCGCCGAGCTCCAGCGACAATTTCTTGCCCGTGCCGGCGGTCTGCTTGCGGATGATGCGGCCGACCTCGGTCGAACCGGTGAAGGCGATCTTGGAAAAGCCCGGATGTGCGACAATCGCCGCGCCGGTTTCGCCGCCGCCATTGACGACGTTGAAGACACCGGCCGGCAAGCCCGCCTCGTTGCAGATCTCGGCGAAGGCGAGCGCGGCGAGCGGCGTGTGCTCGGCGGGCTTCAACACTACCGTGCAGCCGGCGGCGAGCGCCGGCGCGACCTTCCAGGCGAGCATCAGGAGCGGAAAATTCCAGGGGATGATCTGCCCGCAGACCCCAGCCGGGACATGACCCGGAAACTGTTCGTCGCGAAGCTCCGCCCAACCGGCGTGGTGATAGAAATGCCGGGCGACGAGCGGTATGTCGAGATCGCGCGTCTCGCGGATCGGCTTGCCATTGTCGATCGTTTCCAAAACGGCGAGGAAGCGGGCATGCTTCTGTACCGAACGGGCCAGCGCATAGAGATGCCGCGCCCGCTCGTTGCCCGAAAGCGCGGACCATTTGGCGAAGGCTGAAGTCGCCGCCTTCACCGCCTTGTCCACATCCTTCTCCGTACCCTCGGCAACTTCGCCGATCTCTTCGCCGGTCGAGGGGTTGAAGACCTTGAAGGTCTTGCCGTCCGGCTTGGTGAAGCGGCCGCCGATGAAGTGCCCGAACCGGCCGCCATTGCGCTTCAGCCAGGCGCGGACATGCGCGTCCTCTTCGGGCGCCGGCCCGTATTCCATCGTGCGCAGGATGTCCTGGATCTGGTTCATGACGACGGTCCTATGCGATGCCGTGACGGTCAGCGGAAGAATACCGGCCGGTGACGAAATGTTCGATCTGGCGCTCGATGTCGCCCAGAAGCGAACTCGCACCAAGGCGGAAGAGGTCGGGCTCCATCCAGTCGCGACCGAGTTCTTCCTTCATGAGGATCAACCATGCGAGCGCGTCCTTGGCGGCGCGGATGCCGCCGGCCGGCTTGAAGCCGATCTTGTAGCCGGTCGCCTCCAGATAGGCGCGGATGGCGCGCACCATCACCAAGCTGACGGGCAGCGTGGCGTTGACTGCTTCCATGCCGGTCGAAGTCTTGATGAAGTCGGCGCCGGCCATCATCGCCACCATGGAGGCCTTGTAGACATTGGTCAGGGTCTTCAGTTCGCCGGTGGCAAGGATCGCCTTCAGGTGCGCCTCGCCACAGGCCTCGCGCATCTGCCGGACCTCGTCGTAAAGCGCCTGCCAGTTGCCGGTCAGAACATGCGCGCGGGTAACGACGATATCGATCTCGGCCGCGCCCTCGCCCACGGCGTAACGGATCTCGGCGAGCCGCTGCGGCAGCGGGGTCAGACCGGCCGGGAAGCCGGTCGCAACAGACGCCACCGGAATGCCGGAGCCCTTGAGCGCCCTGACCGCGACCGGCACCATCGCCGGATAGACACAGACGGCACCGGTATGCAGCCGGTAGCCCGACAGTCCCAGCGCCTCCACGAGATCGTCCCGAAGCGGATGGCGCGCCTTGGCGCAGAGCCGTTCGACGCGGCCGGGCGTATCGTCGCCGACCAGCGTGGTGAGATCCATGCATTCGATGGCGCGGACCAGCCATGCCGCCTGCCAGGCCTTCTTGACCGAACGGCGCGTGGTAAGCGTTGCTGCGCGGCGCTCTGCGGCGGACAGGTTGACGTCCATCGTCTCGAACAGGGAAGGTTCGAGCGTCATGCCTTCGTTGCGGCTAATCGGCGAATGGACCGGAATGAGGCCCTTTTCCGTGGCAGGCCGGGCATCCGCCATGCGCGCGTGATCCGTCTTGACGTTCATGCGATTTCTCCGATCGCCTCGCGAAGGATGGCGGCGAGCCGCGCCCCGCCGACCGGCGCCATGTCCTTCGTCTCCTGATATTCCGCGCAGGTCATTTCAGCGTCTCGCCGCTGAAGCCGAGTGGCAGCATCTCGCCCATCGTAACCGTCTCCACGATGCCGGTATCATCGCACAGATGAAGCCTCGTGTCCGCCGTCGCGAATTCGGCGAGCCGCTGGCGACAGCCGCCGCAGGGCGTGATGCGCGCCATCTTCTCGGCAACGACCGCGATTTCGGTGATCCGGCCGCCGCCCCCCATGACGTAATGGCCGAGCGCAGTGGTCTCGGCGCACCAGCCTTCCGGATAGGACGCGACCTCGATATTGGCGCCGGCATAGACACGGCCGTCTTCGGTTCTGAGCGCCGCCCCGACCGGGAAGCGCGAATAGGGCGAATGGGATTTGGCCATGGCCGCCCGCGCCGCTTCGAAAAGATCCCTGGACATTTTCTTCCCTCGGGCGTTCGCCCTATCTTTCCTTCACATAGGGCACGCCGCCGGCTCGTGGCGGAATGGCCTTGCCGATGAAGCCGGCGAGCAACACGCAGGTGAGGATATAGGGCAGTGCCTGCATCAACTGTACCGGCAGCTTGCCGATGCCCGGCAGCGCGATGCCCTGCCAGCGGATCGAGATGGCGTCGAGGAAGCCGAAGAGCAGGCAGGCGAACATGACCGGCACCGGCTTCCATTTGGCGAAGATGAGCGCGGCAAGCGCAATGAAGCCGCGGCCCGCCGACATCTCCTTCACGAAGCCGGCCTGCTGCGCGATCGACAGATAGGCGCCGGCGAAGCCGGTCAGGATGCCCGTGCAGATGACGGCGCGATAGCGCAGCCAGGCGACCGAGATGCCGGCTGTATCGACCGCCGCCGGGTTCTCGCCGACGGCGCGTAGTCTCAGTCCGAAGCGCGTGCGGAAAAGCACCCACCAGGTGAAGGGTACCATCAGGAAGGCGAAATAGACGATGACCGAATGGCCTGAGATCACGTTGGAATAGATCGGGCCGATGATCGGAACCGGACGGATCGCGTCGGCGAACGGGAACGCGATATCGCCGAAACGCGCCGCCCCCGAAACGGAAGGCGTGCGCCCGCCCTGATGGAACCAGGCCTGGCCGAGGATCACGGTCGAGCCGGAGGCAATGAAGTTGATCGCCACGCCGGAGACAATCTGGTTGCCGCGATAAGTGATCGAGGCGACGCCATGGACGAGCGACATGGCGATCGAGACGATGATTGCCGCGCCTAGGCCGACCCAGGCCGAACCGCTGACATAGGCGGCGGCGCCGGCGGCGAAGGCGCCGGCCAGCATCTTGCCTTCCAGACCGATGTCGAAAATGCCGGAGCGCTCCGAGTAAAGTCCGGCAAGCGCCGCCAGAAGCAGCGGCACGGAGACGCGGACCGTGGCGTCCGCGATCTGGACGAGGACCGTATAGGCCTCCATCATGATCCCCTCCCCGCCTTGGCTTCCACACCCACGGAGCGAGGACTGAGGCTCGCGAAGATCGCCTGGATCGCAGGGCGGAACATATGCTCCAGCGCACCGGCGAAGAGGATCACCAGTCCCTGGATGATGACGATCATGTCGCGCGAGATTTCAGGCATCTCGAAGGAAAGGTCGGCGCCGCCCTGATAGAGCATGCCGAACAGGATCGCGGCCGGGATGATGCCGAAGGGATGCGAGCGCCCCATCAGCGCCACCGCGATGCCGACGAAGCCGGCGCCGGAGGCGAAATCGAGCGCCATGTGGTGCTGGTCGCCCATGATGACGTTGGTCGCCATCAATCCGGCCAGCCCGCCCGAGATCATCATGGTGATGATGATCGTGCGCGCCTCATTGATGCCGGCATAGCGCGCGGCATCGGCGCTGAAACCCATGGTGCGCAGCTCGTAGCCGAAGCGGGTACGCCAGACCAGAAGCCAGACGAAGACGGAGGCGACGAGTGCCAGGAGGAAGGACACGTTGAAGGGGGCCGTGCGCACCCGCATGCCCATCCATTCGAAGATGAAGCCGAGCTTGGGCAATTGCCCGCCGGGCAGGAAATCACGCGTCTGCGGCGCCTGCGAGTGGAACGGCTTCAGCGGTCCGACGAGGAGATAGACCATCAGGCTCGCGGCGATGAAATTGAACATGATCGTCGTGATGACGATGTGGGAGCCGCGCTTCGCCTGAAGATAGGCAGGGATCAGCGCCCAGAGCGCGCCGAACAGCGCGCTGGCGACGATGGCGAGCGGAAAGTTGATCCACCAGGGGAAGATGCCGTCGAAGGCGAGGCACACGATCGACAGGCCGAGGCCGCCGACATAGGCCTGCCCCTCGCCGCCTATGTTGAACAGGCTGCAATGGAAGGCGATTGCGACCGCCAGCCCAGTGAAGATGAAATTGGTCGCGTAATAGAGGGTGTAGGCTATGTTCTGGCCGCCCCCCAGCGCGCCCTTGATGAGGATCACTGCCGCATCGAACGGATTTTCGCCGACCAGGAGGACGACGAGCCCGGCGACGAGAAACGCGACGATCAGGTTGATCAGCGGGATAAGGCCGTAATCCGCCCAGCGGGGCAGCTTGGCGTAGGGCGCGCTCATTCGGCTGCTTCCTTCGCTTCCACGCCGGCCATCAGAAGACCCAGTTCGCCTTCGGTGGCATCCGGTCCACGCTCACCGACGATACGTCCATCGAACATGACGAGGATGCGGTCGGACAGCGAGCGTATCTCGTCGAGTTCCACCGAGACCAACAGCACGGCTTTCCCGAGGTCGCGCATCTCGATCAGCCGCCTGTGGATGAATTCGATCGCGCCGACATCGACGCCGCGTGTCGGCTGGCCGACGATCAGCACATCGGGATCCTGCTCCATCTCGCGCGCGAGCACGATCTTCTGCTGGTTTCCGCCGGAAAAGTTCGCCGTCTTGAGCCGGATGTCGGCCGGACGTATGTCATATTTGATGACCTTGTCCTCCGCATCCTTGCGGATGGCGGGGATATCGAGGAAGGCGCCGTTCAGATATTTCTGCTGATCGTGATAGCCGAGGATGGAGTTCTCGTTCTCCTCGAAGGCGAGGACGAGGCCGACATGGTGACGGTCCTCCGGCACGTGCGCCAGACCGCGCTCGCGCAATTCCCCTGGGTCGGCCTTGCCAGTCACGTCGATCGGCTTGCCGTCCAGCAATACGCTGCCTGAGACGGCCGCCCGGATACCCGCTATCGCCTCGATCAGTTCCGACTGGCCGTTGCCGGCGACACCGGCGATGCCGACGATCTCGCCGGCTCGTACGCCGAAGGACACGTCGTCCACCATGGTGACGCCGCGCGTATCCCGGACTGTCAGGTCTTCCACGACAAGCTTGAAGTCGCCGGGGTTCGCTTCGCCCTTTTCGACGCGCAGTAGCACGCGGCGCCCGACCATCAGTTCGGCCAGTTCGCCGACCGTGGTTTCCGCCGTCTTGCGTGTCGCGACCATCGTGCCCTGACGCATGACCGAGACATTGTCGGTGACGGCCATGATCTCGCGCAGCTTATGGGTGATGAGGACGACGGTCTTTCCCTGCTCCTTGAGCTGGCGGAGAATGCGGAACAAATGATCCGCCTCTGCCGGCGTAAGCACGCCCGTCGGCTCGTCGAGGATCAGCGTTTCCGCCCCGCGATAGAGCGCCTTCAGGATCTCGACGCGCTGCTGCAACCCGACCGGCAACGTCTCGATGACGGCGTCGGGATCGACCTCCAACCCGTATTCGCGCTCCAGCCGCTGCAGTTCCGAACGCGCCTTTGCGATGCTGGACCGCAGGAGCGGCTCGCCCTCGACGCCGAGGATGACATTCTCGACCACCGTGAAATTATGCACCAGCATGAAATGCTGATGCACCATGCCGATGCCGGCGGCGATGGCATCGTTCGGCGTGGCGATCCTTGTGGGCTTGCCATTGACACGAATCTCCCCGCTGTCAGCCTGGTAGAAGCCGTAGAGGATCGACATCAATGTCGACTTGCCGGCCCCGTTCTCCCCGACAATGCCATGAATCGTGCCCTTTTTGACCGCAAGATGGATGTCGCGGTTGGCGCGGACCGCGCCAAAGCTCTTGTTGATGCCGATCAGCTCGATCGCGGCTTCAGCCATCCGCCGTTCCCCGAAGGATTTTTTATCATTTGGTCAAGGATTAGCACGCCGCTTCCGCGCTGCCAATCGACCGCTCCCAAAGGGCTGCCAGCAGCACAAGCCCCGCCACTACTCTCGACAAATCGCGCATCGCTTGTCAATTTCGGAAACCATGACAAATTCGCAAATCTTCCCCTCCACACACGAAACGAACGGCCGGGAGCAGCCTTGAGCGCGCGGCCCGCACCTTCCACACGCGATGCCTACCGGGTGTTCCGCGCCATTCCGACACGGTGGCTGGACAACGACATCTATGGCCATATGAACAATGCAGTGCACTACACTCTGTTCGATACGAGCGTGAATTGCTGGCTGATCGAGAACGGCCTGCTCGACATCCATGACGGAGACCGGATCGGGCTGGTGGTGGAAACGGGCTGCCGCTATTTCGCCGAGATGGGCTATCCGGACATGATCACGTCCGGACTCAAAGTGGCAAGGCTCGGGACATCTTCCGTGCGCTACGAGATCGGCCTGTTCCGCAACGGCGAGACCATTGCCGCGGCAGAAGGCTTCTTCGTCCATGTCTATGTCGACAAGAAAACACGCAAGCCGGCATCGCTCGATGCGCCCTTTCGTCGTGCTCTGGAAGGAATAAGCGCATGAACGTCGCGGATGATCGGTTGACGCGCCTCGAGATCACCGTCGCCGAACAGGAGAAGACAATCGGCGAGCTTTCGGCGGAAATCGCCGAGCAGTGGAAGACGATCGAACGGATGCGCAAGAAGCTCGACGCGCTGACCGAACGTTTCCTCGAACTGGAGGAACAGACGCGGCCCGACGTGCCGGTGACGAAACCGCCACATTGGTAAGGCGACACGAATGAAAAAGGCCGCCGATTGAGTGCCGGCGGCCTTCCTGTCGGTATCCGAGACTACTCAGTACGGGCAGGCATTGTCCGACATGTAGTCGTGGACCTTGATCTTGCCGGAGATGATGTCTTCCTTGGCCTGGTCGGCCGCCTTCTGCATTTCCGGCGTCACCAGCGACTTGTTGTTGTCGTCCATGGCATAGCCGACGCCGTCTTCGGCGAGGCCGAGATTCTCCACGCCGAAGGTGAACTTGCCGTCCTTCGCGTCCATGAAGGCGTTATAGACCGCGACATCGACATGCTTGACCATCGAGGTCAGCACATGGCCGGGCTGCAGGCCGTTCTGGTTGGAATCGACGCCGATGGCGAGCTTGCCCGCATCCGCCGCCGCCTGCAGTACGCCGACGCCGGTGCCGCCAGCCGCCGCATAGACCACGTCCGCGCCCTGATCGATCTGCGCCTTTGTGATCTCGCCGCCCTTGGTCGGGTCGTTCCAGGCCGCCGGCGTGTCGCCGGTCATGTTCTGGATCACCTTGTCGTCCGGTTTGGTCGCCTTGACGCCGCCGACATAGCCGCAGGCGAATTTGCGGATCAGCGGCACGTCCATGCCGCCGACGAAGCCGACGGTGCCGGTCTTGGAGGCAAGCGCCGCCATGACGCCGACGACATAGGAGCCCTCATTCTCCTTGAACACGATCGAGCGCACGTTGGGGAGGTCCACGACGGTGTCGACGATGGCGAACTGGGTCTTGGGATATTCAGGCGCCACCTTCTTCAGCGCCTGCTCGAAGGAGAAACTCATCACCACGATCGGGCTGTTGCCGTCCTCGGCGAACTTCTCCAGCGCCTGCTCACGCTGCGTGTCGTTGGAGATTTCGAAATCGCGGTAGGCGATGCCGGTTTCCTTCTTGAACTTCTCGGCGCCGTGGAAAGCCGCCTCGTTGAAGGATTTGTCGAACTTCCCGCCCAGATCGTAGATGATCGCGGGTTTGATGTCGGCGGCAAAAGCCGGAAGGGTCATTGAGGCTGCGGCCAGGAGGCCGAGAACGATACGCTTCATGTGATCCACACCCTGTCGGTTGTCTTTTTTCCGATGATATTGCGCCCCGACATCCTCTCGCGGCTGCCGGCGCGGCCCTGGCAGGGATTACTACCCCCGCTTGAAGGGCACTTTTGCACGGTGGAGGGGAAATTACACGCGGATTTTTTGACCGTCCGGAAAACGCGCACCCGCTTGCAAAGACGGTCGCCACGCCACTTTCAGGAGGGGCCGGTCGCTGCTTCGGCCGTCGGATAAGGGACGCCGGTTCCCCGCAACACGGAATGGCGGCCCGGATCGCGTGCCTGATATTGCTGATGCTCGGCCTCTGCGAAATAGAAGTCCTGAACAGGCCCGATCGTGGTGGTTATGCGTCCAAGCCCTGCTTCCTTCAACGCGGCCTGATAGACGACGCTACCGGCAAGCGCCGCCCTATGCTGGTCTTCGGTCGTCACATAGATCGCGGAGCGATAGATCGTGCCGATATCGTTGCCCTGGCGCATGCCCTGCGTCGGGTCGTGGTTCTCCCAGAAGGTCCTGAGCAATTCCGCATAGGCGACGATCCCAGGATCGAAGACGATGCGAACGGTTTCGGCATGACCGGTCAGGCCGGTGCAGACTTCCTGGTAGGTCGGGTTCGGCGTCGTGCCGCCGGCATAGCCGGCCGCCGTAACCCAGACGCCCGGCAGATCCCAGAAAAGAGGCTCGGCGCTCCAGAAATTACCCATCGCGAACAGCGCGATTTCCATGCCGTCCGGATAAGGCTCCTTCAGGGGCCGCTTCGTGATAAAATGCCTGGTCGCGGTGCGGTGCGGCCGGGCATGGCCCGGCAAGGCCTCGCCGGGCTTCGGCAGGTGCAGTTTCTTGTTCAGCATATCGCTCAGGAAGAACATGCGCGGCTCCGGAAAGCGATGGCTGTCCGATCAACGGGTGGCAAAGCCGCCGCGACGCTCGGGGCGGTGACCGACCACATAAAGAAGAAGAGCAAGCACCGCAAAGAGGATCGACCCGGGCGCGGAGAGGAGCCAGATCGCAACCGTATCCCAGAGGAATGGCCACCGGCCTTCCACCGTCGTGCGCAGGCCATCCAGCGTAGCGGGCGAGAAGGTTTTCCAGGTCTCGCCGAGCGGAGTCAGAACAAGTCTCGACATCGCTACCGACCGGGTGGCGTCCAGAACCGCCAGGATAACGGCCAGAGCCAGCGAGATCGTGGCGAGAAGACGAAAGACAAATCGGATCATCGGCAAAGCGTAATCGGGCCGGGGCCGGTCGGCAATGGTGATGAAAGAGCCAAAAGCCGCATTCGCAGTGCTTGGCATTCCAGTCCGGATCGACTAGATGAGCCGGGTCGCGGGGATCAAGCCGGCAAAACGGCGAACATCCTGGCTGCGGAGAGGTGGCCGAGTGGTCGAAGGCGCACGCCTGGAACGCGTGTATACGGGCAACCGTATCAAGGGTTCGAATCCCTTTCTCTCCGCCACTTGCCCCCGCGAAAGCGTTCTCCCGATCCGGCTGCGGCCGGATTTTTCCGTGGTTTTCGAGGGTTATGCGGGACGGGCTGAGCACTGGCCCCTGCGCTAGGAGGCCCGGAAGCGGTCTCTCAGGGCCGAAATTCTCCGGACCTCTCGACTTCGCGGATTTGGTGTAGAGCCTGCAAACTCCTGAAATTCAGAGATAAATTCGAGACCCAACCTAAACACTTCGATGCCAGTGGCGCTATCGAGATGGAACCGGGATCGAACAACTCTGTCGCGCTCTGGCCGAAACGCCAGCTCTACTCTGCTGGCTCGGCTACGGCCGCGTGCTTCGTGATGATATCCTGTACCTCGCCCGGCTTGAATGCGACGTCCCAAGCCCAGCGTCCGAAACCGCCGGCTGCGTTGATCGCCTTTACCCATTCGTTCAGCGCGTCCCGCTTCGCCTTATTCTGAGGGCTGTCGGTGCCCTTGATCTCGAGCGCGAGGATGGTGCCGCCAGCAAGGCGGACCAGGAAATCCGGGACGTATCGCCGCCGGGAGCCCGCCCACATGTAGTAGATCTGGAAACCGAGGTGATCGTTCTTGGCGTAGGCAAGAACGTCCTCGCGCTTCTCGAAAACGTTGGCCGCGTGGCCCTCCCAGGCAGAATCTCCAACCAGATGGCTGATGTGCGATTTGGTCGTCGGGAAGCACGGCTTGGTCGTGTACCAGGTGCGCATCAACCCGGTTGCACCGATCGGGTTTTCCTCGTCGAACACCGGCGTCAGGCGTTCCGTGTTCTGCTCGGTCACGTTGCTCAGCACATGCTGGACCACGAGATCGATATTGAGCGCGATCAGTATCCTCCGCCGAAGCGGATCGGAGTGAAACAGCGACGGGATGTCGAGTCGGTCGGAGTTGAGGAACGCCTCGACGATCCTGACCAGCTGCGCCGCCAGATACTCGTGCGTGCCGGAGAACCCATGGCTCAGCTCGGCAAACGTCTTCCGCGCAGCCTGGAAAACGAGGCGCTGCAGACGGAAGCCATCCGGTAGCTTCTCGAGGTCGATCGCGGTGACCTTGCCCATGTCCGTCGCTCCGCCGAGCGCGGGGGCAAGTTCGGCGCTGATCGGTGTGCTGGCAGGATCGAGCACGAGCGGCTGGACCTTGGTCCAGTCGATAGCGAGTTCGGGTTTGACGACCGTCTCCACGCGCAGCACGTTCGGCCAGCGAAGTTCCAGATGTACACGGTCGGGCACCACTTCGATCTGAGTGGTGGGCTTCGGAGGTGGCGGCGCTTCACCGCCTTCGCCGGTCTCCGAGATCGAGAGCGGCACGCCGAAGACGTTGACGTATTCGGGCAGGAACAGGCCGTTCTCGTCAGTGTCGTAGGACACCCGGCGCAATCCGCGCCCGACAACCTGTTCGCAGAGCAGCTGGGACGTGAAGGCGCGGAGCCCCATTATGTGCGTCACATTCTTTGCGTCCCATCCCTCCGACAGCATCGCCACCGATATGACGTTCTGAAGGTCCTGACCGGCGGCACCCCTTTTCCCAACGTTGTCCACGATCTCGCGCAGAAGTTCCTCCTTCTTCAGGGCGAGGAACTGCTGGCGGCGGGTTTCGGGAAGGTTTGCCGCGTCGATGATGTCCTTCAGACGCGCCTCGTAGTCCTTGTCGGATGCCGCGGCCTCCCCGATTTCGGCTTTCTCGAGAACCTTCGAATCGACCCGGAGCGTCCGCTGTGGCGCGTGCAGCTCGGGCCAGTGTGCATCGCCCTTGTTGAAGTAGTTCTCTACGCGGGCCGCGGTCTCCGTGCGGTTGCAGACCGTGAGCATGACGGGCGGTGAGTGATGCCCGGCCTCCTGCCAGCGCGCGCGCGTTTCCCGCCAGTCGGCGCCGAGCAGCGTGTAGGCGTCCTGGACCAGCTTCGGCAGCGCCTCGTGCGGCTCGGCCTTCGCCCGGTTCAGGTCTTCGGAGACGGATGGATCGCGGTAGATGTGGTAGAGCTTCGACCGGAGCGTCTTGGCGTCCGGGACGGCATCGTCGCGGACCACGACCCGCGGCGTCTTCACCAGCCCGGCCTCGATCGCGTCGTTCAGCCCGAAATCCGAGACGATCCAGTCGAACAGCGCCGTGTCGGTGCTCTTCTTCCCTGTCGGGGCGAAGGGCGTGGCCGAGAGGTCGAAACAGCGCTGGATGCGCCGGGTCTTGTGGATGCGGTCCAGCCCCTCGATCCAGCGGGTCGCCTCATCGAGGTCGATGCCCTGTTCGGCTGCCGCCTTCTTGCTGATCTTCACCTCGGGCGGTTTGCGATAGGCGTGGTGCGCCTCGTCGTTGATGATGATGATGTCCTTGTGCGACGCCAGCTTGCCCAGCACCCGTCGGGTGAAGGCCTCGTCGGACTCGCGGCCCTTCTTCACCACCGAGCGGTCCGCTTCCTTCAGCGGCATCAGCGTGTGCCAGTTCTCGATCAGCACCTCCGCCTGGTTCAGCTTCTGGCGCAGGGCCTCGGACGGGCACAGGTTGAACTCGTCGTAGTAGCTGCCTTCACTGGGCAGCAGCACCTGCAGCCGTTCCTTCACGGTCAGGCCGGGCGCCACGATGAACACGGCGCGGCTGAAATCCTTGTTCCGTTTCGGATAGGTCAGCGCGTTCAGCACTTGCCAGGTGATGATCATCGCCATCACCGTGGTCTTGCCCGCGCCCGTGGCCATCTTGTTGCACAGCCGCTCCCACGTCCCGCCGTCGCCTGGGATCGCGATGCCCTGCTTGTAGGCCTCGGCCCCCTCGACCCACCAGATCAGCGTCTCGATGGCCTCCAGCTGGCAGAAGTAGAACGGGTACTGCCGCGCATCGCGGTCGTGCCAATGCTCCAGTAGCTTGCGGGTGATGATGGTGACGCCGGGCCAACCGTCCGCGCGCCACTGATCCACGCGCGCCCGGATCGTGTTCACCAGGTCCAGCACCTCGGTGCGCTTGGTGTTGTTGCGCGCGTCGAAGACCTCGTAGCTCGCCGGCCGCCGCTCGGGCTTGATCTCCAGATTGCCGCCGTTGCCCTCGATCCAATGCTGTGCGGGGCACTCGAATGGCGTGTTGATGATGAGGGACATGGCCTATCCCTCGAGCGGCATGATCTTGAGCGACTCGATCCCGCGGTCGTCCACGATCTTGATCGCGATCCGGCGGTTCTCGCCCGCCTCGAACGGCAGCGAGACGGTGCCGTGGAACTGTTCCAGCAGATCCTCGTCCAGCTCCGCGCGCACGGTCTTGCGCAGGCGGTTCCAGCCGCCCTTCGCATCCGCCATCGGGAAGAACACCTGGTGCGGCATCAGCGAGCGGTTGTCGTAGTCCACGTCCAGCGACCACATCGCGATCTGCTTCTTGCCGCCTGAGACGAGGTCGCCCGCCTTCGGGTCGAAATAGTCGAAGCCGTTCACCTCGACCTCCCACATCCCGTCCTCGCGCTTGCGCAGCTCCACGTCCGGCTGGCCCATCAGCCAGAAGGACTGGTTCGAGGCGCGCTTCTTCTTCAGGTCCTCGGTCAAGAGGTCGGTGTTCATCTGCGCCTTCAGCAGCGTCACCCCGGGCCAGTTCACCTCGTCGATGTCCTTCGCGGCTTCGGGGTCGAAGGTGAACGCGCAGAACAGGATGAATTTGGGCGACGGGCGCAGGGTCTCGGCCTCGGTCAGCGCCAGTTCCACCTGCCGCTGCTCCAGCGCCGCGTGCTCGGGGCCGAAGCTGACGACGACGCGTTCGCCCGTCTCGGCCAGCGACCCGCTGGCGTGGATATACTTGAGCCCCGGCAGCGTCTCGAACTCGGCGAAGCGGAGCATGGCGCCGCCCTTGCCGCGCACGCCGGTCTTGAGCAGCTCGTCGCGCCACAGCGCCTGGCGCGAGGTCTCGCCGGAGCGGGCGACGGTCTCGTCGGCCTCTTGCGGCGGCATGCTCTCGTCCAGCGACAGGACGGTCGGCGCCGGCACCGCCTCGACGGAGAAAGGCCCGCAGATGCGCAGCTTGTTCGGGTCCTTGCGCGGCTTGTCGTAGAGCGTCTCCTGCTCGGCATGGTCGGCGATGGACTGGTCCATGCGGCGCTGCATCGCCTGGCGGGCAGCATGGAAGGCTTCGAACGCGGCACGGGCGGCTTCGGGCCAGTCGTCGGGCCAGTCGAAGGGCACCTCCCACTCGTGCAGGGTGTCGCCCTTGGCGAAGTCCACCGGCTTGCCCTTGCGCACACCCTGCGTGGGCTTGAGCGGCTTCGGCGGGGCGGCGGCCAGCGCGGCGTTCAGGTCCGCCAGCGCCGTCGTGATCTTCGGGTGGTCCTCCTCGTAAATCGTGTCGATGTCGGGGTTGTTGGCGATGCTTTTCAGCGTGACGTGCGGGACGGTTTCATAGTCGAAGCCGCCGCCCAGCCCCTCATGAGGATAGCGGAGGGCGTAGTAGTCGAAGCTGGCCGTCATCAGTCGCTGCTTGGCCAGCGTAATCGCCACTCGCGAGGTGTCGCAAGTGATCCAGCGCCGCCCCCATTTCTCGGCGACGAACGCGGTGGTGCCGCCACCGCAGGTGGGATCGAGCGCCAGATCGCCGGGATCGGTTGTCATCAGGAGGCAGCGTTCGATCACGTTGGTGCTTGTTTCGACGACATAGCCTTTATCGGAGGCGCCTTGGGTCGTCGTCCACACGTTTGCATATTCTTGGACCGGAAAGTCCGAAAACTCAAAGCGGTAGGATGGCATAGTCTTTCCATGCAGGATCTTGCGGGCCTTTATTGCTCGAGCCATTCCGCTTGGATTGGTTTTCCAGCTCTTGCCAGTCTTCGGACTGTAAATCTTTCCGTCGAGTTCAAAGTCAAAGACGCACGTCTCGGTGAGACCTGATGAAACCAAATCAGTTGCCCGAAACACCGAGGAACCTTCTGGCAGCGCTTCGGGATCATTGTCGAAATGGCCAAACGGGATTTCCTCCAGTGATGGAAGTCTGACTTTATTGAACTGTGTTCCTTCGCCGGATTTGCGGAGCTGATAGAGCTTTCGGAATTTGATCTGACTTTTGTCTCGCGCAAACCAGACAATGTAGTCATAGATTGAGGCCAAATACTTTGTGCCAAGAGGTATCTTGGTTCTGTAGGCAATGATGTTCATGAAGTTTTCAGCGCCAAATACTTCATCCATCAAGGCCCTGACCGAGTGAAGATTTTCATCTGAAATCTGGACGAAGACCGACCCGGAAACGTCAAGGAGTTCCCTTGAGAGAAGCAAACGGTCGCGCAGATATGTCAAATACGAGTGCGATCCGAGTTCCCATGTGTCCCTGAACGCACGAATCATTTCAGGCTCTGCTGTCAGGTCTTCGTCTTTATCGTTTGTTTGGTTCGGCTTCTTGTTCGTGAAGGGCTGGAAGTTTGACCCGTATTTGATGCCGTAGGGCGGATCGATGTAGATCATCTGCACGCGGCCAGCCATGCTCTCCTTGGTCAGGAGCGAGTTCATCACCAGCAGGCTGTCGCCCGCCACCAGCCGGTTCGACCAGCCCTTTTCGTGGTGGTAGAAATCCAGCGCCTGGCGCAGCGGCAGGTTCTCGAACGGCGCGGCGAACAGGTCCGGCTGCTGCCACTGCGCCGCGCCGTCCTTGCCCTTCAGCCGCTTCGCTGCGTTGGCGAGGATCGTCGCCGGATCCACCCGTTCGTGGACATGGAGCGAGACGGTATCGACCTCGACGCTCGTCCGCTCCGCCTTGCCCGTCCAGTTGAGATAGGGCGCCTGCAGCCGCTTCAGTTCCTGCAGCGCGTCCTTCATGCGTTCAGGATCGTCGCTGGCCAGCGCATCGTCGATCAGCTTCTCGATCCCGCCGCGCGCGCTGTCGAAGTTCAGCACCGGGTCGAGATGCGGGTCGTAGGCCCAGACCGTCTTCTCGCCATCTGGATCGGTGCCGGCATGGACCATCCCGACCTCGGGGTTGTTCACCCGGGTTTCGCCATGGCGGTAGCTCAGCACCTGCGTTGGGCCGTTCGGCTTGCGCGCAGCCTTCTTGCCGCGAGCCGCCGCACGCTGCCGCGGCGCCGGCTCGTCGGTCGGCGTCAACTCGAACCCATCGTCGTCGTCGGTATCCTCGTCCCAGGATTCCTCGCCGTCGTCCTCATCCTCGTCGGCATCGACCACCCGCATGATCGACCCGCCCCGCCCACGGCCACGGGCCAGAAGCCCGTCATCGACCAGCGCATCGCGCGCGGCGGCGTAGTCGTCATCGGTCAGGTCCGGCACACGCTCACGCAGCAGCGCCATCATCGCGCCGTTGCCGATGGAGGAGCCATCTTCTGGGGTGAGGGAAAGGATCAGGTCGGTCAGACTGTCGGACATGCGGGACGGGCACTCACGAAAAGGGATTGTTTATCATGACACTATCGCGCAAGCTTTGCGCTTGCACGCCAAATCGCCCGCGAGCAGCCGTGCGTCGGAGCCTGATCATGCCGCCTCTGCTAACCGCGATCCAGACAACCATGGTTTCGTGACCTTCCTTTTGTCGCTGACCAATAGACCGCGCGACGGACAACTATGACCATGGTATTTCCGCACAAGATACTGCAAAAATAGTCGGGTGGAACCGAGATGTAGTGGGGGCGCGATGATTGACCCGGCGAGCCAAGCCCAGCTGAAGGAGGCGATAGCGGACTGTATCGGCACCGATCAAGGCGTGCTGGCTGCGTTACGACAAGAGATCCTCCCTCTGAAGACCGCCACCCGCCGCATCCAGCCGCGGGCAACAACATCGATCTCACTGGTAGGCACGGACGGCGGCAACAACCAGCTTCAGTTCGATCCCTTCCTGATCCAACTGGTCAGGGTCGTGGACAGCAGCAACAACGAGTACTGTCTTGAAGCAGTTTCGCCTACCACACCGATCCAGAAGCTAAACGAGCGCCAATTTACTCCAGAAGGAGCCGCTCGTACGGCTCTCGGAGAGATGATGGTCTATCTAGGCGTGGAGACGCTGCCGGCGCTCTCCCATATGATTCGGCCGAGCGATAAAGGGAAACCGGTCTCGCCGAGCTGGGTGCAGGTCTACCGCGAATTGGTTGAATGGGCGATTCTGTTCGCAATCCTCAAGAAGGACTTCGGGACCGACACCCTTATTGTCTGCGACGGCCTGCTGCGTAGTAAGGTTTTCGCCAAGGACTTATTTCAGCGCCTGCTCCAGGGCATGAAAGAGCGCATCGATAAGCAATGGGCTAATAGCAGGCGTCGGGTGTATCTCGCGGGGGTGGCCAAGCACAGCAAGGTTCTTTCGCGGTACCGCCTTGCTATGGCTCTGGAAGGCGTCTTGCGGACCGACTACCCGGCCTATGTGGAAGTGCCGCGCGAGGTAGAGGAGCGAGCCTATGTTTGGTCGGAATTCGCTCGTGGCGATGATCGAGCTGGTGAAGGCGGCGAGATCAACAAGTTCGTCGGCGGGAAGATGTTCCTGGTGAAGTTCGGTTCTCACCGCCGGGATCCGGTTTGGCCAGTCGATGTTTTCGTGCCCCAAGTAAGTGACGCTCAAACAATCCTCGGTTCGATGCTTGCCGACGCGATAAACGGCTTTCCTGTGCCGCACTATCCACGCTGCCTGCAAAAGGCGCACGAAAACGCGGCGTTGGTAGATTTTGACTTCGATATCCTGCAGGACTTTATCTACGAAGGTGTAAGAATGAGTCTTGGCAGTGATGCCGGAACACTAGACGCGTTTCAGCTGCAGGACGCCGACCCGGCGCAACGGCGCTACGGATAAGGCGATAATTGATGAAAGAAATCCAGCTCTTTCCCAAAGATCAGGTTGTCGGCATCTTTCGCGGTTTTCAGCAAGGCGGCATGGAGTTCCATGCCGACCTGGTCCTGCCATATCGGAATGAGTTCCAGAATATTCCGATGCACGGGCAGTTCCTGCTCGTTCAGTTGGAAACGTCCGACGAGGCGGTGCTTGGACGCATTGCCTCATTCTCCTCGGAGGGCAAGCTTTCGTTCGGATCTGGTGAGGAATTCAACATCCGTGCGGTCCGAGAAGACCGACCAATACCTGAAGACCTGCGCGAGCAGTACCTCAAGTACCGGGTGAACATTCGGGTCCTCGGTGTTCTACGCAGGAACGGGAAGGGGCTAACCTTCGTGCCGTCGCATCGCCGACTGCCGCATGTCGGAAGCAAGGTGGCCCTCCCGAACGAGGACGTGCTGCGCGAGATAGCCGGTCACAACATCGATGGTGCTCCCATCGGCCATCTGGCTTTCGGCGAATACATATATGCCGCAGGCGACACGTCGTTCCAGTCGCAGGAATGGATGCAGGTCGTCGCCCCCGAGGTTCTGGTTCGTTTCCCGATCGAATCTCTGGTGTCCCGACGCAGCTTCATCTTCGCCCGAGCAGGCTTCGGGAAATCGAACCTTAACAAGCTGCTGTTCTCTAAGCTCTATGAGATCACGCCATTCGTAACAAAGCGCGCCGGCAAGCAGGTGCCTGTGGGTACGGTCATATTCGACCCGGATGGAGAGTATTTCTGGCCAGACGACAAGGGCCGCCCGGGACTCTGCGACGTTCCTGCACTGGAGGACAAGCTCGTCGTCTTCACCGACAGGAAAAACCCAAGCCCATTCTACCAGTCGTTCGTCGCAGGCGGGATCAAGCTTGATATTCGTCGTCTACGTCCGGGCGATGTTATTTCGATCGCGCTCGGACCCGAACGTCAGGAGCAGCAGAACGTTCGCAAGCTCCGCGGGCTTCCTCAGGACCGCTGGGAGTCGCTGGTGAACCTGATTGACACCAACGGCAACACCGCGCCGCTTGAAGACCTTTGCCGACTCCTCGATCTCGATCCGCAGCGGCAAGAGGCCGAGGCCTTGGCGGCCAGAGCCAACATGACGTCCATTGTGAGAATGTTGCACGACAAGGGCAGCCAGCTGATGGACATGCTGGTTCATGCTCTGTCTGAGGGAAAATTGTGCGTGATTGACGTCTCTCAGATGCGGGGTGGTCAGTCGCTGGTGCTCTCGGGCCTGATCCTGCGCCGAATTTTCGACCGCAACCAGCAGGAGTTCACTGCGGCCGATCCCAAGACAATTCCAACGATCGCCGTGGTCGAGGAAGCGCAATCCGTCCTAAACGAGAACGCCCCAGCGGCCGAACCCTACGTCGCTTGGGTGAAGGAAGGCCGAAAGTACGACCTAGGCGCGCTCTTGATTACCCAGCAACCGGGCAGCATCCCCGTCGAGATACTGAGTCAAGGTGACAACTGGTTTATCTTCCATCTCCTGTCGGCAGCCGACCTCACTTCGTTGAAGCGCGCGAATGCTCATTTCAGCGATGACCTGCTCAGCTCGCTGCTCAACGAACCCATTCCAGGCCAAGGTGTCTTCTGGAGCTCTGTCGGAGGAAAACCATATCCGATTAGTCTGCGCGCACTGTCGTTTGAGAAAATGTTCGCGATGCGCGATAGCGATTACAGCCATTCGGCCGGCAAGACCTTCGCCCAGTCGCTGCGCAAGACTTTCTCGGCAGCGACGGCGCACTCAACTGCGGCACGCAACGCGGAACCAGGGGGTGCCGGACCATTGTTCCGTGACGCGGTCGATGGCGACGAACCGGAGGCGGTCGATGTCATGGCCAATATTGAGGAGCGAGCGATCGCTGCCCTGAAGGAGGCACGAGATCTCCGCCAGAAGCTCGAATCAGCGAATGGGACGCCCTGGTTCGGGGTTCAGAAGTTTCTGATCGACAACCTCCCCGAGCACTTGGAGGATCGGAATCAGTTTGCCTACAATCTTGTTCCCAAGGCAATGAATTCAGTATTCGGGCAACAACCTGCTTGTTGGGAAACGTTCAAGAATCCAGACACAGGAAAAACTTGGATAAGAGTCAAGAAATGACTCATTGCCAAGAATCTTATGATACCGCCCTGAACGGTATTTGCCCGTATTTTACGATGTTCCCGCTTGATTTTCCGCTCGATATCCTGAGGAAGCGCGCGCTACCAGGAGACCGTGTTCTGGATCCTTTTTGTGGTCGCGGAACCACGAATTTCGCGGCACGTCTTGTCGGCCTAGATTCCTTAGGGGTTGATTCCAGTCCGGTTGCCGCAGCCATAGCGGCTTCCAAGATAGCGACGGCGTCCCCCGCCGAAATTGTTGACGAAGCTCGAAACATCCTGAGCGAGCAGAGTGCCCGCCAAACTCCTTCCAGCGATTTCTGGCTATGGGCGTTTCATCCGAACGTGCTGGACGCGCTTTGCCGATTTCGGGAGGCATTTCTGATGGATTGTACCACAGATGTGCGTATTGCCCTCCGCGGTATCATCTTGGGCGCACTACATGGCCCGAGACAAAAGACCTTCCCGAGTTACTTCTCCAACCAAAGCCCTCGCACCTATGCACCCAAGCCTGCCTATGCCATCCGCTACTGGCAGACCCGAGGACTTGTCCCGCAGCCCGTCGATGTATTGGCCGTGATCGAGCGACGCGCCAATCGTTACTATCGAGCGGCTTCCGACGTGAAGGGCACAGTGCGTCTGGCGGACAGCCGGGTAGCCGGTGCCCTTCAGCCAGAACACGAGGAAATCCGGTTCTCTTGGGTCATCACTTCGCCTCCGTACTACGGCATGCGGACTTACATTCCCGACCAGTGGCTAAGAAACTGGTTCGTCGGCGGCCCTGAAGCCGTCGACTACAGCAATCTCGGTCAGGTGCTTCATTCCAGCCCCGAGCAGTTCGCTGCGGATCTGCGTCGAGTGTGGCGTAACGCGGCAAACGTGTCTGCTGATGATGCCCAAATGGTCATCAGGTTTGGCGGCATCACGGACCGGCGAGCCGATCCTCTCGACCTAGTGAAGCTTTCCTTAAGCGACAGCGGCTGGCGCATCAATTCCGTCAAAGAGGCGGGGGCGGCCACAGAGGGTAAGCGGCAAGCGGATGCTTTCCTGCGCACGAAATCCAAACCGATGATCGAGTACGACATCTGGACGACGATGCACTAGTCCCTGGCCAGGTCAGAGGCGTACCCTAGCATTCAGAGCGTAGTTTTAGTGATGCATTGCTGCTCTGTCCACGCTGTCGGAAACGGTTCAAGCACCCGCGCCAGCGTCACCTGTGGCGCTTGCCTGCCGTCCAAGATCGCTTCGACGATGCCGGGCGAAAGCAGCGTCAGGCGCAGGACCCGGGCCATGTAAGTGAAAGCGATCCCCTCACGCTCGGCCAGTTCGGAAATCGACGCGAACTCGCCGGACTCCAGCATCCGCTTCCAGCGAAAAGCGCGCGCCAGCGCCTTTACCAGTGCATTGTCCGGCTTGCGCGTCTGTTCTGCGCCATCTGGCAGCACCATCTCCTTTCTCCCGCCGCGCTTCACGAGGCGGAACGGGACGTGGAGCGTCACCGTGTCGGGGATCGGAGCCCCGCGTGTCATGCTGCGACCTCGATGCCACCGGCCAGCATCTCGCGCGCGAGGCAGCAGAGGCCATCCACGCGGAGCCGGACATTGAGACCGTCCGTGCCGATTTCCACCCGCTCGACCAGCAGCGTCATGATGCGCGCCTGTTCTGCGGGGAAGAGTTCGTCCCACAGCGGATCGATCTGCTGCAGGGCAGTCCGAGCGTCGGCTTCGCTGATATCGGCGGCATGGGCGCGCGCGGCCTTCCATGTCCCCGCCACGATTTCGGGCTGGCGGAACACGGCGCGTAGTTGATCAATGACGGCAGCCTCGATCTCGCCTGCGGGCACGCGGCCCACCGGGCATGATCCGGCGCCGTGCTTCAGCAACGTCTGGCTGACATAGTACCGGTACAGCCTGTCGCCCTTGCGGGTATGCGTCGGGGAGAAGGCCGCGCCGTCTGGGCCGAACAGCAGCCCCTTCAGCAGCGCAGGCGTCTCGGCGCGGGTGCGGGCCGCGCGCTTGCGCGGGCTTTCCTGCAGAATGGCGTGGACGCGGTCCCAAGTCTCGCGGTCGATGATGGCGTCGTGCTCGCCCGGGTAACTCTCGCCCTTGTGCACCGCCTCGCCGATGTAGGCGCGGTTGTTGAGCATGCGGTACAGGTACTTCTTGTCGATCCGGTTGCCGCGCGGCGTTCGGATGCCGCACTTCGCCACCTCGCGCGCGAGTTCGATGCCGGAGCCGATCTCGAGGAAGCGGGCAAAGATCCAGTGGACGTTTTTGGCGGCGTCCTCATCGACCACCAGCTTCCGGTTCTCGACCCGATAGCCGTAGGGCGGCACCCCGCCCATCCACATCCCCTTCTTGCGGCTGGCTGCGACCTTGTCGCGGATGCGCTCGGCCGTGACCTCGCGCTCGAACTGGGCGAAGGACAGCAGGATGTTCAGCGTCAGCCGCCCCATCGACGTGGTCGTGTTGAAGCTCTGCGTCACCGAGACGAAGGTCACGCCATTGCGGTCGAACACCTCGACCAGTTTGGCGAAATCCGCCAGCGACCGGCTGAGGCGGTCGATCTTGTAGACCACCACCACGTCGACCAGCCCGTCCTCGATATCCTCCAGCAGCCGTTTCAGGCCGGGGCGTTCCAGCGTGCCGCCCGAAATGCCTCCGTCGTCATACTGATCGCGGACGAGCACCCAACCCTCGGACCGCTGGCTGGCGATGTACGCCTCGCAGGCCTCGCGTTGAGCGTGGAGGCTGTTGAACTCCTGTTCCAGCCCTTCCTCGGAAGATTTCCGGGTGTAGACCGCGCAGCGCAGCTTGCGGGCGAGCTTCGATTTCTCGGGCGGCTTTGTCATGTCCGCCCCCTATGGTTCTTGAGGCCGAAGAACACCCACCCGTTCCAGCGCGTGCCGGTGATGGCGCGCGCGATGGCCGACAGCGACTTGTAGGGGCGCCCCTGCCATTCGAAGCCATCGGCAGTGACGGTGACGACCTGCTCGACGCCCTGCCACTCGCGCAGCAGCCGCGTGCCGGTGATCGGGCGGTCGCGATCGGCGCGGATGCTCCGCTTCGCCCGGTCGCCGCCGTCAAGTTCCTCGCCCAGCCGTTCCAGCCGCCGGATCGTCTCCGGCTTCAACCCGCCATAGGCGAGTTCCTGGATGCGGTAGGCGATGCGGCTTTCGAGATAGCGGCGATTGAACGGCGGCGGCTCGCTGTCGAACAGGTCGCGCCACTGTTGCTTCAGGTCGGGCGTCGGCGTGGTCTTGAGCGCGGCCAGGCGCGCGGGAGTGGGATCGGGCTTGTTCATGCATTTCTCCGGTGAGTTGGAGTTGCATGACGGCATTGGTCGGGCGGATAGTGTAGGCAACGTTCTCCAGTGTCATCAGATACTTCGCCCCCATCCCGCATCCGCAACCGAACCAGCCCGAGCGCCAGCAGGCCGCACAGCTCGGTGCGGCGCTCTGCGGGCGTCATCTGGTCGGGCGGGAGCGGATTGGGGCGTTTCATGCAGCCGACCGCTCCGCACGGCCAAGAACGGCAGCGGTGATCGCGCTGCGGTTCCAACGGAAGTTCAGATGGCAGTTGGCGGCGTATTTCGACAGGCTGAAATCCAGCCCATTGGCCTCGTGCCCCGCGCGCTGCAGCAGGTCCATCTGTTTCATCGTCGCCGGGTCGTTCAGCCAGCGACGGCTCTTGATCGAGGCGGTGCCCGTCTCGGTGGCGCGCAGGAAATCGTCTGCGGCGGCGAGCGCCTGCACCCGGGTGCCGATGGCGAGCGGCCGGATCGCCCTGCCTTTCGGCTGTCCGAGCGCGTGCCAGAGCGCGCCATCATGGAACACCCCGGCCCAGCCATTGAACCCGCTCGCCATCATCGCCTGGCCGTCGCCATGCAGATCGCACCAGGCGAACGGGGACCGCTCCAGCAGGTCGATCTCCATCATGTCGAAGGCGGTCAGCAGTCGAGCCTCGGCTCGTTCCCGCGTGAAGACGTGACCGCAGAAATCACAGACCGATGCTCCAAGCGGCAATTCGGCCTCACAGGTCGGGCACAGTTTCCATGGTGCCTGGCCGGGCTCAGGATCGTCCTCGTCGAGGGTGATCTCCTGTTCGAGCGACCCGTGCCGGAGCGCCGCGCCCGCGAAGTCGAGCACGACGCAGTCGGTTTTCACGATACCAGGGAAACGCGCGGGATCGACGCGGCGCAGGCCGCGACCGACCGCCTGGATGAAGGTGCCCTTGTGCAGCATCGGGCGCAGGATGCCGATGCAGCCGACCGGCTGGCTATCGAACCCTTCCGTCAGGACCATGCAATTCGTCAGCACCTGCACCTCGCCCCGGTCGAACCGGGCGATGAGGTCGGCGCGCGTCCGCGATGGCATCTCGCCGGAGATCGTCTCGGCCGTGACGCCCGCCGTGCGGAAGGCCTCGGCAACTGCATCGGCATGGTCGACCGTCGCACAGAAGAAGATGGTGCGCCGGTCCGCTGCCTTCGCCTGCCAGTGTTCGACGACGGCCTCGTTCAGGACGGAGCGGTTCAACACCTTGTCTGCCGCGCGCATGTCGAAATCGCCCGCGGTGGCGCCCAGCCCGGCCAGTTCGTCCTCGACGCCGAGATCAATGGTGTAGGTGCGCGGCGGCACCAGGAGACCGCGACCGATCAGCGTGCCGATTTTGAGGTGATAGCCGACATTGCTGAATGTGCGGCGCAGGCTGCGGCCATCGCCGCGACCCGGCGTTGCCGAGAGGCCGAGCAGCTTGATCTCCGGATTGAGCGCCCGGGCCTCGTCGATGATGGACTGATAGCTTTGCGCCGCGGAGCGGTGGCATTCGTCGATGACGAGATGCGAGACTGGCGCCATCCGCTCGCGCCGGTTGGCGCGCGCCAGGGTCTGGACGCTTCCGAAGACGATGCGGCCGTCCCAGTCGTCCTGCTCGGCCTTGACCACCGAGGTCGGCATTCCGGTGACAGTGCCAATTGCGCTGCGGTTCTGATCAATCAACTCGTCGGTGTGCTGGAGCACCAGAACGCGGTCGTGTCTGCGGTGCTCCAGTTCCTCGCCGATGTAGAAACCGGCGATGGCCGTCTTTCCCGCCCCGGTGGGCAGCACCAGCATGGTGTTGCCATGTGCGGCGGTGCGGTCGCGGGCGGCATCGACCGCCGCCCTCTGATAGTCGCGCGGAATCATGGCCGTCTCCCTCAGCGTGCCCAGAAGGGCGCGGAGCCGGAGGACGGCGCGCCCGACTGACCCATGCCGTTGTCCGCAAGCTGCGGGCCCGAGGCGGTGAACTGACCCTGCTGCGGCGGCTGGGGCACGCTGCCCATCACCCGAGCGTATTCGGCATGGTCGGCGCCGATCGCCGCCTTGATGACGTTGCGGCCGGTGTCGTCGGGCTTGTCCTTGTCGCGCTCGATGCCGATGCGCGCCACGAACTCCAGCCCGCTCAACTCGCCGAGGCTGCGGATCATCCGCGCGGCGCGGGCGGCGTTCGACTGGTCATTGGCACGCACGCCGCGGGCGGATTCGAGGATGCCGCGGATCATGGCGCGCCCGCGGTTGCCGTAGGTGTCGTCGCCGGGACCGCCCGCAGCTTTTCCGCGAAAGCCGATGCGCGTGTAGATGCGACGCCGCGCAAACGGTCCCTCCATCACGACTGCCTCGGTGTTGAGGTAGAGAGCCGGGCTCGTCTTGCTCTGGGTCAGCCAGCCTTCCGGGCCCGCGCCGCCGGGGCGGACGGTGAGGCAGACCTTGACCAGCGTGTTGGCCGGGATGAGGTCGAAGGCGGCGTCCTGCGTGTCCGCGCCGTTGAAATCCATGTCGCTCGCCATTGTCATGCTCCTTTCGTCGTCGGGGGATTGGGTGCGGTGGCGGCCGCGGGCAGATCGAAGTTCAGGCGGGCAGCGCCATCGGGGCGCGGACCACGGATCTTCGCCATGAGCCGCCCGAGATGGGCGGGCTCGATCATCGACAACCGGCCGCTGCGGTCCTTCGCGGGCAGGCCGAAATCGTTGATGGTGGTGCAGATGAAGGCTCTGAACGGGTCGCCCTTTTCAGGGCGCAGTTCAGTCAGGGTCACGACTTCGTCGACGATGCCGGGCAATTCGAGGCCGGTCTTCGATCCCTCGATCTGCATCGAGAAGAAAGGCTTGCCGAAGTCGTCGAGCTTGCGGTCGAGAAGACCGACCAGCCAGATGTTCTTGGCGGGCGTGTGCTGCAGGTGCGTGAGCCAGCCGATCATCTCCTGGCCGAGCAACCCGTAGGTCGCGCGGAGATCCGGCTTGCCGGTGCGGTCGGACTGGGCCTGGGATTGGCCCTTGCACCACTGAAGGCAAATGCGAGAGGCGACGGAGATGCTGTCGACAAAGACCGTGTCGTACTTGTCGAGTTGGCTGGCGGGACCGAAGGCCGCGCAGACCCGCGCGAAGTGCCCGGGCCCATAGGACTGGTCGTCCCGCATGGCCGGGTTGGCGCCGCCGATCCAGGCGGCGAGATCGCGGGCGACCTCCCAGTCGCGGATGCGGATCTCGTCGCCGGGCCAGCCCTGAACGGCCAACTCGCCCGCCTCAAGGTTCAGGAAAAGCGTTCGCTGCGGATCGAGGGTCAGCAGCTGCGTGGTCTTGCCGATGCCGGAGGTGCCCGTGAGCACCCCCTTGATGCCGCGCGCCTCGCGCAAGCGTTCGTCGGCCGTGATGATGCGGAGCGGCCCGCCGCCGAAAGGGGCGCTCACTTGCCGCCCTCCAGATCCCGCACAGCGGCCGAAATGGCGATGTCCGCGCCACAGGCGCCCTGGCGGCGCGCCATCTTCAACACGTCGCCAAGCGCACTCGTGAGCCGGTAGAGCTCGGACTGCTGCCGCGCCAGGGCGACAAGCGCGAACTCGATGTCGTCCACGGTGGCGCGCTCGATCGGCACCGCGCGGTTCGGCCTGTCGGACAGGGCCGGAACGTTGATCGTGTCGGGGATCGCCTCCATCCAGCTCGACTGGCGCAGGCGTTTCAGGGGGGAAGTCGTGAACATGGTGATGCTCCGTGCTTTCGTCGGTTGGTGTCCAGGGATCGTCGGGAAGACTGCTGCCGGGCCTGACGCCGCCCTGGAGCTTGCGGTCGGAGTGTTTCCCCGCGTGGGGGTGTTGCATTCCTCCGAGGGCCCGGCATGAAACTTGGTGGAACCGGGTCATCGCCGGTCCTGTTGTCACCTACCGGCGGGCCTCCGAGACTGTCGGGGCGGCGCCGAGATATGCGGCGAGATCAAGCGCCTCGGCGGCCTTCCGGATCGTGCCGAGCCGGGCGTAGACAGTGCTGCGATGGATCCCGAGGGCCTCGGCTGCCTCCGTCGGCGACATGTCGATCAGCGCCAGCGCGACATCCCTGCAGGTCGGTGTCAGCCCCGCGAGAAGGCGCCGGACATCGCGGACCAGCCCGAACGCCTCGTCCGGTGCACGCGCGACGGCGGCGTGGAGCGCCACACTGTCAGGCAGGGTTTCCTCGAGCGGCAGCGTCTCGTCATCGCCGCGACCCTCGGACGGAGTCTCGAAGTCGACCCACGCCCGCTCGGCCCGCAGGCGTTCGGTCGGCGCAGCCAGCGTGGCGATGCGGTTCGCCAGAACGCGATCGGCAAACGTGTCGTACTGACCGCGGGAGGGGTCGAACCTGTCATCCCGGCGATAGAGGTGCAGACGCAGGTCCTGCTTGATGTCCTCGGCGTCCATGCCGGGGACCGAACCTGATCGAGCCAGCCGTTCGGCCCGGATGATGATGTTGCGGGAGACGCGCGAGCGCGCGTCGCAAATGGGGTGGAAACGCTCCATGAAGTTTCGCCTTCGTCCAGGTGGACGGGCACGCGGCCCGAGTGACCGGGACCGGCGAAAATTCGTTGGAGCGGCGGCCTGGGTGGGCTCAGCACAAAGAAAAACCGCTGAAACCCGGTTGGATTTCAGCGGCGTGAGAGGCGAACTTTTTCGAAGAAAATCTTGATGTCAGTCAGCGAATTTTCGTCGAGACTGACCTAGCTTGCCTTGTTGGAGGTCGTCGGCGTTCGCCACGAAACGGGCGACATACTCATCCCCGACAGTGGGCAGCGGTTCTTCTGCAATCCCGAAGGCGGCTCGCAGCACCTTGGAAAGTGCCTGCTTCTGTTTCTGGTGCTTCGAGGTTTCGGTTCTCTTCGCATGATGGACGGGGAGACGGCCGCCCTGCATCGCGAACGCCTTCAGATAAGCCCACGCCGCTTTCGGTTTGCCATTCTTGGCGCTCTTCAGCCCGAGACCATCGGGCTCGAACCTCCGGGTCTCGCCCCGGAAACTCACGTTGACGACTTCATCGGCGACGAAGCGGATTCCGATCTCTTCCCATTGCGCGTCTGTCGGCAGCGCCCAGGCCAGATTGGACACTGCGTTATCCATCCCGCTCGCGACCTGTGCGCGGAGATCGGCGAAAACGACGGTCGACGGCTGGCAGAGCTGCAAACGCCCGGCGTCGTCAAGGTCGACCAGATCCTCAAGTCCCATGCGCACGACGCCTTCGCGGTCCAGAGCGGTGGCAAGTTGTGCGGGGATTGAGGACAAGGTCGGGGCCAGCAGCAGTTTGGGGCCCGGGTGGGCAATCACCTCGTCAAATTGGGCCGCGTCCTCTCGTGCCAGCGGCCCCGGCACCGTCAGGAAAACGGGAAAGCCGCGGCCTGCAAACACATCATGGGAGCCGATCCTGAAGACCGGTCGACGGTCGAAACTTGCAGGCCGGTTGGACAGGTCGAGTGCGGCAGCAATGCTTCTCGCCAACCCGACACGGTCGAGGCCGTAGATCATGATGTCGTTCTTGTTCAGGTCGAGATCGGCGCAGGCCTTGGGGCTGTCACCGCAGACGGCGCGGATGGTGCCGTCGTCATGGTGCACGACTTGTCGGGGGCACCCGTCACCACCCGGTGATGGGCAGGCGATGCTCGTCGCTAGCGTTCCAGTCGATCGCAACAGTGGAAGACAACAGCCGGGCTCGTCGACAACGACGCAGCCGAATTCATCGCCCAACAGGCTGGCCCATTCGCGCCGGTCGGTCGCTGCATCGCGCAGCGCATCAAGTGCCTTCCAGAACTTCGAAATCCTCATCGTCATCCGCCCCTGCCGGAATTGCCCAGAACCCGCGCGCCTTGAGCCATGCTTCGATGACTTCTTCGTCCGAGTCCCGTTCGTACCTAGCGATGTTCGCAGGCCGGATCGTCACGGACCGCTCCTTCTTGCTGTCCTTGAACGCGAATTTGAACGTCGCGTGCGTGAAGGAGCCGCCAGTCAGCCGCTTCTCCCAGTTTTCGTCGAATGACTTGAACAGATCCTCGCATTTGCGAATCTCCATTTCGGAGATCTTCCCGGGCCAGCGACGGCCGAACTCCACGAAACGCACGCCGGAAATTCCCTCGATGTCCCCATGGGCCATCGATTTGGGCCCGAGTTCGCGCAGCGGATCCAGCGTGTAGCGCTCGGAACGATCGAAGTAATCCTCGCTGCCGAACAGCGCCTCACCAAAGACCTTAAGGTAAAGTTCCCGCTCGCCCTTGGTCCCAGCGTTCACGCCGATCTCGTCGGTCACACTGTCGTAGATCAGCACGTCATGTTGTTGGGGCCGATAGAACGCAATTCCGCTTTCACCGTCGTCCTGGTGCTTCCCTTCCCGGCGCATCGGCATGCCGTGCCGCACGAGCAGCCAGATCTTCTCGCCTCGCGGGAACGCGAATATCCGGCTGTTGCGGCCGCGTCGCTTCACCTCGAACCAGTTGTCCATCCGTTCCTGCATGGTCTTCGCAATGGCGTCTGTGATGGACGGGAGCTCTGCGGCCTTTTTCTTCGGGCGCGAACCGGCGAAATACATGAAGTTGGAACGCTGGAACGCCACGGTTTCGGCATGCTGGCGCTGAAGTAGCATGGGCTGGGCAAGCCAGATCTGGACCGAAACATCGGCCAACGAAACCTCGTGATCCTTGTCGATCTCGATGCCCGCCGCTGCAGCGCGGTCGAGCAACTCGTCCATCGCCTCATGGGACGCGGTTTCGTGCACGTAATAGAGCGCGTTGACCATGTCCTCGGGAACTGAAGCATCGGGATTCATGAGTACGTCAGCGATGGCATCGAGCGGCATGTCATCTGTCGAACACGCGGCGAGGTCGAGCTTGCGAGACTTGAAGTAGTCCTTCCAAGGCTCAAGAAACGCTTTCAGTCTCGCGGGAGCAATGTGCTTGAGGCGGGCTGGGTTGCTGAAAATCCTTGGATTAAATGCTGGCATCGGCCTCGCTGCTCCTGAAATTGTTACGGTCCGCAAGATTAGGAAGGAATCGCGCTCGCCACAAGATTGTGTTCCCGTAAGGTTCTGTGCGCGCCATCCGACAGTCCGCCACCCCCGCCGGTAGGTGAGGAGAGCATCTGGAGCTCTCCCATGAACAGCATCTACCCGGCGCGCCGCGCCATCCCGCATTCCCGCACGCCGGCGCCCACTAGCGGGGTCGGCGCATGATAGATCCAGACGAACGCGAACAGGCAGCCCTCCGCGCCGCCCTCCGCAACATGGCCGAACTCATGGCCGAGATCGGATGGACCACGCGGTTCGCTGATCTCAGCGAAGCACAAGCGCTCGCGCTCGCGACGGCCGCCGTCGACGGCTTCCAGGAGGCAATGCAGACCAGCGCACCCCGGCCCGATCCGGAGGTGCCGTTCTGATGGACGCCGGTTTTGACTTCAACCATCGGGAGAAGCCGCCCAGTTTCGCGGACACCGTTAATGCCTGCATCGACACCGCCCTCGTTGCGGAGCAGGCCGAACGTCCCCAACGCGACTATCTCGGAGGCAGTCGGCTGGGCGACATCTGCCAGCGCAGGCTGCAGTACGAATACCTGAAGTCGCCGAAGGACCCGGGCGCCGGGTTCTCGGGCAAGTCCCTGAGGATCTTCGCGCTCGGGCACGTTCTCGAGGACCTGGCCATCGCCTGGCTGCGTAAGGCCGGGTTCGATCTTCGCACGCGCAATCGACATGGCGATCAATTCGGCTTTTCGGTCGTGGGCGGACGTGTGCAAGGCCATGCCGACGGGGTGGTCGTCGCCGCGCCGAACGGCATGGCGGTTCCTGCGCTCTGGGAGTGCAAATCGGCGAACGCCAAGAACTGGCGGGAAATCGCGAAACATGGTGTCGGAAAGGCCAAGCCGGTCTATGCCGCGCAGATCGCGCTCTACCAGGCCTATCTCGGCCTGACCGAGGCGCCCGCGCTCTTCACGGCGATCAACAAGGACACGTGCGAGATCTGGCACGAACTCGTGCCGTTCGATGCCGCACTCGCCCAGTCCGCCAGCGACAAGGCGGTGACGATCCTGCGCGCCTGTGATGCGGGCGAACTTCTTCCCCGCCACACGGCCGACCCCGACCACTTCGAATGCCGCTTCTGTGCGTGGCGGGAACGGTGCTGGGCATGACGGTCCCGTCTGACACCATCGTGCCCGACGACGTCGCGCCCGACGCCGAGATGATCGCGATCTATGCCGACGTCGTGTTCGGCTACTGCGACGGCTGGGTGCCGGTCCGTGCTCTGGCCGAGAAAGGCGCGGGCGATGGTCCGCCACATGTTCCCTTCATCGAAGCGGACGCCACGCTCGCCGCGAAACTCGCGCTTCAGGCAACATGGGCGAGCGACGCCGGCATGGCCTTGTTTGTGGCGCCCGGTACGGTTGCGGCTCCCGGCGACGCGCGGGCAGACAGCATCGTGCAGACGCAGGTAGTGCTCGTCGATCTCGACAATGGCGACATCGGCGTGAAGCGCGACCATCTCGTGCAGCACCTCGGTTGCCCGACACTCGAAGTCGCGTCCGGTGGTGTCACCGCCGAGGGCCAGCGCAAGCTGCACCTCTACTGGCGTCTGACCGAGCCTGCCGAAGGCGACGACATCGCCACGGTCTGCCGCGCCCGGCACATGATCGCCGCGAAGGTCGGCGGTGATCCTTCCTTTCGGTCCGCACACCAGCCGATCCGCGTGGCGGGATCGATCCATGCCAAACAGGGTCTTCGGCGGCTGGTGCAGATCCTGAACCACGATCCTCGCGATCACGACCTTGGCGAGCTGCTCGAGGCAATCATCGCGATGCCGCCGCTCGAAGGCGAGAACGGGCTCGACTTCAACATGGCCGCCACCGAGCGTGGCAGCGTGACCGAGTTGTTCGGCCGCCAGGTTCGCGAAGGCGGCGTGGATGGCACCACCCGGTTCGACGCGCTATCGCGAGTGATCGGCTACTGGATCCGCCGTGCCCGCGAAGGCCATGTGCCGCGCGAACAGGCGTGGGAGGAAATCGTCTCCTACAACACGGCCCGCGTTGCCCCTCCCTGGCCGGAGGATCGGCTGCGCGAGGAAGCCGAACGCCTCTGGAAACGCGACGCCACCCGCAACGGCGAAATCGATGACGAGGATGACGGTCCCGATGGCGGCGGCCCTGCTGGCGGGGGGCATGATGGGCCGGTGCCGGTGCGCTTCACCGAGGATGCGCTCGCCGCAACCTTTGCCGCCCGACATGCCGAGACATGGCGCTACGTCGCGGGCTGGGGGCAATGGCTGACCTGGTCGGGCAAGCTCTGGCGGCGCGAGGAGACGCTGCAGGCCTTCGATCTGGCCCGGATGATCTGCCGCGAGGCGGCGGCGCGCGCCGGGTCTGCGCGACTCAAGGCGAAGCTTTCCAGCGCCGCGACCGTCTCTGCTGTGGAGCGGCTTGCCCGTTCCGACCGCCGCCACGCAACCACGACGGAGCCGTGGGATCGCGATCCCTGGCTGTTGAACACGCCCGGTGGCGTGGTCGATTTGCGCAGCGGCGCCTCGCTGCTCCACGACCCCGGCCTCTTCATGACGCGCATCGCCGGGGCATCGGTCGCAGACGCCTGTCCGGTCTGGCACGGCTTTCTCGAGACCGTCACGGGTGGGGATGGCGAACTGCAATCCTACCTGCAGCGCATGGCGGGCTACTGCCTGACCGGCGTCACCACCGAGCACGCACTGTTCTTCCTCTACGGCACCGGCGCCAACGGGAAATCCGTCTTCGCCAACACCCTGACCGCCATACTCGGCGACTACGCCACCGTCGCGCCGATGGACATGTTCATGGCCACGCAGGGCGATCGCCACCCGACCGACATGGCCGGGCTGCGCGGGGCGCGCATCGTCACGTCCATCGAAACCGAACAGGGCAGCCGCTGGGCCGAGAGCAAGCTGAAGGCGCTGACAGGGGGCGACAAGATCACGGCCCGCTTCATGCGGCAGGATTTCTTCGAGTTCATCCCGCAGTTCAAGCTGCTGATCGTAGGCAACCATAAGCCCTCCATCCGCAACGTGGACGAGGCGATGAAGCGGCGCCTGCACATGGTGCCGTTCACGGTCACCATCCCGCCCGCACGGCGCGACAAGCACTTGGCCGATAGGCTGCTCGCCGAACGCGACGGGATCCTCGCATGGGCGCTCGAGGGCTGCATCGAATGGCAGCGGACAGGGCTGCGCCCTCCGCCCGCCGTGATGGCTGCGACTGAGGATTACTTCGAGGCCGAGGACGCCATCGGTCGCTGGATCGACGAGCGCTGCTCTGTCGGGTTGCACCTCAGCGCCAGCACCTCCGCGATGTTCGCCGACTGGAAGGCGTGGGCCGATGCGAACGGCGAGTTCGCAGGCTCGGTCAAGCGCTTCTCGGAAGCCCTGATCGTTCGGGGATTCGAGCGTCACAACACCCGCGCCGCGAAGGGATTCCGGGGCATCGCCCTCGATGACAGCAACTCTGACCTTTTCTCGGGAGAATAGGAAAATGCCAATGAAATCAGAGAGTGTGACGGATGTGACGGATCATACCTATAAGACCGTTACGCGCGCGCATGTGCGCGCCTATGGAGCGGATAGGGAACTATCCGTCACATCCGTCACACCCGTCACCAACCCTCCGGTTCCGATGCGGGAGGGTGGTGGACTGGTCCGCTGCATCCTCGCGCTCGACCTCGGCACCTCGACCGGCTGGGCGATCCGCGGCCACGACGGTCTGATCACCAGCGGGACCGTCTCGCTGCGCCCGGGCCGCTTCGACGGTGGCGGCATGCGCTACCTCCGCTTCACCAACTGGCTCACCGAGATCGACCGGCTGTCCGGCCCTGTCGCCGCGATCTGGTTCGAGGAGGTCCGCCGCCACGCTGGCACCGACGCGAGCCATATCTACGGCGGACTCATGGCCACGCTCACGGCATGGGCCGAGCTGCGCGGCGTGCCCTACGAGGGGGTCCCGGTCGGCACGATCAAGCGCCACGCCGCTGGCAAGGGCAACGCCGACAAGGCCGCCATGGTCGCCGCCGTCCGCGCCCGCGGCTTCAGCCCGGCCGACGACAACGAGGCCGACGCCATCGCCATCCTGCTCTGGGCGATCGAGACGAACGGGGGTGTCGCATGAGATGGCACCCCCATGGCTACGGCGGCCGGCGCCGTGATCCCGAGCAGGTCAAGCGCGAGGGCTGGCAGGAACAGGGCGTCCTCGCGGTCTCCGCCGATGACGACCGCCTCACCTGGCCCGAGCGTGAACTGGTCCGCCAGCTCGGCGAGAAGCTCTACGGCCCGCGCCCTTCCGACAGGGAGGCGCGCCATGGCTGATCGCGAATGGACCGCTGAGTGCGTCGCCGATCATTTCGAGGAGGCGTTTCGCACCCTGCGCAAGCTGCCGCCGGTGAAGGCGCAGGGCTACTTCAACACCTGGCCCGACATCGTGCGGACCAGCCGCGAGATCGCGGCGATGGAACCCCAGCCGATGCGGGTCTGGCCCTCGGCCGCCGCGATCACCCGGCTCGAGCAGACCTTCGACTGGGTGCTGTGGATCGAGGAGGCGGAGCGCAAGCTGGTCTGGTCGCGCGCCGCCCGCGTGCCGTGGAAGCAGATCAGCGGCGAGCTCGGCTGCGACCGCACGACCGCATGGCGGCGCTGGCAACTGGCACTGACCAAGATCGCTGCGCGGCTGAATGCGCAGTGACTCCAATGTGTTGCAACACTTTACCCTTCGACATCTGCAACTGATCCATGCTATTCCGAAGGGAAGGTGGGGAGAGTGCGCTGGAAAGCTCGCTCTCCCCTTTGCGTTGACCGGGGCCTTCTGGACCCCGGTATCCAGCGAGGGTCCGGCAGGGGTCCACCCCGAGGCAGTTTCTGGTTCCTTCCTGGCGATATTCGTATGCTGGCGGGCGAAGCGCGGGACATCGCCAGCGACAGGGCCGGATTTTTGGGAAGCCACCCGGAAGCCGGAGCCACGCGCGCCCCGCGCAAACACCAATGAACGCTGGCCTTCCGTCCGGACACCGCTGGTAGCCGCTGGACCCCGCTCGGAGTCCAGCCCGGCATCCGGAGTCCGCCAGCATCCACCCGACCGAGGAACCTTGCCCACCATGACGCTGAGCTCCGCCCCGGACGCGATCGAGATGTGGCCGCTGTCGCGCCTCCAGCCCTACGCGAAGAATGCGAGGGTGCATGGCGCGGACCAGGTCGCCAAGATCGCCGCCAGCATGGCCGAGTTCGGGTGGACCGTGCCCTGCCTCGTCGCCGAGGACGGCGAACTGATCGCGGGCCACGGGCGCGTGCTGGCCGCCACGCAACTCGGGTTGACCGAAGCGCCAGTGATCGTGCTGGGGCACCTGACCGAGGCGCAACGCCGGGCGTATCGCATCGCGGACAACAAGCTGACAGAACTCGGCACCTGGGACGAGGCGTTGCTGTCGGCGGAACTCAACGAGCTGCTGGCCGAGGATTTCCACTTATCGCTCGTCGGGTTCTCCGACGGCGAGCTGGACAAGCTGCTGGCCTACGTCGCGGAAGACGACGGTGAAGAAGGTGGCGCCGGGGGCTCCGTGCCGCCGGTGACCATCCCCGAGCCGCCGCGCAACCCGGCCTCACGGACGGGCGATCTCTGGATCCTCGGCGACCATCGCCTCCTCTGCGGCGACAGCACCAGCGCTGCCGATGTGCGCCGCCTGATGAATGGCGAGCGCGCGATCCTGTTCGCCACCGACCCGCCGTATCTTGTCGACTACGACGGCTCGAACCATCCGACCCGCAACAAGGACTGGTCGGCGTCCTACGGCACGACCTGGGACGACAGCTCGCAGGGTGCGGAGCTCTACGACGGGTTCATCGCTGCGGCCGTGGCCGAGGCCATCGCCGAGGACGCCGCCTGGTACTGCTGGCACGCCTCGCGTCGCCAGGCGATGCTGGAAGCCTGCTGGGAAAAGGCGGGCGCCTTCGTGCATCAGCAGATCATCTGGGTGAAGGACCGCGGGGTCCTGACCCGCTCGCATTACCTCTGGAAACACGAACCCTGTTTCATGGGCTGGCGTCGCCCCAACCGCCCGCCGAAGGTCGCCGAGCAGACGCTGCCCTCGACCTGGGAGATGCCGTCCTTCGCCAAGGACGAGCGCCCCGACCACCCCACGCCGAAGCCCCTCGACGCCTTCGGGATCCCGATGCGCCAGCACGTCGCCCGCGGTGGGCTTTGCTACGAGCCATTCTCTGGCTCCGGCTCGCAGATCATGGCGGGCGAAGCCAACGGCCGCCGCGTCTTCGCGATGGAAATCAGCCCGGCTTACGTCGATGTCGCCGTTGAACGCTGGCAGGCCGAAACCGGCAATGACGCGATCCTCGACGGCGATGGCCGGACCTTCGCGCAGGTGAGAACCGAGCGGCTGGGCGACGACGCCGAACCACCGGCCGAGACGCCGGACACGGACGCCGAACCCGAACCCGAACCCGCGCGAAAGCGAAAGACTACAGCATGAAGCAATCGCGCCTCATGTCGCTGGTCGAGTCCGTCGCCAACGTCATCATCGGCTACGGCGTCGCCGTCGTCACGCAGATCCTGATCTTTCCGATCTTCGGCTTGCACACAACGCTGGAGCAGAATCTGCAGATGGGCGCGGTCTTCACCGTGGTGAGCATCGCGCGGTCCTTCGCCCTGCGACGGCTGTTCGAGGCGGTCCGGATCGCGTCAAATCAGAGCCGATTCAGCTGACCACATGCAGGGGCTCAGCATTGCCGCGATACTGTTCAGATCCTATGGTTTCCCGAAGTTGGGGATGGGTCTGAAATGCTTCCCGTCCAAGCGTATGGATGGGGATCGAAATATTGAAGGACGCCAGCGAGCAAACGACCAGCGCGGATACGCTTCCGGATGGCCTTGAGGCACTGCGGCGGGAACTCAGCCTGTCGGATGTGATGAGACTGATCGAGCGGACAGCGCGATGGGTCGACCCCAAAACATTCAATTATCTGCCGCTCTGGTATCCTGAGCATGCGCGGCGTGGCTTGTTCTACAAATCCAACTGGTCCGAGCCGCAGATGAACCGCAACCGCCAGACAGGCGTCAGCATCCACAAACCCGAAGGAAACGTGCACGCGAACAAGGCGCTGACGCTGGCTCTCGGCCTGCGGGCCGGAGAACGACCGAACTGGTCGTGCTGCCACATCTGGGGCGTCGATGATGCTCTCTTCCAGGTCAGCAACGCTGTGGTTCAGGATAGGCGCTTCTTCTCCTGCGTCGCGAACATGGTCCTGCTGCCTACGCCGCTGAAGGCGTTCACGGACGTGATGGCCGACGTGAAGATGATGCTTCGCGTCTGTGCGCTCCACCTTTACGGCTGGTCCTGCGATCATGAAGATGTCGCGGGCATCGCTGGTCAGGTTGCCGAATGGGAGAACTGGGACGCGTATCCGAAGAGCTGGCCGAAGCCCGACCGGACCTCGCTCCCGCTCGGCACGGCCAAGTTCTCAACGCGGATTAAGGATGCGGCCGACCGCAGGAAGGCCGCCATTCGCAATGATCTGGCATCGGCTGGCCCACACTATCCTCGGGATGATGTCCGCAAGGTGCTCGACTACTGGAGCATCTCGCTCTGAGACGCGGAAGCCGCCGCCCCATGTGGGACGGCGGCATTCAGACCTGCTTGTTGAGCGGCGTCAGTCGCGCGGCAGGCTGTAGACCCGCCCGCGACCTTCGACCTTCTCGGAGGTGACTTCGAGCCCGAGCTTCTTCTTGAGCGCGCCTGCGAAGGCGCCCCGGACCGTATGTGGCTGCCAGCCTGTGGCTTCGGCGATCTCGTCGATGGTCGCACCGCCCTCGGCGCGGAGCATCTCGATCAGCTTCGCCTGCTTAGTGCCCGTGCGCAGCGTGCGCGCCATGGGCGCGGGGTCGGCTTTGGCCGGAGCGTCCTGCGGGGCCTCCGCACTCGGCGCCTCGTTGGCGACCGTGGGAGCGCTGTGGTCGCCTTCAGGCTCGATGCCGATGGCGGCGAGCCCCGCATCGGTGATGTGCAGGATGATGGCGCGGCCGTCCTCGTCGTTGCGCCAGATGCGGTTCAGCGCCGCGTCGGCCTTGGTCTGGCTGTCGGTCGTCGTATCGGCGATGAGCCCGCGTGAAAGGAGCGCGCCGACCACCTTGGCGGCGGCGCCGCCGCGGAGCGAGCCGGGGAGCGGCAGGACGTTGCGGTCCTCGCGCTGTGCGGCGGCGCTGAGGATGATGGCTTGGGTATCGGAAAGCTTGGTCATTGGGTCGTCTCCGTATTCGGGCCCGCGTCATGCGGCGCCTTCTACGACCGCGAGCCGCGCAGGGCGCGCGGCGGGAGTTCCGGCGTCGCCGGAGATCAGCGGGCGTGCTCGCCCTCGCCGAAAGCGCTGTCGGTGATGCGCTTCAGGAGGCTGGCGTAGTGTTCGAGGGTGCCGACCATGGCCCAGCCCGCCTCGTCGGGAGCGCAGTTGAAATGGTCGTCGCTGAGCGCCTGCAGGCGGGCGAGCATCTCGTCGATCTCGGCCTTCTTGCCGATGAACGCGGCGAGCGCGGCCTCCTTGTTCCGACGCGCCTTCTCGGCGCGGAGTTCGTGGCGCGGGGTGGTGATCGGGTTCAGGCGGGTGGTCATCGTGGTGGCTCCGTGGTGAGTTGCATCGTCCTTCTGGAGACACGTTCCCTCTGTCCACAGCGCTTATCAACTCGATAAGCACATGATTTAGAATGATAATCGGAGCCGTCGATGCGGGGCATGAGCGAGCGCCAGTACGCCGCGCATGTCGGGCTGTCGCGCGGCGCGATCCAGAAGGCGAAGACGGCCGAGCGGCTGGTTCTCTATCCCGACGGCAGCATCAACGCGGCGGCCAGCGATGCGCGACGTGCCGAGACGACGGACCCGTCCAAGACCCGAAAGTCGCCCGCGCCGAAGCTGAAGCCGGTGCCCGAGGCCGCCGTCGCCGCCGTGGGCGACACGCTCCGCGAACAGGGGCTGGCAGTTCCCGCCGTCGGCGGCGGCACGACCTTCCTGCAGGCGAAGACCGCGAACGAGGTGCTGAAGGCGCAGGAGCGGCGCATCCGGCTCCAGAAGCTGAAGGGGGAGTTGATCGAGCGGGCCCGCGCGCTGGCGCTGGTGTTCCGGCTGGCGCGGGAGGAACGGGACGCGTGGGTGAACTGGCCTGCACGCGCGGCGGCGCTGATGGCGGCCGAGCTCTCGGCCTCGTGCAGCGACGCGACGGGCCAGCAGATCACCGTGGAGCCAGCCGCGATGCAGAAGGTGCTGGAGAAACATGTACGCGCCCACCTCGACGAACTCGCCGAGGTCCGGCCCGACTTCCGGTGAAGATGATGCGCTGACGGACTTCGACGGCGCGGGCGAGATCCTGCGCGCCTGGGGCAGCGGGCTCAGACCCGACCCGGACCTGACCGTTTCGGAATGGGCGGACCGGCACCGGATGCTCTCGGGCCGCGCCTCGGCCGAACCCGGGCGGTATCGCACGGTGCGCACGCCTTACATGCGCGAGATCATGGACCGGCTGAGCCCTGGCGATCCCACGCAGCGGATCGTGTTCATGAAGGCCGCGCAGGTCGGCGCGACCGAGGCGGGCAACAACTGGATCGGCTTCGCCATCCATCAGGCGCCGGGGCCGATGCTGGCGGTCCAGCCGACCGTGGAACTGGCCAAGCGCAATTCGCGGCAGCGGATCGATCCGCTGATCGACGAGAGCCCCGAGCTGCGGGAGCGGGTGAAGCCCGCCCGGTCCCGCGACGCGGGCAACACGATGCTATCGAAGGAATTCGCGGGCGGCATCCTGATCATGACGGGCGCCAACTCGGCGGTCGGGCTGCGCTCGACCCCGGCGCGCTACATCTTCCTCGACGAGGTCGATGCCTATCCGGCTTCGGCCGACGAGGAAGGCGATCCGGTCACGCTGGCGGAAGCGCGGTCGCTGACCTTCGCCCACCGGCGCAAGGTGCTGCTGGTCTCGACGCCCACGATCCGGGGGCTGTCGCGCATCGAGCGCGAGTACGAGGCCAGCGACCAGCGCCGGTATTTCGTGCCGTGCCCGCATTGCGGCGCGATGCAGTGGCTGAAGTTCGACCGGCTGCGCTGGCAGAAGGGGCGCCCCGAGACGGCTGAATATCACTGCGAGGGCTGCGACGCGGCAATCGCCGAACACCACAAGACGGCGATGCTGGAGAGAGGCGAATGGCGGGCGACCGCCACGGCGGCCGATCCGACCACGGTCGGGTATCACCTCTCGGCGCTCTACTCGCCGATCGGCTGGCTGAGCTGGGAGCGGATCGTGCGGGCATGGGACGCGGCCCAAGGGTCGGACGAGGCGATCAAGGCGTTCCGTAACACCATCCTTGGCGAGACCTGGGTCGAGACCGGAGAAGCCCCCGACTGGCAGCGGCTCTACGACCGGCGCGAGCGCTGGACATCCGGCATGGTGCCGGCGGGCGGGCTGTTCCTGACCGCCGGGGCGGATGTGCAGAAGGACCGCATCGAGGTCGATGTCTGGGCGTGGGGCCGCGGGCTGGAAAGCTGGCTGGTCGATCACGTCGTGGTCGAGGGCGGGCCGGACCGGCATGACGCGTGGTCGGAGCTGACCGCGCTGCTGGATAGAAGCTGGCCGCATGAACGCGGCGCGCATCTGCGGATCGCGCGGCTGGCCATCGACACCGGGTACGAGGCTCCGGCGGTCTATTCCTGGTCGCGGGCGCAGGGGTTTGGGCAGGTATCGCCGGTCAAGGGTGTCGAGGGGTTCAGCCGCTCAAGCCCGGTGTCGGGCCCGACCTTTGTCGATGCGACCGAGGGTGGCAAACGCCTGCGGCGCGGGGCGCGGCTCTGGACCGTGGCGGTCTCGACCTTCAAGGCCGAGACCTACCGCTTCCTGCGGCTGGCACGTCCGACCGAAGAAGAGACGGCCGATGGGGCGGCATTCCCGCCCGGCTCTGTGCATCTGCCGCATTGGGTCGAGAACGAATGGCTGAAGCAGTTCGTCGCCGAGCAGCTGGTGACGGTGCGCACGAAGCGCGGCTTCGCCCGGCTGGAATGGCAGAAGCTGCGCGAGCGTAACGAGGCGCTGGACTGTCGGGTCTATGCCCGCGCCGCCGCCTGGATCGCGGGCGCGGACCGCTGGCCGGACGAGAAATGGCGCGACCTCGAGGATCAGCTCGGAGCCGCCCCCACCGACACCGACCCCGCCGGGCAGATCAACCGGTCGGGACAGGCCCCGCAGGGCAAACGCCGATCCGACTGGCTCGAACGGCGCGGAGGATGGTTCTGAAGATGACCGACTGGACGGAAACCGAGCTCTCGGCGCTGCGCAGGGCCTATGCCAGCGGCACGACCCGGGTCAGCTATGACGGCAAGTCCGTCGACTACGGCTCGGCCGAGGATCTGCTGGCGCGCATTCGGACCATCGAGCGCGCCATCGCGGGCACGACACGGCCGCTGCCGGTGGCCGGGCTCGCTGGCTTCTCGCGCGGAGATCGCTGATGTCGGCGACCTGGTTCGATCACGCCATCGCGACGGTGGCGCCGCGCATGGCGGCTCGGCGCGTGATAGCGCGTCAGGCGTTCGAGACGCTGACGCGGGGGTATGACGGCGCCGCGCGCGGGCGGCGGACCGAGGGCTGGCGCGCGCCGGGATCCTCCGCCGACACCGAGATCGGCGTCGCCGGGGCCCTTCTGCGCGATCGGATGCGCGATCTTGTGCGCAACAATCCGCACGCGGCAAAGGCCGTGGCGGTGCTGGTCAACAACATCATCGGCGCCGGCATCATGCCGCGCGCTGCCAGCGGGGATGAAATGCTCGACCGGAAGGTCGATACGCTCTTCGAACGCTGGACGGCGGATTGCGATGCGGATGGCCAGCTCGACTTCTACGGTCTGCAGACGCTCATCTGCCGCGAGATGGTCGAGGCGGGCGAGGTTCTGGTGCACCGCAGGCTGCGGCGATCCTCGGATGGCCTGCCGGTGCCGCTGCAACTGCAGGTGCTGGAAGCGGACTTCCTCGACGCCACGAAATCCGGCGCCCTCAGCGCGGGGCGGTTGGTGCAGGGGATCGAGTTCGACGCGGTGGGCAAGCGCCGGGCCTACTGGCTGCATTCCGAGCACCCGGGCGACGCATACGGGGCCTTGCAGAACGGGTTGCAGAGCCGCCCCGTCCCGGCGAGCGAGATCGCCCATGTCTACGAGAAGCAGCGCACGCAGGCGCGCGGCGTTCCCTGGGGCGCGCCGGTGATCCGCAGTTTGCGCGATCTCGACGATTACGAGGTGGCCGAACTGGTCCGCAAGAAGACCGAGGCCTGCGTCACCGCCATCGTCTTCGGCGACGACGAGGCGCAACAGGGCATCGCGCCCTCCGTGGTCGATGCCGATGGCAACCGGGTGGAGCAGTTCGAGCCGGGGCTGATCGCCTACGCGCGCGGCGGCAAGGACATCCGGTTCAACCAGCCCTCGGCGACGGGGGGCTATGGCGAATACAAGCGGGCGAGCCTGCACACCATCTCGGCCGGATTCCGGGTACCCTACGAGCTGCTGACCGGCGATCTCAGCCAGGTCAACTATTCCTCGATCCGGGCGGGGCTCGTGGAGTTCCGCCGCCAGATCGACGCCGTGCAGTGGCAGTTGTTCATCCCGATGTTCTGCGCGCCGGTCTGGCGCTGGTTCACCGAGGCCGCGTGGGCGGCGGGCCAGATCCCGTCGCCGACCGTGCCGGTCGAATGGTCGCCGCCGAAGTTCGAGGCGGTCGATCCGCAGAAGGACGCGATGGCGAACCTGCTGTCGATCCGCTCCGGCACCATGACGCTGGCGGAGGTGATCGCCCGGCAGGGCCGCAATCCCGACGCGGTGCTGGCGGAGATCGCCGCGACCAACGCCAAGCTCGACGCGCTGGGGCTGGTGCTCGACAGCGACCCGCGGCGCGTCACGAAAACCGGCAGTACGCAGACCAACGATCCGGCGACCGATCCCGCCGACGACCCCTCCGCCGGAGCGGATGAAACCGACCCGGCGCAGGCCGACCAACAGGACTGACCTTCATGGACACGATGATCGAACTGCCGGCCATGCGCCGGTCGGCGGAGCTTGCGCCCAACACCGCCGATGCCGACAGCCGCACCGTCGAGGTGATCTGGTCGGCCGGGGCCCGCGTCCGCCGCGCGACCTTCTTCGGCGAGCCCTATGACGAGGAGCTGAGCCTCGACCCCGCTCATGTCCGCCTCGACCGGCTGAACGCGGGCGCGCCGTTCCTGAAGGTCCACGAGCTCGACACGCTCGACGCGGTGATCGGCTCGGTCGTGCCGGGCTCGGCCCGGATCGAGAACGGCCGGGGCATAGCCCTGGTGCGGATCAGCGAGCGTGCCGATGTCGAGCCGATCTGGCGCGACATCCAGGCCGGGCACATCCGGGCGGTCTCGATCGGCTACCAGGTCCACCGGTTCGAGGTCTCGAAACCCGAGGCCGCCCGCGAGCTCTGGCGCGCGGTGGACTGGACGCCGTTCGAGGTCTCCGCGGTCGCGGTCGGCGCCGATCCCGCCGCGGGCTTCCGCGCCCAGCATCCCCTTCACGACTGCGTCCTTCACCGCCGGGACGCCCCTTCCAGCACGAAAGGACCGATCCCGATGACGGACAAGACCGAGACCCCGGCGCGCGACGCCGCAACCCCCGCCACCACCCAGCCGACCGAGCCGAATGATACCGAGGACACCCCCATGACCGAGCCGAAACCGTCTGCGCCCGACCCGAAGGTCGCCGCAGTGGAAACCCGCACCCAGCCGAAGCCGCAGGCAACCCCTGCGCCCGACACCGAGACGGTCGCCACCCGCGCCCGCGAGGCCGAGCGCGACCGCGTCTCCACCATCTACGATCTGGCCGGACGGCTGAACCTCGAGCGCGGCTTCGCCGAGGATCTGGTCAAGCGCGGCGTAAGCGTCGACGAGTCCCGTCGCATGATCCTCGATCAGGTCGCTGCGAAATCCGACGAGACCCGGACCTTCCCGCATGTCTCGATCCCCCTCGGCGGCCGGGACGAGCGGATCACCCGCCGCGATGCGGTGGCGAACGCACTGCTGCACCGCTACAGCCCGACGCTCTTCCAGCTCGAGGATGCCGCGCGCCAGTACCGCGGCATGACGCTGCTGGAACTCGCCCGCGAAAGCCTCGGCAACGCCGGGGTGAACACGCGCGGCCTCTCGCGCGACGAGGTGGCGACGCGGGCCCTGCACTCGACCTCGGACTTCCCCGAGATCCTGTCGGCCGTCACCAACAAGACCCTGCGTCAGGCCTATGAAGCCTATCCCCGCACCTTCATGCTGTTCTGCCGCCAGGTGCTGGCGACCGACTTCAAGGCGATGCACAGGGTCCAGCTCGGCGAAGCGCCGCAGCTTCTGGAAGTCAGCGAGAGCGGCGAGTTCAAGCGCGGGACGCTCGGCGAGAGCAAGGAGAGCTACAAGGTCAAGACCTATGGCCGGGTGGTCGCGATCACCCGCCAGACGCTGATCAACGACGATCTCGACGCCTTCACCCGGATCCCGGCGATGTACGGCAACTCCATCGCGCAGCTGGAGTCGGACGTGGTCTGGGGGATCATCACCGCCAACCCGGCCATGGCCGACGGCAACGCGCTGTTCCACACCACCCACAAGAACCTCGCAGGCACCGGCGCGGCGCTCGATGTCGGCAGCGTCGGTGCGGCCCGCGCGGCGATGGCAAAGCAGACGGGGCTCGACAAGAAGACGGTGCTGAACGTCCGCCCCGCCTTCCTGATCGTGCCGGCCTCGCTGGAACTTAAGGCCGAGCAACTGGTCGCGCAGAACCTCGTGCCCGCCGCGACCTCCAGCGTCGTGCCGCAGTCGATCCGCACACTGGCGCCGATCAGCGAGCCCCGGCTCGACGCCGCCAGCGAGACCGCCTGGTATCTGGCGGCCAGCCCCAACCAGATCGACACCATCGAGTACGCCTATCTCGAGGGTCAGCAGGGCGCCTACATCGAGACGCGCAACGGCTTCGACGTCGACGGCGTCGAGATCAAGTGCCGCCTCGACTTCGGCGCCAAGGCCATCGACTGGCGCGGCCTCTACAAGAACCCGGGCGCGTAACCCGCACCCCATCCTGAACCCTGACACGCGGGCGGTCCCATCGGGCCGCCCTTCGTCTTTCAACAAGGATCCTCCCCATGAAAAACTACGTCCAGCCCGGCAACACCATCACCCTGACCGCGCCCTATGCCGTCGCCTCGGGCGATGGCCTGCTCGTCGGCTCGATCTTCGGCATCGCCGCCGGGGACGCCGCCCTCGGCGAGCCCGTCGAGACCGCGCTCGTCGGCGTCTTCGACATCACAAAGGTCGGCTCTCAGGCCTGGACCGTCGGTGCCAAGGTCTATTGGGACGACACCAACAAGCGCTGCACCACGGTCGCGACCGACAACACTCTCATCGGCGTGGCCGTCGAGGCGGTGGCGAGCGGCGCGGGCGACACCATCGGCCGGGTGCGCCTGAACGCGACGTTCTGATGAGCGCCTTCGCCGCCGCCGTTGGCGCGCTCTTCGCCGATCCGAACATCGGACGGGAGGCGGTCTTTATCGCCGACGGCGGCGCGCCCGTGCTGGTGCGTGCCGTCGCCCGGCGCGCCGATGCCGTCTCCGACTTCGGCGATGCGCGGCTCTGGTCCGAGACCACGCGGATCGACCTGCGTGTAGCCGAGGTGGCGAACCCGCGTCCCGGCGACCGCATCGAGATCGACGGCGACGCCTTCCTCATTCAGGGCGAGCCTGTCCGCGACCGCGAGCGGCTGGTCTGGACCGTCGATCTGAGGCCCGCGTGAAACTGAAGCTCGACATCGATCCCGACATCGTCGCGATGATGGCGGCCGAAGTCGCGGCGGGCGAACGGGCTGTGACCGCCGCCATGCGCGAGGCCGGGACCGGGCTGAAGACGTCGTGGCGGTTGCAGATCACCGGCGCGGGGCTCGGCACACGGCTGGCCAATTCGATCCGAAGCCAGAACTTCCCGAGGTCGGGCGAGAGCCTGGACGCGGCGGCATTGGTCTGGTCCAAGGCCCCGGTCATCGTGGGCGCACACGACACCGGGCCGCTGATCCGCTCGAAAAACGGGTTCTGGCTGGCGATCCCGCTGCCCGCCGCAGGCAAGTCCCTGCGCGGCGGCCGCATCACCCCCGGCGAATGGGAACGGCGGCGCGGGCTGCGGCTGCGCTTCGTCTATCGCCGCACCGGGCCGAGCCTGCTGGTGGCGGAGGGGCGTCTGAACACGAAGGGCCAGGCGGTGGTGTCGCGCTCGAAGACCGGGCGCGGCAAGGTCACCGCGCCGATCTTCCTGCTGGTGCCGCAGGTCAAGCTGCCGAAGCGGCTGGACCTGGCGCGGGATGCAGACAGGGCGTTGGACGGTGTGCCGGGGCTGATCGTGGCGAATTGGGTGGAAGGGCGCTTGAGCTAGTCCAGCGCTTCAAAGTTTATCGCGCTGACGTCACCTAATCAGCAGATTGGTTTGCTCTGGAACGTCACCAAGGTGCCTCCGCAGAAGCGGCTGCAATGCAGCGCGGGACGGAATAAATGCCTCGTTGTAGTCGAAGTCGTGCCAATCAATGTCAGCCCGTGCGCCAAGACGATCTTGGTGCATCTTGTCCCGCACCTCTTTTACCCGGCGGACGTTTGCTTCAAGTTGCGCTGCACCGGCCGGGTCGAACTCATGGCAAAGTGCTTCAATCCAGTTGTTCGTGTTGACGCGAGCGCCTGTGGTGCCGTCGTCCCCAATTCCTGCAAGGTAATGGACCGATCCAAGGCCTTCGCAGACCGAAAACACCCCAACGCTGAACTCGAAGTTCATGATCTGGAAGTAGGGCTCGAACAGCACTGATCTGCCGGATACTCGCTCCCCATGCGGAACGATTAGGCCAGCCTTCATTTCAAGGCCGACCATGATGTGTTTCAGGTTAGACTTCAGCCTTCTCCTGACGTCTTGGTGAATGCCGGCCGGGACTGCCCTGATCAGCCAAGGAAGCCAAGCCGCGGATGTCGAAAGTGCATGAAAACCAGGCGGATTGGCTGGATAAAGATCAAGGTAGAACACTTTGAAGCCCCTCACTAATCCATTGGATTACAATCACGACGAATACACGACGATGACTAATGCTCACTAGCCCCCGCCAGAGTAGAAAATGCCCACCCCCCGCGAAACCATCCTCGCCGCGCTGCACGCGCGGCTCTCGGCGCTCCCCTCCACTACCCTGCGCGGCGAGGTGCTGCCCGAGCGCGTGCCGGCCGATGGCATGCTGATCCTGCGCGACGGCGAGCCTGGGGAGCCCGAGGTGACTCTGTCGCCGCTGGCCTACCACTACCAGCACCGCGCCGAGATCGAGGCGGTCGTGCAGGGCGCGGCGCGTGATGCTGATTTCGACACGCTGACCGCCAGCATCGGCGCAGCACTCGTCGCGGACCGCACGCTGGGCGGGCTCTGCGATTGGGTCGAGGCGGAAGCGCCACGGCCGGTCGATCTGCCGGTCGAGGGCGCGGCGAGCCTGAAGGCCGCCGTGATCCCGGTGGTGCTGCACTATTCCACGGCCGATCCGCTCGGCTGATCCCGACAACTCGAGGAGACGAACATGGCACGAGCCCAGGGGGCGCGGGCGCTGATGGCGCTTGCGTTCGAGATGACCTATGGAACGCCGCCCGTGAGCGGCTTCACCCGCATGCCTTTCGCCAGCACCTCACTCGGCGCGGAGCAGCCGCTGCTCAACTCGGAGCTGCTCGGCTACGGTCGCGATCCGCTGGCGCCGATCAAGGACGCGGTCACGGCCGACGGCGATGTCGTGGTGCCGCTCGACGCCGAGGCCTTTGGGTTCTGGCTGAAGGCGGCCTTTGGCACGCCCACGACCACCGGAGCGGAGGCCCCGTACACCCACGAGTTCCAGTCTGGGTCCTGGACGCTGCCCTCCATGTCGATCGAGACCGGCATGCCGGAGGTGCCGCGCTATGCGATGTATTCCGGCTGCGTGCTCGACCAGATCACCTGGCAGATGCAGCGTTCGGGCCTGCTGACCGCGACCGCGCGGCTGGTGGCGCAGGGCGAGACGGTCGGCACGACCACCAGCGCAGGCACACCCGCCGCGCTGGAGCTCAAGCGCTTCGGCCATTTCAACGGATCGATCACCAGGAATGGCTCCGCCCTCGGCAACGTAGTCTCGGCCGATATCACCTATGCGAACAACCTCGACCGGATCGAGACGATCCGGGCGGACGGCCGCATCGATGGGGCGGATCCATCCATTGCCGCGCTGACGGGCCGGATCGAGGTGCGGTTCGCCGATCAGACGCTGGTGACGCAGGCGATCAACGGCGAGGCCTGCGAGTTGGAATTCGCCTATGCGCTGCCCTCGGGTGAGAGTTTCACCTTCACCGTGCACGCCGTCTACCTGCCGCGTCCGCGCATCGAGATCTCCGGTCCGCAGGGCGTGCAGGCGACCTTCGACTGGCAGGCCGCTCGCGACAGCGTGGTCGGCCGGATGTGCTCCGCCACCCTTGTGAATGACGTGGAGACGTATTGATGCTGACGCTCGACCTGACCAACGCCCCGCGCTGGCATGACCTCGCGCCGGGTGTCCGGGTGCAGCTGCGCCCGTTGACCACCGCCCTGATGGTGGCAACACGCAGCGACCCGGCCGTCGAGGCCGTGCCCGAGGACGCCTCCGATGAAGAGCGCGCCGTCGCCTTCGCCAAGGCGCTCGCGCGACGGGCGGTGCTCGCCTGGGAGGGCATCGGCAACGCCGACGGCAATCCCATCGACCCGGGCCCCGAGGCCATCGACGCACTGCTCGATGTCTGGCCGATCTTCGAGGCCTTCCAGCTGACCTACGTCTCGAAGGGCCTGCTGCTGGAACAGGAAAAAAACGCCTCCGCGCCCTCGCCGAATGGTCCTTCGGCGGGGGCGAGCGCTACTGCGCAGCCTGCGCACCCTACGAGGGCCGCGAGCAAGCCTGCCCGGACTGCCCGGCGCGGTTGAACCGTCCGGAAACGCCGGAGGGTTGGCAGGTCTGGGACCTGGTCGGCCGCCTCGGCGGCCAGCTGCGCGTTCTGCCCGGCGCGGTGATCGGCTGGGACATGTCGGCGGCGCTCGCGCTCGGTGACGCGCTCGGCGTGCCGCCGCTCGCCATGGCCGAACTGCTGCCCGTCATCGAAGCGGTGATGGTCGCCCAACTCAACGAACAGATGGATCACTCCCATGGCGGAAAAACGAGTTAGCGTCCGCCTCGCGGCCGTGGGCGGACGGCAGGTGCGCGCCGAGCTGGAAGGCGTGGGCGAAGCCGGGTTGCGCGGCTTCGGGCGGCTCAGCCGCGAGATGGAAGCGGCGAACGCCCGGCTCGCGGCGTTCTCGCGGCGGGTACGGGTCGCGGCCGCCGCCGCCGTGGCCGCCGCTGCCGCCGCTGGCGTTGCGATGATCCGGTCCGGACTGCAGACGGTGGATGCACAGGCCAAGCTCGCCCAGTCCCTCGGCACCACGGTCGCCTCGATCCAGACGCTCGAGCGGGCGGGCGAGCTGGCGGGCGTTTCGATGTCCGGCATCGAGCAGGCCACCAAGGATCTGACGCGCCGCCTCAGCCAGGCGGCCGCCGGGACCGGTCCCGCGGCCGATGCGCTGGACCGGCTCGGGCTTTCCGCCACCGACCTGATTGCGCTGCCGCTGGACCAGCGCGTCGGTGCGATCAACGCCGCCATCGAGAGCTTCGTGCCCGCCGCAGAACGCGCCGCCGTGGCGGGGCAGCTTTTCGGCGAGGAAGGCTCCATCGCCATGAGCCGGATCGACACCGCGACGCTGCGCCAGGCGACCGAGGATGTCCTCGCCTTCGGGGTGGTCGTCTCCGAACAGGACGCCGACCAGATCGAGCGGACGAACGATGCGATCTCCCGGCTCGGTCTGATCTGGCGCGGGGTCTCGAACCAGCTCGCCGTCGCCGCGGCGCCTGCGCTGGAAGCTGTCGCCAACGCCATGGCGGCGGTGGCCAGTCGGACCGGTCCGCTTGGCATCGCGATCCGCGGCCTCTTCGACAACATCGGCCGCCTGACCACCTATGCCGCCACGTTCGCCGCCTTCCTCGCGGGCCGCTGGGTGGCGGGGATGGCCGCCGCCGTGCTCTCGGTCCGTGGCGTCGCCACGGCGCTGGTCGTCTTGCGCGGCGCGCTGATCCGGACCGGCATCGGCGCGCTGATCGTCGGCGCGGGCGAGCTGATCTACCAGTTCACCCGCCTCGTGTCGGGCGCGGGCGGGTTTGGCGAGGCCATGTCGCTCCTGAAGGATCTCGCGGTCGAGGTCTGGGAGCGGATCAGGATGGGCGCTGCTGCGGCGGGCGCAGCCGCCACGGCGATGTTCTTCGACCTGAAGGCGGACGCCGCGTCGGGCATGCAGAGCGCCATCGAGAGCGTGGTGGCCTTCGGCAACACCGCCGCGAACACCTTCGAAGGCGCCTACGAGGCGATCAAGGCGATCTGGGGTCTGCTGCCCGCCGCCATCGGTGATCTGGCGTTCCAGGCGGCCAACAGTCTGGTCGATGGTGTCGAGGCGATGCTGAACGGCGTGGTCTCGCGCATCAACGGCTTCATCGGCGGCATCAACCAGGGGCTCGAAGCTCTCGGGTCGGAGCGGCGCATCTCGCTGGTGCCAGACCTCGACCTCGGCGAGATCGAGAACCGCTTCGAGGGCGCGGCCAGTGCCGCCACCACGGCGGCACAGGCTGCCTTCGACCGGGCCTTCGAGGACAATCCGCTCACCGCGCCCGATCTCGGACTCACGGAGGCGGCGAACCGGGCACTCGAGTCCGCGAATGTCTACCGCGGCGCCGCGCGCGATCTGGCCGAAGGGGCTCGTGCCCCGCTGGAAAGCTGGCAGGCCCTGCGCGATGCGGTGCGGGGAACCGATGAGGCCAGTGCCGATGCGCTGACCGAGGCCACGGCCGCAGCGGAGCGCTTCGAGACCGCGCTCGACGGCGCCGGACGGGCCGCGACCGATGCTGGTGCCGCCGCGGGTGCTGCCGCAGCTGCAGCCGAGCCCAATGTGGAGACCGCGGTCACTGGTTGGCAGGCGGTCACCGCCGCGCTGTCGGACTACGCCAGCAAAGCCCGCGAGATCGGTGGCGATATCGGTCAGAGCCTCGTCGGCGCTTTCCAGTCGGCCGAGAACGCCGTGGGCGAGTTCGTGAAGACCGGCAAGCTGAACTTCCGCGAACTCGTTACCTCGCTGCTGGCCGATCTCGCCCAGCTCGCGGCGCGGCGGTTCATCCTCGGGCCGATCGCCAATGCGCTCTCCGGCGTGTTCTCAGGGGCGGGTGGCATCTTCGCCAACGTCCTGCATGCGGGCGGCATGGTCGGATCGGCCGGACCCTCGCGGATGGTCCCGGCCATGGCCTTCGCCGCCGCGCCACGGATGCATGCTGGCGGCATGGCAGGACTTCGCCACGACGAGGTGCCCGCGATCCTCCAGCGCGGCGAGCGGGTGCTGTCGCGGCGGGAGGCGCAGGCCTACGGCGCGGGCGGCGGCGTCAACGTCACCATCATGGCGCGCGACGCCGAGAGCTTCCGGCAGTCGCGGACGCAGGTCGCGGCCGACATCGCCCGTGCGGTCTCGCTCGGGCGGAGGGGCATGTGATGGCGTTTCACGAGGTGCGGTTCCCCGACAACATCAGCCGCGGCGCGCGGGGCGGGCCCGAGCGGCGCACCCAGATCGTCGAGCTCGCCTCTGGCGACGAGGAGCGCAACGCCAGCTGGGCCAATTCGCGCCGCCGCTATGACATCGCCTATGGCATCCGCCGCGCGGACGATCTCGCCGCCGTGGTGGCCTTCTTCGAGGCACGCAACGGACGGCTTCATGGTTTCCGCTTCAAGGACTGGGGCGACCACAAGTCCTGCCTGCCTTCGGGCACGCCGTCGCCCACGGATCAGTCGATCGGCGCTGGCGACGGCGCGACGACCGCTTTCCAACTGGTGAAGCGCTACGCCTCCGGCGCGCAAACCTGGACACGCGCCATAGCCAAACCGGTGACCGGAACCGTGCGCATCGCACTGGGTGGCGTCGAGCAGCTCTCCGGCTGGACCGTCGACACCACGACGGGTGTCGTCACCTTCAGCGCCGCGCCGGACGGTGGCGTCGCGATCACCTCTGGCTTCGAGTTCGACGTGCCCGTCCGCTTCGACACCGATGCGCTCGACGTGACGCTCGACCTCGAGCGGCTCGGCTCGATCACCTCCATTCCGCTTCTGGAACTGCGCCGATGAAGACTCTCGCTCCCGCCCTGCAGGCCCATCTTGACGAGGGGACGACGACGCTCGCGTGGTGCTGGCGGATCGCGCGCGCCGACGGCGTGAGCTTCGGCTTCACCGATCACGACCGGACACTCAGCTTCGACGGGACCGACTTCGAACCCGAGAGCGGACTCACTGCGTCCGAGGTCCGCTCGGGCTCGGACCTGTCGGTCGATGCGCAGGACGCCGAGGGCGTGCTGACCTCGGACCGGATCACCGAGACCGACATCCTCGACGGCCGCTGGGACAACGCCGTGGTCGAGGTCTGGCGGGTGAACTGGGCCGACACGAGCCAGCGCGTGCTGATGCGGCGCGGGGCCATCGGCCAGATCCGGCGCGGGCGCTTGGCCTTTGTCGCCGAGGTCCGCTCGCTCGCCCATGTGCTGGGCCAGACGGTCGGGCGGACCTTTCAGGCGACCTGTGACGCCGCGCTGGGCGACGCGCGCTGCGGCGTCGATCTGGAGGCTCCGGCCTTCAAAGGCACGGGCGCCGTCATCGATCTCCTGCGCGACCGCGCCTTCACCGCCTCGGGGCTCGGCGGGTTCGAGGCCGGCTGGTTCACTTTCGGCACGCTGGACTGGACGAGCGGCGCGAACGCGGGGCGGCGCACCGAGGTGCTGGGCCATGACGTCACAGACGGCATCGCTGTGCTGACCCTGCTCGAGGCGCCGGTCCGTGCCATCGACGAAGACGACGCGTTCACCATCCGCGCGGGCTGCGACAAACGGATCGAGACCTGCGGGGCGAAGTTCGCCAACACCGTCAACTTCCGCGGCTTCCCGCATATCCCCGGCCAGGATGCCGTGCTGCGCTACGCCACCAAGGATGGTGGCCACGAGGGAGGCGTCCTATGACGCAACCCCTCGCATTGGCTGACCCCGCGCGCGTCATCGCCATTGCGCGGTCCTGGCTCGGCACGCCGTACCACGACCAGGCCAGCCTGCGCAGCGTCGGCTGCGATTGCCTCGGGTTGGCACGGGGCGTCTGGCGCGAGGTCGTCGGCCCCGAGCCGTTCCCGATCCCGCCTTACAGCCGGGACTGGGGCGAGACCGGCCCGCGCGAGGTGCTGGCCGAGGGCGCGCGGCGCATGACGATCGAGGTGTCGCCTGCCGAGGCAGGTCCCGGCGCGCTGGTCCTCTTTCGCATGAAGCCCCGCGCCATTGCCAAGCATGTCGGCATCCTGACCGGGCCCGACACCTTCCTGCACGCCTACGAGCGGCTCGGCGTCATCGAGGAGCCGCTCACCCCATCCTGGCGGCGGCGCATCGCCTTCGCCTTCCTCTTCCCGCAACGCTGAGACCCCGACATGGCCACCCTCGTTCTCGGTGCGGCCGGCGCCGCCATTGGCGGCAGCATCGGCGGCGCGATCCTCGGCGTCAGCGCCGCGACCATCGGCGGGTTCATCGGCTCCAGCATCGGCTCTGTCGTCGACAGCTGGATCATCTCGTCGCTGGCGCCCACGCAGCGCATCGAGGGCGCACGGCTCGACACGCTGCGCATCACCTCGGCCACCGAGGGCGCGGTCATCCCGCGGCTCTATGGTCGCATGCGCATGGGCGGCAATATCATCTGGGCGACGGACTTCCGCGAGGAAACCAGGACCACGACGCAAGGCGGTGGCAAGGGCGGCGGGGGCGGCAAGGTCAAGACCACCGAGTATCTCTATTACGCCTCTTTCGCCGTGGCGCTCTGCGAGGGCCCGATCACCGGCATCGGCCGCATCTGGGCCGACGGCAAGCCGATGGACCTCACGAGCGTCACCTGGCGTTGGTATCCCGGCGACGAGAGCCAGACTGCCGATCCATTCATCGCGGCCAGGATGGGCGTGGACCACACCCCCGCCTATCGCGGCACCGCCTATGTGGTCTTCGAGGAGCTGGCGCTCTCGACCTATGGCAACCGGCTGCCGCAGCTCTCCTTCGAGGTCTTCCGGCCGCTCGCCGATCCCGACACCGCCGAGGGGCTGACGCAGGCGGTCACCATGATCCCGGCCTCGGGCGAGTTCACCTATGCCACGCAGGCGATCCGCAAGACCGATGGCGGCGCGACGGTGCCGGAGAACCTGAACGCGCTGGCCGATTCCACCGATATGGTGGAGGCGCTCGACCGGCTGCAGGCGATGGCGCCTGCGGTCGAGAGCGTCAGTCTCGTGGTGGCGTGGTTCGGCGACGATCTGCGCGCGGGCTCCTGCAAGGTGCGGCCGGGCGTCGAGGTCTCCGCCAAGGCGACCACGCCCGCCAGCTGGTCGGTCAACGGCGTCAGCCGCGCCAATGCCTTCCTCGTCAGCCGCGATGAGGAGGGCCGCCCGGTCTATGGCGGTACGCCGTCCGACTTCGCCGTGGTGCAGGCGATCCAGGAGATGAAGGCGCGTGGGCTGCGGGTGACCTTCTATCCGTTCATCCTGATGGATGTGCCGCCCGGCAACGCGCTGCCGAACCCATATTCCGACAACGCCGCAGAGACCGGCCAGCCCGCGTTCCCCTGGCGGGGGCGGATCACCTGTTCACCCGCGGCGGGGTTCGCCGGGACCGTGGACAAGACTGCCACGGCCGCAAGCCAGGTCGCGGCGCTGTTCGGCGCGGCGACGCCCGCGAGCTTCAGCGTCTCCGGCCAGTCGGTTTCGTGGACCGGGCCGTCCGGTGATTGGGGCCTGCGACGCATGGTGCTGCACTACGCCCATCTTTGCGCGGCGGCTGGCGGGGTGGACGCCTTCCTGATCGGGACCGAGATGCCCGGGCTGACGACGATCCGTTCGGGCGCCAGCACCTATCCGGCGGTGCAGGCCTATCGGGATCTGCTCGCGGATGTGCGCTCGATCCTCGGGTCGGGGACGAAGATCAGCTATGCCGCCGACTGGTCGGAGTATTTCGGGCACCAGCCGGGCGACGGCAGCGGTGACGTGTTCTTCCACCTCGACCCGCTCTGGGCGGATCCGGAGATCGATTTCGTCGGCATCGACAACTACATGCCGCTCTCGGACTGGCGCGACGGGTTCGAGCATCTCGACGCGGCCGAGGGTTGGCCCGCGATCTACGACCGGGCCTACCTGCAGGCGAACATCGCGGGCGGCGAAGGCTTCGACTGGTTCTATGCCAGCGCGGCTGACCGCACCGCGCAGGTCCGCACGCCGATCACGGATGGCGCGGCCGGCAAGCCGTGGGTCTTCCGCTACAAGGATCTGCGCGCCTGGTGGTCGAACCCGCACTACGACCGCCCCGGTGGGGTCGAGAGCGCGACGCCGACGGCATGGACGCCCGAGTCCAAGCCGATCTGGTTCACCGAGCTCGGTTGTCCGGCCATCGACCGGGGCACGAACCAGCCGAACGTCTTCTTCGACCCGAAGTCGTCCGAGAGCTTCACGCCGCATTTCTCGCGGGGCTGGCGGGACGACGCGATCCAGCGCGCCTATCTGGAGGCGACGTATCTCTGGTGGGGCGAGGCCGCAAACAACCCGGTGTCGTCGATCTACGGCGACCGGATGGTGCACGTTCCCGAATGCGCCGCCTGGACGTGGGACGCACGGCCATATCCGTTCTTCCCCGAGCTCACCGACGTCTGGACGGACGGGCCGAACTGGCGGCTCGGACACTGGCTGACCGGGCGGCTCGGCGCGGTGTCGCTGGCGGCCCTCGTGCGCCATCTCTGCCTGCGCGCGGGCCTGCCCGAGGACCGGATCGACGTCACTGGACTCTGGGGCGCGGTCGAGGGCTACGCCATCACCGCGCTGGAAAGTCCGCGCGCCTCCATCACCACGCTGGCCCGCCACTTCGGCTTCGACGCCGTCGAGACCGAGGGGGTGATCCGCTTCATCATGCGCGGGCGAGCCTCCGTAGCCACCCTTGCGCCCGACGATCTGGTCGCCGCCCGCGAGGGCGACGTGCTCGAACTGACCCGCGGCCAGGAGACCGAACTGCCGCAGGCGCTGAAGTGGCAGGTCGCGCGGGCCGACGAGGACTACGACGCGGCCCTCGTCGAAGCCCGGCGGATCACGGTGGACACGACCCGGATCGCCTCCGAGTCCTTCCCGATGGCCGTTCCGCCCGAGGAGGCCGAGCGCCGCTGCCGCCGCGCACTCATGGAGGCATGGGTGGGGCGCGAGACGGCGGCGTTCCGTCTGCCGCCCTCGCGCCTGGCGCTCGATCCGGCCGACGTGATCCGGCTCGAGCACGACGGGCGGCTGGTCGATCTGCGGCTCGTCTCCATCGCCGACGCCGAGGCGCGCGGGATCGAGGCGGTGCGCCAGGACCGGGCAACCTACGACCTGCCGCCCGGCGATCCTCGCGCAGCGTCGCTGACGCGGGCCGTCGTGTTCGGCGCGCCGGACGCGGAGCTGATGGACCTGCCGCAGCTGACCGAGGACCAGCCCGCGCATCGGCCGATGGTCGCCGCGCACGCGGTTCCGTGGCCTGGCGAGATGGCGGTGTTCCGCAGCCCCTCGACCGACGGATTTGAGTTGCTGACCACGTTCGACAGTCGCGCCCGGATCGGGGCGCTGGTCTCCGACTTCTTCGCGGGCCCCACGTCGCGCTTCGACCTCGGCAATGCGCTGGTGGTCGATCTGCTGACCGGGACGCTGGAAAGCGTCACCGACCTGACGCTGTTCGGCGGTGCGAACGCGCTGGCCATCGAGAGCGCGCCCGGCCTCTGGGAGATCGTGCAGGCGGGCGCGGCCGAGCTGCTGGCGCCGGGCCGCTACAGCCTGACGCGCCTGCTTCGCGGCCAGCGCGGCACCGAGGGTGCCATGGGCAACCCGGCGCCTGCGGGGGCGCGCGTCGTGGTGCTGGACGACAGCCTCGCGTCGCTGCCGATCGCCGAGGCCGATCTCGGCATCCCGTGGAACTGGCGCATCGGCCCGGCGAGCCGCCCCGTCAGCGACGAGACCTATGTGGCGCAGGCCTTCACGCCTGTGGGCGCCGGCCTGCGGCCGTTCTCGGTCGCCCATGTGGAGCAGCCGTGGCGTAGCCCACGCACGCCCGGCGATCTGACGATCCGCTGGACGCGCCGGTCGCGCGCACTCGCGGCCGACAGCTGGGGCGGGCTTGAGGTGCCACTGACCGAGGAACTGGAAGCCTACGAGGTGGAGATCCTCGACGGCGCTGCCGTGAAGCGGGTGCTGAGTACGACCACCACCAGTGCGGTCTACACCGCTGCCCAGCAGACCGCCGACTGGGGCGCGCCGCTCGCATCTGGCGACAGCCTCACCGTCCGCATCTACCAGCTCTCCGCCCTCGTCGGGCGGGGCGCGCCCAAGACCGTCACGCTCACGCTCTGAAAGCCAACCCATGTCCGACGCCACGACCCATCTCCTGTTGCCCTACATCCTCGCGGCGCAGGCCCAGAAGCACGTCACCCACAACGAGGCGCTGAGGATCCTCGACGGGCTCGTCCAGCTCTCGGTGCTCGACCGGGACCTGATGGAGCCGCCCGGCAGCCCTGCCGACGGCGACCGATACATCGTCGGCTCGGGCGCAACCGGCGACTGGGCAGGCTGGGATCTGAACGTCGCGCTCTGGACCGACGGAGCCTGGCTGCGCCTGCCGCCACGAACGGGCTGGCGGGCGTGGGTCGAGGACGAAGGATTGCTGCTGGTCTACGATGGCGCGGGCTGGGTCGGGACCACACCGGCGGCGCTGCAGAACATGGCGCTCCTCGGGCTCGGCACGACGGCGGACGCCTCGAACCCGTTCGCGGCCAAGCTGAACGCCGCGCTCTGGACGGCGAAGACTGCGGCCGAGGGCGGTACGGGCGATCTGTTCTACACCATGAACAAGGAGGCTGCGGGCGACGACCTCGGCCTGACGCTGCAGACCGGTTTCGTGACCAAGGCGCTGGTGGGGCTGTTCGGCTCCGACAGGTTTCGGCTCGCGGTCTCGGCCGATGGCAGCACCTTCTTCGACGGGCTCAGCGTCGACAACGCCACCGGCATCGTCGACCAGCCCCGGCTGCCGCGCTTCAAGGCGTACACGAACTACGACAACTACGTGGGGGTCGGGACCTGGACGAAGATTGGCCTCAACAACACCGACTATAACGATCAGGGCGCCTTCGATGCCGCGAACAACCGGTTCGTGGCCCCGGTCGACGGCACCTACCTCTTCGGCGCGACGCTCATGTACAAGGTCAACGCTAGTACCACCGCGCGCATGCGGGGGCGGCTCGTGCTGAACGGGACGACGGAGATCCGCGGCTCCTTCGGCGAAATCTCCGCCACCCACGTCTCGCTCGCCACCGCGATCTGGCTGCAGACCATGGTGCCGCTGACGGCGGGCGATACCGTCGAGCTGCAGGGGTATTTCCGGGTCGCGGACGGCTACTTCGCCGCTGATCACACGTCCTTCTGGGGCTGCAAGGTCGGCTGAGCGGCGAAAGGAGGATCCGATGACACCACCCCGATCCGAGGGCTTCGTGCGCATGCCCGACGCCGAGTTCGAGGCGATCCTGACGCGGGCGGCGGAGGAAGGCGCCAAGCGCGCGCTCGCCGATGTCGGGCTCGACGGCGACGAGGCCGCGCTCGACATCCGCGATCTGCGCTCGCTCGTCGACTGCATCCGGCTGGTCCGCCGCACCGCCATGCAGACCACCGTCCGCATGATCACCACCGGCGTCATGCTGGCGCTGCTCGCAGGCATCGCCATCAAGCTCAAGATCTTCGGCGGCGGCCCGTAGCCGCGCTCCATCCCCTTTCATCAGCCCGCAATGACCCGCCCTTCGAGGCGGGTTCTTTCGTTTCGGAGGACCCCATGACCACGACCTTCTACGACCATTGGCGGGAGGCGCCCGAGGGCACCTGGCGCTGGCCCAACTTCTCGCCCGCAGAAATCGCCTGCCGGGGCACCGGCAAGTTGATGATCAACGAACCGGCGCTCGACAAGCTGCAGGCGCTGCGCGACCGGCTGGGCAAGCCGCTGATCGTCCGCTCCGCCTATCGCAGCCCCGGGCACAACCGCGCCGTGGGCGGCGCGACCCGCTCCAAGCACCTCGACGGCGCCGCCTTCGATATCGCCATGACGAACCACGATCCCGTTGCCTTCGAGGCCGCGGCGCGCGAGGTCGGGTTCCTCGGCTTCGGCTTCTATCCGCGCTCCGGGTTCATCCATGTCGACCTCGGTCCCGCGCGCCAGTGGGGCGAGCGCTTCCTGGTCCGGGCGACGGCATTTGCAGCCGAGACGCCGCCCGCGCGCGAGGTGCTGGCTGACAGCCGCACCATGAAGGGTGGTGGCGCGGCGGGTGTCGCCACGCTGGGTGCGGCCGGGGTGGAGGTGGCGCAGAGCGTCCTGGCCGAGACTCAGACCGCCATCCTGCCACTCGTGCCGTATCTCGACACGCTCCGCTGGGTGTTCATCGCCGTGGCGCTCGGTGGCATCGCGGTCACGATCTACGCGCGGCTCGACGATTGGAAGCGGGGGCGGCGATGATCGCCGGTCTCCTCACCGGGATTGCCACGAGCCCCCAGATGCGGGCGGCGCTGCGCTACGGCGCCATCGTCCTCGCCGTGATCCTGTTTCTGCTTTCGCTTCGGCGCTCCGGCGAGCGCGCGGGACGCCTCGCAGAACGCCTCGAAACCTCGGAGAAGACCCATGACGTCCGACGCCGGATGCTGGAAGCGGCAGCTCGCCGCCCTCGCGATCGCGATGAGCTTGCTAAGCGGCTGCGCGACGGGCGGTTCTGATCTGCTGAGCGGCGCAGTGTGCCCACCCGTCGTTGAGTACAGCCGCGAGTTTCAACGGCGCGCGGCCGAGGAAGTCGGGTTGCTGCCGGACGGGTCGGCCATCGCCGAAATGCTCTCCGACTACTCCGTGATGCGGGAACAGGGCAGAAGCTGCCAGCGCTGACCGCGCATCCGTTGCATGCCTTCAGGGATCTCGCGCGCTAGCCCCAAGCCCGGACATGGAGAACAGGCGGCTGCAGCTTTTCTACCGGCGTCACGCTCGCAGTTCGTCCACCTCGCCGAAGCGGCGGGGCTTCGCCTTAGCCGGCTGGCTGCCATCATTTTCGGCAAGGCCCTCGATGATCGGGCAATCGGGCCGGTCATCGCCGTGGCAACGGTTAGCCAGGTTTTCCAGCGTCGCGATCATGGCCGCGATCTCGGCCTGCTTCTGTTTCAGGGCGTCGACATGCCCGAGTGCGAGCGCCTTCACATCGGCGCTGGCACGTTGGCGGTCGCTCCACAGGGCCAGCAGATCGGCGATCTGCTGGACGGTGAAGCCGAGGTCGCGCGCGCCGCGGATGAAGCGCAGGCGGTGGATATCGGCGTCGTCATAGTCGCGATAGCCGCTGTCGCGCCGCGCCGCTCTCGGAATGAGGCCGGTCTGTTCGTAGTAGCGGATCATCTTGGAACTGACCCCTGAAGCTTCGGAAGCCTGGCCGATATTCATGATCCTGCTCCTTTCTCGGCACCTTCGACGATCAACCCGAGGGCGGCTGCTATTCTCGGCCGCTGATCGGCGAATGTCCCGTAGAAGAACGCATCGCCGACGAAGGTGATCGGCGCCACGCGCACCCCGGTCCGGGCCTTCGCTTCTTCCATGATCGCCCGGTCGGTCAGGTCGCGCTCCTCATATGGGATGCCTGACGCCTGCAGCCAACGCTTGAGCGCATGGCAGTCGGGGCAAGTCGGCGTGGTATAGATGACGACATCCATCCGATGGTCCTCCATCCATTGACAGGAAGAGCCGGGGCGAAATTCCCACCCCGGCCCGTCAGATGCTTACGCGGCGGCCAACCGGGCTTGAGCCTCCGCTCCGGTGCCGGCGGCCTCCACTTCAGCCGCGAGCACGGGCTTGAAGGCCCTGAGCCGCAGCGCGTTCGACAGCACGAAGACGCTCGACAGCGCCATCGCGCCGGCCGCCAGCACCGGCGAGAGAAGCGTGCCCGACACCGGATAGAGCACCCCGGCCGCAACCGGGATCAGGGCCGCATTGTAGGCGAAGGCCCAGAACAGGTTCTGCTTGATGTTGCGGATCGTCGCCTTCGACAGCGCGATCGCGTTCACCACCCCCCGCAGGTCGCCCGACATCAGCACCACATCGGCCGACTCGATCGCGACATCCGTCCCCGTCCCGATCGCCAGCCCGACATCGGCTTCTGCCAGCGCCGGCGCGTCGTTGATGCCGTCGCCGACGAACGCAACCTTGCGGCCGCCCGCGCGGAGTTCGTGAATCGCCTTCACCTTGCCGTCAGGCAGCACTTCGGGAACGACCTCGTCGATGCCGAGCTGGCGCGCGACGGCCTCGGCGGTCGCCCGGTTGTCGCCGGTTATCATCGCGACCTTCAGGCCCAGATCGTGCAGCGCGCGGATCGCCTCGGGCGTCGTTCCCTTGATCGGGTCGGCGACGGCGATCACCGCCGCCAGCCTGCCGTCGATCGCGGCATAGAGCGGCGACTTGCCTTCGCCGCCGAGCCGCGCGGCCTCGTCCGCGAACGCCGCCACGTCATGACCGAGCCTCGTCATGTAGCGATCAGCGCCGACCGCGACATGGCGGCCGTCGACGGTCGCGGCAACGCCGTAGCCCGGCACCGCGTCGAAGCCCTCGAGCGTATCAATCCGCAATCCGCGCTCCCCGGCGGCCGCCACGATAGCGGTGGCGATCGGGTGCTCGGACTTCGCCTCGACGGCTGCGACCAGCGCCAGCACCTCGTCTCGCTCGAACCCGGCCGACGGCGTCAGGTCGGTCAGTTCCGGCCGGCCCCTGGTCAGCGTGCCGGTCTTGTCGAGCGCCACCACCGCGACATCGCGCAACGCCTGCAACGCCTCGCCCTTGCGGAACAGCACGCCCAGTTCGGCCGCGCGGCCGGTGCCGACCATGATCGAGGTCGGCGTCGCCAGCCCCATCGCGCAGGGGCAGGCGATGATGAGGACGGCGACCGCATTGACCAGCGCGAAGGTGAGCGCGGGTTCCGGGCCGAAGACCAGCCAGATCAGGAAGGTGAGCGCGGCAGCCGCCATCACGGCGGGCACGAACCACGCCGTCACCTTGTCCACCAGCGCCTGGATCGGCAGCTTCGAGCCCTGCGCCTCCTCGACCATGCGGATGATCTGCGCCAGCACGGTATCCGCGCCGACCTTGGTCGCCCGGAACGAGAAGGCGCCGGTCCTGTTGATCGTGCCGCCGACGACCTCGGCGCCGGCACTCTTGGCGACCGGCACCGGTTCGCCGGTGATCATTGATTCATCGACATAGGACGCGCCCGCGACCACCTCGCCATCGACCGGCACCCTGTCGCCGGGGCGGACCTGAACGATGTCGCCGGCGCGGACCTCCGACAGCGGCACTTCGACGGTCTGGCCGTCACGCTCGACGCGCGCGGTCTTCGGCTGCAACCCGACCAGCCGCTTGATCGCCTCGGAGGTGCGGCCCTTGGCCTTCGCCTCCAGATAGCGGCCAAGCAGGATCAGCGTGACGATGACCGCCGCGGCCTCGTAATAAACATTGGCCGTGCCGGCGGGCAGAACCTGCGGCATGAAGGTCGCGACCACCGAATAGCCCCAGGCGGCAGACGTGCCGACCACCACAAGCGAGTTCATGTCCGGTGTGCCGCGCAGCATCGCCGGCACGCCCTTGCGGAAGAAGCGGCGGCCCGGCCCGAACAGGATGATGGTGGTCAGCACGAACTGGATCAGCCAGCTCGTCTGCATCCCGATCCTGTTCATCACGAAGTCATGGATCGCCGGAACGAAATGCGATCCCATCTCGATCACGAAAACCGGCAGGGTCAGCGCCGCCGCAATCAGGGTGGCGCGACGCAACCCGGTCAGCTCGCGTTCGCGCGCCTCCCGCTCGCGGTCGGTTGCCGTGTTGTCGCCGCCGAGCCGGTGCGGCTCGTAACCGGCGCCGCGGATCGCGGCCTCGATATCCTCGACCGAGGCGACACCGGCGAGGTGGCGCACGCTGACCCGCTCGGTCGCGAGGTTGACCGTGGCGGCGTAGACGCCGGGCACGGCCTTGACCGCCTTTTCAACATGGGCGACGCAGGAGGCGCAGGTCATTCCCGCCACGCCCAGTTCGGCCGTCACCTCCGGCACGCCGTAGCCCGCGCCCTCGACGGCGCGCACGACCGCGGCGGCATCAGGCTTGCCCGTGAAGGAAACATCGGCGCGCTCGGTCGCCAGATTGACGCTCACCTTGGCCACATCCGGCAGCCTGGCGATGGCCTTCTCGACATGGCCGACGCACGACGCGCAGGTCATCCCCTCGACGGGAATGCTGAGCGTGGACCCGGCTTTAGCCCCCCGCTGCAATGGAGCAATATCTGTCATGGCTGTCTTCCTTCTCAATCCATTGCACCCCAGATGGGGCTTCCAACGATGGGAAGGTCAAGACCCCGCAGACAGGATCGTCTTTTTCAGCCTTCGGTCTTGACCTTGCCATCGTGGCAAGGCCCAGATCAGACAGCGAACACCATCATCGAGGAGAGTTCGCATGTTCCAGTTCACCGTTCCCGGCATGACCTGCGGCGGTTGCGCCCGTCGGGTGACCAACGCCATCCTGAGCGTCGACCCGGAAGCGCAGGTCATCACCGATCCACCCGCCCGCGACGTGAAGGTCACCACTCGGGCGGACGAGCAGGCGCTTGTCGCCGCGCTTGCCGAAGCCGGTTATCCTGCGCAGCGCAAGGATCAGCCAGCGGCTGCGTAGGATAGCCTTGCAGGCGCGGCCGCTGCTTGCTTGGCCGCGCCCTTCGCTTACCCTCGTTCTCAGCAGCCGGGACGCGCCTGTGCGGCACGATCACCGGGCGGCACCACGACCGTCCCGGCTTACCGCATCCACTAGCCCGCCCCGGCTTCCGTCAGTTCGACCGCCCGTAGACGATGCCGTTGGGCCGGTCGCCGACCGGAACGGTGCGGATGACCGTCTGGGTGGCAGCGTCGATGATAGAGACGCTGTCGTCGGCGATGTTCGTCACGAACACGTAGGCCCCGTCGGCCGAGGCCGACACGCCATGGGCACCGCCGCCGGTGGTGATGGTCTTCACCACCTGTCCGGTCGCCGTGTCGATCACGGAGACGGTGTCGTTCGGCGCCTCCTCGGTGCCCTGGTTGGCCACATAGACGGACCCTCCATCCGCGGTCACGAAGACCTGGATCGGGTTCGGCCCCACGTCCACCTTGCCCGTGACCTTCCGGGATGCGGTGTCGATGATCGCCACGCGGTTCTCGTCGCGAAGCGAGACGTAGACCTGATCGCCCGAGGGCGTGAAGCCGACCTGGACGGGGGCCGCGCCGACCGGAATGCGGGTGACCTCGGAAAGGTTGGCCGTGTCGATGACGGACACCGTCCCGTCCTCGACGTTCGCGACGTAAAGCTCGGCCCCGTCCGGGCTGAGCCGCAGACCATGCGGATAGTCGCCCGTCGCGATGCGCCCGATGACCTCGGCCCGTGCGAGATCCACCACGGCGATCGCGTCGCCGCCGGCCAGCGAGACGAAGGCGCGCCCCTGTCGGTCAGCAACGACATGGGCCGGATGGGAGCCTACCGCGACCGTCCTGGGCGCCGAGATGTCCTGCGAGTCGAGAATGACCAGCAGACCTTCGGCGGCGCCGTCCCCGCCGTGGCCGCCCGCTCCGTGATCGCCCTCGGCGGCGGGATCCCCGACCGCCAGCAGTAGCTTGCCATCCGGCGTCAGGTCGACGTTGTGCGGCGAGACCGGGATCGACACCGTCCTGACCGCGCCGGTGCCGAGGTCGATGGCGCTGATGGAATTGCCGCCTTCATTGGCGGAATAGACGGTGCCAACTGCCTGGCCGAGGGCCGCCGGTTCACCGCCGGCGTTTACCTCCAGCCATGCCTGCATTTCGGCGATCTCGCGCTCCTGCGCCTCGATAATCTGGGCGGCCCACGCTTTCGTTTGCGGATCGTCGCCGTATTGCTGGACGATCTTCGCCATGTCGATCGCGCCCTGATGGTGCGGGATCATGCCCCGGACGAAGGCGACGTCGGGGTCTTCAGCCATGACCCCGTCCATCATCGGCCCGTGCATTTCGTTCATCGCATCGACATAGGCCCTGGTGAAGTCGGGAAGGTTGCTGCTGGCCGGGGCCGCTGCCGCGTTGGGCGAGCCCATCATTCCCTGCATCACTCCGTCCTGCATCATCTGGTGCATCGCACCCATGCATTCGGGGGAGGACATGGCCTGCATCATGGCCTGACACTGCTCCGGCATGCCCTGCATCGGGGGCATTGTCGCGGAAGGAGGGGTAGGCGCAGGAGCTTGCTCGGTTTGCACCGGGGAGTTCCCGGGGTGATGGGCGTCATGCTCGGCTTGCGCCAGAGCAACGCCGGGCAGCCCGGTCAGGAGACTGACGGAAAGGGCGATTGCTGTTCGTTTCATGGGTTTCATCCTTTGGCACCGGAGAACGGCGTCGCTCGCCGACGCACGGCTCCGTGTTCGTCTGATTGCAGCGGCCCGAGGAGGATCAGGACCCTCCCGGACATGCGCGACTTACGCGGCTGTGATCAGACGTGGAGGCTTCAGGATGCCCGCGGGGATCCGCCCAAGGCGATCCGGCCTCATGCGGCTCGGATGGTCGCTGCTCACATTGGGGGACAGCGACTGCGTCTCGGGAAGGATGGCGGCGACCAGGCATGCCTGGCAGCAGTCGAGCAGGCCCGATCCTGCCTTGCCAGACTCGCAGTGTTCGACGGAAGTCTCGACGTCCTCGCCGGATGCATGGGAATCGGCACAGGGCTGCGCCATCACGGCGACGGCCGCGTCGTGGTGGACGGCGTGCCCGCCCGGGCTCGCATGCGCCACCGATTGCAGAAGGAAGGCACTGAGCGCGAACAGCAGGAGCCCGAGCGACAGATGCCGCAGCCAGTCGCGCCGTACCCGGAACAGCGCCCGCGCGCGCCCGCTCGCGGCGCGACCTCCCTCTCGGGTGGTGCGTGCCGGAGCACGACAGGACAGCGGGCTGGTCACGGGTTGAGCGATCATGCGCGGACTTCGATCAGATCTCCTGTGCGCCGTTGAAGCGCAAAAACGCCCTGCGACCGGAGGCGTCGAACAGCAGCACATCATAAAGTTCCGGCTCGACGCCGGGGAAGTCCATGCCGGGCGAACCGGCGGGCATCCCCGGTACCGCAAGGCCGATGGCCTGCGGCCGCTCGGCCAGCAGGCGGCGCAGGGCGACCGCCGGGACATGGCCTTCGATCACGTAGCCGTCCACCTCGGCGGTATGGCAAGAGGCGAGGTCCGCCGGCACGCCGAGCCGCTGCTTCAGGCTGAACACGTCGTCGGATTCGATCACCCGCACCGGGAAGCCGGCGGCCTCGATATGCGCGACCCAGCCATCGCAGCAGCCGCAGGACGGATCCTTGGTGACCGTCACCAGCGGCAGGGTCTCGGCCCGGAGGGGACCGGGCAGAGAAAACGCCAGGGGAAGCGCGCCGGCAGCCGCCAGGATGGCGCGCCGGCTGATGGTGAGATCGTTTCGCATCGTCAAGCCTCGATCATGGGTTTCACTATCTCGCCGTCCCGGTTCGGGCGCGACGCACGAAGGGGTGAGCTCGGCGGTGGCGCGGCAGTTTGTCGCCTGCCGCAGCCCCGGGCGGATGGCCTCGCCAGCTGTCACAGCTTCACCCCACGCAGGCGTGCAGCATTGGCGATCACGCTGACCGACGACAGCGCCATGGCCGCCGCCGCGATAATCGGCGACAGCAGGATGCCGAAGAACGGGTAGAGAACCCCAGCCGCCACCGGAACGCCGAGCGCGTTGTAGATGAAGGCGAAGAACAGGTTCTGGCGGATGTTGCCCATGACGGCCTCCGAGAGGCGCCGGGCCCGGACGATGCCGGTCAGATCGCCCTTGAGCAGCGTAACGCCCGCGCTCTCCATCGCCACGTCAGTGCCGGTGCCCATGGCGATGCCGACATCGGCCGCCGCAAGCGCGGGGGCATCGTTGACGCCGTCGCCGGCCATCGCCACCACTTCCCCCGCCGCCTTGTGCCGCTGCACGACCGCGCTCTTCTGATCGGGCAGCACCTCCGCCTCGACCTCGTCGATCCCCAGCTGGCGCGCGACCGCCTTGGCCGTCGTCCAGTTGTCGCCGGTGAGCATCACCACCCGGATCCCCTGCGCCTTCAGCGCGGCAAGCGCCTCAGGCGTCGATGGCTTGACCGGATCGGCAATGGCGAAGATCGCCGCGACGCGGCCATCGACGCCCATGAAGATCGCCGTCGCCCCATCCTCGCGCAGCCGGTCGGCCTCTTCGGCCAGCGGCGCCACGTCGACGCCCTGCTCGGCGAGGAATTTCGCGTTGCCGAGCGGGATGCGCCTGCCCTCGACCAACCCGAGCGCGCCCTTGCCGGTCGGCGAGTCGAAATCAGCGACCGGCGCGGTCGCGATGCCGCGCTCCTCGGCGGCGCGGACGATGGCGAGCGCCAACGGATGCTCGCTGGCGCGTTCGACGCTGGCGGCAAGGCGCAGGGCCTCCTCCTCGGTGAAGCCCGCCGCGGGAACGATGGCGGTGACGGCGGGCCGGCCCTCGGTCAGCGTGCCGGTCTTGTCGACGATGATCGTGTCCACCTTCTCCATATGCTCCAGCGCCTCGGCATTCTTGATCAGCACGCCCGCCTGCGCGCCGCGCCCGACGCCGACCATGATCGACATCGGTGTCGCCAGTCCGAGCGCACAGGGACAGGCGATGATCAGGACCGAGACCGCTGCGATCAGACCGAAGGACATGCGCGGCTCCGGTCCCCAGATCGACCAGGCGATGAAGGCCAGAACGGCGACGACGATCACCGCCGGCACGAACCAGCCCGACACCTGATCGGCAAGCCGCTGAATCGGCGCGCGGCTTCGCTGCGCCTCGGCGACGAGCTGAACGATCTGCGACAGCATGGTGTCGCGGCCGACCTTCTTCGCCTCGATGACCAGTGCCCCGGACTGGTTCATGGTGCCGCCGATCGCCTTCGAGCCCGTCTCCTTGGTCACCGGCATCGACTCGCCGGTCACCATCGATTCGTCGACGGCGCTGCGCCCCTCGATCACCTCGCCGTCGACCGGCACCTTCTCGCCGGGACGCACCCGCAGGCGGCTGCCGACCTGGACGGTATCGAGCTGCACCTCCTCCTCCGTCCCGTCGTCGCGGATCAACCGGGCGGTCTTGGGCGCCAGATCGAGCAGCGCCCGGATCGCGCCGCTGGTGCTCTCTCGCGCGCGCAGCTCCAGCACCTGCCCCAGCAGCACCAGCACGGTAATGACCGCCGCCGCCTCGAAATAGACTGCGACCGAGCCGTCGTGCTGCCGGAAGGCATCCGGGAAGATGCCCGGCATCAGCACCGCCACCATGCTGTAGACCCAGGCCGCCCCCGTGCCCATGGCGATCAGCGTGAACATGTTGAGGCTGCGGTTGACCAGCGACTGCCAGCCGCGCTGGAAGAAGGGCCAGCCCGCCCAGAGGACGACGGGGGTCGCAAGGATCAGCTGCAGCCAGTTCGAGGTCCGCTGCCCGATATAGTGATTCAGTCCGAGGAAATGTCCGCCCATCTCGAGGATCACCACCGGAATCGCCAGCGCCAGCCCAATCCAGAACCGCCGCGTCATGTCGATCAGTTCTTCGTTCGGCTCGGCCTCGAGGCTGACCAGCACCGGCTCCAGCGCCATGCCGCAGATCGGGCAGGAACCCGGACCCACCTGCCGGATCTCCGGATGCATGGGGCAGGTGTAGACCGTCCCCTCCGGCACCGGCTCGGCTGCTGCCGCGGCGGCGGCCGGATCGAGGTAGCGTTCGGGCTCGGCAAGGAATTTTGACCGGCATCCCGCGGAGCAGAAGTAGTAGGTCCGGCCCGCATGCTCGGCCTTGTTCTTGGCCGTGTGCGGATCGACCATCATGCCGCAGACGGGATCCTTCACCTTGTGGGCGTCATCGGCCACCCCGCTCTCCGCGTCCTGTGGATGCTCGGTCCCGTGCCGATGCGCCGAATGATCGTGCGCGTGGTCGTGATGATGTCCGGAGTGGTGACGCTCGCCTTCAGCGTCCTGCCCCGTATTCGGGACAACCGGGTGATCCTGTTCGGTTCTGTTGGCCATGGCCCACCTCTTCGTCGAATTGCCCGCTACGCGGCTTGTGATCGTCCTGCACCTTCCAGCGATGGCAAGGTCAAGACATGATTCAACCAGCATCGATGGACTTCGTCAGGGACCATGATGGACCCAGCGTTCCCGAGGCTTGTCTGGCTGCATGACTTGCCCGGTCTCTGATTGCGGTCGCATGATGTCGATCTCGGTGGCGACATCCTCACGATCGAGACAGTATTCTTCGATCTGAATCGTCGAGAAATACACATTGAACCGATCGCGCAGGAGATCGGTGACCTGTTTCAGCACCCGTTCGCCATTCTGCCAGCCATCGACGCAGACGTGGCTCGAGAAAACGTTCCGTCCCGATGTGAGGCTCCAGGCATGAACGTGATGCACATCGGTGACGCCATCCAGTTCCCGAATGGCCTCGATGGCTGCTTCCAGGTCGAGGTCCTCCGGCGTGCCTTGCAGCAGGATGTGCAGCGCTTCGCGCAGAATGCTCCAGGAGGCCCAGAGCAGGACGAGGCCGAAAGCCATGCCGAGCAGCGGGTCGATGGCGAGGAAGCCCGTGAACCGGATCACCAGGGCCGAAATGATGATGAGGAAGCTGCCGACAAAGGTCTGCATGACGTGCCAGAAGGCGCCACGCATGTTCAGGTTGCCCTTCTGGCGCTCGTAAAGGAGCCAGAGCGCGACGAGTTCGGTGGCGATGCCGCCCGCTGCCGCGAACAGCATTGGCGTGGTCGCAAGCTCGATCGGTTCCATGAGGCGCATCGCCCCCATCCAGAACACGAGCAGAGCCATGGCGACGAGGAAGAGGCCGTTGAAGAGCGCGCCGAGGATTTCGGCACGGATGTAGCCGAAGGTGCGCGCAGGGCTGGATTTTCGCTCGCCCAGACGGTTCGCGACCAGCGCGATGAGCACGCCGCCCACGGCCGAGAAGGTGTGAAAGGCATCGGATATGACGGCGACCGAGCCGGTCCAGATCCCGATCCCGAGCTCGATGAAAAAGTAGATGCCAGTGAGCCAGCCCGAGATGACCAGCGCCTTGCGATCGCCGCTTGCTGGCAAGTGGCCGGTGTGACCGCCGTGAGACATCGACATGGGTTCGGTCTCCTCAATGATAGTGGCGGCGAAGCGCCTGAAGGCCGGGGTAGGACTGCCCCGGCGGAACGATCAGGCCGAAACGGCGAATTCGGTCATCATGCCGGTTTCCAGATGCGGCATGTGGTGACAATGCAGCATCCAGCGGGCGGCCTCGCCCGCGTCGAGGGCGATATCGACCATCGACATCGGTGGCACATAGACCGTGTCGCGCAAAGCCCCCGAGACCGCCCGGCCGTTCAACCTGACGACCTGGAACACATGGCCGTGCAAATGCATCGGATGGCCCATCATCGACATGTTGTGGAACGACAGCACCACCCGCTCGCCGCTGCGGGCCGCAATCGGGCGATGCTGACCCCAGACCGCGCCGTTGATCGTCCAGACATAGGGCTGCATCGTGCCGCCCAGCATCAGTATTTGGCCGCGGTCGACTGGCCGGTCCGGCAGGGCATTGAGCGCGACCAGGCGCGACTCCTGCGCAAGATCGGTGTCGAAGGCAGGCGCCTCGGCCTCTGCCAGGATGTCGATGCGCCGGATGTCGGCACCCGGCGTGGCGAGGATCAGGCCGGTGCGCTCCCGCGCACCTTCCCGCAGCGCGAGGATCGGCCAGGCGCCACCCTCGTTCGGGAGGTCGATCTCGAGATCCAGCCGTTGCCCCATGGCGAGCCCGAACCGCGTGCCCGACAGCGGCTGCACGCCATGCCCGTCCGCCGCGACAAGCCGGGCTTGTGCGGCGCCGGTGTCGATCCAGAACACCGTCGCGGCGGCAGCGTTGATGACCCGAAGCCGGATGCGGCCGCCGCGCTCGACCTGAACCACCTCGGGGTCCGACAGGGTCCGGTCGTTGGCGAGATAGGCGTCCCAGTCGTAATCGTTCAGGTCCATGGCCATGCCGGCCATGCCCGCCATGTCGCCCATCGGCATGTTGCCCATGGCGCCGTGGTCCATGCCCTGCATCATGCCCATGCCGCCGCCCATGGGCATGCCCTGCATGGGCGATGCGCCGGAACCGGCGCCATGTCCTGCGCCGTGGCCGCCCCCATGTCCGCCACTAATCTCGGCCATGACCTCTTCGGGCGTCTTGAAGGCGAAGTCATGCAGGAACAGCGTGACCTCCTGCCGGTCGGCCGCGACATCCTCGGCGCTGCGGACGATCAGCGGCGCCGCCAGCAGGTTCATTTCCTGCACCGGCACATGGCTGTGCATCCAGTATGTGCCCGCGAGCGGCGCGAAATCATAGGATCTGGTCTCGCCCGGCTTCAGCATCGGCATTGGCAGGTCCGGCACCCCGTCCTGCGCGTTCGGCGGGATCTGGCCATGCCAGTGGATGATGGTGCCGATGTCGAGATTGTTGGTCAGATCCACCTGGAACCTTTGCCCGGCGTCAAGGACCAGCCCCTGCCCGCCGGGGCCGGCAAGACCGAAGACGGTGGCCGCGCGGCCATTGATGTCGAGCGTGCGGGTCTCGGGTGACAGGGCAAGCGGCGCCGCCGCCTGCGCCATGACAGCGCGCGGAAGATGGGCAGCGGCAAGCGCCGCCGCGCTTGCGGCGAGAAAGCCGCGTCGCGAAAGGGTGTTCATTGTCGTCTCCTCGGGACATCCAGTCCCGTTCATCAAAGCCGATGGGACGCCGCGGGCCTCGGCCCGGGCGCGATCAGAGGAGACGGATTTTGGGAGGCCGTTCGCTCAGGCCAGACGCTCGACCGGCATGGAGTTCCTCCGAAGGCCGGTCGTGGCTGACCGGCGAGCAGCTGTGGCCAGCACCGCTGCTCGGCGACGGAAGAAAGACTGAGAGACCCGTGCAGACGAGTTCGCACATTCCCGCATCGGCCGAACCGCAGTGCCGATCGCCGTCGCAGGAAGCATCACCGCTGTGTGAGGCCTGCATCATCTCGGCCACATGCACGGCGTGATCCGGCACGGCGCTCATGCGTGCCGCATGCGCCGAGGTCATCGTCGTGACCACGGCGATCGCGAGTATGGCAAGCATGGTGACGGCACGCGCGAGCATGCGTCGAAGATAGGCATCGCTCACGGGATTGTCCATTGTCGAAGTCAGCGCCTCTCGGGCATCAGGTCATTTCGGCGTGAAGCCAATCGGGTCCGGCGCAATCGGAGATAACAACTGTTGAGAAAAGACCTCCGCAATACTGTCTGGATCGGAGCGCTCCTTGCAGGCGTAGTTTTGGCGATCTTTGCCGCGTGGAACTATGCCGGTAGCACATCCTCCGGCAGGATGTCGGCGGAAGTCCTCGCGCAAGGTCGGCAGGTCTATGTCGATCAGTGTGCCAGCTGCCACGGCGCCGGCCTTGAAGGACAGCCAGACTGGAAGTCACCTCTCCCGTCCGGCCGCCTGCCGGCGCCACCGCACGACGCGAACGGACACACATGGCACCATCCCGACGATGTCCTGCTCCGCATTGTCAAGGAAGGCACGGCCGCCATCGTCGGGGGCGGATACGAAAGCGACATGGCAGGTTTCGGGGACGTGCTGAGCGACGCGGAGATCCGGGCCGTGCTCGCCTACATAAAGAGCACCTGGCCGGAGCGCGAGCGGAGCTACCAAGAGAGCGTGTCACAGGCGAACTGAGGTATCCCGGCCGGGCCGACACATGACCGGGCAGACGGATCATGCTGGAAAGTTTTGCCGACGTGATAATGAAAACAATGGGTTATACTTGGAGATGGGGTGGATGCCGCTCTCACCCCAACGGCATCGCGATGTGCCATACTCGTGGTGTCGAAGCACAAGCTGAAGGAGAGGGCATCCATGGGAGAGGTTAGCATCATCGGCGTGGATCTGGCAAAGAACGTGTTCCAGGTTCATGGGGCTGCGGCGGACGGGTCCGTCCTGTTCCGCAAGAAGCTGTCGCGGCCGCAGTTCGCGCGGTTCATGGCGGATCAACCGCCGTGCCTTGTGGCGATGGAAGCCTGCGCCAGCGCGCATCATTGGGCGCGGGAAATGTCCCGCTACGGGCACGAGGTTCGACTGATCGCCCCGCATTACGTCAAGCCGTTCCTGAAACGCCAGAAGAATGATGCGGCCGATGCTGAGGCGATCGTCGAGGCGGCGCTGCGGCCGACCATGCGCTTCGTCGAACCGAAATCTGCCGACCAGCAGGCGCGGGCCGTCGCGTTCCGCACGCGCGAACAGCTCGTGAAGCAGCGCACCGAGGCGGTGAACGCGCTGCGGTCGCATCTCTACGAGTTCGGACATGTTGCCCCGGAGGGAATCGGCTACCTGCCGCGCCTCGCCAAGGTCATCGACGAACCCGGCACCGACGTACCGGAACTCGCCCGGGAAATCTGCCGCATGCTCCTTGAGCAGATCGCCCAGCTCACCGCCCGGATCGATGCGCTGAAGGCGCGGATCGCGGCGATGTCGCAGGAAGCGGACCTGCCGCGCCAGTTGCAGACGATGCCTGGCGTCGGTCCGATCACCGCACTCGCGGTCGAGACCTTCGCCCCGCCGATGGATCAGTTCCGCCGCGGACGTGACTTCGCCGCCTGGCTCGGCTTGGTCCCGCGGCAGCATTCCAGCGGCGGCAAGCAGAAGCTCGGGAAAACCTCGAAGATGGGGCAGCGCGATATCCGGCGACTGCTTGTGATCGGGGCGACTGCGGTGATCCGCTGGGCATCGCGCCGGGGAGCGCCAAAGGGCTCATGGCTCGCACGGATGCTGGATCGCAAGCCAGTCCCGGTCGTGGCCACCGCATTGGCGAACAAGATGGCGCGCGGCATCTGGGCGATGCTGACGCGCGGCGAAAGCTATCGCGGCCCGGTGCTGATCGGCGCCTGATCGGGCGTCGAACGGGCAACCGGGCTACCGAGTTGTGAGGAAGGCATGAACTGTATGGGCGCATGATCGACATGATCCGGATCGGGCAAACCAGAAACCTTCTCCGAGCCTCGAGCTCGCTGTTGGAGATGTGGCCCCGCTCCGCGCATCACCATCTCGGCCAGCGGCATCTATCGGGCCGCGCTAACAGGCCTGACAAGAGTCCGCACTCGATCACATGTCTAAGGTTCAGAAATTCCTTGCAAATGAGAGCGGCATCCACAAGAGAAGGTTGGACGTCAGGCCCATCTCCTCCGCCATTACTTTTGGTCGCATCAATCCATAAGATTCAAATACTTGTGGTAAGAGCGCCGGCCTTGCGCGCCGGAATGGGACGCCTGACGCGTAATGCCCGAGGAGCCTTTTGTGAATACCGAGATTTCTCCGACCGCCGCGACGGCCGATTTATCCTCGACTGCCCGCTGGGCGCTTGTCGCTCTTGCCATCGGCGCGTTCGGGATCGGCACGACCGAGTTCTCGCCGATGGGGCTGCTGCCCGTCATCGCGCAGGGGGTCGACGTCTCGATCCCGACGGCCGGCCTGCTCATCAGCGCTTATGCCGTCGGCGTCATGGTCGGGGCGCCGATCATGACGCTCGCCTTCAGCCGTCTCGGCAAGCGCACCGCACTGATGCTCCTTATGGGCATCTTCACTATCGGCAACCTGATGTCTGCGATGGCGCCGGGCTACTTCACGCTGCTCGCCGCAAGGCTGGTCACCAGCCTCAACCACGGCGCCTTCTTCGGCCTCGGCGCGGTGGTGGCGGCAAGCGTGGTGCCGAAGGAAAAGCAGGCGAGCGCGGTGGCTGCCATGTTCATGGGGCTTACCATCGCCAATATCGGCGGCGTACCGGCTGCGACCTGGATCGGCCAGCAGATTGGCTGGCGCATGGCTTTCGCCGGGACGGCGCTGATCGGTCTCGCCGCCATCGCTTCGCTTTGGTTTGCCCTGCCGAAGGGCGAACACGGCACGATCCCCGATGTCAAGCACGAGCTTCGCGTCCTCACCCGACCGGCTGTGTTGCTTGCCATGGCGACCACCGTCATGGGAGCCGGGGCGATGTTCACGCTTTACACCTATGTCGCCCCTGCCCTCAACACGCTGACAGGCGCTTCCGGCAGCTTCGTAGCCTTCGCTCTTGTGCTGATCGGGGTCGGTTTCACCATCGGCAATTGGCTGGGCGGACGGTTGGCCGACTGGTCGCTCGACGGTGCCACCAAAATCTTCCTCGGCGCGCTGACGACGATCATGCTTGTGCTGCCGCTGGCCTTCACCAGCCGTGCTGACGCGGCCATCGGCCTGCTCGTCTGGGGCGCGGCTGCCTTCGCCATCGTCCCGCCTGTGCAGATGCGGGTAATGCAAGCCGCATCGGAGGCGCCGGGCCTTGCCTCCTCCGTCAACGTCGGCGCCTTCAACCTCGGCAACGCGTTGGGCGCGGCGCTCGGTGCCGGGGTCATCGGCACTGGGCTCGGCTATACTGCCATTCCCGTCACCGGCGCCCTGCTCGCCGCCGCCGGGTTCGGCATGGTGCTGATGGGCGGCCGCGAAAAATCCCCACCTCTCAGGACATGTAACGCCTGAAGCCGGGCTTCGACGTTCTACACGGAGTCAAGCCCGGGCAGACGGGTGGTTTGCAACTCCAAACAAAAGCCGCGGCATGGATTTGAGTTGTTCATGCAACCTGCCAGAATGCTCCGATGAGCCGTAGTATCAGACCGACCCTCGAAGATCCGATCAAGCTGGTCGTTTTCTTGTGTTTTCTATTGGCTGCCGCAGCTGGTGCGCTTGCGCTAGTCCAGCGCCACGCACTGATTGCCGAGTTGGAGCAGGAAAGCGCTGTCCTGCACCGGCTCGCATCGCAACGCGCCGACCAGCACGATGCGCATCTGACAGCATTATCCGCGATCGCGGTCGCGGGGCAGGGTGCGAGGCACGATCTGTTTCTCGACGTTGCCGCAACGATCTCGCGTTTCTATCCGCGCATCGACGAAGTGCAACTCGTGCCACTCGACCCGCAAGGCGAAATAACAGGCACGGAACCCCTCGATCCGGCGACGGCCGACCTCGTCCGTTCCGCTGCGCGAGCATCCAATGGAAGCATTGCTCTCCTGCCGCTGCCCGGCAAGCCGAACCACTATATGATGGTGAAGCGCAGTCCCAATTCGGATGCGGCGCGTTATGGGCTGATGCTTGGCATCGATGCTCGAAAACTGCTCGGCGAGGCGACACCGTTCTGGTCACGGCCCAGCGTAGCGCTCAGCCTGTCCTTGCCGGACGGACATCGGCTCGTGGGGCAGGGCATTGCCCCCGAGGCAATCCGGTTTTCAAAAGCTCTCGGCAGCGTCTCCCAGCCTCTCCTTCTACAGACCGGGATGGAGATCGGCCTTGCCGATCTCTTTCCTCCGATGAAAACCGGCCTGCTGCTGGTTGTCGTCGGCCTGATCTATCTTGCTGCTCTGGCCGTCCTGCGCCAGCGCGCCAATACCCGCGCGGCGATCGAGCGGGCGCGCCTCAGTGCGCTGGATTCGCGCCTCGCCCATGCCTCGCGTGTCAACGCGCTTGGCGAGATGGCAAGCGGCCTTGCGCATGAGCTGACCCAACCGCTCACCGCCATCCTCGCACAGGCGCAGGCAGGCCGGCGACTGCTCGGGCGCGGCGATACGGCTGCGCTGTCGCCGATCCTCGACGACACGGTAGCGCAGGCCCGCCGGGCGTCCGCCATGCTGGAACGGTTCCGCAACTGGTCGCGCCCGCAGCACGCGTCGGTCTCGGCTTTCGATCTGCGTGAGGCCGTCGGCAATGTGAGGACGCTGCTGGCGGAACAGGCCGGGCAGCGGGGCGTGCAACTTGGCTTCGGTGTGCCGGAAGTCCCGGTGCTCGTGGCTGCCGATCCCGTCGAGATGGAACAGGTCATCTTCAATCTCGTGCGCAACGCCATCGAGGCTTCCGGCGATGCGAATGGCGGTGGCCGGATTGCCGTAAGGCTGTGGCAGGATAACTGGATCACGCTCGAGGTCGCCGACAACGGTCCCGGCGTTCCCGAAGACCTGCGGCCGCGCCTGTTCACGCCGTTCACGACCACCCGCGCCGACGGCACCGGCCTCGGGCTGGCGCTGAGCCAGCGCCTGGTGGAACGTGCTGGGGGCGAAATCTCTCTGGTCGACGGCGTGCCCGGCGCGACCTTCCGGGTCGTCCTGCCGCGCAACGAAGGCCCAGCGGAGGCCACGCAATGACCCACCCCGTTTATCTGGTCGATGACGACGAGGCCGTGCGCCGTGCGCTCGGCCTGCTTCTGTCCACGGTCGGCATCGAAGTCACGGGCTTCGCTGACCCGCAGGCATTTCTGTTCCATGTTCAGAAACTGGAGCCCGGCTGCCTGATCCTCGATATCCGCATGCCTGCCATTTCCGGGCTGAAGCTGCAGGAAAAGCTCAACGAACAGGGCATCGACTGGCCGACAATCGTCATTTCCGGCCATGGGGACATCGACGCCTGCCGCCGGGCCTTCCGCAATGGCGCGGTTGATTTCCTCTCCAAGCCGGTAGACGAGCAGGATCTGATCGATGCGATCCAAAAGGGGCAGGAGGTGCTGGAACGCACACTTGGCCGGCGCGCGGAGAAAGCCGAGGCGTTGGCGCTTCTGGATGCACTGACGCCGCGCGAACGCGAAGTGCTCGATCGCATCGCCGAAGGCTTCACCACGCGCCAGATTGCCGAGGGGCTGGGTTTGTCGCCACGCACGGTAGAAAGCCACCGCGCCGCCATCGGCGCCAAGCTCGGCACTACCTCGCAGGCCGAGATGACACGCCTGTGGCTGGAAGGTCGCGGGACTCCGTAGAACTACGGAGGTCGTCGCGAGGCCTACGAATACCGGGTTCTCCGGAGACGGATTAATTTCCTTTCATCAGTTCGAAAGGAGACCATGATGATCCGCAGTATCGTTTTTGCCGCCACGCTGTTCGCTCCTCTTGCCGCTATCGCGCAGGAGTTGCCGACCGCCCCTTACCTGCCGCTCGACATCGCGGCCAAGGCGGCGGACGCCGCGCTCAAGGCTTGCGTCGCCGAGGGCCACAATGTCAGCGTCGCCATCGTGGCGCGCGACGGCTCGACCAAGATGCTGCTGAAGGCAGACAATTCCGGCCCGCACACCGCGACAAGCGCCACCGGCAAGGCGTTCACCTCCGCCGCGATGGGCCGCGACACGGCCGGCCTCGCCGAATTCATCGCCTCCAAGCCGGTCAATGACGGCCTGCGCGACATGGATCCGCGCATGGTCATCCAGGCTGGCGGCCTGCCGATCAAATTCGGCAAGGCGCTTGTCGGCGGCATCGGCGTCGGCGGCGCGCCCTCAGGCGACATCGACGCCGGCTGCGCGGTTGCCGGCCTGAAGGCGATCGGCGCAGCCGAATAGGCCCTGTAACGACAACGAAGCGGCCCGCGACGTGCGGGCCGCATCCCGTTTTGGGGAATCCCGCGGCACCGGCCCAGCTCATTGACGGGCGGTCTCGCCCCTACGGCGCACGACGACTTCGACGGTAATTGGCGCGATCAGAACCGGCGCGGTTGCGATCAGTTGCGCCGCCGCCTTGAAGCCGGCCGTCCTGATCCAGCCAAGGCCAATACCGGCACGGCGGCACTTTCCGATGGCAATGCTATCGACGGCAGCCAGATCGAAAGCCGTCGACAAGCATTACCCTTCACCCATTCCCTCGGCGGGCCCTGCGGCGCTGCCCTTGCGCACCTTCTTCTCGATGCGGGCACCGACTTCACCGTCGATGCTCTTCCAGTATTGGAGTGCGCGGCTCAACACGGGCTCGCGCACACCGCCGAGCAGGCTGCCTGCCACCTGCTCCACGAGCTTCGTGCGCTGGCCTTCATCGAACACATCGCGCACGAGAGCGCCTGGCTGGCCGAAATCGTCGTCATTGCTACGCAGCGTGTAGGCGCTGCGCACCATCTCGCCGTCAGCTTCCCAACTTTCGGCCACCGGCCCCGTATTATCGGCCCAGCTGCGATCCCCGCTGTTCGGGACATAAACCGGCGCGGCGCCGCTGTGGTGGTAGGCCATCTGGCCGTCGAACATATAGGTGTTTACGGGAACCTTTGGCCGGTTCACCGGAAGCTGATGGAAATTCGTACCGATGCGGTTGCGCTGCGCATCGTTGTAGGCGAAGGCGCGGCCGAGCAGCATCTTGTCGGGCGACAGTCCGATCCCGGGCACGGTGTTGCCGGGCGAGAACGCCGCCTGCTCGATCTGGGCGAAGAAATTCTCCGGGTTGCGGTTAAGCGTCATCCTGCCCACCTTGACCAGCGGATAGTCCTTATGCGGCCAGACCTTGGTCAGATCGAAGGGGTTGATACGGTAGGTCTTCGCCTCTTCGTAAGGCATGACCTGCACCGACAGCGTCCAACTCGGATGCTCGCCCCGCTTGATGGCGTCGAACAGATCGCGGCGGTGGAAGTCGGCATCGGCGCCTGCCATTGCCGCCGCCTCTTCATTCGTGAAGAACTCCATGCCCTGCTCGGTATGGAAGTGGTACTTGACCCAGAATTTCTTGCCCGCCGCATTGATCCACATATAAGTGTGGGAGCCGTAGCCGTTCATGTTCCGCCACGTACGCGGCAGACCGCGCACGCCCATCACGTATGTCACCTGATGGGCGCTTTCGGGATTGCTGGTCCAGAAATCCCACTGCATGTGATTGTCGCGGAGGCCCGAATCGGGAAGCCGCTTCTGGCTGCGGATGAAGTGCGGGAACTTCATCGGGTCGCGCAGGAAGAAGACCGGCGTGTTGTTGCCGACCAGGTCGTAATTGCCTTCGCTTGTGTAGAACTTCAAGGAAAAGCCGCGCACGTCCCGCCAGGTGTCCGGGCTACCCATCTCGCCGGCGACGGTGGAAAAGCGCGCCAGCATTTCCGTCGACGCACCCTTCTGGAAGAGTGCCGCCCTGGTGTAACGCGACACGTCTTCGGTCGTCTCGAATACACCGAATGCGCCCGCGCCCTTGGCATGCGGCTGTCGCTCCGGAACCTTCTCGCGGTTGAAATGCGCCATCTGCTCCAGGAAGTGGACGTCGTGCAGCAGGATCGGGCCGTCCGGCCCGATGGTCAGCGAGTTGCGGTCGCTCGGCGCCGGGGCGCCTGAACCGGTGGTGGAACCTCCGGCCGGTATGTGCTGGGCGTTGCGCTGTTCAGACATGGGGTTCTCCTGGCAAGTCTACGAAAGTGCCGAACACTAGGACGCGCTGTCCCAATATGGAAGGCACAAAGCTGACGCAGCCGGCCTAGCACGGAAGAAGCAGGGCGCCTGCAGAGACCCGCTACCCGCCAGAACGATTTTCGGAACCAGGACGGTGCGACCCGTCCCGATCAGGGTGAAAGCGCTCCTGCCCAAAAGAGCTGATGACCGTATTCCACTCATCCGAAAGGAGCGCCGGCGCCAACTTCTCGGCATGTGCCGCCGCCAGCGTCACGCCGCTATGGCAGGTGACCAGGAAGGCACCGGGATGGGTCCTGGACTGCGCATAGATCGGATAGCCGTCACGGCTGAGAATACGCAGTGCAGACCACATACGCACGACGTTCAGGGTCTTGAGGCAGGGGAATATGCGCATAGCGCGGCGGGCCATGAAAGACTGGACGGGCATGGCAACGGAATTGTAATCGTCGGTTTCTTCATGACTGTCGCCGATCATCACGCCGCCCTCGTCGGTCTGGCGGATAATATGCATGGGATGATGCAGGAAGGGCGCGATCTTTTCGGTCACCATGATCTCGCCGCGCTGCGCACGCACCGGGACGTCGAAGCCCACCATGCGGCCGAGTTCCTTGTTACCGAGTCCGGCTGCAAGAACGATCTTGCCGGCATGGGCCTCGCCCGACTGCGTCTCCAGATGAAAGCCGTTCTCGTCGCGCTTTATGCCAAGGACCTTGCTGCCGGGAAGCGACATGCCGCCAAGCAGCGCGAAGGCTGTATGCAGGCTGCGCAACAGCATCAGCGAGTTGACGTCGCCGTCGAGCGCGCAATAGGACGCGCCGGCCACGTCGGGTCCGATCCGCGGCAGGACTTTTGCCAGCTCGTCATGACCGAGAATCTCAAACGGATAGTCGGGGTTGTGGGCCTTGAGCGTTCCAAGCTCCTGCCCCCGCGCGGCCAGTTCCTCCTCGCTCAGGTAAGGAGCGAAACCGCCCGGACGCCGGTGATGGAGGCGGATACCGGTCAGTTCCTCAAGTTCGGCGGCAAAGCCGCTCCACTTCAGGGCCGAGGATATGGTCCAATCCGAATAGACGGGGAACGTCACCCCCTTGCCCTGCACCCAGATCAGGGCGAAATTGCCGCGGGAGGCACGACGGGCAATATCGGCTTCATCGAACATCGCGACCTTCTGGCCCCGCTTTGCCAGACCATAGGCCACCGCGGCCCCGACGAGGCCGCCGCCAATCACCCCATAGTCGAATTCACCGTGCATTCGCCTAGCCGATCGCATCGCATCCGAGCACATCCAGCTAATGACGAAAGAGTCCGATCTGTTCAAGGACCATATGGGCAATCACGGCGGCCTGTTTCCGGGCACGCGGAAATGTCGCCTATGGCGGCGAGATCGACAGGTCCCAAGCCTGGTCGAGCATAGCCCTCGCCGGAGAGCGGCGGTGTCGCCCGGGGAAGTGCACGCCCGGTACTGGTTCTCACGGGCCCGGGGATGAGGTATCGGAGCGATTGCTAAGCGCCGAAGTGGGACGAAACCGGTTTGCCAGCCTTGCCATCCGAGAAGTTGAAGATCCCCCGTCCACGGGTCGCGATCAAGGTCGATATCGTGGTGATCGGCGCCGGCCAGGCCGGGCTGTCGTCCGCCTACCACCTGATGAAACTCGGGCTGCGGCCGGGCCGAAATTTCATCATCCTCGACGCTAACGACAGACCCGGCGGCGCATGGCAACACCGCTGGCCGTCACTGACGCTGAGTACGGTCAACCGTCTCCACGACCTGCCGGGCATGGGCATTTCCGAGATGACGGACACCGGCGAAACGCAGGTGCCCGCCTCGGAAGCGGTGCCGAATTATTTCGCCGCCTATGAAGAGAAATTCCACCTTCCGGTCTATCGCCCGGTCACAGTCAAGGTGGTTTGCCCCCGTTTCGACCGGCTGCGGGTGGAGACGGATCGCGAGACCTTCTCGGCGCGCGGGATCATCAACGCCACAGGGACATGGGAGACGCCCAATATTCCCCATTATCCCGGTGCCGAGCGGTTCAAGGGCCGACAACTCCATACACGCGACTACAAGACGGCGGGCGAATTCGCCGGCAAGCGTGTCGTTATCGTCGGGGGTGGCATTTCGGCGCTCCAGCATCTCGACGAGATTTCGCAAGTGGCGACAACCATCTGGGTGACGCGCCGCGAGCCGCGCTTTCGCGACGGACCCTTCACTCCCGAAGACGGCCGCGCCGCGGTGGCTATCGTGGAAGACAAGGTGCGCAAGGGACAAGTCCCCGGCTCCGTCGTCTCCGTCACCGGCATTCCGTGGACGCCGGCGCTCAGGGCCGCCGAGGCGCGCGGCGCGCTGAAGCGCCTGCCCATGTTCAGCGAGATCACCGAAGACGGCGTGCGCTGGCCGGACGGAACGGAGCGAAAGGCGGACGTGATCCTGTGGGCGACCGGCTTCCGAAGTTCGCTCGACCATCTGGCGCCGCTGCAACTGCGCGGGGAAAACGGCGGCATCGTCATGATCGGGCGGCTCGCCACGCAGGTGGCCAAGGACCCGCGCATCCATCTTGTCGGCTACGGCCCCTCGGCCTCCACCATCGGCGCCAACCGGGCGGGCGGCGCCGCCGCGCGCGAACTCACCGCCTATCTTGGCTTGACCTGACAGTCATGTGACGGGCGGCCTCACGCGGCCTTGTCGGCCTTCAGGTCGAAATCCATCTGGGCGCGGGTGATCTCGGCTTCATTGTCGATCGCCCATTCGCCGAGCCGCTCGATCGGCCCGCGCAGCGAATGACCGAGTTCGGTCAACTCGTAATCGACGCGCGGCGGATTGGTGGGCAACACGGTGCGCCTGACCAGCCCGTCGCGTTCCATGCTCCTCAGGGTCAGGGTGAGCATGCGCTGCGAGATCGTGCCGATGGCGCGCTTGACCTCGTTGAAGCGGCGCGGACCGTCGCACAGGGCCATGACGATGAGCACGCTCCACTTGTCGCCGACCCGGGCCAGGATCCGGCGCACGGGCCGGCATGTATCCAGGAGGGTGGCGGGTTCAGGTAACATCGATGTGCCTCCTTGCGTCACGAAATCAAGTTCCGATATTAGGCCAGGTTACAGAAATATACCTACTATCAGTAGCACGAGCAAGCGATCGCCGGCGTCACTGATAGATAGTGGTGAAGGAGAGAGTAATGGAACTCGGCATCTATAGCTTCGGCGACGTGCAGAAGGATGCAGCGACCGGCAAGCTCGGCTCAACGGCCGACGCCATGCGCAACCTGCTGGAGGCGATCCAGTTGGCCGATCAGGTCGGGCTCGACTTTTTCGGCATCGGCGAGCACCACACCCGCGAAATGCCGGCTTCCGCCGCGACCGTCGTTCTGGGCGCGGCCGCCTCCACGACCCGGACGATCAGGCTCGGCAGCGCGGTGACGGTGCTCAGCACCGACGATCCCGTCCGCGTCTACCAGCAGTTCGCCACGCTCGATGCGCTGTCCAACGGCCGCGCGGAGATCGTCGCCGGCCGTGGCTCCTCGACTGAATCCTTTCCGCTCTTCGGCCACAGCCTCAACGACTATGACGAGCTCTATGCGGAAAAGCTCGACCTGCTCCTGAAGATCGACGAAAGCGAGACCATCACCTGGCAGGGCAAGTTCCGCCCGGCGCTCGATAACGCGTTGATAGTGCCGCGGCCCGACAGCGGTTCGCTGCCTATCTGGCTCGCGACCGGCGGCAATCCGCACTCCTCGGTGCGGGCTGGCTTGCTCGGCCTGCCGATCTCCTATGCGATCATCGGCGGCCAAGCCAATCGCTTCGCACCACTGGCCGAACTCTATCGCCGCGCCGCGAGTCAGGCTGACGCGTCGGAAAAGGTCAAGATATCGATCGCCAGCCCCGGTTTCGTCGGCGAAGACGCCGCCAAAGCCAAGGATATCTTCTGGATGCACTGGCATGCGGCAATGGAGCAGATCGGCAAGATCCGCGGCTTCGCACCGCCGCCGCGCTTCCACTACGACAAGGAAGCAAGCGGCGACGGAGCACTGTTTGCCGGCGACCCGGAAGAGATCGCCGAACGTGTCGTGAAGCTGCACGGAAGCATCGGCCATATGCGCCAGTTCTTCCAGACCGATGTCGGCCAGATGCCGCACCGGGAATTCCTGCGATCTATCGAACTGCTCGGCACCAGGGTGAAGCCGCTGGTCGATGCCGAACTCGGCGCCCACCGGCCGGCAATGGAGAAGACCGATGCCGTCGGTGCATAAAATAGGGATATTGGGCGCCGGACGCGTCGGCACGGCGCTGGCGCGGCTGGCGCTCACCGCTGGCTACGAGGTCTCCGTCGCCACCGCAAGGCCGCCGGCGGAGATCGCGCTGCTGCTCGAGATCATGGCGCCCGGCGCGAAACCCGAAACGGCGAAAGCGCTGGTCGCCTCCAGCGACATCGTGATCCTGGCGCTGCCGCTGTCGAAATATGCCACCCTGCGGCCGGACCTCTTTGCCGGCAAGATCGTCATCGACGCGATGAACTACTGGCCGCCGGTCGACGGCGCCATCGCCGAATTCGAGGGCGTGGCTTCGAGCAGTGAAATCATCCAGCGTCACCTGCCGGGCGCGCTTCTCGTGCGCAGCTTCAACCATATGGGCTATCACGAGATCGAGCAGGAGGCGCGGCCGCAAGGCGATCCCGACCGTCGTGCACTGGCGGTCGCCGGCGACGACGCAGAAGCACGTGCGCTCGTCGCCGCGTTCATCGACCGTCTGGGCTACGATCCGGTCGACGCGGGACGGCTCGCCGCCAGCCGTCGTTTCGGGGTCGGCACGCCGATCTTCGGCGCCGGCTACGGACGTGAAGAGGTGGCCGGGCTGCTCTCCGCCGCAAGGGCCGTCGCGTAATGAGACGGTCGGCCTTTCCTTATTGGGGGATACGCGTCTCTCTTTGATCGGATGCGGCAGAGGACAACATTCGGCCGATGTGGGCCGTGAGTTCGGCGCGCGCGGGGGCGGGCGTCAGCGTATGGTCGGCGTCTGAAACAAGCGCCACCGTCACGCCGGCCATTCGTTTCAGCCTTTCGCCTCCCGGCCCGAAATGGCGGGCGACTTCCGCGATACTCAGATCACCCTCGCAATTCACGACCAGTACACGCGTCCCGCGCTCGGTCAATTTCCGCATCCAGCGCTCGACGGACCGATTCGGCAGCGCATGCTTCCACCATGCGTGGGAAAGCGCCGATTTCGACAATTCCAATGACAGGCGCAGGGCACGCCGGCCGAGTTTCGACACGACCGAATTCGGGGTCGGTCGCGGTGTATCCTCTCCATCCGTTTCGTCCGCTTGTCCTTCCTGCGGCGCGCGTGAACCGCTGGCGTTATCCCTTATCTTCGACAGCCCCATGTCCAGCGCATACGAGCTGTTCCAGGAGAAACAGAGCGGATTGATCATCGCGAGATGCGTGATGCGCACGTCATGCCGGGCCGCGTGGAACGCCTGATAGGCGCCGGCGCATATGCCAGCGGCGCAAACCTGTTCGAATCCGTATCGCTCAAGCCAGTCCACGATACGGATCACGTCGTCGCGGCCTTTCTCGTCGTAGAGGAACAGCCGCTTTTCAGGTGCCGCTTCGCTCTGACCGAGGCCCGGAAGGTCGACCCTCATCGAAGCGATCCCCTGCCGTGCAAGGGTACGCGCCATATCGACCGCGCCACGGGCCCATCCGACATGCGGTATCGCGCCGGCATTGAGGATCAGCACAGCTTCCGCCGTTGCCGGGGCATCGGTCGGCAGGCAAAGCACGCCGCAGATCTCCGGCGCGGGATCGATCACCAGCGGCCGTTCCCTGAAGCCGTCGCCCTCCAGCATCGTGCTCTCCGGGGTCGTGCTCTCCGGGGTCGTGGGCGCGGCGATGGCCGGTTCGTGCATCGCGGTGCTGGCCCCGCTGTTCTTCGCGGCCCAGTCCACGACGGCCTCGACCGTGGATTGCGGGATATCGTTGGCGGTTGGATTGCTCATCAGGCGGCTGAAGCCGCCGAATGTCTCGGCCTGGACAATCCCTCCCGCGGCCGCGATGCGGTCGGCCAGATCGGAATGCGAGGCTCCAGTCGACATCAGTAGCAGGTTGAGGTGCGGGGAAACCGTGAGATGGTCCCGCCATTCGAGCGCGCGCAGATCAGCGACCGTCTCCGCACTGATCCTGAATCCGGCGGCCTCGATGCCATCGAACGGCTCGCCGGCATCGGCCGCTAGCGGTAGCATCGCGTCGACCATCCGCGAAAGCCCGACCATCTCGCGCACATACGCCTTGCCCGACAAAGGCGGGGCGAGCAGCGCCAATCCGGCGACATCGCTCCGCCCGGCAATCGCAGCCGGAGCAAGGAGAGCGCCCAGCCTGAAGCCGATCACCAGCACGTCCGCCACTCCGGTTTCCGCTTTCAGCCGGTCGATGGCGCTCGCGATACTTGCGATCCAGGCGGCGACGCTATCGGCTTGCGTATGATCGTTTGCAGCATCGCCGCAGCCCGGATAATCGAACTGCAGCACCGGCATGCCGGCGTCGGCGATCCGCCTGGCCATCAGGGTCAGAAAGCGCCGGCTGCACAGGTCCTCGAACCCGTGTGCGCCCGCGATCACCACGCCACGCGCACCCGTCGCTGTGTGCAGCCAGCCGACCGTTTGTTCGAAGACGATCGGCGTCACGACAAGGCTCCTGCTACAGGCATAATACGGGTTTCGGCTTCCGGCATCGCGATCTCAGAGCCGGCCGGCCGCTCGGCATTGGGCACGGTTACGATCTCCGCAGGTTCCGGTGCGCTTCAGCTTCCTGATTTCGCCCATGTCTTTATCCCGAAACCGGCGCCCGCTTTCGGGAGATATGCGCTGGTAACCGACTTCTAGGTCGCAATCTCCTCCGACCCGGTTAATGCACGGGTGGATGTAAAATCGTGGCTAACCGATCGTTTCGAGGATGACCTTATGCGCAGACCCATGAAGGCCTCGGCTGGCGCCATCGGAACATTACCGCCAGGGAAATACACGTCGCCTGGTCAGGCGACCTGATAGAGGTCGGCTCCCGCCTTGATCGAGACAAGGGAAACAGATACCGCGCCATTGTTGGAAAGCGCTTCGACGACCTGTTTTTCACGCGGCTCCGCCCCGTGACCCTTCACGACCAGCACTGCATGGCGTGTCAGTTCGACAGCTACGCTCGCGGGCATTGTTCGCTCTCCGTCGAGCTCGCCTATATTGACGACGACCTCGTCATATTCGGCTGCAACGGTTTTGATGACGTTGGAAATCATATCCCGAGATACGTTGGCAGCCGTCGCCGCGCGTCCCGCGCCAAGGATGTGCAGCCCGCTTTCCGGAGCGATCAATATCGCCGACGAGAGCGGGATATCTTCCGAAGCGACCTCGGCAAGTCCTCTACCGGATACGGGCGCATCCGCGGCAAGATCCATGAAAAGCACGTGGTGGTCGTCCGACATGGAGCCGAGTGCAAGGTCCAGCGCCGCCTGCCGCGCCATGTCAGGGTCATCCATCGCCGTCACCAGCACCAGTTCGTCCAGGGCGGGTTGTGCTTCGGTTGCAGGCACGGGAAGCGAGGCCCTGGATCGTCCGGCCCGCAGACCAGCGCCAAGATCGAGCAGGATTGCCAGGAAGATACCGAAGAAAAGGCCAAGCAGCCCCGCGGCGGCAAGCAGGATCATCTTGGGAGGGAAGGAGGGGAAAGCCGGCACGGCGGCATCAGCGATGATACGCGCCGTGCGCGCCGTGATATTCTCCTGCTGCGCGGTTTCCTTGGCACGCACCAGGAAGGATTCGTAGACGACCTTGCTGGACTGCGCTTCACGCTCAAGCTCGTGCAGCTTGATAAGGTCTTCATTGGTCGAGAACGAATTTGTCTTGGCGGCTTCCAGATCGGTGTTGACCTTTGCCAGCGTATCGACCGCAGCCTTGTAATCGTCCTGCGCGGAGGCAAGCATGCGCTTGCTTTCGGCCTGGATCGCATCTTCGGCCTGTGCCACTTCTGCTCTGGCCGCGGTGACGCGAGGATGACGCGGACCGAGGACCTGCTGCAATTCCGCCAGTTGCCGCTTCGCTTCTTCGAGCCGGATCCGCAACGTGCCCATGGTGCCGTTGCCATTGGGAGCCGCTACCCCGGCACTGCCGCGCGTGCGCATGGCGTCCTGCATGACCTGGAGGCGGGAACGGGTATCGTTGACACGGGCCACCGCCGCCGCCTGCCGGGCCGACAGATCGGTCAGCTTGCGGTCGCCGAGCAACTGTCCTTCCGATTGCGAAACGTTGTGCTCACGCTTGAAGGCCGCGACTTTTTCCTCGGCTTCACGCAACTGCGTCCGCAATTCCGCAAGCCTGCCATAGATCGCGGAACTGACTTCGCGCGCCGCGGCGGAGGCCGAGGAGGCCCGGTCCGCGACGTAGGCAACGGCAATCGCATTGGCCAGCCTCGCGGACTTGGTGGGCTCCTTCGTCGTCACGCCGATTTCGAGCACGTAGGTATTTTCGGGACGCGTCACCTTGGTGGCCTTGGCAAGGCTCTCCAGCGCAACTTCCGAAGGCTTACGGCCGTCCTGGGACGCGGGTACGAATTCGGGGTCGGATTCCAGATGGGCCTGGCTTACGACCCGGCCCAGCACGGCTTCCGAAGTGATCACCTTGATCTGGCTGTCGACAAGCGCCATGTCGCCGCCGAGACCCTGCTGGACAACTTCGTTTTGCAGGACACGTTGCTCACGCGGATCGATGAGGATCTGCGAGGTCGCGGTATAGCGTGGCGAAATCAGCGTGAGGAGGAGGACGGCCAACGCAACGAAGGCACATACGCATATGGCGATGGTCCAGCGCCTGCGCAGGATGGTTTCGCCAAGGCCGAGAAGATCGACCGAGGAATCGACCTGACGATCGGACATCGGAGTGCGGTCGGCCCTGGTGCCCGAGAGGGTGGCCATGTTGGATGTTCCTCACGGCTGAAGCGGCAGGACTGTCCTGATTGTCAAGAAACATGCGCAGACGGCCTTAAAATCAGGTTAAATGCATCGGTGAGCGGGCCGGAATCCTACCCGCCCGTGAACCATCGCCGACCACCGTGAGAAACGTCCTAAGCCTTCGTTAATGACGCCGTGCTAACCTTGGCTGCCGCAATGGGGCGGCTTGGGGCAGGCGCACGTGGCAGACAGGCTCATCATCGTCCATCCGATGGACCCACGCGGCGTCAAGGTCGGCGGCATCGAGACCCATGTACGCCAACTCTTGCGACGCGCGCCGGCTGAGATCATGCCGCTGCTGATCGGCGTCGACGACCGCGGCGACCTGCCGGTCGGCAAGGTCAGCGAGATCGAGTTCGGCGGCCGCCGTATCGGTTTCCTGCCGGTCGCATTCGTGCCGGCTGAAGAGCAGGCCGAAACCGCGCGCTCCATCCTGAAATCCAATACGGTACGCTTCATTGCCGGCTTCCTGCGCCATCTGCCGCGGCTGCGGCGGCTGGCCGGCGAGGGCCGTGCCAGCGTCGAGGTCGAGCGCTACGAGATCGCATGGCTGGCGCGCATGCTCGGCCGGCGGATGGTGCTCGTCATCCACAACGATGTGGGCGACGCGACCAAGCAGGACAGCCTGACCAAATATATCTGGCGCCTCACCAAGGCCTCGGAGTGGCTTGCCTACCGACTCGCCTCTCACGTTTTCACCGTCACCGAACGGCTGCGCGACAGGGTGCTGGCGATGGCGCCCACCGCAGGCACGCGCACCGAAGTGCTGACGGTGTCGATCGATACCGAGATGTTCTCCACCGCACCCTTCGACATCACGGAAAGCATCTTTCGGGTCGCCTATGCCGGGCGGCTGGAGACCGTGAAGGATCCCGAACTGATGTTCGCTGTCGCCGCCGCGCTCGACCGCAAGCTCGGCGGCCGCTTCGAGTTCCACTATGCCGGCAGCTCGGACCCCAAGCGCTGGCCGGGTTTCGAGGCGATCGAGCGCTGCATCGTTTGCCACGGTGCGCTGCGCACCGAGGAGATGGCCGCCCTCCTGAAGCGCATGCATGTCGGCATGCTAACCTCGCATTGGGAAGGCATGCCGTGCTTCATGCTGGAGAGCCTGTCGACCGGCCGCCCCTTCGCCGGCGTGCACCTGCCGCAATTCGAGAAGGTGGTGCGCGACCGCTGGCACGGGCGGATGATGGACCGGCGTGAAACTGTCGCGGCAAGCGCCGAGGCCTGGGCCGACGAAATCCTCGGCCTATGGGGAGACATCCGCGCCGGCCGCATCGACCCCGCGCTGCTGCACGAGGCGGTGCAGCCCTTTTCGGTCCGGCGTCAACTCGGTCGGCTGTTCCAGGTCCATGCCGCGCTTGCCGGCGGCGGTCGCGCCGACGCCGCCGGACAGAATGCTGCGACGCTTGCAACCGCAGGACAGCGCAAAGGCTGAAGGGGCGTCAGCCGATGAGCCGCTTCCGTACTACCCTCAACAGAAAGAGCGGATTGCCGAGGACGTAGCGGCGGAACAGGCGCTTCGGCTCCAGTATCAGGCGCCAGGCCCATTCGAGACGCACCCGGCGCACGAGCGCAGGCGCGCGCGATACCTTGCCGGCGAGGAAATCGAACAGCGCCCCTACACCAAAGGCCACGCTCACGCCGGTCGCCACGAGATGCCGGGCGATCCACAATTCCTGCGCCGGATTGCCGAGGGCGACCAGCAGCAGGGTCGCGCCGCTGGCCCTGATCTCTTCCACGACCGCCTCCGTCTCGCTGGGGTCGAAATAACCGTCTCTGGTACCGATGACGCGGTGGCGAGGATGGCCTTCCGTGATGACGGCCGCAGCACGTTCGGCGACGCCAGGTCGCCCGCCGAGCAGGAAGAGGCGGTGCTCCTGCGCCGTGCCAGTGAGAAATGCCGGCAGGAAGTCGGTGCCGTTGAGGTTTTCCGGAAAGCCGCGGCCGGCGAGGATACGCGCGGCGACGTCGACCCCCACCCCGTCGTTCAACACGAGCATTTGGCGCAGCACCCCGGTGAAGCCGGGATCTCGAGCCGCCAGATTGGAGCCATGGGCGTTGAGGAAGGCGATGCCGAGGGGCTTGTCTGCCCCACAGCGTCGATCGATGAGACGCACGGCCTCCAAGGTGGTGGCCGCCAGCACCTGTATTCCGAGGATGTCGAGATACGGCGGAGCATCGGCCTCGGGTACGCTCCCGGTCCCCGGCGCCCTCCGCGAGGCGACGGCTCCCGGAGCCCTCATGCCGCCTCCGCGCGAACAGAAGAGGTTCGCTGGCGCATATCGGCGATGCCGTCGATCACCTCCAGCCGGCCGGAGCGGTTGAGCGTGTGGATTCTCGGATAGGGCCAGTTGTTGGCCAGGAGCAGCGGCACGGGCTGCGAGAACTCGACCGCCTCCTCGTCGAGCCTCAGCAGATCCGCGAGCCCAAGGCCGCTACCATAGCCCAGCGTGCCGTCCTGAATGGGATGGACGATACGACGGCCGACGCGTACGACGGCGCCGCCCGGCCGGGCCGCCGCGCGGTCGATGAGGATCGGGTTCCCCCGGTGCGGCCGCCAGGGTCCCTCCAGCCGGTCGGCATGGTAGGCGACCAGCATGTCGGAGGTACTGCCTGCCCCGTCGCGCTCGGCGGCGAAAAGCCAGAAACGGCCCCCATGCTCGAGCAGCGTCGCGTCGAACAGTTCACGGTCGTCGACCAGTACGGCATGGCGCTCCCAGCGGTCAGGGAAGGCGGTGGCCCGATAGAGCACGAGCTGCCGGCCGGCGCCGCCCTCGGGCAGCATCCAGACCTCGCCGCCCATGGCGAAGACTTGCGGATAGGAAAGGTGGAACGGCTGTTCCAACACCACGCGCGGAACCGATGGCCGTTCCATCTCGTCGAACTCGCAGACCGAGATCAGGCCCTTGCGAGTTCCGTGCGGATATTCCTCCACGAAGAGGTAGGATCGCCCCTGCCACTCGAATGGGAACGGATCGGCGTAGTAGCGCAGTCCGTCATCCTGCAGTTCCCGCCAGTCCGGCCCGGCGAGCGAGCCGGTCTCCGCGACGCCACAGCCGTCGTGGAAACGGTAGCCGACGCGCCAGTGGCAAGGCCAGTAACCGACGCGACGGGCGGTCTCCCGCAGCAGGCGAGGCGCCGTGGCAAACAGCAGCCCGCCGGCGAGCGAGCCGACGGTGGCTGAGCCTTCCCAGACAGGCGCGGCATCCGCTTTGCCGGCGGCTTCGCCACTGTCGACGACTGACACGAGCAGGCTGATCGCGCGCGCCAGTACATCATCCAGGCCGCGCGCGACGATCAGGCGGCTGTCGACCATCGGACGCGCCGTCGCCACGAGCCGGTCGCCGCGCAGCACGGTCAGGTCCGGCAAGCGGCCGGCCGCCAGCGCGATTGCCGCGGCGGCGGCAGATGGGCTCGCGTCGAAGCGCAGGCTTAGCGCATCGCTCTCCGGCGCGCGACCGGAAAGGTCGATCCTCAGCGCGTCGGAACGTGCCGCCGAAGCCGGCTCGGCCTTGCAATCGACACGCTTGGACAGGCGGTCGTCGCAGCGCGAGAAACTGCGCTCGGCGGCCAGTACCGCTTCGAGCAGCGTCGGCCAGGCGTCGGTCGCCGAAGTGACGATCGAGCGCACATCGTGACCGCCGGCGCACAGCCGGTCCGCCAGCACGATCTGCCACCGACGCATGTGGCTGGGGAGCAGGATATCGATCTCGGTCACTGCGAACTCCGTTGGCGATCCGGCATGCCGACGCAGCCTCCGCTCATAGGTCATCGAGCCTAAGATTGGCTTAAGGCGCGCCCGGACCGTATCGCGCCGGCCGGGGCGGAAGAACATGGGTGGCGACGGTACAGCCGCCACAGCCATATCGATCCGCGCCCTCCTCACCATCGCGAGACAGAACCGCATCCATCTAGCGATGAAAGTCCCTAACCGGATGCTAACCAACCAGGGATAGGAGGAAAGCCGGATATCCAAGGGAATGCCGGAATGAAGAGCCTTGCGGCCTTTCTCAGACAGTCGGGCGATCTGTACCGCTTCGGCTCGGGTCTGATCTGGTCGATGGTGGGAACGGTAGCGGTGCGGCTGACGCCGCTGGTCACCACCGTGCTGATCTCGCGCGGGTTCGGCATCGAGGTGGTCGGCCAGTTTGCCGTCGCCTATGGCACGCTGGTCTCGGCCGGCATGCTGGCGGCCACAGGCGTCAGCCTCATGGCGATCCGCAATATCGCCGCGGAGGCCGACCAGGCGCCCGAATTCGCCGGCCGTATCGCGGGCCTGGCGCTCATGCTCGCCACCGGCTGCGGGTTGCTTTTGTCGGCCCTGTTCTATTTCCTTGCCAACGTCATCGCCGGCAAGCTCCTGCGGCAGCCGGAGATGGCGCCCTATCTCGCGCTCATCGCACCGATCATCCTGCTCAACGCAATGGGCCAGGTGCAGATATCGATCCTCAGCGGGTTGCAGGAGTTCCGCTCTATCGCCCGCCTCAACATCATCTACGGCGTCGTGCTGATGCTGAGCGTGCCCGCCGGGCTCTATCTCGGCGGCCTGACAGGCTGCTTCCTCGCCATGGCGGGCTCGGCTGTCTGCCTCTGCGCGATCGCCTATCCCGCGATGCGTTCGGCGCTTGCCGAGCGCGGTATCGCCATCACCTTCGCCGGCGCGCTGTCGGAATGGCCGCTGATCACCAATTTCGCCGTACCCGCGCTGCTTGCTTCGATCGTCTTCGAGCCGGTCAACTGGATCTGCACGGCGATCATCGTCTCGACCCCGGGCGGGCTGAAGGAAGTCGGCGTCTACTACATCGCCATGCAGGTCGAGACGCTGCTGCTGTTCGTGCCGCAGATCGTCGTGCAAGTGGTCATCCCGATGCTCTCCAAGGGTTTCGGTGCACGCGACCGCAGCCGGGTGATGTCCGTCATCGCCATGAGCGTCAGCACCAATTTCGTCATCGCGCTCGGCTTCGTCGGGGCGATGCTGCTGTTCGGCAACTGGGTGCTTGCGATCTTCAAGCTCGATGCGGCCCACTGGCCGGTTTTTGCCATCGCGGTCGCCAACGCGGCGATCATGTCGGTGGCGCTGCCGCTCGGGCCGATCCCTGCCTCGTCGGGCTATACATGGACAGGGCTCGTCATTACCGCCGGCTGGGCGACGACCTTCATTCTGGGCACATGGTTGATGCGGGAACAGGGCGCGGAAGGCGCCATGACGGCACGCATGATCGCGTGGGCGTCACAGTCGGTGATCTACGTCTTCTTCACCCGCTACGCGGTGCGCAAGGTTTGCGGCAACTACGCGGTCGCCGCGGCCGAATAGCCGGCGGGAACGCGCGGGGCGGCGGGGATTGAGAAGGGATGAAAACAGGCGCTCGACCCGCTCGGCGAGCCGGACGTAGTCGCGGTTGGCCTTGACCCAGGCCGGGCCTTTGGCGCCCATCTCCTCGCCCCATTGCGGGTCGGCGAGGATACGCGAGACCCCTTCACCCATGCCGCGGCCGGACAATGCGGTGATCAGGCCGGCGCCGCTCGACGACAGGACCTCGCTCTGGTCGTAATGGATACTCGCCACCACCGGCCGGCCCATCGCCAGATATTCGACCAGCTTGGTGGGAGTTGCGACCTCCTGCTCCCTGGTGAGCAGGAAGGGTGAGATGCAGACGTCGGCGGCCTTGATATAGGACAGCGCTTCGGGCAGCGGCAGGCGACCGGTGCAGACGAGCGCATGCTCGGGAATGCCGAGCGCGGCAAGCTTGGCCGAGATCACCTCGCGCTCGTGATCGGCCAGCGAACCGACTGCGACCATGACGGCGTCGTGACCGTCGGCGCGGGTATGGGCGAGCGCGGCGAGCGCCACGTCGAACGACTCGCCGAAGAACTCGGCACAGATGTAGCCGATTACCTTCCGGCCATCGAGCCGCAGGTCGCGAACGCGATCGACCTTATCGGGATTGAAGCGCTCGGTGGTAACGCCCATCTCCACCGGCGTCATCAGGCCTCGCGGCACACCGTGCTCCTCCAGCCGCTCGCGCATGCGCTTCGACTGCACCACGACATGGTCGGCGTAACGCAGGAAGCGGTAGAAGACCAGTTTGCCGGTACCGGCATGCAGCAGGCGCGCGATGCGGCCAAGCATGCTTACCGGCCGAAACGGCCTGGTGGCCAACAGCCAGCGTGCGTCGAGCACCGGATAGCTCATCCAATAGACGAAAGGCTTCCCGGCGAGCCGTGCCGCGACGAGGAACGGGATGCCCCAGAAAGTATAATCGCGCACCTGAACGAGGTCGTAGTCGCCGCGCAGGGTGCGCCACACCAGGCCCCAGCGGACGGCACCGGTGGAAAGCCGGTTCCGCAGCTTGCGCACGGCACCGCCGGGCAATTTGGCCGGCAGCAGGAAGCGCTCCCGGCCGCGCACCATGATACCCGCCTCACCCTGGTCCGCACGGTAGAGGCTCCAGTCGATCGACAGGCCTCGCCCCACCAAATGGCGCGAGAACAGCTCGGTCAGGTCGACACGGAAGGCCGGATAATCGTCCGGCGCAACGAACAGCATGCGGCGCCCCGCCAGTGCGCCCGCCGCCGGGGTCTCGCCCATCTCGCGATCAGCCTGCATCGCTATCCTTTTCCGACACCTGCGCGCCGCCGTGCCGCCGTAGCGCCTTGAGGGCATTCCATAGCCTCTCGTTGCGCCGCAATGTCGTCTTCGTCCGTTCACCGAGGCGCATCGCGGTGAGCGCTAGCGCGCCCGTCGGCGTGAATGCCGCATAACCGTCAACCAGTTGATGGATAGTGTCGGCCCAGCTTTCCTTGTAGAGCTCGTAGCCAATGCCGAAATCGAAGGCCTTCCGTCCAGCCTCGCAGTTCTCCTCGATATGCCGGTACATCAATACCTGGCCCGGGCTGTGTGGCAGCGTCTCGTCATGTGCGAGCGTCAGAATGTAGACATTGACGCGGCCCCTGTGCACGCCTGAGCCTACCACGGCACGCGGTTTGTCGGCGACGCGGTACTGCGAGATCTGCAGCAGCGGTTCGCTCAGGCCGGCCGAGCGGTCGGCAAGGTCTTTCAGGAAGTCCATTACACCCGGCGCCGCGAAAGGGTCGGGCAAGCCCTGCTCGGCGAGCCGTTGCGCCTTCTGCTCGGCAAAAAAGTCGAGTGCCTCGCGAACCATCGCCGGATTGCGGACAACGCCGTGATCGATCGGGCCGATCTCGGCCATGCGACGCTCCTTCGAACGCGCCCGGCGGCGGCGACCCCCGCCATTGGTGCGTCCGATGACGGCATCCATGCCGCCTTCCAGGCTGACCGAATAGCCCTGCACGGCGGAAGGCAACGAAGAAAGCGCTGCAAGCGGCTGCGCCATGCCGTCGAGGGTCCGAGGCATGCGGTTCAGCACGGCTCCGTCGACGCCGGGCAAAGCCTCCTTCAGCATCTGCTCAAGCGCGTCACGCCCGAGTTGCAGGACCACCTCCGCCCCCTCGCGGCTCCATAGGCCGAAATTGTAACCGGAATGGCTGCCGCCCAGCCAGCATGCGATACGCAACGAGCCGTGGCGGCCGATCCCGAGCGGCAGGACGAAGGCCGCATGACCATCCAGGCGGCCGAGCAGGAAGGCCGGCTCCAGCCCCTCGTGCGGCACGACGTGACGGACATAGGCGTCCACCCAATCGAAGCGCTGGAACACGGCGCCGATACCAGTTGCCTCCAGCAGCCGCCACTCGGCCTCGATGGCGCGCGCGTCCGTATGACGCTCGACCGCAAGCCGATCTGCAATCGCGCATGACTCCGTCAATCTGACCTGCATATTCACCGGCCACTCCGCGCTGATGCCGCCCGCCTCCGTGCCTTCGCGTGGCGGGTATGCTGTCCTCGGGCCGCAACTTTGCATACTGGCAGTTAACAATCCGGCATCTGAAAAGCCGGTTTTGTAATTGACATACATCCGGTCAAGCGGCCGCCGGCAACGTCGCACGCCGGCCATGGCCTGCCGTTTCACCCATTGGAAAGATCAGTGGACTAGAATGCGTCCGAGCGCGAAAGCGGTATGCGGAGTAACAATGACGGCAAGATGGATCGCCGACGAAAGGCCGGCTGGCAGCGCGGATGTAATTGATCCGCAGGGACCGGGCCGCGGCATCGTCGACATATTGTTCGTCGTCGCCGTCGTCGCGATCATGGCGTTGTCGGACTACGCGCTCGAATATTTCGGCATTCCCTATAGTTCCCCTACCGGTTCGATCCTTTCCAAGATACATCCCGCCACCTACCTTTTCGGGCTCGCACTTGCGCTGGCGGTGATTGCCAACCGGAATCCCCTCACCTACGCGCTCAATCTCTTCCTGCGCCGACCGGGCTCGGGCTTTCTTCTGGTAAGCTGTCTGCTCCTTTGGGTATTCATCTCGCGCTACAAGCCCGACTATTCCGCCTCGTTCCTCGCCGACGCGCTGATGGTGGCGGCCATGATCTCGATGCTATTCGCGGACGCGAACGAACGTGCCCGAGGCAATGTGGCGCGGGCGGTGCACATTCTTCTGGTGCTCAATTGCATCATCGCGATCATTGAAGCTTCCACCGGCTGGCGGCTGTTCCCTTTCGTCCTGTTGGGCCACGACCAGACATGGGACTATCGAGCGACCGCGCTGTTTGGCCATCCGCTCAATGGCGCGCTCATTACCGGCGTCTACGCCGTCATACTGATGACAGTACCCAACGTGCGGGGGCTGAGCGAACGCTTCCGCCTGCCGCTCGTACTCTTGTGCATGGCGACGATGCCGTTTGTCGGCGCACGAACCTCCTTCACGATCGTCTATGCCACGGCAGCGGCGGCCATCGGGCTGAGAATACTGCGCTTCCTGCGCGGGGGAACTGTCAGGGTGCGGACACTCCTGCAGTTTATGATCGTCGGTGTTCTCGGGATCGTCGCGATCGTGACCATGCTCGAACTCGGCATATTCGACAATTTTCTGGAGCGTTTCAGCGACGACAGCGGCAGCGCGGAGACCCGCGTCCTGCTGTTTCAACTGTTTGATAATTTCGGCCTGCGCGACCTGCTGATGGGGCAGAGCGATCTCGCGCTCGAGACGAATGTGCGGCTGAACGGGTTGACCAACGGTATCGAGAGTTCCTGGGCCGGCCACCTCGTGCGCTACGGTCTTGTGATGTCGACAGTGCTTTGGTTCGGTATCGCGGGCTGGTTCGCTGAAATGCTGCGCGTCAGCGGGCGTGGCGCCATCCTGCCGCTGGTGTTCGTTTTTCTCGTGATTTCGACCAGTGTCGGCATCAGCGCCAAGACGACCATGCTCTCCATTCCGGCTATCCTGATCCTGGCCCTTGTCCAGAAGGGTCCGGCAAACAGCCCATCTCTTACAGGGAAGGCTGGGGCTTTTCGGGGATAAACCGGGAACCCCTGCTCTCCGCTATTTTTCTTAAGCTATTGTAATTATTGTTCTTCCTTTGGAGCGAAGGCAGGTGCCTCTGTGACAACCGCCTTCCAAAGGCCATTATTAGTCAATAAAATAACAACAATTCTTTGGATATCGTCTTCAATTATTGAACAGACAATCCCGGATAGCGCCTCTTTCTTATCGCTGCCGGCCGATTAGCTTTCTTTCATAGAACGCGCCGGCCCCGTTCCAGGGAAGAACCGGCCAAGAGGAGAAGAAAGATGATCGAAGGGATCAAGGGCCTGCATCACGTCACGTCGCTGTCGAGCGACGCGGTGCGCAACAATGCCTTCTTCACCGATACGCTGGGGCTTCGCCGGGTGAAGAAGACCGTCAATTTCGACGCGCCGGAGGTCTATCACCTCTACTATGGCGACGAGGCCGGGACACCGGGCTCCGTCATGACCTATTTCCCCTTCCCCGGCATCGCGCGTGGGCGTCCCGGCACCGGCGAAGTCGGCACGACGGCTTTTTCCGTTCCGGCCGGCGCGCTGGAATTCTGGAAGAAGCGGCTCTCCGGCGCAGGCGTCGACGGGCTGAAGGAAGACGAGAGCTTCGGCGAAAAACGCCTCTATTTCGCTGGCCCGGACGGCGATGGCTTCGTGCTGGTCGAAGCTGGTAACGACAAACGCATGCCATGGACGGGCGAGGTCGATGTCGACCATGCGATCCGCGGCTTCCATTCCACTGTGCTCAGATTGCGCGACGACGGCGCCACGGCCGAACTCCTGCGTTATATGGGCTATCAGCAGATCGACGCGCAGGACGGCGTCACCCGCTTTGGCATCGAAGGCGGCAACGGCGCGGATTTCGTCGATGTCGAGACCATGCCCAATATCGCCATGGCTGATCAGGGCGCAGGCTCGGTCCATCATGTCGCGTTCGCCGTCAAGGATCGCGCGAAGCAGCTGGAGGTGCGTCAGGCACTGACCGACACCGGCTACCGGGTGACGCCTGTTATCGACCGTGATTATTTCTGGTCGATCTATTTCCGTACACCGGGCGGCGTGCTCTTCGAGGTCGCGACGAACGAGCCCGGCTTCGACCGTGACGAGGACAAGGCGCATCTCGGCGAGGCGCTGAAGCTGCCGACGCAGCACGAGCATCTGCGCGCTTTCCTCGAAAAGCACCTGCAGCCGATCATGGATTAAGGACAGCTTTCATGACAACCGAAGGCTATAGCTATGCCGAAAGGAAGGGCGTGCCAGGCGGCGCGCTCTTCCTGACCTTCCATGGCACCGGCGGCGACGAGCATCAATTCACCGGCCTTGCCGCGCAATTGATGCCGGATGCCACTGTCATCTCGCCGCGCGGCGATGTCTCCGAATATGGCGCGGCGCGCTTCTTCCGGCGCACCGGCGAGGGCGTCTACGACATGGCCGATCTGGCGCTACGTACCAAAAAGATGAAGCGCTTCGTGGCGGACCTGAAGGCGAAGCATTCGCCGTCTCGCGTTATCGGGCTCGGCTATTCCAATGGCGCCAATATCCTGGCTTCGGTGCTGTTCGAGGCAGCGGGCTTGTTCGACGACGCCGTGCTGATGCATCCGCTCATCCCATTCGAGCCGCCGGAGAATCCGGCGCTCGAGGATATCCGGATCCTGTTCACCGCCGGCCGCAACGACCCGATCTGTCCGCCGCCGCTGACGGAACGGCTCGGCGATTATTTTCGCCGCCAGGGCGCGGAACTGCGCCTCAAATGGCACGACGGCGGCCACGGGATCGAGCCGGTGGAAATCGCGGCGATCCGCGATTTCCTTGCAAGAAACCGGACACCGGCCGGCTGATCGGCAACGCAATCGGCCAATCGGGCGTATACTTGCCTATGCCGCCGCTCGCCCACAATGGGCAGGCGGCGGCAGGGAGGCCTCCATGGCTGAAGAACATGAAACGAAGCAGATCGAGATGATGCGGCAGATGGTGGCGTTTGCCGAAAAACAGACGGACTATTCGCTTGAGCGCTCGGAGATGTCGGAGGTGCGCTCCTACCAGAATGCCGAGCGCACACTTTCAGTCTGGGTGCGCACGTCGCTGGCGCTGATGATCTGCGGCCTCGCCATCGACCGCTTCGGATTGATGGTAGACGGGAGCGCCGAGGCGCCGCGGGGGCTACTGCTCGACCGGGCATCGACATGGACAAGCATCGGGCTGGTGCTTCTCGGCGTGGTGATGGTTCTCGCGACCGGGCTGCGGTTTTTCGCCTATGCCCGCATATGGCGACGGCGGCATCAGCCGCCACCCTTTCACGGTCCTTATCTGGCTTCGTTCTTCGCGGTGATGGCAGCGATCTTCGGCGTCGTGCTGCTGGTCATCATGATGACAGCTACCCCCTGACAGACCGCCGCGTGTACTGGACGCGGCTTCCTATATTCGCCGGCATGCGCTACCACCTCGCCGTCAGGTTTCGACGGCAAGTATTCGGAGGTGAAAGTGCACAAGAAGCTGGTCCTGGTCGGTTGCGGCAATATGGGCTTCGCGATGCTTTCGGGATGGCTGAAGACCGGCAAGCTCAAGCCGGATGAAGTGCTTGTCGTCGAACCAGGCGAGGCGCTTCGCCAACGCGTGTCGGATCTGAAGGTCGAGGCGGTGGCCAATGCGTCCGATTTGCCGGAGCAGCTTCGGCCGGAACTTGTCCTCTTCGCGGTGAAGCCACAGATGATCCGCACCGTTGCGCCAGCCTATCGCCGTTTCGGCGCCTCCGGCGCGACCTTCGTCTCGATCGCCGCCGGGACGCGTATCGCGCTTTTCGAGGAGCTCCTCGGCGGGGGTGTTGCCGTGATGCGCTGCATGCCGAACACGCCGGCAGCCATCGGCAAAGGCATGATGGTGCTGGTGTCGAACGGCAGAGTGGCGCCCGATACCGATACCTTAATCGAAAGCCTGATGGCGACCAGCGGCCGCGTCGCACGCATCGATTCGGAGGATCTGATGGACGCGGTGACGGCCGTTTCCGGTTCCGGCCCGGCCTATATCTTCCATTTCATCGAATGCCTTTCCGCCGCGGCCGAAAAGGCCGGCCTGCCAGCCGAAACGGCAAAACTGCTCGCCATGCAGACGGTCTATGGCGCGGCGAGCCTTGCGGCGCAGAGCGGCGAGGAACCGGGCCGGCTGCGTGAGCAGGTCACCAGTCCGAACGGCACCACCGCCGCGGCGCTTGGTGTGCTGATGGGCGAAAACCGCCTCCGCGACCTTGTGACGGAAGCGGTGGAGGCAGCCAGAAAACGTTCGATCGAACTGGCCGGATGATCCAACGGCCGGCCTCTTCAGGACCGGCCGTCCACTCTATTGGCAGACTTACTGCGTGTCGGCGCCCGATACGACGTCACCGAACGCTTCCCATCGCTTGCCGTCGAACTTGATCAGCTGCATGTCCTGCAACGGATAGAAGTCGGTGGCGCTCGTGTTCACCTGGATGCCGGGAGGCGTCAGGTCGAGGTCGACATTCTTCAGATTGGCGGCAGACTTCATGATGCCGGAATGGGTGAAGTCGCCGCAGGCGCCTTGCAAAACCTTCTCGAGCGTCTGGCTGACGGCATAACCATAGATGGTGAAGCTCGAATTCTTGTCACCGTCCGGATAGTATTTATCCATGAAGGCATTCCATTTCTTCATGCCTTCATCGTCCTTCCATTGCGGGTCCTGCGAATCCTTCAGATAGAGCGCGCTGATGACGCCCTTGGAGGCTTCGAGGCCGGCGGGCTTGAGCACCGCGCCGACGGAATTGGAGACACTGTTCAGCAATTGCGTCGGCTTCCAGCCGAGCTCCGCTGCTTTCTTGATGGCCTGGGCGGCGAATTTCGGCGTCGCCACGTTGAAGAAGACGTTGGCGCCCGAACCCTTGAGGTTGACCATCTGCGAATCGACGGTCGGGTCGGAAGTCTCATAAGGCTGCTCGGCGACGATCATCGAAGACGCCTTGTCGCCGAGCCCCGTCTTGAGGCCGTTCAGGTAGTCCTTGCCGTAATCGTCGTTCTGGTAGAGCACCCCGATCTTCGCGTCGGGCATGTTCTTCAGGAGGAAGCGGGCATAGATCTTGCCCTCGGACACGTAGTCGGGCTGCCAGCCCATGGTCCATGGGAAATTTTTCGGATCGCCGAATTTGGAAGCGCCGGTGGCGACGAAGAGCTGCGGCGTCTTCTTGGCGTTCATGTATTTCTGGATGGCGGAATTAGACGGCGTGCCGAGGCTGTTGAAGATCAGCGCCACCTGGTCGCTCTCCACGAGCTTGCGCGCCTGCTCCACCGCCTTTGGCGGGCTGTAGCCGTCGTCGTAACTGATGAAGTCGATCTGGCGGCCGCAGACGCCGCCATTATCGTTCAGCATCTTCATGTAGGCGACGTCGGTCTTGGCGATCTGCGAATAGGCCGATGCCGGCCCGCTATAGGGCATGATATTGCCGATCTTGATGGTCTTGTCGGTTATGCCGGTTGTTTCGTCGGCAGATGCCGCTACCACCGTAAGCGTCGTGGCGGCCGCCAGCGCACCAAGAATTGCCAGTCTGGAATGAATCCTTCTCATTGGCCTAAACCTCCCTTTCAGCGATCCGGACGCGACCTAAACCGGCGTCCGATGAAGTCCGCGACCTTGCGGACGAGACCACCCGCGCCTGTCGGCATCAGGTAGATGAGGAGAATGAGGATCACCCCGTAAACGGCGCCGGCGAGTGCCTTGTTGAAGTGCTCGGCGATATTCGGGACGAAGACGACAAAGGCACCGCCGACCAAAGCACCCGGCAGCCAGCCGACACCGCCCACGACAAGGCCGACGAAAAGCGCGACCGACAGGAAGAAGGTGAAGCTGTCGGGCGCGACGAACTGCACGACGATGGCGCCGAGCGCGCCGGCGATGCCGGTGAAAGCGGCGCTGACGCCGAAGGCGAGTGACTTATAGAGCGCACTGTTGATGCCCATCGCGCGCGCCGCAAGCGGGTTGTCGCGGATCGCCATTAGCGCCCGGCCGGAGCGGCTGGAGACGAGATTGACCGCGAACCAGTAGAGCAGCAGACCCACGACGAGCGTGAAATAATAGAGCCACTGATCCTGGCTGAGCGGTAGGCCGAAGGGCGCGTCCGGCTTCATGATGACGATACCCTGCACGCCGCCGGTCCATGGCTCGATGACGGAGAGCTTGAGGAATTGCGGCATGGCGACCGCAAGCCCGAATGTCGCGAGCGCCAGATAGATCCCTTCCAGGCGAAGCGCCGGCAATCCGAACAGGAAGCCGGATACGAAACAGATGATTCCGGCCGCGGGCAATGTCCAGCCATAGGCGAGGCCGGCATCTTCCATCAGGATCGCTGCTGTATAGGCGCCGATGGCGTAGAAGGCTCCGTGGCCGAGCGAGAACTGGCCGTTGATACCGGTGAGCAGGTTCAGCCCGAGGATGGCGATCACATAGATCAGCATCATGGTGAGCTGGAAGACGGTGAAGTTGGTGAGGAAGAGCGGCAGCGCCGCCAGCACCAGCACGACGAGGATCCCTGCCCAGTTACGCGCCCCGAGCCGGGAAACCGGCCCTTTGGCAGTAATCGCGGTGCCTTCTTCGCGGATCGCCATATCAGACCCTCTGTACCGTCTTGCGGCCGAGCAGGCCGGAGGGACGGACGACGAGGACGGCAATTATGACGAAGAGGGCGACGGGCAGTTTCAATTCCGGCCCGACGACCGGTATGTAGGTGCCGGCGAGGTTCTCGATGATCCCGACTGCAAGGCCGCCGATCACGGCGCCGACGGGGCTGGTCAGGCCGCCAAGGACGGCGCCGGCGAAGCCATAAAGCAATATGCTCACCATCATGTTCGGCTCGAGGAATACGACCGGCGCGATCATCATGCCGGCTACCGCGCCTATTGCCGACGCCATGCCCCAACCGAGCGCCGTCATCCAGCCGACGCGGATGCCGACAAGGCGGGCCGATTCCGGATTGGCAGCGGCGGCACGCATGGCGAGTCCGATCCGCGTGAAGCGGAAGAAGATATAGAGCAGCGCCAGCACCACCAGCGTGACGGCAATCATGCCGGCCTGATGCGGGCTCATGAGGCCGCCGAAGAGCGCACCTGAGCCGAAGGGGCTCGGGAACGGCTTGATCTCGAAATTCCAGATGAAGCCGGCGAGGCTGTTGAAGATGGCGAACAGCGCAATGAATATGACGACGTGGGAGAGCACCGGAGCGTTCTCGATCGGCTTGAAGACGAGTCTTTCCACGATGAGGCCGCCGGCGAAGGAAAGCGTCACGGTCAGCACGAAGGCCAGCCAGTACGGCACCCCCCAGGCGAGAAGCTGCCAGGCAACGAAGGTGGAGAACATCGCCATCTCGCCCTGCGCGAAATTGAGATGGTGGATCGCCTGGTAGATCATGACGATGGCCAGCGCCATGCAGGCGTAGATCGCCCCTGTCGCAACGCCGGATACGATCTGCTGAATGAGGATTTCCATCTCCGTCAGTACCCCAGATAGGCGTTGCGGATGGATTCGTCGTTCCTGATTTCTTCCGCCGACCCGGCGACGGCGATCTCGCCCGTTTCCAGAAGATAGGCCTGATCGGCGAGCGACAGCGCGAAACTGGCGTTTTGTTCGACGAGAAGCATGCTCACCTTCATCGCCTCCCTGACATGCGCGAGGATGCGGAACACCTCTTCCACAACGAGCGGCGCCAAGCCGAAAGAAGGCTCGTCGAGCAGCATCAGGCGGGGCCTGAGCATCAGCGCCCTGCCGATGGCCAGCATCTGCTGCTCGCCGCCGGAGAGCGTCCCCGCCTGCTGCCGGCGGCGTTCCTTCAGGCGTGGGAAATAACCGTAGATGCGCTCGATATCGCCCATGACCTCGCGGCCAGCCGGTCGCGACATGGCACCGAGTTCAAGGTTTTCCTGCACCGTGAGGTTGAAGAAGGTGCCGCGTCCTTCCGGTACGTGCGCGATGCCGAGGCGCACGATATCCTCGGTCCTGGCGCGCGAAATCGATCGACCGCCGAACTCGATCTCGCCTGAGCGGGCGATCATGCCGCAAAGCGCTCTCAGCGTCGTCGTCTTGCCGGCGCCGTTTGCGCCGAGAAGCGCGGTGACGCTGCCTTCGGCAATCGAAAAATCCAGCCCGCGCAGAACTTTCAAATCGCCATAGGAGGCCTCAAGGCCATGAACGGAAAGCAGCGGCTTCACGATTTCCCGTCTCCGAGATAGGCTCGGATCACTTCCGCATCCGCCTGCACGTAAGAGGGATCGCCTTCGCAGATCTTGCGGCCGAAATTGAGTACGACGACCTTGTCCGAGACGCCCATCACCAAGTTCATGTGATGTTCAACGAGCAGAACGGTCACTGCATGATCGTCGCGTATTCGGCGGATCAGCCGGCCGAGTTCGCCGATCTCGTCATGGTTAAGGCCGCCGGCCGGCTCATCGAGAAGCAAGAGCTTCGGGCCGACGGCGAGCGCGCGTGCCATCTCCGCCCGCTTCAGTGTGCCGAAGGGCAGGCCGGCCATCGGCAGGTCCGCGACCGAGCCCAGTTCGAGATAGGCGATCAACTCGTCGACAATGCCGTTTATCCGCTCTTCGGCGCGGCGCATACGTGGCAGCCTGAGCCCATCGCTCAGCATGTCGGTCCTTGCCTGGCAATGCGCGCCGACGCGGATGTTATCGCGGACGGAAAGCCGCGAAAAGGAAGCGAGGTTCTGGAAGGTACGGCCGATGCCGATCTCAGCCATGCGGCTGGCGCTCCTTTTGAGGATGCTGTTCCCTTCGAAGAGGATGTCGCCGGAAGTCGGCGTATAGAGCCGGCTCAGGCAATTGAAGAGCGTCGTCTTGCCAGCTCCGTTCGGCCCGATCAGGCCAAGGATCCCACCGCTCTCAAGGTCGAAGCTGACGCCGTCCAGCGCCCTGATACCGCCGAATGCCACTGAAACGTCGCGGATCGCGAGAAGCGGGAACGGGGCAGATTCCTGCTGCGGCAGCACGCACTCTCCTCCCACTGGCGGACATTCGGTCCGGTTTGCCCTTTCCGGGCAGCCATCCCCTTATTATCACCTTGTCCGCGGCAGGATTGAAACATCGGCGCGACATCAGGTCAACGGCAAAATACCGGGTAGTATGTCAGCAGATGGCAGGATGATCCGCGCCGCCCCGCCGCCCTAGTGCGCTTCGTCCCAATTATGCGCGGCACGGGCATCGACATGGAGCGGCACCGCCATATGGATCGCCGGCATGGCGGCGCCCTCCATGACCTTGCGGATCACGGGAATCGCTTTCTCTACCTCGTCCTCCGGCGCTTCGAAGATGAGCTCGTCATGCACCTGCAAGAGCATGTCGGTGTTCATCAGACCGGCCTTGGCGAGCGCGTCTTCCATCCGTACCATGGCCCGGCGGATGATGTCGGCGGCCGAACCCTGGATCGGCGCATTGATAGCGGCGCGCTCGTTGAACGCGCGCATCGAGGGATTGGAGGAGCGTATTTCCGGATAGTGCGCACGGCGACCGAAGATCGTCTCGACATAGCCATTGGCGCGGGCGAAGGCCTTGGTCCCTTCCATGTAGTCGCGGATACCGGGGAAGCGCTCGAAATAGCGCTTTATGTAGTCGGCCGCCTCCTCGCGCGGGATGGAAAGCTGATTGGCGAGGCCGAAAGCCGAAATGCCGTAGATGATGCCGAAATTGATCGCCTTGGCCCTGCGGCGCACCTCCGGCGGCATGCCATCTACGGGCACGCCAAACATCTCCGATGCCGTCATGGCGTGGATGTCGATGCCGTCGGCGAAAGCCTGGCGGAGTTGCGGGATGTCGGCGACATGCGCCAGCACACGCAGCTCGATCTGGCTGTAGTCGGCCGAGATCAGCTTATGCCCCGGCACGGCAATGAAAGCCGTGCGGATCTTGCGCCCCTCCGCCGTACGGATCGGGATATTCTGCAGATTGGGCTCCGAAGAGGAAAGCCGCCCTGTCGTGGTCGAGGCGAGCGCATAGGAAGTGTGCACGCGCTTCGTGTCGGGATGGATGTAGCCCGGCAGCGCATCCGTATAGGTCGATTTCAGCTTGGTGAGCTGGCGCCAGTCCACGATCTTGCGCGGCAGTTCATGGCCTTCGGCCGCGAGGTCCTCGAGCACGCGCGCCGAAGTCGTCCACTGCCCGGTCTTTGTCTTGCTGGCACCGGGCAGTCCCATACGCCCGAACAATATGTCACCGAGCTGCTTTGGCGAACCGATGGTGAAGCGCTCCCCGGCAAGCTTGTAGATCTCGTCCTCCAGCGCTGCGGCACCCTGCGCAAGATCGCCGGAAAGCCGGCTAAGGATCTGCCGGTCAACCGAGATGCCGCGCTCTTCCATGCGGCCGAGAACGGCCACCATCGGCCGTTCCAGCCGTTCGTAGACGGAGACCATGCCCTTGGCGGCAAGCCGGGGCTTCAATACGCGCCAGAGCCTGAGCGTCACGTCGGCGTCCTCCGCCGCGTAGCAGACCGCTCGGTCGATATCGACGAAATCGAAGGTGACCGCCGATTTGCCGGAACCGGCGACCTCCTTGTAGGGGATCGGGGTGTGGCCGAGCCAGCGCTCCGAGAGCGCATCCATGCCGTGCCCGCCCGACGTGCCGGCATCGAGCACGTAGGAGATCAGCATCGTGTCGTCGATCGGCGCGGCATCGATGCCGTGGCGGCGCATGACCAGCCAGTCATATTTGGCGTTCTGGGCGATCTTGAGCACCGAAGCGTCTTCCATCATCGGCTTGATGGCGGCAAGCGCCTCGCGGATGGGGATCTGGTTCTCGTGCAGTCCGCCGCCGAGGAGATCGCCGGCACCCGACTTGTGGTTCAGGGGGACATAAGCCGCGCGCCCTGGCCCGATGGCGAGAGAGAAGCCGCAGAGTTCCGCCTGCATCGGGTCGAGCGAAGTGGTTTCCGTATCGAAAGCGACCAGCCCGGCCTCGCTTGCCTCCTTCACCCAGGCTTCCAGCGTCGCCAGGTCGCGGATGCAGTGATAGGCGTTGACGTCGATCTTGTCGGCGACAGCCTCTTCGGCCCGTAACGCCGCCAGCATGGAAGGCGTCGCGACGCCATCCGGGGCGCCTGCAGGAAGCGACGGCTTCGCAATTTCGGGACCTTCCGCAATTTCGGCGGGCGCACCCGCCGCACCCGCTCCCACATCCGGCCCATGCGCGTCGGCCGTCACCACCTCGACGTCGGCAGGCTCGATCTCCGCGGGTTCGGCGCCGGTTGCCTCGGCCACGCGTCGTGTCAGACTCGAAAACTCCATCGCCTTCAGGAAGGCGATCAGCTTCGGCCCATCCGGCGGCTCAAGCATCAGGTCGTCCAGCCCTTCCTTGACCTCGACATCGTTCTTCAGCGTCACCAGAAGCTTGGAAACACGCGCCTTCTCGGCATTCTCGATGATCGATTCACGCCTTTTGTTCTGCTTGATCTCGGATGCCCGTGCGAGCAGCGTTTCGAGGTCGCCGTATTCCTCCAGAAGCTGTGCCGCCGTCTTCGGTCCGATGCCGGGAATGCCTGGAACATTGTCCACGGAATCGCCGGTCAGCGCCTGCAAATCGATCATCTTTTCGGGCGGTACGCCCCATTTCTCTATGACTTCGGGGATGCGGATTTCCCGGTCTTTCATCGGGTCATACATGGAAACCGTCCGGCCGACGAGTTGCATAAGATCCTTGTCGGACGAGACGATGGTCGTGTCCGCATCCGCCTCGCAGGCGAGCCGGCAATAGGTGGCGATCAGGTCGTCCGCCTCGAAGCCTTCCATTTCGATGCAGGGCAGGCTGAAGGCGCGTGTGGCATGCCGGATCAGCCCGAATTGAGGGATCAAATCCTCCGGCGGTTCGGAACGGTTCGCCTTGTATTCAGGGAAAAGCTCGTTGCGGAACGTCTTCGAGGAATAGTCGAAAATGACCGCGAAATGCGTCGGCGTCACGCCGACAGAGGTATCGCGCGCATCGCGCAGGAGCTTCCACAGCATATTGCAGAAACCGGCCACGGCGCCGATCGGCAGGCCGTCGGATTTGCGGGTCAGCGGGGGCAGCGCATGATAGGCGCGGAAGATATAGCCGGACCCGTCGACGAGGAAGAGATGATCGCCTTTCTTCATGGGCTACCGGTAACCCGTGCCACCAAGGCTGTCCATGCCAAAGGCGTCCCGCGGGGACAAGCTGTGTCTCTCCTGACAAGGCGCTATCACGCTCATGTTACAAACTTGTAATTTTCATGCCCTTGAATCGCCATCATCCGGGGACCAGATAGAACGTATCGGCAATTAACGCCGAGTTCGGTCAAGGCTCGTCCCCCGCCTAACCGGACATTGCGGCAGCCTCATCCCCCTCTCCGGGCTGCCGCATCGTTTCGAGTAAGGCCGCCGTGGTTCCCCCTCCACCACGGCGGCACTTTTTTGCGCAGGGCTCGTCCTCCAAACGCATGCTGCGTCTGTCTTCGGCATACCTTTAGGGAGCATGGCGCGTTTTTGGGGGGCGATGCAGAAGGGTGCGTGGGGCCACCATAGCCGGCGTGGTAGTCACGGCGCTCGACGATCTCGAAGAAGAGGCAGGTCCGGACGGAGGCGTCGGCCTCAGCCAAGCCTCTCGTTGCGCGTCACGAAGCGCAATACCATATCGACGATGTTGCCGCGCAGCGTTTCCAGATTGCCTTCGGCGGCGAGGTCGCGGCCGAAGATCTTGGAGAAAGTCGCCCGGTTGGAGACGTTGAAGAAACAGAGCGCGCTGACCTGCCAGTGAAGCTCCAGCGGGTCGAGACCCTCGCGAAAAACCCCTTCGGCGACGCCGCGCGAATAGATTTCGGCGATGTGATCGATCGCACGGGCATTGAGTTCGCGAATCACGCCGGACCGGTCGAGGTACTCGCCGTGATGGATATTCTCGATCATCACCATGCGGATGAATTCCTCATGGCTCTGATGATGATCGAAGGTGAACTCGACAAGCTTGCGCAGCGCGTCGATCGGAGGCAGGCCCTTGGTGTCCAGTTTCGCCTCGCCCTCGCGCACCAGCCGGTAGGCGTTTTCCAGCGCCGCGACGTAGAGGCTCTCCTTGTCGTCGAAATAGTAATAGATCATGCGCTTGCTGGCACGAGTACGCGCGGCGATCTCATCGATACGGGCGCCGGAAAGGCCGTTCAGCGCAAATTCCTCGGAAGCGATCTCGAGGATGTTCCGCCGCGTTCCCTCGCGGTCGTAACTGCGGCTCGCGCCGCTTTTGGAACCGGCTTCGCCCTTCGGCATGGCCTTTTCTTTCATAGGCTTATCTCTCCGCCGCGGCAGCTCGATTGACAGAACTAACCAGTTCGTACATCATGATTCGGCTTCGCGGATCATATACCGGTCCGCGTCCGCCGAAGACAAGTATGGCATGGCACGCCGATCGGGGAGGATCCGGTGGACGAGTTCAGGGAGGTCGCGATCGATCGTCTGCGCGCGCTCGCAAGCCAGGGCACGCCGCCCCTCGCCGACCGAAATGCCATGTTCGTCGGGCTCGCCGGACGCGGCATACAGGCTTCCCGATCACCCATCATGCACGAGCGCGAGGGTGCGCGGCTCGGGATTCCCTTCCGCTATGTGCTGATCGATTTCGATACGCTCGGTCTGAAAGATACGAGTATCGGCGCGGTGGTTCGTGCAGCGGCGGAACTGGGCTTTGCCGGGCTCAATATCACGCATCCCTTCAAGCAGACGGTGATCCCGGCGCTGGACGAACTTTCGCCCGAGGCTCAATCGATCGGAGCGGTGAACACCATCGTCATAAGAGATGGACGATGCGTCGGCCACAATACCGATAGCTGGGGTTTTGCCGAAAGCCTGCGTCAGGCCCGGCCGGCGCTTCCCATCGAGCGTGTCGTACAGCTCGGCGCCGGCGGCGCCGGTGCCGCTGTCGCGCATGCGCTCGACGGTCTCGGTGTCGGCGAACTCGTCATCATCGACCAGTCGCCGGAACGCGCCGAGGTGCTGACTGCCCGGCTCGGGCAACGCTCGAGCCATGTCTTCAAGGCGTCGCGAGCTGTCGAGGAAGAGATCGGACGGGCCGAGGGCATCGTCAACGCGACGCCGGTCGGCATGGCGAACTATCCGGGCACGCCCTTTCCTTCAAAACTCCTGTCCGCGCGGCATTGGGTCGCCGACATCGTCTATTTTCCGGAGGATACGGAATTGCTGCGCGCCGCACGAAAAGCCGGTTGCCGGACGGTGCCCGGTTCGGGAATGGCGGTCTATCAGGCGGTCCGGGCCTTCGAGCTTTTTACGGGCGTACAACCCGATGTCGCCTCGATGACACAGCATTTCCGGGCGGCGGCATGAGCGCCTTCCGAATAAAGCCGAAGATCGAGCGGGTAGCGGACACAGGTGACCGCCTCGGCGAGACGCCGCTGTGGGCAGCGGATTCAGGCGAGCTATCCTGGATCGACATAGAGACACCGCGCATGCACCACCTGGACATGACGCGCAAGGAACCCGTGACGCGGGCCTTCGACGTCAAATATCTTGGCTGCCAGGCGCTCTCCGGGCCGTCGAGGCGGCTGATCGCGACCGATCGCCAGTTACAGTTCCTCGATCTTGATTCAGGCGGGCTTCAGCCGTTCCTGTCTATCGACGAAGAAGGGGACAGCCGCCTGAACGACGGTCGCGTAGATCGCGATGGGCGCCTCTGGATCGGGACCATGGATAACGGCCTTTCGGCCCGGACGGGAAACCTCTACCGCGTCGATCCCGACGGCACCGTCACCCGTATGCTTTCAGACATCATCGTTTCCAACGGGATCGCATTCTCGCCGGACGGCGGCACACTGTATTTCACCGACACGCGGCGCCATCTGAGCTTCCTGTTCGACCTGGACCGAGATGACGGGACCATCTCCAATCAGCGCCTTTTCGCCGATTATACGCAGACAGGCGAGCGGCCGGATGGTGCGTGCATCGATGTCGATGGTTGTCTGTGGGCCGCCTTCTTCGCGGGAAGCCGCATCGTCCGTTATCGCCCGGACGGGCGGATAGACCGGATAATCGAACTGCCGGTCACCAATCCGACCTGTGTGTGCTTCGGCGGCCCGGACCTGAGGACGCTTTTCATCACCACTGCCCGCAAGTTCATGTCCGATGAAGCGCTGGCAGCCGAACCACTGGCGGGAGCGCTTCTCGCCATCGAGGGTGTGGGCCAGGGCCTTCCCGAGAATTCCTTTGGCCTGCACTGAGGAGGCACCATCATGTCCAACCCGATCACCAGACGCACTTTCCTTGGAACCGCGGCGGTGCTCGCCCTTTCGGCGCAGGCGGGAGCCACGGAGCCGATCCGCCTGAGATTTGCCGATTCGACAACCGCGGATGCCCCGCGCTCGAAAGCCCTCGTCGACATCTTCGCCAAGCGCCTCGGCTCCGGTTTCGACTTCAAGCCCTATTTCGGCAGCACACTTTACAAGCAAGGGACGGAGATCGTGGCCGTCCAAAGAGGCAATCTGGAAATGGCGCTGATGCCGCCATCCGATTTCGCCAAGCAGGTTCCTGCCTTCGACATACTTACCGCGGCCTATCTGGTACGCGACGCCGAGCATATGAAGGCGATCTTTGCCAGTGACGTCGGCACCGAACTCAGGAAGATGGCGCGCGAGCAGATGGGCATCGTCGTCCTCGCGCCAGCCTATTACGGCACGCGGCAATTGAACCTTCGCGGACACAAGAAAATCAACAAGCCGGAAGACCTGGCCGGCGTGAAGCTCCGCATGCCCGGCGGCGCGTCGTGGCAGTTTCTGGGAGAGTCCATTGGCGCCAATCCGGTCGCGCTGGACTATTCGGAGGTCTATACGGCCCTGCAAACCGGCGCGATCGATGCGCAGGACAATCCGCTCCCCAACGACAAGCTGATGAAATTCTACGAGGTAACGGATCAGCTTGTGCTGACCAGCCACAATGTCGGTTTCGGCATGCTTCTCACCAGCACGAAGCTCTTCGATTCCCTGACACCCGATCAACAGAAATCGGTGCAGGAAGCCGCCGATGCGGCCTTCGAATGGAGCAATGCGGAATATCTGAAAGAGGAAGCCGAGCTTGTTTCCTTCTTCAAGGAGAAGAAGCTCGACGTCTACACGCCGGACATCAAGGCTTTCCAAGCCTACTCGAACGACAAATACCTGGCATCCCCGCTCTCCAAGAGCTGGCCGGAGGGAATGCTGGAGAGGATCAACGCGCTTTAGGAACCGGAGCAACGCTCCAAGCATGGGAGGAAAACGATAATGAAACTCAACCTGACACGCAGGCAGACGCTCGTAGCAGGCGGCCTTCTGGCAGCTTCGACCGCGCTTCCGGCGCTCGCGGCGGACAAGCCGAAACTGCGCTTCTCGGCCGTGTTCTCCGACCAGGACATCCGCGCCGAGATGATGAAGAAATTCGCCGACTCGATAAAGGACGACTTCGACTATCAGGGCTATTACGGCGGGACGCTGTTCAAGCAGGGAACCGAACTCGTCGCGCTGCAGCGCGGCAATCTGGAGATGAGCAATATCGCCCCTCAGGACTTCTCCAAGCAGATGCCTGAATGGTCGATCGTCACCGCCGCCTATGTCTTCAGGGACACGGATCATCTGAAGAAGTTCTTCGCCAGCGAAATGGGAGAGGACCTGAAGAAGCGGACCGAAGAACAGCTTCATGTGCGCGTGCTCGGCCCGACCTATTTCGGCGTCCGCCAGGTCGGCCTGAAGCCGGACAAGAAGATCGAGAAGCCCGCCGACATGGCCGGCATCAAGCTCCGTATGCCCGGCGGCGAGGCCTGGCAGTTTCTCGGCAAGTCGCTGGGCGCCAATCCGGTCGCCATGGACTATGCGGAGGTCTATACGGGACTGCAGACGGGTGCGATCGACGGCCAGGACAACCCGCTTCCCAACGTCCAGAACATGAAGTTCTACGAGGTCATGTCGCAGATCGTGCTGACCTCGCACCTGGTGGGTTTCGACCTCCTGACCGTTTCCAGCAAGACCTGGAATGCCATGTCGCCCGAACTGCAGAAGAAATTCCAGAAGGCAGCCGACGACGCCATCGACTTCAGCACCGAAAAGCATCTGGCGCGCGAGAAGGAACTGGCCTCCTCCTTCGAGGCAAAGGGCCTGAAGATCTACAAGCCGGACGTGGACGCTTTCCGTGCATATGCGCAGAAGATGTACCTCGCTTCCGATCTCGCCAAGTCATGGCCCGAGGGCATGCTCGACAAGATCAACGCGCTCTAGAGCTTTTCTCCGAACCGGCCGGGGCGCCATTTACTCTTCGCCCCGGCCGAACCGCAACCGTTTCGGCAAAAGGGTTTTGTGTGGCAAACTCGCGCGTCCAAAGGCTGGGCACCTGGCTTTACCGCAGGGCGGAAAACGTTCTGGCCGCGATGATCGGTGTCATGTTCGCCGCCTTTCTGTTCCAGATCGCCTCCCGCTATCTCTTCAATTTCCCGGTTGGATGGACCAATGAGCTGAGCGCGATCCTCTGGATATGGATGGTGCTGTTCGGCGCGGCTTTCGTCACCAAGGAAAACGAGGAAATCCGCTTCGATCTTTTCTATGCCGCGGCGGGACCGCGCCTGCGCAAGGCCATGTTCCTGCTCTCGGCCGCCATGCTCCTCGTGCTTTACATCGCGTCGCTGCCAGCCATCGTGAGCTACGTCACCTTCATGAAGGTGGAGAAGACCGCCTACATGAACATCCCCTTCGACTGGGTGTACTCGATCTACATCGCTTTCGCTGTGGCTATCGTCGCCCGTTACCTCTTTCTCCTCTGGCGCGCCGTATTCGGCGGCGCACCGAAAGAGCTCGAGCCGAACCCGAATCCGGAAACCGGCGTATGAACGTCACCAGCCCTTTCTCGGTCACGATCTACGCGATCGTGGCGATGGCGATGCTTGGCCTGCCAATCGGCCACAGCATGATCGCGGCCTCGATCCTGTATCTGTGGCTCGCCGGTCTCGACATGGGAACCGCAGCCGAGCAACTCCTTAACGGCATGTACTCGAATTACGTCATCCTAGCCGTCCCGCTCTTCATCCTCGCCGCCGAACTGATGAGCATCGGCTCCATGACGGAACGGCTGATGCGGTTCTGCAACGCTTTCGTCGGGCGTTTCCGGGGCGGTCTTGCTTTCGTGACTATCTTCCAGGGGGTCATCTTCGCCGGAATGTCCGGCTCCGCCATCGCCGACGCCGCCGGCATAGGCAAGGTCATGCAGTCGATGATGACCAGGGACGGCAAATATACCGGTAGCTTTGCCGCCGCTGTCACCGCCGCCGCCTCGGTGCTCGGACCGATCATTCCGCCGTCGATTCCGATGGTCGTCTATGCGCTCGTTTCCGATGCCTCGATCGGCTATCTTTTCCTAGGCGGCGTCGTCCCTGGCCTCATGATGGCGCTTTCCCAGGCCGGCATCGTATGGTTCACGGCACGACGCCGGAACTTTCCGGTGGAGCCACCGACGCCCGCGCGCGAACTGCCGGCTGTCACATGGCGCGCCTTCCCTTCCTTGATGATGCCGGTGGTGCTGCTCGGCTGCATTTATGGCGGCATCACCACGCCGACCGAAGCGGCCGCCGTCGCCGCCGCCTATGCGCTCCTTATCTCGTCCGCGCTCTATCGCAGCGTCAGTTTGCGCGAGTTCTATAACGCGATCCTCGGCAGCGCGCGCACGTCGGCCTCGATCGGCATGCTGATCGCCGGAGCCTTGGTGTTCAACTATGTCGTGACCGTCGAAAACATACCGAATTCCATCACGGCGCTGATGGCGGGATGGCATCTGTCGCCACTCGGCTTCCTCGTCATTGTGAACATCCTGCTGCTGCTGCTCGGCTGCGTTCTGGAAGGCACTACGATCCTCCTGATTTTCATACCGGTCCTGATCCCCACTGCACACGCCCTCGGCATCGATCTGGTGCATTTTGGCGTGGTGGTCGTGGTCAACATCATGCTCGGCCTCGTCACGCCGCCCTATGGGCTGCTTCTTTTCGTGATGGCGCGGATTTCGGGCGAACCCCTCAAGGCAATCGTCATCGACGTCCTCCCTTTCCTGTGGGCCATGATCCTCTGCCTGGCGCTGATCACCTACTTCCCAGAACTGGTACTGTGGCTTCCGCGGCTCATGGGCTATCAGGGCGGATAAGAGCGAATGGCAACCGGAGCCGCGAAATGACGAAGCCCATCTTTGTCCTCAACGGACCGAACCTGAACCGCCTCGGCACGCGCGAGCCGGAGATATACGGGAAGACCACGCTGGCGGAGATCGAGGCGATGTGCCGGGAGGCGGCCGGCGGGCGACCGCTCCGCTTCCATCAGTCGAACGCCGAGCACCAGCTCGTCGACTGGGTGCACGAGGCGATCGACGAGGGCGCCGGCATCCTGATCAATCCGGCGGGCCTGAGCTTCCGCTCGATCCCGCTCCTCGATGCGCTGAAGATGTTCCCCGGCCCGATCGTCGAGTTCCATATCTCGAACATCCACCGGCGCGAGGAGATTTATCATCGCTCGCTGGTGTCCAGCGTCGCGACCGCCGTGCTCGCGGGACTGGGGCCGCGCGGCTATCCGATGGCCGTCAAGGCGCTGATCGGGATGGTCGAGACCGGACAGTCAGGCTGAAGCGAAAACGGTGCCCGTCGAGCACCGAAGCGCAAGCGAACCCCGTTCGTAGCTGGCCCCGCGGATTTCCCGGGCGGTTCCTCAGATATCCAGATTGGCGACGGACAGCGCGTTGTCCTGGATGAACTCGCGGCGCGGTTCGACATCGTCGCCCATCAGCCTCGAGAACAGCGAATCCGCGTTCACCGCGTCGTTGACCTTGACCTGCAGCAGCGAGCGCGCGGCCGGATCGAGGGTCGTCTCCCAGAGCTGCTCGGCGTTCATCTCGCCAAGGCCCTTGTAGCGCTGCATGGTGAGCCCCTTGCGGCCGGTGGCGAAGACCGCCTCCAGAAGCTTCATCGGGCCGGTGATGGTTTCCACGCTCTCCCGGCGCCGCAGAACGGCGGGCCTGTCGTAGATCTCCTTGAGGCGCGGCGCGTAGCGGTCGAGCGCGCGCGCGTCGGCCGAGCCGATCAGCGCCGCGTCGAGAATGGCAATCTCCTTCACGCCGCGCACGGTGCGCTCAAATACATAGCCGCCCGCGCCCTCGTTGGACGGATTGACCCGACCGTGCCAGCCGCGCTCCGTCTCGTCGGCGATCATGTCGAGCCTTTCCGCAACGCGCTTCGCCAAGGCTTCGGCGGGGCCCGGGTCGGAAAGCGTCTCCGCGTTCAGCCCGCCGACGATCGCCGCCTGCTCCACGACCGTGCGGTTGTAGCGCGAATGCAGGCCGTTCATGAGCGAACGCACCGCAAGCGCGTCATCGACCACGGCGCGAAGATCCCGCCCGGTGCGCACTTCGCCCGAGGAGAGTTCCAGCCCGGCTTCCTCAAGGCCTGTGCCGATCAGGTAATCCTCGAAGGCCTGCTCGTCCTTGATGTATTGCGCGCTCTTGCCCCGGGTGACCTTATAGAGTGGTGGCTGGGCGATATAGAGGTGCCCGCGCTCGATCAGTTCGGGCATCTGGCGGAAGAAGAAGGTCAGAAGCAGGGTACGGATATGGGCACCGTCGACATCGGCGTCCGTCATGATGATGATCTTGTGGTAGCGCAACTTGTCGGCGTCGAACTCGTCCTTGCCGATCGACGTGCCGAGCGCGGTGATCAGCGTGCCGATCATCTCGGAGGAAAGCATGCGGTCGAAGCGCGCGCGCTCGACGTTCAGGATCTTGCCGCGCAAGGGCAGGATCGCCTGGTTCTGGCGCGAGCGCCCGCCCTTGGCGGAACCGCCTGCAGAATCGCCCTCGACGATGAAGATCTCGGATTTCGCCGGATCGCGTTCCTGGCAGTCGGCGAGCTTGCCTGGCAGCGAGGTGATGTCGAGCGCACCCTTGCGACGGGTGAGTTCTCGCGCCTTGCGCGCCGCCTCGCGCGCTGCAGCCGCCTCGACGATCTTGCCGACCAGCGCCTTGGCCTCCGCCGGGTGCTCTTCCAGCCACGCACCTAGTTCCTCGTTGAGAAGGTTCTCGACCACCGGCCGTACCTCGGAGGAAACCAGCTTATCCTTGGTCTGCGAGGAAAATTTCGGATCCGGAACCTTTACCGAGAGGACGGCCGTCAGCCCCTCGCGGCAGTCGTCACCGGTGAGCGACACCTTTTCCTTCTTGGTAAGGCCGGAGCTTTCGGCATAGCCGGTCATCTGCCGCGTCAGCGCACCACGGAAGCCTGCAAGATGCGTGCCGCCGTCGCGTTGCGGGATGTTGTTGGTGAAGGCCAGCACGTTCTCGTGATAGCTGTCGTTCCACCACATGGAGACTTCGACCGTGATGCCGTCGCGCTCCCGCGAAATGGCGATCGGCTCGGCGATAAGCGGCTTCTTCGCCTTGTCGAGATATTTGACGAATTCGGTCAGTCCGCCTTCGTAGTGCAATTCCTGCTGTTTCAGGTCGGCGTGTCGCCGGTCGGTCAGCACGATGCGCACGCCGGAATTGAGGAAGGCGAGTTCGCGGAGCCGATGCTCCAGCGTCGGATAGTCGAACTCCGTCATGGTGAAGGTTTCGGACGAGGGCAGGAAGGTAACTTCCGTGCCGGTCTCGCCCCCCGCGTCTCCGGTTTCCCTCAGCGGCGCATCGGCGACGCCGTGCGTGAACGACATTTCGTGGATGCGGCCCTTGCGGCGGATCTTGAGCTTCAGCCAGACCGAGAGCGCGTTGACGACCGAGACACCGACGCCATGAAGGCCGCCCGACACCTTGTAGGAATTCTGATCGAACTTTCCGCCAGCGTGAAGCTGGGTCATGATAACTTCGGCCGCCGAGATGCCCTCGCCGGAATGGATGGCCGTCGGGATGCCACGGCCATTATCCGTGACGGTACAGGAACCGTCCGGATTGAGCGTCACGGTCACGATGTCGGCATGGCCGGCCAGCGCTTCGTCGATGGCGTTGTCCACCACCTCATAGACCATGTGATGCAGGCCGGAGCCGTCATCCGTGTCGCCGATATACATGCCGGGCCGCTTGCGCACGGCATCGAGGCCCTTCAGGACCTTGATGGAATCGGCGCCATATTCGGCCGGTTCGCCGGGGAGGATTTCGGGCGTCTCGCTCATGTAATGCTTTCGTCTGAAGGCCCCTGATCCGGCGTCTGCGAAACCTGCCGAATCACGCATATGATGATGACCTGAATATAGGCATTTCCGGCTCTTTTTCCAAATCTTGCAAGGTTTTTGCTGGCTCTTCGCCTGCCCGGACGGACTGCGGCGCTGGCTCCCGTGGACGGCCCGGCCCAGCGTCCCTACATTGGACGGAAGTCAGGAGCGACATCGACCGCCATGGACGCCAAGCCCGCCCCTTTCGTACCGCCGGCGCCGAACCCGCGCAGTTCGCCGCCTTCCACCCTGCAGATGATCCGGATCGTCTATCGGAACCCGCTCGAATTGTGGGGGGAGCCTTCCTACAACGAAAAGTGGATTTCCGTCTCGTCGATCGGCGGGCCGCTCCTCATCGCCAACGATCCGGGGCTCATCCGCCGGGTACTGGTCGAGAACGCAAAAAACTACAAGATGGCGCGGGTGCGGCAGAAGATACTGCGCCCGATCCTTCGCGACGGGCTTCTGACGGCCGAAGGCGAGGTGTGGCGGCGCTCGCGCAAGGCGATGGCGCCGGTCTTCACGCCGCGCCACATCCATGGCTTCGCCCAACCGATGCTGACGTGCGCCGAGAGTTTCGCCCATCGCTACGAGGAGGGCGGCACGACCGACCTTGCGCGCGACATGACGATGCTGACCTACGATATCCTCGCGGAGACGCTGTTCTCCGGCGAGATCGCGGGAGAGTCCGGCAGCTTCGCGAAACAGGTCGACCGGCTGTTCGAGACCATGGGCCGCGTCGATCCGCTCGACCTTCTCGGCGCGCCAGACTGGCTGCCGCGCATCACCCGCCTGCTCGGCCGCAATTCGCTTGCCTTCTTCCGCCGGATCGTCGCCGATACGATGGAAATGCGCAGGCAAAGGCTGGCGCGCGATCCGGACGGTACGCCCGAGGATTTCCTTACCCTGTTGCTGCGTGCGGAAGGTCCGGACGGGCTGACGTGCGCCGAGATCGAGGACAACATCATCACCTTCATCGGCGCCGGCCACGAGACCACCGCCCGCGCGCTCGGCTGGATGCTTTATTGCCTCGCCGAAAGCCCGTGGGAGCGCGAGCCGATCGAGACCGAGATCGACAGGATAGCGGCGAGCGGCGCCGGCCCGGCGGAATGGGTGGAGAGGATGCCGCTGACACGCGCAGCCTTTGAGGAGGCGCTGAGGCTCTATCCGCCGGCGCCCTCGATCAACCGCGAGGCGGTCGAAGACGACGCGTATCAGGACCTCGTCATCCGCAAGGGCACGCAGGTGCTCGTCATGCCGTGGACGATCCATCGCCACAGGGCACTATGGAGTGACCCCGAGGCGTTCATCCCGGCGCGCTTCGCGCCCGGCGCGCGCGAGAAGATCGACCGCTTCCAGTATCTGCCCTTCGGTGCGGGTCCTCGCGTCTGCATCGGCGCAGGCTTCGCCATGCAGGAGGCGATGATCGCTCTCGTCGTGCTGATGTCCCGCTACCGCTTCGACACGGTGGCGGAGACGAAACCATGGCCGGTGCAGAAGCTGACCACGCAGCCCGAGGGCGGCCTGCCGATGCGGGTCACGCGGCGGTAGGCCTGCCCTTGCTGCCCCTCAGAAGGTTTTCGCCCCATTGATCGGCAGCCGCACGCCGTAGAGGGACGTGGTACCGCAAATGTAGAGATAGTTGCGCTTGTCGCCGCCGAAGCAGACGTTCGACACCACTTCCGGCACATGGATCTTGCCGATCAGCGTACCATCCGGATGGTAGCAATGGACTCCGTCGAAGGCGCTTGTCCAGATGCGGCCCTCCGTGTCGAGGCGGAAGCCGTCGAACAGGCCGTTCGTGCATTCCGCGAAGACTTCGCCGCCTGAGAGCTTGCCGTTCTCGCCGACCTTGAAGCGGCGGATATGGGCCGGCCCGTTCTCGATATGGGTGCGGCCGGTGTCGACGATGTAGAGCAGCTTCTCGTCCGGCGAAAAGGCCAGCCCATTCGGTTTGACGAAATCGTCCGTCATTTTCGCGACTTCGCCGCTCTTCGGGTCGACGCGATAGACGTGGCTGCCGCCCTGCTCGGACTCGGATTTGTGGCCTTCATAGTCCGAATCGATGCCGTAGGTCGGATCGGAGAACCAGACGCTGCCGTCGGACTTCACCACCGCGTCGTTCGGGCTGTTCAGCCGCTTGCCGTTATAGCGGTCTGCGACCGTGGTGACCGTGCCGTCAAATTCGGTGCGCGAGACCCGACGCGCGCCGTGCTCGCAGGAGACCAGCCGGCCCATCCGGTCGACCGTGTTGCCGTTCGAATAATTGGAGGGCTGCCTGAAAACGCTGACCGAACCGTCACATTCGTCATAGCGCAGCATGCGATTGTTCGGGTTGTCCGACCAGATCAGGTAGCGGCCGGCCGGGAAATAGGCCGGGCCTTCCGCCCAGCGGCAGCCGGTGAAGAGCTTGTCCAGATGCGCCGTCGGTATGAACAGGCCGTTGAAGCGCTTGTCGATGATTTCAAAGGGATTGTCCGGCAATTCTTCCTCCAGCGAGTATCGGGTGTTTCTCAGCGGCTCGCCGGCGCCCGGCCATAGAGCAGCAGCATGATGACGATGACGATGCCGTAGATGACCTGGCGACCGGCTTCGGGAATTTGCATCACAGAGAGGATGGACTGCAAGAGCGTGATGAGGATCGCGCCGGCGACCGTGCCGAGATAAGAGCCGCGCCCGCCCAGGATGGAGGTGCCGCCGAGCACCACGGCGGCGATCGCCGGCAGCAGATAGACATCGCCCATCGATTGCGCCGCCTTGGAGGAATAGCCGGCGAGAAGCACACCGCCGAAGGCCGCTAGCCCGCCGGTGATGGCAAAGGCAATGACGAGGATCCGACGTGTGTCGATGCCCGACAGATAGGCGGCACGCTCGCTGTTGCCGATGCCGTAGACGGCGCGGCCGAAGCTCGTGCGCGTCAGAAGGAAGACAGCGCCGGCACCGACGACCAGCCAGACGAGAACGGCATTAGGCACACCGGGAATGAGGAAGCCGGTCGCGATATAGCGCATCGCTTCCGTCGCCTCGTCCTGCGGCGAGAAACCGCCCGTATAGACCACCATCAGCCCTTGCGCGACGGCATTGGTGGCAAGCGTTATGATCATGGCCGGGATGCGCAGATAGGCGACGCCGATGCCGTTCACGATGCCGATCAGGACCCCGCATAGGATGCCGAAGGGAATGGCGAGCGCGACGCCGGCGGGTCCGTAGGCGGCGGCCGCACAGGACATCATCGCACCAGTGGTGATCGTCCACGGTGCGGAAAGGTCGATCTGCCCGAGCAGTATGACCAGCATCGCGCCGGTGGCGATCACGCCAAGGAAGGAGGCGACCTTCAACTGCAGCAGCAGATAGTCGAGATGCAGGAAATTCGACGAATAGAGGCTTCCCAGCAGAAGCAGGAGCACGATGCAGCCGAACGCCGTGGCCACGGCAGGATCGATGCGCCGCCATAGCCCCTGCCTGCCCGCCTCCTGCCTGCCCATTGGGGAGATTTCGCTCATGTGAACCAGTCCAGCTTGTTGCGGACGCGAAGCAGCCCGAATGCGCCGAGGCTGACGGCGATCAGGAGCACGACCCCCTGGAACAGCGGCTGCCACAGCGGGTCGAGGTCGAAGACGAAGAGGAGGTCGCCGATCGCACGGAAGGCAAGCGCGCCGAACACCGCGCCGATGGCGCTGCCCGTCCCGCCGTAGAGCGAGATGCCGCCGAGCACGACGGCGGCAATGGAAAAGAGTGTATAGGCATTGCCGCTCGCCAGTGCCGCCTCGCCCGTATAGGTGAAGAAGGTGAGGAACAGCCCGCCGATACCGGCAAGCAGGCCGGCCAGCGTATAGGTCAGGAACTTGGCGCGGCGGATCGGCATCGCCGACATATAGGCCGCCGCCTCCGACGAGCCGGTTGCGTAAGCGGCACGGCCCATCACGGAGCGGCTGAACGGTACCCAGACGACCAGAACGACCACCACGAGCGCCACCAGGCTGACAGGGATCACGCCCCAGATCTTGCCTGTCAGGAAATCGGCGAGGTCCTCGTTGACGCTGCCGCCGGGGAAGGGCCGCAAAAGAAGCGCGATACCGAAATAGATGGCGCCGGTGGCGATGGTGGTGACGATCGGCTGCAGCCGTCCGTAGATAACGATAAGGCCGTTGACGGCGCCGCATGCCAGTCCCGCGAGCAGGACGCCGACGATGCCGAGCGCCGTCTCGAGCGGCGTGCCAACCACGATCCAGGAGGCGAGGCAGTTGGTCAGGATGAAGATCATGCCGACCGAAAGGTCGATGCCGGCCGTGATGACGACCAGCGCCTGCGCCATGGCGACAAAGGCGAGCAGCACGCCCTTGTTCGCCGCCGTCTGCACGACGTTGGCCGTGAAGCCGGCCGGATGGTTGGAAACATAGATGGTGAACATCACCACGAAAGTGGCGAAGGCGAAAAGCGTGCCGCGCTGCTCGGCGACCCAGTATTTCCAGTCCTTCATGCCCCCGCCACCTCCGCCTGGCCGGCGCCTCTCTCCTCGACATTGAGGGCGCTGGCGATCAGCGCGTGCTCGGTGATCTCCTCGCCTGCCAGCTCGCGCCTGATGCCCCCGTCATACATGACCAGAACGCGGTCGCAGCAACCGATCAGCTCGTCATAGTCGGTCGAGTAGAAGATGATCGCCGCACCTTCGTCGGCGAGCTTGCGCAGGAGCTGGTAGATTTCCTGCTTGGTCCCTACATCGATGCCTCGCGTCGGGTCGTTGAGCAGGATGATGCGTGGCTGGTTCATCAGCCATTTGGCGATGACGATCTTCTGCTGGTTGCCGCCGGAAAGCGCGCCTGCCGGAATGTCGGTTCCGGCCGTCTTGATGGCGAGCAGGCGGATCATCTTGTCGATGCGGCTTTTCTCGGCAGCGCCGTCGATGACGCCGCCGTGCGAAACATGGTCGAGCGCGGCGAAGGAAAGATTGTCGCGCACGCTCATCGGCAACAGCAGCCCCTCGGTCTTGCGGTCCTCCGGGATGAGCGCCATGCCGATCTCGTCGCGCTTGGCCTGCCGGGGGCTGCCGATCCTGACCGGTTTCCCGCCGACCAGCACCTCGCCGTTCAAACCACGGAGGACGCCGAAGAGGGCGAGCAGAAGCTCGCGCTGGCCCTGCCCGTCGAGCCCTCCGAGACCGACCACCTCGCCGGCGCGCACGGAAATGGAGATATCCTTCAACTGGTCCGCCCAGCCGAGACGACGGCATTCGACGACCGGCGGCCTCTCGGACGGCACGGGAGGCGTCTTGGGCGGGAAGACATTCTTGTATTCGCGGCCGATCATCAGCTCGACGATCTCGTTGCCGGATTTCGTTCCGGTGGCGAAGCTTGCGACATTGCTGCCATTGCGGAACACGGTGCAGACATCCGCCAGTTCGGCGATCTCATGCATGCGGTGGGAGATGTAGAGCAGCGCCAGCCCCTCCTCGCGCAGGCGCTTCAGCACGTCGAAGACCTTCGAGACGTCGGAGGCGGTGAGCGCGGAAGTCGCCTCGTCGAGGATGAGGATGCGCGGCTTGCGGGCGAGCGCCTTGGCGATCTCGACCATCTGCCGCCGCGACAGCGGCAGGTCCTTGACCAGCGCGAGCGGATGGATGTCGGCCGCTCCGGCACGCGCCAGCGCCTCCTCGGCGATGGCGCGCTGCTTCTTGCGGTCGATCATGCCGAAGCGCTTCGGAGGGTTGCTGATGACGATATTGTCGGCGACCGAAAGGTGCGGGATGAGCGACAATTCCTGGAAGACGCAAACGATGCCGGCATCGTTGGCAGCCGCCGGCGAAGCGAAGGCTATCTCCTTGCCGTCGAGTACCATCTGGCCCTCGTCCGGCTCGACGACGCCCGACATGATCTTGATGAGCGTCGATTTGCCGGCGCCGTTCTCGCCGAGGATGCCGTGGATCTGCCCGGCATTGACGGTCAACTCAGCGCCATCGAGCGCGCGCACGCCGCCATAACGCTTCGAGACGCCCTCCATCCGGAAAAGCGGACCGGCCCGGCTCATTCATTCCTCCCGGCGCACAGCGACGGCGCCGTGGAAAGCATACCACGGCGCCGCAGCAAGTTGCGTCAATTTACTGGTTTTCCTTCGTCTGGCCCATGATCTCCTGGGCCGAGAAGTTGATATTGCAGGTGGGGAAGGAATTGCCGACGAAGAAATTGTCGGACTGGCCAGGGAAGAAGTCCCGCCCCTCCTTCATGTCCGGGTAGGAGGCAACGGCAAGCGGAAGCTTGATCTCCTGCGGGATCACCTTGCCTTCGAGCGCGGCAATCGCCGTCTTGATCGCCACCGCGACCTGGGCGGGGCCGGAGCCGGCCGACGTGCATTTCAGCCCCTGATCGGCATATTTTTTGCAGAATTTGCGGAAGCCGTTCTCCGTCTCGCCGCCGAACGGAACCATCTTGTGCTTGGCATCCAACATCGCCTGGACGATGCCGGTATCGCCCCCCTGTCCGGTAATGCCGTCGAAGGGACCGTTTGTGGCGATGGCATCGGCCGCCACCTTCTGGGCAACGCCGTCGTCCCATTTGCCCATCACCTCGGTCACCTTCCACTTCTTGCCGGAAGCGTCGAGGACCTTGTGGACGCCATTATGCCGGTCGGTATCGACCGAAGTGCCTGCGACGCCGCGTACTTCCAGCACCTTGCCGCCATCCGGCACGTGATCGACCAGCCACTTGCCCCATAATTCGCCAAGGCCTTCCTGGTCGACGTTGACGTTGATGGCGTCTTTCGTGTCGAGGATATTGTCGAAGGCGACGAGGACGACGCCTGCTTCCTTGGCGCGCTTGATGACGCGGCCGAAGGCGGTCGGATTCTGGGCGTCGGTGACGATGGCATCGTAGCCGGCGTCGATGAAATTGTTGATCGCAGAAATCTGCGCCGGTACGTCCTCACCGGTGGAGACGACCTTGAACTCCTTGAGCTTGGCCTTCACGTCCGGCTGCTGGGCATAGGCCTTCGCCGTCTGGATCATCTGGATGCGCCATGTGTTGGCAATATAGCCGTTGGCGAGCGCGATGCGGTACGGGCCTTTCTTGGCCTCGTACTGCATGAACTGCGTGTCGGCCGACCATGGCGCGAAGCAGTCCGGTTCCGCGGCCGGGCCGGATACGATCTTCGGCTCCGCGAACGCCGTCGTGCTCATCAGCACCACCGCCGCGGCGGCAAGAAAGCCGCCTGAAAGTCTCTTCATGGTTTCATTCCTCCCAGTTCTTTCGAATAATGACGTCGTATCGGATGCACCACAATCCGCCGGGCGGCCTAATGTCGGGGCCGCGTCGAGCGGATGTCTGGCGGTTGGTTACGCAAGGGAACGGTAGCGCTACCAAGAAATCTTGTAAAGGCGCGTCGAAAGCCGATCTGTCAGGCATATCAGCGTCTCGTGCTTTCGCGGACGATAAGTTCGAAGCCGAGGTCGACCACCGGCTCGGCGGGCCGACGGCCGGCGATCGCTTCCAGCGCCATGGCGATCGCACGGCGTCCCATCTCGTAACGATAGGTGCGCAGGCTGGTGACGGAGGGATAGGCGACCTGCATCATTTCGAGGTCGTTGAAGCCGGCGATACCGATCTCCGAAGGGACCGCCCGGCCCTGGCGGTGACACTCGAAAAGCGCGCCGAGCGCCATGTCATCATTGTTGCAGAAGGCTGCGTCGAGCGTGGGCACCCTTGCCAGCGCCTCCCGGAAGAGCTCGCTGCCTGTCGTCACGCTCGACGGCCGTACCGTGGTCGTCACGAGGCGCTCATCGAACAGGCCCGCCTCCTCCATCGCGGCGCGGTAGCCCGCCAGCCGGCGCTCGGAGCGCGGGTCCATGCGCGCGCCGATGAAGGCGATATGTCGATAGCCGGCTTCAACGAGGTGCCGGGTCGCCGCCCGGCCGCCTTCATAGTGCGAAAAGCCGATCATCATATCGACCGGATCGGGGCCGGTTTCCATGATCTGGACGACCGGACAGTCGGCCCCCTCCAGAAGCGCTATCGCGGCGGAGCTCTGGTCGATGCCGGAAACGATCAGCGCCGAAGGTCTCTGGCTCAGGAACGTCTGAAGCAGTTCCTCTTCCGCTTCCTGCGAATAGTGCGTGTTGCCGATCTGCACCTGGAGATGGCTCTGGTCCAGCCCCTCGTAAATGCCACGTACGACCTCGGCAAACACGTTGTTGGTGAGCGACGGGACGAGCACGCCGATGACGTCGGCGCGGGCCGAGGCCAGCGCACGGGCGTTGCGGTCGGGCACGTAGCCGAGTTCGTCGACGACGGCCATGATCTGCCGCCTGAGTTCCGGCGACACGCGCTCCGGTTCGCGCAGCGCGCGCGAGACCGTTATCGCCCCGACGCCGGCCTTCGCAGCCACGTCCGCAATGGTCGGGCGGCCGCCACCCCGCCGCGAGCGGGGTTTTGCGCCGGCACTCACGGGCGGCATGGCATCCCTCCTCTCCTCATCCGCTTCATCGCCACGAACCGGCGTCCCTCAATAGGTCGTACGCCGTTCCTCGCTCGGCGGCCGGCCGAATTGAAGCCGGTAGCTCTGCGCGAAATAGGAGTGCGAGGTGAAACCGGTGGCGATCGCCACGTCGAGGATCGGCAGATTGGTCTGGCGAAGCAATTCGCGCGCCCGCTCGAGGCGCAGCCGCATATAGTAGCGGCCCGGCGTCATATTGAGGTGGCGGAGGAAGAGCCGCTCGACCTGCCGGACAGACAGACCCGCCGCCTTGGCAAGCTGCACGGCCGAGAAGGGCTCGTCCAGATTGTCCGCCATCAGCTCGACGATCTTCCTCAGCTTCTCCGACTTGCCGGTCAGATCGCGTTCCGGGCCGACGCGCTGGCGATCGCCGGCGGAGCGGATACGCTCGTGCTGGAACTGGTTGGCGACCTCGTTGGCGAGGCTGGCGCCGAAATCGGAGCGCACGATCTCTAGCATAAGGTCGATGGAAGTGGTGCCGCCGGCGCAGGTATAGCGCTTGCGGTCGATCTCGAAGACGTTGCCGGTGCATTCGATCTCGGGGAAGCGCTCCTTGAAGCCGGCGCGGTTCTCCCAGTGGATGGTGCAGCGATGGCCTTCGAGCTGCCCGGCCTCGGCGAGGAGGTAGGAGCCGACCGACAGCGCGCCGAGCGCAGCGCCGCGCCGACCGAGGCCGCGCAGCGCACCGAGGACCTTCGACTTGCCGGGAAATTCCGTCGTCAGGCCGACGCAGACGAAAAGGATGTCCACCGGCGGGATATCATTGATCGAATAGTCGATCTTGATCGGCAGGCCGTTCGACGCCATCACCGCGTCGCCATCGGCGGAAACCGTCGTCCATCCGTAATAGTCGCGGCCGAGCTGCCGGTTCGCCGAGCGAACGGTATCGATCGCGGCGGCGAGCGAGAACATCGAGAACTTGTCGACGAGCAGGAACGCGAACTGGCGGCTGGTCTGGCTCTGATCGGGCATGGATATCACTTACAGGAAGGAGGCGGGCGCGAGAAGACGGGCGCCCCCACGCGGTCAGAACGATGGCGGCTCCAGCCCTGCCGAGCGATAGGCGGAGACGAGCGTGTTCACCATGAGCATGGCGATGGTCATCGGACCGACGCCGCCCGGAACCGGCGTGATGGCGCCGGCCGCCTTCTCCGCGGCGGCATGCTCGACATCGCCCACCAGCCTGGTCTTGCCTTCGCCGCGCTCCGGCGCGGGGATGCGATTGATGCCGACATCGATCACGGTGGCGCCCGGCTTGATCCAGTCGCCCTTGATCATTTCCGGACGCCCCACGGCGGCGACCAGGATGTCGGCCCGACGGACAACAGAGGCGAGATCCCGCGTGCGGCTGTGGGCGACCGTCACGGTGCAGTCGGCGGCGAGCAGCAGATTGGCCATCGGCTTGCCGACGATGTTGGAGCGGCCGACGACCACGGCGTCCAGGCCGGCAAGGTCCTTGCCGCGAACCCGCTCGATCAGGAGCATGCATCCCGCCGGCGTGCAGGGCAGGAAGGCCGTACCGAGCTCTCCGGTTCTGAGCTTGCCGATATTGACGAAGCTGAACCCGTCGACATCCTTTTCGGGCGCGATGAGCTGGATGACGCGCTTGGCGTCGATATGGCCGGGGAGCGGTAGCTGCACGAGGATGCCGTGGATCTTCGGATCGGCGTCCAGCTCTTCGAGCAGGCGGACGAGCTCGGCTTCGCTGGTCGCGGCGGGCAGTTCGCGCTTCACCGACAGGAAGCCGCACTCGTTGGCCATGCGCGATTTGGACGAGACATAGACTTCGCTCGCCGGATCCTCGCCGACGATGATCACCGCCAGCCCCGGCTGGATGCCCTTCTCACGCAAGAGCCACGCCGTCCCTTCCTTCACCGACGCGATGACCTCGGCGGCGATTGCCTTGCCGTCGATGCGTTCAGCCATGCCGTTCCTCCCTTGCTTCGACCGCGTCCTATCCTCGATAGACACAGCTTGGCAATCCGTCTTCCGAAAACGGCTCAAACCAGCCATAGCCGCAGGCCGTAGGCAACCAGCGCCACCGCAAGCACGCTCGCCAGCCACAGGCCGACGAACCAGGCCAGCCTTTTCGCCAGCGAACCGGGCGCGTCGGCAACCATCAGTGATAGCCCACTTCCGGATCGACCTTGCCGCGGAAGACCCAGTAGGCATAGGCGGTATAGGCGAGGACCATCGGTATCAGGATGGCGACGCCGAAGAGCATGAATTTCTGGCTGGAGGCGGGGGCGGCCGCCTGCCAGATGGTGACGGCGCCGGGAACGACATGCGGCCACATGCTGACGCCGAGCCCGACGAAGCAGAGGAAGAACAGGATGAGCGTCAGGAAGAAGGGCTGGTAGTCCTTTTGCCGCTCGATGGCCCTGAACAGGAAGAAGGCGACAATCGCGACCGCGACCGGCACCGGCGCGGTGATCAAAATGCCCGGCCAGGCGAACCAGCGCTGCCAGTAGGCCTCTTCCAGGAAGGGCGTCGCCAGGCTGACGGCGACGATGAAAAGAAGCGTCGCGATTACGGCCGCATGCGCCAGCCGGTAGGCGCGGGCGCGCAGATCGCCTTCCGTCTTCATCACCAGCCAGCACGCGCCGAGCAGCGCGTAGCCGACGACGACGGCGACACCGGTCAGGAGCGTGAAAGGCGTCAGCCAGTCCCACCAGCCGCCGCCATAGGCGCGACCCGTCACCTTCACGCCCTGCAGGATGGCGCCGAGCGCGATACCCTGGCAGAGCGCGGCTATGAACGAACCGCTGAAGAAGGCGATGTCCCAAAGAAACTTGCCGCGCTCGGTGTGCCAGCGGAACTCGAAGGCGACGCCCCGGAAGACGAGCCCTAGCAGCATGCCGATGACCGGCGTGAAGATCGCCGGGATCAGGATCGCATAGGCGAGCGGGAAGGCGGCAAACAGGCCGCCGCCGCCGAGCACCAGCCAGGTCTCGTTGCCGTCCCATACGGGCGCGACGGAATTCATCATGACGTCGCGGTCATGGCGCTTCTTGAAAAGCGGAAAGAGCAGCGCGACGCCGAGATCGAAGCCGTCGAGCACGACATAGGCGAAGACGGCAAAGGCGATGATGAAGGCCCAGAGCGTTGCGAGATCGACAGACATCTCAGCCCTCCCCGGCCAGCGTGCGGCCAGGATGCATGGCGGTCGCCGGCGTGACGCCGGCGGCGCGCACCGGCTCGCCCTCGCGCGGGCCTTCCTCGCCCGGATGCGGCGGCTTGTCCATCAGCCGCAGGATATAGAAGGCGCCCGCGGCGAAGATGATGAAATAGACGATGACGAAAGCGACCAGCGCCGAGCCGACCGCTGGAGCGGCAAGCGGCGATGCCGAATCGGCCGTGCGCAGCAGGCCGTAGACCGTGAAGGGCTGGCGCCCGACCTCGGTCGTCACCCAGCCGGCGATGACGGCGACGAAGCCGGCCGGCCCCATCAGAAGCGCGTAGGCATGGAACCAGTGCGCCTCATAGAGCCGGCGGCGCCAGCGCAGGAAGAGGCTGATGAGGCCGAGCAGCGCCATCAGGAGGCCGAGCCCGACCATGATGCGGAAGGACCAGAAGACGATCGGCACGTTCGGCCAGTCGGCGCGCTCGACGGTGTCGAGGCCGGCGAGCGGCGCATCGAGCGAATGCTTCAAGATGAGCGAGGAGAGCTTGGGTATCTCGATCGCATAATCGACGGTCGCGTCCTTCTGGTCGGGCAGGCCGAAGAGCAGGAGCGGCGCGCCGTTCGGATGGCTCTGGAAATGGCCCTCCATGGCCATGACCTTGGCTGGCTGGTGCTCGAGCGTGTTCAGTCCGTGCTGGTCGCCGGCGAGGATCTGGATCGGCGCGACGATGGTCGCCATCCACATCGCCATCGAGAACATGATGCGGCTTCCCTGCCCTGCCTTGCCGCGCAACAGATGCCAGGCCGCGACGCCGCCGACGACGAGCGCGGTCGTCAGATAGGCGGCGATCACCATGTGCACGAGGCGGTATGGGAAGGACGGGTTGAAGATGATCGCCCACCAGTCGAGCGGAACGAACTGGCCGGCCTCGTTGGTGCCGTAGCCCTGCGGCGTCTGCATCCAGGAATTGGCCGACAATATCCAGAAGGCCGAAAGGAGCGTGCCGAGGGCGACGAGGAGGGTGGCGAGGAAATGCAGCCCCTTGCCGACGCGTCCCATGCCGAAGAGCATGACGCCGAGGAAACCGGCTTCGAGGAAAAACGCCGAAAGGACCTCATAGGCCATCAGCGGCCCCAGGATCGGGCCGGTCTTGTCGGAGAACGCCGACCAGTTGGTGCCGAACTGGTAGGACATGACGATGCCGGAGACGACGCCCATGCCGAAGGCGACGGCGAAGATCTTCAGCCAGTAGCGGAAAAGGTTAAGGAAGGCGTCCCGGCCCGTCCACAGCCACAGCCCCTCCAGCACGGCGAGATAGCTCGCCAGCCCGATCGAGAGCGCCGGGAAGATGATGTGGAAGGACATGGTAAAGGCGAACTGCGCCCGCGCCAGCGTGATGGCGTCGATCCCTTCGAACATCGCCCTCTCCTTTCGCTGCTGCCGCCGCGGTTGAGGCAGAACGAAGCTTATCCGATTTTCGTTCCCGATGCTCGCGACACGCGGCCGCGCGGCATTTATGTATTATTCTTTAGCTCAAGCTCGTACGCCGCTGACGCGGCTGGGCTCCGTGGGGGCGCACCGTCAGGCGCGACGCCCGGTCGGGCGTTGTCGGGGAGTACTTGTTTGAAGGTCGTTGTTGTTATGAGTGTCCTTCTCGTCCTCCGCCCCTCCTCGCCCCCTGTGGGAGAGGATAGGGAGCCCCGGTGAGGCAAGGCCGAACCGTTGGGCGAACTTTGTGAGGGGTGAACGCCGACAAAATAAGCTTGCGCCTTTCGCCGGTTCACGCTTTCAATGCAGGCACGCTGGAGGGACGGCGACAACAGGGACGGCGACAACATAATCCTGGATGAGGAGAGGGAACCTGATGAGATATCTATCGACGCTGCTTGCGGCGACCGCGATGACGGCCATGACGGCGACGGGGGCGCTGGCCGACAAATGGGATATGCCGATGGCCTACCCGGCCAGCAACTTCCATTCCGAGAACGGCGTGAAATTCGCCAAATGCGTGGCGGACGGAAGCGGCGGCAAGCTCGAGATCACCGTCCATGCCGGCGGGTCGCTGTTCAGCGGCAACGACATCAAGCGCGCGGTGCAGACCGGACAGGCGCCGATCGGGGAGCGGCTGATCTCGGCGCATGCCAACGAGAACCCGCTCTTCGGCATCGATTCCATCCCCTTCCTCGCCACTTCCTTCGACGCTTCGGAGAAGCTCTGGAAGGCGGCCAAGGACAAGATGGTCGCGCTGCTCGACAGCCAGAACCTGACCTACATCTATGCGGTCGCATGGCCGCCGCAGGGTCTCTACACCAAGAAGGACGTGAACTCCGTCGCCGACCTGAAGGGTGTCAAGTTCCGCGCCTATAATGCGGCGACGGCCCGCATCGCCGAACTCGCCGGCATGGCGCCGGTGCAGATCGAGGCGGCCGACCTCAGCCAGGCGCTGGCGACCGGCGTCGTCGACAGCTTCATCTCGTCGGGCGCGACCGGCGTCGACTCCAAGGTGTGGGAGAGCCTCGACCATTTCTACGACGTGCGCGCATGGCTGCCGCGCAATATCGTCTTCGCCAACAAGGACGCGTGGAACGCGCTCGACGACGCGACGAAGAAGGTCGTGATGGATTGCGGCGACAAGGCTGCCGCCGACGGCCTTGCGAAATCCAAGGAACTCACGGACGGCTACCTGAAGACGCTCGCCGAGCACGGCATGAAGGTGGCGCCGCCCAGTGACGAGTTAAACAAGGAACTCGAGGGCTTCGGCAAGACCATGACCGAGGAATGGCTGAAGAAGGCCGGACCGGACGGCAAGGAGATCATCGACGCCTACAGGGCCATGTAAGCGGATGCGTTTCCTTTCCATGCCCGGCCGCGTGCCGGGCACGGTTCACGCCATCCGGACGTGAGCCGGACCGTGCGCCGCTTCCTCAACAGCGTCTATGACGGCGCGGCCGTGCTGGCCGCGTTCTGTCTCTGCGCCATGCTGGTGGTCATCGTCCTGCAGATGGCCGCCCGCTGGACCGGCATCGCGTTTCCTGGCTCGTCCGAATATGCCGGCTACCTGATGGCGGCATCGTCCTTCCTCGCCTTCGCCCACACGCTGAACCGCGGCGCCCATATCCGCGTGACGCTTGCCTTCAATCTCCTGAAGGACAATCGCGCAGGGCGGAGGGCGCTGGAATTGTGGAGCCTGGTGATCGCGACGGCGGCGTCCGTCTATCTCGCCTTCTATTCCGTGAAGAGCGTCTACTGGTCCTACAAGCTCCACGACATAAGCCAGGGGCAGGACGCTACGCCGATCTGGATCGCGCAGGTGCCGATGGCGATCGGCGCGGTAGTGCTCGCCGTCTGCTTCGCCGACAATCTGGTGACGCTGTTCGCCCGCGGCCGCGACAATATCCGCCGCGAGAACGTCGAGCAGAGCCACGCGGAATAGGGAACGACCATGCAGGAACTCTATTTCGTCGTCATCTTCCTCTTCATCCTGTTCCTCCTGCTCGGCACGGGCGTTTGGATCGGGCTGGCGCTGCTCGGCGTCGCCTATGTCGGCATGGAGCTTTTCACCATGCGGCCGGTCGGCGACGCCATGATGACGGTCATCTGGCGCTCGTCCTCCTCATGGTCTCTGACGGCGCTGCCGATGTTCATCTGGATGGGCGAAATCCTGTTCCGGACGCGGCTCTCGGAAGACATGTTCAAGGGGCTGGCGCCATGGATGGCTAAGCTGCCGGGCGGGCTGCTGCACACCAACGTGGCCGGCTGCACCATCTTCGCGGCCGTGTCGGGCTCGTCGGCCGCGACGCTGCTCACGGTGGGCAAGATGTCGGTGCCCGAACTCAGGAAGCGCCACTATCCGGAGCGCTACGTCATCGGCACGCTCGCCGGAGCGGCTACGCTCGGCCTGATGATCCCGCCCTCGCTGACGCTCATCGTCTATGGGGTGACGATCAACGAATCGATCACCAAGCTCTTCATCGGCGGCATCATTCCCGGCCTGGTGCTGGCCGCGATGTTCATGACCTATGTCGTGATCGTCTCGAAGACGGCTAAGGATTTCAATCCCGACCCCGAGCCGGACATGACCTTCGGCCAGAAGCTGGCGAACTCGCGCTTCCTCATCCCGATCCTGCTGCTCATCATCGTCGTCATCGGATCGATGTATCTCGGCGTCGCCACCGCGACGGAGGCCGCCGCCTTCGGCGTCATCGGCTCGCTTATCCTCGCCGGGGCGCAGCGCTCGCTCACCTGGTCGAGCTTCCTCGAAAGCCTGATGGGCGCGACGCGGACATCGGCGATGATCGCGCTCATCCTCGCCGGCGCCGCCTTCCTGTCGCTGTCGATGGGTTTCACCGGCCTGCCGCAGAACCTCGCCGAATGGATCAACTCGCTCGGGCTGACCAAGTTCGAGCTCCTGATGGCGCTACTGGTCTTCTACATTATCCTCGGTTGCTTCCTCGACGGCATCTCGGCCGTGGTGCTGACGATCTCCGTCGTCGAGCCGATGGTGCGGCAGGCGGGAATCGACATCATCTGGTTCGGCATCTTCATCGTCGTCGTCATCGAGATGGCGCAGATCACGCCGCCGGTCGGCTTCAACATCTTCGTGCTCCAGGGCATGACCGAGCACGACATGGGCTACATAGCGCGCGTCGCCTTTCCGATGTTCCTCATCATGGTGCTGATGGTCTTCATCCTCATAGCTTTCCCGGACCTCGCCACCTGGCTGCCGGACCAGATGCGCCCCGGCCCAGCGTGAACGTTTTCATCCCTGCATTGGGCTATGCGGCCCGGCACGGCCGCATCATCCTCGTCCTTGGCCTCGTCGCCGGCATACTCCTGCCCGGCATCGCGGTCACGGTGAAAGGCTGGCTGCCCGAACTGGTGGCCGGGACGCTCTTCGTCGCGGCGCTCAGGGTCGGCCCGCGCCAGGCGGTCGGCGCGCTGGGCGACCTCGGCAAATCGGCGGCGCTGTGCGCCGTCCTGCAGGTGGCGATGCCGGTCGCGGCCATACTGGGGTTCCGCCTGCTTGGCTGGCATGGGGGCTGGCAAGGCCTGCTGGCGACCGGCCTCACCCTGATGGCGGCAGCGCCGTCGATCTCCGGCAGCCCCAACCTCGCCATCCTGACCGGCCACGATCCGGCGCCGGCACTCAGGCTACTCGTGCTCGGCACGGCTCTTTTGCCGCTCACCGTCATCCCGGTCTTCTGGCTGGCCCCCGCGCTCGGCAGCCCGGCGGTGATCCTCGGCTCGGCGGCCCGGCTACTCCTGATCATCTTCGCCTCGGCGGCCGCCGCCTTCCTGCTTCGCGCGACGGTCTTCCGCGATCCCGCGCCGGCAAGCATCGCGGCGCTCGACGGGATGTCCGCCCTGCTGATGGCGGTGATGGTGGTCGGGCTCATGTCGGCGGTCGGTCCGGCGCTCAGCGGCGATCCGATGGCGCTCGCCTTCAACATGGCCGCCGCCTTCGCCGCCAATTTCGGGCTGCAGATCGCCGCCTTCTTCATGTTGCGGCGAAGGGGTTCCGCCAATGCCGTACCGCTGGCGATCGTGACTGGCAACCGCAACATCGCGCTCTTCCTGACCGCCCTGCCGACGGCGATCACGGACCCGGTTCTGCTCTTCATCGGCTGCTATCAGGTGCCGATGTTCCTCACCCCCATCATGCTGAACCGGCTCTACAGGCGGCGATAGAAGGCCATGGCATCCCGCCCGGCGACATAGCTCCGATTTAATTCAATTTTTACCGTATTTCCCGCTTCCGCTTGAACCAATGGCCAATTCACGGAACGATCCGTGCGGACAGGAGTTTTCCGGCCGAAAGGAAGAACGGAAGCCATGTCGCCCAGGCCCGCAAAGAAAGCCGATGTCGCCGAAACCTCGCGCCTGATCCGCAGCGAGATAAAAACGGCGAGGAATGCGCGCTTCCTCCAGCGCCTGCCGGTCTTCAAGGCGGAGCCCGACGTTCCCGAGGAATTGCAGGAAATGCTGGCGCGGCTGGAACAGGCCGAACGCGCCCGCCCCGCCTGACCTTCCCCGCAAAGCTTGATCCTTCCAGCAAAATCAGGAACCTGCCGCGCACTCGGCCGTTCTCCCTCCAACAGCGACAATGGAAGGAGAACTGTAATGGAAAGCTCATCCTTCGAGAACATCCGCGCCAGCCGCGTGGAAGGCACCGAGGTCTATAACCCTTCCGGAGAGCATCTCGGCCAGATCGACGATCTCGTGATCGGCAAGCGCGACGGCGAGGTGAAATACGCGATCATGTCCTTCGGCGGCTTCCTCGGGATCGGCGAGGAATACCACCCGATGCCGTGGAACACGCTTACCTTTAACCCCGAAAAGGGCGGCTACGTCGTCAACATGACAAAGGAGCAGTTGCGCGACGCGCCGCATTACGGGCGCAAGGCCGAACCCGACTGGGCCGACCCGGCCTATGGAAGGCGGATCAACGACTATTACGGCATCCCGCCCTTCGTCTGAGGAGCCGGCGGCCATTGTCAACATCGTCATCCTCGGGCTTGTCCCGAGGATTTGCCGTGGGGTGATTATCCTGCAGAGATAGGCCTTCCGTCTTTCCGGAGCATCCGCAAATTGCGCCTTCCGGAGCAGATCCTCGGAACAAGCCCGAGGGATGGCCGCGGTAGGTAATCCTTGCTCTTGAGAAGCGAATTAGGAGTGCAGGCGCCCGGCGGATAGCTATCCCGCCGAAGCCATTGCCTGCTCCAGCCCGGCAAGGTGGATGCCGCATTCGGTCTTGGCGTGGCCGGCCCAGCGGCCCGAGCGCGCATCCTCCCCGGGCCGGGCCGGTTCGGTGCAGGGAAAGCAGCCGATCGACAGATAGCCATAGGCCACCAGCGGGTTCTCGCGCAGATCGTGCGCGCGCATATAGGCGGCAAGCTCGGCCGTGGCCCACGCCGCCAGCGGATTGATCCTGATACGCGGCCCGACCGCCTCGAAGACCGGCAGGGCACGTCGCGTGTCGGACTGGAAGCGCTTGCGGCCGGTGAACCAGGCGCGAAAGGGCTCCACCGCGCGCGCCATCGGCTCCACCTTGCGGATGGCGCAGCAGGCATCCGGATCGCTCCGGTGCAGGAGCCCGTCCGGATCGGTCCCGGCGAGCGCGCTTTCGAGCGGACGGACGATACGGAGATTGGTGAGGCCCAGATCATCGGCCAGCCGGTCGCGGTAGTCGAGCGTCTCGCCGAAATGCTTGCCCGTCTCCAAAAAGACGATGGGCAGCGAGCGGTCGACACGGGCGATCATGTCGAGCAGGACGGCCGAATCGGCCCCGAAGGAAGACACCGCCGCGATACCGCCGGCAAAGCGGCGGATCGAAAGCTCCACAAGCGCCTCCGGCCCCCAGCGGCCGAAACGAGCCTCGAGGTCGATGGCTTCCTCAAGCGCTTCTATCTCCGCATCAAGCGGCCTCGGCTTCGCGAGCATGGTGCCCCTCCGTGAATGGCATTGTGTCGGAGAGGCGGCGGTTTCCGAGAACGATCGCCAGGAGCCCGTCATGGGTGGAGGCCAGATCCGCGCGCGCGACATGCGGCAGAACGATTTCATCGCCGACATGCAGCTCGCCAAGGCCGCATGTCTCGGCAAGGTCGGCCAGAGCTTCCATCTGGATGTCCGACAGGTCGCGAGCGCCGTCCAGCGGGATCGTCACGGACGTATCGTCAGGATTGCCGGGCGCGGCGTCGGCATGATGATCGAGGCCATCGCGGATGACGTCTTTCCCGGTTTCTGCCGGATAAAGGCCTGCCGAGGCGAGGTCGCCGAGCGCCGAGGGAATATCGGAAAGTGCCGGCCAGTGGAACTCGATGCTCCGCTGCCCGGTGAAGTGGGCATAACCCCGATCATAGGTGCGCGCTACATGCGCCAGCGTCCTGAGCTGGGAGGAGGACAGCACGCCACCGGGGACGGAAATACGCAGCATATAGGCGTGGTCCCACAAATGAACGCCGTTGGTGAGCCGTATCGGGCTGAACTGCTCCTCGGTGATCTCGCCGGCCAGCCGGCGCTCAATCTGGTCGCGGAGCGCGGATATCCGGGAAGTGACGGGTTCCCGGTCGAACGTATCGTGGCGGTACATAGTGCTTCCCATCGGATGCTTCCTTGGAGCAGGTTCAGACGTAAGACAGGACGGGTTGATGCGCGGAGAGCGGTTCGGATCGGCTGAAATCGGCGCCGGCGACCGCGTCGCCGATGATGGTCATGACCGGACCGGTGAGTTCGGCCCGTTCCTGGAGCGAGGGCAGGTCGGCAAGCGTGCCGTGGAACATGGCGCGGTGGCCGAGGCTGGCGTTCTCCACGACGGCGACGGCGGTATCGGGCGATAGTCCGGCTCGGACGAGGTGCAGGGCGACTTCCGCCGCGATGGAACGGCCCATATAGACGGCAACGGTCGCGCCGCCGATGGCGAGCTTCGCCCAATCCGGCAGAGTATTGCCCCTGAGGTCATGGCCGGTCGTGAAAACGATGGAAGAGGCGACGCCGCGCAGCGTCAGCGGCAGCGCGAAATCCGCGGCGGCGGCGAAGGCTGCGGTGACGCCGGGCACGACCTCATGGGAAATGCCGGCATCGCGCAGCGCCTGCATCTCCTCGCCGGCACGGCCGAAGATCAGCGGGTCGCCGGATTTCAGCCGCACCACGCGCTTGCCCTCGCGCGCCAGCGAAACGATGAGCGCGTTGATCTCGGCCTGGCTCTTCGAATGACAGCCCTTGCGCTTGCCGGCGGCGATGCGCTCGGCGTCACGGCGGCCCATCGCAACGACCGCTTCGGGAACGAGCGCATCGTAGACGATCGTATCGGCCTCCATCAGGAGACGCTGCGCGCGGAGCGTCAGCAAATCCTCGGCGCCCGGCCCGGCGCCGACCAGCGCGACATGGCCGGAAGCGACGCCCTGCCGGCGGATCAGGTCGGCGGCGGCGCGGGCGGCGCGCTCCTCGTCGCCTGCCTCGATGGCGCGGGCAGGCGCGCCGGCGAAGAATTCCCTCCAGAAACGGCGGCGCACCGCGCCTTTCGGCAGTACCCGCTCGGCGATACCGCGATAGGAGACGGCCAGTCGCGCCAGACGGCCAAGCGAGAGCGGCAGCAATTGCTCGATCCGGGCACGGACGATCTGCGCGAGCACCGGCCCGGCGCCCTCCGTGCCGATGGCGACGGCGAGGGGCGCGCGATTGACCAAGGCGGGGGTGAAGAAGTCGCAAAGCTCCGAACGGTCGACGGCATTGACCGGAATGCCCGCGCGGCGCGCATCCCCGGCGACACGACGGTCCAGCGCTTCCTCGCCGCTGGCCGCGAAAACGAGAGCGGCGCCGGCAAGATGCGCGGCTTCGTACGGTTCGCGGAGGATGTCCACGCTATTGGAAGCGGCCCATTCGGCGAGGCCTTCTTCCGGCACCGCCGCGACGATCGTGAGATCGGCACTCGACTGCGCCAGAAGCCGCGCCTTGGCGAGGGCTTCCTCGCCGCCGCCGACTATGACGATCATGCGGTTCTCGACGCGAAAGAAGACGGGGAAGGCGTTGAGCCTGGCGGCGGGAGGCATCATGCGGTGAAATCCTTGAACAACCGGGATTTTCGCCGCTTCCGCCCGCCGAAAGAAGAAACGGCCTCGCGCCGCCGATGCCGCGATGCAAACCGTTTTTCGCCCCGCCGTGCCGGGAGGGAAAAACCAATCCGCTTCGGCACGAATCGATGAGGAACGCAAATCACGATCAGAGCGTTGGGTCTCCAGCGTCTGCTCGCGCTCGGCGGGGCCTGAACCATTCCAACGAGGAGTTCACACATGAACGGCAGAAGGTTGAAGCACGGCGTCTGGGTCCTGGTGGCGGACGGCGAGAAAGCGCTGTTCCTGCGCAACGAGGGCGACGCGCAATATCCCAATCTGCAAATCATGCGCGAAATGCAGGAGGACAATCCGCCGACACGGGAACAGGGAACGGACCGGCCGGGCCGGTTGAGCGATCCGTTCGGCCAGCGCAGCGCGGTCGAGGACGCCGACTGGCACCGGATCGCCAAGGAACGCTTCGCCGACGAGATCGCGGCACGGCTCTACCGGATGGCACACCGCGGCGATTTCGAGCACATATTGCTCGTCGCGCCACCACAGGTTCTCGGTGCGATGCGCAAGAAGCTGCACAAGGAAGTGGAGGAGCGCGTCATCGGCGAAGAGCCGAAGACGCTTACCGGTCATGCGGTGCCGGAGATCGAAAAGGTACTGATGGGGGAATGGGCGGCGTGAGAGTCCGTTCGATAAATCCGTGAGGCCGGGCTGCAACCGATCCTCGTCTGCGCTCGGGTGTTCATGTACTTATGTACACTCCGCTCCGGTGCTCGCCGAACATCGTTTTCACCTCGGCCTGACGGTTTCTCAAACGGACTTCGGGTGCATTCAACTCGCCAAAAATTCCCGCAGCAGGCCGATCTCCCTTTCGCTCGCAAGCGTGGGAGCATGGCCGTAGCCGGAGAGTTCGTGCAGGACGGGCTTCGAGCCGCGGCGCGTCATCTCTTCCGCGACAGGCTTCGAAAGCACGTCGGAACGCTCGCCGCGCAGGAGGAGCGTCTTGGCGGTGACGGCGTCGTAGGCGTCCCATACGTCGAGGTCCGCCTTGTGATAGGTGAGTTGCATGACGATGCGCGGATCGTAGTGGACCGTGACGCGGCCGTCGTCCGTGCGCCTGCAGGACGTATCCGTCATCCGCTCCCAGAAGCGGGGCGTGTTGTCGCCGAAAGGCGCGTAGTTGGAGCGGAGCCACGCCCCCAGTTCCGCGACCGTGTCGTAGACCGGCGGATTGCCGACATAGCTCGCGATGCGGCCGATGCCGGCGGCGGGGATGTCCGGGCCGACATCGTTGATGACGAGATGGGTGATGCGGTCCTTCAGCCGGCCGCCGGCAAGCGTGACGCCGATCAGCCCGCCCATCGACGTGCCGACCCAGCGCACCCTGTCCAGGCGATAATGATCGAGCATGGCGAGCGCCGTGTCGCCGAAGACGCGGTAGGAATAATCGACCTCCGGGTCCTTCGCCCAGCTCGACAGGCCGCGGCCGAGCGTGTCGGGGCAAAGCACGAAATAGAGGTCCGAAAGCGCTCCGGCCGCCTCGTCGAAGTCGCGGCCGGTACGCGCCAGCCCGTGCCACATGACAAGCGCCGGCTTTGCCGGGTCGCCCCATTCGGTGACGTGAAGTTCGAAACCGGCGGCGGGAATAAAGGCGGAACGCGGGGCGCTCATTTGCGGCCTCCCTTTTTCAGAAGCGTGCCGGCGATGCCCGCCGGAAAGAAATAGACGAGCAGGATGAAGAACAGGCCGAGCCAGAGCAGCCAGCGGTCGGGGTCGAGCAGGCTGGGCGCGAAGGGCACGCCGGAAAGGGCGTCGGCGCCGAACTGCATGATGTCCTTCAGGTAGAATTGCGCAAGCGTCATGACGACGACGCCGATGATGGCGCCGACCATCGTGCCCATGCCGCCGATGACGACCATAAGCAGGATGTCGATCATGATGGAGAAGGAGAGGAAGACATCAGGGCCGGTATATTTCAGCCAGACCGCGCGCACGATGCCGGCCAGCGCGGCGATGATGGCGGCGATGCAGAAAATCGCCGTGCGGTAGGCGACGACCTTGTAGCCGATCGCCTCGGCGCGCATCTCGTTCTCGCGGATCGCCTCCAGCACCGTGCCCGTCGGCGAGGCGACAATGCGCAGCATCAGGAGATAAAGCACGAGCGAACAGAAGAAGACGAAATAATAGGCGGCGAGCTTGCCGTTCAGCGCCACGCCGGCGAGGCGGACGGACTTGCCGTCGGCGTCGGCGAGGAGCTTCGTGGCCGCCGAGAAAAGGCGCGGGGCGGAATAGATCAGCCCGTCCTCGCCGCCGGTGAATTGCGACAGCTGGCTCGCCAGAACGAGCATGACGGACGCTGCCGCGAGCGTCACCATGGCGAAGAAGATCGCCTTGACGCGCAGCGACAGCAGCCCGATCAGCGCCGCCAGCACGAGCGCGGCGAGAACACCAGCGCCGCCGCCGACAAGCACGGCATCCCAGCCGGCGCCCATCGCCTTCAGTGCGATGGCCGTGCCGTAGCCGCCGAGGCCGAAGAACATGGTGTGGGCGAAGGAGACGATGCCGGTATAGCCGATCAGGAGATCGTAGCTGGCGACCAGCACGATGAAGATGCAGATGCGCGCCGCGACCTCCTGCGCCCGCACATCGGGGAACAGGAAGGGCGCGAAGAGGAGCGCGAGCCACACGACGCCCGCCGCGCCGTATACGAGCAGCCGGCCGGTGCGTGCCGGTGCGGGCGGCGTTCCTACCGTCTCTGCCGCACTCACCGGGCTCATCGCTTCACCGCCGGCAGGAGGCCGTAGGGTCGCCACAGGAGCACCGCCATCATCAGGAGCATGTTCGAGGCGAGCGACAGCTTGGGCATCAGGAAGGCGACGTAATTGCCCATCAGCCCGACGAGGATGGCGCCGAGCAGCGAGCCCTCGATCGAGCCCAGCCCGCCGATGATGACCACGATGAAGACGAGGATCAGCATCTCCGAGCCGATCGTGCCCGAGATCAGCCCCTGATAGCCCGCCCACATGGCGCCGCCCATGCCGGCGAGCGCTGAGCCGACGACGAAGACGGCGACGAAAAGGCGGTCGATGCGGAAGCCGAGCGCCTCCACCATCTCGCGGTTCTCGACACCGGCGCGGACGAGGAGGCCGATCCGCGTGCGATTCAGCACCAGAGACAGGATCACGAACACCGCGAGGCCGAGCAGGAAGGCGAAGATGCGGTAGGCCTCGATGGCGACGTCGCCGAAGACGAGCGAGCCGCGCAGGATGGCGGGACGCGGCACGGAGATCGGTGCGCCGCCCCAGATCGCCAGGATGAGCTGTTCGGCGACGATCAGCGCGCCGACGGTGATAAGGATCTGGCGCAGATGGTCGCCATAGACCGGCCTGACGATGACGCGCTCGAAGAACCAGCCGGCGGCGGCGCAAAAGGCGGTCGCCGCGCCGATGGCGAGCACGATCGCCAGAAGGTTGAGCGCGCCGCTCGGCCCGTGTGCCCAGCCGGCGAGCGCGGCCAGCACCGAGGCCGCGATGAAGGCGCCGAAGGAGATGAAGGCCGAATGGCCGAAATTGAGAACATCCATCAGGCCGAAGACCAGCGACAGGCCCGACGCCATCAGGAAGATCATCATGCCCATGGCGAGACCGGCGACGGTCAGCGTCACCCAGGAAGAGAACGAGCCGGTCAGCGGCAGCGCGACGATGGCGAGCGCCACCGGCAGGAGGCCGACGCCGCCGAGACGTTCGATGACCGATTTCGTGGCGCCTGCCTCCATCCCCGTCCTCAATGCGTTCCCATGGGCGCTTCCATCGAGAGGCTGAGCAGCCTCGTCTGCAGCGCCTCGTCGGCGGCGAGTTCGGCCATGCCGCCCTGATGAATGATGCGGCCGTCCTCGATCACCGTCACACCGCTCCCGAGCGCCTTGGCGAAATGGAAATTCTGCTCGACCAGGAGGATCGTGGTCTCGCGCGCGATCTCGCGGAAGGCGGCGATCATGTTGCGGATGATCGCCGGCGCGAGCCCCTTGGTCGGCTCGTCGATCAGGATCAGGTCGCGCGGTTCGATGATGGCGCGCGCGATCGCGAGCATCTGCTTCTGTCCGCCGGAAAGCGCGAAGGCCTGTTTCTTCCAAAAGGTCTCGAGCGCCGGGAAAAGAGCGAAGACGCGGCCGAGACGCGCCTCGTCGAAACGGCCGGTGGCGGTGGCGAGCCGCATGTTCTCCTCGACGGTGAGACCGCCGAAGATGCCCATATTCTCCGGCACATAGGCGACGCCGAGCCGGGCGATGTCGGACGTGTGCAGCCCGGTGATGTCGCCACCGCGGAACAGCACCTTTCCCCGGACCGCGCGCCACAGCCCCATGACCGTGCGCAGCGTCGTGGTCTTGCCGGCGCCGTTCCTGCCCAGCAGGACATGGACGCCGCCCTCCGGCACGTCGAAGCTGACGCCATGGAGAATGTGGTATTGCGCGATGTCGGTGTGGACGCCTTCGAGGCGGAGGATCGCGTTCACGCCACCTCCTCCTCGCCGACGCCGAGATAGATCTGGCGCACGATGGGCAGCGCCATCACCTCGCCCGGCAGCCCGTCGGCGACGAGCGCGCCATTGTTGAGGACGACGATGCGGTCGGCGAGCGCGCGCACGACGTCCATCTTGTGCTCGACCAGAAGGACGGTCTTCGACGTGTCCTTCCTGATCTCCGCGATCAGCTCGAGTATGACGGGCGCCTCGTCAGCCGACATGCCGGCGGTCGGCTCGTCGAACATGAAGATATCCGGCTCCATGGCGATCAGAAGCGCCACTTCGAGCTTGCGCTGGTCGCCATGCGGCAGGGTGGACGCGGCAAGGCCCGCGACCTCGGCGAGCCGCGTGCGCTCGAGGATCTCGTCCGCCGCCGCTCGCAGGACGGGAAGCGCGGCAGCGCGGCGGAACAGGCTCGGACCCTTGCCGGCACGCGCCTGAACGGCGAGGCGGACGTTCTCCCTCACTGTGAGCGCGGGAAAGAGGTTGGTGAGCTGGAAGGCACGTCCGATGCCGGCCTTCGCCCGCGCCGACGGCGAAAGCCGGGTAATATCCTGCTCTCCCTTGAATATGCGGCCGGAGGTCGGAGCAAGCTGACCCGAGACGAGGTTGAACCATGTCGTCTTGCCGGCGCCGTTCGGGCCGACGATGACCGTCAGTTCACCCGGCCGGAAGGCGCAGGTGACGCGATCGACGGCCGCATGGCCGCCGAAACGGATCGTCAGGTCTTCTGTGCGAAGGGAAGGTGACATGGTGAAAGAAGGGAGCAGGGGAGCAGGTTGGTAAGGGAACAGGGGAAGGAGTGCCTCCGACCGGCTGCCCCCTATTTTTCCGACTCCCTTACTCCCCTGATCTCACTCCTGATTGTTCCTTCCGACCGGAATCTTCATCTGGCCAGGCTTGATCACGTCGACCAGCTCGGGAATGGCCCACTCGACCTTCGGATCGACCTTAATCTTGAAGTGATACATCTCCTGCAGCGCCTGGTGGTCTTCCTTGCGGAAGGTCATCGGCCCTTTCGGCGTATCCCACGTCATGCCTTCCATGGTCTTGATGAGCGAATCGGTCTTCAGGTCGGGCGAGGTCTCGATCGCCTTGACGATGGCGAGCGCCGCAGCCATGCCGCCGGCGGTGAAGAAGTCCGGCGGAGAGCCGAAGCGCTTCTCGTGCTCCTTGACCAGCCAGTCGTTGATCGGGTTCTTCGGGATGCCGTAATAATAGTAGATGGCGCCTTCCATGCCCGGCACCTGCTTATAGGCCTTCATCGCCGGCAGGATGTTGCCGCCGGTGGAGATCTTGATGTCGTAGCGGCCCGGATCGGCGGCGGCGAGCGGCGTCATGGCGTCGATGCCGGCGACGTAGATGACGATGACGCGGCGGCCGGGCTTGTCCTTCAGCGCATCGAAGAGCCGCTGGATCGTGGCCGTGAAGTCGGTCGTGTTCTGCGGAACGTATTCCTCGTCCACCACATGCGCGCCGGTACCTTCGAGCGCCTTCTTGAAGGCGGCTATGCCGTCCTTGCCGAAGGCGTAGTCCTGCGCCAGCGTCGCGACATAGAGGTCCTTGTCCGGCTTCAGCGCCGCCGCCTGCGCCTCCATGTCCATCGAGGAATTGCGCGAGGTCTTGAAGACGTAGCGGTTGGAGTTCGGGCCGGTCAGCGAATCGGCCACGGCCGGCTCGACCAGCAGGATCTTCTGGTTCTCCTCGGCGATCGGCAGCATGGCCGTGGTCACGCCCGACGAGGTGCCGCCGACGGCGATCAGCGCGTCGTCGTCGCCATAGGCCTCGGCGAGAAGCGCGCGCGCCACGTCCGGCTTGAACTGCGTGTCCTTCTCGATCACCTCGATCTTGTGACCCTTCACCGTCATGGTGCCTTTGGTCGCGTATTCGAGGCCAAGGTTGAAGCCGTTGGTGGTCTGCTTGGAATAGGCTTCGAGCGGCGAGCCCGAGAGTCCGTGCACCAGAGCAATCTTGACCGTATCGTCGGCATGGGCCGGCGGTACGAAGGCCATCGCGCCGGCAATCGCCAGCGCACCCAGCAATCTTCTCATTCTTTCTCCTCCCTGAAGGGTTGCCTGAAATGGTTCATTCCTGACCGAGCCGTTCGAGCATCGCCCTGAGCTCGGTCTTGAGCACCTTGCCGTAATTGTTCTTCGGCAGGGTATCGACGAAGACATAGGCCTTCGGCCGCTTGAAGCGGGCGATGCGGTCGAGGCAATGGCGGTCGAGTTCGGCTTCCGCCACAGGTGCTGCCGGATCCTTCACCACGAAGGCGACGACGGTCTCGCCCCATTCGGGATCGGGGCGGCCGACCACGCTCGTCTCGCGCACGGCGGGATGCGTCAGAAGCGCCTCCTCCACCTCACGCGGGTAGATATTCGTTCCGCCCGAGATGATGACATCCTTGGAGCGGTCCTTCAGCGTCAGGAAGCCTTCCTCGTCCAGCACACCGACATCGCCGGTCCACAGCCAGCCGTCGCGGAGCGCCGCGGCGCTCGCCTCGGCGTTTCGCCAATAGCCGGCCATGACCGGAGCGCCGCGTACCAGCACCTCGCCGGCTTCGCCCGCCGGCACCGCGCGGCCTTCCTCGTCGGCGACCTTGACCTCGACACAGGATTGCGCCGTGCCGACGCTCGCCAGCCGCTCGCGCCAGCGCGGATGCGAACGGTCGGAGACGTACTCTCGTGACAAGGCCGTGATCGCCATCGGCGATTCGCCTTGTCCGTAGATCTGGCAGAAGCGCGGCCCCATCACATCGACCGCCTCGACGATGTCGGCGAGATACATCGGGCCGCCGCCATAGACGATGGTGCGGATGCCCTCGCCGGTCGAGCCGGACGCTTTCGCATGATCGACCAGCCGGCGCACCATGGTCGGTGCGGCGAACATATGGACGCGCCCGAGCGCCCTGGCGCAGGAGAAGATCTCGTCGGGCTCGAAGCTGCCGGATTCCGGCACGACGTGGCGCGCGCCCTTCAGCACGTGCTGGACATTGTAGAGGCCGGCGCCATGCGACATCGGCGCGGCGTAGAGCGCCGCGTCGGCGGGATCGACCGCGTCCACATCGGTGAAATAGGAGAACGTCATGGCGTGGATGTTGCCGTTGGTGATCATCACGCCTTTCGGCTTGCCTGTGGTGCCGGAGGTGTAGAAGAGCCAGGCGAGATCGTCGCGGCCGCGCGGCACGGGCGCGGAGAGCGGATCGGCCGCGAGCATGCCGTTCCAGTCCTTCCCACCCAGATCGATTACCGAGTGCACGGAAGACGGCAGATGCGGCGCTACCGCCTCGCCAAGCGCACGGCCGGCGAAGACCACGGATGCTTCCGCATTCTCGATGATCCAGGCGGCCTCCTTCGGATGCAGCTTGGCGTTGATCGGAACGGCGGCGGCACCGGCGAACCAGATACCGTAGAAGGCCTCGAGATATTGCGGGCAGTTCTTGGCGAGGATGGCGACGCGATCGCCCGGCCGGATGCCGTAGTCGCGCGCGAGCGCGCTGCCGATGGCGGCAGCATGCGCCGCGAAGGCGCGATAGTCGGCCTCCACCCGTTCGCCCACGCAAAGCGCGGCGCCCGACGGGTTCGAGATTGCCACCCTTACCAGCCATTCGGCCAGATTCATCGATCGAATTCCTCCCACCGGCCTGATCGGCTCAGGGCAGCGATAGGCCGCAGCCATCCGCTGCCCGTTTTTCCTTGGTACGATGCAAACCGGCTTCTATTATCCTTGGGTCCGAAAAACCGGCAATATCGTATAAATACGCATCACGAGCCATGGCATCGCCGACCCTCAACGAACTGGCATTCGAATGCGCGCCCGTCGGCATCGTCATGACGGAGAACCGCATCATCAAGGCGTGCAATCCCGCCTTCGCGTCGATGTTCTTCTACCGCGTGGATGAGCTGGTCGAGCAATCCTTCGCCATCCTCTATCCTTCCTTCGAGGAATTCCTGCGCATCCGCAATGTCGGCGTCGAGCCGCTGAAGAAGACCAACCGCTATTCGGACGAGCGCATCATGGCGCGCAAGGACGGGTCGCTGTTCTGGTGCCGGGTGCGCGGCCATTCGCTGACGCGCGAGGACGATCCGCTGCGCCATGCCGTCTGGAGCTTCGCGGACCTTTCGGATTCACGGCCGGTGCATGCGCTCTCGACGCGCGAGCGGCAGATCGTCATGCATCTCGGCGAAGGCCGCACGTCGAAGGAGATCGCGCGCACGCTGGCCATCTCGCCGAGGACGGTGGAAGCCTACCGCGCGCGGCTTCTGAAGAAATATTCGGCGGGCAACGTGGCGGAACTGCTCTCGCATCTGGGCGGCGTGCCGCAATAGAAGCCGATCGGCCGGACGGCCACGGCGGCTATGAATAATCAGCGCCGCTCGCCCTCGCCTTCGTCTCGCCGTTGCGGACCAGCGCGACGCATTCGGCGACATCGCCAAGATAGGCTTCGCGCGCCGGACCGTGATGCAGCGACAGCATGAGATGCAGGCTGCGCGGCGCCTTCAACTGGCCCGGTAGCCAGCCGCGCTCGCTCATCAAAGTCGCGACCTTGCCCATGTCGACGTCGTCGCAGCCGAAGGCGATGTTGGCGAGCACCGGTTCTCCCCGGACCTGCATGCCGGGAACGGCGCGCAGGCCTTCCAGATAGGCGTCGCGCACGCTCATGATTTGCGCCGCGATCCTGCGGTAGCCGTCGCGGCCGAGATGGCGCAGCACCGCCCAGGCGGCGGCCACCGCGCCGGCGGGCCTCGTACCGACAAGCGTCTGGGTCGCGAAGCGGCCGCTCGGCCAGGCGTCGAAGACGAATTCCTGGGAGGCCTGCAACTCGCCCGAACGGTAGAAGACCGTCGAAGCAGGTTTGGGACAGAAGCCGAATTTGTGCAGATCGGCGGATATCGACTTCACGCCTTCCAGCGCGAAGTCGAATTGAGGGATCGGGCGCCCGATATCGGCGACGAAAGGCGCGATCCAGCCGCCGACGCAGGCATCCACATGAAGCCAGACGCCGTGTTTCACGGCAATATCGGAAAGGCGGGCGATCGGGTCGATCACGCCGAAGGGAAAGCAGGGGGCCGAACCCACGATCAGCATCGTGTTGTCGTCGATCGCTTCCGCCGTGGCCGCGGGGTCGGCGAGGAAACCCTCCGCGAGGGGAACGCGCCTGATCGTCAGATCCATCAGGGCTGCGGCCTTCTCGAAGGCCGGATGCGCGGAATCCGGAAGGACGATGGTTCCCCGGAAATCGGCGCCCTTCTTTCGTCTCGTCCAGTCACGGCACGTCTTCACCGCCATGATGATGCTTTCGGTGCCGCCGGTGGTCATGTTGCCGGCAGCACCCTCCGGCGCATGGAAAAGCTCGAGCCCCATGCCGACGACTTCGCGCTCCATGCGCTGGATGCTCGGGAAGGCGCGCCGGGCGCCGAGCGCGTTCTCGGTGAAATACTCGTTATAGGCTTCCTTGCCGAAGGCCCGGATCTCCTCGCCGGCACTGAAAACGTAGGCCGAGGTGCGGCCGCCGCGCCAGTCGATATCGTCGTCCCGCATATGGACGAGTTCGCTCATGACCTCGTCGCGGGAGCGACCAGCCTCTTCGAAATAAGCCATCGAATTCATTTCCTTGTCATGCAATCAGTCCGGAAGATGCGGCATCAGGCGGGCGCGTCCGTCGATAAGATCGCCCCGCACGGCCCGCTCCAGTGCCGCCGCGTCGCCGGCGGCGACGGCGTCCAGCATCGCCTGGTGATGCGAACCGCCGGTCCAGTCCGGATCATAGGAGGCCGTGAAGAGGAAGTTCATAGACGGCCCGACCCTCAGCCACATGGTTTCCAGTATCTGGAGCAGGGTCGGCATCGCGCAGGCGCGATAGATGGTGAAATGGAATTCCTCGTTGAGGTGAAGCGAGGTCCTGGCATCGCGCGAGCGATAGGCGGAGGCATGCCGCTCGTAAAGCTCCTTCAGGTGATCGAGATCGGATGCCGAAAGCCGCGCGCAACCTTCCCTGGCCGCCATTCCTTCGAGGTCGAACCGGATGGCGCAAATCTCGCCATAGCGCTCCCTGGTGAGGAGGGGGACCACCGCGACACGGTCCGGAGTCTGATCGAGGACGCCTTCCGCCAGCAACCGGTTGAGCGCTTCGCGCGCCGGGGTCAGGCTGATGTCGAGCGTATCGGCGATCTCGCGGACGGTGAGGCGCTGACCGGGCAGAAGCGCGCCGCGCCGCAAGGCGCCGCGCAGGCTTGCCACCGCCTGGTCGCCCAGCGAATCGACGCGGTTCACCTTCGCGAGGCTGAGCGTGGCGGCCTTCTCCGGAGAGGCTGTCCCGAAATCCGATTCGACTTCCGCTTTCGCCGGCATTGCTTGCTCCAGGATCGCCCGGATCGACGTTCGCAAGGGGGCTTGCGGTTTCATCGGTCTTGGTGTTTGTTATAACACATAACACATAGCACGATGCAAGCCAGATGTGGAAGGCCGATGGGAGTAAGCCAACACGAAAACCGGCAGCAGCCAGCCGTGAGCGACCAGTCAGGCGCTCCCGGCCCGATGACGAATGCCGCAGTCTCCGTTTCCGGTCTTTCCAAGACCTTCTGGCGTGACGGGCGGCCGACCAACGCACTGCACGACATCCATCTCGCAATCGCACCGGGCGAGTTCGTCTGCCTGCTCGGCCCGTCGGGATGCGGAAAGTCCACGCTGCTCCATATCGTCGCCGGCTTCATCCCGCCCGATGACGGCCAAGTCGCCGCGCATGGCGGGCTCGTGACGGGACCCGGGGTGGACCGGTGCGTCCTCTTCCAGTCGCCGACGCTGTTCCCCTGGCTCACCTCGCGCGACAATGTCCTGTTCGGCCCTCGCTCCCGGGGTATGGACGACGAAGAGACGCGAAGCCGCGCCGACGCGCTTCTCGCCACCGTCGGCCTGGCGGATTTCAAGGATCACTATCCGCACCAGCTCTCCGGCGGCATGCGCCACCGGGCGGCGCTGGCACGCGCGCTTATCAACCGCCCGCGCATCCTGCTGATGGATGAACCTTTCGCCGCGCTAGACGCGATCACCCGCGAGCAGATGCAGAATTTCCTGCTCGACCTGTGGCAGCGCGAGCAGATGACCGTGCTGTTCGTCACCCATGACGTCGAGGAAGCAGCGCTGCTTTCGGACCGCGTCTGCATCATGTCGCCGAGACCCGGCCGCATCGTCGACATCGTCGACATCGAACTGGCCAGGCCTCGCGACGAGGCGCTGCGTGACACGGCCGAATTCGTCGCCCTTCGACACGAACTCCGCGAAAGGCTGGCAGGCGCATGAGTACCGGTTCGACGACAGAGGCGCCCGGCGTCCTGCGCTCCTCCTCGGGCACCTCCAGGCATTGGATGATCTCGATCGCCAGCGTGATCGGCGGCCTGATCGTCTGGCAACTCGCGGCGGCGTTCGTCATCCGCGACCCCGTACTGCTGCCGACCCCGATCGAAACCGTCCGCGTCCTCATCCGCTATCTGACCACGCCCTATCCCTCGGCGGGAGAAACCCTCATCGGCCACGCCTTGATCAGCCTCGGACGCGTGATCGGCGGCTTCGCCATCGGTTCCTTCATCGGCATCGCGATCGGTGCGATGATGGCCGGTTTCCGCTCTTTCCGCGCCGTGGTCGATCCCTTCATCGAGATCACCCGGCCGCTGCCGCCGCTCGCCTTCGTGCCGGTGCTGATCGTCTGGTTCGGCATCGGCGAAGCGCCGAAGATCATCCTGATCGCCGCGGGCGTGGTGCCGGTCATGGCCATCTCGACGGCTGCCGGGCTCGACGCGATCCCGCGCGAGATGCTGAACTGCGCACGCTGCCTCGGAGCATCGGAATGGTACACGATGATCCATGTCCGCATCCGCGCGGCGATGCCGCAGATCATCACCGGCATGCGGCTGTCCATGGGGCTCTCCTGGACGAGCATCGTCGCCGTCGAGATGATCGCCGCAACGGCTGGCCTCGGCTTCGTCATCCTGCAGGCCGGCCAGTTCCTCGACACCGGCCTGATCTTCGCAGGCATCCTCATCATCGCACTGCTCGGCCTCGGGCTGGACGCCTGCCTCAGGCGGCTGCAGCGCCATCTCGATCCGACAATGAAACCATAATGGGAGAACCGAAATGACCTACCTTGCCAAGACATTGCTGAACGCCGCGGCGGCGCTGGGGCTGACCTGCGCGGCCGCCCAGGCCGAGACGATCAACGTTTCGACCTGGGCGCATGGCGCGCCGCTGCAGGAAGCGGTGATCGCCACCCAGCCCGACCTCCTGAAGATGGTACCGGGCGAGATCAAATGGCTGCCCATCTCCAGCGGCCCGGCGGCGCTCGCCGGCATGAAGGGCGGCGCCTACAATATCGTGAACGGCATCGGCAACCCGCCGGTGACCACCGCCATTGCCAAGGGTGTCGATCTGAAAGTCGTCTGGGCACAGTTCTACGACAATGCCGGCCTCGTCATCGACAGTTCGCTCACGCCCGAACAGATGGCGGGCAAGACCTTCGGCACGCTGCAGGGCGCCTCGGAAGATTTCGCCTTCAATGGCTGGCTCGACGCCAAGGGCCTGACCGGCAAGGTCAAGCTCGTGGGATTGGAGCGGCAGGCGATGGTCGCCGCCTTCAAGACGAAGGCGATCGCAGGCGGCATGAATTCGGAACCCGGAATGAGCGAGATGGTCGCGGCGGGCGGCAAGCTCGTCGCGACGATCAGCCAGATGGCCGAACTCGGCTATCCCGCCCTCGACGTGGTGGTCGCCGATGCCGCCTTCGCCAAGGCTCATCCGGACGTCGTGCAGGGCTATGTCTGCGCGCAACTGGGCGCCTACAAGCTGATGACGGGCGCCGACAAGGATGCGGTGTTCCGCAAGGCGGCCGAGTTCGTCGGCGCCCAGCCCGACCAGGCGGCGAAGGTCGGGCCGAGCTGGCCGATCTGGAAGCCGGAGAACGAGCTGACGCAGCGCGGCCTCGGCGAACCCGGCAAGATCGCGGACGGACAGGTCGCGCAGGCCTACTACCGGACCGGCCAATGGCTGAAGGCTGCCGGGCGCCTCGACAATCCGCCCAGCATGGAGACGATCGTCGCACATATCGACACGCAGTTCGCCGAAAAGGCGCTGGCCGGAGGCTGCAAGTAATCTCTGTCGCCGAAGTGCGACAACCGGACGGGGAGGCGCGCCGCCGTCGCACGCCTCCCCTTTTCGCGTCCGGTAATGGTTTGCGACCGGAGCCGGGCAGCTCCGTCGTCAGACGTGCTGGCCACCGTTGATGTGGATTTCGGCGCCGGTCACATAGGACGCCTGCCCGGAGCACAGGAAGAAGATGATATCGGCGACTTCCGAGGTCTGGCCGAGCCGGCGAAGCGGGATCGACTGGACGAGCTTGTCCGTCCCCGGCGACAGGATGGCGGTGTCGATCTCGCCCGGCGCAATGGCGTTGACGCGGATGCCATGCGGGCCGAAATCCGCCGCCATCTCGCGCGTCAGCGAGGCGAGCGCCGCCTTGGAGGTCGCATAGGCCGTCCCTGCGAAGGGATGGACCCTGCCGCCGGCGATCGAGGTGACGTTGACGATCGACCCGTTGGCGGCCGACAGTTCCCGGAACAGGCCGCGCGCCAGCATGATCGGCGCGAAGAAATTCACCTGGAAGACGTCACGCCACAGATGCATCGGCGTCTCGATGGAATCGAGCCGGCTGCCATCCTCGCGCTTCGGCGAGATCGCCGCGTTGTTGACGAGCGCCTCGAGCCTGCCGCCCGGGCCGAGCCGGTGGCGGATCTCGGCGATGGCGCGGCCGACATCTTCCTGGTCGGCAAGATCGACCTGGATATGGTCCTCCGGTCCCGCCGGCCAGGGACAGTTTTCCGAAAAGGCCTGCCGGGAGCAGGTGATCACCCGCCATCCCTCGCGCGAGAAGCGCTTGACGGCCGCATGGCCGATCCCCCGGCTGGCTCCGGTCAGGACAAGAGTCTTGCGGGCTTCTGGGGCCTTGCGGATATCGGTGGTTTGACGGGCTTCCGGTTCTGGCATGAGCGCTCTCTTCGCACGCGCTCTATGTAGACGAGGAAAGCCGTCCTGACGAGTGGGCCTTTTCGCGGGCGCGGGCTCAGTCCTGCCTGCCCAATATGATATCGAGGATGGAGGAGCCGCCTCGGCGCGACGATCCGCCGACATCGGCCGGCGGCACCGGCCGCGAAACCGAGGCGGTTCGGCTGTTATCGAGCGGCTGCCTGGTGCGCTGGGTAACGTTCGGGATGGCGGCCGGCGGTTTGACGTTCGCCGGGGGGGTCGCCGCCGGACGCGTACCCGTGGAGACCTGCGCGGGCGGGGGTGCGGGCGGACGCATCCCCGGCATAGGCGTCTGGTCCTCATCCTCGCTCACCGCCACCGGAGCGACGGCGACGCCCGGCGAGGGATGCCACGAGCCGGGCAGGTCGCGGACCGGAACGCCCTCATGCGCAGCCGTCATGAATTCCTTCCACGCCGTCGCCGGCAGGCTGCCACCGGTGATGCCCTTCGTCGGCGAATTGTCGTCATTACCGAACCAGACGCCGGTGGTCAGGTTCGAAGTGTAGCCGACGAACCAGGCGTCACGGGAACTCTGGCTGGTTCCGGTCTTGCCGGCGGCCGGCCAGCCGAACGCCGCCCTCCGGGCCGTGCCGGTCAGGATCGTCTGCCGCATCATGCTGTTCATCATGCCGACGATCTCCGGCCGGATGACGCGCGGCTCTGCCTTCTGCGGGAACGCGTACAGCACCTTGCCCGAGGCGGAGAGGATGCGGCGGATGAAATGCACCGTCGGCTTGTAGCCGCCATTGGCGAAGGGAACATAGGCGGCCGTCAGCTCGAGCGGGGTCACCTCCGATGTGCCGAGCGCGATCGACGCATTGGCCACGAGGTCCGACTGGATGCCTAGGCGGTGCGCCACCTCGACCACGGCCTTCGGCCCGACCTCCATGGCAAGCTGCGCCGCGACCGAGTTCAGCGAACGCGCCAGCGCCTCGGTCAGCGTCACGCGGCCGTAATATTTGCCGCCGTAATTCTCCGGCGTCCATTTGCCGATCTTCACCGGCGCATCGTTGCGGACGGAATCGGGCGTACGGCCGTCCTCCATCGCCGCGAGATAGACGAAAGGCTTGAAGGCGGAACCGGGCTGCCGGCGCGCCTCCGAGGCACGGTCGAATTGACTGTTGGCGTAGTCGTAGCCGCCGACCATGGCCCGCACCGCGCCTGTGTTGTCGATGGAGACGAGAGCGCCCTGGCTGACATGCAGCTTCTTGCCGTCGTTCAGGATCAGCTGGTGGATCGCTTTCTCGGCGACCGACTGCAGGTCGAGGTCCACCGTCGTCTGTACGACGATGTCCGAGCGGACCTCGCCGATCAGGTCCGGCAGTTCGCCCATGACCTCGTCGGCGACATAGTTTTCCGAGCCCGTCCAGTAAGAGGCTACGCGCGTCGGTGGCGCGCTCATTGCGCTCGCCATCTGCTTCTCGCCGATCATGCCCTGGTCGCGCATCGCCGCCAGCACGAGTTGCGCGCGCTTCTCCGCCGCCTTGGGGTCGCGCGCCGGCGACAGGCGCGACGGCGCCTTGACGAGACCGGCGAGCAGCGCAGCCTCGGACAGCGTCACGTCATGAGCCGACTTGCCGAAATAGCGGCGCGCCGCCGCCTGCACGCCATAGGCGCCGGAACCGAAATAGACCCGGTTCAGGTACATTTCGAGGATCTGGTTCTTGGTGAATTTGTGCTCGAGCCAGAACGCCAGAAGCACTTCCTGGACCTTGCGCCTGATGGTGCGGTCGGGCGTCAGGAACAGATTCTTGGCAAGCTGCTGGGTGAGCGTCGAACCGCCCTCGCTGATGCGGCCGCCGAGCAGGTTGGAAACCAATGCCCTTCCGAGGCCAAGCGGGTCGATGCCGAAATGCGAATAAAAGCGGCGGTCCTCGATGGCGATGACGGCCTCGGGGATATAGGGCGACATCTGCTGCAGACTGACCGATTCGCCGCCCGTCATGCCGCGATTGGCGATAAGCTTGCCGTTCACGTCGACGATCTTGACGTTTGGCGGCCGGTCGGGGATCGCCCAGCTTGTCGCGCTCGGCATCTGCGCACCGTAATAGGCGACCATACCGGCCACGGCGATGCCACCCCAAAGGGCAAGGACGAGCGACCAGTAGGTCAGCCGGGCGAGGAGCGGGAAAAGGCCGCTTCTCCTGCCACGCCGGCCGCGACCGCGCCGCCTGGATCGCCCTTTGATCGAATTCTTCCGCTGTCGCGGCGATACCATGCGATCGTCCTCGCGGGCGGAAAGGCCGGAGCGCGAAGGCTCGCCGAAATCCGGATCGATGCGTCGGCTGCTTTTCCGCCTGGCCATTCCCACCCTTTTTGCCGTCCCGCGCGCTTGCGAAGCGCATCCCGGACAGTAGGGCGAGGGCTTTAAGGCAGGGTTAAGCGGGTGCAACCGCGATCCGAAGCGCCGGATGGTCCCCGACCTCGATCACCGCTGATCGAGATCTCCGTTCCTTCTTGTCGCCATCAGCCCGAACGCCGTTTGACATAATTATGCATTGATGTCATAGCTATGACATGACGGACACGAACATACCGGCTCGACTGCGCGAGGAGCATTTGGCGGTCACCCGCGAAAGGATCGTCGCCGCCTATGCCGAACTGCTGGAGAAGGACGACATCGACCGCATATCGATGGCTATGCTCGCCAAGCAGGCTAATGTCGCCGAAAGGACGATTTTCCGGCACTTCCCCAATCGCGCGGACCTGATCTCCGCCGTCGGCGAGTGGATCAGCACGAATGTCTTCAGCCTGGTTCCATTCGACAGCCCCAACGATCTGCTGACGGGCTTCCGCGCGGCTTGCGAAATGTTCGACCAAAGTCCGCAGCTGGCGCACGCGATCGCGATAACCCGGCTGGGACGAAGCGCCCGAAGCGGTTTCCGCAGGCGTTTCATCGAATCGACCAAAGATGCGCTGTCGCCGATAACCGGCGGACTCACGCAGGATGAGCGACGACGCGCAGAAGCGGTCATCACCTATCTCGATAACGTGCTGGCCTGGCACTCGATGCGGGAAGAATTCGGCATGTCCGGCTCGGAAGTCGCCGACGCCGTCGGATGGGCGCTCGGCGTCCTGATCGAGGATGTGCGCCGGCGCAATTCGGCCGGTCGTGACGATCCATGAACAAGGCAAACCCCAGAAAGCAACCGAGCATCACGGGAAACAACATGTCCACATTGCCCACGCTCCTGATCGGGCTCGGCATCCCGATCTTCCTCACTGTCATCGTCCCACCGTTTCTCAACGGCATGGACCTCACCTGGATGGGCATTCCCGTGCTGTTGCTGTGGATGTTCCTGTGCATACCGGCCACCGCTCTTTGCCTGATCGTCTGCTGGTATGGCTTCGACCGGCACCGCTACCTCGCTGCCGAGGAGGACAAGCAATGATCATCGCGGTCTTCACGGTAATGATGGTGCTCTCGATCGCGGCGGCCGCCGCAGCTCGTTTCGGCATCAAGAATCTGGACATAGACCATATGCTCGTAGCAAGCCGATCGCTGCCGGCGTTCATGGTCTTCATTCTCGCCGTGGGCGAGGTCTACAGCATAGGATCGGTGGTGGCTTTCCCTGCGGGCATCTACGCAAAGGGGATGGAGAGCGCCTACTGGTATATCGGCTATCTCATCCTCGCCTATCCGTTCGCCTATTTCACCGCACCGCTGATCTGGCGTGCAGCCCGCCGGCACAATGCGCTGACCGTTCCGGAAGTCTTCGGCCGGCATTTCGAAAGCCGCCCGCTGGAAATCGTCATGTCCATCGGCGCGCTCATCGCCGTAGCCACGTGGGGACAGTTCCAGTTCGTCGGCATCAAGGTGGCGCTGGCCGAACTCGGGCTCAATTTGAGTCCGGCGGGACTGCTCGCGACGGCTGCCTGCCTCGCGTTCATCTATGTCGGCCTTGCCGGCGTCAAAGGCTCCGCCTTCGTTGCCTTCATCAAGGACTCCGCCATGATGCTCGGCATCGTCGCCGTCGGAGTGGCCGGCATATGGGCGCTATGGGGGCCGTCACAGGCGGCGGCGACCGTTGTATCCATGCCCGACTCCCATCGGACCATGTCCTCGCCGGCTCTTACTTTCGCGGTCACGACCATCCTCTTCCAGGGCTTCGGCCTTTATCTGCAACCATCCGTCACGCCATTCGTTTTCACCGGCAAATCGGAGGCCGCCGTCAAGAGCGCGACCGTCTTCATGCCGCTCTATCTGCTGATGCTGCCCTTCGGTGCGTTCGCGGCGCTCTACGGCCTGGCGGTTCTTCCGGGCTCCTCAAACCCGAACCGGATATTCCTCGAGGTTGCCGAACATCTTCTGCCGTCATCGCTCGTAGGATTCGTCATCGCCGGGGCCTGCCTGGCTGGCATCCTGGTCTTGTCGGTGAATGCCCTGACCTGCGCCGCGATCGTGACCAGAAATCTCGTCCCCGGCATTCCGCCGCAAAAACAGCGGTTCTGGACGCGGGTCACGATCGCCCTGTTCCTGATCGTCGCCGCTACGCTCACGCTCGTCGCGCCGAAGCTGATGCTCAGTGTGCTGAACTTCAGCAACTACATCGCCATTCAGTTCGGCGTCGGCTGGCTTGCCATATTCTTCGGGCGCCGCGTTTCAGCGCTGTCCGTCGGACTGGGGCTCATCGTGGGCGTAGGCGTGGCCGTGGCGCTGTTCGCGACCGGCACCACGTTCTGGGGCATGAATGTCGGGCTGGTGGCATTCGCGGCCAACCTTGTCGTCACCTTCGGCCTGGGGCGGCTGCTGACAGGATCGGACTTACGGGTCCCCGTCATCGGACAACGACACGTCGCCGGCGCAGACGCATGAGGAGATAGCCGTGAACAAGCAGGAATATTTTCGGCGCCTTCCGAAGGTCGACCTCCATCTTCATCTCGCAGGCACGTTGCAACCGAGGACCGTGATCGAACTCGCGCGAAAGAACGGGGTAGACCTGCCCACGCAGGACGAGGACAGCCTCTATCAGTTCAAGGATTTCTACGATTTCCTGGACATGCTCGAAATCATAGGCCGATGCATGATCACCAGGGACGATTTCGCCCGCGTCTCCTATGAAGCGCTGCGCGACGCCGGCAAGGCTGGAAACCTTCGCTACGCGGAATTGTTCTTCAATCCGCAATACCACTATCCGCAAGGCATCGACTACGCGACCATGGTGGACGGCTATATCGACGGGTTGGAGGCGGCCGAAAGGGACTATGGCGTCACCGGCAGGCTAATCCCTTCCATCAACCGGGAACTTGGACCCGGCGCCGCTGTCGACATGATGCGTGACGTCATCGACCACCGCCGTGACCACGTCATCGGCATCGGGATGGATTGCGCCGAATACAAGGGAAAACCGCATCTGTTCGCGGAGATCTACCAGATGGCCAAGCGCGCGGGGCTTCGTCGCACCGCGCATGTCTGCGAAGACAACCAGACATTGGAACAGGCACCACCCTCCCATGTCATCGACTGCCTCGAGATCCTCGACTGCGACCGGCTGGACCATGGCTACAACATGCTGGCCGACCCGGCAGTGGTCGGTCGCTGCCGCGATTGCGGGGTCCCATGCACTGTCTGTTCCCATACCTGCGTCACTTCCCGGCTGCAGACAAGGTGGGACAACATCTCCCGGATGCACGAAGCCGGGCTCAACCTGGTCGTCTGCACGGACGACCCTCCAATGTTCGGAACGGACATAGGCAAAGCCTACGTCACGGTCTGCGAGGAGTTGCGGATGTCGCCGGCCGAAGCCGCCGACCTGTCCCTGGCCGGTGTGGATGCCACATGGTTGTCGGACGATGAGAAACGCGGCATGCGCCAGCGTTTCAAGTCGGAGATCGACTTGCTCGGAGCGGCGCTCGATTCAGCGTCGGAGGGATCGGCGCGGCAGGAAGCCCAACGCGCCTGACGGGTACGGCGGCTCAGTTCGTCGTGCTCACCCTGATCTCGACGATGTCGAGCGGATTGCCTTTGCCATCGAGGTCTGGATCGATGACGATCCTGCCGGCGCCTGACGGCTTCTTGTCCGGAAGGTCGATCTCGAAGAGGAAATCGTTGCGCTCGTGGCCGACATGGTAGCGCTTGCGGCCGCAATCGCCGAGGGCGCCGAGATCGCAATTGACCGACATCTCAGTTTCCTTGCCTTCCTCGGAATGCGCGACGATGTCGAAGACGGCATGCTTGCCGGCGATCCTCTCCAGCACGCCCTGGCCGACATCGAAGGCGAATTCCGAACGGGGGGAACCTGCCTGGATGCGCAGATACTTGCCGCCTTCCTCTTCCTTCACCTCGGCCTTTCCGGTCGCGGGGGCCGAAACCGTGGTCGGGTCGGCCGGCGAGAAGATGGTGATCCAGACCTCGCCATTCGCTGACGTGCCGGGGCCCTGCAGGCCGGCGCCCCGCGAAGAATCGAAATTCTCCTGCTCCACCGTCTTTGGCGGGTTGTCGCCGACGCCGGACGGGGGATTTCCCGACAGCAGGTCCAGACCGGCGGTGCCTGCCCACCAAAGGCCGCCGACGATCACCGCCAGCACCACGATCGTAAGAAGAGCGGAGGATGCCAACGACCGGCGCTTCCGGCCCGATCGGCGGCCCCGACGCGGTGCCTCCTCCTCCCCAAGCGAAAATACCGGATCCGAGGGTCCGCTGGGATCATCGCGGTCGCCAGGTTCGATCCGGGGCTCGAAGGCACGGCCCGTACCGCGGAGCTCCGCCTCATCGAGAATCGGAGAGCGAACCTCCTCGCCGGCCTCATGCCTGAGGTCGGGATCGACCGCGGGCGCCGCTGCAGGCGCGGACGGCTTCGGCGCCGGTCCGCCTTCCTCCGCCGGCAGGAACTCCGCCTCGATCTCCACGATCCGGATTTTCAAGGCCTTGCGCCTTGCCTCGGCGGCCTCGGACTGCGTGTCGCCGCTGGAGGCGATGGCGCGCTCCAGCGCCGCGAAAGCCGAACGATAGACCTTCACGCGATAGGCGCGGTCCTCGGGATTTCCCCGCTCGAAGGCAGTGCGTATCGCTTTCTCGATCGCGTCCAAATTGCGGCTCCTTCTGCGCCCGGCGATCATGGTTAACCGCAGGGAGGCCGGCAATCAATGCACGAAGCCGGCAAGGCGGGCCGCGATCCCCGGCTGATTTTGCAGACAATTGGAGATTGCCGGTCATGCCGCCTCTGCTACAACCGGCCTCGTCCCAAGCATTCGACCGGAAAGCACCCGATGGCCCTGCCAGATATCCTCAAGAAGAGCCTCCGCCTTCCCGCGGTCGGCTCGCCGCTCTTCATCATCTCGCATCCGCCGCTGGTGCTGGCACAATGCAAGGCCGGCATCGTCGGCGCTTTCCCGGCGCTCAACGCCCGTCCGCAAGCGCAGCTCGACGAATGGCTCCACGAGATCAGGGAAGAACTGGCGGCGCATGACCGCGCGCACCCCGACCGACCGGCGGCGCCCTTCGCGGTGAACCAGATCGTGCACAAATCCAACACCCGCCTGGATCAGGACCTGGCGCTTTGCGTCGAGCACAAGGTGCCGATCGTCATTTCCTCGCTGGGCGCGGTGCCGGAGGTCAACGATGCCGTCCACGCCTATGGCGGCATCGTACTGCATGACATCATCCATGACCGACATGCCCACAAGGCGATCGAAAAGGGCGCCGACGGGCTGATCGCGGTGGCGGCCGGCGCGGGCGGGCATGCCGGCACGCTGTCGCCCTTCGCGCTCATCCAGGAGATCCGGCAATGGTTTGACGGGCCGCTGCTTCTTTCCGGCGCCATCGCCAATGGCGGCGCCATCCTTGCGGCGCAAGCGATGGGTGCCGACCTCGCCTATATCGGCTCGCCCTTCATCGCCACAACCGAGGCGCGTGCCGATGAAACCTATAAGCGGATGATCGTGGAATCGAACGCGACCGACATCGTCTATTCGAACCTCTTCACCGGCATCCACGGCAACTATCTGAAGGGCTCGATCCGCAATGCGGGCATGGACCCGGACAATCTCGCCCAATCCGAGGCCTCCGCGATGAATTTCGCCGGCGGCTCGTCGAGAGCGAAAGCATGGAAGGAAATATGGGGCTGCGGCCAGGGCATCGGCGCGGTGAAGGAAATCGTTCCCGCCGGTACGCTGGTCGACCGGTTGGCACGCGAATATGCCGAGGCCAGAGCACGCCTGAAGATTTCGTCGGAAAAACAGGTCGCCGCAGCCTAGGGCCGGCTTCGCGAAAGTACGAGTCAACTTTCGCCAATCGGTCTGTTAGCCTGCCGCTCCTTATGCGTGCAATCGAGGTTCCCTGAAGATGTCTTCCCCGGTAGTCGTCGCGGCCATCCACGCGTCCCCTGTCTTCCTCGACAGGGCCGCGACCACCGAGAAAGCCATTTCACTGATCCGGGAAGCGGCCCGCCACGGCGCCCGGCTTATCGCCTTTCCCGAAACCTTCATCCCGGCCTTTCCCGTCTGGGCAGCCTTGTGGGCTCCGATCGAAAACCACGATCTTTTCGTCAGGATGGCCGAGCAATCGGTGTCGCCGCACGGCTCCGAGATCAACACCCTGCGGAGGGAAGCGAAGTCGCTTGGCGTCTGCGTTTCGATGGGTATCAGCGAAAGTTCGGACGCCAGCGTGGGAGCGCTATGGAACAGCAATATCCTGATCGGGCATGACGGCTCGATCCTGAACCACCATCGCAAGCTCGTGCCGACATTCTACGAAAAGCTCGTCTGGGCCTCCGGCGACGGGGCGGGCCTCAGAGTGTCCGCGACGCCTGCCGGTCGCGTCGGCAATCTGATCTGCGGGGAAAACACGAATCCATTGGCCCGCTATGCCCTGATGGCGCAGAGCGAGCAAATCCATATATCGAGCTGGCCGCCGATGTGGCCCACGCGGCGCCCGAGCAGCGGCGGGAACTACAACAACGTTGCCGCCAACAGGATTCGCGCGAGCGCGCATTCCTTCGAAGCGAAGGCGTTCGGGATCGTGACAGCCGGATACATGGACAAGGCGATGAGGGAGTTCCTCGTTTCGCGCGACCCCGACGTGGCCGATATCATCGACGGAACCCAACGGGCGGCGAGCTTCTTCGTCGACCCGACGGGCGAAACACTCGGCGACCACCTGCAGGAGGAAGAAGGTATCGGCTATGCCGAGTTCGACCTGCAACGGTGCATCGAGCCGAAGCAGTTCCACGACGTCGTCGGCTACTACAATCGCTTCGACGTGTTCGACGTCACCATCAACCGCAGGCGACTGTCGCCGGCGAGGTTCGTGGAGTTTCCGGAAACGGACGAGAACGCGGCGGACGACGCGCCTGACGGAGATTTCGAAGACGTTCCGTCCCGCGCTCCGCAGATCCGGAACGGCCGCAACGCGGGTGCCTGACGGGCTCTTGCCGGAGCGTGCTGCGCCGCACTCCTGATCTGAAGCGCGGCGTTGAGGGTCGTGTACGAAAAGAACCGGCCGCCGCCTCTAGGGACGACGGCCGGGCAATTCAGCCTACTGGAACAGCTTCATCGCGTTGACGAGCGTCTGGAGGACACCCAGCACAAGCGGGATGCCGACGAAACCCCAGGCCAGCACGAGATGAAGCGTGGTGGTTCCGTTCTGATTGCCGTTGCTCATGATCGATCCTCCTCAGGCCCGCGCGGCCGCTTCGCCGGCGACGTCCAGCGCGGCGTCGTCCTCTTCCGGCTTCATGTGGTACTTCTTGTCCACGGCCTTCACCAGGAAATTGCAGATGAAGCCGATCACCAGGAGCGCCGCCATGATGTACATGGTGGTGTTGTAGGCCTGCGCCTTCGGAACACCGTGGCTGACATTGTAGGCGCGGATGTAGTTGACCAGCACCGGCCCGAAGATGCCGGCCATCGACCACGCCGTCAGCAGAAGGCCGTGGATGGCGCCGACATAGCGTGTGCCATACATGTCCTTCAGATAGGCCGGCACGGTCGAGAAGCCGCCCCCATACATCGAGATGATGATGAGGAAGCAGAACACGAACAACGACACGCTGCCGATCGCACCGGCATGCGGCACCGTGCAGTAGAGGATGAAGCCGAGCACCATGAACACGAAATAGGTGTTCTTGCGTCCGATATAGTCCGACACTGTCGCCCAGCAGAAACGCCCGCCCATGTTGAACAGGCTCATCAGGCCGACGAAACCGGCGGCGGCGATCGGCGTGATGATACCGGGGAACATCTCCTGGCTCATCGCCGAAGCCTGGCCGAGCACACCGATGCCGGCGGTTACGTTCAGGCACAGCACCCACCAGATCAGCCAGAATTGCGGCGTCTTCAGCGCGTCGTAGACGAAGACGTCGTTCTTGCTGATGAGTTTGTTTTCCTTAGGCGCCACATAGCCTTCCGGTGCCCAGTCATGCGGCGGCACGCGCACGATGATCGAGCCGACGATCATGAAGACGAAATAGACGATGCCGAGCACGACGAAGGTTTCCATTACGCCGACATGGGTGTCGGTGGTGAACCTCTTCATCAGCCAGACCGAGAGCGGAGCGGCGATGAAGGCGCCGCCGCCGAAGCCCATAATGGCCATGCCGGTGGCCATGCCGGGACGGTCCGGGAACCATTTGATCAGCGTCGAGACCGGCGAAATGTAGCCGATGCCGAGCGCGATGCCGCCGATCACGCCATAGCCGAGATAGATGATCCAGAGATTGTGGATGTAGACGCCGAACGCCGAAATGAGAAAGCCGCCGGCCCAGCAGCAGGCGGCGGTGAACATGGCGCGGCGCGGGCCGCCTTCCTCCACCCAACGGCCGAAAACGGCCGAGGAAACGCCGAGGAAGAAGATGGCCAGCGAGAAGATCCAGCCGAGCTGGGTCAGCTTCCAATCATCCGGCGCCAATTCGTGAATGCCGATCAGTTTTGTCATCGGCAAATTGAAAACGCTGAACGCATAGGCCTGGCCGATGCATAAATGTACACAAAGCGCCGCCGGCGGAACCATCCAGCGGCTGAAACCAGGTTTGGCTACGGTGCGCGACCGGGCAAACCACCCCCCACTATCCTGCTGCATTTCCTCGTCCTCCCAGAAGCGGCGACACATCGAGAATTATGTCGCCCTACGACCTAAAATTATATCGGGATACGACATGTGGCTACCCTTTAATGCTTTCGACTATTGTTTAAGTCCGGGACAGGTCCGCGATCAGGAGGCGTCGGGGCAGAACCGCTGCTGTATACAATCACGCGGGGCACACCGGGCAGCCAAAGTGGCTTGAAATCGCCCCGCAATGCGGCTATCACCCGCGCCACCGGCGTTTCGGGCCGGGCCTGCCGCTTTAGCTCAGTTGGTAGAGCACATCATTCGTAATGATGGGGTCGTCAGTTCGAGTCTGACAAGCGGCACCATTCCCGACCACTTTCCGGCCGCCGTCAGCGCGACACCCGGGTTCAAAGCCGGTAAGCCGCCTTAGCCAGGCCGTAAGCCAGGTCACGCGCGATGGTTCGCGCTTCTTCCTCTTCCAGCCGGTGGTCGGCGACCAGACGCGCCAGATAGGCGCAGTCGACGCGGCGGGCCATGTCATGGCGCGCGGGAATGGAGAGATAGGCGCGCGTGTCGTCGTTGAAGCCGACCGTGTTGTAGAAGCCGGCCGTCTCAGTCGTCGTCTCGCGGAAGCGGCGCATGCCTTCGGGGCTGTCGAAGAACCACCAGGCGGGCCCGAGCTTCAGCGCCGGATAGTGCCCCGCAAGCGGCGCCAGTTCGCGTGAATAGGCGGTCTCGTCGAGGGTGAAGAGGATGAGGGTCAGGCGCGGATCGTTGCCGAACGCATCGAGCAGCGGCTTCAGCGCCCGCACATAATCGGTCGGCTGCGGGATATCGGCACCCATGTCAGGCCCGAAGGCGGCGAACAGGCTCGGATTGTGGTTTCTGTGGGAGCCGGGATGGATCTGCATGACCAAGCCGTCATCGATGCTCATGCGGGCCATCTCGGTAAGCATCTGTGCCCGGAAGATCTCGGCGTCCTCCGCGGAGTGTTCGGCGGACAGGATGCGTTCGAAGAGAAGGGCGGCGGCAGGTTGCGACAGGTCTGCGGTACGGGCGCTCGGATGGCCGTGATCCGTCGCGGTCGCGCCGCGCTCCCTGAAATAGGCGCGCCGTGCGCGGTGCGCGGCAAGGTAGCCATTCCAGTCCAATGCGTTGCCGGTCATCTCGACCAGCTTCTTCACATTGTCGGCGAAACCGGCGCTGTCGGGATTGACGACGGCGTCCGGCCGGTAGGTGGGAACGACGCGGCCATCCCAGCCCGAGGCGCGGATGGCGTCATGCGAGGCGAGATCGTCAAGCGCGCTGTCCGTCGTCGCGATCACCTCGATGTTGAACTTGCGGTAAAGCGCGCGGGGCCGCAGTTCCTCTGTCTGCAAGGTGTCGGAAATGCGATCGTAGAGCGCATCGGCATTGCCGGGCCCGAGCCGCTCGGCGATGCCGAACACCGTTTCCAGCGAATGCTCGAACCACAGCCTGGAGGGCGTGCCGGCGAAAAGATAGAAATTCTCGGCGAACAGGCGCCAGATCCTGCGGCCGTCTGCCTCCACCGGGTCGCCGTCGCGGCGCGCGACGCCGAGCTGCTCCAGCCTTATGCCCTGCGAATAGAGCATGCGGGTCACGTAGTGGTCGGGCTTGACGAAGAGCGTCGCGGGATCGGGGAAAGGCTGGTCCTTCGCATACCAGGAGGGGTCGGTATGGCCGTGCGGAGAGACGAGCGGCAGGCCGGCGACCTCCCCATAAAGCCGACGGGCAATGTCGCGGGCGGACGGCTCGATCGGAAAAAGCCTGTCGGGATGCAGCCCCATTTTCCTTCCCCTTGTGAATTTTTTTTTATGGGTCGCTTGGATGCGCCAAACGAAGCGGCTTGGCAAGCCCGGGGACTCTACGGGACAGCCGGATCACCGGCGCGATATGGCGCCGAATGGGACGCCACGGAGCCCTCTTATAACCGATGGACCTGGAATCCCGTTCCCTACTCGGCGTCGTCGGCGGAGGCGGCATTGAGCAGTCCGTAGCGCTCCTCGCCGATCGATTTCAAAAGCTCGATCTGCGTTTCGAGGAAATCGATATGGCCTTCCTCGTCCTTCAGGAGTTCCTCGAATAGCTGCATGCTGACGTAGTCGCCGAGGTCGTGGCAGATCTCGCGCGATTTCTTGTAGGAGGTGCGGGCGTCGTATTCGCCGGCGAGATCCGCTTCCAGCACTTCCCTGACGTTCTGGCCGATGCGCAGCGGCGCCACGGATTGCGCGTTCGGATGGCCCTCAAGGAAGATGATGCGCTCGATCAGCCGGTCGGCGTGGTGCATTTCCTCGATGGATTCCTCGCGCTCCTTCTTCGCCAGCTTCTTGAAACCCCAGTCATCCAGAAGCCGGTAGTGAACCCAATACTGGTTGACCGCGCCGAGTTCGAGGAAAAGCGCCTCGTTAAGCCGCTCGATGACCTGCGTTTCGCCTTTCATGGCTTCTGCTCCCGTAGTGGCCGCGCAATTCGCGCACTCTGTCCAGGAACGGAACTATATCATCGCCGCCGATTCTGGAACGGCAATGATATTCTTCCGTAACCCGGATGATGATTTCCACCACATTCGGGAAGCAGCCGCAACAACGTCCTCGCTTGCCGAGCGAATGATAAACCTTCGCCGGCACGATGAGCTGCCAGGGATCGGCATCGAGAAGCGCGACGATCGCGGCCTCGATTTCCTTTTCCTGGATGATGTTGCAGTGACAGATCAGCATTTGGGTTCGATCAGCATTCCGGCTTCGGGCCGCTCGTCGCGAAGTTGAAGCACTTGGTCAGTCGCACACCGATATACTGGTTGTCGATACCCTCGGCATGTTCGAAGGCATAGCCGACGCTTAAATCATAGCCGCTTTCGAAGCCATAACCTGCCGATACCTGGACCAGATGGTCGGTCCCGGCAACGTCGAAGTGCCGGATTTCGCCGGTCAGCTCGCCGTGCCAGGGGCCGCGCGCCAATGATGCGCCAAGTGTCGCATAGGTCGCGTTCTCGTCGGTACCGCCGTAATTGTCGAAATAGGCGACCTCGCCGAGAAGCCCGAGCTTCAGGTCGTTGCCGAGCTCGGTTTCCTTCGCCAGGCCAAGGATGACGCCGTTCTCGTCGCCATAGTCACCGCGGCCCGCGGACAGGTGGCGGTAGCCGATATTGTACTTGAAACCGGGCAGGCTCGGGATCTCCTCCCCGAACAGGGTCACGGCGAAATTATCGAGCCGGCCGGTATTGCCGGCGCCACCATCGCCGAGATGCGCGCGGCCGCGATTGGTGAAAAGCGATTCAGAAAGCACGGTGGTATCGGCGAAGAACGTGTTGACCGCCAGCGTATGCTTGCCGAAATCGGTGTTGAACGTGTAGGCGGCGCCGAGGCCCCATACTTCGGAAAGCTCATAATCCTCGGCATAGTTGGTGCCGAAGACGCCGGGTGCGATGTCCCAGGCGAAGCCGAAGGCGGGCTCGTGCTTGCCGGCGGTGAACGACCAGTTGCCGACATCGGCTTGAAAATCGAGCGTATCCATGTAGAGCCCGATATCGCACATGGTGCAATTCCTGGGCCCGCTCTGATCCTTCACCTGCTCCAGCGTCCAACCGAGATTGATCGAGAAGACCTGCGTCAGTCCCAGCTTGACCGCTAGCGTGTTCGAGCTCAGATAGAGGTTATTGAATTCGGCCGACGGATCGTCCGAGTGGAACAGCCAGTCGTTGTCGAGTTCGAGATTGAGCTTACCCGCGATATAGGGGTAGTTCGGCGTTTCGGCCGCTTCGGCAGGCTTCACGTCATCCGCCGCGAAGGCCGTTCCCGGCAGCGTGAAAGCCAGTGCCGCAGCAAGCAGCAAAGCGTTTCTGTTCATGGTCATATCCCCTCGTAAATCAATAAAGCTTGTTATGGTATAACATTTCGTATCGCAAGCCCTATAATATCCCCGGACGCCGCCGGTCTGCCCGGATCGCTTTGATCGATCCCACTCGTTATCCTCTGCGGATGGATTTCGGCGGCGGACGCTGCGCTTGCCGGCAATACCCAGATCGCAAGCGTGACTGCCGCCGTCGCCACGACGGCAAGACGCCTCTCAAGACCGACGCTGATCATGACCGCTCTCAATGAACCGTTCCATGGCCGGAGGGCGTCCGGGCACGCATGAGGATATCCTCGATGACACCGGCGGGGATCGGCAGAAGCTTCTGCTCGAAGCGGGAAAGGGTAGCGGCGAAATCCGTTGCCGCCTCGCCTACCTCGCGGAGTCTCGGCGCACAGGCGAGCGCTCCAAGGCAAAGCTCCGCCGCCTGCGTGTCACCGTACTGGTTGGCGGCTATGAGGCCGAGCGTCAGGCATTCTTCGCGGCAGATATGGTGGGCACCGAAAGGGAAGGCGCGCAGCGGGCAATGCGCGCAACGCCCGAGCGTGCGGATGAAATGGGAAAGTTCGGCCAGCGCGATGCGCGCGTTCGAACTGCCGAGAATGCCCGAATAAAGACCCCATGCCATTTCCCATGGGACGACGGAGCCGGTGTCGTAGCCGGCCGTCCAATGGCGATAGCCTTCCAAGACGAGCTTTTCGGCGGGCCGCTCGAAATAGCAGCCTTCCAGGCAATCATGATTCCGGGCGCCGGGCTGCATCGTCCGCTCCGGTTGCCTATACGGCCAAGCAGGAATTCGAGAGAATGGGAACAGGATTCGACGGCCGCCTCAACGACCCGTTCCCCGCGTCACGGCGCGGGCACCAGTTAACCGGCATCATTGCCTCCAATCGAAAGGGTCCAAGGCCCTGACATCAAAGGGATGCGCCCCAGGCGCGATGGGTCATAAACACTGTCGCGTGGATGGTTGTCAAATGCTATCTTCTGGAATTATTCCAGAGAATCAATGATTTAGAACTATTCTAAACTGGAGTGCCGGACACAAGTTTAACGGATGCGCGCGCCGCTTTCCGGATCAAAAAGAAAAGCGGCCGCGGGCTCGAAGCCGGTCTCGATCATGCCCCCCTCGGCAATGTCGCCTGCATCGCGCAACTCGATGGTCAGCGGCTGTTCCTCTCCCGCCCGCGAATAGGCATAGGAGGCACCGCCGAGATTCTCGATGACGTCGACCCTGGTCTTCAGGCGCACCGAACCAGTTGGGTCGAAATGCTCCGGACGTATGCCGAGGCTCAGCTCGGCACCATTTGCCGGAGCCTCGCCCTTGAGCGCGATCGGAACTTCCACGCCGCCGAAGTCCGGCAGCGAAACACGGATCTTTCCGTTTCCGCGTCCGATCACCTTCGCGCGCAAAAAATTCATCTTCGGCGAGCCGATGAAACCGGCTACGAAGACATTGTCGGGGTCGCGGTAGAGTTCGAGCGGCGAGCCGACCTGCTCGACCCCGCCGAGCCTGAGCACGACGATCTTGTCGGCCAGCGTCATCGCCTCGACCTGGTCATGGGTGACGTAGATCATGGTGGCGCCGAGGTCCTTGTGCAGCTTGGCGATCTCCAGCCGCATCTGCACGCGCAGTTCCGCGTCGAGGTTCGACAGCGGTTCGTCGAAGAGGAAGACCTGAGGCTCGCGCACGATGGCCCGGCCGATGGCGACGCGCTGGCGTTGGCCGCCCGACAATTGCTTCGGCTTGCGCTTCAGAAGCTGGTCGAGATGCAGGATGGCGGCCGCCTTCCTGACGCGCTCGGCAACGACGGCGCGGTCCGTACCCGTCATGCGCAGGCCGAAGCCCATATTCTCCTCGACCGTCATGTGCGGGTAGAGCGCATAGGACTGGAACACCATGGCGATGCCGCGGTCGGCCGGATCGACGCGCGTGACATCGCGGCCGCCGATGGAGATCGTGCCGGCGGTCGCATCCTCCAGGCCGGCGACCAGCCTCAGGAGCGTCGACTTGCCGCAACCCGACGGACCCACGAAGACGACAAACTCTCCCGTTGCGACCGACAGGCTGATATTGTGGATGACCTCCGCATTGCCGAAGGATTTACTGACTTCCTTCAGTTCTACGCCTGACATCGATCTTCCTCCCTGTCCTGCCGCCCCGAAGCCGGTCATGGCTTCCCCGTTGGTGTCACGAACGTGGACCGAGCCGGCTCGCCATGTCTTCCATGATCGAGGCCACGCACTGGCGCACCAGAGGCTCCCATTCCACCAGCTTCGCCATGGGTATCCGGTAGGCCGGCGCGGTCACCGAAACGCCGGCCGTGAAATCGCGGGCTCGCGAATGAACAGGCGCGGCAACGCAGTGGATGCCCGGCTCGTGCTCTTCCCGGTCGTAAGCGACGCCGGTTCGCCGGATTTCGGCGATCTCGCGCCGCAACGCATCGGCATCGGGCAAGGTGGTCGGCGTATAGGGATGGAACCGGAGCGACGAGATGCGGCGCTCGATCTCGTCATCGGGCAGCGCCGACAGCGCCGCCTTGCCGACGCCGGTGCAATAGACCGGAGAGGCGTTGCCGATCTGGGAGTGCATTCGCACCATCTGCCGTCCTTCGACCTTGTCGAGATAAACAACCTCGGAGCCGCTCAGCACGCCGAGATGCACCGTCTCGCCGGTGGCGTCGTGCAGCCTGCGCAGATGCGGTTCGGCCACCAGACGGAACTGGTTGTCCGACCATGCCTTCGATGCCAGCCGCAAGAGACGAATGCCGAGTTCATAGGAATGATCGCCGCGCACCGAGAGCAACCCTTCCTCGACCAGATTGGATATCTGCCGGTGCAGCGTGCCGCGCGGCTGGTCGATCTTCTTCAACAGATCGGTGAAGCGCGGCGGCGTGGGGGCGCACGCAACCGCATCAAGCACGTCCATCGCCTTTCCTAGCGTTCCGGTGGCATTGGCCCCGGCTTCATTGCTGTCCGCGCGCCGCGGCATAGCCTGCTCCGACGACATTCAATTGCCTTGACAAGCCCGATAGCATGGCGGAATAATTCTGAATAGTCAAATTGTATTCCATATAATGGAATTAATTGGCTGACAGGCCTTAGACAGACGGCGTTTTCGGCGGGGCGAGGAGCCTTTAGGGCCGGAAACCAATTCCGGGAGGAAGTTTCATGAAATTTCGGCTGAAATCCATGCTGGCTGGCGCGGCCATCTCGGCGCTTCTGGCATCCCAGGCCCTGGCGGGCCAGCTCGTCATCAATACGGACACGTCGGACCCTGCGCCGCAAAAGGCATTCGAATACCTGATCGACGCGTTCCAGAAGGCCAATCCGGACATCAAGGTCAAATGGAACAAGTTCGACCATGAAGGCTACAAGAGCGCCATCCGCAACTTCCTGACCGCCGACGCGCCGGACCTCGCCAACTGGTACGCCGGCAACCGCATGGCGCCCTTCGTCAATGCCGGGCTCTTCGCCGACGTCTCCGACGTATGGAAGGAAAACAATCTCGACGCCCAGCTCAAATCTGCCCTGCCTTCGATGACGATCGACGGCAAGCAATGGGGCGTGCCCTATACCTACTACCAGTGGGGCATCTATTATCGCGCCGACATCTTCAAGGACAAAGGCATCGAGCCGCCGAAGACGTGGGACGAGCTCCTCGCCGCCTGCAAGAAGCTGAAGGAAGCCGGCATCACGCCCTTCGCCATCGGCACCAAGCCGCTATGGCCGGCGGCAGGCTGGTTCGACTATCTCGACCTCAGGACCAACGGCTACCAGTTCCATATGGACCTGACCGCCGGCAAGGTGCCCTACACCGACCCGAGGGTCAAAAAGGTGTTCGAGCACTGGGCCGAACTGGTTAAGCCCGGCTACTTCATCGACAACGCCGCCGCGCTCGACTGGCAGGACGCCGTGCCGCTCTTCGCGCAGGGCAAGGCGGCGATGTACCTGATGGGCAATTTCGCCGTGGACGTGATGAAGAATGCCGGCCTGAAGGAAGACCAGATCGGCTTCGTCAAGTTCCCGACCATCGATCCCAGCATCCCGGACGCCGAGGACGCACCGACCGATACGGTCCATATCCCGGCCAAGGCCAAGAACATACCCGAAGCGAAGAAGTTCCTGGCCTTCCTCGCCAGCCCCGAAACGCAGGCGGAGATGAACAAGATCCTCGGCCAGCTTCCAGTCAACAACCAGTCGAAGGTGGCCGACGACAAGTTCCTGAAGCAGGGTTTCGACCTTCTGTCGAACGCGGCGGGCCTTGCCCAGTTCTATGACCGCGACGCAACGGCAGCCATGGCCAAGGCGGGCATGGAAGGCTTCCAGCACTTCATGGCCCAGCCCGACGATATCGACCAGATCCTGAATCAGCTCGATCGGGCCGAGAAGCAGGCCTACAAGTAACCAGATCGGGCGGCCGGCCCTTGGTCGGCCGCTCGGGATCTACGGCCGAACCGGTGCTTCACGCGCCTTCACCCGGAGCAACAAAAAGCGCAGGAATGCGACATGAGTTCCTCGGCCACGGCTAGTTTCGCCGCCACGCCGCCCCGGCGCGGCTACTGGCACCGCAACCAGCGCAGGCTGGCGCCGATCCTTTTCCTGGCGCCGGGCGCCATCATGTTCGCCGTCTATGTCGTCATCCCGATCTTCGAGTCGATCTGGATCAGCTTCTACGATTGGGACGGGCTGAGCGCCAAGGTCTGGATAGGCCTTGGCAACTATACGGAACTGTTCCACGACCCGGCCTTCTACGTATCGCTGAAGAACAACATCATCTGGCTGGTGCTCTACATGCTGGCGGTGCCGGCAGGGCTCGCCATCGCCATCTTCCTCAACCAGAACGTCGTCGGCATACGGCTCTACAAGTCGCTTTTCTTCTTCCCCTTCGTCATCAGCCAGGTCGTGGTCGGGCTGATCTTCTCGTGGTTCTATGCGCCGAATATCGGCATCTTCCCGCAGATCACCGAGGCGCTCGGGCTAGGAAAGATCGCCGTTTTAGCCGATGCGCGCTACGTCACCTACGGCATCATTGCGGCGGGGCTCTGGCCGCAGATCGCCTATTGCATGATCCTTTACCTCACCGGACTGAACAACGTCTCGCCGGACCAGATCGAGGCCGGTCGGCTCGACGGCGCGCGCGGCTGGCGCATGCTGTGGCATGTGATCCTGCCGCAACTGCGCCCCGCGACCTTCATCGCCGTAGTCGTCACGATCATCGGCGCGCTGCGCTCCTTCGACCTGATCTCAATCATGACGGACGGCGGCCCCTACGGGTCGAGCCGCGTACTCTCCTACTACATGTTCGAGGAGGCGCTTTCCGAATATGGCTACCGCATGGGCTACGGCGCGGCGATCGCAGTGGTTCTGTTCATCATCATGATGTTCTTCATCACCGGTTTCATCTGGCACATGGTCAAGACCGAGCGCGAGGGCTGAGATGAGCGACGCCTTCCGCCGCCGCGTGGCAGACATTTGCTGGAAATTGCCGGGCGCCGAGGTCTCCGATCCCTGGGGCGGCGGCCATGACGCCTGGAAGGTCGGCGGCAAGATGTTCGCCCTGATCGGCGCCGTCGCGCCCGGCGTCGCGGTCAAATGCCGCGATGTCGAGACCGCGGAGATGCTGAAGGAGGCAGGCGCCGCCGAAACCGCGAAATATCTGCACAGAAGCTGGGTCCGTCTGCCGGAGACGGCAGAGGCGCGGGAACTTCGGGATCGGATCGCGCTCTCCTACGATCTGATACGGGCCGGGCTGCCTGCATCGATTCGCCGGGAACTCCCCCCACGGGACAGGGAGTAACCGCGCAATGTTCCCGCGACCGATCGAGAAAGCCACCCCCACCGCCCGCGCCGCCTACCAGATCGCGCTGCCCATCGCGCTCATCGTCTGGCTGCTGCCGCTGATCGGCATCGCCGTCACCTCCTTCCGGCCGGCGAGCGACCTTGCAGCCGGCAACTATTTCGGCGTGCCGAGCCAGCTTGCGGCCTGGAACTATGTGGACGTGTTCCAGCAATCGCCGATGGGCCGCTACATCTTCAATTCCTTCCGCATCACCATTCCCGCCGTCATCGGCGCGGTGGCGCTTTCCTGCCTGACCGGCTTCGCGCTTTCGACCTACAAATTCCGCGGCAATCTTTTCATCTTCTTCGTCTTCGTCGCCGGCAATTTCGTGCCGTTCCAGATCCTGATGGTGCCGGTGCGCGACCTCACCCTGAAGCTTGGCCTTTACGACACGGCGACCGGGCTGGTCCTCTTCCACGTCGCCTTCCAGACGGGTTTCTGCACACTCTTCATGCGCAATTTCATCAAGGCGCTGCCCTACGAACTGCTCGAATCGGCGCGTGTCGAGGGCGTCTCCGAATTCCGCATCTTCTGGTACATCGTGCTGCCCCTGATGCGGCCGGCGATCGCGGCGCTCGCCGTCCTCATCTTCACCTTCGTTTGGAACGATTATTTCTGGGCGCTGGTGCTGACTCAGGGCGCCTCGACTCAGCCGGTGACCGCCGGGCTCTACACGCTGAACGGCCAATGGGTCTCGTCATGGCAGCTCGTCTCCGCCGGCGCGATCGTGGCGGCGATGCCGCCGGTCATCATGTTCTTCCTGATGCAGCGCCACTTCATCGCCGGCCTGACGCTCGGCGCGACCAAGGGCTGAACATGCGCTTTCTCGACCCCGGAATACCGGAATGCTGGCGGCTTGATACACCGGCGCAGACGCTCGTCCTTGCGTCCTGGCGCGAACACCTGCCTTCTCTCGTCTATTGGAGTGCGCCGCTCGCGACGGATGAAGACCTGACGGCGCTGGCGCAAAGCCAGTTGCGGCCGATCGGAAACGCGGTGCTCGACATCGTGCCCGAATTGTCGGTCTGTCCCGAGGAAGGACGCGGTTTCCAGGGTCAGCCGGGCATACGGGCATTCGACGGCGAGGGGCGCGCCCTGCTGACTCAGTTTCGGCTGGAGTGCGCGGAAAGCGACGCGGACGGACTTCGCTTCACAGCGCGCGATCAAGGCTGCGGGCTTGCCTATACGGCAAGGCTCCGGCGATTTGCCGACAGCGACGTGATCGAGGCCGAGGCGACCCTTTCCCTGGAAAGCGACCTGCCGGTCCGGGTCGAATGGCTGGCCGCGCCCGTACTTGCCTTGCCCGAAACCGCGCCCGACTTCATCGAATGTGCCGGGCGATGGACGCAGGAATTCGGCGAACGTCGCGTCCCCTTCCAACGCGGTGTCCATATGCGCGAGTCACGGCGGGGACGTACCGGTCACGATCATTTCCCGGCGATCATTATTCCCGAACCGGGAACGTCGTTCGACACAGGCGGCGCGTACGGCGTCACCTTCGCCTTTTCCGGCGCACATCGGTTGATCGTAGAGGAGATGCCGGACGGGCGGCGCCAGTGTCAGACAGGCGTTGCGGAAACCGTCACACTGGCGAAGGGCCAGGCGGTTTCCTCGGAAAAAGCCTATCTCGCCTTTTCAAGCAACGGCCTGAACGGGCTCGCGCGATCCTTCCAGCGGCATGTCCGCAACCATATCGTCGCCTTCCCCGATCCCGTGCGGCCACGCCTTGTCCATTACAATTGCTGGGAGGCGGTCTATTTCGACCACCGGCTCGACGTTCTGAAGGACCTCGCCGAGCGCGCGGCCCGGATCGGCGCGGAGCGCTTCGTGCTCGACGATGGCTGGTTCGGCTCGAAACACCACGGGCGGGACGACGACACGACGAGCCTCGGCGACTGGCACGTGGACCGGCGCAAATATCCGGACGGGCTGGCGCTGCTGATCGACCATGTCGAAAGGCTCGGCATGCGTTTCGGGCTCTGGGTCGAGCCGGAGATGGTCAATCTGGAAAGCGATCTCGCCCGCGCCCATCCCGACTGGATCATCCTGCCGGAAGGGCGCGAACCGATGACCGGGCGCGGTCAGCACGTTCTCGACCTCACCAACCCCGCCGTTACGGACCACCTGTTCGCGCGGCTCGACGCGCTGCTTTCCGAATATTGCATCGACTATCTGAAATGGGACATGAACCGCGACCTGACGCTCGCTGTCGATCGGGACGGGAAGCCGCTGCTTCGCCGGCAGGTCCATGCGGTCTATGCGTTGATCGACCGGCTGCGCGAAGCGCATCCGTCGGTCGAGATCGAAAGCTGCGCTTCGGGCGGCGCACGCATCGACTACGGCATCCTGAAGCGTACGCATCGCGTCTGGCTTTCCGATTCCAACGACGCGCATGAACGCTGGAAGACGCAGAACGCCGCCATGCAGTTCCTGCCGCCGGAGATCGTCGGCAGCCATGTCGGGCCACGCCATTGCCATACGTCGGGACGCGAGCTTGCGATAGCGTTCCGCGCTGCCGTCGCGATGAGCGGCCATATGGGCTTCGAGATGGATCTGCGCGAGCTCACTCCGGATGAGGAAGCGGCGCTTGCGAATTACACGGCGCTCTACAAGGAGAACCGCGACTGGATGCATCGCGGCAGCCAGCATCGGCTGCAGCCGCCACGGCCGGAAATCCTTGCACAGGCCTTCGTTTCGGAGGCGAAGGACCGGTTCCTGGTCTTCTCCGCGACCATGGCCGTGCCGCAATCCGAGACGACCGGGCCGCTCCGGCTGGCGGGGCTGGACGAGCGGGCAAAATATCGCCTGCGCCTGCTCAATGCGGATGACATTTCCCGGCGCGCTACAAGGTGGTTCGGCAGTCCGCTCGCGACGGAGAAGGGGTTGTCGCTGACCGGCGGTACGCTGATGCGGTCCGGTATCGTGCTGCCTGTGGCGTTCCCCGATACGATGTGGCTGGTTGAAGGGATCAGGGAAAGCTAATGACAAGGCGAATTACATCCGGGCTTGCAAATGATCGTCGCTCGGCGCGATCTCGGGACCCGGATAAACTGCCCCTCCTCCCGGATTTCGTGGTGACTGTTGAATGAAGAATCCCCCTTTCTGCGCGGCCATCGATTGGGGCACCTCGACGTTCCGGCTCTGGATACTCGACCCGGACGGCAATGTGCTGGCCGAGCGGCGCTCGGATGATGGGCTGCAAAGCATGGCCGGACGCGAGGGTTTCCCCGGCGTCATGGAAAGCCATCTTGCCGAAACCGGCGCGCCGGACAGCCTTCCCGTCATCGTCTGCGGCATGGCAGGCTCGCGACAGGGTTGGGTCGAGGCGCGCTATCTCGATACGCCTGCCCCCCTCGACCATGTCATCGAGAGCGCGGTGCGTGTGGAGGGGATTTCGCGCGACGTGCGCATCCTTCCCGGCGTGGCACAACGGGATCCCGATCATCCCGACGTCATCCGGGGAGAGGAAACCCAGCTTCTGGGGGCGCTGGCGACGGGCATCGAAGACGGGCTCTTCTGCATGCCGGGAACGCATTCGAAATGGGTCGCACTCAAGGCTGGCACGCTCGAAGCATTCGCTACCTACATGACCGGCGAGCTGTTCGGCCTGCTGGCGCGGCAATCCATCCTCGCCCATGCCATCAGCGACACGAAGGCGAGACCGGACGACCCCGATTTCCTGTCGGCTGTCGAAGCAGGCATGGCCCGCCCCGCCGATATCGCCAACCGGATCTTCGGGATAAGGCCGTCTCAGCTTCTCGGCTTTTCCGCCGCCGGTTCGGGCGCGGCAAAACTTTCCGGCGCGCTGATCGGCACCGAGATCACGGGTGCCCGGGCACGGTTCGGCAGGCTGGACCATGTCCATCTGATCGCATCGGGGTCGCTGTCGAAACTCTATGCCAAGGCGCTGGAGGCCACGGGATCAACCGTCGACACGCTCGATGCCGACGAGGTCGTGCGCCGTGGCCTGCACGCCGCCGCCCGCCGCTTCTGGAGCTGAACGATGATTTCGAGTGTAAAATGGCCGGCCTTCAAGCGCCCTCTGGTGGCGATCCTGCGCGGCATCCGCCCGGACGAAACGGCGGGCATCGTCTATGCGCTTGTCGAGGCCGGCTTCGAGGCAATCGAAATCCCGCTCAATTCGCCGGAACCGTTCCGTTCGATCGAGATCGCCGCGAAGCGCGCGCCGGCTGGATGCCTGATCGGCGCGGGAACCGTATTATCGGTCGATGAAGTCGGCGAGCTCGCAGATGCGGGCGGGCGGCTCATGGTCAGCCCCAATGTCGATGCCGGCGTAGTCCGGGCAGCTTCTGAAAAAGGCATGGTGACCATGCCCGGCGTGTTCACGGCGACCGAAGCGCTTCTTGCCGCGTCGGCGGGTGCCTCGGCGCTGAAATTCTTTCCGGCAAACGTGCTTGGGCCTTCCGGAATCAACGCCGTGCGCGCCGTGCTGCCGAAGGGAATGGAGGTCGGCGCGGTCGGCGGCGTTTCGGAGCGCGATTTCGACGCCTATGCGAAGGCCGGCATACGCATCTTCGGGCTCGGCTCCAGCCTCTACAAGCCGGGCGCAACGGCGGCCGAAATCGGCGCCAAGGCGCGCACCGTCATCGCCGCCTACGATGCGGCGTTCGGAGGCGAAAGCCGATGACGCATCGTCATCTCGGCGTCTGCTACTATCCCGAACACTGGCCGGAGACATTCTGGGCCGAGGATGCGCGGCGGATGGCGGAGCTCGGGCTCACCTTCGTGCGCATCGGAGAATTCGCCTGGTCGCGACTGGAACCGGCGCGCGGCGATCTGCAATTCGATTGGCTGGAAAAGGCGATCGACATACTGCACGAGGCCGGCCTCAAGATCGTGCTCGGCACGCCGACCGCGACGCCGCCGAAATGGCTGGTGGACGAGATGCCGGACATGCTGCCGGTCGGCGAAGACGGGCGCGTACGCGGTTTCGGTTCACGCCGGCATTACGATTTCTCGCATGAGGGCTACCGGCGGGAATGCGCCCGCATCGTCACGCTTCTGGCCGACAGGTTCGGCCGCCATCCCGGCGTCGCCGCATGGCAGATCGACAATGAATATGACTGCCATCGAACCACGCTTTCCTATTCCGATGCGGCGCGGCAAGCCTTCCGCGAATGGCTGCAGCGGAAATACCAGTCGCCGGACGCGCTGAACCGTGCATGGGGCAACGTCTTCTGGTCGATGGAATATGCTTCCTTCGAGGAGATCGAACTGCCGGCAGACGCGGTCACCGAGCTCAATCCGGCCCACCGCATGGATTTCCGCCGCTTCGCCTCAGGGGAGGTCGCGCGCTTCAACAAGCTTCAGGCCGATATCGTCCGTGCGCGCTCGCCTGGCCGCGACATCATCCATAATTTCATGGGAAGGACGCTTGCCTTCGACCATTTCGACGTCGGTTCGCAGCTCGACGTTTCGAGCTGGGATTCCTATCCGCTCGGCTTTCTCGAGGACCGATCCGACCAGGGAGACGAGTGGAAGCGCCGTTTCGCCCATGTCGGCGATCCCGACTTCCAGGCGTTCCACCACGATCTTTACCGCGCGACATCCGGCGGACGCTGGTGGGTCATGGAGCAGCAGCCGGGACCGGTGAACTGGGCTCCGCACAACCCGGCGCCCCGCAAGGGCATGGTCCGGCTCTGGACATGGGAAGCCTTCGCCCATGGCGCCGAGACGGTCAGCTATTTCCGCTGGCGGCAGGCGCCCTTCGCTCAGGAACAGATGCATGCGGGACTCTTGCGACCCGACAGCGCCGAGGCGGAAGGTTTTCACGAAACGAGGGAGGTCGCCGACGAGATCGCCGCGCTCGACCTACCGGGAGGCGGCAAGGGACAGGTCGCGATCGTCTTCGACTATGCATCCGCCTGGGCCTGGGAAATCCAGCCGCAAGGGCGCGAGTTCGACTATTTCAGGCTGGTCTTCGACTTCTATCGTTCGCTGCGCCGGCTCGGCCTTTCCATCGACATCCTGCCGGCGACGACCAGGGACCTTTCCGACTATCGCCTTGTGCTGGTGCCTGGCCTTTTCGCCTGGACTGAAGAACTCAGGAAGGCGCTTACCGAGAATAATGGTGTCGTGCTGATTGGCCCGCGCAGCGGCTCCAAGACGCCTGACTTTTCCATTCCCACAGACATGCCGCCCGATCTGCCGGAAGGTCTTCCGGGTCTCACAGTCTCGCGCGTGGAAACGCTGCGTGCCGAAGTGCCGGTTGCGGCCGAAGGTGGCGGGACACTGAAATTCTGGCGTGAATTCGTCGAGCCCGGCGAAGCCGAAATGCTGATCGCGGCACATGACGGATGGCCGGTGCTCTCACGGCACGGGTCGCTCTACTATCTCGCCGGATGGCCGGACGAGATAGTGATGCGTCGCATCCTCGAAAGGCTGGCGAACGAAGCGGGGGTCGCGACCACATGGCTCCCCGACGGCGTGCGCATCCGGCGCGACGGCAGGCATCTCTTCGCGGTAAATTACGGTGACCAACCCTGTGACCTTGCAGCGTTCGGAATAAGGGGTAGCTTGCTGCTCGGTGGGTTGGTCCTTGAACCCTCGGGCGTGGCCATCCTGGATATTTCCTGAAGCATCGATCCCGCCCGGCTCACGCCTTGTTGACCCGGGTCGGCCGAGGCGCACGTTGACCGATCTTTTCCTTCCATGCTCAATCCGGCATCCGGAATCCCCACGGAGCCTTTCGTGCGACGCCTGATCCCCTTTCTCGCCGCGTTTTTTCTGGCAGGCCCGGCTCTTGCCGCCGACATCGACCCGGCAAACTGGAGCGACGTGCTCGCCAAAGCACGCGGCGAAACCGTCTATTTCGACGCCTGGGGCGGCTCGCAGAACGTCAACGCCTATATCGAATGGGCGGGCGGCGAGATGCTCAAGCGCTATGGCGTGAAAATCGTCGAGGTGAAGCTTGCCGACACCGCCGACGCCGTTGCCCGGATCGTGGCGGAAAAGACGGCCGGCAAGGACAAGGGCGGTTCGGTCGACCTCATCTGGATCAACGGCGAAAATTTCGCCTCCATGAAGCGCCGGCATCTCCTGTTCGGCCCCGGGTGGGCGGAGAAGCTGCCAAACTGGAAATATGTCGATTTCGAAACCAAGCCGACCATCCGCACCGACTTCACGATCCCGGTCGACGGGCTGGAAAGCCCGTGGGGCATGGCCAAGCTCGTCTTCTTCTACGATCAGGCGCGGACCGACCCGGCGACGCTGCCGAAATCGGCAAAGGATCTGCTCGCCTGGGCCAGTGAACACCCCGGCCGCTTCTCCTATCCGCAGCCGCCCGATTTCATGGGCTCGACCTTTCTCAAGCAGGTACTCTCCGAACTGGTGCCGGACCCCTCGGTGCTGCAGAAGCCGGTGAACGAGGCCACATTTAGCCAGGCGGCAGAGCCGCTTTTCGCCTATCTGGACGCCCTGAAGCCCTATCTCTGGCGGCACGGCGAAGCCTATCCGAAAAACTATCCGGCCATGAAGCAGCTCATGGCGGATGGTGAACTCGACATCATCTTCGCCTTCAATCCGGCGGAGGCCTCAGGCGCCATCGAGCAGGGCCAGCTACCGGATACCGTGCGTTCCTTCACCTTTCCCAGCGGCACGCTCGCCAACACGCATTTCGTCGCCATCCCCTACAACGCCGCGGCGAAAGCAGGTGCGCTTGTGCTCGCCAATTTCCTGCTCTCGCCCGAAGCACAGGCCCGCAAGCAGGACCCGAAAATCTGGGGCGACCCGACCGTGCTCGCCATGTCCAAGCTCGACGCGGAAGACAGGGCGCGTTTCGATGCCATCGACCTCGGCGTCGCGACGCTGAAGCCCAACGAACTCGGGCCGGCGCTGCCGGAACCGCATCCGAGCTGGATGGAACGCATCGAGCGGGAATGGAAGAAGCGCTATGGCGTCGGCAACTGATCCACTAAAGCGCGGCGTGGCATATTCCCCGAAAATGCGCCTTCCGGCGCCGTGATCGCGCGCCTCGGCCCGCCGCTCGCCATTCTCCTGCTCACCGGGCCGGTGCTGTGCGGCCTGGCCGGCACGATCCTGCCCGCCTTCGGCTACCTCCCGGCGCTTGGCGGCACCCGGTTCACGCTCGCACCCATGCGAGACCTTCTGGCTGAGCCGGGTCTTGTCCGCTCCGTGCTAACGAGCCTCGCAGTCGCGCTCACCACGGCAATAATCGCATTGACCATCGTGATCCTGTTCGTCGCCGGCTGGTCCGGCACGCGCATCTTCGGACGCATCCTGCATCTGGTCTCGCCACTCCTGTCGGTGCCGCATGCGGCGGCCGCCTTCGGGCTCGCCTTCCTGATCGCGCCATCCGGCATGATCGCCCGTCTGCTGTCGCCCTGGCTGACCGGTTGGCGGCAGCCGCCCGATCTTCTCATCGTCAACGACCCGCTGGCGCTTTCGATGACGGCCGGGCTGATCGTCAAGGAAATTCCTTTCCTGCTCCTCGTCACGCTCGCCGCGTTGCCACAGGTGAAGCGAGCCGAAACCCGGGCGCTCACAGCATCTCTCGGCTATGGCCGTATTGCCGGTTTCCTGTTCGGCGTCTGGCCGCGCCTCTACAGCCAGATCCGGCTTGCCGTTTTCGCGGTCATCGCCTTTTCAAGCTCCGTGGTGGATGTCGCGCAGATCCTTGGGCCGACCCTGCCGCCACCGCTGGCGGTCAGGATCGTCGGCTGGGCGAACGATCCCGATCTCGCCCGCCATTTCCTTGCTGCGGCGGGCGCGCTCCTGCAGCTTGGCGTGACGGCGCTGGCGCTGCTCGTCTGGCTCCTCCTCGAACGGCTGGCGGGCGCAGTCACGCGTCGTCTGCGCCAGTCCGGCCGGCGCTGGCGCAGGGAGGCCGTTCTGCGCCATGCCGGGCTCGCTGCCATGGTCGTCATCGCTGCAACCGTCGGAGCGGGGCTTGCCCTGCTGGCGATCTGGTCCGTCGCCGGGCTCTGGCAATTCCCCGAAACGCTCCCCGGTTCTTTCACCACGAGTACCTGGATGCAGGCCGTGCCGCAGATCGCGAGGCCGCTCGGCATCACCCTCGCCTGCGGCCTCCTTTCGACGCTCATCGCGGTCGCGATCACCCTCCTTTGCCTGACGCGGGAGCTTCAGACCGGAAGGCCCGGCGGGCGTGGGGCGCTCATGCTCCTCTACCTGCCACTGATCGTACCGGAGGCGGCCTTCCTGTTCGGGCTGCAAATCTTCTTCCTTGCTTCGGGCGCCGGATCGGGCCTGCCGACCCTCGTCCTCGCCCACCTCGTCTTCGTCATGCCCTATGTCTTTCTCTCCCTCTCGGGGCCCTGGCGTGCCTTCGACCGGCGCCATGAAGCGGTAGCGGCAGGCCTCGGCAAGAGCCGGCGCACCATCCTCTTCCGTATCCGGCTTCCTATGCTTCTCCGACCGATCCTGACGGCGGCAGCCGTCGGCTTTGCCGTCTCGGTGGGGCAATATCTGGCGACGGTGATGATCGGTGCGGGCAGGCTCCCGACCGTCACGACGGAGGCGGTGGCGCTCGCCGCCGGCGGCAATCGTCGTGTCATCGGCGTTTACGCCTTTCTCCAGATGCTCCTGCCGGCGGCGGGCTTCGCCGTTGCCATCATCGTGCCCGCGCTGCTATTTCGCCGCCGCCGTGCCATGCGGGCCGGCTGAATTTGGGAACGGTCGCGTATCCATCATGACGGAAGAAGGACTGACGCTCGACCATGTCTCGATCACGATCGACGGGCGCGCGCTCCTTGAGATCACCCAACAGGTCCTGCCGGGCGAAGTCCTGACCGTCATGGGGCCCTCCGGCTCGGGCAAATCGGCGCTTCTGGCCTTCATCGGCGGGTTTCTCGACCCTGCTTTCCGGGCAAAAGGCAGGGTGTTCGTATCCGGCACCGAATTGACCGGACTTCCGGCAGAGGAACGGCATGCGGGCATACTGTTCCAGGACCCGCTTTTATTCCCGCATATGTCGGTAGCCGGGAATCTGGCTTTCGCCTTGCCGGAAATCGTGCACGGCCACGCCGCGCGGCGGCGGCTGGCGGAAGAAGCGCTCGCCGATGTCGGCCTTGCGGGTTTCGGCGCGCGCGATCCCGACACGCTTTCCGGTGGACAGAAAGCGCGGGTCGCGCTCGCCCGCGTCCTCCTTTCCGCGCCGCGCGCGCTGCTGCTCGACGAGCCCTTCTCCAAGCTCGACGCCGACCTCAGGCAGCAGATGCGCGAACTGGTCTTCTCCAAGGCTCGGAAAAGCGCCCTGCCCGTGGTGCTGGTCACCCATGACGAGATCGATGCGCGGGCCGCCGGCGGGCCTCTCATCCGGATCGGGGAGTGAAATGGGAACGCTGCCCGACCTGCCAGTAACCGCCGCTCTTCCGCGATTGCTGTCGAGCCTCGAACAGGGTTCGAACGCGGTACTGATCGCACCGCCCGGCGCCGGCAAGACGACGCTCGTGCCGCTGGCTTTGCTCGAAGCGCCGTGGCGCGGCGACCGCAAGATCCTGTTGCTCGAGCCTCGCCGGCTGGCCGCACGGGCGGCCGCGCGACGGATGGCGAGCCTCATCGGCGAGGAAACCGGTGAAACGGTCGGCTATGCCATGCGGATGGACCGCCGGATATCGGCGAAAACGCGCATCGTGGTCGTCACCGAAGGCGTTCTTGCGCGGATGATCGTCGACGACCCGGAACTGCCGGATTACGCGGCGATCCTGTTCGACGAATTCCATGAACGCTCTCTCGATGGCGATTTCGGGCTGGCGATTTCGCTCGACATACAGGAGGCGCTGCGGCCGGATCTGAGGCTCGTCGTCATGTCGGCGACGCTCGAAGGCAAGCGGATGGCGGCACTCCTCGGCGATGCGCCCGTTATCGAAAGCGAGGGTCGTGCCTGGCCGGTCGAAATCCGATACGAGGAACGGCCGCGCGAGATGCCGATCGAGCAGGCCGTCGCTGCCATCGTGCGCAAGACGCTTTCTAACGAGCCGGGAAGCATACTCGCCTTCCTGCCCGGCCAGCGCGAGATCGAGCGGACTGCTGAACGGCTCGCCGGAAACATTCCGGCGGATACGGATATCGCTCCGCTCTACGGCAATCTCGACGGGCGCGCACAGGACGCGGCGATCCGGCTCTCGGAGCCGGGCCGCCGCAAGATCGTGCTGGCGACCGCGATCGCCGAAACCTCGATCACCATCGACGGCGTACGCATCGTCATCGACAGCGGGCTGGCACGATTGCCGAAATACGAGCCGTCGACCGGGCTGACGCGGCTGGAGACGGTGCGCGTGTCGCGCGCTTCCGCCGACCAGCGCGCGGGCCGAGCGGGACGTACCGCGCCGGGTATCGCCATCCGGCTCTGGCGGGCCGAGCAGACGGCGGCACTGCCGGCATACGCCGCGCCGGAAATATTCGAGGCCGACCTTTCCGGCCTTCTCCTCGATTGCGCGGCGTTCGGCGTGAGCGATCCGGCGAGCCTGCACTTTCCCGATCCGCCGCCGGCCGCGGCGCTGGCGGAAGCAGGGGCGCTGCTCCTCCAGCTCGACGCAATCGACGAAGACGGGCGGCTGACGGAAGCCGGAGACGCCATGCGGCGGCTCGCTCTGTCGCCGAGGCTCGCGCATATGGTAGCCGAGGCGGCGAAGTCCGGTCATGCCGGGCAAGCAGCGGAACTGGCGGTGCTTCTCACCGAGCGCGGGCTTGGCGGCAATGATATCGATCTCGATGCGAGGCTGGCACGATTCCGCACCGACCGCTCGCCACGCGCCATAAGCGCGAAGGCAATGGCACGGCGGATCGCGCGGAATGCGGGCAGCGGCGACGGCGATCCGCACGCCCCCGCCGGCGCGCTGCTTCTCCACGCATGGCCCGACCGCGTCGCGCGGGCGCGCGGCGGGCCTGGACGCTACGTGCTGGCCAACGGACGCGGCGGCGTGATGGACGAAACGGAGCCGCTTGCGCGCGAACAATATCTCGTCGTCACCGACCTCCAGGGCGCGGCCGGGAACAGCCGCATCGCCAGCGCCGCCGCGGTTTCCGAAGAGGAAATCCGCGCCGCGCTCGACCATCGCGTCGAACGGGAGGCCGAAACGGCTTTCGACGCAGAGAGACGGTCGCTGCGGACCCGCGAAACCGAACGGCTGGGCGCCATCACGCTTGCGGAGCGGCAGGCGCCACCTCCTTCCGGCGACGCGGCCAATATTGCCCTCATCGACGCCATCCGTTCACATGGACTGGCGATCCTGCCCTGGGACAAATCGGCCTCGATGCTCCGCGAACGTCTTGGCTGGCTCCATCGCGGCCTCGGAGCGCCGTGGCCGGATATGTCGGATGCGGCGCTGCTCGGCGGTCTCGAGGATTGGCTACTGCCCTTCCTTCCGGGCGAAGCCTCGCTCGACCGCTTGGGCGCGAAGTCCCTCGGCGAAGCGCTCCTGTCGCTCGTGCCGCGTCCGCTGCAACGGGAAGTGGACAGGCTCGCGCCGACGCATTTCAACGCGCCGTCCGGGAGCCATGTCCCGATCCGCTACGAGGGCGAACAGCCACTGCTTTCGATCCGCGTACAGGAACTCTACGGGCTCGACCGACATCCTGCGATCGCCGAAGGAAATATCCCGTTGACGCTGGAACTCCTGTCACCTGCGCATCGGCCGATCCAGACCACGCGCGACCTGCCGGGATTCTGGCGCGGGTCGTGGGCGGACGTGCGCTCGGAAATGCGCGGGCGCTATCCCAGACATGTCTGGCCGGAAAACCCGCTTCAGGCTCAGGCGACCGCACGCGCCAAGCCGCGCAGCGGCTGAGGCTCCGATATCGCTTGGCACCGGCCTCCAGTCGTCGCATAAGCGCGGGACCATGATACAGGATTTGCAAGCGCGGGGCGCCGCCCAAAGCAGCCAGCTCCGGCTGACCACGCTCATCCGCCTGCGCTGGATGGCGATCGTCGGCCAGAGCGCGGCGGTGATCGTCGTCGCTTATGTGCTGCGTTTTCCTGTGCCGGTCAGCCTATGCTTCGCCCTGATCGCGTGCTCGGCATGGCTGAACCTGTTCCTTGCCTTCCGCTATCCGGCGACCCAGCGGCTCGGCCCCGGCGCGGCCTTCGCCATCCTGATCTTCGATGCGGTCCAGCTTGCCGGCCTCCTCTACGTGACCGGCGGGCTCACCAATCCGTTCTCGGTCCTGATGGCGGTGCCGGTCGTCATCTCGGCGACTTCGCTGTCGCTTAGGCTGACGATCCTGCTCGGCGTGGTAACCATCGGCGCGGCGACGCTCCTGGCCTTCCTGCACTATCCGCTTCCATGGTTCCCCGACAGCGAATTGCGGATGCCCTTCATCTACGTGGCCGGCATGTGGATGGCGGTCGTATCGTCGATCGCCTTCACCGGCCTCTATGCCTGGCGGGTGGCGGAAGAGGCGCGGCTGCTGGCAACAGCCTTGTCCGCGACCGAGCTGGTATTGCAGCGCGAGCAGCACCTTTCCGCGCTCGACGGCCTGGCAGCGGCGGCGGCGCACGAACTCGGCACGCCGCTCGCGACCATCGCGCTGGTCGCCAAGGAGATGGAGCGGGCGCTGGGCAATGACCCGCGCTATAGCGAAGACGTTACGCTTCTGCGCTCGCAAAGCGAGCGCTGCCGCGAGATTCTCAAAAGGCTGACCAGCCTCTCCTCGGAGGGCGAAGCGCATATGGCGCGGTTGCCGATAACCTCGCTGATCGAGGAGGTGACCGCGCCGCACCGCGATTTCGGCATTGCGATCAAGCTCGAACCCGGAGAGAGGATCGGCGCGGAGCCGGTGGCGCGGCGCAATCCAGGCGTGCTCTACGGGCTCGGCAATATCGTCGAGAACGCGGTCGATTTCGCGCGCGAGCAGGTCACCGTGCGCTGGCGCTGGAACGAGGAAACCGTCTCGATCGACGTCATCGACGACGGGCCCGGTTTTCCGCCGGAGATACTCGACCGTATCGGCGAACCCTATATGACGACGAGACACGCGTCGGAAGAAGGCGGTGGACTCGGGCTCGGCCTGTTCATCGCCAAGACGCTGGTCGAGCGTTCTGGTGCCACGATCCGTTTCGCCAACGGCGCCAAGCCCGGCATGGGCGCGACCGTCGGGATAGTATGGCCACGCAATTTGTTCGTGGCGGGCAGAATCGGAGAACCATCCCCATATTGAACGCGAAAGGCGGACGCAAACTTCCGTAGAAGCCGATTTTACCATAATAAGAAGAAGGACAGATACGATGGACATGACGATGGAAGCACATGAAGCGGCCAAGGATTTCGAAGGAGAGGACCGGTCCCTCCTGATCGTCGACGACGACCGGCCTTTCCTGACCCGCCTCGCCCGCGCCATGGAAAGTCGCGGCTTCGAGGTCGATACGGCGGAAAGCGTTGAAGAAGCAGTCGCCAAAGCCAGGGCCAAGGCACCGGCATTCGCCGTCATCGACATGCGGCTCGGCGATGGCAACGGTCTCGACGTGGTCCAAGCAATCCGTGACCGTCGGGCCGACGCAAAGACGGTCATCCTTACGGGCTACGGCAACATCGCCACCGCCGTGACGGCGGTGAAGCTCGGCGCCGTAGACTATCTGTCGAAGCCGGCCGACGCGGACGACGTCTATGCCGCGCTGACGCGCACCGGCGCTGAAAAGGCAGCGCCACCGGAGAACCCGATGTCTGCCGACCGCGTGCGGTGGGAGCACATCCAGCGCGTCTACGAGATGTGCGACCGCAATGTCTCGGAGACCGCACGGCGGCTCAACATGCATCGGCGCACGCTGCAGCGTATCCTGGCCAAGCGCGCGCCGCGCTGACAATCACTCGCGCTGCGTATCGCGCAACTGGCGGATCAGCATCTCGATCTCCGGTTCGCCGAGCGATGAGATCGTTCTGGCGAGCAGATTGGAGAGTTCCGTCGCGCGCGGGGAAAGGCCGGCCGTGTCGATGACGACGCGTGGATGGGATTGCTCGGCAAGACGCTGAAGCTCTTCCGCATCGTCCCAGATGATGTTGAAGAAGCCGATGATCTTCTGCACCGTCGCCCAATTGGGTACTCCGCGCCTTCCGTGCTCCAGCGCGGAAAGATAAGCAGGGCTGACGCCGATGGACGCGGCCATGTCGCGCTGGGAGATGCCGCGTTCGCGACGCAGGAGCCTAACTTTCTCGCCGAAGGGTGTCATCGGGCGCCACCTTTTTCCTGCCGGCGAAGCCTGACATAGATCGCTCCGGCGCCGCCATGCCGGCGGCCTGCCGCTTCCTGCCCGCTGACCAGCGCCCGGAAGGGCGGCGTCGCAAACCAGGCCGGAACGGTGCGCCTCAATATTCCATCGCTCCGAAGGGATTCGCCCTTGCCGGTTATGACGAGGACATAACGCCGTCCATCGGCATAAGCGCGATGCAGGAACGATAGAAGGAGCGCATGGGCTTCGTTTTGGGTGAGGCCATGGAGATCGACGGTCCCTTCGATCGGCAGGCGCCCCTTTGCGAGTTTTTTCCTGGTCGGAAGATCGAGGGAGCGGGGTGACGGATGAGCCGCCTGCACAGGCGCCGCCTGCCTTGGCGCGAGCACCGGCACCGGCTCTCGTTCCGCTGGGAGCGGTTCGGCAGTCTCCTGATCTTCTTCCGTCTCCGCAAGCGAGGCGCGGCCGCTTCTCTTCAGCGGAACGGCGGTGCGCGTGATGCGCGCCCAGAGGATACGGTCCTCCGCAGAAAGAGTCTTCCCGCCGCGCCCGCTCATGAGCCGCCGCCCGCGAGCAGAACGCGTGGCACGAACGCGTAGAAATCGGCAGGGTGCCGGACGACGCCAGCGATCTCGCCCGCCGCCGCACCGGAACCCGCGAAGAGGTCCCCCCGCGCCGCGCCAACGATGGCCGAGCCGGTGTCCTGTGCGATCATCAGGCGGCGAAAGGGCCTTGCACCGAACGCCGTCAGTGTCGGCGCATCGATATAGAAGGGCGTCCCGAAAGTGTGCAGCAGCCTGTCGACAGCCATCGATCGACCGGCGGTAAGCTGGACCTTCGCTGCCGCTATCGGGCCGCCGCTTGCATCTTCGACGACCACCTCGCGGAAGAAGATGAAGGAACGGTTTCGCCACAGTATATCGTCTGTCCGATGCGGATTGGCATGGAACCATGCGCGGACCGACTGCATGGTGACCTTCTCGCGCGGAATCTCCCCGAGATCGGCCAGCACGCCACCCGGCCCCGTGAAGGGATGGCCGGATTTCGCCGCGTAGGTCACGCGGATGATAGTTCCGTCTTCCAGTTTGAGGCGGGCCGCACCCTGTACATGGGCGAAGAACAGATCGATCCGGTCCTCCGCCCAGGCGATCACCGGCACGCGATCGGCCAATACGCCGTTTTCGATCGCCTTCCGGTCGAAATATTCGACGATCCCCTCGCCCGTGACGCGGCCAAAGGCGAAATATGAATCCATACCTCCCGGTCGGTTCGTTCCGTCGAGATCGACGAGATCGGCCGGCCGCGCATAGAGCGGAAAACGGAAGCGTTTCGTCTCGACACGCGAAGCGGGCAGTTCCGGTTCGTAGAATCCGGTGACGAAACCGGCGTTCGCGGGAGAGGGAGACACATGACAGGGTCGGAAATACCGCTCGAAGAAGCCACGCGGGTCTGACGGATCGGCCTCGGCGCGAGCTTCGCGAAAGGCCTTGGCGAAAGCCTCCGCCTGCACGCCGAGATATCCGGTCCGATAGGGCTTCGGAGCCATCTCCGCATAAAGGGCGGAGTTCCGGAAGGCGGCATATGCGCCGCCGGCCGTCTCATCCGCCCAGTCCGGAAGGTCCGAATAGTCGACCGGTGAAAGAAGCGGCGAGAGGGTCATCGGCCAGCGGATCGGTTCACAGAATCGCCATTCGACAGGGCACGCCGAATCGGCGGGTCGATCGGAGGATCAGTCTTCCGCCGTTGCCACCAGCTTCCAGTTCGGATCGCTCGAGCGCGTGTCGCGCGAAAAGGTCCATACATCCCTGACCTCGGCGACCGTTTCCGGGTCGCCGTCGATCACCTCGCCGGCCTTGTCGCGGGTGGCCGAAATCAGTTCGCTGACGATACGCAGCGTCACACAGGCTTCCGTGCCTTTCATCTCGGCGGAGATGATGTCCGCCTTGTCGATCCCGACAAAGGAGGACTGCACCTTCTCCGAACGCGTCTCCCTGTCGGCGATGGCGGTGATGAAGCCATCGTAGACCTCGCGCGAAAGCAGGTTCTTCAGCGTCTTGCGGTCGCCGTCGGCATAAGCGAGGACAATCATCTCGTAGGCCATTTTGGCGCCGTCGACGAAGCTTTTCGGCTCGAAGGAGGAATCGGCATCCCGGATGGCGCGCAGGCCCTTGTTGAGGTCGGTCCCGGGCTTCGCGAAGGCGTCGATGGCCGCATAGTTCGTTTCCGCCTCGGCGCCGCCCGGGCGCCGACGCGGCAACGAAACGACGTTCTCGGGCGCCGCAACCGCTTCCTTCTCCGCCGGCTTGCTCGAATAAGGATCGAAAGGCGGCCGCTCGTTGCCGGTGCGGCGGCCCAGCACGCTCCGCAACTGGTAGAAGATAACTACCGCCGCGATCAGGAAAAGTACCGTGCCGATGTCGAAAAATTCCATGTCTTCCGCCAATGACGCCCTGCCCGGCCACGACCGCACCTTCCGGTGCACGTATCCAAAATTATCGGCCCAATTTCATATAGAACGCCTGATACGATCATTCAAATGCGACAGAGGGCGCATTATGTAGGATAGGAGGCGCAAAAGGGCGCCGTTCGCAATCGGAAGGCAATGTGCGCATTTCCCTGCTACCTTTGACGTTCATCCTGCTTCCCGCGCTCGAGATCGCGACTTTCATCGCGGTCGGGCGCGCGATCGGCGTATTGGCGACGCTCGGCTTGATTTTCCTGACATCGATGGCGGGTATCATGCTGTTGCGTGTCCAAGGCCTCGGCTTGCTGAAGCGGGCGCGACAAGGGCTTCGCGCCGGCGAAAGCCCGGAGGCGCCCATGGTGCACGGCGCCATGATCGCCATGGCGGGGCTGCTCCTCATCATTCCGGGCTTCATAACCGACGCGATCGGTTTCCTGCTGTTCATCCCCGCCGTGCGCGAATTCGCCTGGTCGCTCATAGGGCGTCGCGTCGTGGTGAGAGGTTCAAGCTATCACGCCTCTGCCGGTCGTGCTCCGCGCGACGGCAAGACGATCGACCTCGATGCCGAGGACTATTCGTCGGGTCCGAATCCATCCTCGCCCTGGCTGAAACGGGGCGAGGATTAGGCGAGCCGGCGCTAAAACTTGTCTTGGAAAAGCCGCCATGCTAGCGAACCGCCACGATCAGGCGGCCGGCGCGGCGGCCATAGATAAGGAAGCCCCGACAATGGCCGACAACGAAGCGAAAAACGAAGGAAACGGAAGCGCCCAGAAGGCCGGTAACGGCAACGACACGGCTGCCCAGCCGGCGCTCAGGGTCCTGACGCAATATGTGAAGGACCTCTCCTTCGAGAGCCCCGGTGCGCCGCAATCCCTGCGCGGCCGCGACAAGGCGCCGGGCATCAGCATCAACGTGAACGTCAATGCCAATCCGATCTCGGAGAAGGAATTCGACGTACTGCTTTCGCTGAACGCGCAGGCGAGCTTCGAAAAGGACAAGGACGTGCTCTTCAATATCGAGCTCGTCTATGGCGGCGTCTTCCACGTCGAGGGTTTTCCGCAGGAGCACATGCTGCCGATCCTCTTCATCGAGTGCCCGCGGCTTTTGTTCCCGTTCGCCCGTCAGATTATCGCGGAGTGTTCGAGGAATGGCGGTTTCCCGCCGCTGATGATCGACCCGATCGATTTCGCGCAAATGTTCCAACAGCGCATGGCCGAGGAGCAGGCGCGCCAGAAGGTTCAGGCGACGACCTGATCCGGCCTGGTCGACCCAGCCGCCGGCTTTATCCCGCTATTTTGGCCCAGACGGAATCGTCGCCGAGTACGGCGACGAGGCTTGCGTGCGCGGCAAGATCCGCCTCCGTCAGGCGCGGCGGAAGCGGTGCCGGCCGCTCGGCAATAACGAGCGTGGCCTCCCCGCCGGCCGATTCCTGCCGGGTAGCCGCTACCGCGACTTCGAGGCCGAGTGCCGCCTGCTTACCCCCAATCAGCTCGATATAGACTTCTGCCAGCAATTCACTGTCGAGCAGCGCGCCGTGCTTCGTACGATGGCTGTTGTCGATCCCGTAGCGACGGCAAAGCGCATCGAGCGAATTCGGTCCCATAGGATGCTTGCGCTTGGCGATCGCCAGCGTGTCCACGATGCGATGCGTCTCGATCAGCGGATGGCCGCAGCGCTCGAACTCGGCGTTGATGAAGCCGAGATCAAAATGCGCGTTGTGGGCGACCAGCCGGGCGCCGTCGATGAATTCCAGGAATTTCGCAGCAATGGCATCGAAGAACGGCTTGTCGGAGAGGTCGGCATTGCTGATGCCATGGACGGCGAGCGCCTCCGGATGAACCTTGCGCCCTTGCGGATTGATCAAGACGTGAAAATTCCGCCCGGTGGGAAAACGGTTGACGAGTTCGACGCCACCGATCTCGATGACCCGGTCGGCCCTCGAATCCAGCCCCGTCGTTTCCGTATCAAAGACGATTTCACGCATCGAATCAGCTCCGGCAAAAGGATGCCCGGCAACGCCTAGAGGGGCAAGTGTCGCGCTTTGCCCGGCGCAGCCTTGTTCGTAAGTTCTTCAACAATCCGCTCGACGGCAAGGCGTGCAGGTTCCATGCCCCTGCCGCTGTCGATAATATAGTCCGCACGGCGGCGCTTTTCGGCGTCGGGCACCTGCTTCTTCAGGATCGCGTCGAATTTGGCCTCGGTCATGCCGGGCCGGGCCAGAACTCTCTCCCGCTGCATTTCAGCCGGAGCGCTCACCACCGCGACCTTGTCGACACGCCCTTCGGCGCCGACCTCGAAGAGGAGCGGGATGTCGAGCACGACAAGCGGCGCGCCCTTCCTGCGCTGCTCTTCCAGGAAAACCTTCTCGTCCTCCCGCACCAGCGGATGCACGATGGCTTCAAGTTCCATCAGCGCTTGCGGATCACCGAGGACCCTTTTCGCGAGTTTTTCGCGATCGACCACGCCGTTCGAGGTCGTTCCGGGAAAACGGCGTTCAATAAGGGGTGCGGCCTTCCCGGAATAGAGCCGATGTACCGTCTCGTCCGAATCGTGGACGGGTACGCCCGCTTCCATGAACATCCGGGAAGCGGTCGATTTTCCCATTCCGATCGAGCCGGTGAGACCGAGCACGATCATTGCGCGTTCTCCAAATCGGCGACGGCTTTCTTCCGTAAGCCTTCGCTTACGGTGGGTCGCTGACCGAACCAGCGTTCGAAGCCGGGAACGGCCTGATACAGCAGCATGCCGAGCCCTTCCGACGTCGCCAGCCCACGCGCCCTGGCCGCCTTCAGAAGCGCTGTTTCAAGCGGCACATAGACGATATCGGCGACAACGGCATGCGCCGGCAGCGGATCGAGATCGACTTCCAGCGCGGACTCGCCCTTCATGCCGAGCGCCGAAGTGTTGACGAGAAGATCCGCATCGCCGAGCAATCCGGCGACCGCCTCCCAGCGATGCGCGGACACACCCCCGCCCGAACGGCCGGCGAGTTCCCTGGCGCGCGGCAGCGAGCGGTTCGCGAGACGGATATCGTCATAGCCTCGTTGCTTGAGCGCGTGGAGAATGGCGCGCGCGGCCCCGCCCGCGCCAAGAACAACCGCCTTCCGGCCTTCCGCCCATTGCGGAACCTCGTCGTCCAGATTGGCGGCAAAGCCGTAAGCGTCGGTGTTGCCGCCGCACAGCCGGCCGTCCGCATCGAACCAGATCGTATTGACCGCGCCGATCGCCTCGGCATCACGGTCCCGTTTCTCGACGATCCGGAAGGCTGCCTCCTTGTGCGGAATGGTGACGTTGCCACCGGCGAATCCGTCTCGTCCGATGCTCCCGAGGAATTCCGGAAAGGCATCCGGCGCGACATCGACACCCTCGTAGGAGCCGGCAAGACCAAGCTCCTCCAGCCAATAGCCGTGGATCAGCGGCGAGCGCGAATGCGCGACCGGGTGGCCGCAGACGAAGGCCCGGCGGGAGCTCTCAGCCATCGATCGCTCCGCGATCGTGCAGCGCCGCGAAAAGTGGCAGGAGCGGCAGGCCGACGATGGTGAAGAAATCGCCTTCGATCTTCTCGAAGAGGCGAATGCCCCTCCCCTCGATCTGGTAGCTGCCGACGCTCCCGAGCGCCGCCTCCCCGACATCTGAAAGATAGCGACCGACAGCGGCCGGATCGAGCTTCCGCATTGTCATATGCGCTACAGAAGTATGCCGCCAAACGGCTTTGCCCTCTCCGACCAGCACCACGGCGCTGCTAAGCTGGTGCGTCCTGCCGGAGAGACGCAGCAATTGCCGCCGCGCAGCTTCCATGTCGGCCGGCTTATGGAAAAGTTCATCACCCAGCGAAAGCGTCTGGTCCGACCCTATCACCAGCGCCGCCGGATGCCGTTCGCTCACGGCGATCGCTTTCGCCTCGGCAAGCACGGCCGCAACGTCTTCCGGCGTCGCACCGCTGCCGGCAAGTGCGGCTTCCACGGCGCGTTCGTCGATATCCGGCTTCTGCGCCGAGAATTCCAGCCCGGCATTCCGAAGCAGCATCCGGCGGTGCGGACTGCCGGAAGCGAGAATTATTTCCTGTGCCACGTCTCACCTGTTCCGATCGGCTGATCGCTAGCGCGCCTTGCTTCGAAGCGCAACGATTGCCGCCGCGGTTTCCTCGATCGAGCGCCGTGTGACGTCGATCATGGGCCAACCGCCTCGGGTGCAGATCTGCCGTGCATAAGCAAGCTCCTCGGCAATGTTCACCCGGTCGGTATAGGCGCGTGCGTCATAGGCCGGCGTCGAGCCGAGGATGCGGTTCTCTCGCACATGGGAAATGCGCTCTGCGGATGCGATCAGCCCGACGATCAACGGCTTCTGCACCCGGCTGAGGCTTTCCGGCATCGGCACGCCGAGCACGATCGGAATGTTTGCCGTCTTAATGCCCCTGTTCGCCAAGTAGATGCTGGTTGGCGTCTTCGACGTGCGCGATATGCCGATCAGAACGACATCGGCCTGCTCGATATCGTCCGGCAACTGGCCGTCATCGTGCTCCATGGTAAAGTTCAGCGCGTCGATCCGCCGGAAATATTCGGTGTCGAGGACATGCTGCGCACCTACCCGACGACCAGCCGGCGTGCCGAGATAGGATTGGAAGACGAGCAGCACCGGTTCCAGCACCGAAACGCAGGGAAGACCCATACCCGCGCAGCTCTCATCGATGCGGCGGGCAAGATCCTGGTCCACGACGGTATAGAGGACGATGCCGGGCTCCTGATCGATATCGTCCAATACCTTGGCCAGTTGGCGCTCTGTTCGGATCAGCGGATAGATGTGCTCGATGGCGCGCGCATCCTTGTATTGGGCGGCGGCCGCACGGCCGGCCGCCAGGAGCGTTTCGCCCGTCGCATCGGAGATCAGGTGAAGATGGAAGAAGCTCTGGGGCTTGTTCAACAGATGGGATCCGACCTGTGGTCAATTGTGGATAAACCGCCAGGCCACGGCCGAGCGTCGGACGCAACTGTATCAGATGCCGACTTGTCCACAATCGGACCCGATGTGGGGAAGAATCCTCCGTGTCTGTGGATAGCGGAGACAGGATAGGGTTTCCACATCGAGGTGGAGGAACGTTAATTTCGTGCTAGCCATGTAACATATTGAGAAATAACATAATTCTTAATTTATCCAAATGTTCGTCCACAGGGGATAAATGTATGCGCGACAATATGCTGGCTCGCCGGCATGCGGCTGTGATGGGATAAGCCGTAATCCCTGCTTCCAACAGAGTCGTAGAATCAAAATCAGATTCTCCAAGATTCATTTTTAGAAAGAATCCGGGACATCGTTTTGAATCGCTTCCGCTCCGTCCTTGAAGTCCTGAGTGGGAAACAGGTGTTTCCGCCTCCTGTCTGGCTCATGCGCCAGGCCGGGCGGTATCTGCCCGAGTACAAGGAAACGAGACGGAAGGCGGGGAGCTTTCTGGACCTCTGCTATACGCCCGATCTGGCCGCCGAGGTCACGCTGCAGCCGATTAGACGTTTCGGCTTCGACGCCGCCATCCTGTTTTCGGACATATTGGTGGTGCCGCACGCGCTCGGGCGGGAAGTACGTTTCGAGGAGGGGAGGGGTCCGCTTCTGGAGCCGATCGGCGTCGGCGACATCGAGAAACTCTCGTTTGCCGGGTTCCATGACCGTCTGCGGCCCGTCTACGAGACGGTCGGCAGGGTTCGGGACGGCCTGCCGGAGGAAACGACACTGCTCGGCTTTTGCGGGGCGCCGTGGACGGTCGCGACCTATATGATCGCGGGTCATGGTACGCCGGATCAGTCACCGGCGCGGCTTTTCGGCTATCGCCATCGGGAGGCGATGGACCGGCTGCTCTGGAGACTGGCGGAGGTTGCGGCGGAATATCTGATCCGCCAGATCGAGGCCGGCGCCGATGCGGTGCAGATTTTCGATTCCTGGGCGGGCGTGCTCGACGAGGAATGTTTCGAACGATACTGCGTGCGGCCCGTTGGCGAAATTGTCGCGCGGGTGCGGCGGCGCTTCCCCGATGTTCCGATCATCGGTTTTCCGCGTGGGGCGGCGGGAGCCTATCGCTCCTACAGGGAAAAAACCGGTGTGACGGCGCTGGGGCTCGACTGGACCGTTCCAATGTCGATGGCGGCAGAGCTGCAAGGCGAGGGGCCGGTGCAGGGTAATCTCGACCCGGTACGGCTCGTTGCCGGCGGCAACGCACTTGCCGAAGGTATCGATACGATTCTGGACAAGCTCGGCGCGGGACCGTTGATCTTCAATCTCGGGCATGGGATCACGCCTGAAACGCCGATCGCGCATGTCGAGGCGCTCATAGGGCGGCTGAGGGAGGTGAAAGCGTGACAGAGCCTGACGCACGGGAAGACAGCCGGACGAGCGGCGCCAAGGCGGCGCGACGGGCCGTAATTGCGCTGGTTGTATTCGCTGCGATCGTTGCGCTGATCTTCTATTTCGATCCGGCCAATCTCTATGCCTGGGCGAAAGCGGTTCACGTCATCGCAGTGATCTCATGGATGGCCGGTATGCTCTATCTGCCGCGGCTGTTCGTCTACCATGCCGAGAGTCCGGTCGGTTCCCAGCAATCGGAAACCTTCAAGGTGATGGAGAGGCGGCTTTTGCGGGCGATCATCAATCCGGCGATGATCGTCACATGGGCGCTCGGTCTCTGGCTCGCCTGGAGCGGATTCCATTTTGCCGGCGGCTGGTTGCACGCCAAGATCGCGCTGGTGCTGGTGATGTCCGGCGTGCATGGTTATTTTTCTTCGGCTGTCCGCGCATTCGCTGAGGATCGCAACAAAAAATCGTCACGCCACTGGCGGATGATGAACGAGGTTCCCACATTACTGCTGATCGGCATTGTCATCCTGGTCGTCGTCAAACCGTTTTGACGGGCACCTAAATCCCGACTTGCTCTTTAGGGGCGGGAACGGTAGATAGACGATCTCTCCTCAGCCTGACGGAATGCCAGAAACGCGCTGCCGCAGGCCATTATCGCACAGCCGATACCTCCCCGAACTCTCTTACGAGCCCGCATCATGCAGGAAATGAAACTACAGGAACTCAAAAGCAAGACTCCGACCGATCTGATCGCGTTTGCCGAATCGCTCGAGGTCGAGAACGCCAGCGTGCTGCGCAAGCAGGAACTGATGTTCGCGATCCTCAAGAAGCTGGCCATGCAGGAGACCGAGATCGTCGGGGAGGGCGTGGTCGAAGTGTTGCAGGACGGTTTCGGCTTCCTGCGTTCGGCCAATGCCAACTACTTGCCCGGGCCGGACGACATCTACATCTCGCCATCGCAGATCCGCCGCTTTTCGCTGAAGACCGGCGACACGGTCGAGGGGCCGATCCGTGGTCCCAAGGAAGGCGAGCGCTATTTCGCGCTTCTCAAGGTCAACACGATCAATTTCGAAGACCCGGAGAAGATCCGCCACAAGATCCATTTCGATAATCTGACGCCGCTTTATCCGAACGAGCGCATCAAGATGGAGATCGAGAACCCGACGACGAAGGATTTGTCACCGCGCGTGATCGACCTCGTCGCGCCGCTCGGCAAGGGCCAGCGCGGGCTGATCGTGGCGCCGCCACGCACCGGCAAGACGGTGTTGTTGCAGAACATCGCGCATTCCATTACGGCGAACCATCCGGAATGCTACCTGATCGTGCTCCTGATCGACGAGCGGCCGGAAGAGGTGACCGACATGCAGCGCTCGGTGAAGGGCGAAGTCGTTTCTTCGACCTTCGACGAGCCGGCCTCGCGGCACGTGCAGGTGGCCGAAATGGTGATCGAGAAGGCCAAGCGCCTGGTCGAACACGGCCGCGACGTGGTGATCCTGCTCGATTCCATCACGCGGCTCGGGCGCGCCTACAACACGGTCGTGCCGTCCTCCGGCAAGGTGCTCACCGGCGGCGTCGACGCCAACGCTCTGCAGCGGCCGAAGCGCTTCTTCGGCGCGGCGCGTAATATCGAGGAAGGCGGCTCGCTGACGATCATCGCGACTGCGCTGATCGATACGGGCAGCCGTATGGACGAGGTGATCTTCGAGGAGTTCAAGGGCACGGGCAACTCCGAAATCGTGCTCGACCGTAAGGTCGCGGACAAGCGCATCTTCCCGGCGATGGACATCCTCAAATCCGGCACGCGCAAGGAAGATCTGCTGATCGCCAAGCAGGACCTCCAGAAGATCTTCGTGCTGCGCCGCATCCTTGCACCGATGGGCACGACCGATGCGATCGAGTTCCTCATCGACAAGCTCAAGCAGACGAAGACCAACAGCGATTTCTTCGATTCGATGAATACCTAAGACGCCGGAGAGGCCGGGGCGGGTTTCAATGCGTCGCGCAGGATCGCCGGATCGTCGATAGGTGGGAGGCAGGTCGTGCCGACGCATAAATAGGCTGCCTGCCTGGAAGGGTCGATCTCGGCACCGCCGGGCAAGACAATTTTCCCGACCGTACTTGCGCTCTGTATAGCGATGTCGACGCGCCGGGGATCAGGCGTCCGATTCGCCTCCGGAACGAATCGAAGGCCGCTACCGGGTTCTACCATCACCAGTTTTCGCGGTGTCATGGCCAGCGGGATCGCGTTGACGATCCCCGACTGGCCGTAGCGCTGGTGGATAGCGCGTCCGACCGCGGACGCGGTGCTATCGAAGGCTTTTGCGGCAAGGCCGGCGTCGCCCGTCGCGGAGGCGAGGCGCGCGATGGCTTCGATGATCTGAGCGGTGGCCGAGGGCATGGCATCGTCCACATCGCCACGGACGCGCATGATGACGTCTCCGCTATCGGTGGCCGACAGATGGTAACCGGTGCCGGCGGGGTCGGCATGCCAGCAATCGAGCGCCGCCAGCATGCGGCTTGCGTCGTCGAGATAGGCCGCTTTGCCGGTGGCTTCATAAAGCGAGACGGCGGCGTTCATCATCGCCGCGTAGTCGCTGGAGAGGCCAGGATAGAGCTTTTGTTCGCCGAGGATGGAATGCGGGAGACGGTTCCCGTGCATCGATTCGGTAACGGTACGATAAGCGATTTCTGCTGCCTCCAGCCAATCGGGGCGGTCGAACTGACGAGCGCATTGCGCGATGGCACGGATGGCAAGGCCGTTCCAGTCGACCAGGACTTTGTCGTCGCGGCCCGGACGTATCCTTTTCTCGCGGGCCGATCGAAGCTCTTCCAGTTGTGCGGTCAAGTCCGGCCCATCATCCTTGTCCGCTGTTCGGACGGCAGAGCGATAGAGGATCGGATGGCCTTCCCAACCGGGCGGACTCGAGAGTGAATAGATTTCGAAAAAACGAGTGGCATCTCTCCCGAGTGCCGCGTCGATCTCCTCACGTGTCCAGGTGTAGAACTTGCCCTCTTCGCCGTCGCTGTCCGCATCGAGACTGGATGTGAAGGCACCGTCGTCGGAGCGCATTTTGCGCAACAGCCAGGAAGTGGTTCCTTCGATTCGCTCCTGAAACAATTTCTCCCCGGTGGCGCCATAGGTCCAGCTGCATAGCGTGAGGAGTTGCGCGTTGTCGTAGAGCATCTTTTCGAAATGCGGGACCATCCAGTCGGCATCGGTCGAATAGCGGCAGAGACCGCCACCGATATGGTCGTAGATGCCGCCATTCAACATCGCTCGCAACGAAAGGAGTACGGCGTCCCGATAGCGCGTGTCGCCGCTTTCAAGCCATTGCGTCCAGAGCGTCGTCATGATCGGCGCGTTGGGGAATTTCGGGGCCCCCTTGAGCCCGCCGCGCTCCGGGTCGATCGCGGCGAGATAGGGATCGGCGAGGGCAGCGACCTGCTCGCCGGAAAGGGGCGAGGGATCGCGGCTTTGCGCAAGCTGCGATTCGACATGGGCTGTGAGCCTTGCGGCATCGGCGGTGATTTCGCTTTTCTTTTCCTGCCAGGCACGATGGATGGCGTCGAGGATCTGCATGAAGCCGGCGCGACCGTAGCGCGGTTCCTTCGGGAAGTAGGTGCCGCCCCAGAAAGGCTTTCCCTCCGGCGTCAGGAACATGGTGAGTGGCCAGCCGCCCTGCTCGCCGGTTGCGGCCAATGCCGCCATATAGATCTGGTCGATGTCCGGGCGCTCCTCCCGATCGACCTTGATATTGACGAAGAGACGGTTCATCAGCGCTGCGACGGACTCGTCCTCGAAACTTTCGTGTGCCATGACGTGGCACCAGTGGCAGGCGGCGTAGCCGATGGAAAGAAGGATGGGCCGGCCGGTTTCTTGCGCTTCGGCTAGGGCCTCCTTCGACCAGGGGCGCCAGTGGACCGGATTGTCCTTGTGCTGGCGCAGATAGGGGCTGGCCTCTTTGGAGAGCAGGTTTTCGGCAGGCAGGGGCATAGTGCGGCTCCACAGGTTTATCGGTACGTAGGTCTTGGGACACGATGGAGCAAACGATATTCGCGGATACGATCTTTGCGCTGTCGAGCGGCGCGCTTCCCTCCGGCGTCGCGATGATCCGCGTTTCCGGTCATGAGGTGAGACATGCGCTGGAGAGGCTGTGCGGGAGCATCCCGGTGGCTCGGCGGGCGGAACTCAGGAATATCCGTTCGGCGAACGGGGAAATCATTGACACTGGCTTCGTTCTGTTCCTTGCCGGACCGAAGAGCTTTACCGGCGAGGACGTGGCTGAGCTGCATGTGCATGGCGGAAGGGGCGTTGTTGCGGCGATCCTCAGGGAACTCGGTACCCTTAACGGGTTGAGACAGGCGGAGGCCGGGGAATTCACACGCCGGGCTTTTCTCAACGGCAAGATGGACCTGACGGGCGCCGAGGCATTGGCCGATCTGGTTGCGTCGGAGACGGAGGCGCAGCGGCGCTTTGCGCAGGCAAATGCGGTCGGGCAGCAGGGCGTGCTCTATCGGGAGTGGCGCCGGAGGATCCTGCAGGCCCGTGCCATGGTGGAAGCGGAGCTCGATTTTGCCGATGAGGCGGACGTCGGCGAAGCGCCGTCGTCGGGTGCCTGGCCGGATATGCGTCGTCTTGTCGAGGAGATCGAGGCGCATCTGGCATCCTATCACCGCGCCGAGATCATCCGGGAGGGATTTCAGGTGGTGATCGTCGGAGCGCCCAATGCCGGCAAATCGAGCCTCCTGAATGCGCTTGCCTCGCGCGAGGTTGCGATCGTCACAGAAGAAGCCGGAACGACCCGCGACCTGATTGAGGTGCCGCTCGACCTGGGTGGCGTCAAGGTCCTGGTGACCGACACGGCCGGGCTGCGGCAGGAAGCGGGAAGGGTCGAGGTCGTAGGGATCGAGAGGGCACGAGCGCGCGCGGCAGAGGCTGATCTGCTCCTGCTCCTGACGGATCTTTCCGACCCGATCCCGGTAGCGGAAAGATTCGGCAATGTGCCGATCCGGACGATAGGGACGAAGGCCGATCTGGTTCATGAGCCCCCGGTTTCGAGCTATGATCATGTGATTTCCGTTTATACCGGGAGCGGGCTCGATTATTTGATCGCGGCGTTGACCGCCACGGCGAAGAAGGCGGCGTCTACGACCGGAGTGCTGCCGTCCCGATTGAGGCATGTCGAATTGCTTTCGCGGTGCAAGGGGCTGCTCGCGGAGGCGCTCGATGATCGGAGCCTCGAACTACAGGCAGAGGAACTCCGGTTGGCGGGGGACGCGCTTGGGCGAATTGTCGGGTCCGTGGACGTGGAAGAGTTGCTTGGTGCGATCTTTTCCAATTTCTGCATCGGTAAATGATCCGGAGCCTCCGGGGCGAGGGTGATTCACGTGAAACATCCTTGTTCGAGGCCATTGAACGTTTCACGTGAAACAAGTCTGGCGGGATTGTCTTGACAGGCGGTCCCGATTTGCACATTGGTCGCGCCACCATGCCGATATCCGAACCAAAGCCCTCCTATGACGTGATCGTCGTCGGCGGCGGCCATGCCGGCTGCGAGGCCGCATCCGCGTCTGCGCGCTCCGGCGCCTCGACCGCGCTGGTGACGATGGCGTTTGAAACCATTGGCGCCATGTCGTGCAACCCGGCTATCGGGGGGCTTGGCAAAGGCCAACTCGTCCGCGAGGTGGATGCGCTTGACGGGCTGATGGGCCGGGTGGCGGATGCAGCGGGCATCCAGTTCCGCCTGCTCAACCGGCGTAAGGGCCCCGCAGTTCGGGGACCGCGCACACAAGCCGATCGCAAGCTCTATAGGAAAGTGATGCAGGTCGCCATCGGCGACCACGCCAGGCTTGATGTCGTCATCGGCGAAGTGGTCGATTTTTCGACCGTGGATAATCGAGTGGAATCAGTATGGCTGGCGGATGGCCGGGAAGTCCGCTGCGGTGCGCTTGTTTTGACGACGGGAACGTTTCTACGCGGGCTGATTCATATCGGCGAGCGGAGAATCCCAGCCGGGCGGATCAACGAGAAGGCAGCGATCGGGCTTTCCGCGACGATGGCGAAGGCCGGCTTCCGTCTTGGACGGTTGAAGACGGGAACGCCCCCGCGCCTGGATGGGCGTACGATCGACTGGAAGGCAGTGGGACGGCAGGAAGCCGATGCCGATCCGCTACCTTTCTCTCTGATGACGGACAGGATCGTCAATCCGCAGATCGAATGTGGAATCACGCGGACGACAGCGCGGACGCATGCCGTCATCCGCGATAATCTGCATCGCTCGGCGCTCTATTCCGGCGCGATCGAGGGCATCGGTCCGCGTTACTGCCCGTCCATCGAGGACAAGATCGTCAAGTTCGGCGATCGGGACGGACATCAGATCTTTCTGGAACCGGAAGGTCTCGACGACCATACCGTCTACCCGAACGGCGTCTCGACCTCGCTGCCGGAGGATGCGCAACTCGAATTACTGGCCACCATTCCGGGACTTGAGCATGCGCATATGCTGCAGCCGGGCTACGCCATTGAGTATGACCATATCGATCCGCGCGAATTGCAGCCAACGTTGGAGACGCGGAAGGTGCGCGGCCTGTTCCTGGCCGGCCAGATCAACGGCACGACGGGTTATGAAGAGGCGGCCGGGCAGGGGATTGTCGCGGGCATAAACGCCGCGCGCGCGGCGTCTAGACAAGAAAGTCTCCGTTTCAGCCGGGGCGACAGCTATATTGGTGTCATGATCGACGATCTGACGGCTCGTGGCGTGAGCGAGCCGTACCGCATGTTTACGTCCCGGGCTGAATATCGGTTGTCGCTCAGGGCCGATAATGCCGACGAAAGGTTGACACCGCTTGCGATCCGGCTGGGGCTCGTGTCCAATGAGCGGCGTGGTAGATTCATTCAGCAGGATCAGCTACTTAATCAGGTGCGAGAATTGTTGGACGGTCTTACGATAACCCCGAACGAGGCTCGGAAACACGGGCTGGAGATCAATCAGGACGGGGTACGTCGTTCGGCGTTCGAGCTGCTCAGCCATTCGGATTTGAGTCTTGCGCGGCTGGCCGAAATATGGCCTGAGTTGAATTCTATCCCCGCGCGAGCAGCGGAGCGGCTGGAGACGGAGGCGCGTTATTCCGTCTACCTTGACCGGCAAGAGGCTGACGTAGCACTGCTCAAGCGTGAAGAGGCGCGATCGATCCCTGTCGATCTAGATTATGCGGCGATGGCGGGACTGTCGAACGAGCTCAAGCAGAAGCTTGTCTTATGCAAGCCGGGTTCTCTGGTCGAAGCGCAGCGGATCGATGGCATGACGCCGGCCGCGCTGGCGATTGTTCTCACACACGCCCAGGCTCACGAACGGGTTCGCCACGGAACAGCCGCTTGAGCGACGATCGCCTTGCCTCGCTGCAAAAAATTGCCGGCGATGTTTCACGTGAAACGACCGACCGGCTCGAGCAGTTCGAGCGTCAGTTCCGCCATTGGTCGACGCGCATAAATCTGGCAGCACCCTCGCAGCTCGATCGGCTCTGGGAACGTCATATACTCGATAGCGCGCAGCTCGTTCGATTCGCACCTGAAACAGTGCGATGGCTGGACATAGGATCGGGCGGCGGTTTTCCGGGCGCCGTCCTCGCTATCCTTCTCAAAGACAGAGCTTCCTCTCATATCGACCTAGTGGAAAGCAATCGGAAGAAAGCGGCGTTCCTTAAAATGGCTTTGGCCGACTGCTCCTTGGCGAGGGTCCATCCTGTGCGTATCGAACAGGCCTATGCTCTTGTGGAATCGCCGGAAATTGTCACCGCGCGAGCCCTGGCATCGCTGCCGAACCTGCTCGAACTCGCTTCTCCCTGGCTGATGAATGGTGCGTCCGGCCTTTTTCATAAAGGGCGGGATTACGCATCCGAAATCGAAGAAGCCCGTGACGCGTGGTATTTCGATCTGGTAGAACACCGAAGCATGGTGGATCGCGAAGGCAGGATTCTGGAGATTCGTAACCTGAGCGCCCGCTGAAAGCATACGACATTTGCGCAACGATCGCTTGACGCCATGGTAAACGCACCCCGGATCATCACTGTCGCCAACCAGAAGGGCGGCGTCGGCAAGACGACGACCGCGATCAATCTGGCCACCGCGCTGGCCGCGATCGGCGAGCGCGTGCTCATCATCGACCTCGACCCGCAGGGGAACGCCAGCACAGGGCTCGGCATCGACCGGCGCAATCGGGCGGTTTCCTCCTACGACGTCATCGTAGGCAGCGCCGAAGTGGCCGATGCCGCGATCGCGACGGTCGTACCCGGTCTTTCTATAATTCCCTCGACGCTCGATCTGCTCGGTGTGGAGATGGAGATCGCCGCTTCCGCCGACCGGGTGCTGAAGCTGAAGGCTGCCCTTGCCCGCAATGCCGGCGAACCGGGTGGCTTTTCCTATGTGCTCATCGATTGCCCGCCCTCGCTCAATCTGCTCACGCTGAATTCGATGGCGGCGGCCCATTCGGTGCTCGTACCGCTGCAATGCGAGTTCTTCGCGCTGGAGGGGCTCAGCCAATTGCTGGAAACGGTCGATCAGGTACGGCGCACGGTCAATCCGAGGCTGACCATTCAGGGCATCGTCATGACGATGTATGACGGACGCAACAATCTGGCCAACCAGGTGGTCGAGGACGTGCGGGCGCATATGGGCGACACAGTCTACGACACGATCATTCCACGCAATGTACGCGTATCGGAGGCGCCCTCATATGGTAAGCCGGCTATCCTTTATGATCTGAAATGCTCCGGCAGCCAGGCATATCTCCAGCTTGCGTCGGAAGTGATCCGCCGCGAGCGCAGGCTGCGCGCAGCGTGAGAGGCTTCAGCCGAGGGTACAGAAGATGAACGAAGATTCTTCCAGAAGACGGCTCGGGCGGGGTCTTGCTGCCTTGATAGGCGACATGGACCAACCGGCGGCCCCTGCGACGGCACCTGTGCCCTCCGATCGCGGCCTGCCGATCGAACTGATATCCCCCAACCCGCGCAATCCGCGCCGACGCTTTGCCGACGAGGAATTGGCCGATCTCAGCCAGTCGATTCGCGAGCATGGGATTGTGCAGCCGGTAGTCGTGCGGCGCGCCAGCGGCGGTCGCTACGAGATCATCGCGGGAGAACGGCGCTGGCGGGCGGCGCAGCTTGCGGGAATGGCGGAGATACCGGCGATCATCCGCGACGCCAGCGACCGCGAAGCATTGGAATTGGCGATCGTCGAGAACATTCAGCGCGCCGATCTCAACCCGGTGGAAGAAGCGTTGGGATTCCAGCAGCTTATCGACGATCATGGTTACACGCAGGCCGATCTCGGCCAGGTTATCGGCAAGAGTCGAAGCCATGTCGCCAATACGCTCAGGCTTCTGAAGCTGCCCGAAGATGTCCGCTCGATGCTCGTCGACGGTGCCCTTTCCGCGGGTCATGCGCGGACGCTGGTTACGGCGGACGATCCCGCTTCGCTGGCGCGGCGGATTCTCGAGGGCGGCCTGTCGGTGCGGCAGGCGGAAGCGCTGGCGCAAGCGCCCGTGCGCGACCCTGCCCGAAAAGCGACGACGAAGCCAGAGAAGGATCCCGACACGGTCGCGCTCGAGAAACTGCTTTCCGACGTGACCGGCCTCACCGTCACGATTGGCCACAAGCAGAATGGCGGCGAGATGTGCATCGCTTATCGTACGCTGGAGCAGCTGGACGATTTGTGCCGGCGGCTGAAGGGCTAGACGCTATTTAGCCGGCAAAGTTACTTAGATCATCGACCCGGGCGTCGGCCTTCGAACGCAAGCGCCAGCAGTGTTCTCTCGACTACGGGCTTGGCCAGATCAGGACGGCGGCGAGTCTGGAGGACGGCGTCGCGGAGCCGGTCGAGCGCCCTGCCGATGGCCTCGTTGTCGAAACGTTCGAGCGAGGTTTCGACCGCTTTCTTGCGTGCAAAGAAAACCGGCGGTCGCGCCGACGCGACGGCGGCCGCGGCGCTCTGCCCCTTGCGTTCCATGACGTCGCGCATCGTCTGCAGGTTCTGGAACTGACGTACCGCGGAGGCCAGCATCTGGAAAGGCTGTCCGCCGGCCGCCGCATGCCTGGTGAGCGCCAGATCCAGTTCGGCCGCCTTTCCGAGCAATACCGCGTCGATCGCGTCGTCGTTCGAAGAGGCTGAAACATCCCCGATCATGGCGAGAACGTCTTCCATCTCGACCTGTTTCCTGCCGAGGCAATAGAGGAGGAGCTTGGCGATCTCGCCACGGCTCGCCAGGCGATCGCCGCCGAGACTGGATTTGAGCGCCCGCCGCGCCTCAAGACCGATCGTCATGCCGGCTTTCGCCAGTTCCTCGTCGATCAGCGCGTCGACGGCTTTGGCGTCGTCCGCGTAGCAGGGCAACGCCATTGCGGTAGCCGCGCTTTCGACGGCGATGCGTAGAGCGGAATTTTTCTTCAGTTCGCCGGCCTCGATGAGGACGATCGCATCGGCCGGCGGATTGTCGGCGAGCCGCTTGACGTCGGCCGCGATGTTCTTTTGGGCGCCCGCGTTCGATACCCAGATCAGGCGGTTCTCGGCGAACATCGGCACGGTGCGCGCCTCGTCCTCGAGCCGGCCGGATTGCTGATCCAGTTCATTGGCCTCAAGGCGCACCACCGCGAAAGGATCGTCGAGTGGCAGTCCGGTCTTCGTCGCGAAGGCGCGCGCACGCTCGGAAACGAGGCCGCGATCAGGTCCATAGATCAGTACCAGGCGGAAGGAAGCCTCCGGCCGGGAAAGCCATCTGTCGACCTCGAAGGCTTTCTTCTGTGCCATAGCGGCCCTCAGAGGATCGCGGGCGCGACCGTCGTCAGCAGGAACTGGCGGATGAAGAAGATGACCAGGAGCAGGATGATCGGCGAGATATCGATGCCGCCGAGGTCCGGCAGGTAGCGCCGGATCGGCCGCAGGACCGGATCGGTCATCTTGAACAACATGTTGCCGATCATTCCGACAAATTCGTTGCGCGGATTGACGACGTTGAAGGCGTACAGCCAGGAAAAGACGGCGGCGCCGATGATGATCCACCAGTAGATGTCGAGCGCCAGGACGATCGTTTGGATGAGTGCGAGCATGCAGGTCTCCGCGTGGCCAGCGCGACATGTAGCCATTGCGCGGGGGCTGGGCAAGCCCGGCCTCGCTGGCCGGGCGAATGCCGACACACATCCCGGTTCCTTCGGGCGCTCATGGCACCGGTCCGGCATTCGCAGGGTAAATGGCTTAGCTGCTATTTTCGCCGTAGTGCCGGTCCGAAAGCTCAAGCGGCGCAAAAAGGATCGGCACTACCGGCGAGTCTCATCCATGATCGCACGGTTACCTCAGCCGTCTGAATCGCCGGTCGAGGGCGAGGTGGTTGAAGGAGCGCTCATGCCGGAGGTCCCCATCCCCGTTCCCCCGCTTGTCCCCGTATCCGTGGCGTCGCTTTCCGCAGGCTCCGGCTGGTAAGGCTGGGGATCGAAGTCGGGCAGTGCCTTGAGCTGATCGGCGGTGGTCGGCACGATGATCCACCAATTGCCCTTGCCCTGCTCCCACTTGACCTGCGAGTAGTCGATGGCGACGTTCTTCGAACCGATGCCGAGGAAGCCGCCGACACCGACGACAACGGAAACGACCTTGCCGTCCTTGTCCATCACCAGATCGTTGACGTTGCCGATCGTCTGCGCATTGCTCTCGGTGCTGTTATAGACCGAGGCGCCCATGAGGCTGGATGCGAGGTGCCCGTCGGCCTGCGCGTCGTCCTTGGCCTTGACCTCATCGGCAGATTTCATGCCCGGAGGATTGGCCGGCTGCGCCGCCGGTGCGCTGGGAGCGGTCGTGTCGGGGGTAGTCGTCTGCGCGAATGCCGCGCCCACCGTCAGGACAGCGACAGCCGTGGTCGCCAAAAGGGTGCGGATCATGATCTCTCTCCTCTCTGCATGTCTCCATGTGCGAAGCCGTGCCCAGTACCGGACTGTACGGGAGGGTCGGAGCGCGGCCATTGCAACTGCGAAACGCCATCCGTCGGCACTTGTTCCGTATCCGCACCCGCAACCGGCGGCGCACCTGCACGTTATCCGTCCCGGCGGGGAGCCGCCGGGTCGCGCAAGCCGAGGGCGAAGGCATGAATTTCCTGATGGTTCTCAACAAGGACGGTGGCACGCTCAGATCGCTGGATGTGGCGGAATTCGCCAGGCGGACACGGCGGACGCTGGAGGATGCCGGTCATACGGTGAAATCACGGATCGTCGCGGGCAAGGAACTTGCCTTCGCACTCGAAGAGGCCAGACAGGACGACCACACGGACGTCGTCATGGCGGGTGGCGGCGACGGCACCGTGTCGGCTGCGGCGGCCAGTGTCATGGACAGCGGAAAGGTGCTGGCGGTGCTTCCGGCAGGCACGATGAACCTGTTCGCGCGATCGCTCGGTATCCCGTTTTCCCTGGACGAGGCGGTGGCCGCGTTCGCGTCGGGACGCATCCGCAATGTCGACATCGCTACCGCCAACGGCAAGCCCTTCGTCCATCAGTTTTCCGTCGGCATGCACCCTCGCATCGTGGAGATGCGTTCACGCATGGAATTTTCGTCACGGCTGGGGAAAATCGGCGCATCGCTGCGGGCCGCGCTCGACACGATCCGCAATCCCGTCCGGCTCAAGGTGACGCTCGAAATGCCTCACACCGAAATCGTCGCCAGGACGACGGGCATTTCCATTTCCAACAATCTCTATGGCGAGGGCCATCTTCCTTATGCGGACCGGCCGGACGGTGGGATGCTTGGGGTTTATATCACCAGTGCCCGGCACCGGCGCCACCTGTTGCGCCTGTGCCTGACGGCCGCGCTCGGACGCTGGCGCACCAGCGATCAGGTCGAGATTCACGAGACCGGCGCGGTGGTGCTGAAGATAGAACACCGCCGACGCCAGAGATGTGTCATCGACGGTGAACTCCAGCCTCTCGAGCCGGAAACGGAGATCCGTATCCTTCCGCACGCGCTGAAGGTGCTCGTGCCGGCCGAAAACGAGGAAGACATGGCGTTGGAGGTGAAGGCGCGGCCAACATGCCTTCCGGCCGGGATCGATGAATTCGGCTTTCAAGGGAAGCCGATCGAAAATTCTGGCGCAAGCCGACCTGCGCGATCGGTGTCGGTCCGGACATAGATCGCCGCGAAAAACGATAGCCTGCTACGTATTTTTGCGTTGCAGCAAAGTTTTATGGGCGTGCCAGCCTTAGAAGGCGATCGACGGCGGGAAAGGCGAAGCCCTCCCGCCGCACGAAGAACCGGAAAAGGCAACCATCATGAAATACAAAATAGCAATCGCTGCGGCTCTTTCGGCATTGATGGCGGCAGGAGCCGCTGAGGCCGCCGATCATCAGGTGCACATGCTCAACAAGGGCGAGAAGGGGGCGATGGTCTTCCAGCCCGATCTGGTCGTCGCGGCACCCGGCGATACCGTCACCTTCGTGCCGACCGACAAGGGCCATGACGCCGCCAGCATCGACGGCATGATCCCGGAAGGCGCGCAGCCCTTCAAGGGCGAGATCGGCAAGCCTATTACCGTCACGCTCGACAAGGAAGGCGTCTACGGCGTCAAATGCGTACCGCACTACGGCATGGGCATGGTGGCTTTGGTCGTCGTCGGCAAGCCGGTCAACCTCGAGCAGGCAGAGGCCGTCAAGCAATTGGGCAAGGCCAAGAAGAAGTTTCAGGAGCTGTTCGCGGAAGTTCCGGCGGGCAACTGACGCAACGGCGGGGACAAGCGGGCGCGGGCCTCGGACTCCGCGCCCGCTTTTATTTTAGGACTGGGAAGAAGGGTGCAATCGGGGGAGACCGTAGATCCTTTCCCGATAGCACCTTGTCGCGACGCTCCCCGACGGTACACATAGCTGCCTAGCCGGCAGCCCGTGCCCATAGTCCGCGCACATAGCTGACAGCCGAAGGGGATTCCCGTACCAGCCGAAAGCCGAGATTTTCCGGAGCAAGACCGGCGGCGCAACCGCCGGTCTTGCCGTCGCGGATGAAGGTCGACATATAGCCGCGATGCCGGCCGGCGACCACGCGCACGCCACAGTTCTCGGTACTATGCGCCACCTTGCCGTTTTCAGACATTGTCGCGCGCATATAGCACGTCGAAGTCCATTCCCAGACATTGCCGGCGATGTCCGCCAGCCCCTTTCCGTTCAGTCCGAAATGGCCGAGCGGCTTCGGCCGAGTGTCGCGCCTGCCTGCGGCGCTTGCCTCGGCGCGATAGCGGGCGAGCCATCGTTCGGCCGGATTGGCGGTATCCTGCACCGGGCCGAGTGCATCGTCATTGAGACGCTCGGCGGCGGCGAATGCCCATTCTTCGTCGGTCGGCAGGCGCCAGGTCTCTCCGGTTTTCGCCGACAGCCATGCGGCATAGGCGGTGGCGTCGCGGTAGCTGACGCCGGTGACGGGGAGCGTGGCGGAAGCGTTGCCGCCTTCCGTTGCCTCGCAGGCACCTTCGGCGACGCAGGCTGCATAGCCGGCCGCGCTGACCTGGTCCTTCATGATGTCGAAGCCGCGCCGGAAGGTAACGGTGCGCCTCGGCGCGTCCACCGGCCGCCCGTCTCTCAGATATTCGCCGGACAGGCGGAACCCGAAGGCGCCGGGCGCGACCGTGACGGTTTCGACGGACGAAGTCGTCCTGACAGGGGGATGCCGCAGGGCGGGCCCGGCAGCGAGCGCCAATGCCGTCGCAGCCGCAAGGGCCGCGGGAACCATCAACCGCATGATCGTGTCCTTAAAAAAGGCGGCCCGCCGGGTCTCGACAGGCCGCCGGTTCGAACGCCCGCGTCGGCCCGTCAGTAGGAGGCGATCGGGGCGGGTGCCCGCACCTGTGTCATCAGATCGTCGTTCCACTCCCCGTCCACCATGATGTGGGCGGTGGCGCCGAGTTCGGCGGCCTCGATCAGGTTATGGTTGACGTAGGCATAGATACCAGGCTGGCGGAATGTATAGAGCGCCGCACAGGCCGATCCGCCGCGCACGAACCACGTCTCCAGGTCCCTCTCCGGCGCGTTGGCGAACTTACCCTGTTCCCAGACATGGTCGCCATGGCCGCCGATGATGTGCGGGCGCGTATCGCGATTGGCCTGCGAGTGGATGATGAGCACGGTTTCGCCGACCTTTGCTTTCAGCGCATTGTCGCCGGTCAGCGCGCCCACCTTGCCATTGAAGACGACATGGGTCGGGATGAGACCGCGCATCACCTTCAGCGTATCGTCATAGGCATCGCCGAGCGATTCGTAGCGCTTGTATTTGCCGTTCGCGTCGCGCGGGATGTAGAAGTCGCTCTCGCCGACATAGAAGATACGGTCGTATTTCAGCCTGCGGCCGTCACCATCCTTCAGCCCGTCGCGGGGCAGCACCAGGATGGTCCCGTTCATGCCCGAGACGACGTGCCAGGGGATCATGCCGGCCGGTGCGCAGTGGTAGACGAAGGCGCCGGCGCGCGTCGCCTTGAAGCGCATCGTCGCCTGCTCGCCGGGGTTCACGTCGAGGAGTTTCGCGCCGCCGAGCGCACCGGTGGCGGCATGGAAGTCGACATTGTGCGGCATCTCGTTCGTTTCGGGATTGACCAGCGTCAGTTCGACATAGTCGCCCTCATGGACCACCATCATCGGCGCAGGAATGGAGCCGTTGAAGGTCATGGCCTGCATGGTGGTGCCCTCGTCGTCGATGACCATCGGCTGTTCCTTGACGGTGAGGCGGAACTCGACGATCTTCGGGCCGCTGCGGGCGACCTGGTCGTGGGCATGCACGAAGGGCGGGGCGACAAGCTCGACCCGTTCGCGCGGCAGCTTGTTCACATCGGCAGGCTGAGGCTCCGCCGCTGCCTGTGCGGCGGGCATCGACGTCAGGATGGCTGCCGTGGCAGCGCCTGCAGCGGTTCCAAAAAGGGCTTCGCGTCTCGTCAACATTTCCACTCTCCTTGGTGGCTTTTCGTTGTTGTCGGACGGAGCCTATTCCTCCTTGCCCGGGATTCTTTGTTGCGGAGCAAAAATCGATGCTTTCCGCAGGGTGCGGCGCCCTGCCGCATCTACCGGTTGAACAATGGTCAGGGAATAATCTGCGGCGGCCCGGGGAGGTTCCGCCCGCTCTCCAGAGCATCTGCGAAACTGTGATTGATGTCCCGGTGGATGGCCTCGTCTTCCTGCATTGCGCGGATGACATCGGCGAGCCGTGCGTCGGGCGAGAGGTTCCAGTAGGCGATCGCCGAGGCCGGCGCCGGCGGGTTCTCCTGCCTTCCGTCCCGGATTTCCTCAAGATACTGGCCATAGCCGCGCACGGCGTCCTCGGCGAAATAGCCGACGATCCGGTGGGCCGTCCGCGGCGAGAAGAGGTAGATCAGGAAATGCGCATTATAGAATAATCCCTGCGCGAGCAGGACGGATAGGCGCTCCAGCAGGCTTGGCCTGTCCATGGCGACAAAGACCATCAGGTGGGCACGCTGCGTTTCGGCCTCATTCAGCAGCGTGCGGATCCACCCGCGATCATCGATCATGAGGCGCAGGCATTTGAGATGGAGCAAGGTCGCCGCCACCATGCCTGGAACGGCCGCGATGGTCTCGAGCACGATGGTGCGATGACGGTAGCGGCGGCCGAACAGTCCATCGGCGACGAAGCGCAACATCCTAATGACACGCAAGGCGACCCGGTCGGACAAGGTCCGCGGAGGGTGATGGCGCGCCAGGTTCGTCTTGTCGATGGTGAGCATGGGCAAGGTAGTACCCTAAACGGTTTCCCCATTATAAGCATATCGTCCGCCCATCGGGCAGCCAGAAACCTGAAGCGCAGGCAATGACGGACAGCAAGACGGACATCGGCATTCTCGCCGGCACGGAGATCTTCCGCTCCCTGCCGGATGAGGCGCTTGACGAGGTGCGCCGGGTGGCTTCGCGCAAGCGCTTGGCGAGGAAGGAGACGCTCTATGAGCAGGGCGACGCCGCGCTGAATTTCTATGTCGTGGTGGTCGGGCGTCTGCGGGCGACACAGACCACCGAGGAAGGCAACCAGATCGCGCTGCGTTATCTCGGCCCCGGCGAACTGGCGGGCTATGCGGTCCTTGCGGGGATTCCGGACTATCCCGGAACGGTGGTCGCGGTCGAGGATACCCATTTGTTCGTCTGGCCCGCAGGCATCATGCGGGACCTGATGGGCAGGCGCCCACAGATCGCAATGAACGCCGTCGCGGTGCTGGGTACGCGCTACCAGGAGACGCAGATCCGGCTGCGCGAGCTTTCCACCGAAACCGTCGAGCGCCGGATCGCCCACGCATTGCTGAGGCTGGCGCGTCAGGCAGGGCGCCGGACAGCGCAGGGAACCGAGATCTGCTTCCCCCTTTCACGCCAGGATATCGCCGAGCTGTCGGGAACGACACTTCATACGGTCAGCCGAACGCTCAGCGCCTGGGAGAAGGACGGCATCGTATCGAGCGCCCACAGGCATGTCGTCGTCTGCCTGCCCACGGCGCTGGAAGGGATCAGCCAGGATGCGTCATAGATGCTATGAACGGGAAACCCGCTTTTGAGCGGACTCAACAGATCAACGCCCGGACACTTCGACCGCGGCAGAAACCTCTGTTGAAACCAAACGACTTTCAATGGCTTCGACGAGGACTGGTGGAGCTGAGGGGATGCTCCGCGACCGACGAGCGACGTGCTGGGGCGACCTGCCGGCGCTCCCAGCAGGCACCCAGCCGAGGACGGCTTCCAGCAGTGTGACGCTAAGGCCCTCTACCGGGAATGCCGGTCGCTCCGCTGGGGTCACGGGCGGACGATGGTCGATCCTGCCCTCTCGGGGGAGCGCTTCTCCTTCGGGCGGGAATATCGGCACCCGTGCCGGGTTCTCGTCCGTTCGGAAAAATCCGATCAGAAGTAGCGCGTGAAGCGCAGGAAACCCGAAGCCGAACCGTCGAGATGCTCGGCCTTGGTGTAGGCGATGGTCGGACGGACCTCGAAGTTCTTGACCGGCGTCCACACGGCTTCCAGCTCGGCCGCCCAGGCCGAAGTGCCGTTGACCTTGTCCTTCGTGCCAGCCGCATAGGCATCGCCGAAGTACTGGCCGGACACGATCAGGCCGAGGTTCGGGGTCGCCTGGTAGAGGAACGAGGCGAGGACCGACCACTCGGGCTGGCCCAGATCGATACCGCCCGGATGGGCCGCATCGGTGAGCGTGTAGCCGTCGAGCGGGCTGCCCGGGCCGTAGTTGCTGTCCGAACCGTTGTAGTAGCCGATGATCTTGAGGGCCGAGCCCGGCATGGACGGGAGGTTGAACAGCGCCGAACCCGACAGGGCCCAGCCCGAGTCACCACCGACCGGAAGACCGGTACGGTCATGATCGTAGGCGCCCGTCAGGGCAACCGCGCCCCAGGCCGCGCCGTAGCCGATGCGGCCGACGACGTCCGGCATGTAGCTGTATTCGTCAGCCGGGTTCTCCAGCGAGATCAAGCCGTAGAGGCCCTGCTTGCCGCCGAACTCGTAGCGGATCGAAGACCGCTCCTGGTAGCCGTAGTAGAGGCCGCCCCAGGTGAAGGAGCCGTAGTTGAGCGTCGTGTTGTTGAACTGGTAGAACCACGCGCTCTCGCCGTAGCCCGCGGCGAACCCGCCGAGTTGCACCCAGGCCTGGTCGATGCCGACCGGACCGTCGCCGATCTTGGAGCCGTCGAAGTCGGCCTGCAGGCGCATCCAGCCGCGCAGCGTGCCGAGTTCGGTGTCCGAACGCGTGTCAAAGTTGATGCGGACGCGCGAACCGGTGTTCCAGCCACGATTGGTCGAGAAGTCATCGCTATTGAAGTAATAGCCCGGCGTGTCGCCGGCATCCTGACGGCTGGTAGCGCCGACCTGGAACCAGACATAGCCGTTGATGGACAGGCAGGTTTCGGTGCCCGGAATATAGAAGAAGCCGGCGCCGTAGGCGTCGCACACCCTCACGTAATCCACGGGTTCCGGTTCAGGGGCCATCACCGCGTCCGCGGCGCGCGCGCCGGAGACAGCGAGGAGGGCCGCTGCGGAGCCGAGGATAAGGCTCTTGATTTTCATTCCCAATCTCCAGTCGAAAAGCACGAAGGCTGATCCAGGGCTCAAGCCCGAGGATTGTTATTTGTCCCGCCCCTCCCGAAGATACACATAGGCAACGCAAAAGAGCGCGCGTTACAATCCAAGATTGGTTACCGGAAGCTGTTTCGACGGTCCTATTGGCTAACGGTGTTGCAGTGCAGCAACGGTAGGGGCTACCTCGAAAGCATTTGCGACAGGCTCGAAGAGGAGGCGGAGGAGATTTCCACGAAAGACTTGGACGCTGACCCGTGGCAGGCGCTCAAGCAATATCTGGAGGGATCGGCGTCGCGGATTGGAGGTATGGCACTCGCAGACGTACACCAAGATGACCCAAGAATTGGTTTAGATGCTTGGTCTAAAGAAATGCTCCTCTCGGCTATGCGCCTGATTTCCTTAATCTTTTCACGTTGAAGGAAGGACTGGTGGAGCTGAGGTCCACCTAACTACCGTTTCTCTTCGTCCAGTTCCGTCCCAATCATCCTTAGAAAATAAGGGGGATAGGAATTTTATGTCTCGTTCCGTCCGGTTCTGTTCTGTATCATCCCCACTTCGAAATGGGGAAAGAAGTGGGGATGGCCCGAACCCTCAACAAATTATCTGATGTAGCGGTAAAGGCGACAAAGAAGCCGGGTCGGCATTCTGACGGCGGCGGCCTCTATCTCAATGTCTCCCCGACCGGCACCAAATCATGGTTGTTCATGTGGGTGGTGGACGGCAAGCGCCGCGAAATGGGTATGGGCAGCTATCCGGCCGTCTCCCTCTCCAAAGCCAGGACAAAGGCGAACGACTGTCGTGAAGCCGTGGCCGAAGGCCGGGACCCGATAGCCGAGAAGGCGAAGGAAGCCGAACCGACCTTCGGGGAATGCGCCGACAGGTTCATAGAGAGCATCAAGGCCGAATGGCGAAACGACAAGCACGAATACCAGTGGCGGCAGACGCTCGGTGACAGCTATTGCCAGTCCCTGCGGTCAAAGCGCGTCTCGCAGATCACCACGGAAGACGTTTTGAAGGTTTTGACGCCGGTATGGATGGCAAAGAGCGAAACCGCCTCCCGTCTTCGCGGCCGGATTGAGCGCGTTCTTGAATACGCGAAGGTGAAGGGCTGGCGCTCGGGTGAAAATCCGGCAGCTTGGCGCGGCAATCTCCGAAATCTCCTGCCTCGCCGCCAGAAGCTCCAGCGCGGCCACCAGCCTGCCATGTCCTATAGTGCCGTGCCGGCGTTCATGGTTCGCCTGCGGGCTTCCGAGGCGATGGCGGCGCGAGCATTGGAATTCACGATCCTGACCGCCGCCCGATCTGGTGAAGCCATAGGGGCGAAGTGGCGGGAGATCGACTTTGACCGCAAGACATGGACTGTACCGGCCGAACGGATGAAGGGCGGCGAAACCCATGTTGCGGCTCTGTCTTCGGTTGCAGTCGATCTGCTCAAGCGCTTGCAAGAGGTCCATACCGGCGGCGATTTCATCTTTGCCGGCGAACCACGCCCCGGAAACAAGCAGGACGCCAAGCACGGCCGCCCGCTGTCCAACATGGCCATGATGATGCTGCTACGGCGCATGAAGTTCATGGACATCACCGTTCACGGCTTCCGCTCTGCCTTCCGCGATTGGGCTGGTGATGAAACCAGTTTCCCCCGCGACGTGGCCGAGGCCGCGTTGGCTCATAAGGTCGGGAACGAGGTCGAGCGCGCCTATCGCCGGTCTGATGCCTTAGAGAAGCGCCGGACGCTCATGCAGGCGTGGGCCGATTATCTCGCCGCCAAGGTCAGCAATGTTTCGAAACTCAGCGATGCCAGGAAGGCGAAAGCGTCGTGAAAAATCACAAAAGGCCTAAATCGAGAACCCCCAAAACCCCCAAAACCCCCCGACGCCGGGAGGATTGATCGAACCCGCAGGGATAGGCAGGCCAGCCGACAAGCCGGGGTGCACCTCCCGGTTTCCCTGCGGTTTTTAAGGTGCATTGCGAGGTGCGCGATGGCAGAAGTGAAACGAATAGATTGGAGTGATAAGGCCACATGGCCTTATGGGGGAGCGGCTCACACTTTCGTTGGCGAAGCATTGGAGATTGTCGGCCGCCATTTTTATGCGGACGAATGGAAAGGGGACGAATTCTGGAGCGGTTATCTCAATAGTCAATTTCAGCTTGACGATGGCACGCTGGGTGACGCGCGACCGTATGAACGTGCTGTTGCCACAGGTCTCCTCCGTCATTTCCGGCCTGATATCACGCCAAAGAGCCCGGAGGCGCTGACCGACGAATTATGGGCCGTCGCCCAGGCGCTATTCCCCCAGTACCTTAATGAGCGGCGTGCCGCCGCCGTTCGTGTGCGCAAGGCAAAAGAGAAGCTCCGCGACCTGTGCGCCAAGGGCGAGCTTGTGGGCGCATATCGGTGGGATTCAGGCGACCATAAGCCAATCGAACCGACGCGATGGAATACCGAAAAGTATCTGGAGTGGCTCAAAAAAGGGTACGTCCCTTATTCGGATGTGGGCAGTTCCTACGGGGGAAGTTATGGATATCATGAACATTACCTATTTATCGAAAACGAAGGCTTGGAGGCACTAAAGACCCCCGCTCCCAACACGATATCGGTCCCATCGGAGCCTAGTTATCTGTCGCCTTACCTGCGCCTGATGATTGCCGTTTCACAAGAGTTGAACATGTCGCCTGACCATCAGCCCAAAAAGGCAGACGTTGAGGCAAAAATTCGCGAGATATCGAAGCGGCCCGGAATGCCGATCATGGGCATCAAGGCGGTTGGCTACGCCGCTACGTTCATCCGTGAAGTCGAGAGCCAAGCTGGCGCAGCCTCTAATTCTCGAAGAATGCGAGAATAAGGGTACGACCCTATTTATTCCGAATATTCAGGTACTTATGAATGGGTGAGACCCTTAGAATGGATCTTCCATGCCCATCAGGTTGAAGCCCTGAGCGCTTTGTCTTCCTGAAATCAAGCCTCCATCCTTCGCATCGTCAACAGGACGCGACTGGCCGTAGCCGGACGCCAAGAGAAAGGACGATGCAAGCAATGACTCTCTCCCTGAATGTCAGGCAGGCGGTCGAAGCAAGCGGGCTCACACGCTCGCATCTCTATGAGGCCATGAAGCGGGGTGACCTGACGGCGAGAAAAGCCGGCCGGCGCACCATCATCATGGCCGATGACCTTCGCCACTATATCGAGAACTTGCCCACAGCGAAGGAGGCGTGAAATGCGCCTCCATAGCGAAACGCCGCCCCTGACGGACTCAATCGTCAGGAACGGCGGATCGGTATTCCAGAAAGCTTTGACCCCTTCTGAATACCGCAATCCGCCTCTCTCTGCAACGGATATGGCGGTGTCGATCATCGCGCGCCGCTTCCGTCTTCCCACTTCAACCGCTCGGCTGGTTTGTGAACTCGCCGGCCTCGGAGGATTGCGCGCATGAGCGACAAACTTCGCCTTATCGCTAAGATCGAGCCAGATGGCAGCACGCAAGAAGTCATTGGCCGTGATGCCTGGGCACTCAAGAACCTGATGGACGCGGGCAAGCGCGGTTGCACCCCTATCGACCATCCTGGCCCGCGCTGGAGCCATTATGTCTACAAGTTGCGCGGCATGGGTTTCATCATCGAAACCGTTCATGAGGACCATGGCGGCCCGTTCGCCGGCACCCATGCCCGATATGTCTTGCACTCACAGGTGACCATCCTCCGCGAAATGGGGAGAGCCGCCTAATGAACCTCCATTTCGCAGCAAAAGCCCTTGGCGGAACCGTGTCCAGTCGCGACACGGTTCTGTGCCCCGGCCCCGGCCACAGTGCCGGGGACCGCTCCCTCAGCGTGACATTCGACGCCGATGCGCCGGATGGTTTCTTGGTCAACAGCTTCGCGGGCGACGACTTCGCCGCCTGCCGCGACCATGTGCGTTATCTTCTTGGCCTCGGATCGTTCGAACCGCGCCGGCAGGAAGTCCAGTCGCGCCGGCCTGGCTTAATCGCCCGACCTGAGCCTGATACGTCGAAGCGCATCGATTTCGCGGCAGCCCTTTGGCGTGAGGCAAAGCCGATCAGATGTACGCTTGCCGAAACCTATCTGCGCGCCCGCAGTATCGAGCTTCCCGGTCTACTCTATACCGGCGAGGCGCTGCGCTTTCATCCGGCGTGCCCGTTCCGACTGGACAGCGGCGAATATATTCGCCTCCCGTCCATGCTGGCGGCCATGCTGAATGCGGAGACGAACGAGTTTCAGGGGGTGCATCGTACAGCCCTGAGGTCCGATGGCCTGAGCAAGGCCAAGATGGCAGGGCTGGCAAGCGCCAAGAAGATGCTCGGGCCGGCGGCCGGTGCCGTCGTCAAGCTCACGCCCGACGAAGACGTAACCAGCCGCTTGAACATCGGGGAAGGTATCGAGGACTCGCTAACGGTTCTCGGCAATTTCGGCATCGCGCCGATCTGGGCCACGATGACGAGCGGCACAATGAAGGCATTTCCCGTGCTGCCCGGCATCGAGTCGCTAAGCATCTTCGCCAACAATGATCTGCCTAAGCTGCAAGGCGGCCAGTTGCATCAGGCCGGCAACGAGGCCGCACATGCTTGCGCCGCTCGATGGGTGGCGAACGACCGAGAGGCTTCGATCTGGCTGCCTCCCAGCATCGGGTCTGACTTCAACAATCTGGTGGAGAAGGACGCAGCCTAATGGACGCCAGCCTTTCTCCCGAAGAGCGTTTGCGCGCCGCCGGGGCCAATATCGTCCCGATAGAGCAATTCACGAAAGACCCTATGGGCGGCGCACCCTGGCCGCTGCCCAAGGCCATTGTCTCAACGCTTCCCCGTGTCCGGCGCATGCGCGGCGACATGCTGCCCGACGCAATCAGAGCGTATGTCTTCGACGTGGCGGAACGTCAACAATCCCCGGTGGACTTCGCAGCTATCACCGCCATGTGCGCCGCCGCTGCGGTTGTCGGCAACCGCGTTCGCATAGCACCGAAACAGCATGACGATTGGACAATTGTCCCAAATCTTTGGGGCGCGGTTATCGGCCGCCCGAGCGCCATGAAGTCGCCGGCCATGCAATCTGCCCTTGGAGCGCTCTACGGCATTCAGGACAAGCAGCGGGAGGCATGGGAACAGGAGACGCGCGAAAAGCACATCGAAGAAGCCTTGGCCTCCCTTGATGCCAAAGAGGCCAAGAAGGCGGCAGAGAAGGCCCTGAAAGGTGGGGACCGGGAAACAGCGCGCAAGCTCTTGGCTGGAGCTTCTGCCGATACGGACGACGATCCGCCGCAACCGCGCCTTGTCGTTAATGATGCCACGGTTGAGAAGCTAGGCGAACTTCTGAACGAGAACCGGCGCGGCTTGCTCTTGGTTCGCGACGAGTTGCCCGGCTTCCTGGCTCGCATGGAAAGCGAGGAATACCAGTCCGAACGAGCCTTCTACCTCGAATGCTTCAACGGTGACGGCAGGTTCACCTATGACCGGATCGGGCGCGGCACAGTGCATATCGAAAATTGCACCCTATCATTGATCGGCGGCGTCCAGCCCTCCCGAATAGCGCCGATAGTGCGAGGAGCCATGACGGGGGCTAATAACGATGGCCTCATTCAGCGCCTTCAACTCGCGGTCTGGCCTGATGATAAGACCGATTGGGAATGGGTCGATCGACATTCCTCGCTGGCGGCCAAGGAAGCATATCGGCAAGCGTTCGAAAGCCTGGACGCCGATCTACCGGGATCGCCGGATGATCCGGCTATTTTGAGGTTTTCGAGCGAGGCTCAAGACCTGTTCCGCGATTGGATGACCTCCGTTCATCAGGAGGCAAGAGCCGGTGGTCTGCCATCGGTTCTGGAAAGCCATATTCTCAAGATGCCTAAGACGATTGCCAGTCTGGCCCTTCTGTTCGAATTGATCGAGGGCGGTCGATTTGAAGTAGGGAAGGCCGCCACCAATCGAGCGCTCGCTTGGGCATCGTACCTCCGCAGTCACGCGAGCCGCCTTTATGCCGCGGGCAACACGATGGCGGAAGAAGGGGCTAAACTCATTGTGGAGCGCCGCCAGCAACTTCCCTCAGAATTCAGCGCCCGCGCCATTCATAAGAAAAATTGGGCCGGTCTGTCTGATCGTGAAGCCGTAGACGCAGCTTTGGAGTTGCTGACCTCGTCCAACTATTGCCGAGAGATGCAATCGCCGCCAACCGCAAGCGGTGGCCGCCCTACAACGTTGTATCGCTGGAATCCGAGCTTGGAGGTAGCGAAATGACCTCCGAAAGCCGGAAACTACTGACGCCGAAACAGGCGGCAGGGATTGCAAACGTTTCTCCTGATACCGTCATTCGCTGGTGCGAGCGTCACGGTATCGGCAAGCACCTCCACCCGAAAGCGCCATGGCGTGTCGATCCTGTCGGGTTGGCGATTGTCATAGCCGGCGATCCGGATGCACTGGCCGAGTATCAGAATGGGACGGTCGGGGGGCAAACAGTAATATAGCCGACAAACTGGTGGTCATGCAGGCGGCGCATATTGTGATGGTCTTTTAGCCACCTTATTGCCCGCCACATCGAGCACCGTTTCCGGAAAGAGGCAGCGTTCAATCTGAGGTTTTTTTATCTTTTGCTTGCCGTGTGCGGACTGAATCAGATCGTTTGAATGCCCCAAGTGAGGTGGCGCGACGATGAAAATCTCTTTCTTGGGGAATTGTGCCCGGACCATCTCCACGGCCGGTTTTAGGTCGCTATCCCTAGAAACAATGTATGCCCTATCATATGAGTCTTTGAAGGCTTCATTCAAAACATATAGAGCTATGTTTACGTCGGTTTCTTTTTCCTCATGCTGAGTCCATGTTGCCTTGCATTTTAAGCACGAGCGGTTCTTTTCCTTGAACTGACCCATAACTATTTTCACGCCAGTCGATTCCAGCGCTCTTATGTACTCTTCATGCCGTGATTTTTGGTCAGGAAGCCAGTAGGCGTATGCCGAGAAATAAAAAACAGCCTCCAGCCTCTCACTTTTTGGCGCGATCTGCTGTTCCATCAGTTTCATGAGGTCAACCCATTTCAAATGGGGACCGTTTAGTCGCTTCAGCGCGTGATATAAATTGAAGCCGTCGATGAAGAATGACGATCGAATCATGCGCGTTATCTTACTTCTGTGCGCATGAAATAATAAACCCCACGAACCGGAGTCCGTGGGGTCCGCTGGGCGAACCATGCGGGATTATGTCTATCCGTATATGTGATTTGCGTGCGCGATGTAAAGACCGACTCGGTTCGGACGGACTCAATTTTTGTTTCCTGTCAAGCCTTGAATCAATATCTTGTGTGAATTCAAATGGCTAGACACAAGCCATTTTGGGCGGCTCGGCGAGATATCCGCACAGTGAACCCCAAGTCATGTCGCTTTGGGTATCGGGCGAGCGCATACTTCCGCTCATTTCTGCTACGAATTTTCCGAAGCTTCGAGCCCCGCCGCAGTCAGTATGTAGCTTTCAGTTTGGCCAGGGAATTTCGTGTGGTCCCGCGTCTCAATGAAGCCTCGGGCTTTCAGCCTTTCTTCGGTATCGGAACCGCAATCCTTTATTTCCGAACGGTGCACGAGAACGCCCGACCCATGTGATGCCAACTGGGCAAGTGCTTTTTTCTCCCGCTTTCCCAACGGCGTCCCCGGAATAGACGCTCGCCAACGATCCTCGGCCTCCTGCCTTAGCTGCATCATTTCAGTCTCACCCATCGTGGCCGGATCGAAGCCGAGTTGATCGTAATGCCGCTTCAGGGGATGAGTGGGATCGGTGACAATCGGATATCCGCCGGGCCCATTAACTACTTCCGAATGCGAAGGCTCGATTTCCCCAAATGATCGATTAGAGAAGGCCTCATGGTGTTGGCGTTGCCCCTCAGAAGGCCATTCGTTGAGATAAGCCTCCACCTCCGAGACGAGCCAAAGCTTCCGAGAATGCCATTGCCGAGGTGGCGGCAATGCTCCCTCTCTGACCATCTGATCGACCGATGCAGCGCTTACACCAATAGCCAGAGCAACTTCCGTTCGACTGAGCGCCAAGCGGATAATTGGACGCCGTTCTGCCAATTTTTTTGTCAATCGTCGCCGACCCAAGTTGATAGTGCGGATTATGCCGGACATTGCCGATGATGCGGAACGCAAGCAATAGGCCGGGCTGATAGATTCTCCTGCAATGAACGCAGGAAATCGACCGATGCGCCTCAGCGCCGCGATGATCGACAATATTCGGGTCCGAGTCTCCCCCGAGGAGAAGCACGCCCTGCGTGCCGCTGCGATTAAGCGCGGCCTGACACTCTCCGAGTATATCCGTGAGGCTGCGACCGAGGCCAGCCGGAGGATTGCCGCGTGAGCTACGTCGCCCCTCCCATGACGCTGATGCAGCTTTGGCGGCTCCACAAACGTGAGTGCCGTGGCGTGGGATCGATCGTAGCCGATGCTCGGTCTGGAGGCCTTCCCGGTGTCGAGCCACTGCCCAGCGGGCACGGTTTTGCCGTCATCAACCAGCGTGCGGCGCTCGCCGCAATGCGAAAGGCGGCGGCATGATGGATTTCTATTCTCTCCTCCAACACCTGACCAGCAGCGCCATTCCCGCTCCGCTCAATGCCCTTACGCAAGCGGGACAGCCGCAGCCGGCGGCTTCGACCGATCCGGCCAACGCATTCCCTGCCCCTCCGCAGGTGGATTGGCTGTCCGGCGTTCGCGGGCAGGAAGGTGCCGGCCCGAACGGTTCCGCCGCCTATCAGAACGGATTGCAGACGGCTTTCGCGAACGCGCCGCAGACGCCGGGTGCCAGCGGCGCGAATGATACGTCGGCTATGGTCGACTATTACCGGAAGCTCGGTACTCAGCAGAAATCGCCGCTGCAACGGCTGGGCGAAGCGCTGATGCAGACGCCCAACGCTCCCGTCGCGGCCCCTCACATGCCGCCCTTGGGCAACTCCAACGGCAACGCCTTGCTCGAATACATGCAGAATTCACCGTTCCTTCGTAAGAGGATTTCCGGCTGATGGCACTCGCCGATTTTCTCCAGGCTCTTTTGAGGCAGCCCGGCGGCCCACAGAACGCGCTTGCGCAGGCTGCGAGCGATCAGGGCTCGGCGGGTCCGAACGGCTCTGCCGCGTACCAGAACGCGCTACAGGCAGCGTTTCAAGGTCAGGCCGCCCCGCAGCCGGCCACCCCCATTCCTTCCGGCAATCCGGGCCTGGTGCGCAACCCCACCTCTCAGCCGGCGAACTATAGCCCTACCGTCAACGCCAACGCTCCCACAGCGGCTTCAGCTTCCTCAGGCGGCGCGAACGGACTGGCTTCGGTTCCGACCTATTCAGCAGGCTATAGCCAACCGAACAATGGAGGCGGTTTAGGCGGTTTTCTGCAAGACATCTTTGATCCTCAGGCACGCGGCCGGAACGCCACCATCGACTGGTTGCAGCGCCAGGGCATGGATGCTGGCACGGCCACGCTCTACGCGGGCGACAAGAACCTGTTGCGTCAGTATCTCGCGAACCGCGTTGCGGCCAACAGCCCCGAGGAAGCCTTGAAGATGCAGAAGCTCGGCCTTGAGGTCGATGCGCTCCGCAATCCCACCACGAACGATATCAAGGAATATCAGTTTGCGAAGAACAACGGCGGCTACCAGGGCACGTTCCAGAACTGGATGCTGGAAAACAAGCGGGCCGGTGCGACCAACATCTCCGACATCGGCAATACCAAGGGTGAAACGACCTACGATCAGACGGTGGGCAAGAACTTGGGCGAGAAGACCGTTTCCATCATGGATTCGGGCATGCAGGCCGCGAACAAGATTGGCAGCTTGCAACTCCTGAAGGAAGCCCTAGGCAACGTCTATCAGGGCACGGGCGGCACGTCCTATCAGAGCCTCCGCAGGCTCGGGCAGTCGATGGGCTTCGACGTGCAGAACGTGGGCGACGGCGACCTTGCACAGTCGATCAGCCGCCAGATGGCCTTGCAGCTTCGCGATCCATCGAATGGAGCGGGCATGCCCGGTGCCATGTCGGACGCCGATCGCGAATATCTCATGTCGATGGTGCCCAGCCTCAGCAAGACGCCGCAGGGCAACGCACAGATCATCGACATGATGATCCGGCTTCAGCAGCGTAATCAGGACGTGGCGCAGATGGCCCGTACCTACATGGGTCAGAACGGCGGTAGGCTGGATTACAAGTTCTTCGGCAATCTCTCGGACTGGACCAAGGGCAACCCGCTGTTCCCGCCGCTTCCCAAGAGCAACGGCAACGGCTCGACGGGCGATAGCGGTCCATCCCGCGTACGCAATCCAGCCACGCCGGGCGCGAATGCGCCGGTGCGCGCCGTCAATCCTCAGACGGGCCAGCGCCTTGAACTGCAAAACGGCAAATGGGTGCCGGTGCAATGATGGACGACAAGAGACTTCCGCCCCTTCCTGCGGGTTTTCAGATCGAGGATAGCAGTGCCGGCGGCGATGCCTCCGCATCCATGCCGGCATTGCCTCCCGGTTTCCAGTTGGAAGCGCCACAGACGGGCGCAGAGGCCACGGAAGGGCCTGGCGTGGCCCCGAGTAGTCCGAAGACGCCGAGCGACGCTCCTGCGACTCCTGTGCAGGCTGCGGGCGATCCGAACATGCTCGATGCGCTCGGCTATTCGCTCTCGCAGGGGATGACCTTCGGCCTCGGGGATGAACTAGCGGCCGGACTGCGTACCGGTTTCGGCACGCTGGGCGATTATGGTCAGGCGCTCGATCAGGAACGGGCGAACCTGAAGGCGGTGCAGGATAAATATCCGTGGCTCTCCTTCGGCGGGGAACTGGCGGGCGGTGTTGCCACTGGCGGCGGCGCGGCGAGAAGTGGGCTCTCTGCCGCCGGAGCGATTGCCCGGAACGGCGGTGGTTGGCTTGCTCGTATGCTGGCCGGAGCGGGTGAGGGCGGTATCATGTCCGGCCTCTATGGCTTCGGGACGGGTGAGAATGGGCCGCAGGAGCGATTCCAGCGCGCCCAGCACCTCGCGCCTTATGGAATTGGACTTGGTGCGGCCGGAGAAGGTTTGGCTGCGGGCGGCGGCGCTATCTTCAATCGGCTGTTCCGTGGTGCTGGCGATGTAGCACCCGGCGTCAATCCTGCTGCGAACGTGCAGGACGCTCAATCCTTCGGCATCCCGCTTTCGAGGGCACAGGCGACCCGCTCAGTCTCACAGGCCAATATCGAGAACGGCTTGCGCAGCCAGGGCACCATGTCGGCGTTCGACCAAGCGCAGAACGAGGCCGTGGCGAACTCTGTCGGCAACGTGCAGTCCCGCCTTGCGGCTGGAAACCAGAACATTCCCGGCGCGGCGTCTGCCTACGACACTGTTCCCGGCCGCCTTCGTGGCATCCGGCAGGACCTGAAATCCGCCAGCCAGGACGCCTATGCGGCTTCGGTGGACAATCCGAACGTGCTGGTTTCCGGAGACGCGGTGAAGGAGCTGCCCGATTTCATCCGCAATCGGCTTTCCTCTGACCAGATCATCATCGACCCGATGTACCACACGGGCGCAGCGCGGGCGCTGAACTTCATAGACGATTACCTTGGCCGTCTCCCCGGTGTTGCCAAACCCGGCGACAGCGCCACGCCGATGCTTTCGGGGCCTGCCGGCGAAGTGAAGTCGGTCGATGCGCAATTGCGCTGGATCGAGAACCTTCGTGCAGCCTTCCGGAAGAACTTCCCGCCGATTGGTCAGGACGCGCCTGCACTCAGGTCGATCAGATCCGCCCTCGATGACTGGACGGACGGCGTATTCGATCGCGGCCTTGTCACAGCCGACGACGACACGTTGCGCGCTTTGAAGGACGCCCGGTCGAAATGGTCCTCCTACATGGCGATGGCGGACCCGAAAGCGAGGATCGGCGGCAAGCTCAATCCCCAATACGAGGCGCAGCGCGCCCTCCGCTACATCTCCGACAAGAACCTGTCTCCGGAGGAGGTCGGAAATTACCTTTGGGGTTCATCGGTCGCGGCTCCGAAAAATACCTCCTTCATGACCGCGCAGCTTCTCAGGAAGACGCTCGGGCCAGACAGCCCCGAATGGAGCGCCATCCGGCAATCCTTCTGGCTCAGGGCTACGCGCGCAGGTGATGAGGCGCTTTCTCCGAACAAGATAGCGAAGAACCTGGACGGCATGCTTATGGGGCAAGGCAAGGGCGTGTCGATGACGCTCTACTCCCCGGCCGAACTCGACATGATGCGCAAATATGCCGGCGTCATGCGTAATCTACAGCCGCCCAAGCAGGGCTTGAACAACAGCAACACGGCAAACCGCCTCATGCCGATGTTGAAGCGTTACGGCGCGGCCATTGTTGGTTCTCTCGCGGGCGGTGGCACGTTCGCCCATGGCGGGGATCCGATGACTTCGCTCGGCATCGGTGCAGCGACCATGACGGGCCTCGGGGCGATGAATGCCATTGCTCAGGCTTCGCGGGCGGCGACGGCGACGAGGATGCCGATTCCTGTCAATCCTTCCGGCGTCGGCGCGGGCCTCCTTCGCGGAGGGCTGGCGACGGGAACCGGCCTGATTGACGATCGGCTGAAAGGAGGCTTGCCCAGGACTCCGCTGGAACTGACGGTAACCCCTCGGGACAAGCTATTGCGAGGCGTCCGCTGATGCCTTCTCGCGGTTCTTCTTGCCCAAGTGGCGGGCGTACAGATGACTGGCGGCCCAAGGCAACGCGAGAAGGATCAATCCGACAACTGCGGCAATGTTTTCGTGTTCGCCAAATAGGGCGAAGAAACGAGGAGTGGACCAATCGGCCCAAGGCGAGAAGTACCGAACATCGAGCCAGGGCAAGACGTAGACGGCCAGCAGGATCAGGCCAACGGCGACAAAGGCCAGTCCGGCCAGCCTGTAGAGGATGCCCTGCCAGAAGGTGAAATGCTCGGGCGGTTTGAAATGGTCATGCATGACGGCTCTAAAATAGGCGGAAATAGACGATGATAGAAGCCCTGGCAGGAGAAGCGACATTTCCGACACTGGCCGATGTGCTCGAATCCGTTCGGGCTTCGGCAATCGAGAGCGTTGTGACGGGCGAGACTGATGTTTTCGCGGACGCCTTCACGACGGTGTTCACCAGCAATCCGCTCGAATCCGATCAGCCTGACATGGCGCTCATCAACCTGATTGCCTACGCCAGCGCAGCCTTTGCCGTCGCGGAAATCTATCGATCTGATGGCAACGACGACCAGGCCGACATGCTTCATGCGATGGGGCAGGACATGCTTGCCCACGCTCTCGATACCCTCGGGGCCTTCATCGCCATCGGCATCCGCACCAATGGCATTCAGGTGCACTAGCCAAAGGAAACCTTGCGAATGACACTTCCCAGCACGCCCCCCATTTCCATACAACAAATCCTCGCGGAGCTTGGCCGCGCACCCGGTGACAACACACTGTCCGGGCGTGCCGATGAGCGCGCGCTGTCCGGCGTTGCGAGTGGGCCTATCAGCTTCTCGGATTATCTCGGCAAGTCCATGATTACCGCCGGCTCGCAGACGTTCAACAACAACGGCACCTTCACGGTCCCGAATTACAACACCATGACCGTGACGGTTAATGGCGCGGGCGGTGGCGGTGGCGGATCGACGGGCGACACCCTGGCCGGGAATACCGATCATGGCGTTCCTGGAGATGACGGAGGAACGGGCGGACAGTCTGCATTCGGGTTCTCCCCATCACCGACTGCGAACGGGGGTACAGGCGGTAAGGGTGGAACCGCAGCCGGCGCGGGTGCGGACGGCAGTAATGCGGGCGGCTCCAATGGAACAGTCACGAGCGGCGGCGGTGGTGCTGGAGGTGCGGCTGGAACCGCTATTCAAGAGCTTTCCGGCGGCCACGGAGGCAATGGTGGCAAGGTCGTGAAGACCTACGCGGTAGCCTCCGGTCCGGTGCCCGGATCGAACGTTTCAATTACGGTGGGAGCTTCTGGTGCGCCAGGGGCTTCTCACGGTTCTGGCGGAAGTCCCGGAGGCGCGGGCGCTAAAGGCTCTGTCACGGTTTCGTGGTCATGACCTCAATTGTTCCTGGCCGCGAAGCTTCCGAAAAGCTTCTCAGCACTGTCTTTGACAGCGGCCAGCCAATCTTTCTCGCCTTCAGCGGCGGCAAGGATTCACTGGCCGTTCTGAAACTGTGCGAGCCCTATCGTGGGCGCTTCAAGCTCTTGTGGGTGAACGCGGGCTATGTCTTCCCGCACATGGAAAAGATGATCCGGGCCTATGGCGAGGAATACGGGCTGATCGAACTGCATTCCGATCCCAAACGGGCATGGGCGGCCGGCGGCCTTCCGAGCGAGGTGCTTTCCGTTTCCAGTTTCATGAGGCGTGACGGCGAGAGGCTCCAGCCGTTCAATCTGTGTTGCCATGCGACCAAGATTGCGCCGCTCATCCAGTTCTGTGCCGGGTTCGGTGGCTTTCTCACAGTCCTGAGCGGGGATCGCAAACAGGATGGGTGGCGCTTCCAAGGCTTGGCGGCTCCGGAGAACGCGGCTTTCCTCGCGCCTATCGGGGAATGGTCGGACGATGACGTATTCGCCTATCTGGAAACGGAAGGCGTCACGCTTCCTGCGCACTATGCTGATGTGAAGAACGGGCTGGATTGCTGGAACTGTCCGGCTTCATGGACGGTCGGTTCCGGGGCTGCCTATGCACGCTGGATGAAGGCCACCTATCCCGATCTGGCAGAGAAGGCGGAACCCATCGCGCGGAGGGTTGCCGATCAGATTGACAAGGCAGTTGCTCCCGTACGAGAGGCAATATCGATCTAGCGATTTTCTGCGCAGTACGCGCGTAGCCTGAAAACAGGCGAAGAACAGGCGCAGCATGAGGACTTTTGCAGGCTCCGAAAGGTGGGCACCTTCCTCTGTTAAAACAGGCGGAAACAGGAACTCCCCGATTTTTGTCAGGCCCTAAAAAGGCGGCAATGCAGCGCCCGACAAGTCAGTTCGGCAACCGTCTGAAAACAGACGCGAAACAGACGTATGGGCACTTGCCTTCCCCGCTGAGAACAGTGAAGGAACAGTGGCGCACGCTCCATGTCGGTCATGCTGAAAACAGCGGATGAACAGCGGGGCGGCCCGGTTTTTACCGGGGAATAGCGGGGAGCCGTCTGCGCAATTTTGCTGAGACGATCATAGGGGCGAAGATTTTCCGTATATCACTACGCGAGGCGGATTTTTTAGAAGCACCATCGCGGCCGTTTTCTAACGGGGGATAACGGGTTTCGCGACCAGTACGCCCGCGCGCGCATATCGAACGGCGGCAATGGCCGATCCGTGGGCGTGATGCTCATCCCTAAATTTTCCGACGCTGTAAAAGAGGGGCAATCCTTGAGGAGCCCAAAGTTAGCTAAGCGGCTAAGGGACCAATGGAAATTCGCTCTTTGGCGCACCTATGGGCAGGCCGAAGATGCCCGAATAGCCGATCCCGTATTTACCCGTAATTACGGGAGCTTTTCGCCGGGGTTTTGGAGGTTTTGGGGGTTTTGGGGGTTACCCATATGGCGCTAATGCGAATTTTGCGACCCCATAAAGCGCGAAGGTTTTCCGTAGTCACAACGCGCATGGATGAGATTATCCGCAGGGCAAGGGAAATGCTCGAGCAAACAGCCGCGTCATTGTGAGCGGCGTTGGCGCGCCGGACGTTGTTTGCCCAGAATTTCCCGACACAAATAAGCCAGAAGTGGCATTAAGGGCCTCGGACGGGTTGGCTAGCCGAAAACCCTAAACGCGCGTGTACGGCCGTTTATGGGCGATTTAGAGCATATCGCCGTTTTGATCGGAATCCGGTCATGCAGCGTGACGCGCCTCGGCGTAATTGTTCGCCTCGATCTCCTCGATGTCGCCGATCGTCGGTCCGAGGGCGCTTTCCGTCACGGCGATATCGTAGGACGCCTGCATGTTCATCCAGAACTGCGGCGTGGTCCGGAAGAAGCGGGCAAGCCGGATCGCCGTGTCAGGCGTCACGGGCGTCTGTTCGGCCGCCAGGCGCTCGATGCGCGTACGGGGAACGCGGAGCTTCTTCGCGAGCGTGTAGGGCTTCATTCCGAGCGGAGCCAGATACTCCTCGCGGAGAATTTCGCCGGGATGGATCGAAAAACCGAGAGTGGGCATAGCTTAATCTCCAGAGCGACCACCATTGGTCAGTGATAGTCAGTGATTTCAACATCCTCGGGGCCGGCTTCCGTCCAACGAAAGCAAAGTCGGAACTGATCGTTTATCCAGATCGCATGTTGGCCGGCACGGTCCTTCTCCAATGCGTGCAGCTTGTTCCCGGGAGGCGATTTCAGATCGTCCAGAACAACTGCGTTATCGAGCATGACCAGTTTCCGTCGAGCCGCTTTGATAAGGTCGGGAGGAAAGCCCTTAGGGGACTTGCCGCCAGCAATCGCCGTTGTGATCTTATCTCTGTACGAACGGATCATGCTGCCCCTCAACGTCTCGCAATATGATACGTTCCCGCCTGATAGTCAAGAAAAAGGTATCATGGCGCGATACGCGCGCGAAACTTGAAAACAATCAAGATTAATCAAAGCGCCGGCTAGGCTGCGCTGTCCGGACGGCTATGGCTGCGGATGTGCCATAGGACGCCATTGGCGAACGCCCGCAGTTCCCTTTCGGCCGCCTGACCGGCTTTCTGCTCTCCGCAGCGCGACAGATGATGCGATCCTGAAGCTGACACCGTTCAAGGCGCATTATGATGCCATCGTGGCGCTTCACAAACAGATCTGTCGCACACGCAATATCCTGAACGATCGACCGGAAGAATACGAAGAGCCGCACCACGCGCCGATGTCGCGAGGGAAGGATTGCGGCGCAGGGTAGAGCGCCTCCCGCTACTCCGCGATCAGCAGATCAATACGCCGCAAATCTGTGCCGGCTATCGGAGCATCCAGCGACAGCGTTTTGAAGGTATCGAACATTCGATTGTGATCTTTCAGGAAATTAGTCGCTTCCTTTTCAATATTCTCCACGAATAGCTGCCCCTCTAGCACAGCCAAACACATGGATGAAATCACGTCATCTCGCACAAAGTGTGGAATGGCTTTTGGTATAGCCTTATCAATCATTCGATAAACGAGTTCCGGCGATAGAGTGATCATTCTCTTGGCCCGCGCTGCGGCCTGTGTGCGACGGTAGCGTTCAAGTTTCTTCTCACGGTGCCGCCAATAACTATTGCGAGATGATTCCCTAAAGTACTCCTTGTTCTCGTTGTATCGTTTTCGTTCCTTCATCAAGTATGCGTCTAGATGGTTTTTCCTGCATTGCTGTCGTCTGGCGTTGAAATCGGCCCTGTATGCTTTGTACCGTGCCGGGTCCTTGCGGATCTGCTGGCGGCGGAAACGCCGATAATAACCCTGTTTTTGCTTTCGTGTGAAAGTTGCCCACTGATCAATCGGCACACCGTACTTATTGGTTCCAACGGGTGTTAGGCTGTGTGGACGAATTGACTCAGGTATAGGTTTTGGGGTTTCGCAGAAGAATCTGGTCTGATTCATAAGTTGCCGACTGATTTGGAGGTCGGCGATGTCCACGAAGATGACGGAAACGGATTGG